>Ga0209800_10000021_pt1 | contig 480905 bp, 411 predicted proteins | sample Higcelweek8metaG_FD_187174 | JGI IMG/M metagenome (GOLD analysis project Ga0209800, IMG submission 187174) | Freshwater pond sediment microbial communities from the University of Edinburgh, under environmental carbon perturbations - High... | ecosystem: Environmental > Aquatic > Freshwater >...
CTGGGGGGATCGCGACAAGAAGGGCAGGCCGGTCCGGGCGGGCGTCATCATGGGGCGTTTCGGGCCGCGTCCATATTACGCGCTGGACACGACGATTCCCGCGGTGCGCGACCACGTCACTGCGCTTTACGCCCGGCTGCGCCAGATGGGCTGGCAGCTCTTCAAGATCGATTTCCTGACTTCGGCCATGGTTGCCGGCGTCAGGAAGGATCCGTCGAAGACACGCGCGGAGGCCTACCGGCTCGGCATGCAGGCCGTGCGCGACGGCGTGGGCGACGACGGGTTGATCCTGACGGGCATCGGGCCGTTCCTGGCGAACGTCGGCGTGATCGACATCCAGCGGCTCAGCCCGGATACCTGTTTCGGTTCCCCGTCCTGGACCACGTTCGAACAGCGCCTGACCGGTGACCGCATGACCCCAGGCGTCCGTAACCAGACGTCCGTGTGCATCGGGCGCACGTTCACGAACGATATCCTGTGGAGCGGCGACCCGGATGCGATCGTCGGTCCCGGGCTGCCCGAAAACGAAGCAACGTATCTGAAGACCGTGGCGCTGATGACCGGCAGCACGCTGACGATCGGCCACGATTTCCAGAAGGCGTCGTTTGAATTTTCCGGCTATGGCCCGCTGGTCGCCACGCGGGGGCCGGCCGCTGTCCCGGACCTCGGCCGCGTGGAATTTCCGTATCATCTGACCCGGGACGCCGAAATCGACGGTCGCCCGGTGACCTTCTATGCACTGCTGAACCAGTCGGATGAAGCGGTTTCCGTTAAGGTCATGGATGAAATTTTTGGGAAACAAAACGTTTCCGCGAACGATTACTGGTGCGGCGCCGAAGTGAAGCTTCAGCCTGGCGCCGCGTTTGAACTCGGGCCCCGTTCGGCCCGGCTTTTTGTGTTCGACAGGGTATCGTCCCGTTCGGACGCCTGATCGCGTGATTTGTGCGGCCGTCGGCCGCGTTTGGCCTTTGAAGGTCCGGGAGCTGAAAGATGAATGTTTACAAACCCGTATTGGTCCTGGTTGCTGCGCTGATGTTCGTCGGCGGGTGCGCCCGGTGGTCGCACGGCTGGGACATGAAAGCCTGGAAATCGTCCGGCAGGCAGGATGTCGAAGAGGTGAAGACCTACGCCGCGCGGCTTGAAAAGTCAGCCGTTACCCGCGACCAGGTCCAGAGGCTCATCGAATCGCTGAAGTACGTCGTTGCCGCCGAACCGGACAATCTCGACGCCACCGTCAGGCTGGCCCAGGCATGGATCGTCAAGGGCGTGGGGCATTCGCGCGACAGCGGCGACAAGGGTGACAGCCTTCGCAGGGCGATTACCATTTCGGAACGCGCCATGTCGCTTGACCCGGCTTTTGTCGCGGCAGTAAGGGCGGTTCCGGGCGGCAAGGGCAAGGTGTCCGACGCCATCGGCACCCTGGACGCGAAGTACGCGTCCGCTGCGGCCGTGTGGGCCCTCGCGACGCTCCTTTACTATGAAGAATCCTTAAGCGAAGTCCTGAAGATCACGAACCGTCATCTCATCGACGACGTGGCCGCCGTGCTCAACTGGATGGACCGTGTCGCTCCCGCCTACGGCGAAGGCATGACCCTGGCGCTGCGCGGAATGGCTGCGGCCGTCTCCCCTGGCGCCCAGATGGTCAATGTTTCCGACATGTTCGACGCGGCCGTGGTGGCCGGGCCGAAGTCGATGCTGAACCTCTGGCTGCGGGGCGTTTACCTTTACCGCAACTTCGGCGACAAGGTCAGCGAAGGCGCCGACTTCAAGGCCATCCGCGATCTGAAGCCGGAAGAAGTACCCGGATTCGTTCCGCTTAACCGCATGATCCGCCTGTCGGTCGAAAGAACCTCCCGCTGGAACTGAAGCCCGTTTTATCCGTCCATGAAAGCATGTACAATTCGGGCGCTGTTATGCGCTTCAGGCTGGTCGCAACATGAAAAAATATTCGGTTCAGGAAATCCTTGCCGGCGGCGTCCCGATTGATTCCGAGGTCCTGGTCCAGGGCTGGGTCAGGACACGGCGCGATTCCGGGATGGGCCTTTCGTTCATCGCGGTGCACGACGGTTCCTGCTTCGCGGCCCTGCAGGCCGTGGCCGACAAGACGCTTGAAAACTACGAAACCGATGTGGCGCGGCTTTCCGCCGGGTGCTCCGTTTCGATTTCGGGCGTGGTCGTCAAGTCCCAGGGAAAGGGGCAGGACGTTGAAGTCAAGGTTTCAAACCTTACGGTGGTGGGCTGGGTTGACGACCCCGAGTCCTACCCGATCCAGCCGAAACCGCACACGCTGGAATTTTTGCGCGAAGTCGCGCACCTGCGGTCCCGGACCAACATCATCGGCGCCACGATGCGCGTTCGTGACTGTCTGGCCCAGGCGATCCACCGCTTCTTCCATGAACGCGGCTTCTACTGGATCCACACGCCGCTGATTACGGCGTCCGACGCGGAAGGCGCGGGCGACATGTTCAAGGTGTCGACGCTCGATTTCGCAAATATCCCGCGCACTGAATCGGGCGCGGTCGATTACGACAAGGACTTTTTCGGCCGCGAGGCGCGACTGACGGTGTCCGGGCAGCTCAACGTCGAAACGTACTGCCTGGCCCTGTCGAAGGTGTACACATTCGGGCCGACTTTCAGGGCGGAAAATTCCAACACGCGCCGCCACCTGGCGGAATTCTGGATGATCGAGCCGGAAATCGCTTTCGCCGACCTGAAGGACGACGCGGCGCTGGCGGAATCGTTCCTGAAGTACATCTTCAAGGCCGTGCTGGACGAACGCGCTGACGACCTGGCCTTCTTCAACAAATTCGTGGACAAAACCGTCATCTCGCGGCTCGAGGCCTTTGTCGGATCGGACTTCGCGGTCATGGAATATACCGAAGCGATTTCGCAGTTGAAGAAGGCGAAGGTGAGCTTCGAATTCCAGCCTGAATGGGGATGTGACCTTCAGGCTGAACACGAACGCTACTTAAGCGAAACCGTGGTCGGGCGTCCGGTCGCGGTCGTGAATTATCCGAAGGACATCAAGGCGTTTTACATGCGGATGAACGACGACGGACGCACGGTCGCGGCCATGGATATCCTGGCCCCCGGCATCGGCGAAATCGTCGGCGGTTCGCAGCGCGAGGAACGCCTGTCGGTCATGGACGACAGGATCCGCGAAATGGGCCTGAACATCGACGATTACTGGTGGTACAGGGACCTGCGCCGGTACGGCACCGTGCCGCACGCCGGGTTCGGGCTGGGCTTCGAACGCGCCGTAATGTACGCGACGGGCGCAGACAATATCCGTGACGTTATCCCGTTCCCGCGCACACCCCGCAACGCAAGATTCTGATTCAGCCCAGCCGGCGGCACTCCAGGTAGAAGCGCTTTTCGTGGGCCTCGCCCATCGAAAATGTCTTGCGGGGCAGGACGCCGTCCATAATGACGGACCTGAACAGGTCGTTTTTATCCATCGCCGGAAGGATGAAACCGAAGTTACCGGGTTTACTTCCCAGATCCAGCGTGACGTCGGCACCGTGCACGTAATCGATTTCCCTGGCGCCCCTACCCTTGACGAACGGATCCAGGAACGCCTGCAGCGTGCCGACCGGCAGTCCTGCCGTCGAACCGGTAACAGATATCACTTCCAGCCCGGCGGCTGAAATCACACCGAAGCGGTGCGTCTGGCGGTCGGAAGACGCGACAAGGACCTGCATTTCTTCAAGACCGGCAACGGGAACACGGCTGACCCGGCCCGGACATGCCGCCGCGAACTCCGCGATGATGTCGCGAGCGGCGTCCACATCGAACAGGACGCGGTGAATCGGCTCGAAACGAAGCGCGTCGTCGTGCACGTTTTCGAATTCGACAAGTGCCCAGCGCAGGGGGCTGTCGAGCCCGGCGCCGTTCTTCTTCGCGTCTTCCCAGATGGACTTCGCGGTCGCCAGTGAATGGTTGCCGTCGCCGACGGCGAACAGCAGCACTGGGGTCTGATTGTCAAGATCGTACTTCGCGCCGAAGACCGCCGGTTCCGACAGGGCCGCAAGTGCGTCGATGACTGCCTTTTCCCTGGCGGGATCGTTGACCAGCCAGGCCGCGATGTGGCCGCCGCCCTGCATCAGGTCGAAGTCGTACAGCTTTTCGAAACAGTTTCTGGTCGCCGCCAGCGGTCCGATCATCATGTCGGCCGGGTCGTCCACCAGGATAAGGATGTGCGGCAGTTCAAGCGGCGCGCCCTTGCGGATGCGTACGCGCGGAGGGATGCGCTCGACGATGGTGCCTTCGGTCGCGCGGACAAGCGTTGTGGAACCGCGGTTGTAGTCATACTTTTCAAGGTCGACGCAGGCGATGACGCCGTGGTGAGTCCTTCCGTCCACGGTGCGTTCAACATAGACAAGGCCCTCGCGGGACGTAAAGAGCCCGCCGTCCAGGTATTCGCGCATGTGGGCGTGGATGGACTGGATGCGCCGTTCCTTTTCCGCCTCAGGTTCATTCAGGAACACTTCGGGGTAAATAATGTTCAGCGTGGACGGCGCGTCCCCGACCGTGTTTTTGACCGCAGCCCAGTATTCCGGCTGCGAAGTGTACTGATCGCAGGCCACCACGGCCCACCGGTCGAATGCGCTGCCAGCTTTCGGCAGCAGCACATCGGGAATGGCGACGCCAACCTTTTCGAACGTCCGCATCTGAAACTTCCTCAGACAAAGGCCGGGCCTATCATATCCCATCAAATTCTGCGCGAAAGCCCCATGCTGCCTGCTTTTTGACTGTTTGCGCGGGTGTTGTCAGGAAGCGTGGTGAAGGTCGATCAGAAGTGAATCCGGAAGATTTCAAGTTCGGCGGTTTCGTCCGGCCCGAGGCATTCCCCGCAGCGGTTCACCCTTATGACGATTCCGGTCATGTCTTCGATATCATAGCCATAATCAGCCAGGAAGGCGCGGGCCGATTCGGCGTCCAGGTTCAGGCGCCGGTTGCAGTTTGCGCAGTACAGTGTCGCGCAGAGCGGGTCGCCGCAGTCCGAGCAGATGAAATCGTGTTCACTGGTTCCCGGGGCGTTGCATATGACGCAGTGTCCGACCCTGTCCCGGCCGCCGATGATCCTGTTGTCCAAGTTCACCTCGATCAGCGCTCAATCCTGCTGAAGAATAAGGGTTAGCGGCCAAAACCGCCAAACAGACGGCAGTATTTTCAGGGAACTAACAGCCTTCCGGGCGGCGGAGTTACAATCCGTGCATTGTTTTCCGGGGGTGCTGATGAAGATTCACATCATGGGTATCGGGGGCACCGCGATGTCGGCGGTCGCCGGGTTGCTGAAGGATTCCGGACACGAGGTGCGCGGCACGGATCGGGTCTATCCGTACCCGCCGGTCGGGGATCTGCTGCGCACGCTCGGTATCGATGTAATGCATCCTTACGACCCCGCGAACCTGGACTGGGCGCCGGACCTGGTCGTGGTCGGCAACGTAATCAGGCGCGACAACTGCGAAGCGGAAGCGATGCGCGACCGCGGCATCCCGTTCATGTCGTTTCCGGAGGCCTTGCGGGAACATTACCTGGGCGGGCGCATTCCCCTGGTGGTGACGGGAACCCACGGAAAAACCACCACCAGTTCGCTGATGGCGCACCTGCTGAATTCGCAGGGGTTCGACCCGGGATACCTGATTGGCGGCGTGCCGCTTGATTTCGGGACGAACTACCGGGCGGGGAAGGGGCGTTACTTCGTGGTCGAGGGCGACGAATACGACACCGCGTATTTCGACAAGGGGCCGAAGTTCCTTCATTACGCGCCGCAGGCCGCGATCATCAACAATGTTGAATTCGACCACGCCGACATATACGCCAACCTCGCGGCGGTGATCGAGTCGTTTGCAAAGTTCGCGCGCATCATGCCGGAAGGTGCGCCGCTGCTGGTGCCGCACGACGATGTCAATGCCGCTTTCGCCATCAGGGAAACTTTCGCGGGGGTCCGGACATTCGGGATCGATCGCGGTTTCTGGCGGGCGATGAATATTGACTGGGCCGGTGGGCGCGTGTCGTTTGACCTGATCAGGGACGGGGGCAGGGCGGGTCGTTTCGTGTCGCCCCTGGTCGGCAGGCACAACCTGGCGAATACGATCGCGGCGCTGGGGCTTCTTCACGAAGTCGGCGCCGTAAACGACGGGCTTGGCGAGGCGCTGGCGACGTTCAAGGGGGTCAGGAAGCGTCAGGAAGTGAAGGGCGTCGCGGCCGGCGTCACGGTCATCGACGACTTCGCCCACCACCCGACGGCGGTTCGGGAAACCATCCTGGCGGTACGCGGCGCATACCCGGGGGCGAAGATAATCGGGCTGTTCGAACCTGAGTCGAACACCAGCCGCCGCCGGGTGTTCCAGAACGAGTACGTCGAAGCATTCGCGGCCGCCGACACCATCATGTTCTGCGTGCCTTTCGAAAAGGCGGACAACCTGGCCCCGGAACAGAAGATCGACATGGCGAAGCTGGTCGCGGACATCAACGCCCGTGGAACGCCCGCGGCAGTGATCCCGAAAATTGACGCGCTGGCCGCGGCCGCGGTGGAGGAGGCTAAGCCCGGCGACGTGATCCTGGGCATGTCCGGGCGCGATTTTTACGGGATTCACCAGAAGGTGCTGGATCTGCTGAAGACGCGCGAATAATGCGGCCGTTTCACATCGCGGACACTTTCACCCATTCAATGTAAGCGTCGAATCCGTCGATCACCGGCACGGTAATGATTTCAGGAACCGCGTAAGGGTGTACGGACTTTACGTAATCGATCACCTTCCTGGCGTTCGCGGCGGTCGACTTGATGAAAAGCAGCACCTCGGTGTCTTCGTGCAGTTCACCCTTCCATGTGTAAATGCTGCTGACGGGCGAAGTGACCTGCACGCAGGCGGCCAGCTTTTTTTCAACCAGGCCACGGGCGACGGCGCGGGCCTTTTCCTTGTCGGGGAACGTGGACAACGTCAGGACGACTTCCCTGTGCATGCTTTTGGCCCCTTTTGACGACCAGCCAATTATGCCGCGGGAATATCATTCTGTGAACGTGTCTTGAATCGTGAATCAGTTTCCGGGCCAGGCGGAATCAACCACAATCGAAAGGCTGTGCTGGCCGCCCTTCCCGCCGGTGATCGTGATCCGGCCACTGTCGTCGGCAGCCGGCGGCGTGACTTCGGCGCCGTCCACCGTCAAGGTGTATCCGGCCGCGGCGACCCATTCCGGCAGGATGATTTCGGTGTCGCCGGCCGCAGCGTCTTCTTCCCAGTCCAGTGTGAAGGTTCGGGCGGCGTGATCCCAGCCGTATTCCAGCGGCGTCCCGGCAACGGCGGAAGGCGCGGGCCTCAGGAACGCGGCCGCGACCGGCTTCCAGTCATCGGTGGTTTCGTCGACAAGCCCGAATCCGCCGGTACCGCGGGTGAAAAGCCACAGAAACGACGCCGCATGGGTCTGGTCCAGCATGTCATAAAAGGACAGAAGGAATTCGTCCAGGTTGGGCGTGTCGGTGTTGCCGCCCATTTCGCCCAGCCCCCACGGCACCTTGAGTCTTTCGGCCTGGCCTGCCGCCGAGTTGACCCAGTCCCGGTCGGCGCCGGCGTTTCCATCCCATTGAAGGTTCGATTCCACGGTCATGTTGTAGTAGTGGGGAAAGAAGAATTTCGCCGGGGCGGATTCGGTCGCGGCGAAGCTGGTGTCCCGTGCCACGCTGAACGTGACGGCCGGTTCGAAGAACACGATGCGGCCGGGCAGTACTTCGCCGACGACTTCCCCGAACCTGTCGTAAAACGGTCCCAGGTAGTCGCGCTCGAACTGTTCAAACAGGATCGTGCCCGGGAACGGCTCGTTATGCGGGTCGAAACCGACGACCCCGTCGATGTCCTTCAGCGACTTCGCCAGTTCGCGGGCGGCACGGTGATGGTGCGACTGCAGGTCCAGGCTTTTCCAGAAACCGTCGAAGCAGGCGCTGACTTCCGTCGAGTAGTAGTTGAAGAACCACGGCTCGATCGGGCTGAACGACTCGTAGTTGGATTCGTCGCAGGTCCATCGCGGCGCGCCGTGCAGCCCGAAACCCATGCCGTACATGTCCTGGTGCAGATCGACGATTACGTACAGGCCGGCACCGTCGGCAAGCCGGGCATGTCTGGCGACCAGCGTGATGTAATCCGCGTCGTACGTGTCGGGCTCCGGCTCGATCCGGTCCCAGTTGATCACAAGGCGGATGGCGTTGAAGCCCGATTTCGCGATGAATTCAAGGTCGGTCCGGTCCTGGTCAGCCGGTTTCCCGGCCCAGTAATCCGCGTCGGACGACGGGAAGTTGATCCCGCGAAGGATGATCGCGCGGCCGTCAGCGTCGCGCAGGTACGCGCCGTCGTTTATGTACAGAGGCACCGGTTCGACGACGTCCGCTGCGTCGGTGGCCGCGTCGCCAGCGTTGTCGCCGGCCACCGCATCGCCAGGCAGATACGCGTCGGCGGCATCCAGCACGGTTGCGTCATCCTGGATCGTTTCGATGATGTCTACGGCGGTCGAGTCGTCCGGGGTATTCGATGTCAGCCCGCAGCCGCACAACAGCAGTGCCGGAAGAATGCCGGCAACCATCAGTCCAGTCCGCATGGGCCACCCCGGTTCCAGGTCCGGAAATTGTAGCCCCCGTACCGGAACTTACAACATGGAGTACACTTCACGACGTCCGCGGAACATACCGGCAATCCGACCGAAGACACGGAGACTTCATGCAGAAGGATCAGACCAGCGACCTGTTTTTCGCGCTGACCCCCGAAAAGGTACTTGGCGCCGTGGAAGACGCGGGCCTTCGGTGCAACCTCGTCTGCATGCCGCTTAATTCCTATGAAAATCGCGTTTACGACATCCAGCTTGAGGATGAAACGCGCGTCGTCGCGAAGTTCTATCGCCCGGGGCGCTGGACCCGCGAACAGATACTTGAAGAACACGCCTTCATGCAGGACCTGGACGACGCGGAAGTGGCCATATGCAGCCTGCGGCGTTTTCCGGACGGGTCGACCCTGAAATCGACGGAAGGCATCTTTTACTGTCTTTACGACCGGTTCGGCGGCAGGGCGCCCCAGGACATCGGTCACGATCTGGCCGAGCGCCTGGGCATGATGCTTGGACGGCTGCACAACGTCGGGGCGATTCGGACGTCCGACCATCGCGTCCTCATTGACGCCGACACCTATGTCCGGGCCGACCTGGACTGGATGCTTCAGAACGGAACGATTCCGGCCCACCTGTCGCGGCAATACGCATCCGTGGCCAACGCAATCGCCGACCTGGCCGAAGAAAGGCTGGCGGGCGTGCCGGTCCTCAGGATTCACGGCGACCTTCACGCCGGAAACCTGCTGATGCGTGACGAAAGGCTGTACATGCTGGATTTCGACGACCACGTCATGGGGCCGGCGGTCCAGGATTTCTGGCTGCTGTTGCAGGGTCGCGACCGGGAATCCAGTCAGTTGATGGAAACGATGATTGAGGGGTACGAAACGTTCCGTCCGTTTGACCGGGGTCAGTTGAAGCTTATTGAACCCCTGCGCGCCATGCGTCGGATTCATTACACGGCCTGGCTTGCCCGCCGCTGGCACGACCCTCTGTTTCCGCTGACGTGGCCGCATTTCACGGGCGAATCGTACTGGGCTGAAGAGGTCGCCGATCTGGAAGAAATGGCCGGCATGATCCGTAATGAAGTCGGCCACGGCGGATTAGCGGACCCGGTGCCAGTCGAAATCCAGCCCGAGTTGACCAACGCCGATTTTTTCTGGGATATGGAAAACTGAACCGCTGTCCGACGATCAGTTGCGCGCCGCCTCGACCCTGCGTTTTATGCCGTCCAGCATCTTCATGTCCATCGGGTAGCTGACCGGTTCCACGAACGTGGGACCGTTGGTCAGGCGGACCTTGAAGCTTCGTCCGTGGCTGACCCGGTTCGTGCTGAAAAGGCGGCAGCGATCGGGGCCGTCTTCGGCGATCACGAACGACCACAGGAAATTGACGTTTGTGTACGGGTCGGGGGTCTGGGCCGCGGGACCGGATCCGGTCACTTCCGCCGCGTCGCCGCTGGCATGAAGCACCAGCGCGCGGTTCGGGATCATGACGGTCACGGTCAGCGGCGGCATGTCGGGATGCAGCCTGATTCCGTCGCCGGGTTTCAGGTCCTGAAATTCAGGCATGATCCGGTCCGCGTTGACAATCCCGCACCCGGCCAGGTTTTCCAGTCGCTGGTATGAATAGAAACCGCCCCGGCCCTGGCCGATCTGGACAATCCAGGGCCACACGGCGGATGCCGGCGCGTTAATCGTGACTGCGTGAACGTACTTCCAGTCCGGGTCGGGCACCAGTTCGTCGCCCGGCCTGGCCTGTGCCTTCTCTGCATTCGTGCAACCCCGCCACCTGCGCCACGGCCGAAGGAACGGCGTGAGGAGAGCGATGCCGATCCTGATTGCGCCCCATGCGTTTTCCAGCGCCCCGGTTCCGTCGCGATTCATGGTTGATATTCCTTTCCCGGTACCATTTCCGCCCGGGTGGCAATATGTTAGCCTCGATTGCCTGACCTCAAAACAGGAATGTTCGGGCAGACGAAAGTCCGCCCGCGATGCCATGTCAGATTTCGGAAACGCCGGTCCGGCCGGCCCCATCGACCAGTCCTTCGTCGCGCGCCTTCGCGCCCAGGGTGACGTCCACGAAGACGAGGATGTGTCCGTCCTTTTTGACAGGCTTGTCTTCGTGCAGGGTGCGCGCGGGTACAGGTTCGGTGCGGATTCGGTCGTCCTTGCGCGTTACGCGGCCGGCACGTCGCCCGGGGCCCGGAACGTCCTGGACATCGGGACGGGGTGCGGCGTTGTCGGTATCCTCCTGGCCGATGAAATGCCGCAGGCCACCGTCTTCGCGGTCGAGCTGCAGTACATGATGGCCGACAGGGCCATGCGCAACACGGCCATCAACGAACTGTGCGGGCGGGTGCTTGTGTGGGAAGGCGATATCGCCAATTTCGCCATCGTCGCCCCGCAGCGTTCCTATGACCTGGTCATATCCAATCCGCCTTTCTACCGGGAAGGTTCGGGGCGTGTGAATCCCGATGGTGAAAGGGCGATTGCCCGCCATGAGATCCGGCTGGACATGAAGGGGCTGCTTGCGGCCATCGAAACGCTTCTTGCCCCGGACGGGCATGCGGTGATCCTGTATCCTGCCGAAAGGTTTGATGAATGCGTGGCCGCGCTGGCCGGATTCGGACTTCGCGTCAGGACCGTCGTGCCCCTGATGCACGCGCCGGATCAGCCGGTCGAGTCGTACATCATCGACATCATCCGATTCGATGACGGCCAGGCAGACGGCGCACCAGAAATTGCCGCCCCGTTGTTCCTGAACCGATCTTCCGAATAAGCTCGACAGGGGTTAAACTTCCGCACGTCGCGGGTCGGGGGTCATGACCCCGCGGGCCGCAAACGGATCCATTCATCCGGAGATTGAGAACATGCCTGAAGCGAAGAAAGCCTACTACGTCACGACACCTATCTATTACGTTAACGACCGGCCGCACATCGGGCACGCGTACTGCACGATCCTGGCGGACGTGCTGCGCCGTTTTCACCAGATGTTCGGGTATGAAACGTTCTTCCTGACCGGCGTGGACGAGCACGGCCAGAAGGTCCAGGAAGCGGCCGCGAAACGGGGCATGACGCCGCAGCAGCACTGCGACGAAATGCAGGCGCACTTCCGCGACCTGTGGCCGACGCTGGATATTTCCAACGACGACTTCATCCGCACGACCGAGCCGCGCCACGAACGCGTGGTGAGGGAAGCGCTGCAGAAGCTGTTTGATTCCGGCGACATATACAAGGGCGAATACGAAGGTTTCTACAGCGCCCGCGTTGAAAAGTTCTTTACGGAAGACGAACTGGTCGATGGCAAGTGCCCTGAAACCGGTGGCGACGTGTTCAAGATCGTCGAAGCCAACTACTTCTTCAAGATGGGGAAGTACCAGCAGCAGCTTATCGATCACATCCACGCGAACCCGTCGTTCATCAGGCCGGAATCCCGCAGGAACGAAGTGCTGGGATTTCTGCGCAAGCCGCTGCAGGACCTTTGCATCAGCCGCCCGAAGGCCCGTCTTTCCTGGGGCATCGAACTGCCGTTTGACGCCGATTACGTCACGTACGTCTGGTTCGACGCGCTGCTGAATTACTCGTCGACCACCGGCCTGTACCACGACGAACCGCGATTCAGGAAGTGGTGGGCGGCCTCGAACCACCTGATCGGCAAGGACATCCTGACCACGCATTCCGTTTACTGGACCACGATGCTGTTCGCCCTTGGATTGCCGATGCCGCAGCACATCACGGCGCACGGCTGGTGGCTGATCGACAACACCAAGATGTCGAAATCGCTGGGGAACGTCGTTAACCCTCTGGCCATGCGTGACAAGTACGGCGTCGATTCGCTGCGTTATTTCCTGATGCGCGAAATGGTCGTCGGGCTGGATTCCGACTTTTCGGAAGAATCCTTTCTGAAGCGCCACAACTATGAACTGGCGAACGACCTTGGAAACCTGGCGAACCGGCTGGTCGGGTTCGTGGCGAAGCAGATGGGCGGCGTCGTGCCGGAACCGGCGAACGGCAGCGGACACGCGGCCGATGCGGAAGTCATGGCCATGGCGGCTGAACTGCCGAAAAAGGTTCGCGAACACGTCGAAAACCTGCGCGTTGAAACCGCGATTGAAACCGTGATGAATTTTGTCCGGCGCTTGAACCGGTACGTCGCGGAAACAGAACCGTTCAAGGTCATCAAGACCGATCGCGCGGCCGCCGGCGGCGCCGTGTACGTCGCGCTGGAAGGGTTGCGCATCGCGTTGAACCTGCTGTGGCCGGTCATGCCCGCCAAGGTGGAGCATCTGCTGGCGGCCTTGGGCGGCACGAAAGTCGTTTGCGCGCTTGACGACCTGAAGTGGGGCGGACTGGCCGCCGGTGCCGTGCTTGACCTGCCCGAACCGCCGTTCCCGCGGTTCGAACTCCCCGAGTTCGAATCGCGTCCCGCCGAAGCTTCAGCGAAGGCGGATAAATCCGCGCCGTCGCCGAAGATGGGCAAATCCGCCCCCGGCGCCGGGCACGAAAAACACGCCGAGCCCGCCCAGACCGCGGCCCCGGCCCCGGCCGCTCCGGACGTCGCGTCGGACGTCGCCACATTTGACGATTTCCTGAAGATCAAGCTGCTGGTCGGAACAGTGCTGACCGCGGAACCGGTTCCCGGATCGGACAAGCTGCTGAAGCTGTCGGTCGACCTTGGCGAGCCGCAGCCGCGCCAGATTGTGGCGGGCATCGGCGATCGCTATCCGGTTGAAAAGGTACCGGGAAGCCAGGTTACGGTTGTCGCCAACCTGAAGCCGCGCAAGGTGTTCGGTATTCTTTCCGAAGGGATGATTCTGGCCGCCACCGACGAAAACGGCCTGTCGCTGATCGCCCCGAACGGCCTCCCCCGCATGCCAGGCACCCGCGTCGGGTGATCGTTCCTGCATCCAGCTTCAGGGACGGGGACAGGGACAGGAACGGGGACAGGGACAGGAACGGGGACAGGTACAGGCCCGGGATCAAATATACAAACAGATGAAAATCCGCCCTGCGACCCCGTCTCAGTGCTGGCCCAGGGCGCTGCCCCGGGGGCGGCGCAGACGATCCACGACCAATGTGGCGCCCCACAGTGCGAACACGGCGACGGTCATCAGCGTGCCGGTCACCGTGATTTCATGCAGCATCATTGCGGTTTGTGCAGGGGTTTCAAGCGCAGTAAGGAACGGTGGGTAAATCGACAGTTCCCCGCTGATTGCGTGATCCACCATCAGCGCGACGACGCTCGCCCAGAGCATCAGGGCCAGCCTTCCGGGCTGCAGCCTGTATGGGATCTTCTTCTTCAGTACTGTTGTGACGACAGCCACGGCCATCGGCGCTACGAAACATGCCATTTACATCCCTCCATCGGGCTCAATCAAAGGCCGGCGTCCATTTTGCCCATGTGGACGTTGTGTTCTTCGTTCAGCCACATGCACTCAAGGTAGTCGATCGCGGTCGCGAGTTGGAAATCGAATTTGATCGTCGGCTTCGGGTTCGCCTTTCCGAAGGCCTCGGCGGTCCCCATCCTGCCGACGCATTTCCCGAGCGACCCGACCATCTTTTCGTTCGGCGACGTGTACTTGTTTTCGATCAGGGTCAGGTGGTGGACCAGGTCTTCCTCGCGGAATCCGACAGGCTGCTTTCCACCGGCCTCGGGCGGCGCGTCCACGTCGGGAACAACGCCGGTGACCTGGATCGTGCGTCCCGACGGCGAGTAGTACCTGGCGATGGTGACCTTCACCAGGTAGTCCATGCGTGGATAAGGCGGAACCAGCGTCTGGACTGAGGCCTTGCCGAACGTGCGGTCGCCGATGACCAGTCCGCGTCCGTTGTCCTGGACGGCGCTGGCAAGGATTTCCGAGGCCGACGCTGAATTCGAATTGACCAGCACGACCAGCGGGAATTCCCACATGCCTGGTTCGGCGTCGTATGTTTCATCTTCGTCCGTCGGCCTGTTCACGGCGACAATCCTGCCTGATTCCAGGAACGCGTCGGCGATCTTGACGCTTTCGTCCAGCAGCCCGCCCGGGTTCGAGCGCAGGTCGATCACCAGGCCGCGCAGGCGACCCCCGCGCGATTTCGATATCAGGTCCTTAATCGCCTCGTCCATCTTGTCGGCGGTCCCTTCCACGAAACCGGTCAGCTTCAGGTAACCGATGTCCGGGTGGTCCTTCAGCATCCGCCACTGGACGTTCCTGACTTCGATGTGCTGCCTGACGATGCTCAGCTCGATATCCCTGGCGACGCCCTGGCGCCGGATGGTCAGGACGACGACGGTTCCCTGCTTTCCCTTGATGAGGTTCACGACCTTGCCCAGTGGCATGCCGGTCACCCTGCGGCCATCAACCTCCACGATTTCGTCGCCAGCCTTGATGCCTGCGGAATCCGCGGGCTGTCCCTCGACAGGCGTTTCAATCAGGATTTTGCCGCGGCTGGTGGTCAGGATCGCGCCGATGCCCTCGAAGCTGCTGTCTTCGGTTTCCTTTGTGTTTTCGTCCCAGGACTTCGTGGACATTATGGTCGTGTGTGGATCCAGCGCGCCCAGGTACCCGGTGGCGGCGGCAATCCAGAGCGCCGATTCACGGAAACCGGGTCGCGAATGTTCGGTCTTTATGACGAATTCCATGATCCGCCGGAATTCGGCACCGGAAAATTCGATCGAAGCCCATGCCTTTTCACGTTCTTCAACCGCCTTCCGCAGCTTTTCCTTTTCCACGCGAATCTGATCGTCGGTCATTTCGCGGACGTCCAGCTCGTCGTCCTTCGGCTTTTCCACGATGACAAACTGGTCGTCCCGATCCAGCTTGACGAATGTCGCGTCCTTCAATTTCTTCTGCGACCGGAAATATTTTTCCGGCAGCACCGTCCGGATCGGTTTCATGGTGAACAGCATGTAGTCCGCCGCGGTCACCCATGCCATATGCTCGTCGTATTCTGGGTCGATGTACTGCGCGGATATTATGGTCAGTACTTCGTTGAAGTCTTCTTCGGTGAAGTCGACCCCTTCCCAGTCGTCCAGATCGTCTTCGATTTCTTCATATTCCGGGGCTTCGGCAAGCGCGTCCGGGAGGAACGGGAAGGCTGTCGAAATCGCAAGCACGAAAGCCGCGGCAGCAACGAAAGCGTGTTTCAAGGTTGTCTCCACAAACAGCCCGCGAATTATATCAGCATTCAGCTTCCGCTTCCCATGCCTCCTTGCATGACGGCGCGATTTCCGGGCCGGTCGCCATTTCGGGTTCTTGTGCTAGAATCAGCCCGTTTCGCCCGTGTGCAAGGATGATTCGATGGCAAGAGGCCAGTTCGCAGCATACCTGAATGGCAATGCCAAGAAGATGTCGCCGGAGGTCGTGTCCGCCTTCGAGGAACTGATCTACCCGGACGACATATTCTTCTGCAGTTCGCTGGAAGAGGGCGTCGCGGCGGCCAGGACCATGCTTGACCGCGGATATCCCACGGTTTTCACCGGTGGCGGTGACGGCACGGCCGTCAATCTGATTAACGACCTGTGGTCGGCGGCGGGCGGGGATCGCGCACGCCTGCCGACAATCGGCGCCCTGTCATTCGGCACGGGCAACGCCATGTCCGGCATGGTTTCGTCGGGCAATCCGCTCAAGGACCTGAAATCCTATGTGGCCAATCCTTCGATGGATACCACGCCACTCGGCATGGTTGAATCGGACGGACGCCTGTTTCCGTTCGGCGGGCTTGGCGTGGACGCCCAGATCCTGTCGGATTACATAGCGGTCAAGGAAGGCATCGGCGGCGGCGTCCTGAAGCCTGTGTTTCAGACCGTCGGAGGTTATTTTTTCGCATTCTTCGGCTTGACCGCGCCACGGCACATTTCCAACCTGTTGACCGGTAAGAACACGATCATAAGGATACGTACTCTTGACCAGACGGCTTTCGCCATACTGGACGACGGGTCGCCGGGGCGGGAATTCTCCCCCGGCGAGCTGCTGTACGAAGGGCCGTTCACGATGCTGCTGGTCGGCACATGTCCCTATTACGGATATGGAATGAAGGTGATGCCTTTCGCGGACCTTCGTGAAGACGCCTTCCAGCTTCGTATGGTCGGAATGAGCCCGGCCCGGCTTGTCGCCAACCTGGCGCCGCTCTGGAAGGGGACATACCGGGATCCCGAACTGCTGGATTTCTACTGCCGCTCGGTCGGCGTCGAGCTTTCGTCCCCGAGCCCGTACCAGCGCGGCGGCGACCTGGTCGGCGATTCCACCGAGCTTTCATTCAGGCTTGTTCCAAGGGCGGTCAAGTTGCTGCGGTTCATCTGACCAGCCACCCGGCCTTTCATTGGCGCGCCTTGCGCGGCGCCCGTCGTGTTTCAACGTCAGCAGCCGTAAATTTGAAATGACTTGAGGCGGGCGTGTGTGGCAGAATTCCCACGGCGCCCGCGTGGTTCGCGGGCATTTTTCGGGACTTGGAGGAACCGCGCATGAAGTACATCTGCACCGTATGCAACTGGATTTACGACCCGGCCCTTGGCGACCCCGAAGGCGGCATCGCGCCCGGCACCCGTTTTGAAGACATCCCGGAATCGTGGTCCTGCCCGGAATGTGGCGTCGGCAAGGAAGACTTCGAACCTTACAATAAGTGAACCGCGCGTCCCGCCGGTCGCGCCGTCCCACCAGGCTGGTCGACCGGGTCTGGAACATGCGTGGCGTCCCTGTGTGCCCGGGCGGGTATGATTGACACTGTCCGGCCAAGAGGGTACAACCTTTTTCGTCTTTCGAAGGAAGGTTCGATGTATCTGGGAAAGGTCATCGGCACCGTTGTGGCGACTAAGAAATCGGCCGGCCTTGAAGGCATCCGCCTCATGGCCGTCATGCCGATTAACCACGACGGCACCCCGCGCGGCACCATGCTTGTCGCCGCGGATGCGGTGAATTCCGGTCCCGGCGATGTCGTCCACCTCGTTGGCAGCCGCGAAGCATCGCTGGCCTTCGAAAACAAGTTTGTCCCGCTTGACGCCGCGATCGTCGGTATCGTCGACGCTATAGACCTGGAGCAAATACCTTGATCCTCGGGAAGGTAATTGGCACCGTCGTGTCCACCGTGAAGCACCCCGAATACAAGGGATTGAAGCTGCTGGTCGTCCAGCCGGTCAATGGCGAAGGAAAGCCGGCCGGTGAATCGTTCATCGCGGTTGACGACGTCCAGGCGGGCGTCGGCGACACCGTCCTGGCCATCCGTGAAGGCAACGGCGCCAGGCAGATTTTCAAGCGCACTGACTTCCCGATCCGGGCCGTAATCGTCGGCATCGTCGACGACGTCAACATTCCCCCGAACTGATGGTGGTGCCTGACATGACGCCCAGGATTACCGTTCCCGAAATCGAACGCACAATCACAAGGGTCGCATCCCGGATGGCAGGTCGCGGCTTCGTTTCCGGTCACTGGGGAAACATCACCGCCATGACCCCCGATGGGTCGATCCTGGCGACACCGGACTGGATGCCGCTGGCGGACGTTGGTGAAAGGGATCTGATTACGGTCGACCGTGCTGGTTCAAAGCTTTCCGGCAGCGGAAGGACGTTCTTCGAACTGCCCATGCACCTGGCCGTTTATCGCGGCAGGCCCGATGTCGGCGCCGTTGTGCACGCGCATCCTCCGGCCGCCACGGCCTTCGCTGCCGCCGGCCAGGCGATCGACGGGCGCTTTTCACCTGAATTCACGTTCATGACCGGCGGGATCGTGCCGGTTGTCCCCTTCGCGATGCCCGGTTCCGAAACGCTTTCGCAAAACATAGCCGCGTGCCTTCAGGAATACGATGTCGTCCTGCTTGAAAAGCACGGCATCCTCGCCTGGGCATGTTCCCCCGTTACCGCGTTCGGACTGATCGAACAGGTCGAGGAGATCGCCGCGATACTGTTGAAGTCCCCGGTGGTCGGAAAGATTAATCCACTGCCGCCCGAGATGGTGAAGTTGATTGAAGACGCGCGGTTGAAGGCCGGACTGGGCCGAGCCGGACGCGATCGGAAACGTTGACGGTTACTGTCCGCGCAGGCGGCTGATGATCCTGTTCTTCACGGATTCATTCACCTGGGCCAGTTCATCCGGAATCATGGACGCTTCGATCAAGGCGAGCTTTGCGCGGGTTTCGGCGTTGTCCTGGCCGCGGCGCACGATCGGGGACGCCGGTCCTTCGGAAATGCCGTAGCGCATGCGTATGAAGCGTTCTTCTTCCTGGGTCAGGTCGGTCGTATTGATCGTCCTGCGCACGTCGGCGCGGGTGATAACTTCAACTTCAATCTGAGTGGCTGTCTTACGCTTTTCCAAGATGATTCCTCCAATCCCCGGCCTGTCCGGGACTTTGCAATATAACGCGACTTCGCCGGGACTGCCAAATTCGCTGCAACATCAATATAAACAAAAGGATGGACGCAATTGTGGCAGACGACGCAAAAAAAATCACCGGTCAGCTTCAATATTTTTCAGCAGGTATTCGAGGCTCTTTCTGTGGATGCCCGCGATCCGGGCCGCCTTGGAAATGTTCCCGTCCGTCCGTGCCAGAAGTCGCGCGAAGTAGACCCGCTCGAAGTCCGCGATAATACGCTCTTTTTCCTGCTTGAACGGGGCGTCGAAGTCCGGACGTATCGTGTCGCCGGCGACCGGGTGATTCCCCGCGGGGACCGGTATGTCCAGCGCCATCGGCGTACCGGCAAGGGCGCCCGACAGGATGACGGACCTTTCGACGAAGTTTTTAAGTTCGCGCACGTTACCCGGCCAGGGGGCCTTCTTCAGCTTTTCCATCGTTTCCCAGGAAAGACGCACCCTGGTTCCGCCTTCACGTGACCCGATTTCATCCAGGAAGTGGTTGACCAGGATTGGGATGTCCTGCGGACGGCGCCGCAGCGGTGGCAGTGAAACAGATATCACGCCGATCCGGTAGTACAGGTCCGACCGGAAGTTGCCGGCCGCCACTTCCTGTTCAAGGAACTTGTTGGTGGCCGCGACCAGCCTGAAGTTTACCTTCTGCGTCCGGTTGCCCCCGACCTGTCGTATTTCCCGGGACTCAAGGACCCTGAGCAGCTTGGGCTGCAGGTCGATTGGAAGTTCGCCGATTTCGTCTAAAAAAAGCGTCCCGCCGTCAGCCGAAGCGATCGCGCCCACCCTGTCGCGCACCGCGCCCGTGAACGCACCGCGGACATGTCCGAACAGCTCGCTTTCAACCAGGTCCGGGGGAACAGCCGAGCAGTCAAACACGATCATCGGGCCGGCGGAGCGCTGGCTGCATTTGTGGATTGCATCCGCGACCAGTTCCTTGCCAGTGCCGCTTTCACCCTGGATCAGCACGTTCGTGTCGGTCGGCGCGACCTTTTTTATGAGCGCGAAGACTTCACGCATTTCGAGGGACTCGCCGATCATGCTGCCGAACTTTGCCGCCGTGGCGATTGACACGCTTACCGTTTCGTTGATGCGGGAAAACGCGACGGTCGTCTTGCCGAGGGTGAATTCCGCACCGTCCAGGACGACGGCGTCAAACACCCGGGTGTCATTAAGGAAGATTCCGTTCTTGCTGTTGTCGTCGCGCAGCCTGAAACCGGCCGGTCCGAATTCCAGCGCCGCGTGTATCCTGGAAACGGTCGGGTCGCCGAGCTGGAAATCGCAGGAACGATCAGTGCCGATGGTCACCTGCCGTTTCTGGAAGACGCGGGATTTGCCGCGATCCGGACCGTCGATGACCTTCAGGGTGTACTTGTTGAAGGTCAGGTCTTCGGTCGGCAGGTCGAGCGCGATTGTGCGTGTTTCTTCGGCGGCCATTGTCACCAGCCCCGGCGGGAGCCCCGGGCGTTTCAAGGTGCGGGAGTCTCGCCAAGTTCGATAGTTCCGAGAGCGAGAGGTTCACCGGGTTCAATGGTAAACGATCTGCTTTCGACCAGTTCACCTTTGTTTGAGCGGATGGTCAGCAGGTGTTCGCCCGGCGGCACGTCCATTTCCACAAGGTTTCCATGGACGGCGATTCGACGTCCGTCGATCAGGACCTGTGAGTCGGCGGGAAAGAAGCGGAACCTGAGCCGTCCCGTCAAGGTTGCGTCCGGGGGCTGTGTTGCCGCCCTGGGCCGGACCGCCTGGAGCTTTTTCGCTTCGGACGGGTCGGTTCCGGGGCTTTCGACGACGGTGCCGGAAAATGCCGGGGCTTTGCCGGTCGCGTCGGCGACGACACGTGAGGGGTCGGCAGGTTCTGGCCCCTTCGGCGGCAGGCCGGGATTGACCGGGGTGGCGCTGTTTGCCGCCGGCATCGGGGCCGGGGTGATTTCCGATGACAGGTTAGATGCCGCCTTCGCCACGGCTTTTCCGGCATCGGCCGGATTTGCCGCAGGCCCTGGAACTGAAAGCAGGCGCGACACCAGCAGGGTTATCGCAGCCAGCACCAGCGCGGCGCCCGCGACCGTCAGCCAGACGCGCACAGGGGCCTTCCGGACGCCTTCCCGTGGCGGCGTTTCCGAAGGAGCGGCCAGCACCGGCCTTGAAACGGTCCCGGTGCGATCCCGTTCCGGCGTCTTAATCATCCGATCCAGTTCGTTGTCCACCAGCATGTCCAGCGAATTGGGGGACGCCGGGGATGAAGGACCGGTATCGAACCGCCCGGCCAGCAGCCCGGCGATGTTCGCGGATGTGAGATTGACGTTGTTGTCGTGGGCCCATCCGAGCAGGGCCGTCGAAAAATCCTCGGCCGTCTGCCACCGGTCGTCCGGGTTGGAAGAAAGCGCCTTCATCACGATGGCCGACAGGTCCGGATCCAGATCGGGTGCCGCCTGCGCAAGCGGCGCCAGGTTCATCGAACGGATCTTTTCAAGGACCGCGACGTCCGAATCGCCGTCGAACGGACGCCGCCCCGCCAGCATCTCGTATCCGACGACGCCAAGGCTGAACACGTCGGATCGGTGGTCGCATTCCATGCCGCGGACCTGTTCCGGGGCCATGTAACTGACCTTGCCGTGAAGCCGTCCAGGCATCGTGACGGACGTGCGCCGCGTCGCCTTGGCCACACCGAAGTCGGTCAGCTTCACAAGACCTTCGCGCGACACCAGGATGTTCGACGGGCTGACATCCCTGTGGACGATGAACAGAGGTCGTCCAAGGTCGTCCTTCTTGTTGTACGCGTAAGTCAGGGCCCTGGCCGTTTCCGACAGGACATGGACATGGAAGGGAATCCAGCGCGAAATTGGTGAATCCGCGGGGATCGAGCGCAGTATCTCGCGAAGGTCAAGGCCGTCGACGTGTTCCATGACCATGTACATCCGGCCTTCCCAGCATCCGGATTCGAAGACCCGCACGATGTTGCCGTGCGACAGCGACGCGGCCAGCCTGCTTTCGTCGGTGAAACGGCTCACGAATTCGGGGTCGGCCGCGAGGTGGGCCAGCATCATCTTGATGATGACGGTTCTTTCCGAACCGGCCACGCCCTTCTGCCTGGCCAGCAGGATTTCGCCCATCCCGCCGGTGTTCAGGCGACGGATGATTTCGTATTTGCCGAAAAGGTCTTCAGACATAACGATTTCCGCCTGTTGTTATCGCAAAGGGGCGGCAGGCGGCGCCATATTCTAGCGCAGTATGATGGACTGTCCCTGTCTGATTTTTGTAACGGCGGCGCGCGCCCGCGCGGCGTCATTCGCAAGGGCGGCCGCCACCGTGGCGGCGGTGACGCCGTTTTCACTAAAAAGTGGCGCGAGCGTGGCCGCGAACACGTCGGCGGCAATCCTTGTCGACTGGAATACCGGTGACTGAATCGCGCCTGTCTGCTGTGTCCGGATCCCGCGCGAAAGTGGCGTGCCGACGTATTCGGCTTGCATTTCCCTTTCGCCGGTAAAAAGTCCGGGGAAACCGTCGCGGGCCAGCGAGTCGTTTGCGGAAGCGGTCGTCAGCCATGCGACCAGGTCCGCCGATGCGTCGTAGTGGCGTGACCACGAACTTATGAAGAGCGCGTCGACCTGCCACAGCGGCGACATGTGTCCCGCGCCCTCAATCCGGGGCATCGGCATCGGAAGCCACGCCCTGTCCGGCGAAATCAGCGACACCTGGTCCGGCCAGACGATGGCGGCGGGCACCGTGCCGGAGTTGAACATGTCGATTACGGTCCCGCCGTCTTCTGGAGCCTTCAAACCGCCCGAAGACAGGTTCTGCCTGACAAAATCGACCGCCAGGGCGGCGCCTTCGGAATCGAAGGACGGCATTCCCGCTCCATCCACGAGGGTCGCGTCGAAAGCCCCCAGGAAAGCGGCGGTCATCGTCCAGTCGGCTGAATCCATGCCGATTGGCCGGCCCGCGTTGGTCGTCGGGGATGCGGCCATGTCGCATCCGCGCTTGACTACATCCGGATTGGCGATGAGCAGGGGAACACTTACTGCCAGGGGCATGCCGTAAACATGCTGACCCGAAGTCACCCTTGCGAGGTATCGCGGGCGGATGGATTCGCGGGGGACCACGCCGCGTGCCGCCATCAGTCGATCGAGCGGCTGGAGCATGTGTTTCTGCTCGATCCAGTCCAGCGCGAACATGTCCCCGGCAAGAAACACGTCCGGTCCCGCGCCGGACAGTATGGCCTGTTCAAGCGCGGCAGTTTGTCCGGCGCGCGGCCCACCGGATACCTTGACTGAAATGTCGTCCCTGGACAGGTCGAAGGCCTCGACCATGTCTTCGATCGCCTGCGCGGCCTGTCCCTGCATGCAATGGCTGAACACGATTTCGATCGGTTGCACAGCCTTTTCATCGGCCGCGGTGGCGGCGTCTGGTCCGCCCCTGGCGGCCCTGGCATCCGTGCCAGGCTGGTCTGTCGCCCCCTGGCACGCGCCCGCCGCGATCAGGAGCATCCCCATTGCGGCAAGATTCATTAAAACAGCGATTTTCATGGCAATTGCGGCCCCCGTTGAAACGGCTGGCGTCACCAGACTGCCTATTATCGGGCAAGTCAGTCAGGATTCCCCCAACAAATTAACGCCGTGGTTCAATCAAATCAACGGCGTGCACCGGGTCGTGCACAAGGGTTATCGCTTGCGGGCCGGAGGGTTGAATAGTAAAAGGCTGCATGCCCCGGGCGAACCGGGTTCGATGGCTGGCCTTTTCCGGCTTTGAGGTTTGCACAATGGTTTCGGCACGCGGAATTGATTCGTTCGATGTCGTGGTGATCGGTGGTGGCGTGGTGGGAACGGCGACCGCGATGGCCCTGGTGGACGGCACCGGCCTGAGGGTACTGGTTCTGGAAGCGGAAAAATCGCTGGCCTACCACCAGACAGGTCACAACAGCGGTGTCATACATTCCGGTATTTATTACAAACCTGGCAGCCTGAAGGCCAGGAATTGCGTCGCCGGGCGGGAGTTGCTGTATTCGTTCCTTGCGGAACGCGGGATACGGCACGAACGCTGCGGGAAGCTGATCGTTGCGACGACCCCCGCGGAAGCCGACAGGCTGGATGGCCTGGTCGAGCGGGGCAGGGCAAACGGGATCGAGGGACTGCGGCGGATCGGTCGCGAAGAAATGACCGAAATCGAGCCGGCGGTCGGCGGAATCGCGGCCATACATGTGCCGGTCACCGGAATCGTCGATTACGTTGAAGTCACGAAGGCATACGCGGCCGAACTGATGACTCGGGGCGGCGACGTGAGGCTCCAGACCAGGCTGGAATCGGTGCCGGTGTCTGCCGACGGCGACGTTCGTCTGGCGACGACGCGCGGCGAGGTCACGGCCAGGCTGGCAATCAACTGCTGCGGGCTTCAATGCGACCGTGTGGCCGGGTTGTTCGGCGTGAAGACCGACGTCAGGATAGTTCCTTTCAAGGGCGAGTATTACGATGTCGTCCAGGACCGCCGGGGATTGGTTCGAAACCTCATATACCCGGTGCCGAACCCGGATTTCCCCTTCCTGGGCGTCCACTTCACCCGTTCAATCGAGGGGAAGGTCCATGCCGGGCCGAACGCCCTGCCCGCGACCATGCGCGACGGTTATGCCCCGCACAGTTTCAATTTCCGCGACGTGGCCGACATGGTCCTGTTCCCCGGTTTTGTGAAGATGGGTATGCGGCACATGGGGATGGGGCTGGGCGAGATGTGGCGTTCGGCGGTGAAGCCTGCGTTCGTGAAGGACCTGCGGCGGCTGGTGCCCGCGATCGAATCGGGCGACCTGGTCGCCGCCGTGCCCGGTATCCGTGCCCAGGCGATGGATCGTCAAGGCCGGCTTCTGGACGATTTCGCGATTGTCGATTCGCCCGGCGCGATTCATGTGCTGAACGCCCCTTCGCCCGCCGCCACCGCATCGATCAGCATCGGGCGCGCCATTGCGAACCGGGCCTTTGGCAGGCTTGGTGTCGCGCCGCGCGGGGACTGGAACGTCTGACTGACCGCACGGAGGTTGCGATGACACGTTTTCGATTGGCTTTCGTTCTGCTGGCGGCGGCATGTTTTACGGCCACGGGATGCGGCGACGTTGACCCGGGCGAAGACGTCATCGACGTGGCGGAAGTCAGGAACTTCACGATCATGACTTTCAACACCGGTACCACGGACAACATGGACCACACCTACGACCAGGATGGCTGGAGCAACGCGCTGGCCGACATCAATACGGAACAGTTTGGGAACAACCTTGCGTGGCTGAAGGCGCGGGACGGACTGCGGGCTGTCGTGGACGCAAGGAAGCCGGACATCATCACGTTCCAGGAGCTTTTCTTCGATCCGGAATGTGTGGAAATCTGTGGTGGACTTGCGGGCGGTCCCGATTTTGAAACGGTCTGCGATCCTGCCGCAGGGGTTTTCGTCTGTGCGAAATGGGTCGACGCCGAATCGCCCGAACTGACGGTCCGGGCCGCCGTGGGACCGGATTACGACATCGCCTGTGCACCCGGTCACCGGGACAACTGCATCGCGGTCCGGAAGGGCTTCGGGACGATTGTCCTTTCGGTCACGGCAGAAGAAATCGGCGGCGCATGGATCGACGGGCTTGACGGCATGCCACCCGAAAACGGCTGCACGTCCGGCGCCCGCGTCGCTACCGGGCTGGTCGGCATAACGAACGGCCCCGAAATCGCCGTCGTCGACGTCCACACGACTGCCGGAACGAATGTCGATTGCCGGCTGGCCCAGTTCCAGCAGGTGTTCGAGGACCGTGGCGACGGCAAGCCGGCGACGTTCGGGCAATACAACATCGTCCTGGGCGACATGAACATCGATCCGTTCACGTTCGCGGACGCCAGCGTCACGTACTGGAATTCGAAGGTCGGCGAAGGGAAGGCGTTTGATTACATTTCTTCGGACAGCATCGAAGGTCCGATGACCCACCCCGCCACGTTTTCCAAGCTGGACCACGTCATTTCGGACAGCATGACCGGCTCATGCGTGGTCCTCGGCATTTCCGAAGGCACGCAGGCCCCGATTTCCGTAACCAGCACGTACTTCGACCACAGGCCGGTTTTCTGCGAAGTCGAGATTCCTTAATAAAATCTAAATCTTCAGAATGTGGATGTGATTCGTCGCCCGGGCGGGCTTTGAAAGCGGGTGACGCAGGACCGGGGGACTACTTCTCGTCTTCGCCGACTATGTCAGGGCCTTCCTTCTTGCTGGTCCAGACCGCCCAGACGATGATGGCGACGCACACGCCGGCAGCAATCAACGCCGCCACGACATGCGGTTCCTCATTGATGTCAACGGGCCGAAGCGTAGCGCCCATGACCGCCGTGAGGGCCAGCAGACTGACCATGTTGATGACCTTGATCATCGGGTTCAGCGCCGGGCCGGCAGTGTCCTTGAGCGGATCCCCGACGGTATCGCCGGTGACCGCGGCCTTGTGGGCCTCGCTGCCCTTGCCGCCGTAGATGCCATCTTCGATCATCTTCTTGGCGTTGTCCCAGGCGCCGCCGGCGTTGGCCATGAATACGGCCAGGAGCTGTCCAACCAGGATCAGGCCCGCCAGGAAGCCACCCATCGCATACGGTCCCAGCAGAACGCCGACCAGGATCGGCGACAGAATGGCCAGCAGTGTCGGGCCGATCAGTTCGCGCTGCGCAGTGTTGGTGCAGATGTCGACCACGCGGGCGTAATCGGGCTTTTTGGTCCCGGCCCATATTTCGGCATCCTTGAACTGAATACGACATTCCTTGACGATTTGCCCAGCCGCCCGGCCAACCGCGCGAATCAGCATCGAGCTGAACAGGAAGGGAACCGCGCCACCGACCAGAAGGCCGATAAGTACCATCGGTTCCGCAACGGTCAGCTTGGCCGCGTGTTCAAGGTATTTGTCGACACCCAGCGACCCGATATTTGATTCGCTGCCGGTCGCGATGACCGCGATGAAAGAACTGAACAGTGAAAACGCCGCGATGACGGCCGAGCCGATCGCGATGCCCTTGGTTTCTGCCTTCGTCGTGTTACCGACGGCGTCGAGGTCCGCGAGGATCTGGCGGGCGCGGGCGTAGCTGCCGGGCTTTTCAGCTTCCATTTCAGCTTTGTCGTAACCCATTTCGCCGATGCCGTTGGCGTTGTCGGCGACGGGGCCGAAGACGTCCATGGAAATCGTGTTGCCGGTCAGGGTCAGCATGCCGATGCCGGTCATGGCGACGCCGTATGCGATGAACACCGGGGGCATTCCGCCGTAAACCAGAACCGACAGGGCGATGGCAAATGCGATCACCAGGACGTTCATGACCGTCGATTCATAACCGACCGCGAAGCCCTGGATGATGTTTGTCGCGTGACCGGTCTGGCAGGCCTTCGCAAGGGACTTGACCGGCGAATGCGATGTGTGGGTGTAATACGAAGTGAGTTTGTTCAACGCGATTGCCAGGATAACGCCAATCAGGCAGGTCCAGGCAGGCCTGAGGTCCAGGCCGTTGACCCCGAAATTGGCCCAGAATCCGAGGTTGTTCGGATCGAGTCCCGGGAACAGCGCCACGTCGCCGCCAACGCCCAGCGTGCCGGCAAACCGAAGATAGAAGAAGCCCAGCACGAAGAATCCGACGACGCTGATCGCCGAACCGATCCAGAAGCCGCGATGAACCGACTTGAGGGCCGTGTCGGAAGTATCGTTGGCGCCGGCCTTTACGGTGTAAGTGCTGATGATCGAGCCAAGAACGCCGATGCCGCGTACGAGCAGCGGGAAGATGACCCCCTTATGGCCGAACGACGCCAGGCCGAGGATCATGGCGGCGACAATGGTGACTTCGTACGATTCGAAGATATCCGCGGCCATACCGGCGCAGTCACCCACGTTGTCACCGACGTTGTCGGCAATCGTCGCGGCGTTACGCGGGTCGTCTTCCGGAATGTCCTTTTCGATCTTGCCGACCAGGTCGGCGCCAACGTCCGCGGCCTTTGTGTAGATACCGCCGCCGACGCGCATGAACAGGGCCAGCAGGGTGCCGCCGAAGCCGAAGCCGAGCAGGGCTTCGTAGGCGTGTTCACCATAAACCAGGAATATCAGGGTGCCGCCCAGGAGACCGAGGCCGTCCGTGAGCATGCCGGTGACCGTTCCCGTGCGGTAGCCAAGCTGCATTGCTTCGCCATACGAACTGCGTGCGGCGGCCGCGACCTTGAGGTTGCCGCGGGTTGCCAGTCGCATCCCGATGAATCCGACCAGCGAAGAAAAGACCGACCCGATCAGGAAGGCGATTGAACGTCCGAAGCCGAATTCGGGATGTTCGCGCCACTCCGACGTAAAGAAGAGGACCACGGTAATGACCAGTATGAGTGGACCAATCTTCTTGAACTGGGCCTTCAGGTAAGCGTTCGAGCCTTCGCGAACGGCAGCGGCAACGGCCTGCATCTTCGGTGTGCCGTCAGGGGCACGGCTGATCTGGCGTGCCAGCATGTAGGCGTAAATCAGGCCGGCAACGGCCACGACAATAATTGCCAGCAGGCCGATCTGTTCCCAGAGCTGGTATGCCCCGTCAGGGTTCACGAAAGGACTGAACCACGTGAAAATGTCCTTCACCTCGGCCTTGGCCGTTTCCGATGCCGCCCTTCCGAACGGGAAGATGGCGGCCAGCGCGAAGAAGACAGCGAGTCCGCCGAGGTAGGCCGTCTTGCCCCTGGTGTACCTTCGTAATCCTGAAATCCATTTAGTCACGAGAAACCTCCCTTGTGCCTGTCGCGCCCCCAAAGTCCCGTCCAACCGCGATTCGACGCCAGTTCGATGGTTTGACAGTCCCTTCCATACAGTTCTGGCTGAACGCTTTTGCCCTATTCAGGTGACTTTGTCAAGGAGTTCCAGGCGTCGGGTTGGGTGCTGATAGCGCGTTTTGTCGTGTAAAATTAACGTGTTTGGTGGCTTTCACTGGTGGGTTGCGATCTGCAGTAATATGATGCAGACGTATCAAAAAGTTGTCGGAGGTGCATCATGATGCATTTCAAATGGGCTTTGTGCGCACTGGTTCTGTCCGCAAGCCTGTGGGCCGCATCCGCCGCGGCGCAGGTCATTCCGGGCGAGTACATCGTCGTGCTCCGGGATGGACGTGGCGGTCCCGCGGAAGTCGCGGCGGCGCACGCTCTGGTCCCGAAACATGTTTACACGAAAGTCTTTCAAGGTTTTGCCGCGCATGTGCCGGACGCGGCGCTGGCGGGGTTGATGCGCAACCCGCGGGTCTTGTCCGTCCAGCCTGACCGCGTGGTCAACGCCATCGGCCAGGTCGTCTCGACAGGCGTCGCGCGCATGGAGGGGTATCCTTCGCCCGGCAGGCTGCCGGTTGACGCCGGAATTGCCATCATCGACTCCGGCATCGACCTGACACACCCGGACCTGAATGTGGTTTACGGCGTCGACTGCCGCAAGCTGAACAGGAAGACGGGCGATTGTCTGGTCGGCGGCAACGACGACAACGGGCATGGTTCACACTGCGCCGGAATCGCCGCTGCGAAAGACAACGATCTTGGCGTGGTCGGTGTTGCCCCTGGTGCCAGGCTTTATGCGGTCAAGGTGCTGGGTTCGTCTGGATCCGGGACGCTTTCCGGCGTCATCCAGGGGATGGACTGGGTCGCCAGGAACGCGGCAACGCGCGGCATCGACGTCGCGAACCTCAGCCTTGGCGGCACCGGTCATGACGACACCGACGGCAACCCGAACGGGTGCCTGGTCACGCTGGACGCCGAACACAAGGCGATCTGCGGCCTTGTTGCGTCGGGCGTAACGGTGGTCGTGGCTGCCGGCAACGAACTGGACGATTCGGCCAACCACACCCCCGGCGCGTTTGATGAAGTCATCACGGTGTCGGCATTGGCTGACTTCGACGGCATGCCCGGCGGGTTCGGGCAGGCTACCTACGCGTTCAACGCATGCACCGAAAACGTGGACGACTCCCTGGCGTGTTTTTCGAATTTCGGTCATGACGTGGACCTGCTGGCGCCAGGTGTCGGGATTTATTCAACCAGCATGGCGGGCGGCTACGAAACGATGAGCGGCACCAGCATGGCCGCGCCGCATGTGGCCGGGGCGGTGGCCCTTGTCGCGTCCTGGTCGGAAACCAGGCTGACCCCGCAGCAGGTGAAGGCGACCCTGATTGCCGAAGCTGACCCGGCCCCGTGTTCCGGCCCCGGCGGCGTGTGCGCCGACGATCCGGACGGGGTCCAGGAACCTCTGTGCATGGTCGGCACCCCGCCGCCCTGCCAGAACGACGCGTGGTGCGACGACGGCGAACCCTGTAACGGCGCCGAAGCCTGTGTTGCCGGGGCGTGCTTCCCGGGCACTGAAATCACGTTCTGCGCCAATGCGGACGGCTGCTGTCCCGCCGGCTGCGAATTTTCTATCGACGACGACTGCCAGCCGCCCGCTTACTGCGGCGACGGCGTATGCGCGGGCACGGCGGGCGGTGAAAACTGCACCATCTGCCGGGCCGACTGCGCCTGCATCGGACCGGCCTGCAAGAATGGCTGCTGCGGCAATGGCAGATGCGAAAAGGGCGAAACCGCGACCGCGTGCCCTGTTGACTGCGGCTAGACGGGAACGTCGTTTCAGACAGTCTTCTAATTCACGAAACTGATGTATTTGACGGCCGGCGTCAGTGCGATCGACAGGATTGTCGAATCGTCGCCAGCGGTCAGCGTGTATTCCGACGAATCGATTGCGGCGCCGTTGATGTCGTGGACGGTCACGCCGGTGAACCCTTCGGGCAGCGGCATGTTCATGCCGAAAGTCGTGTCCGCGCCGCCGGGACCGTCGGTACCCCAGAACTGGTCCGGGAAGTCGCGTCCGTCCCACGCAGCCACGACGATGTCACCCACTTCGGACATGAAAGCCAGGGCGTATACGTCGTTCGGCAGGCCAAGCGCGGGCGAAAGGTCGCGGGCGAACCGGGTGTCGCCCAGGATGTCGCCCATTGCCTTGAAGGCGGTCCAGGCGGGTTTCGCGCGGCGGACGGTTCCGTCTTCGCCGGTCCAGCCGAACAGCCCGAAGTAGGATTCGTGGGGGCGGATTCCCTCGGTCGTCGGATAGCCGTCCCAGAACGTGTACCACATGTACCTTTCGATGCCGTCGCGCACACCCAGAAGCATGCTTCGCGGCAGGAAGCGGCCGACCAGTTCCTCACTGAGGTCGTATGACGGCCAGCCCTGTTCGGTCACCATCAGTGCCTTGTCCGGGCAGCCGATGGAAGCCAGGTAAGCGCGCACGATGTCGGTCTGCCAGGACTGGCCCTGGTAAGCCAGGGTGTCGTCGATGACCACGTCGCGCTCGGGAGGGTCGTACTGGAAGAACGTGTATGGATGGAACGCCAGGATTTCGAAATTGTCGCAGATATCGGGATGCGCCGCCGCGACCCGTTCGATGAAACCAAACCTGTCCGCCAGGTCTGTTTCCGCGTCATAGCTGGAAATGCCGCCGAAGGCCACCCGGGCATCCGGACACACGGCCTTGATGGCCGTGTGGGCGGCCTTCAGCATGTCGCCGTATTTTTCCGCGTCGGGATTGCCGCCCCAGAAGCGCGGGATGTTTTCTTCGTTCCAGATTTCGTATTCCTTGATCTGGTCGCAGTATTCGTCGGCGACGGCGCCGGCGTATTCGCCGTATTCTTCGGTATTGATCGTGCTGAAGTCGCCACCGTCGGTCATGGCCCATCCGTTTTCATAGCCCAGCATCGGGATGACTTTCACGCCCCGGTCCGTCGCCATATCGACCTGCCCCCTGACGTGGTCCATGTTCCATTCGTCGTCCGTCGGCTCGATCATGTGCCAGTGGAAGTCTTCGCGAATCGTTACCGCGCCCAGTTCGGCGTACTTTTCGAATTCGAAGCTGCGTTCGGCGTTGTCGCCCAGCCCCTGGTACATGTGCGTGGAAACACCGACCGCACGTTCAACCGTGTTGATTCCGGTCGGGGCAATCCCTTCCCACAGCGGCGGTGGCACGACGTCCGGGCCCGCGTCGCCGGCATCGTCATCGGCGTCGCCACTGTCCGGGGTTGAAACGTCGCCGGCGTCGTCCGCATCGGATACCGTCCCGTCATCGTCCGTCCCGTTATCGCCCGTGTTCGTGTCCCGCGCATCGTCACCGGCGGTGTCCCGGGCGTCCGTCGACACATCACCCGCCACGACGTCCGCCACCGTCACATCGGCGCCATCATCGGAAGGTGTCGTCCCCGAACCGCATCCGGCGGCCAGGGCCAGCACCGCCGCCGTCAGTATCACCGCTGCCGACAAATGCGCTTTCATCTCAGGTGTTCCTTTTTCGTGGGTATTCCATGCGGCCCGCACCAGGTCTACTGCCGCTTCATGAGGTCGTTGATGGGGCTGTAAAGGCTTTCCTTGAACGCGTCCAGCGAGTTGTCCTCGCCGGGGCGCGCAGCCAGTATTTCGATGGCCCGCGCGAACTCCGGGGCCACCGAACGCACGCGCAGCTTGGAAATCCGTTTTTCCGGCGGAACCGGGATCGTGTCCGTGACCAGCAGTTCCTTGATCAGCGGGTGTTCTTCGATGCGTTTCAAGCCTTCCATCGACGTGAGCACCGGGTGGCAGATCGCGGCGCGCAGCGTGCGGGCACCCTTTTTCAGGCAGAAATCCGCAGCTTCGACCAGGGTTCCGCCGCTCATGGTTTCGTCGTCGATCAGCCAGCAGTCGCGGTCCGTCACGTCGCCAACCATCTGCTGGGCCTGGGCCGATTCGTTGTCGGACGTGCGTTCCTTGTTGATGATGGCGATGTCCATCTTCAGCATGTTGACGAACGGTCCCAGGTGCTTTGCCTCGCCGATATCCGGGGCCACGAACACGGTCCTGTCGCGTTCTGAATTCGCAAGGATTTCGTACGCGAAAATCGGCTTCATGTTGAGGGTGTCGACCTTGATGGCCTTCTGGTCGAAGAAACCGTGGATCTGCTGGAAGTGCGGCTCCATGATGATGATGCCGCGGGCCCCGACGCTGGTCAGCAGATCGGCGAAAGTCCGGGCGCCGATGCTGGCGCGCGGGTGGTCCTGCTTGTCGCTGCGGATGTACGGAAGGTACGGGGTGACGACCGTCACGCGGGCACCGGCGCAAGTCAGCGCGTGAACCATCCAGTACAGTTCGATGATCATGTCGCTGACGGTCAGGTTGACGCCGAAAACGTCTTCGCCCTTGTCGTTCTTGCCGATCAGCGCCCGGCCCGGTGCCTGGGTCTGGATAACGAAGCAGTGTTTGCCGCGAACGTTGATCTTGGGATCCACCAGCACGTTGCCGTTGGAAAACCACTTAATCGTCGGGCCGCGCCTGTCGCTTTCGTCCGGTTCGTGCAGGGGCACGCCAAGCTGCCGCGCGATTGATCGCGCGAATCCCAGGTGCGAGTTTCCCGCGAACAGCAAAAAATCCTTGTGAGCCATTTAGGTCGACCTCTGCAATCTGTCTGTTGGGTAACCGGATTGTGCATCCCGTTTCGGATTCGCGAATTACCACTTTGTGCCCGTTTCCGCAACCCGCGCCACCGCCGGGAAGGTTACGAATCCGCCCGGACTTGCTGTGGAATCGGGGAATGTTGATGTAGAATCAAACGGCACTCAAGGGGGCCTTCATGAGGAACGGATTTTCCGCCCTGGTTCTTTGCGCCGGATTGTCGTTCCTGTCCGCCTGCGGCGGCGGGAACCATGTCCAGGATGTTATTGATGATGTGGCCGGCGACGTCCCGGATGCGGCCGGCTTTGACGCCGCTGATGTCGCGCTGGTCGACGACGGTCTGTCCGACGTGGCCGCGGACGCGGTGGTTGACGCCGGTTCCGACGCCGACGAAGACGCCGCCGACGTTTACGTCCCTCCCGAACCGGACCACATGTTCATCCACGAGGTCAGGACGCGCGGCACATGTATTTCCGACGGCCCCTGGAAGATCGATCACGCCACCCAATACGCGGGCCTGATGCCCGGCCTGGAAATCCCGAACATCATCGACGTCGAGGTTTCCGGTGGATATCTGTGGGTACTTTCGTACGGTGGCTTATTCGCCGGGACGCTCGAATCGATCGCGGCCGGTGACCCGATGATCCATATGTCTTCATTCTGGGTTCCGGGCCACGGCGTCATAACCCCGTTTGGTACGGGCCTTGCGGTCCGGCTTGACCAGAACATCCTGATTCAGGATGGCACCGGCGCGGGGCAGTCCTGGGACGCTGACGTGCCAGCGGGCCCTGGACACATGGAGGGCTGCGGAACCAGGTTGTTCCTGGCGATCGAGGGCCGTCTTTACGAATTTTTGAACAATACGGCGACGGACATCACTGACGAATTGATCGGGACGGTCAATGACGTCGCCTGCGTCGACACGGCCCTGCTGGCGGCGACGGATTCAGGCGTCTGGGAACTCGGCGACGACGGGACGTGGTCGTGTCGGCTGGCTTGCAGTGAAGCGCCGATCACGTCGCTTTCAGCCGGCGGCACGCTGATCGCGTTTACAGAGGGCAATGCCCTGTCGGTCGTGGACGTCTGGAATTCCCAAATCGTCGCGCCGGGCCCGGGTGGACTGCCGGCCGGGGGAATTCGGGATATCACGGTTTCGCCATCCGGCCGGTTCGTGGCCGTCACCCACGAAATCGGCGTGACGTTGCTGGACATGGCTCCCGGCGACGCCGAAAGCCTTTCGGTCAACAGAATCGACACCTGGGGCGACGAATCGGCCGTCGTCGATCACTTCCGTTCGATGCGGTGGATGCCGTCTGAAGTCGTGAACGATGTGGCTTTCGACCCTTCGACCGGCGATTTGTGGGTTGCCACGTCCGAGGGCCTTTCGCGCATCTACCGTCAAAATACGATGCTGGCGGACAAGGCCGCAAGAATGATGGACAACCTGGACCGCTGGTTCTGGAGGCTTGAAGGCTTCGTTGCGGCCGAGGCGAACTTCGAGGGCCCGTACAGCGACGTCAGGCTTCCCCTGCAGGACAACGACAACGACGGGCAGTGGACCCAGGAAGCGGTCGGCGCGTTCTGTTACGCATACAAGGTCACCGGCGACGAACGTTATTACCAGGCGGCCCGCAAGGCGATTACCAACATGGCGCTGCAGATTGACATCCCGGCGCAGCATTTCATCGATGCCGGCCTGGGGCGCGGCTTCGTGACGCGCTCCTTTGTCCGCGACGACGAAGTGGCCCTGTTCGCTTCAAAGGAAGGCCTGTCCAACTGGCATTTTGTCGACAACTACGAAGACGGGCACGACTATTACTGGAAGGACGACACTTCGTCGGACGAATTGACCGGCCATTTCTACGGTTTTTCAATTTATTACGACCTGTGCGCGAAGGACGACGAAGAACGCGCGTGGGTCGCCGAACACCTGACCGCGCTGGTTGGATACATCCTGGACCACGGGCTTCTGCTGCTGGACCTTGACGGGCAGCCGACCGAACACGGCAAGTATTCGCCGGACTACCTCGCCGTCGCCGTCGACGGGCTGGAAGCATGCACGATGAAGACCGACCTGGAAACCTGCATCGGCTCGTATTACGGCGGGGCCTTCCTTGATTCGACGGAAATCCTGGGCGGGCTCCTGGCCGCCTGGCACGTTTCGGGCGAACGCCGCTTCTACGACGCCTACGAAAACCTGATTACCGAACACCGTTACGACGAACTGGCGACCTTCCACCCGGACGTATTGACCTGGACGAATCCGGCCATCGCCAATTATTGCGACCACGAGCTGTCCGACCTGGCCCTGCTGACCCTGATCCGCTACGAACAGCGTGACGACCGGCGGGCGATCTGGGTCAAATCGATGCTGGACGCCTGGGAATACGAAATCGGCGAACGCAGCCCGCTCAAGACACTGACGATGGCAGCCGCCGTCGACGATGTGCCGGGTGCCGCGAACGGCGTGTCGACACTGGTGGATTTCCCGGAAGACCAGCGCGACTACATCGTGGACAACAGTCACCGCGTGGACGCGGGCGGCATGGGCAAGGATCGATTTCAGAGGCCGCAGTTCGACACCGTCTTCCCTTACGACGAAATACTGACGATGCGCTGGGACGCCAACCCGTATCGCGTTTCCGCGGGCGGCAGCCCCTCATCGCGCAGGGCCCCGAACTTCTGGCTGCTGCCTTACTGGGGGCTGCGTTACTACAATGTGATCTGCGAATAGGACGTCGTCGCCCTGCCGTCATTGACAAACACCATGTGCGGCCCGATTATTTTGCAGGTCGTCAATCCCGGGCCGCCACGGCGTCCCCATGAATTAAGGAGTTACCGATGCTTATTTCAATCCTGGTTATCGTTGGCCTGATAGTGCTGGCGGTCATAATCGTGGCCGGTATGTACAACGGCCTGGTAACGCTCCGCAATCGTTACAAGAATGCGTTCGCGCAGATCGATGTGCAGCTCAAGCGCCGGTATGACCTGATCCCGAACCTGGTTGAAACCGTGAAGGGCTACATGGCCCATGAACGCGGCACCATGGAAGCGGTGATCGCGGCCCGCAATACCGCCATGGCTGCCGGCAAGGCCGCTGCTGCGAACCCGGGCGACCCCACGGCGATGAAGGCCCTGGGCGGCGCCGAAACAGCGCTGACGGCCAGCCTCGGCAGGCTGCTTGCGGTGGCGGAAGCCTACCCGGACCTGAAGGCCAACCAGAACATGCTGGCCCTGCAGGAAGAACTGACCTCCACGGAAAACAAGATTTCCTTCTCGCGCCAGGCGTTCAACGACGCGGTCACGCTTTACAACACCGGCCGTGAAAAGTTCCCGACCAACATGATCGCCGGAATGTTCAACTTCGGGCCGGCCGAACTCCTCGAATCGACCGAATCCCCCGAGGAACGCAAGGCTCCGAAGGTTTCCTTCAACTAGGGAATCCGATCCCTCGGCAGGTTAATCAATGGACTTCTTTGCCCAGCAGGATGTTGCCCGCAAGAAGACGGGGCGACTGGTGTTTTTGTTCATTCTGGCCGTTGTCTTCATTATCGTGGCGGTATACGGGGTTGCCCTGGTGCTGCTCCAGTTCGTGGGACCGCCCGGCAACGTCAGTCCGGAAGACGTCCCCCGGCAATTCGTGATGTGGCGCCCCGATGTGTTCCTGACGGTCGCGGCGCTTGTCGCCCTGGCGGTGGGAACGTCGTCGCTGCTGAAGCTGGCTGCCCTGCGCAAGGGCGGTTCCTATGTTGCCGAAAGCCTTGGCGGCCGGCCGGTTTCCTCGGATACGACCGACAGGGACGAACGCCGTCTGCTGAACGTCGTGGAAGAGGTGGCAATCGCTTCCGGCGTCCCGGTTCCCGCCGTTTTTGTACTTCCCGGCGAGCCCGGCATCAACGCGTTCGCGGCTGGCTGGAGCACATCCGACGCGGCCGTCGCGGTCACGGAAGGTGCGATGCACCAGTTGAACCGGGATGAACTACAGGGCGTTGTCGCGCACGAATTCAGCCATGTCCTGAACGGCGACATGCGCCTGAACATCAAGTTGATCGCGCTGATTTCGGGAATCATGGTCCTGGCGACCATCGGATACTGGGCCCTGCACATCCGTCCGTCCCGCGGCAGCAAGAACGGTGGCGGCGGTTACGCGGCGATACTGTTGGCCGCGCTGGCGCTGCTGATCATCGGTTACGGCGGCGCCTTTGTCGGGCGCATCATCCAGAGCGCGGTGTCGCGTCAGCGGGAATACCTCGCCGATGCAAGCGCGGTGCAGTTCACCAGGAATCCCGCGGGTATCGCGAACGCGCTGAAGAAGATCGGCGGCTTCCAGTCGGGAAGCGTGGTTCGGGCGCCGGCTTCCCGCGAAGTCAGGCACATGTTCTTCGGCGCTTCCGATGTCGGGTCGTTCATGAGTTCGGTTTTCGCGACGCATCCGCCGTTGCAGGATCGCATCAAGCGCCTGGACCCGTCTTTTGAAGGGGACTGGTCGTCGATGACGCCGTCGACGGCCGCTGGCGCCGCTGGCGCGTCGGGATTTGCCGGGGCCGCCGGAAGGCCAGCGTCGTCCGGCGCGACCGGTGCTGCCGCCATCGCGGGCATCGGAACGCTGACGATCGAGCAGGTCGAAGCCGGGGCCAGCCTGATTGCGGCGATTCCCGCTGACATCCGCTCCGAAATTTCAGAGCCGCTCGGCGCCTGCGCTGTCGTCTGCGCGATGTTGCTTGATGGCGACGAAGCTGTTCGTCAAAGGCAGCTTGTCGCGATCGAAAAGACATTTTCCGAAGTGCTTTCCGCGGAAGTCACCCGGGTTGCGGGCGCCGTGTCGAAACTCGAAAGGCACCTGCTGCTGCCGATCGGGGATCTGGCGCTTCCCGCAATGCGGCGCATGTCGCCGGTCCAGTACATCGCCTATTCGAAGACCATTTCCGCCCTGGTCCGTGCCGACAACCAGGTGACGCTGTTTGAATTCTGCCTGCAGAAGGTTGTGGAACACCGTCTTTTCGAGGCTTTTCAAAAGCCTTCAGCCGGTGTTTCCGGCGTGTCGGGCCGCCAGTTCGTCGACGACGCGGTGGTGCTTCTTTCCGCTGTCGCGGCCGCTGGTGGCGGCACCGAAGAAGAGGCTAAGGCAGCCATGGCGGCCGGGCTGAAGACCCTGTTCAACGGCCGGACACCCGACGCGGGATTGCCGCAGGGACAGCCTTCGCTGGAACGGTTGAACACGGCGTTCGACAACTTCGCGTCCGCCCCGATGAAGATGCGGCGGATGATCCTTCTGGCCGTTTCGGACTGCATCGTGCATGACAGGCACGTCACGCTGGCTGAATCGGAAATGCTGCGCGCGGTGGCCTATTGCCTGTCCCTGCCGCTTCCGCCCTATATCCCTTCCGTCGCCGCCTGAGTTATTTTTAGAAAGATCCCTTGAGTCCCAGCACCGGAAGAATCGGCAGCCCCGACAGGTAGCTCATCTTCGAGTAGTCGTAGTTGTAAATGATGCCTTCAGGGTTCTTGTTGTAGTAAACGTTCTGGACTTCAACGTAGAGGCCCAGCTTCCATGCCTTGAAGACCCACTCCTTGTCCACGCGGATGTCGAGCTGGTGGAACAGCGGCAAAGTGCGCGAATTGGTGTCTTTCGAAGGAACGCCGATGTACTTGTCGTTGTCTGCATCGTACAGGTAGCCGTCGTATTTTGTGTACGGGAATCCCGACGTCAGCCGGAAGCGCGCGCCTATGGTCCAGTTCTTCGGGGCCTTGTAGCTGAGCGCGATGTTCAGGTTGTGGTTCTGCTGGAAGTCCGATGGCCGCCAGGAACCGCGGTCGGCGTCGTAGATTTCTGATTGGACGTAGGTGTACGCGATCCAGCCGGTCAGCGGAATCCTTTCGCTGGGGTTCATGCGCAGCAGGATGTCGAACCCGTAGGCGCGCCCCAGGCCGCCGTTGTCGTACCGCAGGGTGGCGTCGTCCGACACCTGGGCGCGGTTCCAGAAGTACTTGAAGAACCCGTTGAAATCCAGCGTCAGCCGGTCGATCGGGTTGTACTTGAAGCCGGCCAGCGCATGGGCGCCGTTTTCCGAAGCCAGTTTCGGGTTGCCGTAGCCCTCGATCAGCGTGAACGACGGAGGCGGCTGGCTGTACATGCCGCCTGCCACGCGGAAGTTCAGAACGTCCGGGATCGCGTCGATTGTCATGCTGAACCGGGGGTCGATGCTCCAGGCCTTCCAGGAACCGACGTTGATGTCGGCGCGAACGGACGGAACCAGCGTAAGTATCGGGATCGGCTTGTATTCGACCGAAATCCAAGGCGCGATGTTCGCCAGGACCCCGTTGTCCGCCAGTTCAAGGACTTCCGACGACTCGAACGGTGTCATCGAATCGCCGTCGATTCCCATCTGCGGCCCTTTCAGACTGTAGCTGTACGGGTCGACTTCAACATTCAGGCCGGCTCGCACGGTTACTTTCGGGTGGGCCTGTATGGTCAGTTCTTCGCGCAGGTTGATGGGGTAGTCGCGGACGTTCATCTTGACCTGTCCGAACACGTCGAAACGTGATTGCGTCACGGATGCCTGCAGCCGGAGTTCGTTCGAAATGCCCGCCCTCGGTTCCCAGTTCCACGCGGCCTGCAGCGAGTGAGCCCAGAGTTCGCCGTTGACGCTGCCGACAAAGGTCGGGTTCGTGTCGTTTTCTTCGTTCAGCAATTCGCCACGGTCGTCGGAACCGTTGATGAAGAACGACAGCTTGTGACCGCCGTTGAAGCGGTGCTGCAGGCGCAACTGATAGTCGTAATACGCCGGTGCTGTCGTCAGTATCCTGCCTTCGCCGAAGGCGTTGATCCCCTTCAGGATCGCGTCGTAGTAGCTGCGTCTGAAGGCCAGGGTTATGTCGCCGTCTTTCGAATACGGCCCGCCCGCAACCGCGCCGGCGTGCAGCAGGTTAACGTCAACGGAACCGTGCCAGGCGGTCAGAGGTTCGTCCTTGATCCGCACGTTCACGACGCCGCCGATGGACCCGCCGTAAGACGCGTCGAAGCCCGCCGGCACGAAGTCAATGGCCTCGATGAAGTCCGAATTGACCACCGAATAAAGGCCCGCGAAGTGGTAAAGCAGTATGAACGGCATCGAATTTATGTATATGCTGGTGTCGTTCGGTGGACTTCCATATACGACCAGTGTTCCGAGCCCGAAAGACGACCTGGCGATGCCCGGAAGGTTTTCAACGACCTTCAGCACGTCGCCGGCCGAGCCCGGGAAGGACACCAGTTCGCCGGCCGACAGGGACTGCTTGGCCGCGAAACGCGCTTCCCGCGGTGCCCTGATGATGGTCTGGTTCGAAACCGCACCATAAGCCCGCGCCAGATAAATGGGCGACTCCGGGATTTTGCCTTCGACGGCGGTGACCTTGAACTCCTGTCTGAGTTCCTCGAATTCACCGGCCGGGATATACAGGGTATACGTGCCCGGGGCCAGGTTCGAAATTTCCATCCGGCCGGCGATCGACGTGAATGTGGCGCCGGTTTCTTCAATAAAACCTGAAACTTCGGAAATCGGGTCGCGCGTGCCTTTTTCAAGGGTCAAGAATACCCTGACGACTTCACGGACCTTCTGGCGGACCTGGAAAAGGTATTCGTACTGCACCTGGACAAGGACGGGGTTTCCCTGGAATTCCGCTGGCTTGAACCTGAATTCCTTCGCGGCGTTCACGGCCGGTTCGATGAATTCGGGCCTGGGGGATTCGACCGGAAGCACCTCGGTCACGGCCCCGGTCTCATCAATTGTCAGCGTAAGCACGACGACATAATCGCCGTCCGGTATGTCCAGTTCGGGCGGCAGCGCGGCATCCTTGAAATCGACCAGTTCGGGCGGGATAACTTGTTCAATCGGGTCGCCCTCGGCGGGACCTTCCTGGACGGCGCCTTCTTCAACCGGGCCTTCTTCGACCGGGCCTTCTTCGATGGAATCTTCTTCGATTGGACCTTCTTCAACGGCCACTTCGTCGACCGGTCCCTCTTCAACCGGACCTTCGACCGAGGGTTCGTCAGCGTTTTCGACCTGTGCCAGACCGACCGCCGGGGCCGCCGTTATCAGCAGGGCCACGAAAGCGGCCGCGATCGCACCGGATGAACAGATTCGGCGGGTTACGTTTTTCATTCCGCACCCCCTTCGGACTGCTGGTCCCGCCTTATTCCGCGGCACCAGTCGCGCGGCGCGTCTTTTACGAAGAATTTCAGGTGGCTCAGGCCGAAGGCCTCGTCGCGCATGACCACGTCGACAGTGGTCGTCCCGACCGGCTCGTCTTCCTTGAAAGTCAGCGTGTTGCTTAAGTCCAGTTCACGGCCTTCGGCCACGACGCTGCCGATCCTGACTTTCGCGAACCGTCCGTTGTTCGTGTACCAGGAAATCTGGAAATATTCGTCCACCGGTACGCTGTCGTCACCCGTCAGCTTGTCGATCGACCACGCTGGCACCGACGCGCCGAACCGCAGCGACTGGCCGGGACATGCCAGTATCGTCGGCTGCGTCCTGTCGCCCAGGGTCGTCACGATCAGGTTGTCCGGGTCGAGGATGTCTTCCGACACCGTGAAATCGCCCGTCCCGCGCCGGATCGAAAATTCCGGGTTGCGGTTCGGCGGGTTTTCCGGGCCGTAAGGTCCGAACGAAACGCTCTTGAACGTTTCCAGCACGCGTTCGCGCATAACCGGCTTGCCGTCGTCGTCCAGGACCGGGAGGTCGTCGTCGTCAAGCAGCATGTCGGTGACACGAATCGTCACGTGGAAGACCGGGGTCAGGCCGCCCGCGTAAAGGCAGGCCTTGAAGCCTTCGAACGCGGGGCCGTTGCATTCTTCCGTCGTGCCTGTCAGCAGGCAGTTGTCGTACCCGGTAATCACGTCCCTGGTGCACTGGTCGGCGAATTTCACCGCCTGGCGCAGGCCGTCCGCGATTGCGTCGAACTGGCTGCCCAGCATTTCAATCCCGAACGCCACAAGCGCCCCGTCAAAGACCGCGCTGCGCCCGTCCGGCGTCACGTCGGTCAGTGGAATTTCGTCCATGACGCACGCGTACTGTGCGGCGGCGCCCGCCGATATGGGGCACACGGACCATTCGATGCTGTCGATTTCCGGTTCGACGTATTCCTTGTCCGGGTCCGCACTGAACGGGAACGAATCGACCAGCGTCAATGTGACGGAACCCTGGTATTCGGGCGTGAACACGACCGCCGGCGGTTCTGCCGTCACACCGATCACGCGGTATTTTTCGATGTAATTGGAAGGGTTGTAATCCGGCATGCAGCCGACGGAAATCAGCGCCGCGACGGTCGGAAGGATCAGTACGCTTGCCTTCATCGGTGCCTCCATCGGGAAATCAGTTGCCTTCCGGTATGAAAACGACCGTCCATTTCAGGTTGAACGCGATCGGTGTCCCGTTCCTGGTCGCCGGTTCGAATTTGAGCTGCCTGACGGCGCGGATGGCTGATTCGTTGAATGCCTGTTCCGCGCCCTTCTTGATCTTCACGTCCTTGACGCCGCCCTGCGCGTCGATGGTCAGTATCAGTTCGACCCTGACAACGCGCCGCAAGTCCTTGTATTCGGGCGGATATTCGCCCTTCACGTCGTTTAACGCCTTCGGCTGGCGGATGACGACCTGTTCCTTTTCCGCCTGTCCGCCACCGCCACCGCCGCCTTCGGTTCCTGCGGTCGTCGGGGCATCGACGCCCTTTTTGAATCCCTTCGCGTCCACCGACGGGTCGCCGAACAGGTTACTGTCCTCGCCCGTCTGCACCGCCACGCCACCCTTCAGCGCCACGTTCTTCAGCACGAACGGCTTCGGCTTGTTATCAACCGGCGCGGGCGGCGTCTCAGCCGGCTTTTCGACCGGCGGCTTGTTCACGGGCGGCTTCGGTGGTTCCGGCTTCTTTTCGACCGGCTTGGGCGGCTCCGGTTTCTTTTCCACCGGCTCCGGCTTCTTTTCGGGCGGCTTCGGCTCGGCTTCCTTCGCGACTTCCTTTTCGATCTGCCTGATCTGTTCCTTGCGGATCGACACCGGTACCGGCTTTTTTACCTTTCGTTCGACTTTCGGTGGCGGGGGAGGGTTGCGGGGCGCGAACAGCACAACGCCCGCGTGCACGCCAAGCGACACGATCAGGCTGAGGGCGATTATCCATCCCCTCGAATCAAGTACTGATTTTCGTTTGCCGCCACCCAAGATCTGGATCCTTTTACGAACCGGGCAGACCCGGTGTCACTCCGCCGTCGGCTGTGGTGTCGGCTGGCCCGACTGCACCGCCCCGGGGTCGATGGTCTGTTCTTCAACGTTGACCGCCAGGTTGGCCACGCCTTTCAGCTTCAAGTAATCGATGACGCGCGTGATCTTTCCCCAGCTCAGGTCCTTGTCGGCCGACACGACTGCCTGCGGGTCCTTCCCACCGGCCCGGCGTCTGTCGATTTCGCTGCCGACCTGATCAAGTGTCGCTGGCGATCCGTCCAGGTACAGCTTTTCCTGCCTGTCCAGAATCACGTTCAGCGGCAGTTCGACCCTGTCCGGCGGTGTCCCGCTGGCGGCAGCCGGCAGCGTGAGCTGGATTTCGCGCATCTTCTGTTCCTGCTGGATGAACAGGTTGGCAGTCACCATGAAGATGATCAGCAGCACCAGGAATATGTCGACCAGCGGTGTGACGTTTATCGCGGAGATCATCTCCTCGTCGTCACTTTGTGTCGCACCAGCCATCGTCGCCCCCCCCGAATTTCCTGTGAACAAGCCCTGTCGCGATTTCCTTGGTCTGTTCCACTGACGCCGACACCTTCCGGCGGAAGATGTTGTAGAACATGACCGCCGGGATGGCGACAATCAGGCCCATCGCCGTCGCGACCAGCGCTTCTGAAATGCTGGTCATCAGCAGTTCGTTTTTCTGTGTCGTTTCGCCCAGGTCGGACAGGCTGAAGAAAGCGGCCATGATGCCCAGGACCGTACCCAGCAGCCCGATGAACGGCGCGTTGTTGCCAAGTGTCGCCAGGAAGGTCAAACCCTTTTCGTACCTGGCCTTCTGCTTCCTGATTTCGGTTTCCAGGGCGCTTTCGGCGTCTTCCCGGTCGGTATAGTTCTTTTCGCCGTCAAGCATGTGCGCGGCGACGATCGATTCCATGCAGTCCTTCGGCAGGCCGGCTGTGTTTCCGCACAGCAGCTTCCGGGCCGCGTCCGGCGTCACGCGCCGCCTGAAGTAAAACAGCCAGCGCTCGAATATGAAAGCCAGCGAAATGACCGAAAGCAGTATCAGCAGATACAACACCCAGTCGACGCCCAGTGCGATGAAGAATTCCTGCAGGAGTTCTGAAAATTTCACGTTAATCCCCCGAAAATTCGAGAACAAGCGGCCAGTTGGACGAATATTGTTACCGATATGGCGCACAGTCAAGGCGGCGTCGTAAACATAAAGGATCGCAAAGGGAAATAACGTCGGGCGCGGCCCCGCGCGCGTGTCGCGGTAACGGGTATTCACGGGCGTGCTGCGCAGTCGTACAATCGTGTGTCTTGCGAAACGCGGGTCTTCCCCGGGGGCTTCGATGAAAAGGGTCACGCTTGTCGCCTTGGTCGTTTTTTCGTCATTCATGGTGCTTTCGGTACGCGATGCATACGCGGTGAAATTCCGCTTCCCGGTCATCGACACCGAACGGATCGTGTTCGATTACGTGATCGGGTGCGACCACGATCCGGACCCGGGTGAATACACCTTCCAGTGCCTGTCGTGGTGTGACGGCATGGCCGAATATCCCGGTTGCACCGAGGCCGGAGGTTTCCCGTACTGCTATGACGAGCATGACGGGACCGACTTCATGCTGATCGACGGATTCGCCATGATGGACATGGGCAGCGCCGACGTGGTCGCGGCCGCGGACGGCACTGTCATATCGGTCGAAGACGGACGCTACGACAGGTGTTACGCCGACATTATTACCCAGGAAGTGACCTGCGACGGTAACCCGATTATCGGCAACCACGTGAAGATCCGGCACGCCGACAACATGGAAACCTGGTACTGGCACTTCATGAAGAACTCGATCGATGTTGAGGTTGGTGACGAGGTCCAGTGCGGCGATTTCCTTGGCAAGATCGGCAGTTCCGGTTACTCGTCCGGCCCGCACCTGCATTTCGAGGTCCGGATCCCCGACGGCACGGGCGAAACCACATGGATCGACCCTTACGCCGGACTTAACAGCCAGCCCGAATCCCTGTGGGTGCTTCAGCGTGACCCGACCACCGGGCTTCCGGGCTGTTACTGTGAAGGCGACGAAATACCGGACTTTCCGGAACCGGATGAAGACACCGGCCCGTCGCAGGACGTGATCGTCACGCAGGACGTTTGGGAAGACGTGGCGACTGACGTCACGTCCGACGCGGTCGGGGATGTCGCGACTGATTCCGTCGATGTCGCGCAGCAGGATGTGCCGACCAGCGACGTTCAGTTCGACGCCGACGACAACGGATCGTCCTGGGAAGCATGGGACGCCGACATCGGCGGCGACTTCGTTTCGTTCGACCTGTCCGGCGAAACTTCGGTAAACCCCGACGTGGGCGAGGATCCCGGGATTCGTGACATGTCCGGCGGCGATTCGGCGTCGGCCGACGTGATCCCGTCCGTCGATTCCGGAACGGGCAACGAAGACGGCGGCGACCGCGCGGGCGGATGTTCGTCGACCGGATCGGGCGGGGGCGCGTCAAACGGCTTGATGTTGCTGTTCGCGGCGGGTATTCTGGCCATCCTGGTTCGCAGGAGGGTGCCCACCCGTTGAAGATTGACGAAATCGAACAACTCCGCGCCGACCTTTCAAAAGGCGCGGCCATCCAGATGGTGTATGTCGCGGGCGGCGACGACGGCGTCATCGATGCCGTGGTCGAAGTCCTGTCGACCGACGCGATGGCCAGGGGATCGGAAACGAAGGTAATCCGCCTTGACGCGTCCGGCGCCAAATCCGACGCGTGGGACCAGTTTGCTGAAATCGCGTCGGCCTTCCCGATGTTCGACGAAAAGACGATTGTGGTGATGTCCGGTTGCGCCGGCGGCGCCCGCGTGCCGGAAGGCGCCCGCCCCTTCATGGAAGATCCCCCTTCCTTCATGTCGATGGTGTTTTCCGCCGACAGGAAGACTGCCGCGTCCCCGCTGGCCAAGCTGGTCAAGGCGAAGGGCCGCGTGCTGGACTTCAAGGAACTTCGCGATCAGCAGGCAAGGGCACTGGCGGTCGCAGGCGCGCGCGACGCGGGAATCATTCTTGACGGGCCGGCCGCCGACGCGCTGATTGACATGATCGGGACCGACCTGGGCGCCATCGACAGTGCGGTCAGCAGCCTTTCGGGCCTGGTTCCACAGGGCGGCGGTCAGGTCCGGGTCGGCGTGTCCGATCTGGCCGGCCTGGTCCGTCGCACGAAGAAGCACGCTCCGTGGGACATAGATGAAGCCATTGAACGCCGGGACATCCCGCGCGCCGTCAAGGTCGCCATCCGTGAAATCCAGGACGCGCGCGACCAGCGCTCACGCGCGATCGGGCTTTACAACAGCGTGCTGCGCCGCGTCCGCCTGATCCTGATCGCGTCCGACATGGTCCGCGACCGGATCCCGGCGACCGAGGCCATGGAAGCGATGAACATCAAGTTCCCGTTCATGTACGAGCGGCTTGTGGACGCGACAAAGAAGTACCGGCGCCAGGAACTGGAAAACTTCCTTAAATCCGCCGTCGATCACGAAATCCGCATGAAGCGCGGCATGGTCGGACCCGAAACCCAGATGGTCGAACTGCTGGTGTCGCTGATGGTCCGCAAGGCGTGACAGCCGCATTTCAGGGACAGGTTCAGGGACAGGTTCAGGGACAGGTTCAGGGACAGGTTCAGGGACAGGGACAGGGACAGCGACAGGTTCAGGGACAGGTACAGGGACAGGTACAGGTACAGGGACAGGTACAGGTGGATGGCAATTTGCCCTTTCTGATCTTTACCGTTTGAACAACAACACCACCGCGGTCGCTTCAATCCCTTCGCCATTGCCGGCGAAACCAAGCCCTTCCGCGTGACGCGGCTTGACCTTGACCCTTTCGGGTTCGATTCGCAGCGCGCCCGACATCGCCTTGACCATCGCCGGGACATGGCGCCCAAGGCACGGTTCGTCGCACACAACCGTGCAGTCGATGTTGCCGATCCGCCACCCGGCCGCGTCGATCCAGTCGGCCGTCCGCTTCAGGATCGCCTCGCCCCTGATACCCGCCGTGTGCTGGGAGCCCGCCGGGAAGCATGTCCCGAGGTCGCCGATGCCGCTTGCCGAAAGGATTGCGTCCGCGATTGAATGCGCGATCACGTCCCCGTCGGAATGGCCGTCAAGCCGGCGATCGAAATCGACGGTGACGCACCCGATGGCCAGCGGGCCCGAACCCGCGCCGTCGAATTTGTGGCGGTCGTATCCGAGCCCCGTCCTGATGTCGTCCATGTCCCCCCCGAAACCTTGATCGTCGAATTCTGTGTACAAAGTCGTCGGGCGGCCCCGGCGCGTCTTGCCGGGGTATTGTACTGTGGTATGGTTTTTCCGGGTCGTGTTTAGTGGCTGCATCGATGTTGAAGAATCTGCGCGCATCCGACGTCTTCGGCAAAAACGGCCTGGCCGCGTCCGCCATGCCCGGGTACGAGCACCGCGCCGAGCAGGAACGCATGATGGACGCGGTTTCGCGCGCCCTGCTGACCGACGACATCTGCATCATCGAGGCCGGAACCGGTGTCGGCAAGACGCTCGCGTACCTCGTGCCAGCGGTCGCGTCGGGCCGCCAGGTCGTGGTGGCGACCGGAACCCGGACGTTGATGGAGCAGCTTGTCACCAAGGACATCCCGATCCTGGAAGAAATCCTGCGTTCCCCGGTTGACATGGCCGTCCTGAAGGGCCGGTCGAATTACCTCTGCCGAACCAGGCTGGCCGCGGAAATTGACAGTCCGGACCTTTTCCACCGGGAAGATCGGCGGCGCCTGGGGCAGATCAACCGCTGGGCGCGCGAATCGCCGACGGGCGATATTTCGGAACTTGCCGGAATCGCGGAAGACGACCAGATACTGCGGTCGGTCGTGTGTGACGCCGAAACGTGCCAGGGGTTCGCCTGTCCCAGCTATGCCGACTGCTTTCTTTTCAGGGCCCGGACGCGCGCGCTTGAAGCCGACCTGGTAATTACCAACCACCACCTCCTGATGGCCGATCTGGCGATGGCCGCGCGTCTGGAAGGGGACGAAACATCGACCGGGCCGTTGCTGCCGCCGGACGCGATCCTGATAATCGACGAAGCGCATGGAATTGAAGATGTCGCCACGATGGCGTTCGGCCTGACCACGTCGCGCGGGTCGGTGGCCGAAATCGCGCGGGACGTGACAGTCCTGGCATCGCACGCGGACCCGGCCGGCACCAGGGTCCTGCTGAACATGGCCAGGCGGATTGACGACGAATTCGTGAAGCTGACGGAACTGGTGCTGGGCGAATCCGAGCGCGCGCGTATCGGCGCGGAAGAATCCGGCTGCGTGTCCGTGTCGCGTGCCGCCGCGAAGGCCTGGCACGACCTCGACGCGGATCTGGAACACATCGCGGCAGAAGCGACCGGCGTCGCGACCGAACTGGATCGCATGACCGACGTGCCCCGGCGCATCGCCGAAGTCCGGTACGTGCTTGCCGAGGTGCTCGGGGGCACGGATCTTTCGATGGTCCGCATGGCCGAAAGGCGAGGTCACGGCGGGGTTTTTTCCGCCTATCCGGTCGACGTGTCCGGCCACCTGCGCGACAGGCTTTTCCTGAAAGGGCGGCCCGTAGTGCTGACAAGCGCCACGATGAGCGTTTCGGGAAGCACGGCGTTTTACAGGGAAAGGCTTGGAATACCTGAAGGCGCAGCCGAATGTATCCTCCAGTCGCCTTACGACTACGCGAACCACGTGATGCTGTACACGCCTTCGGACATGGCCGCGCCCGGCGAAGACGAATGGTCCGACCAGGTAATCGACAGGATCGCCCGGCTGATAAACATGGTTCGCGGCCGGACGCTTGTGCTGTTCACATCGCGCGCGGCCTTGAAACGGGCGGCCGACGAACTGCCGTCAAAAATCGGATACCCGGTTTTCGTGCAGGGCACCATGCAGCGGCGTGAACTGGTCGAAAAGTTCCGTCATGCCGGGAACGGCGTGCTGCTGGCGTCCAACGCGTTTCGCGAGGGCCTGGACATCGCGGGCGACGTCCTCAGTTGCGTAATCATGGATCGCCTGCCGTTCGAGCCGCCCGACGAACCCCTGCTGACCGCGCGGGCGGAACGTGTCGAACTTTACGGAGGGTCCGCGTTTAACGATTACCAGGTCCCGCTGGCCGTCATACGCCTGCGCCAGGGCTTCGGCAGGCTTGTCAGGCGCCGGGCCGACAAGGGCGTCGTCGCCGTGCTTGATCCCCGCATCGTCACTAAGCGTTACGGCCGTTTCTTCCTTGAAAGCCTGCCGCCGGCCACCCGGACCGAACACATGGAAGTGGTTGAGGAGTGGTGCAGGAAGACGCTTGCCTGACGGCCCGGAATTTCAGAAGTACTTCATCTTGATGCTGATTGACTTTTCCGCGGCCAGGTCGAACTTCGCGGCCTTGAACTTCGGCGGCCCGAATATCGCCTTCGCGTCGTTTGACGCGCCGAACCCTTCCTTCGGTATGCCGCCCGCGATCCTGTCCAGCTTGTAGTTGTCGTTTTCGTCGTGCATCACCCCGACCGCCCACGTCCCGGCCGGAACACCCGGAAATTCCGCCGTGGCAACGCCGTCCTTGATGGTGACCGAAGTCCGCGCGAAAGCCTTTTCCGACTTCGACGGGAAACCATCGCCGTTGTTGTAAAGGCCGAGCAGCACGTGGCCATTGTCGGACCTGATGTTCGTCACCGTCACCTTGATCGTGAACCCCGCCTTTGCGGGCGCCTCGGACGGTTCCGTTCCTTCCTGTGCGTACGCGGCGGTCCAGAAGGTCGCGATCGCGAAGATTGCGACGGCGGTCAGTACGTTTTTCATATGCGGTCCTCCTTCAACGGGCGAAAAGATCGTCCTGGTTTTCAACAATTTCGGCGCATCCCCACGACGAATCGATGCGCGTGTGGCGATAGTAGCTGTGTGACGGGTCGGTGTCCGCGTACGTTTCGGGGATGAAGTTCATCAGCGTTTCGTTACTGGTCCCCAGATAGACTTGTTCAGTTGCGGATGCGACAAGTCCGTCGAACCGGTCATCCGCCTCGACGGGACCGGTCATTGACGAAATCGTGCGCTGGATCAGGTAGAAGTCGCCCTGGATGATTCCGGAGATCTGAATCGTCATGCCGGGATGTCCATCTTCGTCCTGGTCCCAGACCGCGGGGTCGTCGGCCATATCCGGAAGCGGGTCGGTCTGCGGGTTCGCCAGGTTGACACCATACAGATCTACATGTTCCGGTTCCGTGAACTGTACGGTGCCGTCGCTTTCGACCAGTGTGAATTCACGTTTAACTGTTGCGATGGAATCGGTGAACGCCTGGGGAACGACGGTCGTCACAAGTGTCGAGGTCTGCCCGAGCGTCAGGCTGCACAGGTCCGATTCCATGAAGAAACGTCCCGATTCGTATGTGATTTTCACCAGGAGAATCGATGTCGTCGGGCTGGCCTTCGGGTCGCCGATGGCCGGTTTGCTCATCCTCGACGATACATGAAGTCGCGCCCACGTTCCGGTCAGGTCGAACCCGCCCACCGTCGGGTCGTCGGAAACGTCCGTTGTTTGAATGGCGTCCGGGTCGACGGAATCAGCCGGGCTCGCCGTGTCTTCCCCGCCGGTATCCCCGGCGTCGTCGCCTGTTCCCGAATCGCCTGAAATGTCTTGAAGCATCAAGTCGTCGCCGGCCATATCGTCTGGATCGCCGACGTCACGCGCCGCGTCGTTACTTTCCGCCAGGTCCGTGCCGGTCACGGTGTCGGACAAAGCGTCGCCGTGCCAGCCCCAGTCGTAGGACTGCTGACCGCCGTCGCCGCATGAAACCGTCGTCAATACCGCCAAAGCCGCAATTGATGCCGCCAACGCACGTTTCATTTTGTCCCTCCGGGGTCAATCAGTAATGGAACGAAAAACGCACGCCCGCGCCCATCATCCAGCCGCTGCTGCCGAATCCGGGGAAGCCCGGGTTGTTCGTCTGCAGCCCGGCCGATTCGGCCACGAATTCGTCGGTGACGTAATAAATGGAATCCGGAAATTCGTCGATGACCGGGTCGGCGGAATCCGGCGACTTCACGACCGAGCGCGGGAAAAGGTACTGGCACTGGAACTGCGCGCCGATGGTCAGCTTGAACTTCTTGATCGGCAGGTGGAAGGTGTACCCGGTAGCGATGCCCAGCCTGGAATTGTCGACATAGTTCGTCCGGCCGTCCTGGTCCGGGACCGGGCTCTGTACAAACGTCATGTCCAGCGCGACCTCGTGGGCGCCGTCGACGAAGAACTTGCCGGCCAGCGTCACCGGGAACGTGTCGTGCCAGCCAAGCACCGGGCTGTCGGTGTGCCGGTCGGTGTAGTCGGACCACTTGTTCCAGGTCGCGGTCGCGGCCACCGTGTATTTCAGCCTGCTTCCCGCGTCGCCGGTCCATGAAACGCCCAGTCCCAGGCGAATCGGCAGATACCCGTAGCCGAACTTGTATTCGGCCACGTTGACCGTTTCGCCGTCCGGATACGTGTAGTTCCACATCTGCTGTTCGGTCGCCGTCGTCATCGGACTGCCGTACTTCCAGTGAAAGATCAGCGACAGAAGCAGGTTCTGAATCGGTTCAAACGTGATTGCCGCGTGCGGCACGAATGTCGTGCCGATCGACACTTCCGGGCTGACAAGTGGGCTGCTGCCGCGGGAAAAGTCGCTGACGAAGATCCTGCTGGTGGTCGACGCGGTGGTCGCCATTGTCAGACCGATCCCCAGCGACATCCACTTGACGGGCTGGCTGGCAAGCGCGAACACCAGGCTGGCGTTCGCGAGCCGGTCGTCGAGCAGTTCGAAATGCAGGGAATTCGAAAAGTACTGTTCGCGCTCGTCGGCGAAGTACGGGCGCTGCGCCTGGAAGCTGGAAATGGCCATTTGCATGAAGAAACCGATCGACAGGTACTTCTTGTATGTGTGGACGGTCGTGCCGAAGCCGACGTATCCGCCGTCGCTGACGCTTGACGAGGAACCGCGCTGGTTGGCCAGGCTGCCGGTTGGAACGGGGCGCAGACGATCGGCCGGCACAGAAGACGGATCGGCAGGCCTGCTGTCGTATGCGGCGGCCGATATGTCGGCCCCGGCCGGCCGCGCCATGTAATCGACGTCCAGTTCCTGGTGCAGGTAATAGAAGCCGACGTAGGCACCCTTGTCCTGGTAAACCAGCAGCGAGGGATTGAAGAAGGCCGAAACCGGTCCGACCGGGATGATTCGCGCCGAATACGGCGTTGTTGAATTGATCGCGCCCAGCGTTTCATACACCGGGGTGGCGCGCGCGACGGCCGGCAGGTATGCAAGGACGAAGGAAGCTGCCAGGGCTGCGGCCACGGGCAGGGATTTCCATCGTGTCCAGAGTCTTTCGAAGCCGTTCAAGTTATGTTCCCCCGGTTCGGTATTCGCATCCGGTTATCGGTCAATTTATTGCGGATTGTATGACGTTTTGCATCAAAATCGTCTGGAATCACTTTACATACAGGCAGTTGGGCCGGAAAAACCGCGAAGCGGCGTTCTTGTGAAACGACCGGCGCGCGGGTATTCTCGGCCTGGTTCAGGTACAGGTACAGGTACAGGTACAGGTACAGGTACAGGAACAGGTCCGAGCCTTGCGAGGACCGTCCACTGTAAGACCGGGGCTGGAGGCGCAAAGCGCCGCAAGCCCCGGGACAGGTTCGGGGCCAGGCTTCTGATTCCGGCCGGGCTGTGCCGGAGCGTGGCAAACAGACGGGGCAACTGATTATCGAAGGCGAACCACAGCTTGTTTTCCGTGTGCTTGCCGCGGGGCTCTTCACCGCGTACACGGTGGTGCGCGCGGTCTTCACCTGGCGTCTTCGCCACGTCAACCCGCACCCGGACGCGCCGCTTATCGAAAGATGGCGCAGTCGCACCAGGTACGAACCCGGCTTGATCCTGGCCGTCCGCGACATCATCTTCGCGGTATGCGTCGCGGCCGGGGTGACATATCCCTTCCATCCCTCCTGGATGGCCGCGTTCGAGCTTGATTTCCCGGTAGCCGCGCGTTTCGCCGGGCTGGCCGTGTCGCTTGGCAGCCTGGTCCTGCTGGCCTGGACGCATCATTCGCTTGGCGCATTCTGGTCGGCCGGCCTGGAACTGCGGTCCGGGCATCGACTTATCAAGTCAGGTCCGTACAGCCTGGTCCGTCACCCGATGTACACTTCGGTGTTCGGCTTCTTCGGCGGAATGGCCGCCATGACGTCGAACCTGCTGGTGGTGATTCCGGTCGTGCTGATCTGCATCGTTCTTTTCGTCCGGATTGGTTTCGAAGAAAGGATGATGCTGGGGCGCTTCGGGGATGAATACGTTTTATACCGTTCAATGACGGGGCGCCTTCTGCCGCGTCCGTGCCGCCGTCGCAGTTAGAATTTCACCGCCACGCCGACGCTGGTGGACAGCCAGCCGTTCACATCGATGCTGAAGCTGTCGTCACCGGGGGCGGGGTTCAGCTTCTTCGTCCACTCGAGCTGCGGCCCGCCGTCGACCGACAGGTACACATGAATGGTGTCGGTGACCAGGAATTCCGCGCCGATACTGCCTGCGAACGTAAGCTGCAGCTTGAAGTCCGGATGGACCATGACCTGGATCGGGATCTTCATGCCGCCGAAGATGTGAACCTTTTCGGCCACCTTGCCGCTGATGACAAGCTGCGGGAATTTAAGGTTCAGCAGGAACCCGGTGTCTTCATAAAACGTGACGCCCGCGCCCAGGTCGGCCATCAACGCGATCTGCAGCGAACCGCGGTCGACCACGTTGATCTTCAGGCGCGCGCCAAGCAGGGTCCCCACCAGCGGGTCGGTCGAATTCACCGCGCCCCAGTAAAAGACCTCCGCGAACGGATCGATTTCCAGATGCCTGACGATCGGCAGGTGCGCCGTCACGGCAACCGAAGGAAAGCCGACAGCGACGTCGATTGATTTTTTTCCGGGTTCGTCGACGGCCCCGCCCTGGCTTGTCCAGTCGGCCGGGTCCATGGCCCTGGCCGGCAGACCAAACGCGATGACAATCGCCACGGCCGCAATCGAAGCAACACGCATTTTCATTTGCGGTCCTTCCATAATCCCTTCAGCCGACTCCGCGGACGTCAGCCGCGAATTCACGCATCAACACGGAAGCGTAGCACCCTTTCGGCAGGAAGAACGAAAAGAGCACCCCGCCCGGCGCGGCCCCGACCGACAATTCAGCGGGCACCACGACCAGGTCGCGCCTGGTTCCTTCCGCCAGCTTCCCGGCCTGCCCGAAGCTGCGTCCGTCCATGCCCGCGCCGGCCAGTATTGCCGTCTCGCGTTCGCCGGCCGCACCTGCCGCCGCCATCATGCGGTTTCCGAACATCGGGCCCGTGATGCCGATTTCGCCAGCGTCGAACCTGGCCTGGTCCGTGACGGGGTCCGAGCACTGGAACATGCCGCCCGTGGCCGTTTTCGCCATGATGTCGCCGTCAAGGACCGTCCTTGTCAGGCCGTCGTCGTACCTCGCCTTGACCCACAGGTTGAACAGCGCCGACTGGATTGCGGAAATCGCCATGCGACGTTCAAAATTGCCGACCCTCGGGCCCCGTCCGCCTTCGCGATCGATTCCCAGCAGGGCCAGTCCCAGGGCCAGGTTGTCGTTGTTGCGGCCGAACCTCTGGCTGCCGAATATGTTGGGGAAACCGACTTTCGCGATCAGTTCCGCCGCCGCGGAAAGTTCGGGAATCATCCCGGCGTCCGCGTCCCTGACCAGGATCCTGAACCGGTTCCCGCGCAGGTGACCGGCCTTCAGCTTGTTCGTGTGCCGCGTCGATTCAAGCAGCCTGATGCCGGGAACGCCGTCCGCCACCGGACTGCCCAGCCTGCCCGATTCCACTGCCGCCGCGCATGCCGCCGGAACCGAAATCCATTGCCGCGTCACCGCACGGCGGTCCTTGGTTCCCGCGGTGCCGATGTCGCCATCCTTGATCCCCAGCACCGTGGCCACCAGTCGCAGCATGTCGCCGCCCGCCACGTCGCGTTTTTCGATGTACAGCATGATGTGGTCGCCGACGCCTGAAAATTCGTACGCGGGCACTTCCTCGACCACGAAGTCTTCCGGTTCGGTCTTGATCCTGCCGGACAGCTTCGGACATGTCGGAGCGGCGTAGGGCAGGGCGGCCATGTCGGCCCCGGCAAGAAGGTATTGAAGTGTTTCGCTGCTCAAAGCTGTTCCCCTGGAATGGCGCCCTGACGGAGCACCACGGTCTGATTGTTGTCAAAGGATACGATTGTCGACGGAAGGCCGGGTGGCGTTTCGGCCGGCTCTTCAACCACGAAGATGTCCGAAGCCGCCGCCAGTCGCCAGTCGACTTCGCTTGCGCGCACGGCCGCGGGTTCGCCGGACAGATTCACGCTGGTCGAAATGATCGGACATCCGGATGCCGCGGCAAGCGCCCGGGTGAATGGATGCGCGTCCACCCTGACGGCGACCGTGCCGTGAGGCCCCTGCACCGCGGCCGGCACGTGGGCTGCCGCCGGCAGGACCAGTGTCAGCGGCCCCGGCCAGAAGCGCCCGGCAAGTTCGGCCGCCTTCGGTGGTACGTTCGCGGCAAGGGCCAGCGCCGATTCGACGTCGGCGGCCAGCAGTATGAACGACGCGTCAGACCTGTTCTTGATGTTCCGTATCCTGTCGGCGACCGCCGGTTCCAGGCCGTTGCCGCCGATTCCGTACAGCGTCGATGTCGGGTAGATGATGACGCCGTTGTTTTTCACGATTGCCGCCGCGCGGTCAACTTCGTCGGTGCCGGCCCTCAGGCCGCCGGCGATCCCTTTCAGTGCCGCCAGTCCGTTTTCCCAGTCACCGAAACCGTCCAGGATCACGTCCGGGTTTGAAGCGGCCAGTACCCCGGAAGGCGTTCCACCGGACGCGACCAGCAGAATGCGCGTTCCGTTCGCCCGTCCGGCCGCCGCGTCAAGAAGCGAGTCGCCGATGACGGTGACGTCGATCTTACCGCCCGCCAGATCCCTGGCGCGTTTGATTGCGATGGCGGTCAGCGTCGGGCGGTCGGGGCTGTCGGAGCCGGAGCCGCAGCACGAAAAGAAGTGATCCAGCCCGGCCCTTTCCAGCTTGATCGCCGCGCCCTTCGTGGTGTTGCCGGTGACAAGGCCGACGATGCAGTCCCGTCCGGCGGTCAGGCCGTGAAGCATTTCCGGGACCCCGGGAAGGATCCTGAAGCGCGGCGCGTTCGCGACGTTTCTTGCCAGACGCAGGTGGTATGCGTCGAAAAAGCGATTCGTTTCGTCCTGGGTCGGTTCGCGGCCGAAGACTTCTTCAAAGCCTTTCGCGAACACCGACGTGTCGGTCCTGCCGATGAAGTTGACGCTGTCGAACGGGTGTCCTTCGCCAAAGACCTCCGTCCAGGTGTCCACGAACGAAATGCGTCCGCAACCGCCCGCCATAAGGAGTGTTCCGTCGATGTCGAAAAGGAACACCTTCACCGGTCGGCGGTCTGTCATGCTGTCATTTCCTTCGGGGGGATTTGCTGTGCGGACGGATGAAAAACCGCCCGCCGGACATCACTTCTTTCCAGGCTTTCCGCCCTTCGGGGGCTGGTTCTTCGAACCGCCCGCGGGCCTGGCGTCCTTTCCGGGCTTCTGGTTCTTCTGCAGGATTGCGGCGGCCGAAACGGTCTGGACGTATTCGTCCGGATCCTCGATGCCGCGCATCAGCAGGTCGCCGCCTTCCGGCTTGCCACAGCGTCCGATGACGCGGAAGGCCGCGGCACGGATGAGCGGGTTCGGATCCTTCATCAGGGCGGTCGCGTTTTCCCAGGCCGTCGCCGGTTCAAGATCGGCCATCACCAGCAGCGCGTCGATCCTGGTTTCCGGGTAATTGCTGGTCAGCGCCATTTCCTGCAACAGCGTGACGCGCGCGGTCGGCATGTACTTCATCGAATCAAGCACTGCCTGGCGCGCCCAGGGCAGATGGGACGTGGACGCGATCTTCGCGAACGGCGCGAAGTCGTCCTTGAATTCGATCGCCAGATCCATGAAGGCCTTTTCGCCCAGGCCAAGCAGCGCCCTTTCGAAACGAGCCATCGCGGATGTCTTGTCCAGACGCATCATCGCGGCAAGAACCATGTAGCGGATCGCCGGGTCCGGGTCGTCCGCGGCCACGCGCAGGACCTGGATGGCGTCCGGATGGTTCACGCTTGCGACGGCCTTCAGGGCCGCCTTCTTGACCGCCGGGTGCGGATCGAACGCCAGGTAGCTGGCGACGCCGATTACGGACCGGTCGTAGATGCGTCCCAGCGCGTCCAGGACGGCCATCTTGACGTCCAGGTCGCGGTCGTTGGCCGCTTCGCCCAGGACCGGCACCGATTCGGCCTGACCCAGGTCGCCGATGGCCAACGCGGCGGCGATGCGGACTTCGCGGTTTCCATCGCGGCGCACCATGTCGTGAAGCTGCGGAAGCGACCTTGTGCCCTTCACGCGCCCGATTGCGCGGACGGCGGCCGGCCGCCGGGCCGCATCGGTGCCGCTGGCGTCGGCGTCGATCTTCTTCAGGACCTTCGCGTCGGTAGTGGCCGGGAAGCACATGTAAATCAAACGGGCCATTTCAGGCGTCGTTTCCGGTTTCAGCATGGACCAGGCCTTTTCCTGGGTGGCGGCGTTCGGCGCCATCGAAGCGGCCTTCAGGAAGCGCATTTCGCCGTCATAGCCGCCTTCGCACAGCGGAAGAAGGACCGCGGCCGCGTCGCCGTTGCCCTGCTGCGCCAGCTTTTCTGCCGCCATGTACCTGATTGCGGTGTCCTTTGACTTCAGCATGCCGTTCAAGACGCCGTTGTCGACCGGCAGGTTCTTCTGGATCGCGAACTTCACCGCGGTCAGCGAAACCATGCCGCGCTTGTCGGCCGCCAGGGCGGAAAGCAGGGCCGGGAGCACGCCCGGCTTAACCTTTTCAAGTGTCGCCGCAAAGAATTCCTGGTCGGCATCGATGCAGTCGCCGAGCCAGGCCGCGATGGTTTCAACAGGTTCTTCAAGCAGCGCTTCGACCAGCAGCGAGCGGGCCGGGTTGCCGGCGTCAAGGATGGCCTTGACGAACATCGCCCTGCCCTGGGCAGGCGGCACCGCGCGGACAAGTTCCATCGCGTCGCGGTCCAGCGGAAGCGACGGGTTGTACATGCATTCTTCAAGCAGGGGCAAGGCCTTCTGTTCGCCAAGCCCGACCAGCCCGATTATCGCGGGCTTCCTGACGTTCCACTGGGCGTCGGCCAGGGCGTCGATCAGGAACGGGGCGACATCCTGCCCGTTCACATAGCGCATCGCCCTTATCGCGTCGGCGCGGGCGTTCATGTCGGCGCTGCGGGACGCGCGTTCAACAACGGTCCAGGCAAGATCGGGGCCGATGGTCGACGCCTGATCGGGCGGTGCCGCGAGGGCGGGTGACGAAATTGCCAGGGCCATAAGAACCGCAAACGCCGTCTTTTTCATTGGGACATTCCTCCGATAGCCGGAAACCGGTTTCATATCGTTGACTTCCCTTTTGGGGGAACCGCGGATATTATCCTTCCAATCAAGGTTCTTTACCAAAGGTAATGTATTTTTGCCACAGGAACCGTGCCAACTTTCTCATTTTCTGTAAAATGGCATTCGTTCCGCTCCCGGGGATGTGGATGAAACTGTTATCGAAGCTGATCCTTGTTTCTTCCCTTGCCGTTGCCCTCGCGACGGTTTCGGCGTGCACCGGTTTCGGTCCGGCGGACGTCGTCACCGACGTGGGTCCGGATGTGGTGGATCCCGTCGACGACGGTAATCTTCCGGATGTTGTCGTGGACGTGCCGCGTGACACGACCGTGCGCGACCTGCCCGGCGAAGACACCGCGGATGCCGGTACCGACACCTTCGTGCCGACTGATGACGGCGCGAACGACGAAGGCGTTGCCGTTCCCGACGCGACGCCGGACGACGTCGTTCCCGATACGACCCCGACCGACACGAACGTGCCCGAAACCGACGCGTGCATCCTGCAATGCGGAAGCCTCGAAAACGGCGACCTTCGCGAATGTGGCAGCGATGGCTGCGGCGGCGAATGCGGGTACTGCGATTACGGCGAAGTCTGCAATATCGCCGACGGCATGTGCAAGACCATCTGCATCCCCGACTGCATCGAAAAAGGCAAGGCCTGCGGTGACGACGGATGCACCGGCAACTGCGGCGACTGTGGTATCAATTACAAGTGCGGCATCGACTTCCAGTGCCACCCGGACATCTGCGAACCCGACTGCGTCGAAGCAGGCAAGGAATGCGGCGAAGACGGCTGTGGCGGTTCGTGCGGTCAGTGCGGTGAAAGTCGCGTCTGCACGGTCGGCGGCAAGTGCAGCGCCGACGCCTGCTACGGTGTCGACCTGGAACGGAACACGTGCAGCCTTGACGGCCGCTACCTGTACATCTGCAACGTCGGGCCGCCCCAGTCGCTTCTGCAGATCGATTGTTACGCCCAGACCGGCGCCCAGTGCGGCGAACGCGGGTGCGACTGTCATTACAACACATGGTCCGGCGACAACGAATGCATTGAAAAGCCGCCGTGCGTCCCGGATTGCGCGGGCAAGCAGTGCGGCGACGACGGTTGCGGCGGGCTGTGCATCACCAGCGAAACCGATTCGCAGGGCCTGTGCGACGGTGGCTGGGCCTGCACCTTTGACTTCAAGTGCCGCCCGTTCGAAGGCGCCGAATGTGTGTGGATCGACTGGGTGGGCTGGTGCTGGGCCGACAACTGGCTGTACACCTGTTCGGCCGACACGATGGGGCAGGGCACCATCATCGCTGAAAACTGCACCGCGTCCGGCAAGATCTGCTACTACAACTCCGGTTCCGGCCAGCGCATCTGCGGCTCCCTCTGATCATACCGGCCCGCTGCACACCAACCCGCGCCCGGCCGCAATCTTGCAGTAAATTCGCGAAGCTCTTATGATTTCGGCTATCCATAGCGTCTTTTTCCGGGGGTGGAACATGTACTGCAGTTCAATCATGAAACTGGCTGTGTTTTCCGTTCTGGCGTTCCTGACGGCCATGCCATTTGCCGCGGACGCGCGTCCGGTTAAGGATGAAGCGCCGCTCCCGACCGTCGAACTCCGCGGTCCCGAGGCGCTTGACGCGACATTTGAAGGCTTCCGCTTCGGCATAAGCAAGGCGGACACGGAATTATTCGTCAAGGGCCGTGTTGAAAAGTATTACGCCGAACTTATGTCGAAAACGCGCGACGTCCGGAAGAAGGACGACCTGCTTAAGGAAAGGGACGCCAGGCTGGCGACGGTCGCGACGGACTGGATCAGCTTTGACGGTTCGCACACCGGCTGGAACGTGTCGATTATCAGGCACGAATTCAAGAACGGTTTCGGTGAAGAGGCGCTGCACGTCCAGGAAGGCTACGAACACCTCTATTACTTCTTCGCGAACGGCCTGCTGTACAAGTTGGTCCGGACCTGGGAATCCGACAAGTTCCCGCCCGTCCGCGAAAAATTGATCCAGATTTACGGCAAGGCCGCTTTCAAGGTGAAGCCCGGCGATTATGACAGGCGTTTTTTAAGCGACCTGCGCTGGCACGGCGGGAACATGACGGTCGACGTTGAAGACTGGACTGACCAGTTCAAGTCGGTTACCGTTCGGTGGGCTGATACCGCCGCCGACGAAGCGGTCATGAAGGCCCGTGGTGACCAGGACGGCGGCCTGCCCGCGTTGAATCCCTTGATTGACGCGGCCAAGGAAGAAAACAAGGATCGCAAGGTCGATCCGGTCGATGAACTGCTCGGGCGCTGACAGGGGGCATTCTTGGGCGAAGTCAGGATCCACCGCGTTGTTGTCGGACCTTTTGATACCAATTGCGTAATCGTTGAAGACGTGGCGACCAGGGACGCGTTTATCGTTGATCCGGGCGGCCATCCCGACCGGATTTCGGAACGCGTCAGGCTGACCGAAGTCAGGCCGGTGATGATTGTGTTCACGCACGGACACGTCGATCACTGCGCCGAGGGTTCAACGCTTTCGTCCATGTACGGCGTGCCGATCGCGATGCACGCCGACGATCTCGAGATGTACGACCACATGGCCGAACAGGTCGAGGCGTTCATGGGACCGGCGGCAGCTACCAGGTGGCGCGGCCTGTCCCAGGTGCGTCCTTCGTCGTTCCTGAAAGACGGCGATGTGCTGACGCTCGGCCAGTCGAAGGCGACCGTGATTCACCTGCCGGGGCATTCGAAGGGCGGGATCGGGTTGTATTTTGACGGCAAACCCCCGGTGATCGTGCAGGGCGACACGCTCTTCCGCGACGGCGTCGGCCGCACGGACCTGTGGGGCGGGAGCTGGCCGGCCCTGCAGTCGTCGATTCGCGACAGGCTGTTTACGCTTCCCGATGAAACGCGGGTCATCTGCGGTCACGGCGGCGACACCACGATCGGGCGCGAAAAGTCATCCTTCCACTACTGAAGACAGGTTGCGACGCATGCCCAGTTTTCCGGTCACGCCACAGAAGAACGCCGCCCTGGTGGCCCGCATGGCCGAGCTGGGCATCCTGGAATCCGATCTGGACGAAACGTACACGCATTCGGGCGGTCACGGCGGCCAGAACGTGAACAAGGTGTCGACCTGCGTCATCCTTGTGCACCGTCCCACGGGGCTGGCCGTCAGGTGCGAAACGGAACGGACCCAGGGCATGAACCGCTATCGCGCGCGCCAGCGCCTGGCCGACCTGATTGACGCCGAAATCAACGGCGTTTCTTCACGCAAGTCCATGGAAGAAGAAAAAATCCGGCGGCGCAAGGCCGATCGGCGGCGCAAATCCGCGGCAAAGACGAAGTCCTGAGCGGTTGTCAGTCGTTTGAAACGTGAAGCGGGAATTCGACTATCTGGATGGCGCCCGCGTAGGGCCTGACCTTCTTCGAATTGATCGTGGACGTGACGCACGAAACAAGGGTGCCTGACGCGGCCGGATTTGTTTCGACCTTCGACAGGGCGACCTTACCTTTCGGCATCACGAAGAACACGACCCTGCCGCCCTTGAAATCCTCGATGTTGTCCAGTTCGTTCTGGAAACAGCGGATAAGACCGGGCGTGACGCTCTGTTTCAGTTCGTCCACGTCTTCCTGGTTCAGTTCGCGCGTGGCGCCTTCGCCCGTGGTTTCGGGCGACATGTCCAGCACCACTTCCGCAACCACGCCCGGTTCTGAAAATCCCATCGGTTTCGGCTTGCGGCGCGGCGCGGCGTTCTGTACCGCGGCGACCTTTTTTTCTGCCTGGAATTCGACCGGCGATGCCAGCCGCTGCGTTATCGGTTTCAGCATCGGAATCGTCAGGTCGCGGAAGAACTGGGCCGGGTAACCCGATGTCGGGATTTCCGGGTCGCGCAGCAGAAACCACGAGCCGATCAGCCCGCCCACGAGGATGACGGCGCCGATTATCAGCGGGCCGGTGTGGCTGCGGCGGGACCTGGCCAGCGCCTGGTTGGTGTCCCTTTCCACTTCGGCCTTGTGGGCGGCGGCCCTGTCGCGTTTTTCCTTTTCAGCCATGAATTCCGCGAAATGCGGCACGCTTTTAACGGGACCCGAAACCTTCGAGCGGTAGTTGTTGATTTCGGATTCGCCGGTCAGTTCGCCGGCCTCGATCATCTTTTCGATGTCGCGGACGGAAAACGGACCGTAGTCCATGCCGTCGCGGCTGAACATCCAGCGATCGAGCGAGGCTCTGTTGATAGGAGACATTACAAACCGCTTTCAAACATGTCGTGAATCGAATTCAGGATCGAACCGGATCCCCCTGGAAAAAGGTTTTAGCAGGAATCATTCGCGGTAACAAGTGGTGCGAAAAAATCATCTTCCGGAGGGGCGGATCCTTTCGATCAGATACTCGCGAAGGGATTGCGCGACAGCCAGCGCGAAAGCGTCCGGGTCCGGTTCGCGGCCCGTTTCGTCCTCCACGCTGGTGACGGCCTGCCCCCTGACCTTGCACGGGTCAATCAGGTTGAAACCGTCCCAGCCGCGCCCGGTGTTGATGGCGATGCCGTGCGTGGTCAGGCCCTTCGAAAGATGGAAGCCGATTGATGCGATTTTCGCGCCGCCTTCCATGTAGACGCCCGGCCTGGATTCGTCCCAGCGGCCACGGACGCCGTGCTGTTCCAGGTTGTCCATGACCGCGCGCGCGGACTTCGCCAGCAGGTCGTCCACGCCCAGTTTCAGCCTGGTCAGATCCAGGATCGGGTACACGACCGACTGCCGCGGGTAGTGATAAGTCGCGCCCCCGCCACGGTCCACGACGAAGAATTCGATGCCGCGTTCGGCAAGTCCTTCTTTCGTCAGGTGGACTTCGGCGGCGGTTCCCCGGTGGCCCAGGGTCACGACCGCCGGGTGGCGGATGGCGATTATCAGGCCCGCAAGTTCGCCGGCCCGGACCCGTTGGGCCGCCGCGGCCTGCATGGTTAGACCCCGGCCGTAGTCGACGAGTCCGGCATGGACGATTTCGATGTTGTGCGTCGTGTCCATCGGTGGGTAATTCATGGGCGAACAGGGTCGCCCACGGAAATTATTTGGAATCGCTGGGGAGCTGCGAAACGTCCAGCTTGGCCTTGATAAGGTCGCCGAGTGTTTCGGGGGCGTTCGCCTGGGTCTTCAGGAATGCCTGGTAATCGCCGCTGTCTTCAGCTTCGTTGAACCTGCGGATCGACAGGCCGATCTTGCGGTCTTCCGGGATCAGGTTGATGACCATGGCCGTGACTTCGTCGCCGACCTTCAGCACCTTGGCGGCGCTGTCAACCTTTTCGGAACGCAGTTCGGACACGTGGACCAGGCCTTCGACTTCGTCTTCCAGTTCAACGATGGCGCCGAAGTCCAGGAGCTTGGACACGGTACCCTTCACGATCTGGCCGATCGGGTAGCGGTCATTGACCTTTTCCCACGGGTCGTCGGAAAGCTGCTTGATACCGAGGGCGAAACGCTCCTTGTCCGGATCGATGTGCAGCACGACGGCTTCGACTTCGTCACCCTTCTTGTACACGTCGGCCGGGTTCTTGATCTTGCGGGACCACGAAATGTCCTGCAGGTGGATCAGGCCGTCGATGCCTTCTTCGACGCCAACGAACACGCCGAAGCTGGTCACGCTGCGGACCTTGCCGGTCACCTTGGTGCCGACCGGGTACTTTTCACGCAGCAGGTTCCACGGGTTGATTTCGGTCTGCTTCAGGCCCAGGGCGATGCGCTTGTTCTTCGCATCGACCTGCAGGACGACGGCTTCGACTTCGTCGCCGACGTTCAGGACCTTCGACGGATGCTTGACCTTCTTGGTCCAGGACATTTCGGAAACGTGGATCAGGCCTTCGACACCGGCTTCCAGTTCGATGAAGGCGCCGTAATCGGCCAGCGAAACCACCTTGCCGTGGACGCGATCGTCAACGGAGTAACGGTTGCCCGCGTGCAGCCACGGATCTTCGGAAATCTGCTTCATGCCCAGCGAAACGCGTTCGCTTTCGGGGTCGAACTTCAGGACCTTCACCGTGATGCGGTCGCCGACAGAAACCATTTCGGACGGATGGTTGATGCGGCCCCACGACATGTCCGTGATGTGCAGCAGGCCATCGATGCCGCCCAGATCGACGAAGCAGCCGTATTCGGTGATGTTCATGACCGTGCCGTCCACGACCTGGTTGACTTCCAGGTTGGTCAGCGTGGCCTTCTTCATTTCTTCGCGTTCTTTTTCAAGCAGCGCGCGGCGCGACAGCACGATGTTGCCACGGCGGCGGTTGAACTTTATGACCTTGAAACGGAAGGTCTGGCCGATGTAGCGGTCGAGGCCGCGCACCGGGCGCAGATCAATCTGGGAACCGGGCAGGAACGCCTTGACGCCGATGTCGACCGTCAGGCCGCCCTTGACCCTGGACAGGACCACGCCTTCCACGACGCCGTCGCGTTCGGCGGCCACGCTGATGTCGTCCCAGATCTTCAGCTTTTCGGCCTTGTCCTTGCTGAGTTCGATGAGGCCGTCGCGATTTTCGCGGCTTTCAACGTACACTTCAGTGACGTCGCCTTCCTTGACCAGGATGTTGCCATTCGGGTCCATGAACTCGTGCAGCGGAACGTAACCTTCGGACTTGTAACCGATATCGATCAGGACCCAGTCCTTTTCGATACGCTGGACGGTACCCTTTACGATTTCCCCGTCCTTGACTTCGTGCTGAACGAAATTGTCCAGCATTGAGGCGAAGTCTTCTTCGCCTGCCGGCTCAACCGGCGTGTTTTCCAGATCTGCCATCAAAGGCCTCCCAAAATTTTCAGCCCGCCCAATGTTTTAATTTTTTAGGCACTGCGGGCCTACCCGGCGCGCGCAAGGCGCTCCGCGGGCGAAGAGTTTAACTTTTCCGGGGCTTCAGTCAAGGGGCAAGTTGGCGTCGATGTGCCGGATATTTGGAACAAATCCGCAATATCGTCTGGAAAAGCATCCGATCGCCATGTATATTTCTGTGGCTTCCGGTTTGACCGGTTGCTTTCGTTTTTAACCTGCGGGGTGCCAGATGCTTAACGTGACTCGAATCAGCAGTCTTTTCGCCGTGTTTGCCTTTGCGGCGTTTTCCGTTGCCTGCGGCGACGGCAACACACGTCTGGACGCGGGGGATGACGTGGTCGTGGCCGACACGGCCGACGCCAACGAACATGACGAAGGCGTTCCGGATGACACCGGCAACGACGTCGGTCAGGACACCGTGACGGTCGACGCCACCGACACCGTCGAGGGCGACGTTGAAGCAGATGCCGTTGAAGAAGTCGGCGAACCCGACATTCTTGAATTTGACGGTTTTTACGTCCGCAACGTCGACGACCCGTACGAAAACGTCCTTCCCGAGGGCGTTGACTGGGAATCGCTGGCCAGGCTGCCCGCGGACAAGACGTTCACGACCAGGTACGCCGCGGGCGTCGGCGTCACGTCGATTACCCCGGACTTCGAAATTTACCTGGGCGGTTTCGGTAACTGCCTGGGCAACGACGCCGGCTGCCGCAAGACTTCCCTGGTCCATGACCCGGTGGAAGCGCGCGCCGTCGCCATCGCCGACACCGCGTCGAACAACATCGTGATTTTCGTCGGTATTGATGACGTCGGCCTGCTGGACTTCGACGTGGTCGGCATTCACCGCCATGTTCAGAAGGCGCTGTACGAAGCCTTCAACATTTACTTCCCGGGCGCGAACGCGATCCTGGCGTTTTCCCATGCGCATTCGTCGATCGACACGACCGGCCTCTGGGGCCCGATGATGGGCGCCGGCCGCGACGAAGAATACACCGCCCTGGTGGTCGAACGCGTCACGGAAGCCTGCCGCCTGGCCATCGCTGACCTGCAGGACGTCAACCTTTCCTGGGGCATGAAGGAATTCGCCCAGAATTACACCGGCGACCCCGACACGCTGGACAGCAAGATCTGGGTCCTCAAGGGCGAAAAGCCCGGCGTGACCCCGGAAGTCCTGTTCACGCTTACCAGGTGGGCCGCACATCCGACCACATACGGCGATGAATACCTGACGATTTCTTCCGACTTCCCGGGAACATTCCGCTTCGCCATGGAACGCGACGTGGGCGGCAAGGCCATTTACATTAACGGCCCGCTTGGCGACACGTATCCGAACCGTCCCGACACCTGCGGCCTGGCGGAAGAATTCTTCCCCGAGGGCGAACGCGCGGTCGGGCTGGAAGAGGGCGGTGGCTACATGAAGGCGACCTGCACCGGCCTGATGGTTGCGGAAGCGGCCCAGGAAGTGTTGCAGAACCTGACCCCGCTGGCCGAAACTGGTGTCCAGGTCAGACATGATATTGTGTACTTCCATCCTTACAACGACTTCCTGATGTTCGCGCTGGGCAACATCCCGCTTCCGTACCCGACCTGCGAAGCGATCGACGACGCTTGCAGGATTTACATGCGGTATTCGCTGGTCAACCTGGGCGACCTGACGTTCCTGACTGCCCCTGGTGAAATCTTCCCCAGCTTCGCGCGTGATCTGGTGAACGGTCTGATAATGCGCAACCAGCAGAACCCGATGGTGGTGTTCGGCCAGGGATGGCTCGGATACCTGATGACCGCTGAACATTACAACGCCACGGACCTGCCGGAACTGGACTACAACCGCGGCCTGTGCCCCGGCCCGGATCTTTACCCGAAGTTCATGGAATCGATCGACAACATGGTCCACGACGACCTGCCGCCCGACTGATCGCTGCCAGTCCCCGGGCGAACCCTCCCGCCGAACATTCCCATTGCATCATCACGATCCGGGCGTAAAATTCACGCGGGGTTTTTCCATCCTGCGATCACGGAGAATGACATGTCGGAAGACGTCAAAGATATTGATACTGCTGAAAAAACAGCCGCCGAAGCCCGTCCGCTGAACTTCATCGAAGAAATCATCGAAGAAGACCTGCGCACCGGGAAGAACGTCGGCCGCGTGGCGACCCGTTTCCCGCCGGAACCGAACGGCTACCTGCACATCGGCCACGCCAAGGCCATCTGCGTGGACTTCGGCAACGCGCAGAAGTACGGCGGCACATGCAACCTGCGCTTTGACGACACCAACCCGACGAAGGAAGACATCGAATACGTCGACGCCATCAAGGAAGACATCGCGTGGCTGGGATTTTCCTGGGCCGGGATGTATTACGCGTCTGATTACTTTGAAAAGATTTACCAGTATGCCGAAGACCTGATCCGCAAGGGGCTGGCGTACGTCGACGAATCCACTGAAGAAGAACTGCGCGAATTCAAGGGCGATTTTTACCGCAAGGGCCGCCCGACGAAGTACCGCGACCGCCCGATGGAAGAAAGCCTGGACCTGTTCCGGCGCATGCGGGCCGGCGAATTCGCCGACAGCGCCATGGTCCTGCGCGCGAAGATCGACCTTGAATCGCAGAACATGAACATGCGCGACCCGGCCCTGTACCGCATCCGCCGCGCGCATCACCACAGGACCGGCGATCAGTGGTGCATTTACCCGATGTACGATTACGCGCACCCGCTGTCCGACGCAGAAGAAAAGATCACGTATTCGCTGTGCACCCTGGAATTCGAGGCGCACCGTCCGCTTTACGACTGGTTCATCCAGGCCGTTGGCGCGTACCCGTCACGCCAGATCGAATTCGCGCGCCTGAACCTGACGTATACGGTGATGTCGAAGCGCAAGCTGCTGGAACTGGTCCAGAAGGGCCTGGTTGATGGCTGGGACGACCCGCGCATGCCCACGATTTGCGGTCTGCGCCGCCGCGGTTACACGCCGGAATCAATCCGCGCGTTCGCGGACAGGATCGGCGTCGCGAAAAAGGACAGCATGGTCGATCTGGCCCTGCTGGAACACACTGTGCGCGAAGATCTGAATCCGCGCGTTCCCAGGTACATGGCGGTCATCGACCCGTTGAAGGTCGTGATTGAAAACATGCCCGCGGGCGAAACCATTGAATTCGACGCGCCGCTGTCGCCGGAAGACCCGTCGCTGGGTACCCGGAAGATCGCCCTGACCCGTGAAATCTTCATCGAACGTGAAGACTTCATGGAAGTCCCGTCGAAAAAGTGGTTCCGCATGAGCCCCGGTGCGGAAGTCCGCCTTCGTTACGCGTGCCTGCTGAAGTGCGAATCCGCGGTCAAGGACGCTGACGGGCGCGTGGTCGAACTGCGCTGCACCTGGGACCCGGAATCGAAGGGTGGCGTTTCGCCCGACGGCCGCAAGGTGAAGGGCACGCTGCACTGGGTACCGGCCGCGCAGGCCGTGGACGCGGAAGTCCGCCTGTACGACAAGCTGTTCACGATTGAAAACCTGGGCGACATGGAAGAGGGCGCGTCGTACATCGATTACCTGAACCCGGAATCGCTGGTCGTCGTGAAGGGCGCGAAGCTGGAACCGGCCATGGCTGCGCTGAAGGCTGGCGACCGCGTGCAGTTTGAACGCGTCGGGTACTTCTGCGTGGACACGAAGGACACGAAGCCGGGCGCGCTGGTGTTTAACCGGACAGTCGGCCTGAAGGATTCGTGGCAGAAGGTCGCCGCGAAGGAAGGCGAGGGCGCGGAAGGCGCGGGATCAGGGACAGGAACAGGGACGGGATCAGGGACAGGTCCGAGCCCGGCGAGGACCGACCACCGTGAGACCGGGGCCAACGCCCCCGGGACAGAGGTTGTGGCCCCCGCGCCTGTCGTCCCCGCCGTTTCGATCGCCGACCTGCCGGTTCCCGAAGCCAACCCGAACATGAAGCCGATCTGCGGCGAAATCATCATCGACGACTTCGCGAAGGTGGACCTGCGCGTTGCCGTCGTCAGGCATGCCGAACGCGTGCCGGAAGCCGACAAGTTGCTTCGCCTGCTGGTCGACCTGGGTGAAGGTCGCCTGCGTCAGATTTTCGCGGGTATCAAGAAGGCTTACGAAGATCCGGCCGCCCTCGTCGGCAAGAAGATCATCATCGTCGCCAACCTGAAGCCCCGCCAGATGAAGTTCGGCATTTCCGAAGGTATGCTGCTGGCCGCGGGCGAAGTCCCCGACCTGGGCCTTGCCACCTTCGACCGCGACGTGAAACCCGGCGATCGAATCGGGTGACGGGCAGGGGCGCCCCGGCCTACTCGGCGGCGTTGACTGTCAGGTGCAGCGGAATCAGCGATTCAAGCGGCTCGTGCAGCGGGGCCACCCCGTCCTTGTCGTATTCGTCGCGGGTAACAAGGCCGATTTCGAACGGTTGCGAGCCGGACAGGCCAATATCCGGGGCAAATTCGTACGCGCAGAAGAAGTGACCGGTTTCGGTTTCCGCTGGCGTTCCACAGGTCAACGCGACCATGACCGGGAGCGTTTCGCAACTGTTCCCCTGGCCGATTGAAGCGGCTGGCATGGCGAAAGCGGGCGATTCCATCGGGGCATTGTCCATGGAAATCATTGGATAACCGAACGTCTGCCACGTCATCGCCGTCCCATCCGGGTCGCGGTCGCACAGGACGACCATGGACCGGGTGCCGTCGGTCATCGCAACCGTGGCGGGTTCGCCGGCGCTGGTTTCGCCGTCGCGCTTCACCGCGGTCGCCAGCACGCACGATTCGTCAGGATTCGGGCAGTCGTAAACAATGGTTTTGGTATTGGCGTTCGCCTTGCCGCAAGACACGACGAAGTGATCGATGCTCCAGCTTTCGGTCGCCGCTGCCGATCCGTCCGCGAAAGTCAGCAATAGTGCAAACCGGATGCCGTTTGTGCCAACCAGCGCCTCGGGAAGTTCCACCGAAAACAGGCCGTACGGGATGTCTTCAGTCACATGGTTTTTTGACCAGATGAAATAGCCGTGATCCAGGTCGGGTCCAATGTTTGCAACCAGATCCAGCCCTACTTCCTGCGTGGGGTCGGCGTGCAGGTATTGCATGCGCCACTGCATTGTGACGGATCCACCAACGCACAGTGTCGTATCCAGGCAGCCCGAAACAAGCCCGGTCCGCGATACAACGCCTTCTTCGCCCATGAAAACGGCATATCGGCCGGTATTGGTCCCGAAAACGCCGGTCGAACTGGCCAGGTCCCACATGCCGCCCGCGATTTCCTGCGGATGGATGATGTCCCAGCCGTTCGCGTTCATGTCGCCGCCTTCGTCGAATTCGGTCACCAGGGGCAGCATCGTGTTTTCACCCGCCCCGGTCGGGCACGCCTCCATCGTCCACGTCGGGTCGAGCGGCCCGAAGTCCGGGCCGTCGACCGTGTCGCCAGGTTCGATGTCGGTACCCTCGTCGCCGGACGCCGTGTCGGTTAGATCATCCCCGCCCACGTCCTGGCCGCCCAGGTCATTCCCGGTGTCGACCGCCACATCGCCCGGGTTGCCCGGGTCTTCGGGAAGCGCCGTGTCGAGCGGTTCGGCAGTGTCTTCCCCGGCCACGTCCGCCGGTTGTCCGTTGTCATTGCCATCGCCCTGCCCGCCGCACGCGCACATTGCCGCGGCCAGCACGAACGACGCCCCCAGAACCATCATCGCTGTTGAACGGGTCTTCATAAGGCCCCCCGTACAAATAAAGTATGTGCCCATCATAAGCCCAACCGGATGGGGTGGGTTACATAATTATTCGTGCTTTACATAAAACTAAATTCATATGGGTGATGCTGAACTGCAAGGTTTTGCGGAATTATTACAGTGTCAGCGACATTATGCGGTATCGGCAGCGCGCCCGCCTTTTGCTGGCATTCAAATCAATTCTTGAGGTGATTAGCCCATTTAATCAAATCAGAATTTGATTTGATTACGGGTTCTGATGGTCCTGCCGGGTTGGCAGGCCCCTTCGCCGGACCGTTACATCAGCAGTGACATCACCACGGCGTCTTCGCCGCTGCGGTAATAGTTCTTGCGGACGTACACCGGGACGAATCCCAGCGATTTGTACAGGGTGATGGCGGCAACGTTCGTCGTGCGGACTTCCAGAACCATTTCTTCGGCGCCGGCCCCACGGGATTTCGCGATGGCGGTGTCCATCATGGCCCGGCCGATGCCGCGGTCGCGCAGTTCCGGGTCCACCGCGATGTTGGCGATGTGGGCTTCCGGTCCCATGAACCACGTGATCATGTAACCGACGATGCGGCCGTCCGGGTCGCGCGCGACAAGCGGTTCGGAATAATCGTTGATGATTTCGTGCTCGAACGCCTCGAACGGCCAGGGGTCTTCAGGGAAGCAGACAAGTTCCATCTTCACGATGGCCGGGATGTCCACCAGGCGCATCGGGCGCAGTGTGATCACGGTCGGGATGAAGTCGTCCGCGCCGTCCTGTTCAGCGTCCGCCATCGCCCCGCCTACTCCCCGACAAGCTCGATGAACGGCAGCACCACGGCCTTGTGTTCCGTGACGCGCCTGACGTACGACCGCAGGGACGATACCAGAGTGTCTTCGATGACCTTCCGCGACGATTCCATCGGCAGTTCTTCAAGCTGTTCGATCGCGTACCTGCGGGCCGTGTCCAGCGCTTCTTCGTCAAAGAACGGCACGCCAATTGATGCGACCTTCAGGCCGATGTCCCATTCGTCGCGACCGCGCGACATCTTCAACGTCGCCGCGACCACACCGTTCCAACCGATGCGGCGGCGTTCGGCCAGGCGCAGTTCGTCCGCGTCGCCGACCATCGGGCCGTCCACATAGTGGTAATTCAGGCTGATATGGTCGACAACCAGCGCGTCGTGCCGCGAAACCTCGAACTGATGACCGTTTTCCAGGATGCGCACGTCTTCCACGCCGCATGCCTCGGCCAGTTCCTTGTGCGAAACCTGGAAGCGGTAATCGCCGTGGATCGGCAGCATCACTTCCGGCCTGACCGCGCGGATCATTTCTTCCAGTTCGTCGCGCTGGGCGTGTCCCGACCCGTGGACGTTGGCGGTGCGTTCGTGGACAACCTTCGCGCCCAGGCGCACCAGGTTGTTGATCATCTTGAAGATGCCCTTTTCGTTGCCGGGGATGATTCGGCTGGAAAACACCACCGTATCCCCGCGGTGGATCCGCAGGTCGGGGTGGTCTGAAAGGGCGGCCCGCGACAGAACGGCGCGCGGTTCGGCCTGGCTTCCGGTGCACAGGACCAGCAGTCTTTCGTCCGGCAGGCGTTCCAGGTTGTGTTCGTCGACCATTCCGGGCGGCGGCTTCATGAAAAAGGCGCGCTGGGCCGCGTCGTTGTAAATTTCCATGCTGCGCCCGACCATCGCGGTCCGGCGGTCGTACTTTTCGCCAATCTTGACCAGTTCCCGCACGCGCATCACGTTCGACGCGAACAGGGACACGATCACGCGGCCCTTCGCTTCGGAAATGACCTTTTCCAGCCCGGCGCGGACTTCCACGTCCGGCTTTGAACGGCCCGGTACCTGCGCGTTGGTGCTGTCGGCCATCAACAGGCGCACGCCGGCGTCGCCCAGCTCGCGGAAGCGTTTCATGTCGGTCAGGTTGCCGTCGAACGGTGCGCTGTCGATGCGGAAGTCGCCTGTGTGCACGACCATCCCGATCGGCGTCTGGATCGCCAGGGCGCAGGCGTCCGGGATGCTGTGGCACACACGGATGAATTCGATTTCAAACGGGCCCACGCCGATGACGTCGCCCGCCGCGACCGGGTGGATGTCCGGCTTGCGGCCGCGTCCGTAAATTTCGTGCTTGGCGCCAATCAGGTGGTACACGAACGGCGTCGCGTAAACCGGCGCCGGGCACACCGCCGTCACGTATTCCAGCGCGCCGATGTGGTCTTCGTGGCCGTGGGTGATGATGTACGCCTTGACCTTGCCGCGGTACTCCGCGACCAGGTCGATATCGGCCAGCATCTTTTCCGCCCCCAGCATCCCGGCGTCGCAGAACTGCACCCCCGCGTCGATGACAATCCATTCGTCATCAAACCCCATCAGGGTCATGTTCATGCCAATTTCGCCGAGTCCCCCCAGCGGCAGTATCGTCAGGTTCTTGTTGTCCATCAGTGTCTTTTCCCGTGTCCCGCTTTTCGCATGCCACGCCGAAGCCTTGGCGAAGGCGGGTCGCTTCCGCAATTCCGCGTACCACGCCGTAGCCTTGGCGAAGGCGGGCCGCCCCGCCTGCGGCGTCGGAACTTTACCACAAAACCCGTTGACAATCCCCACTAATCCCGGCATACTCCGTCCGCTTTTGTTCAGACCTCTGGGGGTATAGCTCAGTTGGGAGAGCGCTTGAATGGCATTCAAGAGGTCGTCGGTTCGATCCCGTCTACCTCCACCAGAGTTCCTTTGATTCCTTCAGTTTTTTGACCTTCGTTCGATAGAAAATCACCCACAATTAGCCACTCGAAGGATGATGGAATAGATCACCTCACCGAAAAGTCCGTCAGACTTACTAGGCGAGCCATTGAATTCAGTTCCAGGCACGGCGAGAACGACCTGGACCTGTTTTGCGGCTCCGGCTCGACCCTCATCGGTGCCGAGGAGACCGGCCGTCATGCCTTCCTGAGGGAACTCGACCCACTGTACTGCGACGTGATTGTGAAGCGGTGGGAAGAATACACCGGGCAGAAGGCCGAGCTTGCGCCGAGCGCGGCCGCGTGAAGCTGGAACCTGCTGAAATCAGCAGGTTAATTGTTTATGCTGTCCAGCATATCAAGGCACGGTGACAGTAAACACATTGTTTGATTTGTTCAATGCACAATTAACTGGCAACACTCCGAGCATGTGCGCTTGCATGTGAGAATTGCCGTCTCGTTGGAATGTTACGTCAGCCGATATGGGCTTGACACCATATGGCACCCACGAAATTATGGCAGAAACAGATCCCTTCGCCCACGCGACCCTCGCCTGTAACGCACCATCTGGGTATTCATGGATCTGTACATCAGGATATTCAGCCGTAAAGCCCAAAGTAACGGATTCCCTTGCCATCATTTCTCCTAGGATTCTGGGTAAGAGTTGGAATGATTGTCTTCATAGGGGGGATTTATGTCAACGCCAGCATTATTTGATGTTGAAAGTATAATGCCCTTCAACAAAAATGGACGGATGAGATCTTGGCCACATGTTCAAGGGTTCAGGTCGATGGCAGTCAGTATAGCAGCCCTTTTTTCCAACCTGTGAGAATTGCCATCCAGCTCAGACCTCGAGCAAGCGCGGAAACGCATACATCGATACAATCGTCACTGGTTTTCGTCGAAACCATTCCCAACCATGTATCCGATCAACCCAAACGCGGATGCGCCAATCAGAACTCCCCCTGCACCCCAGAACGAGCCGAGCATCGCACCGATTCCTGCAGCGACACCTGCGAAATGGGTAGCATTCCCATGTCCTCGTAGGTCCGCCTCCTGTTGAATCAAGCCAACAGGCATTTGAATGACACGATCCAGACTAACTTTCACCACAGAAGATCTCATAGGTACCTCATTAAAGAGTTTATTTTGATTGAGGTCGCCAAATGGCCTACAATCAACATTGTCGCATGTTACGCGATAATGAATGGCTAGTCAAGGTTTGAGCTCGGGAGGATATGGATGTCATCGACCACACCGGATGTTTTTACCAGTGTTCTTGGGAAGGTTGTTTTACAGCTTCGCAAACATCAAGGGTTGAGCCAGACGGAATTCGCAGAGAAGATTGGCATTACACAATCGTCACTATCCAGGATTGAACAGGGTGTCGTAACTCCAGATGCTGTCGTCTTCAGAAGAATCGCGCAGCAGGCTGAGATGTCGACCGACTATTTTTATCGGCTCATCGACGATGCCTCTGGTAAGGCAGAGGTACTGGCCTCTGCGGCAGGAGGGAAGTCGAAGCGGGCGGGCGGGGATTGGTGGACTGACGCTCTTGCAACCCTCGGAGCATTTGGTGTTGGTGCCTTGATTGGCGTGGCGGTTGCTGCCTTGCTTGAAGGCGATCGGCGAGATGAATGATTCCTATTGATTTTTGACTAGCGAAAAGGCCTATCTATGGAAACCACTATTTGGAACCCTATTTTGGACGAGGAAGTCTTGTTGATTGAATCTGTTGCTGATGCAAAAAGATGGGAATCAGAGGTCCGGTATTGGTTTCGTCCGTGCGCCGAGCCGACGGCCCAGGATTGGAAGGAGAGTCATGTCCTTTTCAGGGGACAATCCAATTGCGAATGGAAACTTGAGCCGAAGGTATTCCGGGCTGCTTTCCGCGGACGGGAAAGGTATCTATATGACGACTTCAATTCTGGGGCTCCTGACGAGGAGCGGCTGCCGAACACGTTTGACATGCTCTGCAAAATGCAGCATCACGGACTTCCGACCCGGTTGCTCGACTGGTCAAGTGACGTCCTCGTCGCCCTCTACTTTGCTGTGCGGGATACTTCTGGTGGTGTGGAAGATCTTGTGCCTGGCAGGCTTTTCGCATTTGACGCTCTTGGTTGTAATGTCTACTTGGCTGGGGACATGTCAAAGCAGCATTCCTTCTCCATAGAGACTGCTTGTAGAGCTCAGATGGTTCAGACGGACACGCTTTCCGAGATGCTTGCTCGGCTTGATGGTGCAAGTGTTGTGTCCCCTGATGCTGCCAGTGCCGTCAGTGTTGTTCGTGGTTGGGCCGACACTAATCGAGATGCTCTACGGAAGAGACTTTCGAATCCAATTGCGGTGATGCCAGAGGATTCAACCGATGCCCGCATTAAGGCACAGAAAGCTGCTTTCACGCTTCATGGCGGGAAGTTCTACGAAGATGGCGCCCCTCAAGATGGGTTCGAGAAACCAAATTATGCGGAGGCCGATTGGAGCAATTTTCGTCCGGAACCAATGTTCACGAACGTGGACGTCGCCTGCCACGCAAAGGAATCGATAAGAATGGAATTGGCGGAACTGGGTATCGACGAATACTCGCTGTTCCCTGATCTGGATCACTTGGCTGATATGATTCAATTGCGTCATAAGAAGCATTGAAATTTCTGGGGTGGGACGCTGGTGTGGATTGGCGTTGAAGTGGGTTCGCAAATTGTCGTTTGGTCATAGGAGCCTTCATGGGTTGGACTCTCGGAATTCATGGATATGAGCGGGATCCGTTCCTGGACGCGTATCTTCTGACTGTGGGTAGGGCCCTGCTCGTTGCAACTGCATACGAGAAGAAATGCTGGTTTGTCATGGCAACAATCAAACGGACTGAGGTGATTGAAGCTGGGGGCGATTTTGATGCCGTCAGGCAGATTGCTCTAGCTCTTCGGAATGTGATGCTGGGAGGTGTGCTAAAGCATCTGAAAGCCTTTGCTGAAATCACTGAAGCTGAAATCAATGTTCTGAATAGGGCGCGGGAGACGAGGAATTTCATCGCCCATGAGTCTACCCACATTGACATAAGCTGGCAGGTGCCGGTCAAGGGTATCATTGAACAGAGCAATAAACTGATAGATGCTGTGGATGGATTGATTTTTGGCGATAATCTTGTGTCTTCTTGGGTCTACGAGATCAAGGAAAAGGAGCCGGCCCCGGACTCGTCATGGTACCCGGAAAGGATTCGCTCTTGGGTTTTTGAGCCGGTGGATTCGTATTTGAAGACCCATGCGTCTGCTTCGTCGGACTTAGTCATCGTGTTTCGTGAAGATGAAGAACTAGCGTCACGGGAGGGGAGATAGTCTATTGGTTTCTCATTAATCTGTCTCGCCGGCACGTAACTTGCCGCCCTGTCTACTATCTTGTCAGACGACCGGTTTTCCGGGGACATCTAATGCAGTGAGGTCTCCTTTGTCGGATCGAAATTGGTGCCCGCCCGATTGCGCCTTGGCCGGGCCGCCGGTTGAGGATAAACTCTGACCATGTTTGCGGTTTCGGGCAATCGACGTAACCTGCGGCCAGTGGTGGTTGTGCGGTAGTTGCCTTTCGCCGTGGGACAGACCGGCGGCCATTTGAAAAAAAGTGACCTTGAGTCTGTTTGCGGCAAGGGAAACAGGTACTTTTGAAGACTTAGAGGGTTTGACGTGTCACGACTGACAGATCTCATTTTGCAGGTTAAGGCTGGGAATCCCGAGTTGGGGGCGGACATTGAACGCGAATTCAAGGCGTTGTCTTCCCGTCGGGCCTTCGGGCTGAATTTCGAGCGGCATCGGCCTGAGGCTGTCGAGCTCCCTCAGCGGCCGGTCCGTAAGGGCGACAAGGTAAGGATTCTGCCCCCGCGTGGATCTTTGGCCAAGGGGGAGCAGCAGCTATGGTTGGTCGTCAAGATGGAATCCCTCAATGGATTAAAGGTGGCTTGCTTGGAATCGGTGGGCCGCGGGGAAAGGGAATGCCGTGAAGTTCCTGTTGACGACCTGGTGGTGGTGGCCGAATTCAGGGACTACATCTATCCGGGGCTTGTTCCCACTGGGAGAGTCGAGCGTGGCCGGGACAAGCCTTTTCACACGGTCATCAACGGGGAGAACTATCACGTTCTTAATGCTTTGACTTACACGCATCGGGGCAAGATTGATGTCATTTACATCGATCCGCCCTATAACACACGGGACAAGGACTGGAAATACAATAATGATTATGTGGACTCTGACGATCAGTACAAACACAGCAAATGGCTGGCGATGATGGAGCGACGGTTGAGGGTTGCTCAGGGCCTTCTTAACCCTGCCGACTCTGTCCTGATCGTTACGATAGACGAGAAGGAATACCTTCGACTGGGACTTCTATTGGAACAGATTTTTCCCGAAGCATATGTTCAAATGGTTTCGTCGGTGATCAACCCCAAGGGGACGGGAAGATCAACCTATTTTTCAAGGACTGATGAGTACATCTTCTTCGTGTTCTTTGGGTTGTCAAAAATACCGGATCGTTTGGGTGATGGTATCGAAAGAGAGGTCCGTTGGCGGTACTTGCGCAGGACCGACATTGAATCAGCGCGAGGAACGAAGAAAGGTGGTCCAGCGCAGTTCTATCCAATCTACGTTGATGATGCGACTTGCAGTATCGTGAAGATTGGAACGCCGCTCAGTCCGGAAATCGCTCGTGCAAGCGTGCCTGCTGTTTTGGGTTGCACGGCAGTCTTTCCAATCCGTGAAGATGACGGCATGGAAATGAACTGGGGACTCACTGGAAAAAGTCTGCGGGAGGCATTGAACGCAGGTTACGTTCGCGTATCACGAAACATGTCGTCAGAGTTGCAACCCTATATTTTTTCGTATCTAACGATTCCAAATATTAGGAAGGTTGAAAATGGGACTCTGCAGAAGCTTGGAAAGCGTGCCGATGGATCCTGGATCGTTGTTGATCCGGCGGGTAAATCGGCCCGGCCGACGACGACATGGCACGAAAACAGTCACGAAGCAGGTGCCTATGGAACTTCCTTGTTGCATGTTTTGATGCCAGGACGAAAATTTCCATTTCCAAAAAGCCTATACGCAGTTGAAGACGCGCTTCGGCTTTTCATCAGAAATAAGCTTGAAGCGATAGTACTAGATTTCTTCAGTGGCTCTGGCACCACGGCCCATGCGGTGATGCGTCTCAATCGTCAGGATGGCGGACATCGTCAGTGTATTTCGATCACAAACAACGAAGTCGCTGCGGATGAACAGAAAGCACTGCGTGATCAAGGATTGCGCCCTGGGGACCTGGATTGGGAGAAGTGGGGCATCTGCGACTACATCACTAAGCCCAGAGTGAAGGCTGCGATAACAGGCAAGACGCCGAATGGGGAGCCAATCGAGGGTGGTTACAAGTTCACCGATGAATTCCCCATGGCGGATGGATTCGAGGAGAACGCAGAATTTTTTACTCTTACGTACGAGACTCCCGTTGCCGTAAGTCACAACTTCGCGTTTGAGCGTATTGCGCCGCTTCTGTGGATGCGGGCTGGCAGTCAGGGCAGGCGCATCGACACGATTCCAGCCGGAGGCTGGGATGTGGCAGACACCTACGGCATACTGTTTGACCTCGACCACGCGCCGGACTTCTGCAGCGGTATCGAAGCATGTCGTGCGGCGCGAGTCGCGTATATCGTGACTGACGATGACCGACGTTTCCAGGCCGTTGCACAGGGTTTGCCCGATTCGGTGGAGGCGGTCAGACTTTATGAGTCGTATCTTTCGAACTTCAAGTTTGCGAGTGGAGAGTAGTCGATGAAGTTTACCCTGAAGGATTACCAGGATGAGGCGGTCCGCGATCTGCTGATTAATCTTCGCAAGGCACGCAAACGTTGGCACGGAGAAGGCGAAAAGAATGCTTTCTCACTGACAGCAACGACCGGCGCCGGCAAGACGGTCATGGCGGCTGCGGCATTTGAGGCGTTATTTCATGGTGACGACAACTACGATTTTGATGCCGATCCCGGCGCCGTTGTTATCTGGTTCAGTGATGATCCGTCTTTGAATGAGCAGACTAAGGAACGTCTGATACAGGCGTCGGACCGAGTGCCGTTCAATGACTTAGTCGTTGTGCAAAATACTTTCAATCGTGAAAAATTCACTCCCGGTAAGGTGTATTTCCTTAATACTCAGAAACTGGGAAAGAACAGTCTTTTGGTGCGAGGCTTCGATCCGCAAGAGGAATACCTAACTCGCGGCGAGCCATTTCCTGAAGTGCGCCCGGACCTTCATTCCTATACGATCTGGGATACGATTCAGAATACGATTGATGACCCGTCACTGACGCTTTATCTGGTACTTGACGAGGCGCACCGTGGCATGGGGAACCCTTCAGAGGCGATCCTGAGGGACAAGTCAACCATCGTAAAGCGGCTGATTAACGGTTCCCGATCAATATGCGCGATCCCTGTGGTTCTTGGAATATCAGCGACGGTGGAGAGATTTAATGCCGCCATGGCTGGGGCGGAAGGACGAAGCATTCTTCCAAACATTGTGGTTGATTCTGCCAAAGTGCAGGAATCGGGCCTGCTGAAGGACACGATCGTTCTGGATATCCCGGACGAGGTTGGGCTGTTCGATACTGTGCTTGTTCGACGGGCGACCGACAAAATCAGGGAATCGAGCGAGGCATGGTCGGAGTATCTGGCGCAGCAGAATTCCGCAGAATCCGTGAAACCACTCATGGTTTTGCAGGTTCCTAACACTCCCGACCCCGACGAGATTGGGCGCGCGCTTGACACAATATTTCAGCAGTGGCCGGAATTGACGCGTGATTCGGTTGCCCACGTGTTCGGCGACCATACAACCCACACATTTGGCGGGCACACGGTGCCGTACATTTCGCCCGAGCGTGTGCAGGATTCACACTGGATTCGTGTTTTGATTGCCAAGGATGCGATCAGCACGGGATGGGACTGTCCAAGGGCAGAAGTCCTGGTTTCCTTCCGACCCGCCAAGGATCGCACCCACATCACACAGTTGATGGGACGCATGGTTCGAACGCCGCTGGCCAGGCGTATTCCCGGCAATGACAGGTTGAATTCAGTTGATTGTCTGCTGCCGTTCTTTGATGCGAAATCAGTCGAAGCCGTCGCGGATTCCCTTATGAAGGGTGGGGATGACGGGGATTCGTTGCTGATGGGGCGGCTGGTACTGGTCAATCCAAGGGAAATGTGCCCTAACCCTGCGGTATCGGACTCTGTCTGGCAGAAGTACCTGACGCTGCCCTCACAATCATTGCCGCAACGTGAAGCGAAGCCGGTGAAAAGGCTGACGGCGCTGGCTCATGAGCTTGCCTGTGACAGGATACTGACGGGCGCCGGGAAATTGGCGCATGCGGAAATGCACAAGGCACTGGATTCAATCCAGGTTGAGTACGCCGGAGAGATTGCGGCTGCCCGTGGCGGGGTAATGACCGTTGAAGGAAGGAGTCTGACAGCCGACTTGAGAATCAGAAATACGTCACTTAATTATTTCTTGGAAGCCGCCGATTATGTTGTTATCGAGGATGCCTTCCGCCGGGCCTCGCGTGTCCTGAGCCCGGACATTTCGCGCACGTATGCGGAGTATCTGGCTGCGAAGAAGACGAATGCCGAATCGGTTGAAGACGCACTTATGGAAGCCCATGCCGACATCGCTGCGCTTGGGCTCGTGACGAACGTGAAGACGCGTCTTGAGGGCGAGGCCGACAGGCTGGCAAAAGCGTGGTTAGTTGAGTACCGAGATCAGATACGGGAATTATCTGACGAGCGCCAGGAGGCCTATCGCCTGATTAAGGCGATGAGCGCGGAGCCTGGTGAAATTGAACTCGCCAAGCCGAAGTTTTGGATTGTTCCCACTACCGCACTTGAGGTCGATGGAACGAGAACACCACTGCCAACTTACAAGCACCATATGCTTTGCGACGAAAATGGAGATTTCCCTGATAGGCTGAATGAATGGGAGACGTCCGTGCTGCAAGCCGAGATGAAACGCCAAGGTTTTCATTCCTGGTATCGGAATCCACCGCGGTCGAGTCAGGATTCGTTGGGTATTGCATACACTGGCAACGGTCAGACCAAAATTGTCCGACCCGACTTTATTTTCTTCTCAATCCCACATGATGGCACTGCGGTGGCGGACATCGTCGATCCACACGGTACCCAATATGAGGACGCCCTCCCGAAACTTCGTGGATTGGCATCTTACGCCGAGGCCTATTCCACAAGTTATCGACGCATCGAGGCGGTCGCCAAGGTCGGCGACAGATTGCGAGTGCTGGACCTGACAGACTCGTCAGTTCGAAAAGCGGCGGCCGAAGCAACTGACGTGAAGAGTCTGTACGAGGGTACGCTGGCCAGCGATTACTGATATTTCGTTGCTCTGATCCTCGATTACCGGTCCGAGAAAGAGGCAGGCTCATGGATAGAATTCGTCATCCGACAGTCCCCTCTTCCCAGATGCTGTTTACCACTGTTAGGCTCGTGGTCGGCCCAAGCGAGGACATCGTGGGAACAGGCTTCTTCTTCCATTTCGGTAAGGAGGGGGACGAGCCGATTCTATCAATCATTACGAATCATCACGTAGTCAGTGGTGCGGACAGAGTGCGATTCCAGATGCATGAAATGTTGCCTGGCGGCGGCGCGAATTTATCCAGTTACTGGATTGACGTGGATTTGGGGAAGAATGGCTGCGTCGTTCATCCCACTGAGGATTTGTGCGCGATTCCGATTCGGGCTTCCTCACTCCGTGGCGGTCGCGGCGAATTGCCCTTCGTGAGATACATCGATGAACGTTATCTGGCGACCGAGGAACATTATCGACGATTGTTCCCGTTGGAAGCGGTCACAATTGTTGGCTATCCATTCGGGGTCTGGGATAGCGTCAATAATCTTCCGGTGTTCAAGGGTGGAATGACGGCAACGGATCCAGCGGTAGACTACGAGGGGAAGCCTCATGGACTGGTTGATATTGCCGTTTTTCCGGGATGTTCGGGAGCCCCAGTGATGATCCTGAACGATTCCTTTTGGGCTGACGCGAACGGTCTTCAGGGTGGGCCCGACGGCAGACTAATTGTTCTCGGTGTCCTCTCGCATAGTATGGCTGAGACTCATCAAGGGATTATTGCGATTAGGGAGATCGAATGCAAGCTGAGCGAGGTCTCTCTGGTGGATGTCCATGTTCACTTGGGGCGGTACATCAAAGCCCGTGTCGTCAGGGAACTCAAACAACCCGTGCTTGATTGGTATCGGAGCCACATATAAGACTTCCAACGTCTTGTGTATGTTGATTTGTTTTTGATTCTGCTTCGATATCTGACCCTTCGAAACCCACGCCCCCTCACCCCCTGAACACATTGGCCCGGTGGTACTCCAGCAAATCCTGATCAGGCAGGAATCTTCTGGGCAACGTGATCTGGCGGCCTTCGTAGTCGCGGAAGAAGTGGGGGACGGCGGCGGTGTCGGTGCGCAGGCGGGATGAAAGGACCACGCGGAACCCACGGTCGAGCGTGATCAGGCCGGTGTCGAAGGCGCGGTCGTGCAGGGAATTCAGGCACAGCCCGTTGCGGGGGTTGGTGCGGTTCTTTTCGTCGCGGGCCCAGGGGACGATGTGGCTGGCGACCAGCAGCTCCTTCACGGGCAGGCCGGTGATGCAGCACTTTTCGTCGAACTGCGCCAGAACCATCTGCCGGAAGAAGTCCTGGTTGACCCGGGCCTGGACCACGGCGTCGCGCGTCCTGCCCGGCGGGATGGCGGCGATGTCGTCCCACGCCAGGACCTTTTCGCGCAGGCGCGGGTGTTTCATCTGGCTGTCATAGGCCATGCCGTTCCAGTCCTGGAAGAATTCGTTCCAGACTTCGCGGTCAAGCCGGCTGAAGTTCGATGCGCCCTTGCGGTCCAGCGAGGGGTCGATGGCGGCGAAGTTGGCCAGTTTCATTCCGACGGACCCCGGGGTCCTGCCGAGCACCGCGGCCAGCTCGATGATTTCCGGGTTCCGCATGTGGATGCGCCCGAACGGCGTGCGGCAATACAGGCTGATTGTCAGCAGCAGTTCGTCCCTGGTCCATGCCTTGCGTTCCGGTGTCGCCATGCGCCGCACTATACCCGACCGGGTTTTGGGGGACAATGGTGGCGGGGCCGGACACTCTTCATTACGCTGACAACTTCGCAATCACTGACAAGATGGTGTTGCACCCTTATCGCCCTGAAACTTGACCATGAGTATCGCTATTGGTAATAATATTACCATTTGAAGCGCGCGGCACCAAGTTGAGGCCATCATGTGGGTACGTGACTTCATGGCGACACATCCGGTGTTCACGGTGGATGACTTCCAGCAGGCCCACCGGGAACATGGGTCCGCCAACGAACAGACATTCAATTCGCTGCTGGCGTACCACGTCCGCCAGGGCAATATCCTGCGCATAAGGCGGGGACTGCTGGCCGCGGTTCCCTATGGGTACAAGCCTGATACCGTGCCTGTTGACCCCTTCCTGGTCACGATGGGCATGTCGGACGATGCGGTGGTTGCCTTTCATGCCGCACTTCAGTTTCACGGATGCGCGTACACGATCCACAACCGTTATCAGTATCTGACGTCGGCCAGGCGTCGGCCGTTCACCTTTCGCGGCCAGGAATTCGTGCCTGTCACCGGCGGGGTTCCCGACTGGAAAACGGGGATCGACCATGGTGTCCTCGAAGAGCGCCACGCCGGCGGCTTCGTCCGAGTTACCACGCTGGAGCGGACCCTGGTGGATGTGATGTCCCTGCCCCTTCTCGGGGGCGGATGGGAAGAAGTGTTCAGGTCGCTGGAATTCATAGGGTTTCTGGATATTGCCCGCGTTGTCCGGGACGCAGTCCGGCGGGATTCATTGACCGCCGCCAGGACAGGATTCTACCTGGAAGGGCGGCGTGAGGAGCTTGGGGTTGACGATACCCAACTGGCTTTACTGCAGGAAAGATCGCCCCGGCAACCCTGGTACATGGGTCCCGGTCGTCAGCCGGGCGGCAGCCTTGTGAAAAGATGGAACATCATTGTGCCCGAAACGATTCTTGAACGGCTCTGGGAGGAGCCGATGTGAATCTTGCACGTCAGGACGTTCAATTCGCCGCCGCCAACACAGGTTTTCCTGAAAATGCCGTCGAAAATCATGGAATGGCCAGCAGGTCATTGATTTTGTCTGAATCCACGGTCAGTTCAATGACCTCAACCCCGAAATTAGCAGCAGTATTGCGAAGCGGTTTCAGAATCTTGTCTCTGTGCTGGTCGCCCCCATTTATCTTTGGAAACGCGACTGCCGCCATGGTCAGGTTGGGTTCGAGAGTGCGGTCCTTAAACCAAGATGCCATATCAAGGCTCTGGCCGGCGCCTTTGACAAACGCCCGATACAACACCGCTTGTGTTATTGCGTGGCGATAGTATTGGCCTTGGCCACCGCTAGCTACCTTTAGTTCAAGGATCCAGGGCGTCTTGTTCAACCTCATGAGGGCATCGATGTACTTAGCTTTACCGCTCTGGCTGAAAAGGGCGGGAAACTGAAATGGGGGCTCGTTAACACCTATGACAGTTTGTAGCTCCTTGCCCGAGACAGGCAGTTTGGCGCACAGAACCTGCGGGCCACGTAGAATTGCTGATTCGAGAAGATGCTCGTGTTTTCGACGTCCTTGTTTTGTGTTCGGATCGGTGCGGTTCTGTGCGAAAGCATCAATCCATGCAACCAGCTTTATTAAGTCTGCGGTGGTGTTCTTTTCTCGTTCTGCCGCTGTTTCGCCACACTGGAACGTGCTCCGGCCGTCATCCAACGTGCAAACCTGCCAGCCACCGACGCGACCGGACCACTGCTTTGATGTGACATTTCGATACCAGCGGAAACTGGGCACCCTGGGTGCAATCAGTGTTGCGAGTTCCTTAGCAAGTTCTGGTAATTCATTTGGACGCGATCCCAGCTTCTCGGCCCAAGTCGTCAACTTGTTCGAATGGCTGAAATCAGGGGCAGAAATAGACTCGTTCGAGCTGACGACTTTGTCGTTGATTAGTTCATAAATAACGATTTCGGTTTTCAGATAGGATTCTCTGGCCAGGGTCGCCAATGCCTGCTTAGTTTCCGGGGAGACCGACTTCGGGACATACACCCTGATCGACTTCTCGGGTTGGGGATTGCCAAGCAACCAATGAACACCGTCAACCACAGCATTTATGGCGTAGTCCTCCCAGTCTTCATAGCCATCGACAACGAAAACCGAGGGAGTTCCTTCGAATTTTTTGCAGCAAATCACATGTGACGAGATGAACAAGCGGGAACGGTCCGTTTCGGGGGCTGGATTGGCCCCTTGCTTTTTCAAGCAGTCAAGCAACTTACGTTCTTTGTCATTCATTGATTTGACTCCAGTCTAGGGAATACATTGCCCGTTCCCGACAACTCTACCCGCATCCGGATGTTCCGTATGCAGGAAAACGGTTTCACGGGCGTTGATTGATTCGACAAGGCGGCGGAGGTCGGCAACGCTGGCGTGGCCGGAGGTGTGCAGGATTTCGAGGGGCACCTTCAGGCCCGCCAGGTCCGCTTGCAGTTTCAGGCCGGAGGGCTCGTTCAGGTAGCCTTTCCAAAGGGACCACCAGGCGTTTGCGCCGGCAAGGCCGCCAAGCCTGTTGACGGCCCTCAGATCCCCGATCATCGACCCGCGGAACATCATCACGAATCGTTCAGGGTGGCTGGCAAGTTCCTTGTGGTAAACGCGGATGTCGCGGACCCGGTCGGTGCGGTCGAATTCCTGGCTGGTTTTGACCCGTATCCGCTGGGACAGGGGCAGGAAGACCCGGTAGTTGCTGAACGCGCGACCGCCGCTGGGTGGCTGGGGAATGCTGGAGTGACCCGTGGCCCGGGCAATCGTGGCCGCGTACAGGTCGACCACAAGTTCGCGGTTGCTGCGTTTTGCCGCCTTGTAAAGCGTCACCAGGCGGTCGATGTTCTGGACGGAAAATGCGACCAGGGCCAGTCCGTCCGTGGCGCGGAAGGCTTCGAAGAAGTGGTCTTCCAGTTTCACTTCGGTCATGGCCGGGGCGGCCGGGGCCGCATCGTCGCGGACGTTGGTGGCTTCGGAAAGCAGGATGTCTATGTTTTCGGGCGGATCGTTGACCAGGCGGTCGAACAGGGCCGATTTCCGTCCGTGCGCCCGCAGGTCCCCCGTGTAAAACAGTCGTTGACCGTCGGCTTCGACAAGCATGGCGTACGCGTCGAAGGCGGAGTGATCGATCAGGAACGGCGTAACGCGGAATGGCCCGATGTCCCGTGGCGTGCGGTCCTTCAGGAATCCGGCGGGCCGCGGCACTACCGGATCCCGCATGAAGAATGCCGCTTCCGCCAGAATGCGCGCGGCCGCTTGTCCCATGAACACAGGGACGGAAGGGTGGGCCTGGCGCAGCAGCCCGTAATGGTCCAGGTGGCCGTGGCTGATGACGATGCCGTGCAGGCTCGGATCTTCGCCGGTCAACAGGCCCGCCACGGGCGGCAGGGGAATGTGTTCATCGGGGCCGGCGGTCAGTGGCATGCCCAGATCCAGCAGCAGCCGGTGTCCGCCGGATTCCAGTTCGACGCAGTTGCCGCCGATTTCGTGGGCGCCGCCGAGGATGCGAATGTTCAATGTTTACTCCTGGAATTAAGGTCATTTTCAGCATCGGCCTGGCGAAGCGCGTCTACCAACAGCTCAAGACATTTGTGACCTTCCGTGCCTTTCAGGACGTTCCAGTCATCATCTGCTGGAAGCCTGAATCTGGTTGGGAGACCTCGCTCTTCGAGGGGGGCCTCAAGGCCCTTTACGACCTGGATCCAGTATCCCTTTGTCAAGCCATCTTCCGGGGCGAATCGCAGGATGGGACGGCTGTTGCGGGTAATCGAGCCGCGCCAGGGACGTGTTCTTGTCGTCAGTTTCCAAACGGCGTTTATGTCGAGTTCTTGAACAATGCGAAGAAGGGGAGTGTGCCTGTCTTCCACGGTGTATCTAGCCTTTGAACCGTCTGAGGGCACGACACTCTTGCGGGCTGGCCAGAACGTGAACTTTTCCTCGTTTTCCTTTAGTGCATTCAGTACCCGTTCCAGACGATTATGATTGGCCCAGTCGCGGACATCAAACCAGGACAGCAGATGTGAAAGCTCGGTCCATTCGTTCGCATTATTCTGTCCACATCCGTTCCATTCGCACATCTTTTCAAGCCGCCTTGTAACGACCTTCCCGAGCGGCCAGTTGTCGTTTTCTATCTCTTCATTTGGGGGCGTCGGATCAGTCGTCAAGGAAACGAAATGAGCGCTGGGCGCGCGCTCGCAGAGCGTATGAACCAGTCGCAGGACAACCGGATCCCGTCCAATCTTCCGCAACCCGGTTTCTTTCTCGTCAGAACCATCACGTTCGGCATTCTGCCCACATTCGAGGGTTTCGTCTTGGTAGACCGGGATTCCCCTGGTAAGGGACTTCAATTCTGGCCGGCCATTTTCATCCAGACGAAGGTTTTGCCAGAAGCGGTATTTCAAGAATAGTTCATTGATCAGGCCGCTGGAGTTCTTCTGGTATTTGTCCGGCTTTGGAATAGCGTGCCCGACCAGATCCCCCCACAGCTTTTTCCAATATTCAGAGTCGCCGGTTTCAAGTTTGCAGCCCGACAGTAAGGACGCCAGTTTCCGGTAGTTCGGGCGGCTTTCACCAGCGTCGTTGTCCCCCAAGGATTCATCGATTTCTCCATCCGTGGGCGGCGAACTCATCAGGAACGGCTCCATCTTGGCCTCGATGAAGAAGGCCCGCCACTGGCGCAAGTACCTGTGTTTAACCAGCAGCAACACGTCCGGGGTACCGAATTGCGACAGGGAAGGGTCGATGTATATTTCGAAGTCTTCCACCCACCCTTCTGCAAAGCCGAGTCGGGACGCACACTTCCAGTTCGTGGTCCTTCCCAGCAGATCCTCCAGCAAACGGTTCGCAACGTCGTGGCCGGCTATGGTTTCAAATACTGCGTTAACCACACCGCGCTCTGAATAGCCGTGAATGCGGGATGCGAGATGTTCCTTGTTCATTGGTTTCTCCGTTAATCAGCAATCCTGCGAAGTCACGTCCGTCAAAACCGGTTGTTCGAACTGAACCGGGCTCAGGAAGACCTTTTCGGCGGGCAGTACCCAGACAGCGCGGCCTTTCATCCGGGCCAGATGCTGGCGTACATCCTCGGCCACTTCGATGGTGCGGGACGTGCTGATGATTACGACCAGCCCGGCTGCGTCGATCCGACCGAGGCTGTTGATGGCCTGCGGCTGGCTGGCGATGGCGGTTCCGGCTGCATTCACCAGGAGCTCCGTCAGATTTTTCGACGTAACCGAGTTCCTGATACGTTCAGATATGACTGGCTCCCCGTCACCAGGGAATGTCCGGGCAATCACGGGGAACGGGTCGCCACGCAACACTTCGTATTGAAAGCCGGTAACCGCCTGAATCACCTCAAGGAGTTCATCGGGATAACTGGCGACGCCCGGCCCTGCCAGAAGCGTGACAGTCGAAAAAAACTTTGCGTCCCTGGTCGTGTTGAACTGCCCTTCGATCCTGCGCGACTGGGACACCCCGGCGACCTCCCCGGAGGGCGCGGCCAGCCGCAGGTATCGTTTGAGTGTTTCCAGTTTGTGTGAATTGCCGTTAATCATTGTTGTCTCCATCATTGCTGTTTCCCTGCGACCTGGGGCCGCGATGTCCTATCGAGAAAGGCCTCCGGATGACGCACCCGCAAAAAGGCCATTCGGTAGTTGGTCGTTGCGAGCCCTGCAAGATGGGCCTTGCAGGCGCAGGCAGTTTCCCGAACAAGCAGCTCCCAGGCATTTTCAGTCTCGTTCGGATTGTATCCCCCGGCGCCACACCCGGCAACGAAGGCCTGTCGAACCGATTCCGGGTCGAATCGAATCTTCCGCAGGAGTAAATACGTATCGGGCAGGGGAATACCCGCCATGCGGTTCATCACCAGCATCACCTGTTCCTGGAAGATAAGTCGGTCATCGGTATCGGCGATCAGATCCGCGACGTGTGGTGGCAGTCCGGGGCAAGTGGACGATGTCTTTAGCGGTCCGCCTGACTGCCGGTCGATGGTGGTTTCAATCGGAAAATGCAGGCAACGCATCAGCGTTATGACGTCATTGAATGAACGTACGCGGGGGCGCATGTTGCGCGTCAGTTGGACAGGCCGGGCAGGGGACGTAAGAAGGGCATCGGCGTCGCATTCATCGATCCATCGAAGGACGTCGGGGTCATTCAATTGGATCGTCCTGAACATTTCATCGGTTGGCCTTGATTGAAATGCCCGCCGCGCGATTCGGAAGAGTGTTCCCGTGACATCCGACGGCAGGATCCGTACACGTCCGGACAAGGAAGCTTCGGTCTTTCCGTGACGCCCCTGGATAATCTGGTAGCCCTCTGGTTCGACTTCCAGGACGACGGCGGCATTTTTCCCTGTTGAACCGGCCACAAAACGCTCGAACAGGAGTCCGAGCTCCAGTGGATTTATTTCGGTGACCCCGGCCAGGAAGGCAACGAGGCTTCCCGCCACCGCCCCACGACCGGGACCAACCCCGAAGCCATGACTGCGGGCGTATTCAGCCAGGTCCGCGGCCTCCAGCATCGCACCAGCCCAGCCCGTCCGTTCCAGCCATGCAAGTTCGTCGTCGAGCCGTCCGGTGGCTTCCGCCGACAGGGCCGGATCCTGCGCGAAAAGGATTTCCAGGGCGCGTTGGCAGCGTTTGTTCAGGTTCTTCATTCTGCTTCGTCCTTAACGAGGTGGTTGGCGACCGCGCGGGCCAGCGCCATGCGATGCACGGGCTCGGACAGCGACAGGGTCTTTTGCGTTTCAAGCAGAGGGAATATCTGTTCGACCAGATACGCTTCCTGCCGGGTGCGTGTCGAGGCGGTTTTGAGGTTGTAATGGCCAAGCAGCACCCGCCTGACCGTGTCCACTGTATACAGGATGATCCCCAGCACGGCGCATGTCGCCAATTCAAGGAAGATGCGGTGTTGTTCCGCGAATTCGAACCACGTCATTTAGATGCCTCGTCTGGTTTTCAACTTCAGGACGTGCTTCTTCATTGCGAATGTCGTGCCGGTTTGGGCATGTTTTGTAACTAACTGGAATGATTAGTTTTAGGGTTTCTGCTGGTGGTAGCGGGTGATTGCTATTGTCAGTTTTGAGTGTCAAATATTGATGTTACTGTCAAATGATGATATTCAACCGGCCATGAATAAGACACGCCGAATCATCGCGATCTCTCCGATTCCTGAACAGGTTGTACTGGCAGCTGGATGCCGTTCCGACTGGGACGAACTTATGGTGGGCGGGGCCGTGCGCCTTCTTACTGTCATCAAGCAGTTGCGCGAACAGAATGACTGCAGCCACCTGATGATCCTGGTTCCGAATGTGCGGGACGGCGGTGCGATTCATCGGGAACTCCAGGCGCTTATGAAGGCCGGGACCAGGGTTACATGGCAGACCCGGAAAGAATCCCCGAAAGTGGTAGCTGCCCCGCGCGGCAATCTGGGGGATTGGCTGCAGTACAAGTGTTCCGTCTGCAAGATGATGAACCTGGATCCTGCCCCGCTTGTTGAAGCGGCCGACTATCTTGCGAGGTCGGGCTCCAACCAACCGCCCCCGGATGACACGGCCTCGGTCCAAAGAATCCTTGATGCGGATTTACCTTACCTCGAAGGCTGGTCTAAGTCGTTATTGGAACTGAGGAAGAGAATCGTCCAGGTCGGCCCTGCGGAAATCCGAGCGCTGATTATTGGCGAGACCGGTACCGGCAAGGAATCTGTGGCTTTTTATCTGCACGAATTCAGCGCCAGGCGGCAGAAGCAGTTTGTCGCGCTGAACTGTGCAGGCCTGGACGAAACCCTTCTTCGTTCCGAACTTTTCGGGCACGAAAAGGGGGCATTCACGGGCGCCGTCAGCAGGACGGATGGGCTGGTTAAACAGGCCGACGGCGGCACGCTGTTCCTGGATGAACTTGGCGACATGCCGATTGCCGTGCAGGCGGACCTGCTGCGTTTCATCCAGACGGGCCGGTTCCGAAGGGTTGGCGGTAAGAAAGAAGAATCGGTGGATATCCGAATTGTCGCGGCAGCACAGCCTGACATCCATGAACGGATCAAGGACGGACGCTTCAGGTCCGATCTTTACTACCGCATTGCCGAAGTCGAAATGCACACCCCGGCCCTGCGGGAAATACCCGACGACATCCACAATGTCGTCAAGTATCTGGTATACAGATTGGCCGGGGCATCGCCCGCGCGTGGAACTCTAAAGAAGCACTTGGAATACTTCGATGACGGCCGCGATGTGCTGTCCTCGCAGAACTGGCCCGGCAACGTCCGCGAGCTTGCCGCCCTGGTCAAGCGCCGCGTCCTGCTTAACGACGAAGTGCTGGCAGACTTGAAGAAAACGACCACCGCGCCCACCGTCGCGGTCCCCGGAAAGCCGGCCGAAATCCGTCCGATTGATGATGTAATCCGCGAATATGCCCGAAGTGTCATGGACAACCGCGGCCCGCTGACTCAGCAGGAAGTCGCGGATCGTCTTGGCCGGTCGGTGAATACCCTGAAGAAGCTGTTGGCTGAACAGACCTGTCAAAGTGGTCAGAATGTCTCGGGTTGACCCGGTATCGACGCCACGCGCTTCATGAAGTCGGCCAGGTAGTCATCGAAATCCGTTCCGAAGGTGGCGCGAAAGACCGCGTCGTGGTCCGAATCGACCAGCAGGCGTTTGAGGTATTTGATGAACGCGTCCTGGCCGTGATGGGCGACCAGGTCGGCGACGATGCTGGCGAACTGGGTGTATATGAACGGCTTGCGGTTCGTCACGTTCAGCGGGACTTTGTCTTCCCGGGCGGTTTCGAAATCTGCGGGCGGCATCCAGTTGCCGGCGCGGATGGACGCATACGTTTCGGCCTGGCTTGGATACAGGTACGTCCCCATCTGATTTGCGCTGTATGTCGCGACCCCCTCCATCAGCCAGCGCGGATAGCCGCGTTTCCTGACAGGCCCCATGTTCTGGTACAGCAGGGAATGGGACAGTTCATGGGTCAGGTACACCTTCAGCGACAGAAGGCCCTCGGAGTCTTCCCGCTGGACCCATGGGGACACAACGATGGCGCCATTGTAAAAAGCGCACAGCCTCGCCTTTGACAGCGAACGCCTGGCGTATGTTTCGTCACTGGTGAAAAAGAACAGCTTCGGCTTGTTGTGAAACTTCAGTTCATGGAATTTTTCCACGGCGGCGGTCAGGTCATCAGTCCACTTGAACGCACCGTAAGGATTGCCGTGTTCCATGCAGACCGTGACGTGGGACAGTTCCTGGCAGTCGAATCCGACCATGACCGGGGAAAACGGGAACAGCTTTCCCCAGACAAGTTCATACGCCAGCGCGCCAAAAACCATCAGCAAGACGATTCCGGCGATAAACAGTTTCTTTCGCATATTTCCAGACGTCCTGTTCACGCCTGCAAACCCATGCCGGGCACGCAGGAACGGACATAGTCTTCCTGGGCCTGGGTTTCGATGGTGCCGGGGCGCGCCTTTCTGACGGCCAGGAGGGCCTCGTCGGGGGACATGCCGAATTCAACCAGCAGCCGCGCCGCCAAAAGCCCGGTCCGCCCAAGGCCGCCCATGCAGTGGACGCAAATCCGGTCGCCATTGCGCAGGGCCGCGCGGATGATGGGGCCCTTGACCTGCCAGTCTTTTTCCCACCCGGTATCGGGCACATCCACGTCCCTGATCGGAAGTTTCAGGTGCGCCATTCTTCCGGCGATCCTTGAACCGATGTCGGTGATATGGACCTTCCGGTACTCGTGCTCCTCGATCAGGCTGATAAGTATGCTGGCGCCCCAGTTGTGGATGACAGCCAGGTCCAGGTCAAGATCCCGGTCGTGAACGCCGGTGGGTCCCGTGTACTTCTTGCCAGGGCAGAGCGTCATGCCGATCAGCCCGGGTGCCCCCGGAACATTCACCACGTCGATATGAAGCGGATTGTTGATGCTGGTCTTCACCATGATGGCCGCACTATACCTGACCGGGCGGGCAGGGACAATCCCGGCGGGCCCGGCACCTGCGGCCCGATTTCAGTGGAAAGTGCCGTAACCACAACAGGTTTGTGCTGATTGCTGTTTCCGGGACGCGCGTTTCGGGGTAAAACGTATTCAACTGATTTTTCAGGCAGGGGGACGAACATGAAGCGTTTGAAGAAATCCGTTGTGATTGCGGCGCTGCTGACGGCGCCAATTCTGGTGGCCTGCGGCGGGGAACAGATTTGTGTGGACTGCGCGCCGGGCACCGGTCTGGTCAGCATCGAACTGGGGCTGACGTCCGTCGACATCCTGAGGGTGACGGCCGAAGTCAGTGGCGGTGAACTTGAAACCCCGCTGGTCCAGGACCTTACCATCAACGCCGGGCCGCCCCGCACGGCCACCGGCAGTTTCGCGGACGTGCCCGCGGGGGTCGGTTACACGGTGACGCTGGAAGCCTTCCCGGCCCTGGTCGGGCAGGCCGAAGAAACGGTCGTGATTTACCGGGGCAGCACCACGGTTGACGTGGAAGACGGCCTGACCGCCACCGCCAGCATCATCCTGAACCCGGTTTACGGCGACGTGGAGTTAACCGCCTACTTCCCCCTCGAAGACCCGGACTTCGCCGACGTCGACTATGTGCAGGCCACGGTCACCGGCAACCGCATCACACATGATCTTGTCTTCTACCTGCCCGTGATCGTGGCGGGCGATATCGCCACCGCCATCATAGAGAATATTCCGGTGGGCGAGGCCCGTACATTCACCGTGGCGGCATACGATGATGCCAACGTGAAGCTGTTCGAGGGCGCCGGCGTCCATGGCGTTACGGAGGTTGGCGACAGCGTCCAAGTCACTTTAACTAACGTTTCGCCGCCCGCCGGCTCGATCGACATTACCGGCACCTTCTGCGAACCGGACTGTTCGACCGCCGAGTGCGGAAACGACGGCTGCGGCGGCTCGTGTGGTGGCTGCAAGTCCGACGCCACCTGCGTGGCCGGAATCTGCAACGTGCCGGTCAACTGGTGCCGCTACCAGTTCCCCGTCACATGGACGGCCACGAGCGGCCAGACCTTGACCTTCTATGGGCGCGTGTACCACGCGGGCATCACCGACCGCAGCAACGTCGTGGATCCCAGCCCGCTGCTCAAGGCCCAGGTGGGTCTGGGCCCCGACGGCACCCACCCTGCTTCCCCCGGTTCCTGGATCTGGTACGACGCCAGCCCGAACCCGATGTGGACCGGCACCGACGCGGACGTCAACAATGACGAGTACATGGCGGACGCGCAGCTCAACACCGCGGGAACCTTCGATGCAGCCTACCGTTTCAGCGTTGACGGCGGCCATAGCTGGACATACTGCGACGGCGGCGACGAGGGCTCGTCCAATGGATACACCCCGGCTACCGCCGGGAACATCACCGTCAACTGACACCTATCCTGCCCCCCCCGGAACAGAACGGGCTGATTTGTTGCAGTTCAAAATCGCATCAGTTTCGCAGGAATTATGTCGGGAAGCAGGTGGTGTATTCGTCGAAGCACTCGGCGCCGGACTGGACGGCGGCGTTGACGCATTCTTCGGTGGCGCCGCCGGGGCACGCATTGTTAAGGCAGGTCAGGAGGGCGGTCAACTGGGCCTGGCCGTCCGTGCTTCCAGAGTTGATGCATTCCTGGGCGCACTCCTGGTCGGCACAATCAGTCGCGCAGGTCCATATCTCCTGGCACGTCTTTTTCACCACGGCCACGCACTCAAGTCCGACCCCGGATTCCGGTGCCTGGCAGACGTTCGGGGCGGCACAGCAGTCGCCGTTACAACCGTCGTCCGTGCATGGTCCGCCCGAGCAGTCGGGGGTGCAGGAATTCATGCAGTTCGAATACTCGGCGTGACAGGCGCCGCCTTCGCCATACGCACCCGTGACGCATCCCTGGGTGATTTCCGGGCACACAGCCATCACGCAGTCCCCTGCGGCCCAGATCGCGTCGCGGGCATCCGCACTGCCGGCATTGTAGCAGGCGGAATTACAGGCGGCGTCCGTGCACGGGCTTGAACATTCGCCAATCTGGGCACAGGTGGTTCCTTCCAGTGGCAGGCAAACCGTCGTACTCCCGTCAAAATTCCTGTCGCAGACGTTCGGGGCGTCGCAGCAGTCGCCGCCACAGCCGTCGTCGGTGCAGGGCCCGCCCGTGCAATCGGGGACGCAGAGCGCATCCACGCCGACGTCGCCGGGGACCGCATCGCCTGGGACGTCAAGCCCGGCATCGCCCGTAACATCCGGGCCTACCGTGACATCCTGGCCGACATTGGCATCAATATTGGCATCGACATCGACGGCATCGTCCGCGACGTCCAAAGTGGCCACATCGTCGACATCGCGCCCGCTGACGTCCGGCGTGACCGTGTCGTTGCCGATCGTGTCAGCGGCTATCGCGGTATCGGCGTCATCGGTGGCATCGGTCGGACCCGCGCCGCCGCCGCACGCCGAAAGAATAACGACCGAAGCCGCCAGGAGCGGTGACATGCGTCGCATTGAACAAAGCCGACTTGACATTAGGTGCCTCCGTGGGGGGAATACCCAGCTGGAGGGAGTATAGCCCCGGAATGGCCATCCGGGCGCATGCAATGAACGCCAACCTTGAATTGACAACAACCATCACAGGTTTAGCATCGTCCCTGTGTCTGGTAGTCACGGGATCCACCGGGGACCGGGTGAACGGTTACGGGGGGCAAGTCACCATGATCGACAGCGCCTGCGTCGAAAATGCCGACGGAATCAAGGTTCCCGTTCGTGAAAGCTGGCTGATCCGCGCGAAGCGGGACGCGGTTTACAGCATCATTTCCGATTTCGAGGCAATGCCGCGGAACTTCCCGAAGGTCGCGCATTCCATCCGAATCCTGGAACGGGACGGGAACCGCCTGATCATCGAGGCTGAAGCGGCGTCGTTCGGACGCTTCTTTCCAAGGGCCAGGGTATCCATGACTGCCGATTTGCTGCCCGGCGAGGGTTATCGCTGCCGGACCCGCGGCATCACATTCAATACAAGTGGCGAGGAAGAGTTGCTGCTGGTCGATGATCCCGAGGGCACGCGAATCCAGTACACGTACATCGTGACCGTCAAAAACAAACGGTTCGCGCCGCTGTACGCGTGGCTGGTACGGAAATTCGCCCTGCCGTTCTGGAAGCAAGCCGTAATCGATCAACTGGAAGTGCTGCTTGGCATCAGTAAGGGTTGATAACACAAAGGAGTCACTGAATTGGACATTCCCAGAATCTACAACATCACCGAAAGCGCGCACCGCATACATAACCCGTTCACGGCGGACAAGTTCGCCGCACTGGGCGCTGCATTGCGCATGGAACCGGGGACGCGCGTGCTGGACCTGGGCAGCGGGTCGGGCGAAATGCTGTGCACGTGGGCGCGCGATTTCGGGATCCACGGCGTCGGCGTCGACCTCAGCGTGCTGTTTTCCGAACAGGCCAGACAGCGCGCGGTCGAACTGGGCGTCGCCGACCGGGTTGAATTCATCCACGACGATGCCGTCGGATACGTCATTGATGAAAAGGTCGATGTGGCGGCCTGCATCGGCGCCACGTGGATCGGCGGCGGCTTCGCCGGGACCATCGAACTGCTGGCAAAAAGCCTGCGGCCCGGTGGAATCATCCTGGTTGGCGAGCCTTACTGGCTGCGCCTGCCCCCGACCGAAGACGTCGCCCGTGAATGCGAGGCTGAATCCATATCCGATTTCATGACGCTGCCGGACCTGGTCGGTTCTTTCGGCGACCTCGGATACGACGTCGTGGAAATGGTGCTGGCCGACCAGGACGGGTGGGACAGGTACGAAGCGGCCAAGTGGCTGACGATGCGCAAATGGCTGGCCGCGAATCCCGGCGACGAATTCGTCCCTGAAGTCCGCGCCCAGTTGACCCGTGAACCGAAACGTCACGTCCAGTACCGGCGCGAATACCTCGGCTGGGGCGTTTTTGCGCTTATGGCGCGCTGACGCCGGCCACGTTTACAAAATTATTCTTCCAGTCAGGGCGCCGCATCAGTGACAAAAGCGGGCCGACATATACAATGCGCCTCGAATTCGTTCCGGCGAGGATGCGATGGGTGAATTTGTGAACAAGACAGAGGCCGCAATGCAGGGTTATCCGACCGACATGCACCCGGTGCCGCAGAATCTGTATTTCGTCTGGCGGTGGCTGGTATTTGGTCCTTTTTCGGTGGTCAACACCATGCTCACGGCCCTGGCCGCGATGGCCGTTTCGCCGTTCAGCGAGTCAGCGGCCTATCGCTGTACCCAGATCTGGGCCGGTCTTGAATGTCTGGGCAACATGACCCGTCAACGCGTGCGCGGCCAGGAAAATGTGGTTCCGGGCCAGGCCTATGTGGTCATGATCAACCACCAGAGCGCGTTCGATTTCGCGGTGATTTCGGCCCTTCCGATGGATATGCGCTGGGTCACCAAGATTGAACTGCGCAGCGTCCCGTTTTTCGGATGGGCGTGCACGGCGGCCGGGTCGGTCTGGATTGACCGCAGCGACAAGGCCAGGGCGATCAGCAGCCTTAATGAAATGCGTTCCAGGCTGTCGCGCGGGATATCGCTGCAGATATTTCCCGAAGGCACCCGCAGCCTTGATGGCAAGCTTGGCCCGTTCAAGAAGGGCGGTTTCATGCTTGCCCTGGAACTGGGCATCCCGATTCTGCCGGTGACGACTTCCGGGTCCGGCACGGTCTGGCCGCCCCACACGTGGCGTATTCTGCCGGGCACGATCGACTACACGATTCACCCGCCGATAGACGTGCAGGCATACGGACCGGAACGCTGCGACGAACTGATGGAAGCCGTACGCTGCGCCATGGCTTCGGGCCTTGCGCAGGAAGCCGCCTGATTATATTGGACCGATGTACCGCAATTCGTGCCGCCGGCCGGGTCTAAGTCGGTTGTAAATCACATGTCCACTTCTTCCGGAAAGAACGGCACCGGTCTGGTATATTTCCGCTGAATTGGGGCCAGGCCGGGAATCCATGAACCAGACACATTTCTTGCGGGGCGCGCGCGCGGTCCTGCCGGTTGTTTTTGTCGCCATGCTGGTCGCGTGCGGCACGGGCGGCGGTGGATCGGACACAGGGGATGGCGACGATGGGGCGCCCCTGGACGTTGACGTCGCGGATGTTGTCGGCGATGCCGTCGATACCGTCGGCGATACTGGCCCGGAGTGGCCGGAGGGCATGACCCCCGTTTACGAACTTGCCGACCCGGTCATGGCGGGCGGGCTGCCTGCCGGAACCGCGTTCGATGCGTCGGATCGGCCTGTCGTGGATCTGTCGGGTGCATGGCGTTTCAGGTTTGACGATGCTGATGCCGGCGTCGCAAACGGCTGGTTCGGCGTCGGTTTCGACCGCAGGACGTGGGTGCCCGCGCCGGTTCCCGGCACATGGGACATGGACATCGAGGGCGGGTTCGACCGGCAGACAGTGGGCTGGTACGCCCGCGAATTTTCCTGGGATGACGACAGCCCGTTCGTCCGGCTGCGATTTGAAGGCGTGTTCCGCGAGGCTCGCGTCTGGCTGAACGGCCAGGAACTGGGCGGCGACGACCTGCCGTACCTGCCGTTTGCGTTCGACGTGACTGGACTTTTGAATCGCGATGCCCCGAACCTGCTGGTCGTACGTGTCGATAACCGCCTTGGACGGCAGACACTGCCGTGCGGCACGACCACGGCCCCGGGCCTTCATGGCTGGTTTCCGTACGGCGGGATCACGCGGCCGGTTGTCGTTGAGGGATCCGGCGCGACCTCGGTGGCGCGGCTGGCCGTCCGTACTTCACCCGGCGACGTGGCATCGCCCGCGGCGGCTGCAACCCCTGACAACGGCCCGTGGCGGGTCCACGCGGACGTCGTGCTGCAGCGGGCCACCGGGTCGTCTGGAACCGCGCGCCTGTCGGCTTCGGTCACCAGTGGCGGCGAACCTCTGATTGAATGGGGCCCGGCGGATTTGCCAGCCGACGTGTCGCGCCTTGCGCTGGACGGCATAGCTGAAACGCCGGAACTGTGGGACCCGGAACACCCCGGCCGTACTTACCGGCTGGATGTCGTGATCGAAGGGGACGGCGCTGTTGAAACGGTTTCGGTCGATTTCGCGTTCCGGACCGTCGCGGCGACCGGCGGGCGACTGCTGCTGAACGGCGTCGACCGTTACCTGCACGGGATGAACCGGCACGAGGATCTGCCCGACAAGGGGCCGGTGTTCGACGCGGAGGCGATGGCGGCCGATGTCGCGGCGATGAAGGACCTGGGCGTGGATTTCGCGCGACCGGCCCACTACCCGAACGATGTCCGGACCCTGCGCGCGCTTGAAGCGGCCGGTATCCTGCTGGCCGAAGAAATTCCGGTTTACCAGCTCGACGACGTGCAACTGGCGGACCCGGTCCTTATCGACAGGGCGACGCGGGCGCTGCGCCGGATGATCCATCGCGATTTCAACCGCCCGGCGATCGGCCTGTGGAGCATCGCGAACGAGGTCTGGACGTTTGCCGACACGGCGCCGGCGTTCATGCGGACCTTGCGGACAGTTGCGCGCGAACTCGACCCGGATCGGCCGGTCATGGCCGCCGTGGTTTCGATGCCGGGCGTGTCGTTTTCAGAAGTTGATCTGGGACCGGCCGAAGTCGACGTGATCGGGATCAACGAGTACTTCGGATGGTACTTTAACGAAACGACGGAACTGGGTGACTTGCTGGACGCGGCCCACGCGCGATTCCCTGACAAGACGCTGTTTGTCAGCGAATATGGCGCCGACGCGCAGCGGACGCGTCACGCATACGGCGCGCAGGGCGAAGAGCCGCTGGACGACCATTCGTATTCCGAGGAATACCAGGCGTGGTTCCACCGCAAGCACCTGCGGCAGATGGCCGAACGGGAATTCATCCGCGGCGTGGCGCCCTGGGTGCTGGCCGACTTCCGGATGCAGTGGACGCCGACGACCGGCAAGCCTCACCCGGTTCCGAAAACGAACCTGAAGGGCCTGATGGATGCATGGCGTCGGCCAAAGGCCGCGTACGACGTGGTCAAGGCGGCATACGGCGGGCCGGACGGACTGTCGGCGGATGTCGGACTGTCGGTTCCTGCCGAACCCGCGTGCGGGAACAGCGTCGTTGAACCGTCCGAGGCCTGTGACGGCGGGACCTTGCCGTGCGTGGAACTGGGTACGTCGTTCGCGTCGGGGGACGCGTCCTGCCGTGGCGACTGCAGCGGGTGGGACGTTTCGACGTGCGCGTCGGCGACGCCCCCGGAACTGGCGTGGGAAGTCGTGAAGCCGGCCCTGCGGGATCCGGCCAGGTGGGGCGATGCCCGATGCAACGACGGGACGCCTTTCGCGTTCCGGGTCCGTCGGTCGCCGACCGGGTCGCAGGATTGGGTGATCAGCCTGGAAGGCGGCGGTTTCTGTGACGACAACGCCATGCCGTGCGTCCGCCCGCTCGAAAAAATCACGACGCTGCCGGAAGCGGACCGCGCGTGGCTGGTTCCCGACGACGACAACGGCGGGATTTTCGATGTTGATTCGGCCGACAATCCGGTCTGGCACGACGCGAACTGGGCGTTCGGGCCTTACTGCACCAGCGACTTCTGGCTGGGCACGCGGACCGCGCCGATCTGGTCGCTGGGGGATACGGAAAACGGGTGGTACTTCGCAGGTCGCCTGAACGTCCAGGCGTTGCTGGAAACGCTGGTGCGGCATTACGGTCTGGCCGATGCCGCGGGCGCGGACGGACCACGCGTGCTGTTTTCCGGAACCTCGTCCGGCGGCCTGGGGACGCTTGCCGACGTGGACCTGGCCGCTGCGATGCTGCCGGACACGGCCGCCGCCGGGCGCCTGAAGGTGCTGGTGGACGCGGGCTGGCTGGTGCACGACTGGGACGACCCCGACGCGCGGCTGGTGCTGGCCCAGGTGTCTGATCTGGAAGTCGTGCGGGTCGCGTACGACCACTTCCAGGCGCACATGAATCCCCTTTGCGAATCCGCGCGCGTTCGCGCCGGGGGACACGCCGGTGACTGCCTGATGGGCCTGTACGCCTTCCCGTACCTGGTCGACGCGGCGCCGGGCGGGCTCGGGCTGCCGGTGCTGTTCCAGCAGAGCCTGGCGGACACGGCGTTTTCGGGGTTCCACAACCACGACGACGACGAGGCGTTTGAAGTCCTGTACGGGGAAAGCCAGATGGACGACGCGCTGGCCGCCGACCCGGGCGACCCGCTGCAGGCCTGGTGGTTTTTGGGCAACTCCCACTATCACGACATCTGCCGCAAGACCGACTGGACCCTGGGCGATCCGGGCAACACCTTCCGCGACCTGCTTGAACGTTTCTGGGTAGGCGGGGAACCGGAACGCATCATCTGGAACCCGTGATATCCGTCGTGACCGCATCGGCGCCGGAAGGGCGGTCACCACATTGCCAACCCTTCGGGATCACTTGCTGAATTGCTGATAATTTTGATATCGTCCCGTTCGTATTGCCTAATTCCGGTTGACGGGTGCCCTTATCAAACTGCACCGGGGGAGTATCGCGATGAAACACATGCCATTGATCGACCATGCACTTCGCGCCGCCCGCTGGATTCCGTTCCTTGCCCTGCTTACCGCTTGCGGTGACGTGCAGGAAATCCCCGATTATGGCGCGCCATCGGGGACCACTCTGGCCGTGGAAACATCGACCTTCGAATCGTCGTTCCCCGAAAACTGGGCCGTCATGTCGGTTCCGCCTGAAAAAGTGACCGTCAGCTTCACCGCGCCGCTGCTGGTCGGTTCGGAAATCACGGTCTGGCTGAACAAGGTTCCCGTGCCGGCGGACGCGACGGAAGTGGCCGAAGACGGCCTGTCGATGAGCGTGACGATCCATCCCCCGCTTCCTGCGTTTGGCGTTTACGACGTCGCATACACCGCCGTGACCGGGGCCGGGACCGAATCCGGGCTGTTCGTTTTCTTCGTGGAAATCCTTTCGTACCAGGGGCAGCAACTGTCTTCGCTGACGAAATTCCGCGACAACTCGATCAAGGGACCAATTTACGTCGACCTGGAAGAATACGAACTGGAAATCACCGGCCTGGTGAAAAATCCGCTGAAGCTGACCTATTATGAAGTCCTTGATTTCGCGAATGAATCCCGCATCATGGATATGCACTGCGTCGAGGGCTGGACGGTTTCGCCGCTGTGGACGGGCGTGCCGATCATGGAGCTGATCGAGGCCGCCGAACCGCTCGAAGGCGCCGTTTCGTTGATCTTCACCGCGATCGACGGTTACGACGACTTCCTGCCGATATCCTTTGTCGAAGAACATGACGTTATGCTGGCACACACGCTGAACCTGGTGACCATGCCGGCGGAAAGGGGGTTCCCGTTCCAGGTCGCGGCCGAGGGCAAGTGGGGCTATAAGTGGGTCAAGTGGCTGAAGAAGATTGAAGTTTCCAACCTTGAAACGTACGAAGGCTTCTGGGAAGGCTTCGGATACAGCATCGACGGTGACCTGGACAAGCCGTTCCGTTGAACCCCGCCGCCGATTTCCGGTTTTCCTGCTTCAATCATGTGGTCGCCTAATGGCTGGACAGCCCGCGCGGGCTTCGGCTAGACTGCCTTCAATCAATGATCCGACCGGAATGGGGGGCGGCATGGACGCGGCGAACCGGGGGCTCATCTGGCGGCGGGCGGCCGGGGGAATCCTGGCCCTGGCATTTGTCGTGTCGTTCCTGGCGACGGGATGCGGCGGGGGCCCGACGGCCGACCCGTGCGACGGGATTGACTGCGGCGACAACGGAATCTGCGCGACCCGTGACGGGCTTGCGACCTGCCTGTGCGACCCGGGATTCATTCCAGCCGGAACCACGTGCGTGACCGACCCCTGCACCCCCGACCCGTGTGCGTTCGGCGTGTGCGTGGCCACCGGGACGCAGCCGACCTGCCGTTGCGACCAGGGCTACGCCGGAAGCCTGTGCGACCGGTGCGACGACGGTTACATGCCCCGGGGCGGGCGCTGCGTGGCCGGCGACCCGTGCGAGGGTGACCCGTGCGTGTTCGGCCTGTGTTCGATGATTGATGGCGCTGTCACCTGCACGTGCCACCAGGGTTATGCGGGCGATCTGTGCGACAGTTGTGCCGACGGCTACTTCGCGGAAGGGCTGCGTTGCGTGACGCACTCGGTCTGCGACCCGAACCCCTGCATCCATGGCGACTGCGTCCCGAAGGGCGGACTGGCCGACTGCGCCTGCACCGAAGGATACGCGGGCGACACCTGTGATGATTGTGCCGGGGGCTGGGTCAGGGATGGCCTGCGCTGCGTCGTGGCCAGTGGCGACCCGTGCGACCCGAACCCCTGCGGCGACGAAGACGCGCATCGGAACGTGTGCGTGGCCGACGGGGCCGCGGCGCTGTGCCTGTGCGACGACGGATATGTGTTTGTCGACGGCTGGTGCGTCCTGGGCGCCGGCGACCCGTGCGACCCGAATCCATGTCCCACCGACGAAAACCGATCGGTCTGCGCGTCTGACGGCGTCGGCGGTTACACCTGCCTGTGCGACGACGGATACCGCCTGGACACCTCGGACGCATGCATCGCCGACACCGGCAGCATCGAAACCCGCTCATGCGACGTCACGGTTCGCACGCATGTGTCGACCACGGCGACGGTGTCCCTGCGCGGCGAATTCAACGGCTGGTCGGAAACGGCGGACCAGATGACGAAGGTCGGCGGCGTGTGGGAACGGACCATGTCGGGCCTGGCCGCCGGGGACTACGCGTACAAGCTTTTCTGGCGCGAAAGCGGGCAGGAACGCTGGCAACTGGACGGGGACAATCCGTTTACCAAATGGGTCGGCGGAACGCGGAATTCGATGCTGAGGGTGCCGGACTGCGACCTGCCGCTGCTGGTGCTGGACCAGGCTCCGACGGTTGATGGCGGGCGCGTGACCATGCGGGTGCGGGCGCTGTACGGGCGGCAGAAGGTCGAACTGGACGCTGCGCAGGCGACTGTGACCCGTAACGGGAACCCGGTCACCGGCACGTGGGACGCCGACGAGGGCACGTTCACGATCGACGACGCCGGCCTGGCGCCGGGGAAATACGGGTACACCTTCCGGATCGCCGACAAGTCAGGCCGCGCGGCAGAACCGCTGTTTGTGCCTTTGTGGGTTGAGGACACGCCGTTTGACTGGCGGGACGCGACGATTTACTTCGTGCTTACCGACCGTTTCCGCGACGGGGACTCGACCAACAACAAGCCGGTGTCGGACACTCAACTGGACTCGAAGGCGAACTGGCAGGGCGGCGACTTCGCGGGGTTGAAGGCGAAGATCGAAGCCGGTTACTTCGGCGACATGGGCGTGAACTGCCTGTGGGTGTCGTCGCCGATCATGAATACGCAGGGCGCCTTCTGGGGGTCCGACGGGCACAAGTACACGGGATACCACTCGTACTGGCCAATCGCGACCGGCTGGACCGATGACGCGCCGCTTTCCGGCCTGGACGGGCCGATCGACCCGCACTTCGGCGACTTCGAGGCGTTCAAGGCGATGGTCGCGGCGGCACATGCGCGTGGAATCCGCGTGATCGTCGATTTCGTCGCGAACCACGTACATACCGACGCGCCACTTTACACGCAGCATCGCAACGACGCCGTACCGTGGTTCAACTGGAACGGGGGGACGGTCGGACAGGGGTACGTCTGCGGGTGGGACCGGCCGATCGAGTGCTGGTTCGCGGAATACCTGCCCGATTTCGATTACCGGAACGGCGCGGTCATGGACCGGGTGATGGATCACGCGATCTGGCTGATCCAGGACACGAACATCGACGGGTTCAGGCTGGACGCGGTCAAGCACATGATCCTGGACTTTTCGGCGACCCTTCGCGGGCGGACCGACGCCCAGATCGACACGTGGGACGGCATGCGTTTCTACATGGTCGGTGAAACGTTCACGGGCGAGGGCGACGGCGAAAAGCAGACGATCAAGGAATACGTCAGTCCCGCGCTGCTGGACGGGCAGTTCGACTTCCCGATGTTCTGGGCGGCGCTGGCGGCGCTGGTGCGGCATGAACGCGGGCTCGATACGCTGAAGTCGTTCATGGACGGAAACGACGGTTATTACGGAAGCTCGGCGGTGATGTCCACGTTCCTGGGAAACCACGACGTGCCGAGGGCGCTGTCGCACGCGGCCGGGCAGATTGGCGACCTGTGGGGCAACGGTTCGAAGGAGCAGGGCTGGACCGCGCCGCCCGGGCAGCCGACCGGCGAGGATCCGTACCGGCGCCTGCGGATGGCGTGGACGTTCCTGTTCACCCAGAAGGGCGTGCCCCTGATCTATTACGGCGACGAATTCGGCATGCCGGGGGCGGGCGACCCGGACAACAGGCGTTTCATGCGGTTCGACACGGCGCTGTCGACCAATGAAAAGGCGACCCTGGCGCACGTGCAGGCGCTTGGCAAGGCGCGGCTGCGGCATGCGGCGCTGCGGCGCGGGAACCGGGCGACGATCCTGGCGGAAGGGAATTACTGGGCATACGTGATGAAGGACGGGACCGACGCGGTGCTGGTCGTGATGAACCGGGGCGAAGCGGGGGCGCGGACGCTGGCTGCCGGTGCGGCCGGGCTGGCGGACGGGACATACCGGGACGCCTTGTCGGGGCGCGAAATCCAGGTTTCGGGCGGGTCGGCGAACGTTTCCATGGGACGCCTTGAATCGGCCGTTTTCGAGAGGAAATGATGAACAGGATTATGCTGGGCGGATTTTCGGGGAAGACGGACGGGTGGACCGTGGCCTGCCTGACTGTGCTGCTTGCCGCTTCGATGGCCGCGGGCTGCGGTGACGGGGGCGGCGACGACGATCCGTGCCTGGGCGTGACATGTTCCGGTCAGGGTGAATGCGTCAGCGTTGCGGGACTGGCCGTGTGCGACTGCAACGCGGGGTTCCACGACGTCGGCGAATTCTGTCTGCCTGATGCGTGCCGTCCGGCGGACTGCGTGCACGGACACTGCGTCGACCCGGCGAACCTGCAGGAATGCGAGTGCGACGAAGGATACGCGGGCACCGCTTGCGACCAGTGCGCCGAGGGGTACGTCTTTTCTGGGGATGACGGCCTGCGGTGCGTCCTGGATCTATCGTGTGACGAAGACCCGTGCGGCGAACACGGGGCCTGCCGGCAGGACGGCGCGGGCGTGGTGTGTGACTGCGGAGATGGCTGGGCGGGAAACCTGTGCGATCGTTGTGCCGACGGCTATCACGATGAAGGCGGGACATGCCAGGTGGATACCCCCTGCAATCCCGATCCCTGCGTGCACGCGTCGAAATGTGAGGAACTGGAAGGTGCTGCGAAGTGCACGTGCCTGGAAGGGTACGCCGGCGATCTCTGCGACGAATGCGATGAAGGTTTTGTGGTCGAAGGACTGCAATGCGTTCCGGCGCCCGGGCCATGCGACCCGAATCCATGCCCGGATCTGAACCCAGGCGACCACCGCGACCGGTGCGAAGTCGATGGTGAAGACGCGCTTTGCCTGTGCGACTTCGGGTACGACGACATTGAAGGCGTCTGCACGCAGCAGACGGTCTGTGATCCGGAAACGACCTGCGCGGGCCATGGAACCTGCACCGGCACCGGGCTGGAATGCGATTGTGCCGACGGGTACACCGGCGACAACTGCGACGAATGCGACGAGGGCTTCGTGGCGCAGGGCGCGGACTGTGTGCCCGTTCAACCGCCCGACCCCTGCGACCCGAATCCGTGCGGCGGGGATCCGGATCGGGGAAGGTGCGTTGATGAAGCCGGGGCGGCGGTCTGCCGGTGCGACACTGGATTCGATGAAGTCGCGGGTGTATGCGTGCCCCAATGCGACGTCGATGCGACGGCTTGCGGGAAGGCGCATTCCAGCTTCGGCTGGATATCGTCGGCCAACGGTCACGGCGCGCTGGTCGTCAATCTTGACCCGGCGGTGCTGCCGTCCGGGGACGACCGTAACAATTACCGCTACATGCTTTACGTGCACCCGTACCAGACCTGGGGACTGAATGGCACCAGCCAGGCGGTCAACACCCGCGACGTGCTGTACGACACGTTTGCCGGGCTGCGCGTCGATGGTGTCGGGACGTGGCTGGACGGCGTGGCCCGCGATTATGTCGGGTACCACGGGCAGGACGGCATCCCGCACTGGGTGCAGACGGTGAACGGCCTGCGGGTCGAAACGTTCCTGTACACGCCGTGGCAACTGGCGCGGCCCGCGGTGGTGATGCTGACCCGCGTCACCAATCCCGGCGCGACGGCCCGACAGGTGTCGATTTACACGCTCCAGAACTGGCATGTCGGCAATACGTTGAATGATTCCCACCGGTTCCCGAATACCGCGGGCGAATCGATCGCGCGGGACGTGGAAAGCGGCGGTTTGATGGAACAGGCGGCGGGCGGTGCGGTATTCCATTACCCCCTGGGGACTGTCAGCCACTACACGGCGGCGGCGGGTGGGGCCGTGGCCGATCCGTGGGTCCGCCTGAACGCGGGGCAGGATCTGGGCGACGAGGGCTCGGTCGACGCGGGCGACAACCGGGTGGCCGGATTCCAGGGACCGGACGAAACGCTGGAACCGGGGGAAACGGCATGGTTCGGGGTGGTCAGCGCGTTTGACACCTATAAGGACCTGACGGCCCTGAAACAGGACGTCGTCGGCGCTTTTAACGGGCTGGACGCACAGCAGGCGCTGGCCGCGGCAAAGGCCGAGTGGGCAGCGTGGCGCAAACCGGCGCCGGTGGATTTGTCGGCGGCGGAAAGGATGGTTTACCGGACGGCCGAGGCCGTGCTGCGGATGGGCCAGGTCTGGGAAACCACCGACAAGTCGAAGGGCCAGATACTGGCGTCGCTGCCGCCCGGGATGTGGGCGACGTCGTGGCCCAGGGACATGGCGTATTCCATCGCGGCGCTGGTGCGGTCGGGTCACTTCGACGAAGCCCGGGCGGCGCTGGAATTCATGCTGCTGGCGGATGCCAACGGATACAAGACGTTTGAACACAACGGCACGCAGGTCGGCGTGGGCGCCGATTACCGGATTTCGGTGTGCCGGTACTTCGGGCGCGGCCAGGAAGAATCGGACTGGAACGCGGACGGACCGAACGTGGAATTCGACGGGTTCGGGCTGTTTCTGTGGGTGCTTGGCGAATACGTCCAGGCCTCGGGCGACACGACGATCGTCGACACGCACTGGGCGACGATCAGGGACGAAGTCGCGGACGTGCTGGTCGGGTTGCAGGCCGGAAACGGCATGATCCGCCCCGACAGTTCCATCTGGGAAGTCCACTGGAACGGCCGCCAGAAACAGTACACGTACACTTCGCTGGCGGCGGCCATTGGACTTTGCCAGGCCTCGCGGATCGCGGACGCGAAGGGCGCGACGACCGAGGCGACCGGCTGGGCCCTGGCGGCGCAGGACATCGTGAAGGCGATTCCCTTAAACGCGATGGACGGTGACTTCGTGGCGCAGAGCGTGGAAGAACTGGCCGGCGATTCAGGTTACGTGGACGCGGCGGTGATCGAGGCGTTCAACTGGAACCTGATGGATCCGACGGGCGCGGCGGCCGCGGCGACGACAAACGGGTTGCTGACCGATCTGGCGGTGCCCAGCGGCATCGGGCTGGCGCGTAACGACGACGGCGGCTGGTATGACAGTTCTGAATGGATCCTGATCGACCTGCGCGTGTCGCGGGCCCTGCGCGCGCTGGGCGGGGAAACGGCGACCGCCAGGGCCGACCAGTTACTGGCGTGGGTCACGGCCCAGGCTCGGGCGAACATGGGATTGATCGCGGAACTGCACACGCGGGAAGGCGCCGATTACGACGGCGCGGTACCGATGGTCGGATTCGGCGCGGGCGCGTACCTTATGGAAATGTGGCAGCGGGCCGATGGCGTCGCGCCGGAAGCGCCGTGCGGGATCGAGTGGTGATACGGGGCGGACGCGTGAAGCGTCCGGCGACGGTTCAACAGGGGTGTTCGTGAACAGCCGTAAATCAGGGCGTCGGACATCGATTCGCAGGCTGGCGGCCGTGTGTGCCGTGGCCATGCTGGCGTGCGTCCAGGCCGCGTGCGACCCCGGAACACCTGAACCTGAAGGGCAGATCCGCACCTGCGAGGTGGCGTTCACCTGGGGCCCTGGGCCGACGGCGACGGAAGTCGCGGTGATCGGCGAATTTAACGATTGGCGGCCGGACGGGTGCGGCCTGACGCGGGAACCTGACGGCGTGTTCCGGGGCCGGTTCGTCGTCGGTCCCGGGCGCTGGGCGTACCGTTTCCTGGTGGACGGCGAAGAAATGCTGGATGGCAGAAACCCGCTGACGATCTTCGGCCGCGACGGGCTGGAACACAGCGCGCTGGTGCAGGCCGACTGCACGCTGGCGGCCTGGTCGGTTGAAAGCGCGACCGTCGATGGCGACCGTTTCAAGGCGCGTCTGCGCTGCGTCGCGGGTGCGGGCGGGCTTGCCTGCGACCCTGCCGGGCTGGTGGTGACCATTGACGGCGCGGCGGCGACGACGGCGTTGAAGAATGGCGTGGTGGACCTGGACATCGGGCCCCTGGCCCGGGGCAAGCATCGGCTGTCGGTTGCCACGTCGGACACGGGCGGCACGGCCGCGGAACCGTTCGAACTTCCATTCTGGGTGGAAGACGAGCCCTTCGACTGGTCGGACGCGTTCATTTACCAGATCGTGGTCGATCGCTTCCGTAGCGGTGACGGGGCGCTGGACGCCGACGCCGGGATTACGATGCGGATGGGCGGCGACTGGGCCGGCGTCGTGACGGCGATAAACGAAGGCTTCTTCGACCGCCTGGGCGTCAACGCGCTGTGGATTTCGCCTGCCGTGACCAATGCCGACGGTGCGTGGCCGGGGTTTGACGGCCGATCGTACGAGTCGTACCACGGCTACTGGCCGGTCGCGGCGCGCGAGGCCGAGCCCAGGTTCGGCGGCGAGGCGGGACTGGACGCGCTGGTAACCGCGGCGCACGCCAGGGGCATCCGGGTAATTCTGGACATCGTTCCGAACCACGTGCACAGCGACCATCCGTGGTTCACGGAACACCCCGGCTGGTTCAACAGTCCCGACGGTGACTGCGTGTGCGGCCGCGACTGTTCGTGGGCCGCCGACATCGAGTATTGCTGGTTCACCGAATACCTGCCGGACCTGGACTGGGGCCAGCGCGACGTGCTGGAAACGGTGCTGGGCGACGTCGCGTGGTGGCTGTCGCGTTTCGACTTCGACGGCCTGCGCGTCGATGCCGTGCCGATGATGCCGCGCCTGGTCACGCGCCACCTGCGGGACACCGTGAATCGAACTTTTGCAGCGAGCGCGCCGCATGTCCACCTGGTCGGCGAAACGTTCACCGGCTCGGCGGGCCATGACCAGATTCGCTGGTACCTGGGGCCGTACGGGCTGAGCGGCCAGTTTGAATTCCCGCTTATGTGGACGCTGCGGTCGGTCGTCGGGCAGGGAAACGGCACGATGGCGGATCTGCTGGACGAAGTCGACGATTCGGCGGCGTCCTGGGCCGGATCCGGCGCGGTGATGAGCCCGCTTGTCGGAAACCACGACGTGCCGCGCTTCGTGACCGTGGCCGTGGGTGACGGCAACGATCCGCTCCTGCCGCCGCCCCAGCCCGCGACACCGGAACCGTACCGTCGCGCCGCGATCGCGCTTGCCTTCATGCTGACCCAGCCGGGCGCGCCCGTGCTGTACCAGGGCGACGAAATCGGTCTGGCGGGCGGCGGTGACCCCGACAACCGGCGTCCGATGCCGGACCAGTCGACATGGAACGTGCATCAACAGTGGCTGTTCGGCCAGGTTTCGCAGCTTGGAAGACTGCGGTCCGGAATCGACGCCTTCCGGCATGGTTCGCGGACCGACCTGGCGCGCGCCGGGGACCACATCGTCTACCGGATGAACGGCCCCGTTGACGCGGCGGTTGTCGCTTTGAACCGTGGCGCCGCGCCGGTGCGCGTACAAATCCCGGCTGGCGGCTGGACCGCGGACGATGCGCCGACGGACTGTTTCGGCGGCGCCGTCGCCTTCAAGGATGGCGGACTTGAACTGATTGTGCCCGCGCTTGGCGCGATGGTTGTTGTGCCCCGCGATCGGTGCCCTGCACCGGATGCGGCGGCGGACCCGGAGGTGGCTGAATGAACAGGCGGCAAAGGTTTGGTGCGTCTGGCCTAAGATGGGCGTTCGCGGCCTGCCTGCTGGCAGGTCTGCCGCTGGTCGCGGCTGGCTGCGGTGAGGGCGGCGACGACCTCGACACCTGGACGTTCGACGACACGGTGACCGGAACCGACACCGTTACCTGGGATCCTGGCAACCCTGAAACCGGCTGCGGCGGATACGGTTACGGATACGGTCCGGACTGCGTGCCCGATGGCGCGCTGGACTGTACGCAGGACCCCTGCATCTTCGGCACCTGCGAGGTCATTTCCGGCGTTGGAACCTGCGTCTGCCTGGAGGGCTACGACGGCCGAATCTGCGGTGAGTGCGCCGAGGGCTGGGTCGCCCGGGGGCTGCGCTGCGTGCTGATGGACGCGTGCGTCGGCTTCCCGTGCGCCTTCGGGACATGCCGTATCCTGAACACGCAGCCGTTTTGCGACTGCAATCCCGGTTACACCGGCGACCACTGCGACGCCTGCGCCGAAGGGTTCGAAGCGAAGAACCTGCGCTGCGTCGAGGAGGGAGAATGAGCGCATCCAACCGATGGATCGTCGCGATGGCGGCGATGGCCGTGATGGCAATGCCGATGCGGGCGGCGCGCGCCCAGGTGGCCGGGCCCGACGCGGCCGGACCTGACGCTGCCGCTGAAGCCGGGCTCCCGATGACGGACGCGCAGCCCGCCGCCACGACGTCGCCGGACACCCCTGCGGACCCGGAAGCGGAGACCGCGGTTCCAACGAAAGGCAAACTTGGAAAGTCGCTGTATACGACGGGGTTGCAGTTCGGCACCTACGGGCGCGTCGGTTTTTCGACCGACTTCGAAGGCGGCATGGGCCGGCCGACGAACATCGTCACGCACGGCTCGCGGCTGGCGGAAGGCTCGTACGCCGAACTGGACTTCGGATACGGCATCCGGACCGCCGACGGTTTCGCCGTGCGGATTCTGGTGACGACGGCGTTCTTCGACGACTTCTTCCACTTCACCGGCGAGGCCACGCAGGCCATCGCGCTGCGCAACCTGTACGCCGAGGCCTCCGGGTTTCTGAAGACGGACTTGAAGGTCTGGGTCGGCTCCCGCATGTACCGCGGCGACGACATCTACCTGCTGGACTGGTGGCCGATGGACTCGTTGAACACGCTTGGCGGCGGGTTTTCATGGGAAAACCGATCGTGGCAGGTCCGTGGGCACGTTGGCGTCAACCGCCTGAAGGATGAATACCAGTTGCGCCGCGTCGAGGTGCCGGCCACATATGGTTCGGAAACCATTACGCTGATGGAGCGCCAGCGGATGATCGCGTCGGCCAAGGCGACCTGGTTGGGACACGATATCGCGCCGCACCTTTCGATGAAGGTTTCGCTGTACGGCGAATTCCACTGGCTTCCGAAGGGTAAACTGCGTTACGACCCCGAATTCGCTGAATATTTTGAAGAATTCGCGATCGCGCAGGACCCCGCGCTGGTCACCGAACTGCCGGCTGACTTCGGCGGCGTGGTCGGTGCCCAGGTAGGCTTCTGGGGATTCGGGAAGGACTCGCACGTCAACATATTCGCCAGATACGCCTGGGGACTTGCCGCCTACGGTGAAATGGCGGTGCCGTGGGGCGTCGCCGTGGATCGCACCACGTCGGGCGCGAAGGAATTCGTGTTGGCCGCATCGGCAAACTGGGAAAACCAGCACTTCGGCGTGATGGCCGGTCTGTATGGCCGGATGTTCGTCGACGCCGACTCCAACCGCTATGACCTGGACGATTACTGGGAAGGCATCACGGACGTCCGCGCGACGTGGTTCGCGACGACGCACTTTCACGTGGGCGCCGAACTGAGTCACCAGTGGAAGGCGCCGCGCGGGCTTCTGGCGGGGGACGACAGTGTGGGCCGGCCGCAGGTCGTTCAGATGTCGCTGATACCTTCGCTGAACCTGGAACGCGGCATGTACCAGCGGCCGCAGATCCGGCTGGTGTACACGGCAAGCTGGGTCAACGAAGACGCGCGCGCGCTGTACCCGCAGTTCGACGAACGGCGGGCCCAGGAATGGCAGCATTACGTGGGCGTACAGGTCGAGTGGTGGCTTAACAGTTCCAGTTACCCGTGACGGCCGGATCCGCTTTCGCGGGTGCGTGAATGCTGGTTCCGACGGGTTCGTGACAGGTGGACCGGAGGTTTTTTATGAATATGACGACGACGCGGCCGCGACATGGACACGGTGCCGGTCCGGCCTTGCGGATACTTGCGGTGCTGGCGCTGGCGGCGGCCTGGACGGGCTGTTTCGACGCCTCGGTTGCCGAACAGGACCCCGACCTGGAAACGGTGGTCGATGACTGGCGTGACGAAATCGTTTACCAGGTGCTGGTCGACCGTTTCGCCAACGGCGACCTGAACAACGATTTCAACGTGGTGCCCCGGGCGCCAGCGGCTTATCACGGCGGCGACTGGCAGGGGCTGATCGACCGCCTGGACTACCTTGAAGAACTGGGGGTGACGGCCCTGTGGATTTCGCCGGTCGTCAAGAACGTCGAAGAAGACGCGGGCGTCGCGGGATACCACGGTTACTGGACCCAGGACTTCACCCAGCCGAACCTGCATTTCGGCGACATGGCGAAGCTGCGCGAACTGGTAAAAAAGGCACACGACCGCGACATGAAGGTCATCCTGGATATCGTGACCAACCATGTGGGGCAGCTCTTTTATTACGACATCAACCGCAACGGGCAGCCCGATGAGCAGGTGATGGGTTCCGGCACCTCTTCACCGATCACGCGGACCACGGAATGGGACCCGGACTTCAATGAAAACGGCATCCAGGCGTTCACGTCGCTGGGCTATTCGGGGCCGGCGCCGATCATCTGGGTGTGGCAGCCTGAAATCAATCGCGTCCCGCCATGGCCGCCCGAGTTCGCGAACCCGGAATGGTACAACCGGATGGGGCGCGTCACGGTGTGGGGCCGCGAAAAGGCAGCCTGTTTCGACGCCGGTCGAATCACTGCCGAACAGCGGGATTCCGGTGAATGGTGGGGCTCGCTGCCGGCCTGCTGGGATTACGTGCGCATGCAGGAAGTCCTGGGCGACTTCCCGGGCGGCCTGAAGGACGTCCGGACAGATCTTCCCGAAGTTCGCGACGCCATGATCGACGTGTATGCCGCCTGGGTTGAACGGGTCGGCTTCGACGGGTTCCGGATCGACACGATCAAGCACGTCGAGCACGAATTCTGGGAAGAATTCTGCCCCGGGATCAGGCAGCGCGCGGCGGCCGCAGGCAAGCGTAACTTCCTTATGTTCGGCGAGGCGTTCGACGGCAACGACACGCTGATCGGCAGTTTCACGGCGCCGGGGATGCTGGATTCGGTGTTTTATTTTTCCCAGAAGTTCGTCATCGACGACGTGATCAAGAACGGCGCGCCGACGCGTCGGCTTGAAGAACTGTGGGGCGCGCGAATTCCGAAAACGGGCGACGACGCGCAGGTCCTGAATTACGGGACGACACCGCAGCCGGGCGGCGTGACTGCGGAAGATGGAACGGGGGTGCCGCCGTGGCGACTGACGGTCAACTTCCTGGACAACCACGACCTGCCGAGGTTCATGTACGAATGGGAAGACCCGGCGGCGCTGCACGTGGCGCTGGCGCTGCTGCTGACGATGGACGGGATTCCCTGCGTTTATTACGGCACCGAGCAGGACTTCGAAGGCGGCAATGATCCGGCCAACCGCGAGGACCTCTGGGATTCCGGATTCTCGACCGAGGGGGCGACGTTCAAGTGGATCCAGCAACTGAATTACCTGCGCCGCGACCATGAACCGCTTCGGCGGGGCGACATGAAGGTCGTGTGGTCGTCGACGAACACGGGGACCGCGCAGGACGCGGGGATCCTGGCGTACGAACGGACGATCCCGGCGGTCGGCGGCACGCCCGCGCAGATGATACTTGTGGTGTTGAACCTGTCCGCGACGAACACCGCCCAGACCAGCGCGGATCAGGCCGGTGGCGGCGACATGGTCACGTCGTTTGCACAGGGAACAAAACTGGTGAACCTGCTTGCCGAGCCGGACCCGACCGACGATGTGACGGTGGGGGAGGGCGGCACGGTGCGCCTGACGCTCGGACCGCGTACGGCGAAGGTGTTCAAGGTCCGCTGAAGCGGGCGCGACGGGGGTTGTCAGATGGCGGGATTGACGCTGCGCGGGATCGGAAAGGTATATGACGGCGGTGTCCGCGTGCTTTCGGGCATCGACCTGGATGTGGCGGACGGGGAATTCCTGGTCCTGGTCGGCCCGTCGGGCTGTGGAAAGTCGACGCTGCTGCGGATGATCGCGGGGCTGGAACAAATCACGGAAGGCACGCTGGCGATCGACGGGCGCGTGGTCAACGACGTGCCGCCCAAGGATCGCGACCTGGCGATGGTCTTCCAGTCGTACGCGCTGTACCCGCACATGACCGTGCGGCAGAACATGGGATTTTCGCTGCGGATCCGGCGGACGCCGGTGGCCGATCTGGATGCAAAGGTCGAAGAGGCGGCCAGGATGCTGGGCCTTGAAAAGTTGCTGGATCGGCTGCCGCGCGAACTTTCCGGCGGACAGCGCCAGCGTGTCGCGATCGGGCGCGCGATCGTGCGTCGTCCGAGGGTGTTCCTGTTCGACGAGCCGCTGTCGAACCTGGACGCGAACCTTCGCGGGCAGATGCGGGTCGAGCTGAAGGCACTTCACCGCGAACTTGGCACCACGATGATTCACGTCACGCACGACCAGGTTGAAGCGATGACGCTGGCCGATCGGATCTGTGTTCTGGAGGGCGGCCACGCCCGCCAGGTGGACACGCCGTCGGGTCTGTACGACCGGCCGGATTCGCGTTTCGTGGCTTCGTTCATAGGGTCGCCGCCCATGAATTTCCTGCCGCTGGCGCCGGCCGGTGATCGACTGGTCGCGGACGGGATTTCAATCCCGATGCCGGGCGGTCTGGGTCCCGATGTGCCTGGTCCCGTCGTGGACGTCGGCCTGCGGCCACATGAACTGGGCCTGGCGCCCACAGAAGGCGGGTCGATTGACGCCGTTGTGGATCTGGTTGAAACGCTGGGCTGGGACGCGCTGGTCCATGCCCGGTGCGGCGATATCCCGGTGCTGGCGCAGATCGCGGCGCACGATGCCGCCGGGCTGGACCACGGGAAGTCGATCCGGCTGTGGTCGGCGCCCGGGGCCGCGAAGTTGTTTGACAGCGGCACCGGCGTTGCCATCAGAAGCGGGGGTGTGGCGTGAGCCGGCGGATGACGATTGCGCTGGTCATGTTCGCGCTGCTGGGCGTGCCCCTTGCCGGACAGGCGGATGTCCCCGGGGCCGCGCCGCTGCGGCTGTGGCATTCGTACCGTGGCGCCGAACGCGACGCGCTGGAAAAGGTGGTGGCCGATTTCGGGCGCTCTCATCCCGAATGGCCCGTCGAACTGCTGGCCGTGCCGTACGAGGCCTTCGCCAATAAGCTGACGTCCGCCATCCCGCGCGGCAACGGCCCGGACGTGTTCATCGCCGCGCACGAACGCCTTGGCGACTGGTTTGAAAGCGGCCTGATCGCCCATCTTCCCGGGGAGGACCCCGTCTGGCAGGCATTTTTCCCATCCACGGTTTCGGCGGTCACCTGGAAGGGCAGCCCCCGCGGATTTCCGCTGGCGTTCAAGTCGCTGGCGCTGTTCGTCCGTGACGATCTTCTGGAAGGCCCCGTTCCCGCGGACACCGACGCGTTGCTGGCCACCTGCCGCGCCATGGGCGCCAGACGTCCCGGCACGTTCTGCGCCGCCTGGGAAGCGGGCAGCTTCTATCACCACGCCCCGTGGGTGTTCGGTTTCGGCGGAAAGATCCTGGACGACGACGGCACTCCGCGTCTGGACCGTCCCGAAAATGCAGCGTCGATCGCCTTCGTCCGCGACATGACAAACGACGGCCTTATTCCCCAGGAACCGACCGCCGCTCTGGTCACGCAACTGTTCAACGAGGGGCGCGTGGCGATGGTCATTAACGGCCCCTGGTTCCTGGGTGAACTGGCTCCGGGCGTCCGCTATTCGGTCCACCCGCTGCCCCGGGTGTCAGCGACCGGCCTTGCGGCGACGCCGTTCCTGACGGTCGATGCAGCCATGGTGTCGGCGCGGTCCACGCAGCCGGAAGCGGCCATCGCACTGGCGCGTTTCCTGGCCGTCGAAGGCGCCACGGCCCGCCTTGCGGATGCCCGGCAGGTCGTCGCGCTGTCATCCGCCTTCGATGCCCCGGACACGGTCGTCGATCCCACGGTGCTGCAGTTCCGCGACGCCGCGGCCGCAGCCATCCCGATGCCAAACGCCCCGGTCATGCGCGCCGTCTGGGAACCGGCTTCCCAGGCCCTGCGTGCCGCCCTGCGCGGTGCCGTCGAGCCGGAAGCCGCCCTGAAATCGGCCGATCAGCGCATCAAGATCGCCACGCGCCCGCGCCCGCCGGCCGCCAATCCGCTGCCCGCGCTGGTCGGCCTGGTGGTCATCGGAATCGCCGCGCTGATCTGGGCCGCCCGCCGCTTCCGTCGTGACGACACGTGGTCGAAGATGCGCGCGTCGTCCCATGCGTACGTCTTCCTGGCCCCGGCCGCGATCGCGACCGCGGTGCTGGTGTTCGTGCCGTTTGCGGTCGGCACCGGCGTCGCGTTCTTTTCCCATTACCAGGGCGAATTCACGTACGTCGGCCTGTCGAATTTCATCAATATCCTTGGCAGCACCGATTACGCCGTCACCGACCCGCTGTCGTTCTGGTTCACGCTGGCCGTGACCGTCATGTGGACCGTCGTCAACGTGTTCCTGCACGTTTCGATCGGGCTCGCGCTGGCGCTGGCGCTGCGCCGTCCGTGGATGAAGCTGCGTGGCGTGTACCGCGTGCTGCTGATAGTCCCCTGGGCCGTTCCGAACTACATCACGGCCCTGATCTGGAAGGGCATGTTCCACAAGCAGTTCGGCGCGGTCAACGGCCTGCTTTCCTGGATGGGGCTGGAACCCGTTTCGTGGTTCAGCCACTTCTGGACGTCGTTCGCCGCCAATGTTGCGACCAACACCTGGCTTGGTTTCCCGTTCATGATGGTCGTCACGCTGGGCGCGCTGCAGTCGATCCCCGCCGAACTGGAAGAAGCCGCGGAAATCGACGGGGCCACGGCGATCCAGCGCTTCTTTTCCATCACGCTGCCTCTGCTGAAACCGGCGTTGCTGCCGGCCGTCATCCTGGGCGGCGTGTGGACGTTCAACATGTTTAACATCATCTTCCTGGTCAGCGGCGGCGAGCCTGACGGCGCCACCGAAATTCTGATTACGGAAGCCTACCGCTGGGCGTTTTCGCGCCAGGAACAGTACGGTTATGCCGCTGCGTACGCGACGCTGATCTTTTTGTTCCTTCTGGCCTGGAGCCTTGCAGCCGGCCGCCTGCAGAGGAGGACCACATGAACCGTCGCCCCGCATGGCTGGCCGCGATCGGCTGGAATCTGGCGCTTGTCGCCGCGTGCGCCGTCACCCTGTACCCGGTCCTGTGGGTCCTGAAGATGGCCCTGACCCCGTCGCAGGCGTTCGATCTGTCGCCCAGCCCGTTCCCGACCACGTTCAGCCTGTCGAACTTCAGCGACCTGGTGACCTCGACCGACATGGCGGGCCACTGGCTTTTCGGACACTGGCTGTTCAATTCCGTCGTCATCGCCGGCGCGACCACGTTGCTGAGCCTGGCGCTTGCAACGACCGCCGCGTACGCGTTTTCGCGGTTCGTATTCCCGGGCCGCAAAATCGGCATGACGCTGTTCCTGGTCACCCAGATGTTCCCCGGCGTGGTGATGGCGATCCCGCTGTACCTGCTGCTGGACGCGATGAACCTGTTGGACAGCATGACCGGCCTGACGCTGGTTTACGCGACGACCGCGATCCCGTTCTGCGTCTGGATGATGAAGGGTTACTTTGACACCATCCCGAAGGACCTTGAAGAAGCCGCCGTGATGGACGGCGCCGGACGCTGGACCATGTTCTTCCGGATTATCCTGCCCCTGGCGCGCCCCGCGATCGTCGTGACCGCGCTGTTTTCGTTCATGACCGCCTGGAACGAATTCATCCTGGCCGCGACCTTCCTGTCGGACGAAACCGCGTTCACGCTGCCCGTCGCGCTGCAACGCTATGTCGGTGATTATTCAACGGAATGGGGTCACTTCGCCGCTGGTGCGATCCTGGTCAGCACTCCGGTCATGGCCCTGTTCTTCGCACTGCAACGCCACCTTATCGGCGGCCTGACCGCCGGTGGCGTGAAGGGGTGACAGCCTTCCAGCGCGACTATTCCGGAAAATCTTTCAGCCGGTCGGCCGGGGTGATGGGGCGCAGGGGGCGGCAGGGGTTGCCGGCGGCAAGGACGCCGGGCGGGATGTCGCGGGTGACGACGCTGCCCGAACCGATGACGGCGTCGTCGCCGATGGTCACGCCGCCGTTGATGACGACACTGGCCGCAATCCAGACGTTGTTTCCAATGGTGACGGGCTTCGCGTATTCGATGTCGTACTGCGTTCCATCAGGTTTTGTGCGCATGTTGCGCTGGTCGGGCAGCATGGCGTGCATCGGCGGCACGATGGTGACGTTCGGGCCGATCATGACGTCGTTTCCAATGTGCACGGGGGCGCAGTCCAGTACGACCAGGTTGTAATTGGAATAGAAGTTACGGCCGATGAACGTGTTGCGGTAAAAATCGAAACGGATGGGCGGCTCCATGAAAAACGGGCCGTCGGATCCGCCAAGTATTTCCTGAAGGATCGCGGTACGTCGTTCGTTGTCGTCCCATGCGGCCGCGTTGTATTCGAAATTCGCCCTGCGTGCGCGGTTGCGCCCGGCCACAACCTCCGGATCCGACGTGTCGTACGGCATCCCGGCCACCATTTTTTCCATTTCGGTCATGAATCGTGTCCCCTTGCTGCCCGAACCCGGGCGCCAGTCCCGGCCGCGATTGTATCCCATGAAGGCGGCTCCGAGCCGATCTGCCGACAACATTTGAACTGTTGACTGTGCAGGCCTCACGGGTTATTGAATCGCTAATCTCAATCTGGAACCGCGGCATCATGTTGAAGTCCGAAGAGTCCACCGTTCCGTCCGAAGGGCCAGTTGATTCCGAAAGTGACCTGATCGCGTCTGAAGGGGATCGGGGACACGAAGTCACCGGCAACCCGGCCCCGGCATCCGCCAGTTCTGCACTCGAATCGGGGACAGCGTCGACAGATTCGTTCAGGCCACCGCCTTCGTCGTTCCTGCCGACGGGCTGGGTTATTTTCGGATTGGGTGTCGCGTTCTGCTTCGTGCCAGGGGTTGTCGGTGCCCTGCTTACATTGGCGACGGTCGTTGCTGCGACGGTTCTTGTAGGAACCGACGCCTCCAGGATTAACGTTGGCGTTCTTAGAAATTCCTCCCTGCCGCTGTCAGGTACTGACCGGATGAGCCCGGCGGGGTGGGTTGCAGGATGCATATTGATTTGGATCGTATATGTGCCCTTATATCTTGCCAGGCGCAACAGACTCGGCACTGCGGCTGCCCAGACTGTGGCGCTGGGACTGTTCATGAATGACGAACAACTTGCGGAACGCCGACAGCGTCAGCGCAGGCAGAACATAGTGACCCTGATAGTGCTCGGGGTATTGATTGCGGCTATTCTGGCAATGCTCCTGTGGTCAGCCATGTCCTGAAGGTCAGATCGCCTCCAATTAACGTCCTTATTCAAGGATGTGGCCATGTTTAAATCCTTTTTCAAGGATATCTTTGGAACATAGTCTTGATTTGATCCTTTTTTGAGAACAAAATTACACCAAACGGTTGGCGACATCCTGATTCTAGGATAAATCGTTTGCAGTCGAGGTGGTCAGGATGAAAGACAAAGAAATGAACCAGGAATCAGGTGTTCGATCTTCGGCAATCGGGCAGTTCCTGCGCGCCAGGCGTAAAGAACGCGGCATCACCCAGGCCCAGTTGGCCCGGTACGCCGATGTCAGTTACACGCTGGTCAACCGCATCGAAAATGGCGACATGAATGTCCAGGCAGGCTCCCTGAACAAGCTGCTTAACGTTTTCGGATATCAGCTCGGGCCGGTGCCCGCACAAAGAAACCCCGAGGTGAACGATGCCTGACGTGGATTTCCAGCAGATAACCCGCGCCAATGTGTATCTTCGCGATGTCAGGGCAGGTTTCCTGGAAAAGCAGGCCGCCGACAGGTTCGTGTACCAGTATGACCATGCGTACCTGGCCGCGCAGGGGACCCTGGACATATCACGCGCCATGAAAAAGCAGCCCGAACCTTATGTCGAACGGGCGCTCCACCCGTTTTTCGACAATCTCATTCCCGAAGGCTGGCTGCTGCAGAACACCGAAGCGTTGCTGCATATCGACAAGTCGAATCGTTTTGCGATCCTGATGGCGACCGGCCGCTTTCCAACGGGTGCCGTCACCGTGCGTGCTGTCGGGCCGGACGGGCATGAAATTGACGCGTTTTCCGGAATACTGGGCGGCAGGCTGGACGATGGCCTCGTCAAGGTGTCGCTTTCGGGACCTGAAGGATTCTGCCCGACGTGTTTCAAACCCCTGGAACCGGGGGCGGTCCACCGGAAGTGCGTGGCCGCGATGTGGGGCACCACCAGGAAGCTGAAGGTCTTGGTCGATCCAGACAGACCATTGACGTCGTTTGCCCATGTCATTTACGGCGGTTCGATATCCGGAGCGCAGAAAAAGGGGGCTTTCAGCCTTGATCGCGGTCGTGGGATTCTGCGGGCCACTCCGGTCGGGGCCGAATACATCCTCAAGCCGGACGGCGATTTCCCGGAGCTGCCAGAAAACGAGCATGTATCCATGGCGATCACCCGGGCAGCCGGGTTTGAAGTGCCGCCCTTTTCGCTGGTTTATATCCCCGGCCTGGGAAATGTTTACGCGACGCGGCGATTCGACATCACCGAATCCGGCACGCGCCTGATGATGGAAGACATGGGGCAGCTTATCCGGCGGCCCAGCAACGACAAGTACGATTCGACATTTGAACGTGTCGTCGCGGCGATTCGCGCATATTCATCCGCCCCTGAAATCGACATCGACGACTTTTTCCGCAGGCTGGTTTTCTGTTTCCTGATCGCGAACGCCGACATGCACTTGAAAAACTGGACTCTGTTGGAAAACGAAAGGGCGCTGGGGACTTTCAAGCTTGCCCCGTGTTACGACATGCTTAACACGCGCCTGCCCATACCGCGCGAAAGGGTGGAAACCGGCCTGAAGATGCAGGGGCGCGACAGGAACCTGAAGTCGTCGTATTTCCGGCAGTTTGGCAGGACGATCGGCATTTCGAACCCCAGGATTGAAGCGGTATTCGCAGAGCTGCCTCGATGGCTTGAAATCATTGAAAGGTTTGTCGGTCAGTCCCTTCTGAAGCCTGAATCGAAGAAGAGGTACATCGAAATTGCCCGCGAACGTTTCGGTATCCTGATTTCGTGAAGGCAGGCGTCGAATCGCCGGAAACGTGTCGGAAACATCGGGTTCTTTACTAACCGTGCTGGATCAATTACTTTGCACCCCGGCGAACCCAACGATCACAAATACTTGTGCCAGAATTCCGCGTTGCCCAGCGTATCGCCCAGCGTGTAAGGCTTGAAGCCGAAGGAAAGATAGGCGGCGCGGGCGTTTGCGTTGCCCTGCAGTACTTCCAGTGTCATCTTGCAGCAGCTACGGGCGCGGGCGATCGATTCGGCCTCGGCAAGCAGCGCGCGTCCGATGCCCTGGCCACGGAAACCGGGCAATACGGCGATGTCGTGGATGTTCAGCAGCGGGCGGGCCGCGAACGTCGAAAACCCTTCGATGCAGTTTGCCAGCCCGACCGGCCGGTCATCGACCATTGCCAGCAGCGAAAAGATGTTCGGCCGCCGGGCCATTTCATCCAGCAGGTGCGCGCGCGTCCAGTCAGGCAGCGGTTCTCCCCCTCCCATCGGGTCGCGGGCATAGGCGTCCAGCAGGTCCAGTACCGCATCGCGATGCGCCCGGTCGGCGAAGTCGGCCATGATAATCCCGGTCATTTGTCGTCCACCGTCGGAATCCCGGCAGATTATTGCACGATTGCACCGGCGGGGCGTCCGGTGATAAGCTGACAGTAACTGCCACTTTGATGGCGTGCCGGTGGCGCGGGATGAAGAAACCCTATAAGGATGACGAAGCAATGAAGCGTTTGGTGGCACATCTTGCATTGGGCCTGTTCGCCGTCCTGCTTTGCGCCTGCGGTGGTGGTATGACCGCCGGCGATTACCTGGAAGAAGACGCTGCCCTGCTGGAGGATGTCGTTACAACGGATTTGCCGTCCGACGGGATCCAGGTCGAAGACACGGGCGATTCCGGCTGGGAAGCCATCGAGGCCCCGGTCCAGGCCGACTGCAGGCCGAACACCCGGCCGTTCCCGGAAAGACCGCAACCGACCGTCGCCCCGTCGCTGCCTTTCCTGCACGTCGACGGGCGGGACATCGTCGACTCTGAAGGCAACAAGGTCATGCTTCGTGGAACCAACTTCGGAAGCTGGCTGATGATGGAAAGCTGGATCGCCGGAATCGGCGTGGTTGATCAGGCGGAATTGCTTGAAATGATGCCCGGGAAGGCGGAAGAACTGGGGATCCTGGAATTCTTCACCGAGGCCCAGTCCACCAATATCATCGACTGCAGCTTCCAGCTCAAGGCCCAGTGGGTCTGCGTCCAGGAATGGAAGCAATACATGTACGCGAACATGAATCCCGCCCTGCAGGATGCCGTGGACCAGCTCTGGACCTGGTTCGACGAACAGCCCTGGATCTTCGAGGAACGCAGCCTGTGGAACTGGTTTTCGAAGCGGTTCGGATACGCGCGGATGCTGGAGCTGAGACGGACATTTCAGGACAGCTACATCACCGAAAAGGACGTAAGGCTGGTTTCGGAACTGGGCATGAACCTGATACGTCTGCCGATCTGGTATCAGGCGCTCGAAACCGACATCGAAGGCGAAAATTCATTCGTGGAAGATGGCTGGCGCAGGCTGGACCAGGTGATCGAATGGGCCAGGAAATACAAGGTGTACATCATGCTGGACCTGCACGGCGCGCCTGGTGGACAGAGCCCGTGGTGGCACCAGGGATTGGAAAACAGCGGCCAGTTCTGGACGAACCAGGCTTGCATCGACAAGACGGCCCGCCTGTGGAAGGCGCTAGGCGCATACTTTGCCGACGAACCGCACGTCGCGGTCCTTGACCTGCTGAACGAGCCGTTCGGTGCGCCCGACCACGAACATTACCTTGCCGCGCACCAGGCGATCATTTCGGCCATCCGCGAAGTGGACACCGCGCATATCGTGATGCTTGAAGACGGATTTCTCAGCAGGTCGGTACTTGCCGGGCCGGCGGAAAACGGCTGGGAAAACGCGATGATGTCCTTCCATGACTATCCCGGCGGCGAGGACGCGGCCACCCACGTCAGCATGATGGAAAAGGAAATCACCGATCTGGAAAAGGTCTGGTCCAGGTTCGACTGCCCCCTGTTTTACGGGGAATTCAACGTGTACGGGCCCAATTCCTTCAACGCCGTCGACGACCCGGAAAACCGGTGGCAGGTCGACGCGATGAAGGGCGTGCTGGAAATGATGAACAGGCGGGGCGTTCACTGGGCCCCCTGGTCCTGGAAGTACTTTGATTCACCGTCGTTGTGGGGCGTTTACTACCCGTCGGTCGGCGCCGGGGAACGCCTGGACGTCAAGGACACGACTTACGCGACGATTCACGAATGGCTCGGTTTGCTTGATACCGACAACTTCACGTTGGACGAGGCGTACGGGGAAGTGCTCATGTCGACGGCCGCGGCACCGTATGCGCCGCTGGATCTGGCCCCGGCTATCGAATAATCGCGTAACTTGCCGTATCTGATTGAAAAATTCGCCCGGGATTGACCGTGCGTCGCCCGCGGGTGCACACTTCTGAAGAACGTTTAACGTCCCAATATCACGGGGGTAGGTATCATGAAACGTGTACGTTATGTATCCCGGTTCCGCGAACGCATGTCGCATTCGGCGATTCAGGCTCTTGGCCGCGAGGCTGCGGAATTCAATTCGAAACACGATGTCACCGGCGCGCTTCTGGCCACCGGCGACGTATTCTTCCAGTTGATCGAGGGGCCGCGCCTGGAAATCGACAACCTGTTCGCGCGTATCAAGGCGGACCCGCGTCACCAGGACGTGGTGTTGCTGTCCATGGAAGATGGCGCGCTGACCAGGCTTTGCCCGGACTGGACGATGAAGACCGTGGACCTTTCGCTGGACGCGACCGACGATATGCTGCCGGTGCGCGCGTTGATTCAGTTGATTTTCGACCAGCACAAGATCATCGACACGGCCGTGGACGCCCTTGAAAAGGCGACATGGCACATGCTTCTGCAGGCCGAACTGAAAGACATGGGACGCGACGTCAAATAGCCGCGCACATCTTGAGCTACGTATCCCATATGTAATCGGGATTGCAGCCGCAGTAGTACTCACGACTCATCGCCATGCAGGTGCCGTCGGAATTGGGCAGGCCGATGCAGGGGTTCGGGTCGTCGCCGTTGCGGGACTGACGCGCATGCCGACCTTGGTGGTGGACTGGTTGCCGCCGCCGTCGCCGCAGTCTTTGTCCGACCCGCCCTGAACTTCTGAACTTCAGGCAGGAACATGTCGGCCTTCACCAGTGAACCTGTGCCAGGTTAAGGAAGGCAGCTCATCCGCCAGCTTCCGTTCCGGGGTTCTGCCCGCTTCATTGACAGCCTGTTCGCACACCAGCATACTGCCCTTCGTAGCTGAATAATCTGCTGGAGTTTTATATGCGCTGTTCACGCGTTGCGGGAATACTGGTGTTTGTGCTGGGTGTTATGGGAACCGGTTGTGGCGGTGTGTCCGACGATGATGAATCGTTGACCGACAGGCCCGCGGGAACAAATTTGTCCGGCGAAGACCTCAGTGGCTTCGAAACGGTGGCCACATTGTCGGCCGCCGGCGGCAGCGTGATTTTGTCGGATTACACCACCATTTCCGTGGCGGCTGGAGGCGTTTCCAGCAGTCTTGAAATTGGATTGGAACCCCTTGATGACCCGCCTGACGTCAGCTATGACGGGACCGCCGTATCCGGCTGGTATCGGGTGGCTTTGAGCCTGCTCGACGTCACCGCTTCCCCTGATGTCCCGTTCATCATCGACGTCCCGGCGACACCACCAGCTGAAGCGGCCGGACATCCCGGAGTGCAGCTTCTGATGGTTTTGCCCGGCGGTTACGCTTTCCCGGTTGATGGAATTTATAACGCCTGGACGGGTATGTTCCGGGCCCTGCTTCCCGCGCTGCCCCATGCCTTCGATTTCGTGGTTGTCTTCAATCCGGCCATCCAGCGGCTGGACAGCGCGGATGTTCCCGATCTTGTTGAAGATACCCCGTTGATGACCAGGGCAGGCGAGTCGGGATGGCCCACTTTGGAGTTCTTCGTTGATTTCGATCAGAACAAGGTGACGATTGTGCAGGCGAAGAAGGTTGCTGCTGCGGCACGAAAGGCAGCAAGGGTCTATTCCGAAACTGGGTTCAAACAACCGTTTCTTTACCGCGACAGGGGCGCTTTTGGCGAACGGTGGCATATTCATGTTGCTTCGGCCGAAAAAGGCAGCGGCTATGGTGACAATATCAAACCTGCATCAAAGGATGCCGCCGACCATTTCGGACGCGTTTATGTCGGTGTTAATCGAATTGACAGCCTTTCGACCGATACACTTGGCAGTATTGTGGCTGCGGCTGCTCATGAACTTCTGCACGCGGTGTTTTCCAGTTACAAGGTTCCCAAAGTTTGTTTTAACTACATCGAAGACCGCCGGAGATGGTGTTATCCGAGCAGCGTTGGCTTCGACGAAGGCATGGCCACGGCTGTTGGCTACATGATTGATCAGGGAACGGCTAAACCGCGTCCCGCCAATAGTCCGTGCAATCTGATCACGCCGATCGGGTATTTCGATGAGAACGCCAGATACACGGCTTATCAGAACCAGGACTATTACGTGTTCCTTCTGCGGACAGGCAGTCTTGAAAGCATTCGGAAACAGATGGAGTCGCTTGCTGCTGCCGTACTTCCTGCCGCAGAAACTGCCACTTCCAACGATTTCATTGTTGCTTATCAGCAGGCGCTGGAAACTGGTGGCGTCGGCGTGGACCTGACGTTCACCGAGATGCTGGGCGTATATGTGGCCCGCCGCGGCTATATCAGGGACACCGAAGGTTACCTGTGGCCGAACGAACCGAATGGCGGCGAGAAAGGGTCGCCGTATGTTCTGGATGCGCCTTTGTTCGGGAACCAGTCTTACTGGATCGATGCCACTGATTGTAAGTCAGACGAACTTCAAGCTGTGTGCAGTATCAATTTGAAAGGCGAATTTCCGGGGGCCGGATATCTGGTCAATATGGATGTCGCCAAGCGGTCGCGTGACTGGAAATTCACGCCTGGTACCGTGACCGCCACCGTGACGACCGCCGGGGCAAACACGACTTACTGGCTGTTTGGCGAAAAAGCTGGTGTGGGAAGCGAGGCACAGACCCTCTGGAGTCGTGATGGTGGTCCGCACCAATTGTCGGGTTTGGAGGAATCTTCGCCGCAATTACGTCTCCTGCTTGCGCAGGGGCCTGCCAAAGGCATGATTACCATTACATTGACGCTCACCCCGGCGGAGACTGGGCCCGAATGTCAGATACTGGCCGCATGCTGTCCCAACATACCGGCAGGGGACGCTAAATTGCAGTGTGATGATCTGGTGAAGAAAGGTGTCGAATCTGCGTGCCTGGCTGCTCAGGGTAGTTTGCTGCCGTTGTGTGCTGTTGCGCCGAAGCAGACAACTTGTACGGCTGAATTGAATAACGTGGTTACCGCATGGGATGGGAATCCCGAAAAGGTCTGGTCCGTCACATTTTCGACGCTTGGCAGCGTGCAGAATTCCGTGTATTCCGGCGTGCACACCGACACTTTCATGGATTTCACCGACACGATGACAGCCTCGTGTTCTTCAAGCCCGTCGATTTTGACGAACCTGCATGTGTCCAGGGTATATTCCGAGGTTGCCGTGACTTCTGATTTCAGCATTGCAAATGTGCAGGCCAGTTATGGTGACCTGACCGGCGGGTTGTACGTACTTACAGGGACGTCTGTCTGCGATGTCATGCAGTTCACCGGTACTGGCCTTGATTCCCTGACATGCACCGCGGATACTGAATTCAGGCTGGATTGCAGCAGTTTCTGATTAAGGCAGACAAGAAACATCGTCATTCCTTGTCACAAAGCGCTGATTCGCGTCGGGCGGATATAATCCAGCCAGTTTGAACCTGAACAGGTACTGCATGAAATCGAAATTCAAGGCCGTTGTCGCGGTCATCGCGGTGCTCGCGGTGTTGCTGGCGCTGGTTGTCATCGCGCTGGGAATCGCCCTGCACCTGGGTATACCGCAGAACGCGGCGGGAATGGCGGCCAAAGGCGTGTGCTCGGCGGCGTTTGTCGCGGGGCGTCCATGGCGGGACATGATGGCGCAGGATGTCCTGCCGGCCAGCCCGTTACTTGCGGTGGTAAACATTTCCGTGGATGAAAAACTTCACGCCGTCACCGCGGATTTCGCGGGCCTGTTTCCCCGGCGCGCGGTCCTCGTGCGCGATCGTGGATGCGTCCTGGACGGAGCCCCGGATTCGGGGACGCGGCCCGACATTCCAAGACCAAGGTGGTCGCGGCCCTGGCCTGTCGGTGATGTCCCGTTGCCGCCGGATCAATGGGGGCCGGACGTTGACGCGGCCAGGCTTCAAAAGGTTGTCGATTCTGCGTTTATCGGGGCCGGGGATCCCACTTCCGCCAACACCCGCGGCCTTGCCGTTGTATATCGCGGCCGCCTGCTTGTGCTGCGTGAAGCAGAGGGTTTCATGGGCGGCACCAGGCTTCACGGCTGGTCCATGACCAAAACCGTCGCCGGTATGCTTTTTTACAAGATAGCGGTTGCGACCGGCTTGTCACTGGACACGCCCGTGGTCGACGCCTTCCTGCCGGGCCGCGAGCCCGCCTGGGTCGGTGAATGGCGAAAAGACGCCCGTGCGAACATAACGGTACGGGACCTGCTTTATATGCGGGATGGCCTGGCGACGACGGAAGACTACGCGCCGTGGGGCTCGGTCCCAAGGATGCTGTGGGGCGCGCCCGACATGGCGGCATGGGCGGCCGGGCATCCGTCGGAAGTACCCGCCGGCCAGCGGTGGCAGTACCTCAGCGCCACGGCAAACCTGCTTGCGGCCGTAAGCCGGGGGCGTTTCAAGACCGACGAAGAATACTGGGCCTATCCCGCGCGGGCGCTGTTTGATCAGATTGGCGCTCGAACCCCGGTCATTGAAACCGATGCAAGCGGCAACTGGGTGGCGTCTTCGTATATGTGGGCCAGCACGGCTGACTGGGCGCGCCTTGGACTGCTGATGCTGGGGGACGGGCAATGGGGTGAATATCAGGTCCTGCCGCACGGCTGGCTGAAACTGGCTTCCACGCCTTCAACTGCAATCGGCGGCGGCAGGGGTTACGGCGCCCAGACCTGGCTATTTGGCAGGCGTGAATCCCGTATCGACTGTCAGTTGTATCCGGAAATTCCGGAAGACACGATTGCGATGGGCGGTCACTGGGGCCAGGTCGTGGCGATGGTCCCATCGCGGGAGCTGGTCGTGGTGCGTCTCGGCTGGACCTTTGACGGCGACAAGTTCGACGACTGCAAGCTGATGCGCGATATCCTGTCGGCTTTTCCCAGATAAAGAAACCGGCTTCAATTGTTCCGGAGCTTCTCAAGCGCAGCCTTCGATCGTTCATCGCCACGTTCCGCGCCCTTAGTGTAGAAATCGATGGCCTTGTCCCTGTTGCCAAGCTTCATGTGACATTCGCCGACAAGCCAGTACACCTGGCCGTTGTCCGGTTCAAGGTTCAGTGCCTGCGTGGCGTCGACCAGCGCCATGCCGTATTCCTTCATCGCCAGGAACTGCGCGCCCCGGTTGAACCAGGCGGCAAATTCCTTCGGAGCCAGCTTCACTTCCATGGTGAAGTCTTCCAGCGCTCCCTTCGCGTCACCGGTGAGGCCGCGCAGGATGCCCCGCAACTCGAAGTACAGGAAGTCGTCCGGAACCAGCTTTATGGCCTGTTCAATGTCTGGAATAGCCGCGCTTTCCATGTGCAGGTCCCGCTTGAGCATTGCCCGTCCGTAGTACAGGACGTCGTCACCGGGGCTGAGTTCAATGGCTTTGGTGTAATCGATCAGCGCACCCCTGAGATCCTGGGTCATGTATTTGATTACGGCGCGCAGTTTCCACGCCTCCGACAGGCCGGGATCCAGTTCAATGGCCTTGTTCAGCAGGGGCAGCGCCACGGCGAATTCTTGCTTATCGTAGGCGGCGCCTGCCTTGTCGAACGTTTCCCTGGCCTCGGCCTTGCGCTTTTCCACGGCCTGACTGGCCGATTCGGTCGTCGTGCATTCAACCGTTGCGGTCGTCGGGCCTGATTCGCCTGCCGCCCCGACCCCCATCTTTTTCGCGAGATCGAGGTAGGCCGGGTTCCCTGGGTCGGACTCGAGGGCCATCATGACGCCGGTGACCGCGACATTGCGTTCCGGCATCCCGGGTTCGGCCCGGCCCAGCCGATACAGAACCAGGGACGCCAGAAAGCGGTGTTCCGGAACCTTGCGCCGGGCCCTCATGTCCAGGACTGTCAGCCTTCCGACGTATTCATAGGCTTTCGTGAAGTCCTCCTTCTGGATATACGAGCGGACAAGCACGTCCAGGCAACTTGTTTCGGTGTCCAGATCGGTTTTAGTGGCGATTGCGTCCGAACACATTTTGATCGCGTCATCGACACGGCCCTGGTCAAACGCCTGACGCGCCTCGTCCGGTGTCCCCGCGATCGCGCCCGCCGCCACCGCGCCCGTCGCCACCAGCGTGACTACAAGCGCCGCCATGAATGTCTCGATGTTTATCCTCGAAGCCAATCAAGCACCTCCTGAATTTCCATGCTCCAGCGTGGAAACATTGCATATAAAGAAGTCGTCGCCTACATGGGCATGCACATCTTCAATTGCGGGTCCCACATGAAACTGGGGTTGCAGCCGCAATAGTACTCAAGGCTCATCGCCATGCAGGTGCCGTCGGAATTGGGCAGTGCGATGCATGGGTTCGGGTCGCACCAGTCGAAGCATGTCTGCGTGTTCATGTCCCAGAAGGTGTTGTTTTCGCAGGAACATCCGAAGGTTTCGCTCTGTTCCTGATTCCACATCGGGTAACAGGACTGCGGAATGGCGTTATTCATCGTGCAGGGATCCGGGTAACAGATGCTTTCGAACCTGCACGACCCGTTTTCCAGGTCGATTTCGAAGCCGTCGAAGCAGGCGCAGGTGCCGTCGCCGTTGCTGCCATCGCTGCATGTCCCGTTTCCGTCGCATGGCGGGCCGCTGTATGTGACGGGGCAGGGGTCGCACAATTCGCCCCAGGTGCCCGGCGCACAGGTCCCACAGGCGTCAAGGCGCGCCCAGACCTGGTCTTCGCAGTGGTAGTCGGCGGTTTCGCCGCCGGCGGCCAGCACGGCCATCGCGATGTCGAATTCAGGCACGCGGAAGCAGGGCAGGGCCGCGCGGCAGAGTTCCTGCTGTTTCTGCGCCAGAGCGCACGGCGATGTGCCGGTCCACAGGTCCGTGAATTTCATGAAGCAGTCGCTGACGCACTGGTCGGTGCCGCCCGCATACAGGGTCGGGAATTCGTCCGGGTAGCAGAACTCGTACTGCTGGCAGTACATGTCGCAGAAGGACGACAGGTCCCGGTTCGGGTCGTACGCCGTGGCCGGGCTGACGCGCATGCCGACCTGGGCGGTCGACTGGTTGCCGCCGCCGTCGTCGATTGTGTACGCGAATCCGTCGTAGCCCCAGAAGCCTGCGTTTGGCGTGTAAACGACCTGGGTTCCGTCAGCGATGATGTCGACCGTCCCGTCGGTGTCGGTCAGGTCGACGGAAACAATTTCGGCAGGCGCGGAAGGCATGAAGTGGTCGTTGCCAAGGACGCCGATGCGCGTGGGTCCGTCGTCCTGCAGCACGTCGCAGTCCGGCGACATGCGCCACGAATCACCGACCGCGGCGAAGTCCGGGGCCAGCGGCGGCACGAACAGGTCGGACGGCGTAACGTTCATGTACAGCGCAAGCGACAGGGCGTCGGGGATGGGCTCGCCGTCGTCGTTGACGGTGACGCCGCTGGAAACGTCCATGTTCATGACCATTACGTTGACGGCCAGGCAGACCGCGTCCATCGCGGTGCAGAATCGGCCGTCAGCGGACCAGTCGCAGGGTGTCGTGTCGATGGTCTGGTCGCAGCTCGCCGTGGCGACGCCGCCCTCGACGCGGAACGACGCCACGGGCAAGTCGGGGTTGACCCCGGCGCAACTGCACGATTTCGCCTGGGCGTTGATTTCGTCGACCACCCGGGACAGCCGGATGTATCCGCCGATCACCGCGTTCGTGTCGGGCGGGGCGTCGGGCAGCGCAAGGGCCGACGAACGTGGGCCCGACCCGGCCGGTGCGTCGGGAATGAGCATTTCAACGCGGAACCCTTCGAGTGGCAGCGAAAGCACGGTGCCGTCGGTCAGCGGAACCTTCAGGGGCAGTTCCACGCCGGGGCCCGACCGAAGCAGGTTGCCGTCGATTGCGCCGGAATTGATCTGTGCAACCGGGCCCAGTCCGTCCTGCCGGAAGCCGTCCTGGCGGATCTGGAAGTCGCCGCCGTCCGGCATGCCGTCCAGGTCGATGTCGGCCGTCGCCGGGTGCAGGGCCAGCGACACCGGTCCGCAGGCGTCTTCCGGAACATCGCGCAGTTCAAGCATCAGGTTGAACACGCCGGTACGCGTGAAGTCCGAAAGGATGCTGTTGAAACGCAGGGTGCCTTCCGGGAACAGGCCGATTGCCCAGGCCAGCTTGTTGTCAGGCACGCCGTCCCCGTTGAAGTCGAAGCCGGTCGGGCTGTCCGTGCCGGGCAGCACCATCGTCGCGACATGGTAGATGTCCGGGCTGAATTCGTATGACGTGGTCGCGAGTTCCGAAACGCAGCCCCGGGCCACACACTTCAATCCGTCGTCGCAGTCTTCGTCCGACCCGCAACCAAGGGCGGCCGGCCGGCATTCGACGCGGATGCCAGGGAAGTAGATGTCCATCTGGTTTTCGATGGTGTCTTCATACACCTCGACCACGTCTTCGACGTCGGCGACAGCGTCGTCGGCATCGGACGAGACATTGGCGTCTTCATCCGTGTCTTTAACTGCGTCTTCCTGGCCCGGATCGACACCGACATCAGAGGCACCGGGGTCCTCGACGGCGTCGAGCTGCGTCACATCGTCCGTCATATCGGCCAGCGCGTCGCCCGGGATATCTTCCCCGCCGCATGCGATAAGCTGCGCGCAGGTACAGACAATCATCAACAATGCCAGGCGATTCAACATGATGTAAGCCTCTTGAATGCGAAGGAAAACGGTATGTTCTTTTCGGACGTAAGTATCCGGCCATTGTGCCCCGCGGTCAAGATGTGCCAGGCACAACATGTGCTTGAATTTATATTGAATACTTGTCAAAGTTCTGCTTACGGATGAAATCCTGTCCGGCAGCGTCACGCAGGCTGTGCATCAGTGTCGGGTGGCGGCACCGGACGGCGTCAATGGCTGGAGGTTCAAATGGGCGAATCGGAAGCAGCGGTCATCTATTGTTCCAGGTGCGGGCAGCAGAATCCACAGAACAACTACAAGTGCGAGGCCTGCGGCAACGTTCTTCACCTTTCCGGGCCGGTCCGGGTCAAGCCCGAAGAAGATGACGGCCCGCCGATTGGCGACAGGCCCGGGATGCGGATGCTGCTTCCGGTCGGTCGTTCGGGATGGGCGATCGCCGCCGGATACCTGGGGCTTGTTTCCCTGTTCACTGGTGTGGTCGGGCCGTTTTCGATCGCTATCAGCATCGTCGCAATCGCAGATATCAAGAAGAATCCACATCGGCATGGAATGGGCAGGGCGGTATTCGGCATTATCGGCGGCGTGATAGGGATTACCTGGTTTGCGCTGCTGCTGGCAGCCGACTTCTTCTGAACCCCTTATGGAGGGTGCCATGTATTGTGAATCGTGCGGTGCGCTCAACAGTGACGGAATTTCACAATGCGCCAGTTGCGGCGCGCCTCTGGCAGGAGCCCAGTCGTATGGCGGCGACACGCGCCATGTGGAAGTGCCGGACTATCTTGTCCGGGCAATCGTTGTCACGATACTGCTGTTCTTCCCGTTCGGGATCCCGGCTATTGTCAACGCCGTCGAGTCCAAGAACAAGATTGCGGAGGGCGATATCGACGGGGCCATCGCTTCGGCCGAAAGGTCAAAGATGTGGAGCAACGTCGCTATCGGGGTCGGCATCCCGATGCAGCTTCTGGTCTTCATTATTTACTTTGCGATTTCTTTCGCCGGACTGGGCGATTTCTGATCGCCTTCTGCCGCGAATCCCCGGGCCTGGCTCGTCTTGACATTCGTGGGGCTTGTTGGCAGCCTTGACGCCGTCCTTGTCGTGCACTGAAATAGACTGAAAACCCATGGAAATTGACACCCCAACCAGGCGCGTCAGTCCGGAGCTGCCAGCGGGGCTGTCCCGCGACCCGGTGCCCGCGGCGGTGCGTTCCGCGGTGCGCCTTTTCAGGTGGTCCCTGGTCCCGGCCTGCATTGCGATGTTGTCGTACGGCCCGATGATATATTTTCTGGGCGAGCCATTCAGCGCCAACGTATACGACTGCATGGATCCCGATGTCGCCGGGATGGTCAGCCTGGCCGTATCGGCGCTGCTGCTTGCTCCGTTCGGCATCGCCTGGTACCGGGTGCAGACGCGTCTTTTGCCGGCCAGGTCGGTCGGTGTGCGGTGGGTATCGATTGTGCTCGGACTTTTCATTGGGACATTTGTCGCGGTCACGACCGTGGTGACGCTGTCGTTCGTCGCCCTGCTGATTTTCCGCGGCGAGTCGCCGGGGACCATGCCGGTCTGGGGGCTCTGGTGGGCGCTGTCGATAGTTGTCGGAATACTTAACATATCTGCAGCGCTTCAGCTTCGAACACCGGAATCACGAAGATATTTTGGGCCTTGTGCGACCGGTATGTGATAGGCTGAGTCGTTACCGACAACGGCAGGCGCCACTTCTTATGGAGGTACCACATGGGTGTCCATTCGTGTCCTGACTGCAACGGAATGGTTTCGGATCGGGCCGCGGCATGTCCGCACTGCGGAAGTCCGGTGGTGATGCCGGCGGAATCGACAGGGTTGGCATCGTCCGCCCCAACAGATGCCGTTCCGGTCGAGGCGCCGAAACCGGTGGTGGAAGCTGCGGGTTTCCAGGGAACCTTCCAGCCGTCCGAAACTTCGCGGACAGGGAAAAAAGGAGGCCTGGCTGCGATGCTGCTCCCGGGGAGCGTGCCGGCATGTGTCTCGGCAATACTTCGCCTGCTTTACCTGTCAATGATTCCGCTGGGCGTCGCCTTGCTGACTTTCCTGCTGCCGTCGCTGGCCAATGGAAGCATCGGAAGCACATTCGAAATGTTTTCTATTGTCGTTCTACTGTGGTCACCGCTGATTCTGGCTTATCACGGGGCTCTTGGCGCGTTGCTCGGCAAGGGCTTTGGCTGGGCAAGGATTGTCGCGATCGCCAGCGCCGCGACCATAGTGACCATTGTCGGCATATGGTCCATGGTCTGGTCAGTCCAGGTGGCCGGTTATCCCGACAGTCTTTCGTGGGTATTTCCGGACTGGAAGATAGTGCTGTTGATCACGTTTGAGGCCACCAAGATCCTTGGCTTCCTCGGCTGGGCGCTTCTCCATCTCCTGGTCGCCCTTCGTCTGCGAAGGCCGGATGTGCGGGCATTCTTCAACGCCGTTTCATCACCAATCTGACTGCATTTCGCTTGATTTCCAATGGTTGGGACTGGCTGCCCCGGGTGGCCGGGGCGATACGGTTCCGGCACGGCGGCGTTACGTCACTGGGCGGATTCCGTCTTCTTCATGACGTACTTGACGACGTCATCGACCGTCCTGATAGAACGGATTTCGGATTCGTCGACCTGGATGTTAAGCTCGGATTCAAGCATCCCGACCATGTCGAGCGCGTCGATGCTGTCCAGACCGAGATCCTGGAATAACGAGGCCTCCGGGACAATCTTTTCCACGGGTACCTCGAATTCAGTCGAAAAGTATTTGGTGATGAATGCCAGAACGTCATTTTCTTTCATGACCGGGTTCTCCATGTTGTCGACACATTGACGGACCTTCGGAATCGATTGCATTCCAAATCGTCACGTCAACCGATGCACAGGCCATCCTGTCTTCAAGTGGTGGATTTTGTATTAATACATGTGCCCCGTCAATTCCAAAGCACTATCTCTGGCACAGGCAGACTCAAGGCATGGAAGCTATCGTGAACAAGTGGCCGTCGACGAGGGTGTGAACCGTTTCAAGAACGCCGCGGGGGCTGTGGGCGACACTGTTCGAAGGGCCCGTTCGCAGGATCTTCACGTCCCGCCACCCATCCAGCAGGTCGATGCCAAGCAACTTGCACGCTGCTTCCTTGATTGTCCAAAGGCGGGTCGCCACCAGTCCGGCTTCTGCCGTGTCCACCGGGAGAAGGTCCAGTTCACCGCTGTCAAGGAATCTGGCCGCGCCGTTCAAGGCCCGCTTGTCCACGAATTCGACGTCGATCCCGATGTCGCGCCTTCCAACCGCGACGAAGGCGAACCTGGAATCATGACTTGCCGAACACGCCAGGGCTTCCGTGCCCATGCGCGCCGGGCAAACAGGCAACCCGTTGTCGTCATGGATGGTTTGAATGCGGTCCCAGTCCGGAATTTCGGCTCCCCGGGGAACAAGACTTCTTGCAAGGAACTTGCAGCCAAGCCTGACGCCCAGGAAACCGGCGGCCCGACGGGGCGTCATCGAATCAAATCTGAATGTTTCCGCGGGGGTGAGGTACAGATCCGTCTGAATCGGCAAGGCGTTAAGTTCGACAGCGACCACGCCGACGACCGCCGGGGTGGCTGGAAATTCGGGCTGCCGCGAAGCCAGCCAGGCTGGAACCGATTCTGCCGTCGGGTCGTTCATGCGTGTCCATTGACTCTTCAAGTCGTTGATTCTAGCACTTGTGCGCCGCCCCGGCCGGACTTGACAAGGGAACAGGGCCAACTAACATCGATGCGGCTGGCTTACATCCGCGTTGATAATCCCGGGTTCAGGCGATCAACGCGGCCTTCCGGGGGCGTGTGCGAACGACATCACCAGTTTCCGTGGCATCCTTTCAGGACGTTGCAGGGTGGGTTTGTACAGCCCTCGCGGTGCTATGTGCCGCCGGTGTGGCATGGCTGTTCCACGGCAACGCCCCAAACCATCCCGTGGCCACGTTGTCAGGGCTTGTATCGTGGGGACTTGTCGCGGTCGTGCTTATCGGGCTGGTCGTATTGCTGGATGTCGCGCTGGCCTCGGCTGCCATGCTGCCCGTGATGGTGTCCCTCGTAACATCGATTGGGCTCACGACCGTCTCCGGACGTGTTCCGCAGGCGGAATGGCGGTGGCCCGCGGTCGTGATGATGACCTGCGGCGCGTGCTTCGGTCTGGTCCGGGTCATCGAGCGTCAGCGCTTCGCCGGCACCGAGGACTCCCCGCGCGTAAGGGTTTCGACCGTAATCGGCCTGGTGACAGGCTCTGGTGTTGTCGCATTTGTCGTGCTTTCCCTGTTGCCCGGCAGCCTGTCGGCGGAATCCTGTGTATTTGGCGGGACCGGGGTATTGTTCGCGGGGTTGGCCGCGCTGTTCATGATTCCGCCGATTCTGGAGCCGTTGATGCGGCGTACCGCGCGGTGGGGCGACGCGAAAGTCGGAAGTTTCTGGCATTCAGTCCTGGCGCTGAAGCGATACCGCCGTCTTGATGCATATCCGCGGGTATATGCCGCCGTCAAGCTGATGATTGATCCAATGTTTCCTGGACTTGCCGATCAAGTTCCGGATGGCTCTCGCGTGCTCGACATAGGCTGCGGGTTCGGTATTCCCGGGGTCTGGCTTGCCGTGGTCCGTCCAAACGCGCGCATCACAGGTCTGGAACCGTCGGCCAGCCGCGTCCGCATCGCGCGTCTGGCTCTGGGCGACCGTGGCACCGTCTTCCAGGGTATGGCGCCGAATCTTCCGGAAGGTTCCTTCGACGTCGTCCTGCTGCTGGACGTGATCTACTGGCTGCGTGACGAAGACCTTCGCATCACGCTTAAGAAAGTTGTCGCCGGGCTTGCCCCCGGCGGAAAGGTTGTGCTTCGTGTCCTGGTTCCCGGCGGGAAACGTCTCTTCTGGCGCAGGGTCGAGACCCTACGGGGCAGGCTGGCCGGCATCCCCGTCAGTTATCGGTCGCGCGGGGAGCTTGCCGCGATGTTAACCGGGGCAGGGCTGCGGATAGAAGAGATTTCAGCCACCCCCCGGAATCGTGAAGAGGTCTGGTTCATAATGGGCGCGGCGGGGCTGACGGGGCAGGCGCGTTAGCAGTCACAGCGGGTATGGCGAGGTCTGTCCCGTCAGGCTGAAAGTGGCGTCTCGCTGAAATCGAAGTCCAGCGTGGCCCGGAATGCCTGAAGCACGACTTCGGCGTGAAAGCCGTCATCGGTCGCCAGCTCGGTCGTGAAAACCCCGTAAGACCCGATAGACTGTGTCTTCCGGGCAATGATCCGGATGGGTCGTCCCGTCGCGATGAACGGCCTGTTCCACGTGGCTTTCCGGATTCCGGCCAGCACACCGATAGTTTTGTCATATGGTCCGGCGATGCTGGCGGCAAGCGCTGCCGCAGCCTGGGCGCCGACTTCGACGCATACGCTTGAAAGAGTGCCATGCGCTGCGGTCGCCGGCCATGATTCCCGCGGGATTGAGCCGACAAGACAGTGTTCCTCGTCCGCTTCCAGAACCTCGTCGATCAGAAGCATGCTGTCACGATGCGGGACGAGGCCGCCCGCCGGGATCGCGACGGCCGAGGCCGGTTCGAAGCGGGCGTATGAGTCCCTGGCGGTCAGTCCGGGTTCGGGCGTCCCCACCAGGCAGACTCCTTCGCAGCAAACTTCGTCGGCCAGGGTGACCACGAATGCAACGTCGTCCGAACCCTCCTGGAACGTGAGCGACAGCTGCAGGCTGCAGGCCGTTTCAATGAGCTTCCGGAATCGTACCCTGCGAAAACCAGCACAGAAACCGGTTGATCCCAGCAAGGGCAGCGCCGCCCCCAGAAGTTCATGGATGGCGCAGAGTTGAGCGACGCCGGGAAGGATCGGGCGACCATGAAAGTGGCCGTCGAAGTAGCGTGTATTGACGGGAAACGTGGCCGTGGCCGAAAACAGGTTCCCGGCCCGCGTCGGCTCGGTGATGGTGTGCCAGACGTTACTCATGTGCACCTCGCTGGACCCGAATCAGTCTTTCCAGTTCCACGATCAGAAGATTCCTGGCATTCAGGCCTTTCAGCAGGCAATCAAATTCATTAATGAGGGCTGAAACCGGCACACCGTTTTGCGGCGTCCTGTCATGCATCATCAAGATGTCCCCACCCTTCACGCCGTCCAGTATCCTCGACGAAAGGTCTTTTGTGAACCTGTTACCGAAATCCAGCGCCCGGCGGGAAAACAGGATACATTCAAGACCTTCGTTGGTGACAACCTGTCCTATCAAGGGGTTCAGGACCCCCGCTGGCGGCCGGAAGTAACGCGCTTCGACCCCGATGCGGGCCAATGAGGCATTGCAACCGGCGATCTGCGCCACGACCCGCCGTCGCCCCCGAAGTGCCAGCAGGACGTCATGCGTTGCCGTATGGTTCCCGATGGCGTGCCCCCGGTCGAAGATCTCCTTCACCAGAGCCGGCGCGGATTCGACCCGGTCGCCCACCACGAAGAACGTGGCCTTTGCATTGTGGCGATCAAGGAGATCCAGCAGGGCAGGGGTTGTTTCCGGGTCCGGCCCGTCGTCGAAAGTCAGTGCCACCAGGTTCGTCGATCTGTCGCCGTGCGTCACGACAGGTCCCATCAGGCCCGCGGCCGGGAAGAGCGCGCCGGCGAAGGCCAGCCCCAGAAACGTGGCCGCCGGTATCCAGGCCGCCCAGGGTACGGTCAAGACCAGTACCATCGTCAGTAACGCCGCCGCAAGTCCGATTGCGGCTATCCGATGAGGCGGTGCCATAGCGGGCCGACTTCCCCCCGTTTGTACATCATCCTGACCAGGCGTTGAACCCTGATGTCACCCGTCCCGATTATCCAGTTCGACCGGCCGCGCGCCGCGGTCCGGACCCTTTCGGCGATTGCAGCGACCGGCAGGCCGTCTGGCTCATAGAACACCGGCTTCAAAAGATTGTCGCCCGCCTGGATCTGGCCTTCCCGTACAGCGATCTCGTGAAGTGGGGTGTGTGGATAAATCCTGACGCCGCAGGAAAAGAAGAACACGGTGTTTTCAAGTTCTTCAAGTCCATCCAGGGTCTGCGAAAGGGTTTCTTCGGTTTCACCCGGGCCGCCGCACATGATGTAGTGGGCCACCCAGGCTCCGGACGCCTGCGCTTCCCGATGCGATTGAATAACATCGCAAAACCTGTAAGGTTTCATGAGGCGCCCGAGCACGGGGTCCGACAGCGATTCTGTCCCGAATTCAACATGGGTCAGACCGGATTCAACGAGTCGCCGGTAATACCCGGGACCGGCTGGAATCGGCGCGAAGAATGCGCCCCAGGGAATACTGAGCCCGTGACGGATGAACGCTTCCGCCACAGCCAGGTTATGTTCGGGGTCAGTGTTGAATGTCGAATCCACGACAAACAGGAATTTCGCGCCATTGTCCTGCAGACACCGCGCCTCGGCCCCCACGTCGCCTGGCGAAAGCCGCCTGGTGAATCGTCCTTCCAGCCGTGGGTATGTGCAGTACGCGCAGCGGTGAGGACATCCCCGTTTCGTCTGTATGTTGAGGATGCCTGACTGGGCTGCGTAATGCGATTGGACCGTCCGTTCCGGGTCGGCCAGCCGTTCAATCCGGCCATGCCATGCCATTGGTAGTGGAGGCGTACCACCTTGGATGTGGACGACCGGAATCTTTGCGACATCCGATCCGGAGCCGAGCGACCGCAGTACGTCGACAAGCCACTCGCCTTCGCCGACGACGCCAAAATCCGCCCCGGTTGCGGCAAGCAGTTCATCGGGAAAGATAGAATAGCCCGAGCCGCCCAGTATGACGGGTACTCCTGTGACAGCCCTGATCGCGGCCACCAGCGCGACGTACCCATCCACGAATTCGTCCGGAACGGCTGGATCGGCGGCATCCACGTTGCGAATGGAAACGCCGATCACGTCGGGCATGAAACCCAGGCATTCCTCCTGAATCGAGGCAAGACCTTCATTCGCCAGTACGTCGACGACGCGCACCTCGTGTTCGTGCGCGATAATGCCCGCCACGTATTCCAGGCCGATCGGGTTCACCGGGTATGGCGCGGTTACTTTGTTGGCCGATATAAGGAGGACTCGCATCTGCCCGGTTCAGCTCCTGGTGATGAAGGGCTCGAAATGGTACCACTGAAAAGGGTATTCACGGGCCGCAGTTTCCAGCATCCCGGAGTACGCCGTCAATGTCTGGTCAACGGCCGCCTGGCGTTCCGCTCTCGCGGCCGGTATGCGGAAGGCTCGGCTGAGGGTCACCCGATACCGCCCCGGTCCAATCTTGAATCCGAAGAAAAAGTATACGGGGACCCCCGCGACGGCGGCCATGACGTAAGGGATTCGGGGAAGCAACACGGTCCCGTCCAGCAGAGGGCGGCGTGCGGCGCCTTCCTGACTGCTTCCAGGCCATGTGCGGTCGCCTGACATCCCGACCAGCCCGCCGTTTCGCAGGCATTCGATGCCTTCGAGAATCGCCAGCGGAGAAACCTCGCCTTCAACGGTCGCGACCAGATCGACGCCGTCCTTCCTGAGTTCTTCCTTCTGCACCGATTCCACGTGCTCGCCCCTGCGGACACCCATGTAAAGCATCAGGCGCCGACCCTTCCCGTGCAGCAGCCTGGCCGCCACTTCCCAGTCTCCGACATGGGACATAACCAGCATGCAGCCGGTGCCGGCGGAGAGAATGGCGTCGACGTCTTCCCGGGCCCCGTCGATTTCGTATGTGATGCGTTCGGGGCGCGAAAGCGACATACGGTCCGCGAACTTCAGGGAAAAGCCGCGGAACTGCTTCCATGCACAACTGAGGTGGAATACGTGCGACCTGTCTGGAAAGAGCGACTGGTAGAAGCGCATGGATTCAGAGCGGCTGGCGGTCTGGAAGATGAAATAGAACAGGCATACAAACCATGAAATGACGGCCACCAGCCAGCGCGCGCCGAGTTTCCTGAATACCAAGTATGCGGCGCGTCGCATCAGTCTTCACCAGTTGTCGAGCGTTCCGAGCACCACCATCTGCGGCGAAGGGGGCGGGGAATCAGCAGGCGTCGAATCAGAAGCGAGGAGAAGACTGCTGAATTCCGCATGAAATCGATGAATGGCCTGAAGTGCGAGATCCGCTGCCCCCTTGCCTGGTATGTGACGTTGACGGGGGCGTTGCGCACAGGCAGGCCCTTCCACCCGGCCAGCGCCAGTATTTCGACTTCGAACTGGAAGCGCCGTCCCCGGGCGGCCAGTTCAAGGGTTTCGCGGACAGGATAAAGACGGAAACCGGTCTGCGAGTCAGCCACCTTGATTCCTCCGCAGACGTGGACCCAGAAATTGGAAAACGACCGGCCGACGCGACTTCCCCTCGGGACTTCGGGCGCGTACATGCCGATCCGTTCGCCGACCACGATGACCGGGCTGTCCCCCGATTCCGCGGCCAGCAGGGCGGGAATGTCGGCCGGGTCGTGCTGGCCGTCGGCGTCAAGGGTGATAATCTGGTCGTAACGGCCCTCAGCCGCCTTCAGACCACTGACGATTGCCGCGCCCTTGCCCAGGTTTTGCGGGTGGTTCAGCACCTTGACACCATCGTGAGCCGCGGCAATGGCTCCAGACCCGTCGGTGGAACCATCGTCGACGACGAGCACTGGAAGGCCAGTGGCGAGCGCGCCACTGATTACGCCGTCAATGGTGGCGGCGTGATTGAAGACAGGGATCACCACAAGCGTGCTCTTTTCACCTGGACCATTCCAACCTGGCCCACCCGGCGTTTTGTTGTTCAGAAGGTTTTTTGAAGGGTCGCCCATCCAGGTACAGCCGCAGTTTTCGTTACGCCAGAGTCTAGCACATGCCCCCGTTTACTCCGATTATCTGTCCCGTCACGTACGACGCCTCGGGCGAGCAGAGGAATCCCACGACGGAAGCGACTTCTGACGGCTTTCCGATGCGTGCCATCGGGATGTGCTGTTCGATGATGTCCAGTGGCAGGCCGTCCAGCATTTCAGTCTCGATCGGGCCGGGTGCGACCACGTTGACCCGGACCCCAAGCCGCGCGACTTCGGATGCCAGGGAACGCGAGGCGCCGATCAGCGCGGCCTTGGCGGCCGAATAGTTGACCTGTCCCCGGTTGCCGATCAATCCGGAAACCGATGAAATGGTCACGACGCATCCGGCTTTCTTCCGGATCATCGCGCGTACGACTGGCTTCGTGACATTGAAGAATCCCTGCAGGGAAACGTCCAGAACGTTGTTCCAGTCATCGTGCGACATCATCACGAACAATCCGTCCGCCGTGATGCCGGCGTTGTTGATCAGGATCTGTATCCATCCGTATTCCTTGGTAAAAGTATCGATCGCGGTTGAAGTCGCGGCGGCATCAGTGACGTCGAATTTCAGTTTGACTCCGTCACTGCCGGCGGCTCGCACAAGCGCGAGTGTTTCGTCGGCCGCCCCTTCGTTCGACCGGTAGTTGATTCCCACGAAGTACCCGCGTCCCGCCAGCTCGACGCAGATTGCCCTGCCGATACCCCGGCTGCCACCAGTGACCAGAGCGACGTTTCTGTCGGTCATGCGTTTTCTCCGTTTCGGCAATTACCAGCCGGGCCGGGGACGGCGTTTGATCAGATACGCGAAAATATCAGCGACGTGTTGACACCGCCGAAGGCGAAGTTGTTGGACGCCGCGATCACGCACTTCCGGTCGATGGCCGATCCGATGATGTGATTCAGCGGAGCCGTGGCCGGATCGACGTTCTCCAGGTTCTTCGTTGGCGCCAGGAAGCCGCGTTCCATCATCGCTAGCGTGGCGATCGCTTCGATCGCGCCGCATGCCCCGAGCGTATGGCCTGTATAACCCTTGATTCCGGAAACCGGCGTGTCCGGTCCGTAAACGGCGTTGGTCGCCTCTGATTCGGCGATGTCGCCGGCAATCGTCGCCGTGGCGTGGCAGTTGACGTATTCAATCGCCGACGCGTCCAGTTCCGCATCCTTCAGTGCCCTGCGCATCGCCCCGGCCATGCCCTCCGCCTCCGGGCGGGTAATGTGGCTTCCGTCGCAGTTGGTGCCGAATCCGATGAGTTCAGCGATTATCGGTGCCGAACGCTTCCGCGCGTGTTCGTATTCCTCCAGCAGCAGGCATCCGGCGCCTTCCGCGACGACAAGTCCGTCCCTGGCCACGTCAAAAGGCCGCGGGGAACGTTCCGGTTCATCGTTGTACTTCGTGGAGGCGGCACGCATGATGTCAAATATGCCGCCGTCCATGAAATGCATTTCCTCGGCGCCTCCGCCAAGCATGCATTTCGCCCTGCCCAGCAGGATCTGTTCGTAGGCGAATCCGATACCCTGGGAACCCGAAACGCAGGCGGTACAGCTCGCGACGACCGGCCCCCTGATTCCGAAGGCGGCAGCGACGTTGGCCGCGCAAGTGTGGCTCATGAACTGAGGGTAAGTCGATGCCTGCTGCCCGCGCAGGCTTCGCGTCGCGAGAATCCTGCCCAGGAATTCTTCCTGGCTGAGACTGCTGCCGGTTGTCGAACCGAACGAAAGTCCGCAGTCGCCGCTGGAAACCTGTTCGAGTGTGAGTCCGCCGGATTTGATGGCGTCTTCGACCGCCAGGGCTGAAAGAATGGCGACCCTGCCCATTGTCCGCCTGTACGACCGGTCGATGCGATCTTCCTGCCCCTCGATGTGGCAGACGCCGGCAAGACGGGTGTGCATCGAATCGATCGCGTCCCATTCCGTCATCCTGACAATCCCGGATTTGTCATGGGTAAGCGACTCGGAGATCGTTTCCATGCTGTTTCCGATGGGGGAATAGACCCCGATTCCCGTTACAACGACCCTGCGTGCCTTGCTCATCCGTCGCCTCGCTTGATCCCTTGATGTTCCTGATGGGTGTCTTTTATGTTCAGCCTGTCCTTGTACATCTGTTCCACCATGCGTGCAAATGCCCGCTCCTCCCCGGGCTCCGGCGGGTCCAGCGGTTCAAGGTACCGGACCGATGTGGTTACCGTCGTATCGGGGGGTATGAACCACGTTCCGGAATGATTGAGGAATGGCGGCCGGGTGTCCAGGACAATCGGCTGGATCGGGACGTTCGCCTGACGCGCCAGGAGGATGTAACCAGCCTTGAACGGATTCAGGCCGTTCGACGGTGATCTCGTTCCCTCCGGAAACAGAAGAACGCTCCTGCCCTTCAGGATTTCAGCCTCCGCGGCATTAATGATCCGGAGCCCGTCAAAAGCGCCGCCGTCACCGGTAATGATGTACCCGAGCGACTGGATGACGCGTCGAACTGGATAGTACTTCCCGAGTCCGGTTTTCGCGACCAGGCAGACGCCGGGAATCGTCGCGGAAAAATAAACGGAATCCGTAAGCGTTGGATGGTTCGCGATGAAGACACACGGGCCGGGATGCCGAGTGCCTGTTGGCGGGCCGATCCGGTGAATTCCCAGGATGGCGAACGCCTTGAACCACACCCGCAGCGGGAGGCGGACCGACGAGTTCAAGAAGCGTTCGTAGGCCAGTCGTACCCTGCCGGAAGTCAGGGAGGAGGGAAGCGACAGGATGAAGCAGCAAAGTAATCCGATGGCGAACGAGGTGCCAATGACCCACGCCAGTGGGACGATAAGGATACGGCGAATCAGAACTGCGGCCAACACGCCCCCTAATCAGACGTAATGGCCTGGGCAGCGTTCGAATATCCGAAAGCCTCCCTGACTTCGTCCGGAATGTGAAAATCAAGAACGTAGTCCGGTGGACGCAGACCCACCTGTTCGGTGAAACCATGCGCGCAGACCGAATTGTCCGTAAGCTTCCTGATTTCGAATTCCACAACCAGTTTGTGCCGACATTCCGTCAACGTGGCCCGGCAGGAAAACCTGTCGAGATATCGCAGGGGGCGTACATGCTTCACGGATGAGCGTATGACCGGGAATACATAACCGGTTCGCGAAACAACGTCAAAAAGGTCGACCCCGGCCCTGCTGAACAGTTCAGTCCTGGCGATTTCGAAATACTTGATGTAGTGCCCGTGCCACACGATCTTCATCATGTCCACGTCGTGGAAGGGCACGGTAAGTTCAACGACCGCTGTGCGGAGTTCTAGCGGATCCATGGATAGCAATCCTCGCCGGACCGACGGATCACCGCGTCGACCACTGCTTCGATTTCGTCGTCCAGGGGCCTGTCGTCGATGACCGCCGGCGACACTGACCGCAGATTTCTGACAGCTTCGGCGAGGCGCGGGCGTGCATCAAGTCCACCACGCATTTCGGCGGCCTGGGCGGCCGTCATAAGGTGGATGGCAACCACGCGTTCGACCATTTCACAGATGTTCCTGGCGTCCCGGGCGGCGATGGTGCCCATGCTGACCTTGTCCTGGTTGTGCAGTTCCGTGGATCTGGAAAAAGATGTCGCGGGCATCGTTGACTTGAGCGCTTCAGCGGTGATTGCCGACGCCGTGATCTGCATCGCCTTGAATCCGTGGTTCAGGCGCGCGCCAGGTCCGTTCGTCGCAAGCCCCTTGGGAAGTCCCCGGCTGAAGTGATCGTCCACCAGTAGCGCAATCTGCCGATCACAGAGATCCGCGACGCTGGCCAGGGCGATCTTCAGGGAATCGGCCGCCAGCGCGACGTGGCCACCATAGAAATTCCCACCCATCAGCACTTCGCCGTCGACCGGGGCCAGCAGCGGATTATCGCTTACGCCGCTGGCTTCAATCCTGAGCCATTCGCAGGTCCAGCGCATCGTGTCGGCGAGCACGCCGATAACGTGTGGCGAACACCGGAGGGAATAGGGATCCTGAATGTTTTCAGGGGCGTCAGACGGAGCGACTGGTTTTTCTTCGGACAACAGTTCACGAAGCTTGCAGGCGACTTCTGCCTGACCGGGAAAAGGCTTCGCTTCGAATATTACCGGGTGGAAGTGGGCCGAATTGCCGCAAAGACCGTGAACGGAAAGCGCGGTGGCCAGAATGGCGGCGTCCAGGATGCGGTCCGCCCTCGCAGTCGCGGTCGCGGCGATGCCGGTCATGACCGACGTTCCGTTCATTATCGCCAGGCATTCCTTCGTCTGGAAACGGTAGGGCTCAAGGCCGGCACGCCGCAGCGCATCGGCCGAATCAAGCAGTTCGCCCCTGTAAAAGGCATGGCGTTCGCCAGCCATGGTTGCCGCGATGTATGACATAGGTGTCAGGTCGCCGGACGCGCCGACCGAACCGCGTTCGGGGATCGCCGGGACCACATCGCGGTTCAGCAAATCCACGAAGCGTTCCAGAAGAGGCCTTGTCACGCCGGAGTATCCACGCGAAAGGCACAGCAGTCGGCAGAACATCGATGCGCGCGCCTCCGGGATCGACAGCCAGCTGCCGCTGCCGCACCCGTGGTAAGTCCTCACTTTTTCGCCCAGTTTCCAGCTTTCTTCCGCTGAAATCCTGTTGCCGCAGCAGCCGCCGAATCCTGTCGTCACACCGTAGATGGCGGTCCCGGCGTCAAGCGCTTCCGCCAGGTGCCGGTTTGACGTCTCGATGCGTTCGGCAATTCGGCCTTCGCCTGCCAGCGCCACCGAAGCGTGTCCATGGGCGACGGCGATGATTTCTGTAATGGAGGCACTTTCTTCGGAAACAAGGACTGTCATTGACGGCTCTGTGTCGGTGTACAACTTGGACCCTCTGGAGGAATCGCGTTCCCAGTCTACGGACGTAACGTTTATTAGACTATGGCAAGGTAGGTGTCAAGGCGTTGAACCTGGGGCGGATTCGGCGCAAATCGCCTCCGCGAACAGGATGGTTGAGCCTCTGGCGATTCTTTTTACCAGCCCTCCGAGGACACGGCCAGGCCCGCATTCAATAAATGTTCCGCCACCCTTCCCGACAGCGGTTTGCACGGACTGCATCCACTGCACCGGCTGCGAAAGCTGCAGTACCAGTTTGCGCCTGATTTCGGCCGGATTTTCTTCCGGCATTCCGGTGACGTTATCTATGAACAGGCATTTCGGTGCACTGAATCTGACCTGGTCCAGGTGTCGTGAAAATTCATCAGCTATGCCAACCATCAGCGATGAGTGAAACGGGGCGGATACCTTCAGCGGGATTACCCTGACCGCCGCCGAGCCTCCCAGGACAGCCGCCAGGCGCTCGATCGCCCCGGAGGTTCCGGACACGACGAACTGGTTGGGTGCGTTGCGGTTGGTTATTTCGAGAGGTTCACCACCTGCCGCCTTCGAGGTGGCCTCGCCAAGTTCAGGTTCCTGCATTCCGATGACTGCCAGCATCCCGCCAGGGATTCTGAGGGAGGCCTGAGCCATAAGGACGCCCCGTGTCCTGACCAGGCGCACGGCGTCGTCGAAATCCAGGACTCCGGCGTGAACGAGCGCTGCGTATTCACCAAGGCTGTGGCCCATTACTACGTCCGCGCTCCAGCCGAGATCGGTAAGTGAACGAGCCGTGGCCACGTCGGCCACCAGAAGTGCAGGCTGCGCATTCTCCGTGCTGGTGAGGACTTCTTCAGGTCCCTGCGAAATGAAACTGTCCAGCGGAACCCCGGTTATCCTGACGGCATCGGCAAGGAGCCGGGCGTAGTGGCCGCCGTTCTGCGGTAACGCCGCATCCATTCCGGGGTACTGGGAACCCTGCCCCGGAAACATGAACACGTTCAAGGCACTCATCTGGATTCACCTCTTTTCGGTGGTCAGCAATTGCAGGGCGGCTTCCCTGTCGATCTTTCCAGCTTCGGAAATCGGGAGTTTGTCCACGACCACGATTCGGCGGGGAATTTCCCACGTTTCAAGGCATCGGCCCAGTTCCAGCCTCAGCTTTTCGGCGGTAAGCGACGTTTCGACCAGCGACATCAATTCAATTCCGCGTCCACGGACCGATGGCCGCGTTGTAACCCACACGTTCCTGACGCCGGCCAGTTCAGTAATTCGTTCGCGAACGCATTCGATTTCAACCCGCCGTCCGCCGACCTTCACCACGCCATCCGTCCGTCCGATCAGCTTGAACCGTCCGTCATGAAACTCGACAAGATCGCCCAGCACCAGGCGCGCCGGCGTACCCACCAGCGAACCCGAAACCCATGGCGACCTGACCGCGACGGACTTGTCTTCCGGCGTCAGTTCGATGCCGGGCAGGGGCGTCCAGAGATCTTCGCCCCGGGCCCTGGTGCGTGTGGCGATTCCGCCGGTTTCCGTCGAACCGTAGACCTCGTGAACCGGCGCTTTGAACAGCGCCGAGAACTCGACGGAGGTTTTCGACGGCAGCAGGCCGGCTGAAGAAAACGCCATCCTGATACCGGTCAGCCCGCTGGTCATCGTCAGTGCGGCAAGATGAACCGGCGAACTTATCAGCACACTGGATTTGTGAAGGTTCAGTTCGGCGAGGATCGTCGCCGGGAAGTACAGGGATTCACGGACGATGCGCGAACCTGAAACCAGCGGCACGACGACGCTCAGCAGCAGTCCGTATATGTGGTACAGGGGGACAGTCGAAACAAGAGTGTCCGATTCTTTCAGGTCGTAGATGTCAATAAGGGTGCGCCCCTCCCCAAAGAGATTCCCGGGGTTTTTTGTCCACTGTCGGGACTTGCCGGTCGTTCCGCCGGTGTGGAGTTGTACGAAAGGAAGATCGGGATCGGTGCATGCCGGGGGATGCGCGGCCGAACCCTCCGAAACGATACAGCGGTGAATGGTGAACCCGCCGGCTTCGAGGGTCCGGGTTTGATCCGTGATGATCCCGGCCACAAGCCCGGACTCGGCAGTCGCGTTGATTTCTTTATCTGAAAGGGAATGGGGGAATACGATGCCACCTTTCACCGACGCCGCGGCCAGCAACGCCGCGGCCGCGACGCAGCGATCGTCCGTAGCAAGGCAGAACCATTTTTCATCGTCGTCAGGCCACAGGGACTCGCGAAGCTTCCATGCCGTCGAAAACACCTGCCCCCGCGACACGCCATCGGTCGAAAATGGCATTTCGGGCATCGGACCCAGTTTTCGGCCTTCAAGATACAACGGTGGACGCCTCCGACACTCGCCCTGCGGGGGAATTGTAACGGCAAATCGGTCTTTGAGGGACCCGAAATTGGAGGGACTTGACGGCAGGGGCAGATGTGCGGCCTCCGACGTGGAGGTCATTCGTGAACGTTGCGCCCGATCAGTTCAAGAACCGGCCCGGTGCCCGCTATCTGCGCGGTCGTCAGGAATGCGCCCTCCATGGAGCCGAGAATGCCGGAGGCATATGCGTTCTGGCCGGCGGAATAAATGTGTCCAAGCGGAATCCCGCGCAGCATGGCAGTTCGAAGAAGTTGATCTGTGGTCCTGGCGATACCGTTGCCGGTGCCTTCCGGACTGTTTACCCAGTCCCTGATGGTAAGCGGCGTGAAAACGTCCAGCAGCCTCGCGGATTCGAGGGGCCCGAGGATTCCCTCGATTTCCCGGCACATGGCGGCCGCCTGCGTTTCCTTTTCATGCCTGTATAACGGTCCGCGGTTGCCCGTGGTTGTCGTCACCCACTGATTCCATTCTTCGATCGTCGAATGCCGGTGAATGGACAGCAGCGTCGTTGCGGCGTCGGGGGTCGCCGTGAGCTGGCCGAAAACACCTTCCCTGACCCTGCCGGACCCGGTGTCCACAAGCATGCTGAAAGGTCGCGCCGGAAATCGGGAAGATGGCACCGCGAGCTGGACGCCGACCAGACCCGGGGTGTTTTTCAGATTGAGTATGCGCGTCCTGAACGCTTCACTGAAAGTGTCCGGGGGAAGCAGGTCAAGCATTACACGGGGGTGTACGGTCGTAACGACGACGTCTGCCGGCAGTAACGCCCCGTCCACGGTTTCAACGGAAACGACTTCGCGATTCCTGACACCGATTCGCACCACCTCGCTGGAGCAACGGATTTCACCGCCATCTTCCTTGAAGCGCGACACGAAGCGTTCGACGATTTCGGCTCCCGACACAGCCGGGCGGCCATAAGACTGCATCTGCGAGGCACCAACAAGCAGGAAGAGGTTTGTTGGGCATTTGTCCAGCGAGACCCCGAGGGAAGTGACGACAAACGACAGGATCCGTCGGCCGGCCGGGCTGAAACCGATCTTTGCCAGCCATTCGTCAGCGCTTAAGCGGGCATCCCCGAGCCCGGTGAGTCTGGACATTGAATGCAGGAAGGAAAAATCGTTCAGAGTGGTCGCGACGGTCCTGAGCACTTCCGTCAGGCTGTCGACCGCGTGTCGTTCGCCAGGGAGCGTTTCAATCAACCGCTCGCGGACAGGTTCGATTCCGACCGGGATTTCGAATAACCGGTCTCCCAGAAGGCATCGGTACATTGGCGACCCCTCCGGGCACATGGCCATCGGAATCGCGTCGCCCAGTCCAAGTGCGTCAAGAAGGCTGTACTGTACGTGTCCGCGGTCGATGCTGCCGAGGTAGTGGATTCCAACCGGACACGGGATGCCGCCACGGATATAACTCCACATAAGGCCGCCCGGGTGTCGATTTTTTTCGACAATGACGACCCGGTGTCCGAGGCGCTGGAGCAGTATCCCGCACGTGAGGCCGGATACCCCGGATCCGATGATGACGACATCAGCCTGGCGCATCAAGTCGAACCTCGAAGGCGGTGGGCCGTAGTACCGGTTCAATCACCAGGATCCCGTGGCACCTTGAGCCGTTCTGTGGCGAACAGGCGGCCGGCAGTCGTCCGTCACGTATGAATCGACACGCCAGGGCGACGGCCGTCGCAGGAGCGGACGCAAAATTTCCGATGTGCCCGGCGTAGTTCCAGACCGTTCCCGAAAACCCGGATTCAGAGACGAAGGTGTTTAATATTTCAGTCGACGCCGGCGATTCACCGGGCGAGATTCCAGCGAAAACCGCATCAAAATCTTCGTTCAGACGTTCGATCCCGCCCAGGGCGCCAATGATCGCGGCGGCCGCTTCCGCGGGTGACTGGACGGCCTTGACATGGACGGCGCTGACGACGGGATAACGTTCGCCTGTCGCCACCGGGTCGCCAAACCGGTCAACCAGAAGGGTGCCGCCACCGTCCGCGCCGTCGCAGTCGGGGGCATTCGCGTCCAGCAGCCTGGTCACGCCGGGCACGAATTCGTCGAGCCCCGCAAGCAGGAGATGCCGGTCGGCCGCCGTGGGCAGCAGGCCGGCCAGGAAGACCGCCTGCCAGAAGGAGTCACGGTATCCGGTTGTGGTGACATTGGGCCCCCTGATAACTTTTTCGATAGCGATCTGGGCGGCGAGACTGTTGTGGACGGAACCGACAAAGTCAGTCGGGCTTGCGAAGTCGCAGTCTGATTCAAACAGATTCTTCAGGAAGTCGAAAGATTCCGACTGGGCGCCCCAGGCAGTGCCCAGAAAAACGCCGTCGGCGCGGGCCTCTGGAGCGAGCCCATGGAAAATGCGGTCGGCGAGGGCAAGCGACATGCGCGAAAGCCTCTTGAGCCGACGAATCCTTCTGGGCGGCAGAGCCGCGGACATCAATTCGTCCGGGCAGGCGCCCGCGCAGGATTCGTTTCTTTCCAGGGCGGCAACCGTTTCATCGATGAATCCGACGCGGGTGATGCATTCCTGGTTGATTACCCGGAGTGCCGGCGTGCGCAGGCCTGGTTCAGTCACACCGCTGCGACGGGATCTGCCGATGGCGATCGAGGCATTGTTTCCCCCGAAGCCGAAGGAGTTGGAAAGCACGGTGCGGACCGGTTGGTCGATCGGTGTCATCACCGGATGGATTCCAAGAGATTCGTCCAGGTTTTCGCATCCGACGTTCGCCGGGATCAGGTTATCCCTGACGGCCAGCCAGGATACAGCGCATTCGACGGCCCCGGCTGCACCCAGCGAGTGGCCGAACGTGCCCTTGACCGATGAAAGGGCCGGGACGTTCGATTCGCCAAAAAGCGCAAGTACTGCTTTGCTTTCCACGGCGTCGTTGTCCCTGGTTCCAGTTCCGTGCAGGTTGATGTAGTCGACGTCGGCGATGCTGACTCCAGCGTCGTCAAGCGCTCCCTTCATCGCGGCCATGGCCCCGAGTCCTTCCGGGTGGGGCGAACTGGCATGATACGCATCGCAGGTTATGGCGCCGCCGAGTATTTCGACGTCGTCGTCGTCGCCGAATCGACCTTCAAGAAGCATGAACGAAGCGCCTTCCCCGAGCGACATCCCGGCACGGTCGCGATCCAGCGGGCGTGTGCCGTCAGGGTCAATCAACTGCAGCAGCCGGAATCCGTGGTACGTGAGCATCGATATCGCGTCCGCGCCACCGGCGAGTACCCTCAGTGCGCTGCCAGCCCTGATTATCTTCATGCCGGCGATAATCGCGACGGCGCTGCTTGAGCAGGCCGTCGAAACCGTCAGCGCCGGGCCGAAGCATCCGATATCCGCAGCGATGTACGTGGCGATCGTGCCAAGTCCGTGCCATCTGTAGGTGTCGGGGTTCTGTTCGCCCCTGCGGTACATAATTTCGGTTTTCGGCATGCCGCCGCTGGTCGTTCCCACCAATATGGCGTCGGGAATGGCTCCGCCCGCCGCCGCAATGGCCTGTCTGGCAGCCGCAAGGGCAATGGCATGCGTCCTCGGGACGTCGTCGGACCAGTGGAAATCCGGGATTTCGCCAGCCGGGAGCGAGCCGCGGGTACCGACATCTATGAGTGATGCAGGCCGCAGGCCCCTTGCGCGTTTCCTTAAGGCAATCCCCGTTTCTTCGAGGTCTTTCGACACTGAAGTGATGATGCCGGTCCCGGCGATGATTATTCTGGGCGGATTCATTTGTCGGAAGTCTTGGACCTGATGAATTCGGCAAGGGCCGCAACCGAAGTGAAAGCCTTCTGCCCCGCGGCCTTGCTGTCGATCACGACGCCATAAGTCTTTTCGATCATCATGACGAGTTCGAGCACGTCAATCGAGTCGATTCCGTACGGACCACCGACCAGCGGTTGGTCGTCGGCGATGTCTTCGGGCTTGAGATCTTCAATCTGCAGCGTTTCGACGATCTGAACTTTCAGTTTCTGAATCAATTCATCCATGTGTCGCCACCATTTTCAGTGTACTACCGGGTCGCAGTAAGTCCTTTTTGTCAAACGAAGCTTAGTGACCGAGTGGATGTGTGTCAAAGCCTTTTTTGGGGTTGCGACGGGTGCCCTGTGGACCCCGGGAACACGATTCCGGCGACAGCGTCCTGAAGCCTCTTCAGTGGCCCGGTCTGGCAGAGGTGACGGTCAGCGACAGTGTGCCGCCGTTCCTGATGGTTTCGTGATCGATCCACATGGCGTCCATGTCGATCGGTTCACCGTTGAACGTGGCCGATGTTATGTACATGGCGTCGCCCGAAGCCCCGGGCGCCTCCACGACAAGGTCGCCGCCCGGCAGATTTATTGTGACCTGATCAAAAGCGGGGGTCGTGATGAAGTATCCCGGCCTGCACGGGCTCGGGTAAAGGCCGGCCGCCACGAACACGTACCATGCGGCCAGCGTGCCGGCGTCATCGTTGCCGACCAGGCCCTCGGGCTGGTTGCGGTAGTTGGTGTCCAGGATCCATCGCGTCCAGTACTGCGTGAGGTCGGGCCGTCCGGCATGGATGAACATGAACGGCGCGTGGATGTCGGGCTCGTTGCCGTGGAAGTAGTATCCGGACGGAAGCTGGAAGTCGAACGTGTCCTGTGCCGTCTGGAAGAACTGGTTTAACAGGCCGACAAAATCGTCGTCCGCGCCGGGCTGCACGTTTTCGTCAAAAAGCGCGATCAGCCCCTGCGGATCGTGGGGCGCGAACCACCTGTACTGCCACCCGGAACCTTCGGTATAGCCCTGGTTTTTTCCCCCGAACGACATGACCGTCGGGTCGTACTGTTCAGCGGTCGCGCGCCAGGTGCCGTCGGCATTCCTTTCCCTGAAAAAGCGTATCGCCGGATCCCAGACGTTCCTGTAGTTTTGAGCCCTTGCACGGAATACCGCTTCTTCTTCCGGGCGGTCCAGCGCGGAGGCCAGCTCGGCCAGGCAGAAGTCGTTGAATGCGTATTCAAGCGTCACGGACACGGATGCGTCGTCCTGGTCCTGGGAAACGTAGCCGATGTTGTTGTAGCTGGCGGCGCCACTTCGACGGCCGCGCACGCCTTCCGCAAGGGTGTCATTCGCCGCCGCCGCCAGGAAATCGAAGGCTTCCTGCGCGTCGTAGTCCCTGATTCCCTTCAGGTAACTGTCTGCCAGAACCGTCGCCGCGTGCTGCCCAATCATGCATTCCGAATCGCCCGAAGCCAGCGCCCACATCGGCAGGTTGCCGGACTGGCGCGCCATTTCCAGCATCGACCTGTTGATGTCCAGGTGGACTTCCGGCCAGACCAGCGCCAGAAGCGGTTGCTGGGTGCGGAATGTGTCCCACAGCGACAGGTCGGTGTAGTAATCCCAGCCGTCGGTCGTGTGGACTTCCCCGTCGAAGCCGCGATATTTCCCGGTCACGTCGTTCCATAACTGCGGCATCAGGGCCGTATGGTAAAGCGCCGTATAGAAGTTCACCTTGCGATCCAGGTCGCCACCGACCGTTTTGAACCGGCCGACGTAGTCTTCCCAGGCATCCATCGCATCGCGCCGCACGTCGTCGAAATCGCGATCGGCCAGTTCGGCGGCCATGTTGGCGCGCGCGCCCTCGAAGTCGACATACGACAGGCAGACCTGGACCTCGACGACCGGGTCTTCGCGCGTATTGAATTCGAACCACCCGCCCCACGTCGTTTCTTCACCTTTCGGGATCGACAGGTCCGCCGTGTCCTTCGTCACGACGCCATCGTGCCAGACGCCGAATCCATCCGGGACGGCACTGAAGCGGAAGACCGCCCGTATGTCATAACCGCCGAATACTGAAGAAAAATCGCCGATGTGATGGTTCAGGACCTCGACAACGCCGTCCTGCGCCATCGTGACGCTTCCGCCCAGGGACTTGTTGTGCACGATGCTGGCGCCATAGTCGATGGTGATGGCGCCACTGGTCGCGCCTTCCGGCCAGGTGTAGCGGTGGTATCCGCAGCGGCTGGTGGCGGTCAGTTCGACCGTCACGTCCGGGTCGGTCAGCTTTACGGTGTAATAACCGGCTTCGGCCCTTTCGGACGCCTTGTCGTATCTGGATGCGAATGAGGCGGCTTCGGTCCTCGCGGTGGTCACTTCCTTGACCGGCATCACCAGGAAATCTCCGTAATCAGGGATTCCGACCCCATGCAGGTGGGTGTGGCTGAAGCCGTAAATCAGCGGGTCGGCGTACCTGTATCCGCCGCAGTGCGACCAGAAAATCGCGCCGTATTCGTCACCGGTGTCGGGGCCGGGCTTGATCATGCCGAATGGCAATCCGGGACCCGGATATGTGTTGCCGATGTTGACGATACCATCCTGGGTACCGATGAACGGGTTGATGAAACGCGCATAAGGCGGTTCGTCGATGCCATCCTGCAAATCGGTGTCCCCGGCAGCATCGAACACGTCGCTGACCGGCGCCGTCAAATCGCCGCATCCCACATCCGCAAGGCCAGCCACCACAACCAGGAAAAACAGTCTGTTCATTCTGATCCAATCCATTCGGTATTCGTCCGGCGAGGCCGCACTTCGGACGATATTCTGCTGGAACAGTGGCTGTCAATTGTCCCGACGCCGCTCCGTCGTGCGGGCGGCAAAGATATCCGCCCGCGCATGACATGGCCATGACATCACAAGTCCAGACTGAAGAAAGGTACGGTCGGTGTTCTGCACCTGACCACCCGCCCGCAAGCGGGCATTTGAACCCAACCTGGAGACACCCGCGATGAGAAAACTCCTTCTGACATCGGTTACTGGTCCGTTCGGCGTGGACGATGCCTTCGGTCGCAAAGACAACAAGATGGAATTGATGCACAACCAGGTCACGCGCGAACAGGGCGTGTTTTCATTCCGTTTCAACCACCCGAGCTTCGGCCTGCATTTTCTGGCGGAAAACGTGCTGACCCCGGCGACAGTACTTGATTATCCGACTGGTGCCGCCTTCTGCGCCGAAGTCGCCCGGGGCTACGAATACGTCGGCATCAGCTTCATCATCCCTAACTTCCTGAAGGCGCAGCACATGGCCAGGAAGATCAGGGAGCTTTCGCCTGGCAGCAAAATCATCCTTGGTGGGCACGGAACCGCCATTCCCGATATCGAAAAGCTGATTGATCACGACTATATATGCCGCGGCGAAGGCATCCAGTTCCTGCGTGGGCTGCTTGGCGAGCCGCTTGACCGGCCGATCCGGCATCCCGTCATGAACAGCTCATACAACCGCAAGGTGATGGGTGTCCCGATCCCCGAGTCGTCCGCGATCCTGGTTCCCGGCGTCGGATGCCCCAACAAGTGCCGCTTCTGCGCGACGTCGCACTTTTTCGGGGAATACACGCCTTACCTGAAAACCGGCCGCGAGGTCTTCGACGTGTGCTGCCGCTCACAGGACGAAATGGGCGTCACCGATTTCGGCGTCCTTGATGAAAACTTCCTGAAGATGCCGGAACGCGCGCTGGAACTGATGGAGCTGCAGGAATCCTCCGGCAGGCAGTTCACGTTCGCGATCTTCAGCTCCGCGGAAACCCTGGCGGCGCTTGGCGACCTGGATCTTCTGGTGCGAATGGGCGTGAACTTCATCTGGATGGGCGTCGAGTCAAAAAAAGAGATGTACGATAAGAACCGCGGAGTGGATTTCAAGAACCTGATTGTGGAACTTCGTCAGCGCGGCATCGCGGTGATGGCCTCGGCCATCCTGTTCCTGGAACATCACGACCGGGTCACCATCACCGACGACATTGACTTCGCCATCGGGCTGAACCCGGATTACCTGCAGTTCATGGGACTTGGCCCGATTCCCGGCACGAAGCTTTACGAGGATTACGCGGGGCAGGGCAAGCTTCTGAAAGACATCCCGTGGGAAGATCAGCACGGCCAGGACCGCATATGGTTCGATCACCCGTCGTTCACACGTGATGAAAGCCGCCAGGTACTGGTTGACGCGTTCAAGCGGGACTACGTGGAAAACGGGGCGTCCTTCATGCGGACGATGCAGACGACGCTGAACGGCCTGACTTACACGACCCGACACGAAGACCCGCGCGTCCGTGCGCGGTCGGAAGCATTTCGCGCGCGCGCCCTTGAATTGCGGTTGTTCCTGCCGGCCGCCGCCATGTTGTCAAAAAATCCGGTCACATCCGCACAGGTGGTCGAATTGCGGCGCCAGTATGGTGAATTGTTCGGTGCAGTGACGGCGAAGGAACGCATCATGTCCGGCGCCGTGGCCGCCTGCGCGACATGGGATCGCCTGCACAACGCCATCTTCGGCGATGTCCGTCAGCCGCCGGCCGCAACGGTCAACTACCGTCAGGCCGAAAACTGCGCGCCCGCCGGAAAAAAGCCCTTCAAGGCCGTCAATCCCGCGCTTGCACGGGCCGGTATTTCGGCATCCGCTGCGATTCTGCCCTGAAGATGAAGGCCTGCCGGCCGATGGCTGTCCTGACACGCGCGCCTGGTACCGGTCAGAAATCCGCCAGACAGAAGCCGGGTTCGTCGACGAACCGGTCGAAGATGATCACGAACGCCACGGCGGCCTGCATCATCAAGGCCTTATCGTCGTAAAGCGAGCAAAGCTGGGATTCGCGGGTCTTCTTGTCGGCCGCGGCGAAGAACCTGGAAAACAGACCGTCCAGCGGGTGGTTGGACGAAGGCTCGGTGACGATGTCCAGCCCGCCGGCCTGTGAATACTGCATCGTGCTCAGCAGCAGGCGTCGCTGGGTCTCGACATCAGTGACATGGAAGCCCCAGAGGTGCAGCAGGATACGTTCAGCTTCGCAGATACCGGCGTGCGCGATAGCTTCGAAAAGACGCGCGGAGGTTTCATCCAGCGGGGTGCATTGCGACCTGATCGTCGTCAGGATTGTCGCCGCCTTGTGCAGGCGATACAGCCGCTGGGCCCCGTCCATCTTCTTTGGTGTCGAATGTGTCCCTGTGGGTTTGAATCCTTTGTAATCCTTGCGGAAAAGGATGTCGAACACGATTTCGTGGAAGCTGCCCACAGGCAGCGGGTCGACCACTCCGATTCGCATGTCCAGTATGTTGTCCAGTTGATCCGCGAGCTTCGCGCGCAGAAGCTCCGGCGTCCGCGTAGACTGCTCGAGCACCCTGGAAATGTAATACTGGTACGACTCGGTATTTTTACGCGTCAGCCATTCAATGCGTTCGTTCAAGAACCAGGCGTCCGTCGGGTCGATCTGCTGCAACAGGCCCTGGAAAAGCGCGTCAAGTTCGGTTGTGTCTTCCAGGTCTTCCCGCTTGTCGTGCAGCAGTTCGGTCATGAGGTCCAGCAGATTCGTGCGACCGCGCGCGCGAACCAGCAGAGCCGCTGCCCGGAGAGGATGCAGGACGGCCAGCGTGCCCAGCAGTCGCCGTCGCCCGTTGTAGGCTTTTTCGAGGTATTCAAGCATCCGCGCCATGACTTCGCGATCATGGTCGGAAAGCTCTTCGCCGTTGGTGATCACGGGAAGGCAGTCCTGTGTGGCTTCCGACGTCAGCATCCAGTTCAACTGTGCTGACATGACGAAAAAAGCTTCAAGATCCCAGAGGTTACGGGTCCGGTCGACGTTGGAACTCATTCATCCACCCAGGGAAGAACAAGCAGCGATTATGCCACTTTGTGCGTCCGCGGGTAGGGTGACTTGATGCTTTTATCGGGTCGTCGTCGGGCGGTTGACACATCGCCCGCGAAGCGTACCATTTGCACCGTGCCGCGGGTGGCACTTTTCCGTCTGGTGCTGACTGATGAAGGTCGGGGTACTGACAAACCTGAATTCAAGAAAGAACCTGTCTGGCGGATGCTGTTTCGACGGGGCGGCCATATCCGAAGATTGCATCGTTTGCCGGACCCACGACATTTCCGAAATCCGGCCCGCTTTGGAAGAATTCATCGACATGGGCTGTGAGTACTGGGTCGCGGACGGCGGCGACGGCACTCTGCATTGGATGCTGAACGAGGGGCGCGAGGTCTTGCGGCTTCGGGGACTCTGGAAGGAACCCGGGTCGTATCCGAGGATCGTTCCTTCCAACGGCGGCACGATTGATTTCGTCGCGCGTACGGTTGGTATAAAGGGCAGGACCGATAAGGTCGTGAAGCGGCTCATTGATGGTTTGCGTGCCGACGAAAAATTCGAGTCGGTCGAACTGGACACAATCGTTGTCCGCGGTCACCGCCCGGGCGACCCGGACGATGTGTGGTCGTTCGAACGCAACGGTTTCGCCATCGCGCTGGGCGGCATCGGCCAGAAGTTTTTTTCCAAGTATTACGAGCGGCCCAACCGGAATCCGCTGGACATCATCGATATCAGCGCCCGCACGAGTGTTGGATATCTCGCGTCCCTGCTCCCCGACACTTTTCTTCCCGACGCAACGGCGGACCTGCGTGAATACGGTCAGTTCATACTTTCGGGCACTCGGGCCGAGGTGCAGGCGGATGGGCGCAAGTTCGATTACGGCGTTTACCAGGGGCTGCATGCCAGCTCGGTCGAAATCGACTTCGGGACCATGAAACTGTTTGAATACGCCCGCGATCCGGGGAAGATGCACATCGTGGTCGGCGACCTGCCGCTTATCGAATGCGCATGGAAGTGGACGTGGTATGTGGCCGGCAAGCCGATTCCCGGCAAGCACTGGCATGAATTTGCCGGTACGACGCTGGACGTGGTCGCCACCGGTGACCAGCTTCTTGATCCGGTCATCGATGGTGAAATGTACTTCGGCTTCGACAAGGTCGGAGTGAGTCTCGGGCCGCGTGTGACCTTCCCGATTATTTGTGCCAGGAACTAGACTTTTCCCCCCGGCGCCTTCCCCTTCGGAATTTTCTGAACTTCCTGATTGATCGCGATAATCGCGCAAATTCGGCGCCAAGGACGTTGAATGAAACCGAGATGTTCCAACCGAGCAGTTGCCACCCGGGCAGGTCGCCCATGCGTCCGTTAAGGGAAACGGAGGGCCATCAGAGGCTTTTTACCACTGAATACAGCGATGACGCGGGCGGGTTGGCAAGCCAGTCGGCGAAAGGCTCGTCAAGACCGAAAATTTTCTGGATGAATGGAACCGCGAATGTTTCCACGACTGTCAGTTGCTGGTGTCGGGTGATGGTTGGCTGACTATCCATGCTGTAATAGACCTTGTGGTCGCAGAAATTGCCGTGGTTGGCGCCATCCATCCAGACTTTCCATTTTGGAGATGCCTGCCGGTTGTAAGCAGCATTCACGTAGCTTTCGAAGCTCTGTCCGTCCTCGCCGCCGCCAAAAACCAGGAAGCCACCGGGCAATTCGTAGTTGAAATCGGCCGGTCCCAGGAAGATCGCGCCAACGGTGTTGCTCCGGGCAGTCGGGTTTTCCTGAAGGAATTCCTGCATACGGTAACAGCCCTTCGAGTGCCCGGCGAAAGCGATTTCCGAAGTCGTTCCAAGCCCCTCCAGCGCGGGGTGGATCGAACCCAGGTTTGAAATCCCCCGGAATTGTTGCACGGTCGCCTTGATTTGGGCGGGAGCCTCGTCGGAGTAGCCGTTTGTCATTTCAGTCTTAGGCATGACCGTGATGACGCCCCACGTTGCCAGAAGCTGACCGAGGTGTTCGTGGTTGATGTGAACGGCACCGTTTCCGTGCAGGATCACCAGCAGCGGATATGTCCCGGGAACTCCCGGCCTGCGGACCGAGCCGCATTCGGCAGGGTAGAACACGCGTGCGTAGTTGGTCGCGACATCAAGGTAACCGGCGCCGTACGGGCCGGTCGTCGTCGGGGCGTCGCCCGCCGTTTCGCGGCCCGGGGTGGTTCCGTCGCACTCTATTACGCCGGACGGTGCGGACTGGAATTCGACCGGGAAGACGCGAGTGCCGCCGTTGTCCCCGAAGACCACGCGGACCTTGCCCTTCGGACTGGATTTCAGCATTCCGACCATTCTGTTTTCATCGACCCCGATATTCCCGGTACCACCCGCGACCAGCGTTCCGCCGATATCCGCGCGGGTGTTGAATTCGCCCCCAACCATGGTTGTGTGCAGCACGGAGCCGTCGATCACCACGATGTCGCCGGCCGCGCCTGCTGGTGGGTGGAAGTCGTACAGGGCTGGCACCCCGGTTTTCCACGAGTCCCTCTTTTCGCACCGGCCAAGTGAAAAATCGCAGACCTCGTCGTCTTCGCAGTCCGCGAACGTCCGGCAGAAGTCGACGGTCACTGTTCCGCTGTCCCGGCCGGTGTCGCCAGAACCTTCATCGGATGTCGACGTGTCGACTTTCCCGATGTCGTCCGTTCCCTGGTCGGTCGTCGACTCGTCATGCGGCACCAACGCGTCAGCCCCGTTGTCGCGTGGCTGGTTCGTGTCGGGGACGGCAGTGTCCTGCAAGACCGAGTCCGGCGAAGCCGTGTCGTCTTCCCATCCATGATCCAGGTGCGACGTGTCGTAGCCATGTTGGGACGTGCCGCACGCCGCAAGCAGTGCAGTGGCGATACAGGCAAGGACGGTTTTGGCGATTCCGTTTCTGTGTCGAGTCATTGCGATTCCTGACAGTGTCTGACATGCGAAGTCTATTTAATTTCCCGGATGTTTCAATCGCAGATTCTCCAGATGTTGATGTGTTGTTGTCGGAATGCTGGTATCCGGGCATGTGCGAATTTTGCTGGCGTCCGCGAGGCTCGATGGTTCACAATAAATGCACCCACGACTCATGCGGGCTAATGCGATGCTGATGACCGGCAGACTGGACATGACGGTGATCCTTTTTTTTGCATTGCTGTCCCCCTCCGTGAATTTCGCGTGTTCGGCAATGCTTCCCGGTGGTCAGGATGTCCTTATCATCGTGCCCGACGGCGGTCGTGATGCGCCGGACGAAAATGCCGGCTTCGACCTGACGGGCGACACGCCTGACGATAATGGCGGCGAGCGCGATATTCCTGTTTACAAAGACATTTCCGGCGTGGACCTGGGCGCGGTCGAGTGTTCTGATGACCTGGACTGCCCGCAGTCCGGGAAGCCGTGCGAATACGTCAGGTGTGACCTGGGGACTGGTTCCTGCGTCCAGAGCAACACTTCAAAGTCGGGCGACATGTGCGACGAAGGTTACCGGTGCCGGAAGGACGGCCGGTGCGAAGACGGCGTTTGCGCGTACCATTCCGTCGAATGTCGCGACTGTGGTGACGGCGTGTGTTTCAGCGTCGGTGAAAACTGCAGCGATTGCCCGGAAGACTGTGGCATCTGCCCCGAAACCGAAACAGAATGCCAGGACGGCCTGGATGAAGATTACGACGGCGACACCGACTGTGCCGATGCCGAAGATTGCGACCGGGATTCGCGCTGCGGCGACTGGAAGTGCACCGACTACACCATCGATGAATTTATGGTGTGCGGTCAGTCGCTGGCCGTCGAACCGTTCGGGATGTCCGTGTATGACGAACTGGAGGCATGCGGGATGCTTCCGACGTGGGACAGCTTCATCTATCGCTTTGAATCCACCGCCGACCAGCAGGTGAAGGTCGGCCTGACCCCGGCTTCGGCCGGCGATCAGTTCCGCGTTTTCGTGCTGGAAGGCAAGTGCAATCCCGAATACTGCATCAAGGCCGGGAACAACAACGTTGACGCAACCTTCAACGCGCAACGTGACTGGACCTACTACCTGCTTATCGACACCACGTCGGATTTCGCGGGGGAAGTCACCGTCGAGGTCATCTGCGGCTAGGTTTCCTGCGCCGTCTGGCCGACCACGCATTCCGCGTACCACGCGTCCCATTCTGGAAGACACTGTTCGCGCAGCTTGTCGCGGTCGCAATCCTGGATGGCGATCATGCACAGGTCGAAGGCGTTGAGGGCGCCGACGCACGCGGGGCCGAGGCCGAGGTGGAACCTGCAGCGGTTGGCGGATATCCGCACGCAGTCTTCTTCAGGCTGGCGCAGTCCGCATGCGCACTGATGTCCGGCGATGACGTCGCACGCCCCGTTTTCGGCCGGTATCGGGGTCCCGGGCGACCATGCTTCGCAGGCGTCGATCAGAACGGCCACTTCGGCGTCGCACGAATCGTTTTCAAGCTGACACGCGAACCTCTGCCCCGGCGAGCATTCGTCCCAGGCGTAGTGCGCTTCCCGGCAGTCCGGATCCTGCGTAGCTTGGGCGCAGGTTTCGATGCAGTCGTGACCGCGGTAACCGAATTCCTCCCAGGACGTGCACCCGTCTTCGATTTCGGTGCAGAAGTATCCGCAGACCCAGTCGCCCGGGTTTCCCAGACAGACTTCGTGATACCGCATTTCGGCGGTCTCGCAGCCGGTCGTCGGCTGCCTGCCACACGCCATCCGGTCGAGGCAGTCAACCCACGGATCGGCTTCGCGGCAGTCCGTGCCGTCGATTGTGCCGCCGTGGCAGACATCCAGGCAGGCTTCGCGATAATTTTGCGCCGTTTCTTCCGGGTCGCATTCCGGGTCCTCGATGAAGTCGCAGACCCCGTAGCAGGCGGTTTCCCAGGTGCAAATCCTTTCGCAGTTGTCGCCATTGCCGCACCCGGCCTGGTACAGGCCCGGAATGACCAGTAACAGCAGAAAAAGGTCCTTGAATCGGGAATTTACATTCATGGAACCACCATTCGTATACCGGCGGAACCATTGTCGCAGGATGCGTGGATTTTCTCCACCGCGCGCGTCCCGGGCGGGATATAGACAGATCAATTTGCCGGCACCGTTCCGGGTTGTTGCCTGCCGCCGTGTTTTGGTCTAAAAGAATCTTCCAGCCCGTTCGATCCATTCACTTCAGGGGACAGGATAAAAGATGCAGAAAACCGCAGGGTTCGACAACGAAAAGTATCTTTCCGAACAGACGGCCGCAATCCTTGAACGCGCGAAGACGTTCGGCAACAAGCTGTACATCGAATTCGGCGGCAAGCTGATGTTCGACTTCCACGCGGCCCGCGTGCTGCCGGGGTACGCGCCGAACGTCAAGGTCCACCTGCTGCAGAAACTGAAGGACGAAGCCGAACTGCTGGTCTGCATCCACGCGGGCGACATCGAGCGCCGCAAGATGCGCGCGGACTTCGGAATTACGTACGAATACGATGCCCTGAAGATGATCGACGACCTGCGCGACCGCGGGATCATGGTGCGCGGCGTGGTGATCACGCGGTTTGACGACCAGCCGGCCGCCTGCAGCTTCAGGGACAAACTGGAAAGGCGGAACGTCCCGGTGTTCATGCACAGGGCCACGCGCGGGTATCCGACCGATGTCGATCTGATTGTCAGTCCGGCCGGTTACGGCGCCAACCCTTACATCGAAACGACGCGTCCCCTGGTCATCGTGACGGGCCCCGGACCAGGCAGTGGCAAGCTGGCGACGTGCCTGTCACAGGTCTATCACGAACACACGCGCGGCGGACATGCGGGCTACGCCAAGTTCGAAACCTTCCCGATCTGGAACCTGCCGCTGAAGCATCCGGTCAACGTCGCTTACGAAGCCGCGACCGCCGACCTGCGCGACATCAACCTGATCGATCCGTGGCATCTGGAGGCGTACGGCGAAAAGGCCGTCAATTACAACCGCGATGTCGAAGCGTTCCCGATTGTGAAACGGATACTTTCCCGCATCATGGGCGCCGACAACGTTTACCGCTCGCCGACCGACATGGGCGTGAACCGGGCCGGTTTCGGGATCGTCAACGACGAAGTCTGCAGGGAAGGCGCCCGGCAGGAAATCGTCCGCCGGTACTTCAGGTACGGCTGCGAATACATGATGGGGCTCGCGGACGCTGAAACGGTCCAACGCTGCAAGCTGCTGATGAATGAACTTGAAATCGACGAACTGGATCGCCGGCCCGTGGCGCCCGCGCGCCAGGCCGCCCAGGATGCCGAAAAGGCCGGTAACGACGGCCAGGACACTTACTGCGGTGCCGCGCTTGAACTTCCTGACGGGACCGTGATCACCGGCCACAATTCGCCGCTGATGCACGCCGCGTCGGCCGTCATCCTGAACGCAATCAAGAAGCTTTCAGGCTTCCCCGAAAGGCTGCACCTGCTTTCGCCGAACATCATCGAATCGATCGGCGGACTGAAGAAGGGCATCATGCGTGAAAAGGGCGTCAGCCTGGACGTCAAGGAAACGCTCATCACGCTCAGCATCTGCGCGACGACCAACCCGACCGCCGGCCTGGCGATGGAAAAGCTGAAGGACCTGGCGGGGTGCGAAATGCACATGACCCACATTCCCAGCCCCGGCGACGAAGCCGGCCTGCGGCGCCTTGGCATCAACGTGACGACCGACCCGGAATTCGCGTCCAAGGACCTGTTCATCTCCTGATTTGGCGGGCCCGGCTTTCGCGGTGCAGTTGACTGCACAACCTCTTCTGATAATCTTCAGGCACCAGTCAATGCGGGTAGACGGATGAACGATCCGGTACGGAACGACAGAGGCCCCTTTTCATCCAGCGAATGTGAACTTCAACTCCGGACAATAAGCGACAACCTGGCGGACGGCATGGTGTACCAGATTGATTCAGGACTGGATGGCACGGAACGCCGCCTGACATATGTCAGTCGCGGCGTCGAAAAACTGCACGAGGTTCCGCTTTCAGAAGTGACGCAGGATCCGTCGTTTGTTTACGATTCGGTGGACCCTGACTACCTCCCGCTGGTGATTGAAGGGGAAGCTGAAGCACTCAGGACGATGACAACATTCAGGGTGGACGTCCAGGTCACACTTCCTTCCGGCCGGCAGGCATGGCGTTCGTTCGCTTCGTGCCCGCGGCGCCTGGCAGACGGTCGGCTGGTCTGGGACGGGGTTGAGTTCGACATCACCGCCAGAAAGCAGGCGGAATTTGAATACCGGGAAATGCAGCAGCAGTTGCTGCAGACGCAGAAGATGGAATCGATCGGGCATCTCGCCGGCGGAATCGCGCACGATTTCAATAACATGCTGTCGGTCATCCTGGGTCATGCCGAAATTTCGATCGGCAAGCTTGAACTCGCCGGCAACGACGATGCCGAAATCCTTTCGAACCTGCACAACATAAGGTCGGCCGCGGAACGTTCGGCTGACCTGACCCGGCAACTCCTGGCATTTGCCCGCAAACAGACCGTTCAGCCCAGGGTTCTTGACCCGAACCGGACGGTCGGGGGAATGCTGGCAATGCTGAAGCGGCTGATCGGCGAAAATATCGATCTGGCGTGGGAACCGTCGCCCGATGCGGGACACATCCTGATGGATCCGTCCCAGGTCGACCAGATCCTGGTCAACCTCTGCCTGAACGCGCGCGACGCCATACAGGGCACAGGCAGGGTCGTGATATCGACCTCGGTCAGGTCGCTGGACGGTGAATACTGCGCCAGGCATTCCGGTTGTGTTCCGGGGGACTGGTCTGTCCTGGAGGTGTCGGATGACGGCGTCGGCATGGACCGCGCCACCATGAACAGGCTTTTCGAACCCTTCTTCACGACCAAGGCCAGCGGGCGCGGCACAGGGCTGGGACTGGCGACGGTGTATGGAATCGTCAGGCAGAACGACGGGTTCATACTGGTCGAAAGCTCGCCCGGCAAGGGCTCGAAGTTCAGCATCTTCCTGCCCCGCCAGGGAGGGACGTGTTTCCATCCGCTCAGGGGCGATTCGGAAGCGGCGATCGCGGGCGGGCATGAAACCATACTGCTTGTCGAGGATGAACCGCTGATACGCGAACTGATGGTCGCGATGCTGGAACCGCTGGGATACCAGGTTATGGCCGCATCCTGTCCGTCGGAGGCCATCGACCTGGTGCGCGAGTGTGAAGGTGGAATCGACCTGCTGGTGTCGGACATGGTGCTTCCGGAAATGAACGGGCGTGACCTTGCCGACAGGATCCGGTCGATGAAGCCGGGTACAAAGGTGATGTTCATATCCGGATACGTGGGCGACGCCGGCCTTCCCGGGGGTGTCCTGGCCGCCGGAACGCACTTCCTTCCAAAACCGTTCACACTGGAAGATCTGACCCTCAGGATCCGCGAAGCGATCAAGGGGTAAACCGTCCTCGCGGGCCGGTCCCGACGATCGACCGATCCGGCGAAAATCACTTTGACCCGCTGCATCATTTCTCTTTACAAAATCGTCGCTCTTCAGTAGTTGTGTTGCCGGTCACAGCTTGATGGGGGGCCTTCCGTGGATCTTTTTTTCAATCCGCAGTCAGTGGTCGTTGTCGGTGCGTCAAATGCGATGTTCAGCCTGGGCGGTTCGATCTGTAACCTGCTGAAAAACTACATCCCTTACAAGGGTCGTGTGTACGCGGTGAATTCCAGGGGCGAGCCGGTTTATGACTGTCCCGGATATCCGTCGGTTTCCGCGCTTCCGGAAACGCCTGACCTTGCCGTCATTATCGTTGGGGCTGCAAACGTCGCCGGTGTCCTGCGCGACTGCGCGGCAAAGGGGATCAAGCGCGTCGTGGTTGAAAGCTCCGGTTTCTCTGAATGCGGCGAAGCGGGCGTGGCCATGCAGGCCGAAATCGATGAAATTGCCGCGTCCTCCGGGATGCGCCTGATTGGTCCGAACTGCCTTGGCGTACTCAGCACCGGCGGGCCGTTTTCCTGTTTTTACGGGGTTAATCCCAGCCTGGTCGAGATGATCAAGGTCGTCAATTCCCCGGGCAAGGCTTCCTACGTCTGCCAGAGCGGCGGCGTCGCGGTCCTCCTGGTCGAATCGGCGTTTGACGACCTGGTCGGCGTCAACAAGGTCGTCGCGATCGGAAACCGTTGTGACCTGGATGAAGCGGACTTCATCGACTACTTTCAGACCGACGACACTGAAGTCATAGGGCTGTACGTCGAAAACGTCGGACACGGTCGCAGGTTGATGGATGCGGCCAGGCGTTCGGGCAAGCCGATCCTTGTTTATAAGGCGGGACGGACCGAAGAAGGTTCGCGCGCGGCACTTTCACACACCGCCGGGATGGCCGGGAACGACCGCATATTCGACGCCGCCTGCCGTCAGGCTGGGCTGATCAGGGTCGAAGGGATCGACGAACTGCGTTCGATGCCCAAGATATTTACCGAAATGCCGCCGTTGGCCGGCCGCCGCATCGCGACCTTCACCAACTCGGGCGCGTTCGGCAGCATCGGTTCGGATCTGCTGGTCCAGGCGGGCTTCGATGTGGTGCGGCTTTCGCCAGAAACCCGGGCCAGGCTGGAAAAGACGGGCCAGATATTCAACGCGGGCAATCCCGTCGATATCGGGCCTGCACTGCCGCAGACATACCTGGATATTTTCCAGATCCTGCTTTCCGCGCCGGAAGTGGACGGAATGCTCGCGCTGCTTACCGGTTGGCAGCCGTTCGTTATCGACTGCCTGCAGGAACTTCACAAGATGTGCCGGCATTTCGGCAAGCCTGCCGCCATATACACACCGAACACGTTGTCCAGGATCCTGGCCACGCGGGCCGGGCGCCGGCTTCCGCTTTTCGAAAGTGCCGAGCAGGCGGTCAGGGCGCTGGCCATTTCCCATACGCACCATCAGTTCACGAACCAACCCGTGGCTGTCCTGTCGCCCGCGTCCGCACCGGCGGCCGGGGCCCTGCTTTCCGGCAATGCGGCCGAGATGATCGCGGCCGCAAAGGCGGCTGGCAGGCGTACGCTGAATGAATTCGAATCCAGGCAGGTGATCGCCGGTTGCGTGTCGGTCCCGCGTGAAACGATGGTTAATTCCAGGGATGAAGCTATCGCGCAGGCGGCCGCGATCGGGTATCCGGTCGTCCTGAAGGGCGCGGCGCACGATCTGGCGCACAAGACCGAAATGGACATGGTTCGCGTCAATCTGAAGGACGCCGCTGACGTTGGGGCCGCTTATGACCACCTGACCGGCAGGGGAATCCGTCTTGATGGCGTACTTGTGCAGGAAATGGTGAAGGGTGCGCGCGAATTCGTGATCGGCATGTCGCGTGACCCGCATTTCGGACCGTGCGTCATGTTCGGGCTCGGCGGGACGCTTACTGAGGCATTGAACGATGTCGCTTTCCGGGTGGCGCCGCTGACGGTCGAGGATGCCAGGTCGATGATCGGGGAAATCAGGACGAAGAAGTTGCTTGGCTCATTCCGCGGCGACCGTCCGGTCGATGTGGATGCACTGGTCGGTGCGCTTGTCGGGATTGGCCGCCTTGCCGTTGAAAACGACGATATCGCGGAAATCGACATCAACCCGCTCATCGTGCGCGCCGGCACACCGGTTGCCGTCGACGCCGTCGTCGTCCTGAAATCCTGACCACTGCGATTCACAAATCTTCCTTCCGTTCGCGCGTTTCCCCGACAACCAAAACCGGCTATATTGACCCGGTCGTTGACATGGGTGGTGTGCATGGCCAATCCCGATGAACTTGTTCTGGTGGTACCGCGCCGGCTGGTGCCGACGTTTCAGGGGTTCCTGCCGTTCGACAAACCGGGCGTGTTTGACCTGGTGGCCCGGGGGCGCTTCATGGCCCGCTCGCAGGCCGAACACGACGAAGAATTCAAGCAGATCATTCCGTACGCCGTGTTCATGGCCGGCGACAGGATATTCAAGTACCGCCGTGGCTCGAAGGGCGGGGAATCAAGGCTTTTCGGGCTTGTTTCGATCGGCGTCGGTGGACACATGTCCGCGTGCGACGCGGACGACCAGGGGCGCCTGTACGATACGGCGTTCGCGCGCGAACTGTCCGAAGAGGTCGAAATGGCCGACCTCGTTTCCAACGACGTGCGTGGGCTGATCAACGACGATTCGAACCCCGTCGGGCGCGTTCACCTGGGCGTCGTTCACCTGATGCGCGTCGCCGCGCCGCTCGTCCGTTCGCGCGAAGACGAACTGGTCGATGACGGCTTCGCGTTGCCCGCCGATCTGCACTCCCGCCCCGCCGACCTGGAAACGTGGGCCCGCATATGTCTGGACAACTGGTCCCAGATCGTATCCTGAAAGTCCGGGCGGATCATTCCACGGCTTCAGGCACGAGATCCCACACGCGGACGTAGTCCACCAGGGTTCGATCGGGAAGCGAGGGGATATCGATCGGGGTTGATGCAAAAAAGATGTTGGCGCCGGTTTCATCCGAAAGGATGATTGGAATCGGGACTGTGCATATGCCACCTTCGTCAGTTGCCCAGACTTCGGTCCCGTCGATATAGAAGCGGTACATGTCGGTTGACCACCATAGTCCAAACGTGTGAAATCCTTCCATTATTCCTGGCGTCGTCGAGACCATCGAGGCGTTGGCGCCATCGACGTATCCGTCCCAGTGCACGGCGTGGTTGGTCAGTTCGCCCATTTCAGGTGACGACCACGGCCGTTCCATTACGTCGATTTCCACTCCGTCCAGACCGCCTTCATCGTTGCCGGTTTCACTCCAGTCGCCGCCCATCAGCCAGAATGCACCCCAGTGACCGTCAAGCTTGTTCACGTCCATCCTGGCCTCGTAGTACCCGAACGAGTGCTCGAATTTGCCACCGGTATCGATCACGCCATCAAAGACTTTTCCTTCCTTCGCGTAAGTCAGCATGGCAAGGTGTCCCTCGCCGTCCAGTACCATGGCCTCCTTAACCCAGAAGCCGTCACGGCGAGCCTGCGGCTCGGCCTCGGTGCCGCCGCCGATTGTCCATTTTGAATCGTCAACCGTGTCGCCGTTGAATTCGTCGTTCCACGCCAGTTCCCACGTCATTCCGTCGGGGGGAAGTGGCAGGAAGGCCTGGGGAGGGTCCAGTTCCACCGCCTCGCCGGCACAGTGCGCACAAAACGCGGCGATGGGAAAAAGGACAGCAAGTTTAAGGTTATTTTTCTGCGCGGGATTCACGTTGGTCTCCCATTGAGGCCGGTCTAAGCCGTCCATTCAGCCATCGGGGCCAGGCGGCCGTCGATGTGCGGCTCGCCCTTCGGCTGGACTTTCAGTACGAAGCGGGTCGCGTCGCCGTCGGCGGCGGTGTGAAGCGCGACCGCACCGGGGATGAAGAACGGGCGCTTGAACCTGACTTCGAACACGCAGGGGCCTTCAATCGGGTGTTCCTTCTGCAGGATGGCCAGGCAGCGTGCCGCGGAATTCATCCCGTGCGCGATGGCGCGCTTGAATCCGAACATCTTCGCGGTGATGGCGGACATGTGGATCGGGTTCGGGTCGCCAGCCGGCCCGGCGAACCTGCGGCCCGCGTCAGCACCAAGCTTCCACGACGCGACCGGCTCGCCCCAGGCGGGTTCTTCCGCGTGGGTACCTGCGGGCTTGTCGCCCTTCTTGCGGGCCGAGGGCGGAAGCGGTGAAAGGTAAACGCTGGTTTCGCGCCACACTACTTCGCCACCCACGCTGACATCCGTCAGGATGGTGAACATCTGGCCGCGCGGACTTGGCTGGATTCCGTCGATCCTGGCATTAAGATCCATCTTTTCGCCGTCGCGGATCGGGCGCAGCGCCGCGATGCTGTTGGAAAAGTGCAGCAGGCCGAACAGGCGCAACGGGAAGGCCTTGTGCGTGAACATCGCCATGTGCAGCGGCATCGCCATTGCGTGGATGTAAAGCATCGGCAGGTTTCCGTCTTCCGGCAGGCCAACGACCTTCCGGTATCCGGAGAGGGATTTTCCATCCACGGTGGCGCCCAGCCATTGGGAACTGAAGTGCACGTCCAGACTGCCATCCGGCGCCTGCGCCGGCCGGCCGGCAAGTATCGTCGCGAACATTCCGAAGCCGTTATCCGGCCGTTTCGTGAAATTGAGCGTAACGGTTGAGTTTTCTGCCATGTCAGTCACCCTGCATTGCCGTTTGAAAGCGGTGGAACGGCCAGGTCCCGGCCGGTGAGCCGCACGGAATATCCGCCGGTTTCCACTACCGGAACAAGTATCACCACCGCGCTGGCTGCGTCAACCGGATCAGGGCTGTCCAGGGTCGGAATTCGCTGCTTCGCGCCGCGTCATAGTTGTTGCAACCGCGCGTGTATCTGGTATTAAATTTCCTGCCTTCACACGTTCAGGACTAAGCGATGAAGTACTACGGAAAAACGCTGTTGCTGTGCTGTATCGCGGTGGTGGCCGCGGTGGGATGTTCCGGCGCGCCGGAACCGGGCACGGACGCATTCGACGCGGTGACGACCGACAACCCGGCCGAAGACCAGGGTTCTTCCGACTCGGCTGTGGGCGACAACGCGCTGGCCGACGAATCGGCCGTGGATACAGCGGAACCTGACGATTCATCAGACCCTCTTGATACCGTTGATGTTTCCGACGCGGCCGATGACGTCGAGGAAGTCCACGTCGGTCCGCCAGATCGTGTGTCGGAATCGTTCGACGTTAAGGCCGGCCTGGAGCAGGTCTACATCCGCAACGCGACCGCCGACTGGATAATGCAGCTCGTGGATGCCGACGGAAACGTGACCCATGAAGGCACCGTCGACGAACTCGGAAGCCTGGTTCTGCGCAACGTGGTTCCGGCCCGTGGTTATTCCGTGCGTCCCGCGCACGACGCCGACGATTACACCGGCCCGCTGCACGTGCGTGCCCTTGAAGGCAGCACGCCGTCCGAATCGTATTACTCGTCGCAGGTGCTGGCCCCCGGTTTCGGGTACCTTGAAGTGCGTGACGGAACAAAGCTGTCGTATTTCATGACCCTGCCCGGTCCGGTCGAAAACGGCCCCTATCCGACGGTAATCAGTTATTCCGGTTACGCCCCGTCCATGCCGGGCAAGGTTGTCAGTCCCGACGTGGAACCGTTCTGTGAAATCTACCCGATCCTGTGCAACGCCCCCGACGACCCGTCTAACATGATCGCGGCCCTTATGGGATTCGCGACGGTGGGCGTCAACATGCGCGGGACGGGCTGCTCTGACGGGGCTTATGACTATTTCGAACCGCTCCAGACGACGGACGGTTACGACGTGGTCGAAATCGTCGCCCACCAGCCGTGGGTCAAGAATCACAAGGTCGGCATGGTCGGGATTTCCTTCCCGGGCATCGCCCAGCTTTTCGTCGCGTCCTCCAATCCTCCTTCCCTGGCCGCGATCGCCCCCCAGTCGGTGCTGGCCGATTCGGCGTCTTCGACCCTGCTGCCCGGCGGCATATATAACAACGGCTTCGCGAAGAAGTGGCACGACGCGGTCCTGAACTATGCGCGCCCGTGGGATCCGTGGTGGACGACCAAGGTCATCGAGGACGGCGACCCGTGGTGCGACATCCATCAGCGCATGCACGGGCAGCAGCGCGACGCGATAGCCGAGGCGATGGATCACCCGTATTACACGGATGAAGTCGCGAAGCCGGTCGATCCCACGGCGTGGGTCGACAAGATCAACGTGCCGATCTTCCTGACCGGCCAGTGGCACGACGAGCAGACCGGACCGCACTTCCCCGCGCTGATGGATAAGTTCACGAACTCCCCCAACGCGCACTTCACGGTCACGAACGGCTTCCACAACGACGCGGCCGCGCCCCAGGTCCTGATTGAATGGATGGAATTCCTGTGGCTGTTCGTGGCCGGCGAAAAGCCGGTGATTCCCGATGACCTGAAGGGCCTGGGCGCGATATTCATGGGCAAGGTCTTCGGTTCGACGATCACGTTCCCGGATTCGCCGCTCGAAGACGCGGCCGATTTCGACGCCGCGATGGCGATGTGGAACGACCGGCAGCCGCTTCGCGTGATTTTCGAATCCGGTGCGGCTCCGTCCGTGGACAAGGGGCTGCCGCAGGGCACGTTCGAAGAAAGATTCGCGCAGTGGCCGATTCCCGAAACCGAGGCCCTGCGCTGGTGGCTGCAGCCCGGCGGAACGCTGGGCGAACAGCCCGGTGCCGACGGCGGCGCCAGCGCGTTCGTGCACGACCCCCTGGAAGGGGCCGGCGTGACGCTGCTTTCAAGCGACGTTTACCGGATTCCGCCTGACTGGAACTGGCCGCAGCCACAGCTCGGCAAGGCGGCAAGCTTCATTACCGAACCGCTTGCCGTGGACCTGGTCATGGTCGGCCACGGCAGCGTCGACCTGTGGATCCGCAGTTCGCATACCGAAGCCGATCTGGAAGTCACCGTGACGGAAGTGCGACCGGACGGCAAGGAAAGCCTGGTTCAGTCCGGATGGCTGCGCGCATCTCACCGCGCCCTGCGTGATGACGCGACGGAACTTCGTCCCGTCAAGACGCACCGGGAAGCGGATGTGCAGCCGCTGGTGCCGGACGAATGGGTGCTGGCGCGTGTCGAAATAATGCCGATGGGCCACATCTTCAGGGCCGGGTCGCGCATCCGTCTGATCGTCGACACCCCCGGATTCAGCATGGCCACCTGGCAGTTCGCCAATGCGGAATTCGACACGCCCCCGATCATCGACATCGGGCACGACGCCGAACATCCTTCCAGCGTTGCACTTCCGCTAATCCACTGGGTGGACGTGCCGACCGACATGCCCGCGTGCGACGCGCTGCGCGGTCAGCCCTGCAGGGATTACATCCCGTTCGCAAATGTCCCCGCCGAATAGCCCTGACTGGAAACCATCAACCGATTGGCATATCCTCCGGACAGTCAATCTGCCCTTTGTGCCGGAGGATGAAATGAAAGACGTGATTTCTGGCAGGACTTCGCGAAGCCTGGCCGCCGCGTTCATGTCGCTGGCCGTGGCGGGTGTGTTGCTTCCCGGCTGTGACGCGCTGAACGATTTCAACTCGTACCTGGCTTGCCAGCACTACTGCGCGAAGAACTATGAGTGTCTTGGCATCATGCCGGACAACGACACCACCGAAAACTGCATCCTGAACTGCAGGGATTCCATCGAATACCAATGCGGGGACGAACACCAGAAGGCCGCCAACGACCACATCGAGGAATGCGTGGATCTGGGCTGCCCCGGCTTCTGGACCTGCATGGTCTTCGACAGCGCGCCCGAATGCTATGGCTTCGTCGCGCAATAGCCGCCGCGTCTGACGTCAGCAACTGTCATCATGTGAACTTAACAGAAATGGTTTGTGCCTGGGTGCACCGGAGTTGTAGACTTGCCGGTATAACGGGAATTGAGGGTGGCTATGTCACTTCCCAGGCTCCTCCGCATTTCTGGCCTGTCTATCCTGGTTGGCTGCATCTGTATTTCATGCGGCGGCGACACTCCGCCATGGCTTCTGGATGCCGGCGGTGATGCTGTGGTCGACGCGGCAGGTCCCGGCCCTGATGCGGTCGATGACCGTGGGCATGGCACGGATGCCGCGGGCAGGGATCTGGCGGGGCCGGACGCCGGTAACGAAGATGTCCCGGGTGACGTTTCCGGCGAGGATTCGGGCGGCGGGGACGACACACTCCAGGACGACGGTGGCCGCGATGCCGCGGTCGATTCGAACGATCCGGATTCCCTTTCCGTCCCGGACGGCGTGAGCGGCGACGCCGAAGACTTCTTTATCTGTATTCCCGACTGTTCCGCGGTCGAATGCGGTCCTGATCCGGTTTGTGGCCAGTTCTGCGGGTCATGTGATTTCGGTCATATATGCAGGGACGGGACGTGCCACCTCTGGTTGCCCGAAGACCACGACGTCAACTGCAAAAACGGTATGTGTCTTGTCCCTGCCGGTCCGTTTCTTATGGGCTGCAATTTTGCTGTCGACCAGGACTGTGAATTCGACGAAACGCCCATGCATGAAGTCACGCTTTCCGCGTACTGGATCGACAAGTACGAGGTCACCGTGGCTGAATACAGGAAGTGCGTGGATGCCGGCGTCTGCAACGAACCGGTTTTCTGCCAGCGCGATGAACCGGATCCGGGTGACATCATGTGCAACTGGGGCGTGCCGGGCCGTGAACTCCATCCAGTGCACCATCTCAATGTTGAAGACGCAAAGGACTACTGCGCGTGGGCGGGTAAACGGCTTCCAACCGAAGCCGAGTGGGAAAAGGCCGACCGCGGCACCGACGGCAGGAAATACCCCTGGGGAATCGCCCCGGCGTCGTGCGAATACGCGGTAATGATGGAAGTCGAGGGCTCGCCGGGGTGTGGCGAAGGGCACACCCTGCCTGTCGGTTCGAAGCCTGCCGGGGCAAGTCCGTATGGTGTCATGGACATGGCCGGTAACGTATGGGAGTTCGTGCACGACTGGTATCGCGAAGACTACTACGTTATTTCGCCCGCAATCGATCCTCAGGGACCTGCCAGCGGGGCGGTCAGGGGACTTCGGGGCGGTGCGTTTAATTACAAAGAACTGTCTCTTCGCACCTCTGACCGGGACAGGCCGAACTGGTACGACTCCTTTGACGTGAACATCGGCTTCCGGTGCGTGAAAGACGCCGCCGGGGATTGAGGGGATGAACCATGAAACTTGATGTCATGACGGCTTCCCTGACTGCCGCATTGATGCTTGCGGCATGCGGCGGAAATACCGACGGGGATACGCATGCGGACAGGGATGTGGCCGGAGTTGATTCGTACGGGGTTGACACTGCGGACCTTGATTCCGCGGGCGGACCCGATCAAGGGTCGACCGGGCGGGATACGCATTACTGGCAAGACACGGCCGGGGCCGACGCCCCTGTGGATGCCGTGGTGCCAGATGACGCCATCGATGCCGGTCGTGAATTCGGTATCGACGTCATCAATATCGGATATGACCCGGAATTCAGTGAATGCGGCGGTTTCGCCCCGGAAGACGGGACACTTCAGCAGGCACGCGATCCGTTCTGTGGTCAGTCCTTGATGAAGTGGGCGGTTGACCCCGTGACCGGCGAAATCCGGCTGACGTTTGAAAACATATTCTTCAACTGTTGCGGCGAACACGAAATCGCTGTTGAAAACGATGACGGGGTCATCGTGGTGACCATTATCGACCGGCCGACCGACGGCGGCGACAGGTGTTCGTGCACGTGCGGATACGACTACGCCGTGACGATGCCGCCACTGAAGGACGCAGTGCAGGCCTGCTTCCAGCTTTACCATGTGATCGACGGCGAATACTACCCGCCGGAATCAGAAGGATACGCTGGACATTTCTGGGTCGACCTCACGACCGGTTCGGGGGAAGTGTTCATCGACGGCACCCAGCGCACCTGCCAGGAATTCCTGTACCAGGCGACCAACGTCCGCATCAGTGACTGCGGCGGATTCGAACCGAACCCGGAACACTGCAGGCCGGAAACCTTTGAATGGTCATATGACCCGGAAACGCTGTACCTGCACGTCGTCAACCGCAACGTCATCATGGACTGCTGCGGCGAAAGGCATGCCTATGCCTTCCGTGATCCCTGGTACGGAATCCACATTGCCGAACTGGACGTGCCGCCTGATTCCGGGCGGTGCGATTGCAGGTGCATGATTGATTATTCGATGGATCTGTATACATATGACGTGTCTTATTCCGCCGAGTACGCCATAACCAGGACCGTGACCGACGCCGCCGTTCCCGACCAGGTCGTCTGGAATGACAGCATTGACGAAACGGTGCCCGGTGTCGTGGTCATACGTGAAGCCGCCGACAACTGCATATGAGTCGTTCCCCGCGCTGTAAGTGCGTACCTTGTCTTTCACACTGGTTTAACGTGGCCCGTGCCTGACAGCTTACGTTGACCGGGCGGCCGTGAACGTCGATACTTGTCCTGACTCCCCGGGGGCGGCGGGCCATCCGCCGGAATGACATGAAGCATAAAGGTCCAGATTCCAAGGCATCCGGCCGCTGTGAGTCCCTTCACATGCGCCCGGTCGCGCCCGCCGACGGTCCCGGGGTTTTCGTCACATCCATCGGAAACGCCGGCATGTACGTCACCGACGGTGAAACGGGTTTCATGATTGATCCGTTCGTCAGCCGTTACGGAATCGCGCGGGTCGCGCTCGGGTGCGGGATGTCGCCGCGGCTGAACCTGGTCGCCGAGTGGTTCGATCGTGTCGTCACCCACGGTTGCGCGGCGGTTCTGGTCGGACATTCGCATTACGATCACGCGATGGACGCGCCATTCTTCGCGGCGCGGGCCGGATGTCCCCTGGTTGGCAGTGAAAGCACCGCGAATATCGGTCGCGGGGCAGGGCTGGCCGAAGAGATGCTGCAGGTCATCCATAACGGCGATTCAATCGATCTGGGCAGATTCCACATAAGGTTCATACAGGGCGAACACGGGCCGGCGCTTTTCGGGCGGATTCCGTACCCGGGAACGATCGACCGGCCGCTGAAAACGCCGGCTGGTGCCGGTAAGTACAGGATGGGCGGATTTTTCGGCATCGTGGTCGAACATCCGGCCGGCACCTTCATCCAGCACTCAAGCGCGGGCTGGGTCGACGGCATGTACGAAGGCGTCCACGCGGATGTCTTCATGCCCTGCCTGGCCGGACGCGCCGATACGGACAACTATCTTCGCCATGTCGCCGACCCGACCTGCGCCACGACCGTCATCCCGATTCATTTCGACAACATGTTCGATCCGGTTGGCTGGGCGCGCGGGTTCGTGCCGGGCGTCGACTTCTGTGAATTCCTTGATACGGTCGCCGCCACCAGGCCGCACCTGAAAGTCGCGACCCTCGCCCCCGGCGTGCAGTCCCGCATCCTTCCTGAATCTTGATTCAACCACTTGTGCGTCGCGGGTATACGAACCGGAAATACGCCATCAGGGACAGGAACATGCCCACCATCACAACGGTTCTGCTGGCGTAAACGATGGCCAGGACGTTGCCGTCGACGATGGCCGGCACCAGCGCGAACATCCCGGCGAAGAAGCTGAACGACCATGCCATGAAAGATTCTGTGTTGCGCTTCAGGCTGATGATCTTGTGCACGGTTGGCACATAACCCAGCGCGATCAGGATTTGCACGAACAGGTTCGAGCCCCAGGCGTCGCCGGAAGTCACGCCATACGCCACGACCAGCGCGATTCCGGCCAGGTACCACTTTTCGAACCGGCTGAACCGAACACCGCGCGCATGTCCGAAGATCAGTACCGCGACCAGTATGCTGCCGACTTCCAGGACGTCCATCGTGTTCAGGATGCCGGACGCGACATCACGGTCTTCGGCCAGCATGTATGTCGTGAAAGACAGGGCCGTGCCTGTAATGAATATTATCCAGGTGGAAGTGGCCGGTTCGACGGTGCCGCGAACAATCTGCCAGATGTACCGCACGGCCGACGACACCATCAGCAGCGCGACCATCCCGATGCAGATGTTCCTGAACAGTTCCATCGCGTACCCCGAAGCCAGCGGAAGGATAGTTCACCGCCGGCCTGGCGGCAATGGCGGTTGCGGCCCGAAGTCCGTCAGGGGGCGCCGCGTCTGGCGCTTTCAGGCGGCAAGTATTATGATCGCGGCGTATATGAAATCCGGGTGTAAACCATGAAAATCAAAAGCGTATTGTGGCTGGTGCCGGTAGTGGCAGCCCTCCTGGCCGGGTGTTCGGGTGGCAGCGGAAACGATGTCACCGAAGACGCCGTGGTTGTTCAAGATTTGTGCGGTGACACCGTTGTCGCGCTGGATACGGTGGTTGTCGACACGGTCACGCATGACCTCGCCGTCGCCGATATGGCCGTGACCGACGAAATGCCTGCGGACAATCCGGGAACTGACCTTGTCGTCGATGACATTCCAGTGTCCGATATCCCGACGGTCGACGCGACGGAAGATATTCCCGCCGACGTTGTCGAACCGATAAACATCGCATTGAACCCCCGGCTCAGTGAATGTGGCGGCTTCGGCCCGGTACTGAAGGCCGAAAACGACCCGGCCTGCGCCGACGAACTCCTGGACTGGTCGGTCGATACCGAAAACGGGCTTATCCATTTCACCAACACCGGCGTCTTCCTGAACTGCTGCGGCGCCCACGGCATCACGGTCGCGCTTGTGCAGGGTGTTTACGTCATCACCGAAACCGACGATCCGCACCCGGTCGACGGTCGCTGCAAGTGCATGTGCATGTTCGATTTCGCCGTTGACATGCCGATTGTCGAAGCGACGACGATCGGTGTCCGGATCGAACGCCAGGTCGCCGAAGACGGTGAAACGCCGGTCGCGATATGGGAAGGCGACATCGACCTGACCCCGGGTTCCGGCCAGGTCGTCGTCGAAGAAGACGTCGGCTGGTGCGACAACGCGGTCAACCTCGCCGAAAGCCCGCAGTTCAGCGCGTGCGGGGGATTCGGGGCGGACAGGCTCATCAACCTGGACGTCCGGACCGAAACACTGGACTGGACTTTCGAACCGGAAACAACCGTCGTCAGCTTCGTGAACCGCGACATCTGCCTTAACTGTTGCGGGGAACATTCGATGGCGATCTTCCTTGTCGACGGCGTGTACCTGCTGACCGAGGTGGACGAACCGGCGGGCGAAGGCGGCCGCTGCTTCTGCGACTGCAGCTTCGATTATGCCGTCGACCTGACTGTCGGGTTTTCGGGGGTCATTGACGTCATGATCACGCGCGAAATTACTGATTTCGGAATGGGGGTTGAAACCGTCTGGGAAGGCAGTATCGACCTGTCCGCCGGGGCCGGAAGCATCATTGTCCACGAATACGACACCTCCTGCATGTGATTGCGGATCTCATTGGCAGCGAATCGTCATATCATTACCAAATCTTTCATTCGGGAACTGCCGTGAACAGAAAATCAGTTTTCATACTGGCCCTTGTTGCTTTTTGCGCACCTCTGGTCGCGTCCGCCCAGTCGATCGGGCCGATCGAGGTTCTGCCGCATGAATCCGGCGTCCAGAAGACAAGGTACATCGGGAAGGACGCGACCCTTTACAACTATTCCTGGGATATGAAAAAGGAAGGCAGCCGCATCAACTACAGCGCGAAGGGCGACAACGGGAAGCAGGGCGCGAAGCGCATCGAATGGACTGAAAAGTCGGTCATGGAGATTGTGCCCGGCGACGTCCGCACGCTTTCCTGGGTCAAGGAATCCAGCGGCGCCGAACAGCAGACCTGGAAGCTCGAATACGACTGGACCGCCAGGAAGATGAAGTACACGTGGACCGACCGCACCACCGGCAAGAAGGACGAAAAGACGGTGGAACTGTCGCAGAAAGCCCACGCGGGCGACGGCATGCACCTGCTGGTCCGTGGGTTCCCGTTTGATAAGGGGCCCGGCGCGAAGATCTCCGGTGATTTCGTGATGACCAACGGCCAGGTGTTCGCGGCCACCATGATTTTCAGGGGCGAAGAGCGCATCGAAACCGCGTTCGGTCCGGTCGACGCGTACAAGATCGAATTCAAGCTCGGCGGCGCGATCGGCGGGCTGGCCCCTAAGATGTTCACCTGGTACACAAAGGCCGCGCCCCACATCTTCCTGCGTTACGAGGGCAAGGACGACGGCCTGACAAGACCACGCACCGTCAACGATCTGATCAAGTACTCGCCTGAAGGCACGATCGCGCCTGCGCAGTCGAAGTAATCCCGCTTTTGTTTGTGCTGTTTTCAGATCATTTATTTCACGGGAATGTAAAGAAGGGTCGAACCGCGCTGAAATGATCGGGGATCAGTGTCCACCCCGTGTACCGGCCGGCTTTGTACCACTGCCGCTGCCGCCACTGCCGATGCCCCGGCTGCCTGACGATTTCGACTTGCCCGACGACGGCTTGGAAGTCCCGGAAGATCCGCTGCTTCCGGTGGACTTCTTCTTTCCGCCGGACGGTTTGCCGACCGAACCGCCGCGAACTGCGGGCTTGCTGCCGCCGGACGGCTTGTTAACCGCCGGGGCACGGTTGCTGTTGCCGGGCCTGGCGTCGGGCTGCTTGACCTGCGGCCTCGGCTGGTACGGCTTCTGGACCTCGTGCTTCTGGGGCTGGGGCCTCTGTACCGTACCCTTCGGCGGGACCACGTCCTTTCCGGGCCTCGGGCTCACGGCCGGCCTGTCCATACCGCCGGTCCTGTCGATTCCATGGTTGACCTTCGAGGGACCGGGCCTGTCCACTCCTTCAATCGGCCTCACAGCCGGCCGGACTTCGATCTTCTGGTCGCTGTCCAGCCTGTGTCCCTTCTGGGCGGCGCCAACGTCGGAAGGTCTTTCCAGGTCGTCGCGGTCATGTCCGTCGCCGTCGTACTTGCCGCCGCCATTGTGGCCGTCGTGGTGGCCACGATGGTGATGATCCCTGTGCGGGTATTCCCGCCTGGGACCATGGTGGTAAGGCCTGCCGTGTGGATGCCTGTGATGCCAGCCCCACCAGGCGTGATGGTGGTGGTAGTAGTGAACCGATCCCGACCACCACCAGGGGTAGTAGTGGTACCAGACCACCGGTTCAATCCAGGAAAACCAGGGGCCGTAGGTGACAATAACATAGTCGTAGCCATCGTTGCTGCCAAGCGCCCTGACCGTGCCGACCTGGTTGTGGGGGATGTCGTACAGAGTGGCGATCATGTCTGACATCGACTGGATCAGGACGTCCACGCCGCGGTTGGTCTGCGCAGAAACCTGCTTCATGACCTTTCCGCTGCCGGCGTCGACGCGTCGCAGCGTCAGGATGTACACGCCGTTGATGATGCCGATATCGCCATATACGGCTTCTGGAACCCACAGCGCGCGCGCGACTTCGACAACGCACGCCATGTTGTTTTCGCGGCACTCGCCGTTGTCAATCGCCAGATCGATGCCTTCGTCGATGACTTCTTCGTCCACCACGTCCATGCCTGTGGTGCGTTCGACGTCGCCGGGCAGCCAGGACGCGATGGCGCCTACCTGGTCTTCGGGGATATCGGTAACTGCCGACACGCCCCAAACCAGGATTGGGCCTTTTCCTTCCGCCGCGGCCGGCGCAGCGGCGAAGGCGGTCAGGAACAGGAACAGCCCGAAAGAAACCATCATTGTCCGCGTCTTCATTTCATGACCTCCATGTCATGAGAGTCCAGTGTCACGGTCGTTGCCCGGCGGCATTTCTGACGTGACGCCCCATGTTACAATTTTTGTAACGATTCGATAGTTAAGAGTTCTTTACAATTCCGCGTCTTCTGGTGACCGGTTTCGCAGCCTACCTGCCGGGTCGCGGGCAGAACTGTGTCGCGCTGGGGATGCAGGTGGGCGGGGAGGGCGGACTGTGCGCCGTCAGCTCGTCAACGCTGTCGCACCAGGAGTTGCCATCATCGCTCTGGCCGCCGTCCGGACAGTACGTGTCGGCGTTCGTGGTGTCCGCGGGCAGACTGGTCGCGTTAAAGCTGACCGACACCGTCTGCAGCGTGTTGTTGTCCCCCAGGCGCGTGACCGTGAGCAGGCCCGGATTGAACGCGACGGTCGAATTCTGCATCTGGGCGCCATAAAGGTACGCGCCGTCGAACACCGTGCCCTGGATGCTTGCATTGACGAGGTTCGCATTCCTCAGGTCAGCGCCCAGGAAGTTTGCTGAAATAAGGTTGGCGCCGGTAAGCGTCGCGTCTTTCATGGCCACCTGCGAGAAATTCATGTTGCACAGTATTGAATTGGCCAGGTGGATCCCGACCATCGTCGCCTGAAGGACGGTCGCCTGCGCGCCGTATATCTGGGCGTAGTCGGCGGTCACGCCATTCATGTGGGCGTGGTCCAGCACGGCGTTCGGCATGTACGCGTAACTGAGATTTGCTGCCCCGGTGTGGTCGTCACCCTCGAAAACCGCGTTCGACAGGATGGCGCCCTTAAGGCTCGAGTACGCGAGGTTCGCGCCCCTGAATATCGCCCTCGTGGCGTTTGAATTCGAAAGGTCGACGCCCATCATGCGCGCACCGGTCAGGTTCGCGTCGACCAGTTGCGCGCCTGAAAGGTTTTCGCCTTCGACAAGCCGGAGCCCGATCAGGTTGCACTGGTTGCAGTTCTTCGTCCGCAGGAGCGTCGTTTCCTGGTTGTACTGGGCGAGGCTTTCGACGTACACCGATTCGATCTTCAGGTTGTCCGCCCCGAAAGTACTGACATCCCCCTGGTACGGGAAGCTCTGTCCAAGGTATTTCGGGTCAAGGTATGTCGTCATGACGGTATTGGGTCCGATCCGCGCGTAACTTATTGTTTCTGATGCGTTGATCCTGCACAGGTCGAAACACGGGCCGTCCAGGACATAGACCATCTGCAGGCCCGGGGCAGCAGGATTTTTTTCGTCCCTGGGGGTTCCAGGCGCCCCGAAAAGCCAGACTTCCCCGGCCGCCGGCGCTACGCCGGAAAATTCGTCGTTGCGGCCGACCCATTTGACCATGCATGATGTTGCGGGTGACGCCGGATTGTTCACCCAGACCTTCATCGAGTATTTTTCCGCGGTCCAGTAGTCGTCGCGGAAACGGGTGCTTGTCAGGCAGACGGGCGTGGACCCCGTATTGCGGGCGACAGTGGAGTATCCGGTGTACCACGGCCCGCGATGAATGATGGCTTCGGTGTTCGGTCCTGTGTACACGGACAGAACCTGGATCTGTGGTGCGTTCGTCCCGTCCAGGATGTTCGGGCAGTCCTGGTCGTACACCCACACCTGGGTGTCGGACGCCGGGTAACAGGTGTTCGTCACCGCGACCTGTCCTTCCAGAAGTTGTCCGATTGTGCTGTGAGTGAGCTGGGCGACAGGCTTGCATGCGATTGAACCGGATCGATCGACACTGGCACCGCCGAGTCGCTGGAAGGCTTCTGCCGGGGTTTCAGATTCTGCCGGGTCCGGTTGTATGAAGATCAGCTCCCCTTCGTCGCCGTCGCCGCCGTGACTGAAGTGTTTGAAATAGTCGCCGGCCTGCAGCGTGACCTTCTTGCAGCCTTGGCCTTCCGTGAGGTTCAGCACTTCGTTTCCGTCGGAATCAGTCAGCGTCATCGTATGCGGGGCGTCTTCCGGAGGCTCGTTCCAGCAGAAGGCGTGTTCGTGTTCGTAAAAATACCTGAATGCCAGGCGGTCGTGTCCCGCCTCGAGCCCGGTGTCATGAAGCAGCGGGGTGTCCGTCGGATGTTCAAGCCACAGAAGAACGGTGTCGTCCTGGTTGAGCGCCACGCCTTCTTCCAGTTCCGATGAAAGCGCGTGTTCGTGATACGCGCTGCCAGGTGACGTGCGCAGCAGGGGCGGCAGTGTGGCATCATCCCCTGCGTCGCCGGCGACGTCGATCGCGTCGAAAATTCCGTCCGTTGTCACGCCGTCCGGGATTCCGGTATCGTCAAAGGCGTCTTCGTCGAACGGGTCCCCGGCGCATCCCGATCCGACGACGACGATCGTCGCCAACGCAGCAGACAAGACGGTTAACTTCATAACTTCTCTCCCATCCGGATAAGACGCGGGCTTTCTTCTGAACCCTGAGGCGCCGTCAGGTTCATTCGGCCAGCGGTGTCGACGGAATCCACTCGCTGACGGAGGGTTCCGTTCGTCCGCCTGGCCCGACGATCTTTTCATAGTTCAGCGAATAGACGTTCCGCCAGAGGTCGACGGTCATTTTGGCTGCCGCGAAACCTGTCGTGCGTGACAGGAACAGTCCTGCCGGCGTGTAAATGTCCAGGCGGTAGTTGTCGACAACGGTTCCGTCCCCGATGAAGGACAATACATAGATGTAACCGAGGTATTCGACGCCCATGTCAAGGTAGGTCACCTGTTCGGTTTCGGCGTGAAGTGACGCGAAGTATTCTGTCTTGCCGTTGAAGTATTTGACGGGGTTGCCGTCGATGTCCAGCGCCTGGATACGTTTGTTGAGTGATTCCAGGATCAGGAGTATGCCGTCGGAGGTGAATGCGATGGCCTTCGGACCGTAAAGAAGTCCTTCGCGTGTCCCCTGCCCACCCATGAGCTGTGCCCATGGTGCCACGTTGTCCGGGAACGGTTCATCCGGGAGCTTCAGGATTTCGATCTTGCTGTTCGCCCAGTTCGCGCCGACGATGTAGCCGCCGTCCCGCATCGCGATGTCGTCCAGGGGTTCGGTGAACCGCCCCCAGCTCATTCCGGTGTTCGTCATGGGCGTGGTTTCGTCCAGCACGACCTTGCGGAGGTGATAGGTGCCGTTGCGGGTGTCTAAGAAGAAGTTGTTTCCGGTGCCGTCAACCGGTCCAAGCAGGTCATAGATAATAGTGGGCTGCGTCGACATTCCGCATTCCAGGCTTTTGTAAGCGATATTCGGGTCTGCCTTTGCGGACATGTTCTGGACGTAGTGAAGCTGAAGGTCGGTGGTCGACGAATCGCAAAGTGTCATGCCCGGACCGGCGGCCTGCCATGCGTATCCGAACATGCCGGTCCGCTGCGAGAAGGTGATGTTGTCGAGCTGGCAGAGATGGGACCCTACGTTGCTGCATGAAAGGTTGGCGACCGTTTCGTCCGGTGCGGCGTCGGCTTCCCATTCATATTTCCCGCCAACGTAATTCAGGCTCTGCTTGTGGCTGTAAAGGGTGGTTTCGTCCAGCGGAACCAGCATTTCTTCGATGGTGATGGCTGCGTCCAGCGTGTCGTGCCCGGCCGGGATGACGTTGGAAATCCTGCCGGTTGAACCGCGCCCGGCAAGCCAGCCTGTGTCGGAATAGAATCCTACGGTGGCCTCGACCACACCGCCTGCGAGCGCGTTGTCCACTTCCACGACGATCGGTTCGCTGACGGTCGTGCCGGGCATGGCGACTGGCCCGATGGTCCGGTCGGCGGCGTCGCCCCACTTGATGATGATCTTGTATGTCTTCGCGGTCGCCGGGAACTGGTAGTCGTCGATGTCGTGGTCAATCGTGATCCGCATCTTCTGTGTCGCGGTTGCCGAATTCTTGATGACCCAGGGCGAGCTGAGAACTTCGGCGGTCGTTTCGGCAAGCGCGCCCAGCGTGGCCGAGATGCTCAGGAGTTTGAGAGCCCATCCTACGAACGGGATTGCCTGCTCGAATTGGGATTCAGCCATCTTCTGAACCAGGTATTGCTGTAGTTTCCGGCATCCGTAAGACAGGAGCATGCTGCCGACCATGCTGGCGGACCGCGACAGGACCTTTTTGGGATTGCCGCCCATCCCGATTTCGGCCGCGTTTTCGCCGGCAAGCAGGAAGCCACCGACCGCGATGACGGCAAACAGCAGTTCGCTGTCGGCCATCAGCGCTTTGTACCATTCGGTGCTCTGTAAGCCCGCGCCCGCTGCCAGGAATATCAGCGGGATACCGTATTCGAACACGGCAGTCAGCACGATGCCGTTGTTGGCGACCTTGGGATAGTCAAGGTGTCCGACGCCCAGGCCGCCGGCGAACAGGTTCACCCTGGCGGCATCGTCCGGGATTTCGACCGTGAATTCGGACCAGTCGGCCGGCAGCGGGATTCCCATGATCGTGATGACCGGTTCCAGGTTACCGACGAACAGGAGCTGGTTGTCTGTATCGTCGTGGCTGGTCGACATGCTTGCTGGTATCGCCACCTTCTGGCCGAAAGAGTCCTCAAATCCGACGAAGAATGTCAGGTGGCGCAGCCAGTAGTTTTTCAGCTTGATGCTGACGCGGCGGTTACCGGTCGTCGGATTGTTGTCCAGAGGGGATATCTGCGCTTCAAGGCCAGACCGGGATTGGGTGTGATCCAGTGTCCAGTTGTAGTTGGCCGCTTCCCCGGCGCGCAGGGCGACCGGCGTTTCCGGTGTGACATCGATGGAACCAACGCCGTCCTGCGTGTGGTAAGTCGAGCCCTTCAGTCCTGGATCGTTGTGGGCTGCGCGAAGGACGTTCTTCAGCCCCAGTTCCGCGTCCGCGGCAGTCTTGTCCGACAGGTTGTAGTTGTAGAACGTGGTGCCGTCATCCTTCAGGCGGCGGTTCCCTTCTTCATCAAGTATCGGTTCAAGGATCGCCCAGCCGTCCGGATAGGCGTCCTCGTGTTCGTACGCCGGGCCCTGTGCCGAAATCGATTCGGCCAGTTCGATCAGCCCGGTTGAATTTTCGATGTGGGTCATAACCATTGCGGCGACATCGGGGTCCAGGCTGGTCAGTTCGGGGTGGTGGAAAAGTATCGCCTTCGCGGCGTCAATCGGCGTCACGAATTCGTCAGGGTCATCGTTCGGGTCGGATGCAAGCCGATGTGCCAGATTGCTGTCCAGGTCGCGCTTCGTCGTCGGGTCCTGAAGGTACTTTTTGTATTTCGGCCAGCCCTGGGCCGCGCGTGCCGCCCTGGCCTTCAGCATCGACTTTTCGGGAATGTGGATACCCACCAGACCGAAGCCGTGTTCCCCGACCCTGTTGTCGTGCGGAGTGTGCGTCACCCACATCAGGGCGACCCTGTCATCCGGCAACTCAACATCCGTGGCGTAATGGGTCAGGTCTTCATCTTCGACGGTCTGCAGCAGGCTGTTGTCGTCCCTGGCGTCATCGCGGGATTCTTCATCGTGGCCGACCAGTTCGTACGTTTTTCCAGCGATATGAAGATATGCGGTTTCATGCGGGGGAAGGCCTGTCAGGTCGACGTGAATCACCGAGCCTTCGCCACCCGTGCCGGCGTCAACATCCGTCGTCGCATCAGATGCCGGGGCGTCATCGCCCATCGCGTCGACGATCGTGTCAGTCGGCATCGTGTCGTCGCCGCATCCGGCGCCGGCCATCGCCAGGGTCAGGAACATCGATACAACCACCCGCATCGCGCCGTGAATGCCGGTTTCCAGAACTCGTTTCATGGTGTTCATGATTCGTCCCCTGGTTTCAGGTTAATCAGGATCTGTGACCCATATTGTCCGCAAACTGCAAAGTAACGCCACAGTTGGCCGCGTGTCAATTGTGTGAACATTTTGACGGGCCTGGTATCTGTTCGCTGGTATGCTGTCGCTTATGCCTGTTGGGGGTGGTTATGAGTTGTCGTCTGGCGGCGGTATCTGTTGCGGCTGTGCTCGCGTTCGCGGCGTATGCGGATGGCCGGTCACGGCTGGACGCACCGGAAGGCGGGGCGGACAACGGGGCGCGAAGATTCAACCTGACCGGGTTGGATATCGAGTTTGTGGACGGCTCCGCGTTGATCCGCGACGGGGCGCGGCCAGTTGCCGGCGGTGGGACGCTCAGACAGGCGGGCTTGAATGCGCGGGCGGGTTCGCAGGTGGATCGGAACGGCCGGTATGCAATCCGTACGTCGCCAGGTGGTGCGGTGGCTTTCCGTCTGGATGCGGTGGCGGGCACGGTCGAGATGGTCGCCACCGACGGCGCAGGTTTCGTTTGTCCGGAGGCCATGGAAGCCGTCAGCGGAGCGCCGGCCTGGATTATGGACAGGCTGCTCGCAAACCTGGCCGAAGTCCCCGTTGAACGTCAGCCCGGACTCGTCGCGCCGCTTGCTGACGAATCGTTGGCGGACTGGCACGACGAAATCGCATTCCTGCTGGCCACGACTCCTGCGGCCACTCTGTCGGACGAAGATTTTGACGTCAGGGCGATCGTCGACCAGCCCAGGTTCGCGCATTCCGCGGATTCGTATCTTGACTACGTTGAAATCGAGGACGGCGAAGACCCCGTCATGGGCAGGTATTCAACCGCGTCGTATACGTGGATGGCGGGCGGCGTCGAAAGCACTTTCGAACTGCCGTTCATGGATTATTACTGGTGGGTCATGCATCCGGTGCTGGACATGGAGGATTTTGGCGACATCAACCCGTCGACTGGCCTTGCCGATCAGTACCCGGCGGGCCTGAGCTGGCGCGAGTACTATCTGCACGACTATCCGTGGCCACCCGTGGACACGGCGGGTCCGGCGTCATATGTGCCGCACTTCATCTTCAAGGTCGCTCCGTCACGCGAGTGGCTTCGTGATTATCCGGAAATCCCGCCCGATTCGCTTTCAGGCTGGGGTCCGGTGCAGCGCGGATATATCCGGGAAATCGACGTTGGCGCCATGCACCTGACCGTGGACGCAGCGGATCGGCCGACAACGATCGAGTTCAAGGTACGCCGGACCGGCATCGTCCTGGCGACAACGCTTGAAGTCGAGCGCGCGTGGGCTCAGGGGCGGTCGAATCTGCTGGAAAACATGTTGCGGTACGGTCCTGGCAATGCGGGCTGCGGCAGGTTTTCGGGGCGCGTGCTGGTGATTCGTGATCGGGAACCGGTCGTTGATTCGTCTGGCGTCATCGAAGCTGTCCTGGATAAGTGGGAATATGGGTACGACGTGGTCGATTCGTCGTGGCTGGCTGAAGGCGACCTGTCGCAGTACGTGAAGATAGTCGTGCCGTCCGATCAGCCCTTGTCGCTGTACCAGGCGATTTCCGACGATTCCGTGAAGCTGCTGGATTGGCTTCGCGGAAAGTGGCGGATTCTTGAAATCCATTGCGCGGTGTCGGATCCGTCGCGGGATTGGTCCGGCATCGTCATGCCAGGCGGGTTCACATTGGATGGTTTGACCGCCGACATCGCCCCTGCGGATGACTTCGCGAGGCAGCTTGGGCAGCCCTTCCTGAACCCCGGGGCCGCCGGCAATCCGGATGTGCCGAAGATAGTCGGGCTGCTGTGGGACGATGCCGTGCGGGACGTGAGGGGAGGGGACAGGTTTGTTTCCGACACATCATGCGCGATAGACCGCGCGACATGGTGGGCTGGCCAGAATATGCCTGACAGCGTGAGCGACTGGGCGGAAAAACATCCGGGCGCGGTCATCGGACGCACGTCCCAGGCCAACCGTGTCCTTTACCAGCATTACGGTAACTGCGGGGAGTTACAGGATATCCAGACTGCGGCATTCAGGACCCTCCTGATACCATCAGCGAATACATCAAACGGGGCGGAAGACCACGTATGGAGCGAGTTCCTGACATATACGGACACAGGAACCGACGCGCCGCCGATGGCGAGTTGGCACCCATCGGGTCTGGACTGGTCGGATGGATACGTGAACATCGACAACCCGAATGTCTCGATGTCAAAGAAGTTCGGCGGCGGTAAGAACATCAGCTTCGTCACATCGTATCGCGGGGACGGTGCTTTGTTGAACCGGACCGCATATTATGCGGAAACCGGCCATCTCACGGTCAACGTTCGCGACGGCGCGGACAACCCGGTGGCCGGTGCGACGGTCCTCGTGGCGACAGAAGCGTGGGCGCTGGAGGGCGAAGCGTACCCGCTGACGTTGGCGTACTGGGACGTGACCGACGACACTGGATCCGTGGTGATTGAAACCGGCGCCAATATCCAGGCCGATCTAAAAACCGATTGCCAGGACCTGGGGAACCGCTGCAACAACTACTACGTCAGAGTGGTTTCCGACATCGGGACATTCCCGGCGGAAAATGGCGTCGCACTCGCGGTCTCGGCCGTCGAGGCATCGGTCGGCTATGTGAAGGAAGTCAGGGCGATCATCGGCGGCGGACTTGACGCGGTCGCGCCCGGAAACAACGGCACGGACTGGGCTGGAGTGGCGGGGTCGAAATTCGTGCTGGGCCTTGATTCCGCCCTGTCCATGCGATGCGGCGCCCTGGGGGTCGGATATTCCTGGTGCGAACCGGTCCCGGTCCCGGCACCCGCGCTGGCCCCTGTGGGAAGGCTGATTGTTCTTGACGAAACGAACTGGCTGAAGCGGCAGGCGGGCGAACCGTTTGAGGCGTCGGGCGTGACCGGGTTTGTCGCCGGTGAAGCGTTCGAGGCATCGGGAATCGACGTCGCGTGGCCTGAGTCCGGCGTCTGGTACGTCGTCATCGAACACGTCGGCCCGTTGCAGAACCGGATGCTTCTTACAGGCGGCCTGGAGTTCGAGATCGGTCCGGCTGTCGCGGAAGACATGCCCGACACAGCTGACGACACCGCTGACGCCCGGATCACCGATACCGGTTCTGATTCGACAATATCTGACCTTGTGCCGATCGACGCGTTGTCCGATCCTGGCGACGCCGCGGAACCCGCCCCATCCGGCTGTTGTTCCGCCTCGCCCGGCGGGGCACCACTGATCGCTGTCCTGATTCTTGTCGCCGCGTTTGCCTTGCTGACTACTTATCGGCGTCGGAGGTGTGTTCGCGAAGGATGCAGGTGATGGGCGTGTGGTCGAAGTATGCCGCGTCGATTACCGCTGGATGACCTTCGGTCACTCCCGCTGCCGAGCACGACCCGGTGAATGCATTGCTTATGACATGGTCAATGTTGCCGATTCCGCCGTATGTGGGTGTGGCGAATTCGCCGACTTCCGTCAGGAATTTCAGATCCTTTTCAGGGCCGACGTGTTCCACCAGCTTGACCGCACTTGGGTCGAAGCCCACGGCGCGTCCCGGGTCGGTGTTGAAGTCACCCATGATTATGTTGTGGTCGCCCGATGCCGCCGGCAGCCCGGTCCCGTCACCGAAGTCTTCGAAGACCTGCTGGAACTGCCAGACCCGGCACTGCATCTCGTCTTCCTTGAAGCCTGAAGTCCCGTGCACGTTGACCAGTGTGATGGTGCCGCCGCCGTTGAGGTCGATAATTCCGCGCCCGATCCTGGAACCGCTTCCGCATGTTTCCACTCTGTAACCTTCCATGCCGTCCAGACAGAAGTCGGTGGAGCATCCACGGAAGCTGCCGAAGGTGCGTTTCACCGCGGCGCATTTGTCGTGCTTTTCCCAGTGACACATGACCTGGTAGCCGACGCCGGTGATCACCTGCGCGACCGTGGGATCGCCGGTCTGCCAGTCGCTGCACACGAAATCGGTCCTCGATGCCTCGGGTACGACGGCGCATTCCTCGGAATAGAAGATTTCCTGAAACACGATGATGTCGGGCGCGACGGCGGCAATGAATTCCCGGGCCTTTTCGACCGCCGGCTTCCATGCCAGCCCGTCGCCGTAATATTCGTCCGACTGCGCGGCGTGCAACTCGTTGTAGTCGTCATCGTCACGCTCCCCGCCCTTTTGTTCCGAGGTTCCGGTATTGAAAGTCATGACCACGAATTCCGGGATGGACGTTGGAACGTCAACCTCGGCGACCGCGTCCGTGTCACCCGTCACGTCCCCGGTTTCTTCCCCTCCGCCGCAGCCCGCCGATATCAGGACGCAGGCAACAATCAGGGTTTCGGTGCCCCGGGCGAGCCGGGACAGAAGATTCCATGCCAGGTTCATGGCTTGCCTCTTAAAGCAGACGTGAAGGATTGTACCGCGAAAATCAGAAGCAGCCCTGGGTCAGGGACTTCGTGGTCTGTTCGCACACGGGCGGGAGGCCGAAAACGAAGGTGCAGTTTTCAAGGTAGGTGCCGACCTGGCCGCAACCCGGGGCCGCGCCGATCCAGCCTTCCACCATGTCCTGCTTGCAGACCAGCAGGCCGCCGCAGGAACCGTCGCCGTAGTTGAACTGCTGAGAGATGGACCCGTCGCAGTTGTAGTCGAACGTGCCGCATCCGTTAGGAGCGTTGCGGAAGGTCGCCGCGCCGGGGTTGGCCAGGGCGTCCGCGTCGCAGCAGTCCGTCGCGTTCGTGGCCGTGTAGGGCATCATCGGCGCGCAGAGGCAGAGCGTTTCGGACATGCCGTAACCATCGCCGTCAACGTCCTTGTAGAACGGGGTGCAGCCGGTGGTGTTGGCCGGGTCGGTCACACCGTCGCAGTCGTTGTCCAGTCCGTCACAGATTTCGTCGCCGGGGAAGCCGGTCTGGCCGCAGGCCAGCGAACCGGTGGCGCAACTGGTGATGCCGGCGTCACAGACGCCCGGCAGACCGGTCGAGCAGGCGACGCCAGCGCCGGGGCTGTCTTCGTCGATGTTGTTGTCGCAGTCGTTGTCGATGCCGTCGCACTGTTCGGGTTCCGGGAACACGACCTGGACGCAGGTGACCAGACCGTTGGTGCAACCGGTTTCGCCGACGCCGCAGGCGCCGTCCTTGCCGACAACGGCGCACGGCAGGCCGTTACTTTCAGAATCGCTATCGGTTTCGCCGTCACAGTCGTTGTCGATCTTGTCGCACTTTTCAGGTACCGGCGCGATGTTCGGGGTGCACAGCAGGGCGCCGCCGTCGCACACGGTCGTGCCGGCCTGGCACTGGCTCAGCAGGCCGCTGTCACAAGGAAGGCCGCCTTCCGGGTTGCCGTTATCGGTCGCGCCGTCGCAGTCTTCGTCGATGCCGTCGCATGTTTCAGCCCAACCTTCGCCCGGCAGACAGACGTTTTCAACGCCATCGGTGCACTGCGCGATTTCGGCGTAACACACGCCGGTGCCGCAGGTCAGGATCGTGGTGTTCGAAAGGTCGATGGTAACCATGCAACCGGTGGCCGCGTCGCATTCATCGATGGTGCAGGCGTTGTTGTCGTTGCACTCAATCGCGGGACCGGTGACGCAAGCGCCGGCTTCACAGTAATCGGGACCGGTGCAGAAGTTACCGTCGGAGCACGAGGCGCCCATTTCGGCTTCCACATGCACGCAGACGCCGTTTTCAACGTCGCAGGTCCACCATTCGCATTCGGCGCGTTCGCCGTAAACCACGCAGTCGTCGTCGGTTTCGCATTCCGGGGTGAAGGTGTCGATGGCCACATCAGGCGCGACGTCTTCAGCGGGAATGTCTTCCGGCGGGGTTACATCTTCAGGCGTGACATCTTCAGGCGTGACATCTTCCGGCGGTGTCAGGTCTTCCGGTGGCGTCGTGTCTTCCGGCGGAATCAGGTCTTCAGGCTGACCTTCGTCCGGCACGGCGGTGTCACGGCCGACGTCATCGACAACAGGGATGTCTTCGTCGATGTTGACGTCGACGGTCCCGTCTTCAGCGATATCGGTCACAGTGATATCAAGTTCGGGATTGCTGTCGCCGCAGGCGGCAAAAGCCAGGAGCGACGTTGCGAGTGCGATGGTAATCAGGCGCTTCATGGACAGTCTCCATAAGAATGGCGGACTCATTTTAGATGATTGCATAAGGAATCAGCAAGTTTACGTTTCAGGAATGTGTGCGATCGGTTTTTCGGCACCGAACCGGTCAGACGGAAGCGGGGTCGGCGGATGGTGTTTCCGCATCCCTGATCATCACATGGAAGGTCGTGCCGACTTCCCATTCGCTGCTGACCTCGATGCGGCCTTCGTACATATCGACAAGCTTTTTCGCGATGGAAAGGCCCAGACCGGACCCTTCGATACGCTTCGTCTTTTCGTTCTTGATGCGGACGAATTCACCGAACAGGCGTTTCACATCTTCCGGTTTCATGCCGATACCGCTGTCGGCGATGACCATGTGCATCATTCCGTCGTCGCGGCGTCCGACTGTGACCTCGACGTGACCGGCGTCACGGTTGTACTTGACGGCGTTCGACACGAAGTTGTTCAGGATCAGTTCGATTTCAGCAGGGTCGGCCTTCATGATCGTGTCGCCATCCGACAGCACGCTGACCGTTATGCCCTGCGCCGCGCCGCGTTCGCGTCCTGCTTCCGCCGACAATTCCGCAATCTGTTTTACATCGATATCGCCCAGCTCGCGCCGCTTGCTGCCCGATTCGATCCTGGTCAGGTCCAGAAGGTCGGCGATCAGCTTGTGCATTCCGCTCAGCCTGAAGATGGCCCGATCGACCACGTCGTTGTAGTCGTCAAGCTGGTCGCCGATGACACGATCTTTCATCATCATCAGGTAGCCTTCCACGGCGGCCGTTGGCGACTTCAGTTCGTGTGCCACGACGGACAGGAACTCAAAGCGCACCTTCTTGCGTTCGGCGACCAGTTTCATGGCCTGACGTTGCAGGACGATGTGCTTTGCCGCCTTGAACAGGCAGGCCCTCAGCTCGTATGGAGTGAAAGGTTTGGCCAGGAAGTCGAACGCGCCGCTCCTGGTCGCGGATACCGCGGTTTCCAGGGATGCATAGGCGGTGATCATGATCGTCAGGACGCCAATCGATTCCGCGGCCAGCTTTTCGACAAGCTCGATGCCGGTCATTCCGGGCAGCTTCTGGTCAAGAAGCAATATGTCCGGCGGCGACTGGCGGATTATGTCCAGGGCGATTTCCGCCGATTCCGCGGAATCGGTTGTCAGCGCAAAACTGGAATTGAATTCGGGGACTTCCACCACGGCGCCGCGAAGCGCTTTGGCGATAGCCATACGTATGCCCAGTTCGTCATCGACGACAAGAACCCGGAGTTCATCCACGGCACACCTCCCGGGCCGCGCCCGGTCAGATCGAATCAGTCAGCGGGAAGCAGGATGTCGATCTGCTTCTTGAGCTGATCATACCGCAGGGGCTTTTCGAGCATCACGTCTGCCTGAATCCAGGATCTTTCTTCGTTCGTGGAAGCGCTGAATGCCAGACCGGTTTCACCTTCCACGCCGGTCGCCATGATCACCGGCTTCTTCGGGTCGGCCTTCTTGATCTTCCGGCAGACCACGAAGCCGCTGTCGAAGAATTCCATCATGAGGTCAACGACCGCCAGATCAAACTGCCCGCCACCGTTCAGGAACTCCTCGGCCGCCGCCTGGCCTTCGCACCGCGCCACCTTGAACCCGTCCTTTATAAGACGCGATTCGGTGATGTCGAGGAAGTCGACGTCGTCATCGACAAGCAGGATGATTTTGCCCTTGGAGATCCCTTTCTGTTCGTTCATTTTGTCCACCTTTTCACACGTTGTTGCCGTACCTCGGCACGGTAACAAAGAAAGTCGTTCCCGTCGGCCCCTGCGCGGGGTCGGCGTTCGATTCAAAACGAATGTCGCCGCGGTGCATCTTCACGATTCCGTAAGACACCGGGAGACCAAGCCCCGTTCCCTTCCCGATCGGTTTGGTCGTGAAGAACGGGGTGAAAATACGATCCCTGTTTTCCGGCTTGATGCCAACGCCCGTGTCGGCGACCTTGAAGATCACCTGGCGGTCGGTCACCTGGCATGTCAGCGTGACCTTCCCGCCTTCCGGCGTTGCTTCAATGGCGTTTGACATCAGGTTTGTCAAGACCTGCAGCATCTGGTCCGAGTCAATTTCCGCCATCGTGTCGACCGGCGGCGTCACCGTTTCGACCGTGATGCCTTCATGCGCATGCAACCCAAGAAGTACTGACTTCACGAAATTGTTCAGGTTGGTCGGCTGCAGCAGCACGCGGTTCTGGCGCGCGAAATTCAGGAGTCCCGACACGATCCTCTTGCAGCGATCCGCCTGATCCGAAATGACTTTCAGGTCTTCCTTCATTTCGGGATTGGTTTCGCATTCTTCCGCCAGCATGTGGGAGTACATCAGCACGACGCCCAGCGGATTGTTGACTTCGTGGGCGATGCCGGCCGCGAGTTGTCCCATGCTGGCCAGTTTTTCGCCCTGCACGAGGGCGTGCTGCGCGTGCTCAAGCCTTTTGTTCACGTCGGCCAGTTCGGTTACGGAGCTCTTCAGCTTGTCGATTGTGTACGGCAGGCACATCTCGTTTTCGGCCAGTCCCTGATGGATCGCGATCGCGTGCTCGAGACAGGTGTCGTATCCGCACGCGCCGCAGTTCAGTTCATCTTCCGACGACAGCTTCCCGATGTTCCTGAGGATGTCGTTGACCTCCTCGCGCGTCGGGGTCGTCATGCGACGGTCGTCCGCGGTGTAGGACTGTGACAGGTCCAGGTCCGGGTAGCGGTGCATGTCTTCGACCCACTTGTCGGCGTCGAAGTCGGCCATCCGGCTGCGCACGTATTCCGCGATCATCGCGCGCCGCGTGTACAGGGGGACCTTCGCCGAAACCGCCGGCCCCATGATGCATCCGTTGCAGGCCATGACCTCGACAAGCGTGGCGTGGATCGCGCCGGATTCGAATTCACGGATCGCGTCGACGAACGTGTTGTGTCCGTCCACGACCGCGCCGTCCGAAGACATCAGGCGTTCATCGATCTTGGCCGTCTGCATCAGTCCGCCGCTGACCGGGTATATGCCGCCCAGTCTGGCAAGTGGCGGATCGAACCTTGATGGTTCAACCGATTCATGGTTCAGGCCGGCTTCCTTGAACATGTCCCGCAGTTCGGCGAACGTCAGGACGGCGTCGATCTGTCCATCCGAAAGTTCGATGGCTTCAGCCTTTTTCGCGATGCAGGGCCCTATGAACACTACACCGACGTCGTCGCCGTACATACGGTGGACGTATCTGGCCATCGCGAGCATCGGCGACGCAATCGGCGCCAGCGAGTCGGTCAGGTGTGGCGCCAGGTGTTCCACATATTCCACGGCGGCGGCGCAAGCGGTGGCCAGGAAGTGCTTCCCGGTGTCGGAATACTGCTGCACAAGGTCGTGGTATTGTTCGGACACAAGATCCGCGCCGAACGCCACCTCGTTGACCAGTTCGAATCCGAGCGCCCGCACCATGCCCAGGAAGACTTCGGGGCTGTACTCCGAAAATTCCACGGGAAAGCTGGGCGCCAGGCATGCTGAAACCGTTTTGCCGGGAATGGCCAGCAGGGCACGCACGTCTTCGATCGACGACATGACCTGCTTGGCCTTCTGGCTGCATACCTGAACGCAGTTACCGCAACCGATGCACCTGTCGTTGATAACCTCGGCCTGTCCGCCGGAAATACGGATCGCCTTGGCGGGACATTCCCGGACGCAGGTGAAGCACACCCGGCATCGGTCTCCGATAGTGGTGACAAGCGGCAGGGACATGGGAACCGGCCTCCAGCGACAGATGCGTCAACAATGGCGCACCCGGAATCAGAAATCAACCTCGCGCTTGCTGTACTCGGTGTGCAGCAGGTGATGGCTCTTTTCGCCGAGCGGCTCGCCCAGGTATTCGTCGTAAAGGCGCTGAACCTGCTTGTTCTTGTGGGAAACACGCAGTTCGTCATCCTTGTCGATCGCGTACAGGGCCTTCATCCTGACCTTGACGGCTTCGACGTCGGTGCCGATCGGCTGTCCGCCGCCGCCAACGCACCCGCCGGGGCAGGCCATGATTTCGATGAAGTGCAGGTCGCTGCGGCCGTTCCGGATTTCTTCCACCAGCTTGCGCGCGTTACCGAGCGTATGCGCCACGGCGACACCGATTTCCAGGTCGCCGATCTTCACGTGGGCTTCCTTGACGCCGTCGAGGCCGCGGACCGCCTTCACCTTCAGGTCGTCCAGTTCGCCACCGGTGCCGAGGTAGTGTGCGGTACGTATGGCGGCTTCCATGACGCCACCTGTCGCGCCGAACAACTTGCCGGCCGAGCTTCTTTCCCCGAAAGTCGTGTCGGAATCTTCCGGCTCCATCGATTCGAGGTGAAGGCCGCGCATCTTGATGATCCTGGCCAGTTCCCTGGTCGTGATGACGGCGTCGACGTCCGGGTAGCCTTCCTTCGAGTGGGTCGGCAACTGGGCCTCGTACTTTTTGGCGGTGCAGGGCATGACCGACACGACGTAGATGTCTTCCGGCTTCAGTCCCTGCTTTTCGGCGTAGAAGCTCTTGATGACCGCGCCGAGCATCTGCTGGGGGCTCTTGCAGGACGACAGGTTGTCCAGCATGTCCGGGTAGTTCTGTTCCATGAAGTCGATCCACGCCGGACAGCAGGAAGTGAACAGCGGCAGCTTACCGCCGGTCTTGACGCGGTGGAAAAGCTCGCTGGCCTCTTCCATGATGGTCAGGTCGGCCGAGAAGGACGTGTCGAACACGCGATCGAAGCCGAGCCGGCGCAGCGCCGCGTTCATCACGCCGGCGACGTCCACCCCGGGGTTGATCCCGAACAGTTCGCCAATCGTTACGGAAACGGCCGGGGCATGCTGCACGACGACAAATTTCTTCGGGTCGTCGATGGCGGCGAAGATTTCCTTGAATTTGCTCTTTTCGGTCAACGCGCCGGTCGGGCAGGCAAGGATGCACTGGCCGCAATCGACGCAGCTTGACACGTTCAGTCCGCGGTTGAACGCAGGGCTGACCGTGGTCTTCGAACCGCGACCGACGAAATCAATGGCGGCAACGCCCTGGATTTCTTCGCACGTGCGCACGCATTTTCCACAGAGAATGCACTTGTTCGGTTCGCGCACGATCGACGGACTCGACGTGTCGGGCTTGTGGTTCGACTTCAGACCGGTGTACCTGCGCTGGCGCACGCCCAGTTCCTCGGACAGGTTCTGCAGGTGGCACTCGCCATTGCGCGAGCAGTACAGGCAGTCGTCCGGATGGTTGGACAGCAGCAGTTCAAGAATGGTCTTGCGCGCACGGACCGCGCGTTCCGAGTGGGTCTGGATCTTCAGCCCCTCGCGCACCGGGAAGGCGCAGCTCGGGACGAGCCCGGGGACGCCTTCGGCTTCGACGACGCACATGCGGCACGCGCCGGTCGGGAAGAGGTCTTTCATGTAGCACAGCGTCGGAACCTTTATGCCGGCCCTGTTCAGCGATTCGAGCAGCATTTCGCCGGGGTTCGCGTCAATTTCGCGATTGTTAACTTGAATCTTAATCATTTCCAGGTCCTCCCCGTCACTCGACGATTACCGCGCCATGGCGACAGTCTGTAAGGCAGGTTCCACATCCGATGCACTTGTCGACGATGATGTAATGGGGGCTCTTCGGAGCGCCCATGATCGCTTCCGCCGGGCAGTGACGCGCGCAGAGGGTGCAGCCGATGCACTTGTCCGCGTCGATCGAGTACTGCAGCAGTTCGGTGCACACGCCGGCGCGGCACTTCCTGTCGTAGATGTGTTCCTCGTATTCGTTGCGGAACCAGCGCAGGGTCGACAGAACCGGGTTCGGCGCGGTCTGGCCGAGCCCGCAGAGGCTGGTGTCCTTGATTACCTGTCCGAGCCGTTCGAGGTACACGACGCCCTGGAACCTTTCAAGGGCCTCCATGTCCGTTTCATTGCGGCGCCCGCGCGTGATCCGCTGAAGGATTTCAAGCATGCGCCTGGTGCCTTCCCTGCACGGGATGCACTTGCCGCAGCTTTCGCGCTGGATGAAGTCCATGAAGAACTTAGCCAGGTCGACCATGCAGGTCTTTTCGTCCATGACGACCAGGCCGCCCGAACCCATCATCGCGCCGACGGTCTTCAGCGATTCGTAATCGACCAGGGTGTCCAGGTGCTGGGTCGGGATGCATCCGCCGGACGGTCCGCCGATCTGCACCGCCTTGAATTCGTGTTCGCCGGGGACGCCACCGCCGATGTCCATGACGATCTGGCGGATGGTGGTGCCCATCGGGATCTCGACCAGGCCGGTGTTGGTGACCTTGCCGGAAAGCGCGAAGACCTTCGTGCCCTTGGATCCCTGGGTGCCGACCGAGGCGAACCATTCGGCGCCTTTGCGCATAAGTATCGGCAGGTTGGCCAGGGTTTCGACGTTATTGATGACCGTCGGCTTGCCGAACAGGCCGCGGGCGGCCGGGTAGGGCGGACGGGGGCGCGGCATTCCGCGCTTGCCTTCGATCGAGTTGATCAGGGCGGTTTCCTCGCCGCATACGAACGCGCCGGCGCCTTCCTTGATCTTGATGTCGAAGTCGAACCCGCTGCCGAGGATGTTGTGCCCCAGAAGGCCCATTTCCCGGGCGACCTTCATCGCTTCCTTCAGGCGTTCGATGGCCAGCGGGTATTCGGCGCGGATGTAAACGTAACCCTTGGACGCGCCGATGGCGTAGGCGGCGATGGCCATGCCTTCCACCAGGCGGTGGGGGTCGCCTTCGATGACCGCGCGGTCCATGAACGCGCCCGGGTCGCCTTCGTCGGCGTTGCAGATCAGGTATTTCTGGTCGGACTGGGCTTCATGCGCGAACTTCCACTTCAGACCGGTCTTGAAGCCTCCGCCCCCACGGCCGCGCAGACCGCTGAATTCGACCTGGCTGCAAACTTCGGGCGGGGTGGCGGTCGTGATCGTCTTCGCAAGCGCCTGGTAGCCGCCGCGAGCCACGTATTCGGCCACGCTGGACGGGTCGATCAGGCCGCAGTTTTCAAGTACCCAGCGGGTCTGAGGACCGAAGAACGGGTGATCCTTCATGCAGACCACGCCTTCCCACGGTTCGTCTTCAGCGCCGGGGTTGAACTGCAGAAGCACGTCTTTGTGGCGGATATCGTCCGGAAGCTCGTCCCCGAAAACCGCGTCAAGCAGCGGATGGACACGGTCTGCCGTGACATGGTGGAAGGACAGGCGCGGCCTGCCGGGAATCTGGACGTCGACCAGGGGTTCCGCGGCGCAGAGCCCGATACAGCCGACTTCAACGATGTCGGCTTCGATGTCGTGTTCCTTCAGGTAGTCGTTGATTGCCTGCAGCGTGGCCGCGGCGCCGGCGCCGAGTCCGCAGGTTCCCATGCCGATAAAGATGGCCGGACGGGAAACGACTTCGCGACGCAGGATTCTCATGGCGTCGTCAGTGCCGCTCACCTGTCCAAGAATGACAGGAATCAGTTCGCTTTTCAGTTCACGGCCGGCGAGCCGGTCCATTGATGTATTGTCGGGGCGCATCATTCAGCCCTCCTTCGGTAGGTGTTCAGGACCCTCGTGATCTTGTCGGGGGTCATGCCGGCGTGGAATTCACCGTTGACGGCGATGACCGGGGCCAGACCACAGGCGCCGATGCAAGCGACGATTTCAAGGCTGAACATCCCGTCCTTCGTCGTCTGGCCGGCTTCAATCTTCAGGTTCCGCTTGAGCGCTTCAAGCACCGCGGCCGAACCCTTGACGTGGCAGGCGGTACCGCGGCAGACCTGGATGTTGTACTTGCCGCGCGCCTGGAAACGGAACTGGTTGTAGAAAGTCGCGACGCCGTAAACCTTGCTGGGGGCAATCTTCAGGTGCGTGGCAACGCGCACCACAGATTCCCTGGACAGGAAGCCTTCGGCCTTCTGGATGTCCTGAAGCAGTGGGATCAGGCTGTCCCTTCCCGCATCGGGATACCGTTCAAGAATTTCCTGGATCTGGTCATTCATCTCGCCACCATATTTTCGGGTTCGCCCGGGGCCCGAGTGCCCCTGACGGCATAGTAACCAACCTTTTCGATGACCCCGGTCAGGTCCATGTTGTGGACGTGGACATGCGCCGGGACCCGGAGCTTCGCGGGTGCGAAGTTCAGTATTCCGGTGACGCCGGCGTTCACAAGCCGGGCCGCCATTCTGTTGGCATCCGCTGCCGGAATGCAGAGGATCGCCACCTTGATTCCCTTGGACGCGACTTCTTCCTCGAGGTGTCGCATATTGAAAATGCGGCAGCCGTGGATCACGCGGCCATGCTTTTCCGGATCCTGGTCGAAGCCCATCGCGATGTTCGCGTGGCCCGGCCTTGTCTTGAAGTGGGCCAGCAGGGCCATGCCCAGGTTGCCGATGCCAATCAGCGCGACGCGGGTCGAAGTCGGCTGATCGAGCATGCCGCGGAGGTGCCCCAGGAGATCCGAAACGGAATATCCGCGCGCGGTGCTGCCGGTCAGGCCGAGGTTCATCATGTCGCGCCTGACCTGGGCCGGGGTGACCTCGGTTTCTTCGGCCAGGGCGCTGGAAAAAACGAATTCGACGCCGCGTGCCTGCAGATCGGACAGATGCCGCCTGTATTCGCTGAGCCGCTCGACTGTTTTTTCCGGAAGCATCCTGTAACCCCTGACGCAGTGTTTTTGCGTCGAGCGCATTCAACCCGTCGATTTAGTAACAGAATTTTTCTGCCACCAACCAACTGTTGTGATTTATATCACAGGCTGGAAAAATTGCAAGCCTGAAACGAAGAGAACCGCAGAAATCAACGTCTGATTGATTTGTACGGGCGGATGAAAATCCGGCCGCCAGGGGCGGGGACAGGCTCAGGGACAGGGTCAGGGACAGGTTCAGGGACAGGGTCAGGGACAGGGTCAGGGTCAGGGTCAGGGTCAGGGACAGGTTCAGGGACAGGGTCAGGGTCAGGGTCAGGGTCAGGTACGGGAACAGGGGCTTGTAGGGGCGGATGAAAATCCGCCCGTTCCGAGGTCCGAGCCCTGCGAGGACCGTCCACCGTAAGACCGGGGCCAACGGCCCCGGGACCAATCGTCCCCCTGATCTCCGAGGCCCGACGCCCCGGAGGGACGCACACTTCCGCCACCGCAACCCGCACGTATCCATCGCCTTTATCCGCGCGCGGGTCCCTCCCGCGAGGCCGTCAACGACTTGTGATGGCCCGCGGCCGTCTTCGCCGTCAAGGGCCAGCCGCCTCTGGCGGTCGCGTTGCGCCCCTTGACGGCAGCCGCCCGCAGGCCTGGTCTGTGTCGTGTCTGACGGCCTCACGGGAGGGACCATGAACACGATGCAGATGATCGGCGCGATGGGAAGATGCGGCGGGCCCACCGGCCTTCGCGTGGTTGACACGGTGGTCGATCTTGCCCGGGAAACCAGGTTGGCAGTGCTCGGGATTCGCGGCCACCGGGATCTTGTCGACCAGCTCACCCGCGCAATCGAATCCGTCGCGCTGAACCTTGCGGAAGGCGCGGGACGTGCCGGACGTGACAAGGCTTTTCACTACAACGTCGCGTACGGTTCCGCTGGCGAAGCCGGCACAGCGATACGGATTCTTGCGGCGTATGGCGTTTTGCCGGATGGCCGGGCTGCGAACCTTCTGGGCCAGATCGACCAGGTTCGCGCCGTCTGCTGGCGGCTTGCAAGGCGGTGACGGGGATAGTGCCCTTGCGGCTCGTAGGGGCGAATTACGTTCGCCCTTCAGGTTCAGGGACAGGTTCAGGGTCAGGTTCAGGGTCAGGTTCAGGGTCAGGCACAGGATCAGGATCTGGGGCTTGTACGGGCGGATGAAAATCCGCCCGGTCCGCCGGGGCAACAACCGATGTCGTCGAATGACTGAATTGCCCTTCCGGGCGTGGGCTTCCAGGCGGAATCCGCGGGTGTATAATCCGCGCATCCTTTCAAGGTCATTAAAATGGAAAAATTCAGGATTCTGCCGATTCTGGCCGTGCTTGCGCTGGCGGCCTGCGGGTCGAACCAGAACGGCAACGACGAGGGCGGGAACCAGGACACAGGGGTTGACGTCCAGGGGCTCGACGCCCTTGACGACACGGTTGCCGGCGACACCGGGCGCGATAGCGTCGGAATCGACACGGCGGGCGACGACGTTCAGGCACAGGACGTCACGGCCGACACAAACCTGCTGGATGTGGAAGAAGATCAGGGGCAGGCGGACGTGGTTGCCGACGTGGACGAAGATACCGGCCCGGTCGAGCAATGCCCGTATCCCACGAAGATCGAAATCGAGGAATTCAACCGCAGTGGCGGAAACGACACGTTCGCCCAGGCGCAGCCAATAATCATGGGTGAAGAGGTGACCGGCTACATCGGCCTGGACGGCGACGAGGACTGGTATGCCTTCTGCCCGCCCGAAGACGGGATCGTGAACATCCACATCGATTTCACCGATTCCTACGACGCCATGGGCATCAACTGGATGCTGTTCGCGGCGTACACGGACGAATTTCTTGAATCGAACGTGTCGGTCGCGTCGTCCGAATACGATGGAACTCCGTTCGTGATGCCCCCGGTCAACGGCGACCTGACGACCATCGACGTGCAGATGTCGGTGCTTGCATCGCAGGGCCGGTACGCGTTCAAGCTGGCCGGCTTCGGCGATGGCGAATTCTTCCCCGGTTACGACCAGGCGAATCCGTACACGTTCAGCGTGACGATGGTCCCGGGCGACGACCTGGAAGCCGAACAGCCGGCGGTTGAAGGTTTTGATGACTACGGCTCGAACGATACCTGGCGTGAAGCGACCGAACTGTTGCTGGACGAAAATGGTGTCGTCGAGGTCCAGTCGTACGGCTGGTACTGGAACGACATCGACTGGTACAAGGTCCACATCGACTGGCCGGGCTGGGTCACCGTGATCGCGCATATCGAACCGCTTCTTGATGGCGAAGGCTATCCGCTTGTCGACTTCACCGGCAGCGTCATCCGGATGGGCGCCGACGGCCCCGAAGAACTGGAGGACGAGTACCCGATCGAGTGGTTCGCCCCGTTCAACGATGGCTGCGGTACCAACCGTGGCGAACAGTTCGTTTTCGGCGGAGCGGACTACTACATCAGGACGTTCTCGGCCCCCGGGAACCAGACGGTTCCGTACCAGTTCACCTTCAGGTACCTGAACGGCGACAGCCCCGAATACGACCAGCCCGAGGTGGGCGGCGCGGCGGTCGGCGCGGCCGAAGAACCCGCCGACGCTTTCGACATGGGCGAACTGGCGCTTGGCGGCACGCTTTCGGTCAGTTCCTATGCGTGGCACTACTTCGACTGGGACTGGTACAGCTTCACGGTCCCGGAAAATGCCAGCCAGAACGTCACGGTCACGTGGGATTACACGGCGTCGTACACCGCGAAGGGATGGTATTCCTGCCCCGACAACGAAAACGGCATCGAAAACTGGATGTACATGTTCGACGAAACCAGCAGTGACTTCCCGGGAATCGCCCATGGTTACGAAGACGATGTCCCCGTCCAGACCATGACCACCCCGGTCGTTGCCGGCATGACTTATTACATCCTGGTCATGTCGCGGGAAGACTGGGACACCGCCAATCCGTACACGCTTACCGTCACCGGTGCGCTATGACGTAATCCGCCCTCTTATGTCCCTGGGGTGTTTCAAGGTATCAACTCGCATCGTTCATCGACACAGGCGGCCGCGGGCGCCGGTTCGCACCCGCAGGCTTCCTGGTTCCAGCAGCCTTCAGTTAGCCAGTGTTCCTTTAATCCCGTCATATCCCCAGAAAGGTCGCTTCCGTTCCACGGCACCCAGCAGGGACCGTCGGCACGGTCGCAGAGACCGGCAATGGCCTGGCATGTCGTGTATTCATTACAAACCTGTCCGCCCGCTATTGCGATGGTGCGCAACACGTCGAGCATGACATCGCAGGACGGTTCGCAACGCACGTCGTCCCCGTCCTGTACGCATGCGGAATGGATCGCGCACTGATCGGGCCGTGTCCAGCAGCCCTTCGAGGAGCAGACTGTATGACTGTGGACGTCAAAACACCGCTTCTTTCCGGTTTCGCAGGCGCAGCAGCCGCAGATTGATGGGCAATCGGTGTCGCCGCATTCCAGCCCGGTCCAGCAGGCTGTATCGCAATAATCGGCGGCGTGCCCGCCGACCTTGTAAAACCCGGGGAATGAGGCGAGGCGGCAAAGCCTGTCATACTGGCCGGGGTCGACGGCACCGTCCCCGGACAAGGTGATGTCGCCCATGTACACGACATCATTTTCAGCGCAGCCCATCGTGTACCCGTGTTCCCCGAAGCGCGCGCCCCGGACCATTTCAGACAAATCCGCCGGAAGCCCTTCCACCGCATCTTTTGTGGCGCAGGCTGTCCACAACGTATGTCTCGCCGTGTTCAGCGCATCCAGATCAAGCCGTTCCGGCACGCAGCACTGGCCTTCGTGGGCGACTGCCGCCCCGGCCTCCAACCGCTGCAGCACCCCGGTGTGCGTGACGCCATCGCAGCCGCACGTGTACGTCCAGTCGACTTCCCCGCTTTCGAAAAGATGATCACCCCACTTGTGATTGCAGATTCCCGGTCCCCCGCAGATCCCCGGCAGGGTGTCGCAGAACGTTCCTTTTGGGCATCCCAGGCCATCATCGGGATTGCATTCGTTTCCACGGCACGGCATCTGGTCGGCAATACCGGTTTCTTCCCGCCAGGATTCAGAGTAGCAGAGGGTTCCGTCCGGGCAGTCGCCGGACTTTTCGTTGGCGCATCCGTTCACACACCGGCACTCGTCCACGTAGTTGTCGGCGCTGGCGTAACGTGTTTGTGAAACACACTTCCAGTGATATCCGCATGGCTGGCCGACGCAAGGTTCACATCCACTCAAGTCCGGGAAGTGGCCCTGGTCCAGGCTGGATTCGTCCCCGGTCGCGTCATTAACACTGTCCGTGTCAGGGCCGCAGCCGATCGTGAAAGCTATAACGCAAAACAGAGCGCTGAATTGAATCTTCATGGCACATCCCTAGGAATCATTTACCCGATGGAAGCTGGAAATCCAGGAGCCAGCAGTTGCCGCCCGTGCAGTCCACGGCCGGCGGTTCCCCGCAGCCGCACGAATCGACATCGATGCAGCCCGCTTCCACCCGCAGGACCTGTAATGCCGTCATGGATTCCTCGGTCATGTCTGTCGTGCGGTTGTATGGCAGCCAGCACGGCCCGTCTTCCGGATTGCAGAAACCCAGGGCCACCCTGCAGTCGTCGGAACTGTCACACTCGGGTATGTGATTGTCCAGATACTCGAACCTCGAGTCCATCTTGTCGCATGAAGGCCGGCATCCTGCCCCCGCTTCATCGCTGACGCAGATGTCGTAACCGGTGCATTCGACGCTGTTCATCCAGCAGCCGGCCGACACGCACCGTTCGGTTTGGCGTTCATTGGCGCAGCGCACTTTCCCATATTCGCAGTCGCAGCATCCGCAGGGCGACGGGCAGTAAAGTTCGGTGCACCACCTGAGGTCATAGCAGGGAAGGCTTTCGCAGTATCCCGCGGGGTGTCCGGTCACGCCGCCGACGTCGACAAACGAGTCCAGTTCGCACAAGGCCTGGTACTGCGCCGGATCGACCGCGCCAGTCCCGGTCAGTGAAAGCTGGCCGACGTATGCCGATTCGCCTTCCCGGCATCCCGCCCAGGCGCCCTGTGTTCCGAAGGTCGCGGCGGAAAGCACGGCCCCGATGTTTTCGGGCACCGATTTCGACAGATCACCGTTGGCGCAGACAACGAACACTTCGAAGTGATCGGGGTTTTCCGCCGTGAAATTCAGGTTGGCAGGATCGCAGCAGGGGCCGACGTGCCTGGCGCCGACCGCGGCCTTCGCCCTGTCCTGCCAGTTGTCGTATGTAACGCCGTCGCACCCGCATTCCAGGCCCGAAACGTCATCCGCGCCGCCGGCCATGTGTTCGGGATCGTCGCGGCTGGCGCAGATCCCCGGCCCCTCACAGTCGCCGATCAGCGTGTCGCAATAATGCGCGAAATCGCACAGTTGGCCGGTCGACGGGTTGCATCCGATCGGCATGCACGGGGAATCCCGCCAGTGGTCCCATGTATCCGCACGGTCATAGCACCAGGTTCCGTCGGGGCATTCAAACGGGCCGTCGGGCACGCACGGGTCGGGACATTCAGGGTCGTTGTCCGGCTCTGAAGCTGTGCCGTAGTAACGGTGTCCGTCCATGCATTCGAAGTCGAACGGGCAGATGAAGTCGTAGCAAAGTTCATGTTCGCCCGGGTCGTAAGCGCCCTGGCCGGGATCATGTCCGCCGGCATCCGGTATGTCCCGGCCGGTGTCCGGCTGCGCGAACTCGCCCGGAATCGTGTCGGTCCGGCCCTGATCGAGGGTCCCTGTCACGTCGCCCGCATCGGCTCCGGCTTCGCCCGCGCCGCATCCAACGATGGCGGCGACAAGCAGTAAGGCCGACGTCAGCAGCGAATATCTGGTCGCACGGACTGCGGGTGACTTCTCCATGTGGGTATACCCTGAGTCACGAACTTATGTGATGTTATGCAATCGGTCGGGTTGAATGCAAGCCTATTGGATCACGACCCCGGCGGCCGCCCACTTTTCGGCGATTCTGGTGATGTCGCGGCTGGTGCCGGTGCTTATGGCATCCATGACGGCTGTCACTTTATAGCCGCGGTTCAGGGCGCCGTGGATCGTGTCGTCGACGCAGTAAAAGGCGTCGATCCCGGTGACGACCACGTGGTTGACCTGGTTTTCACGCAGCCATGCGTCCAGGGACGGATTTGAAAACGCGTCACCCCTGCTCTTGGTGAAGGTCCTGATAACCGGCGCCGAAGGCAGCCTGCGGTCCATGCGGCTTCCGGGTTCGTCCGGCGCCGCAAGTCCGCCCATGATGAAACGTACGCCCGGATCGTTGTAAATCGCGCGTATGTAGGCCACCGGCTGCCCGTTCCCGACTGCCATGGCGGCCATTTTTCCCGCGACAAGGACCACGCTGTCCGCGCTTTTCATCCGTTTGATCGCGTCCGGCCCGGTGAAGTCTTCCTGCAGGTCGATGACCAGCAGGGCGGTCTGTGGTCGATCGTACCGCCCGATCGCCGGTCCGGATGTTGGAGCGCCGACCCAGGACATGTACCCGAACATGGCAGCGGCTGACAGAATGACGATTGCCGCGGTTGTCCAGAGCGCAATCCTGGCGCCTTTCCTCATTTGGATGAGCCTGCGGTTGAAGTCGAAACGGATTCTACTCTGTAATTTCGTCCGTGATAAGACCGGAGTACTTCGCCATGTAGTACGGGAGCAGGAATACCGTGGGATTGTTGTATGAATTGCCCGCGCCGCCTTCCGTGCAGTCGTATGGGTTGCCGTTCCACCAGAAGGTCCTGATTTCATCGTACGGCGGGACCGACGTGAACTGCTGTTCGCCGTGGCGATCCTTCGCGCTGTTGAGCTGGAAGTCCTTGCGGTGGCAGTTGTCCATGGCCCATTCGCGCAGGTCGTCTGGCAGTTCCCGCAGGGTGCGGCGCGCGTTTTCGGCGTCCGGGTCGGCATATCCGCTCATCGCGGCCACCGCGGCCCACCAGGGGTTCCGTTCCGGGCGTTCCCATTCGTACATGAACGCGTAACCTTCCAGCCAGTGCGCCCGCCGTTCGGCGTCAGGTTCGTAACGCAGCACCGTCGTGTACGCCAGCGTAGCCAGCTCGTGGTCCGAGTGGTTCTGGATCGACGGGTTGACGACGGTCAGCGTGTCGTTGCTGGGGATCGCCAGCTTGTAGTACTTGTGGGTCGTCACCAGGTTTTCGTACACGTCGTAGAAGTACTTGTCCCCGGTCATGTGCCAGGCCGCCAGCAGCAGGGCCAGGCCCTCGTTCGAATTCAGCCAGCCGCCGCCGTAGTATTCGCCCATGCATTCTTCGATGGTGTGACCGTTGGCGATGCAGGCTTCCAGTCCGTCGACCGCGATGCCGATCGTGTCCGGGCCGAAGATGCCGAACGTCGTCCTGGTACCGTCAAGGTCGATCAGGTTCATTGCGTTGTCCGCGATATATCCCGCCAGCGTTGCCGCGTACGAAGCGACCAGTTCGCGTTCCTCGTCGTCCTTCGCGCAGAGGTCGTAATAAACCGGGAAACCGAAGAAATGACCGGCGATTTCATCCGAACTGGTGTCCGCCTTCCAGACGTACTTCTTGCCGTCGACCTCGATCGGGTTCCAGCGGAACATTCCTTCCTTGACGCCGCCTGTACCGTCGGTTTTGCCGACGCGTTCGCTGCAGCAGACCTTGTAGTCGTAGTAGTTGAGCCTGCCCTCGACGCACGGCACGGTGCACGGTTCGCCCGGCCCGGGACAACCACCCGACCCGCCGTTGTTCACGTAATCACCGCTGCAGGGAATCCAGTCGCTTTCCTGGCTGATGATCGACCGCGAAATGAACCCTTTTTCCTTGCCGGCCGCCTCGAAGCTGATCCACGGGTAGTCGATCAGCTTGTACATGTTCTGCATCGCCTTGTGGGCGTAGTCATAATACTTTTCGTCGCCGGTCGTGGCGTACGCGTAGCACCAGCCGCCGATCATCATCTGCGTCCACAGCCCGTCGTTGTCCTTGTCGCCCACCCTCATGTCGGACATCGGCGACCACGGGGAAGACGTGTATCCGTCACTGCTGAAGAAGCCGCCCATGCGCCAGAAGAAATCGACCATCCCGTCGAACGCGACTTCCTTGTCGGCCAGGGTCCTTTCTTCCATGTAAACGCGGGTCAGTCCGTACGGACCGCCCAGCCACACGTTACCATCGATGTCGATCCCCACGCCAGGCAGGCGCTTGCCGACCAGGTGTGTCACTTCCTTTTCGGCGTCGTACACCGTCTGATCCACCATCCAGCGGAGTCCGTAGAAATAGTCGCGTTCCGCCAGGTCGTCCGAAAGCAGCGTGGCCCCCATTTCATGACCCAGCAGGAAATGGTCCTGGTCGCAGGCAATTGAAATGACCTGTCCCCATGCCAGTCCGCCGATCCCTGCGGCGATGGATTGCATCTGCGTCGGGCTCTGGGCAATCATGAATCCGGTTTCGGTTCCGACCGCCAGGTTTTCCGGGCACATCTTCAGCGAATGGACGCTGTTGTCCGGCAGGCCGCTGTTGGCCGTCGTGAATGTTGTCGACCCGGTGCCGGGTTCGTGAATGACCAGCCCGTCCGCCGTGCCGGCGTAAAGCGTCGCCGCGCCGGGGGCCGAAGCCAGATCCCGGATATTGATGCCGTTAAAACCTTCGACGGCTTCAAGAACGGCTTCCGACTGGCCTTCCGAAGCCGCCAGGTCGAATTCGAACAGGCCGGCCGTCGTCCCGATGTAGATGCGACTGTCGAACGGGGACACGCCGATGCACGTCAGGTCATGCGAAGGCACTTCCCATGAATCGAGGGTCGCGTCGTTCAGCGAAATCAGCTTGATCGAATGAGCGGTCACGAATCCCGCGAGGTCATCAATCAGCATGTCGGCAAGATCGACGATCACGGTGTCGAGCGGTTCACGCGGCGCGCCCAGCAGGCCTGGCCACAGTTGCGTGAAGGCCGTTTCCCCGGCGCCCTTGATCATCAGGCCACCGGCCGTGCCCAGCAGGACGTAATCGGCGACGGTCGCGACCTTTCGCACGTCCAGCGACGGCAACACGTCGGTCGTGTGGAAGTACTCCACGAATTTCTGGTTGAAAGGTTCGTCGACCACGGATTTCGGGGGTGTGCGCACGGCATTGATGAAGGCCGCGTCCGGATATTCGAAGGGCACGTCTTCCTGACCCGGGTCGGTCACGGCGTCTTCGACCGCGTCGTTCCCGGTTTCCTGGTCGATGACGTCGTTGGCGGCAGTGTCTTCTTCCTGCGTGTCGACGCCCGATTCGTCGCCGGTGTTTGCATCCTCGACGACGTCGATGCCGTTGTCTTCCGGAGTATTTGTTCCGTCGCCACACGAAGTCGCCATGGCGGCCAGGATTATGGTTGCCAGGGGCAGAATCTTCGAAATCACGGATTTCATGTACGGGCCTCCATCGAAAGCGTGGTTGTCCACCATGTCGCCGACATTGCGGAATCCCGATTATAAACGTCATTTTTGCGCGCGTGCGCGGGAATGTTCCGGATTGTTTGAAACCGGCCGGCGTTTGGGGCATTATTGGTCCGACTTTCATCGGACATGCAACCATGCATTCACTTGATATCGATAACGACAAGGAAGCGCGCGAATACAAGCTGGACAAGGTCGAGGTCCATTCGGACGAAGTCGGCACCCTGCTGAGTTTCAAGATGGACGCGGCTGGACAGGGGCTGCCCGAGTACGCCGAAGCCTGGGTCGGCGTCAGGGATTCGAAGGGCGCGTTCGTGAAGGGCCGCGAGCCGTTCGCGGACGACGAAGGTGACTTCCTGACCAACGCGGAAATCGTGAACGGCAGTTGGGCCGTCTACATCCCGACCGGGGCGCTGCTCCACGAAAAGGAAGGCGTCTACAGGGTCTGTTCCATCGTTGTCTGCGAGGACCCGGAAGACGAGGATTACGGGCTCGTTTCAGGGTTCGTCAACCATGACGTGATGCTGCCCGCGCCGCGGAAGTGGGACATCATCGAATGGCTGCGGCCGATTGTCGATCTTGTCGGTCTGCTCGCCGGCGTGGCCGGGATGAAGTCGAAGGACGAATTCCTGATGCTTGCCGAAAATTTCGTCGACTGGTTCGAATACGAAGAAGTCCTGGACATCGATTTGCTGGCGGACGCTCTTGCGAAGCCTTCCGAAGGCGCTGAAATGGCCGACGCCGCTATGTCGATTCAGTTGCGCATGCCGGAAGTGATGCCTGAAAACGTCGTGGCGACACTGCTGTCGCTGTTTGACATCCCGCTTGAACATCACGACAAGCTTGAAGGTTCCGCGAAGGCGGAAGCCACTTTCGTCAAGAAGGTCGCCGACGTTTACGGCATTCACGGCAATCGCTGGAAGGACCTGCTGGCCACGTTCCAGAACGTCCAGGCGGCCGAAGACTGATCAGCCCGACCAGTCCTCTTCACGGCAATTCCGCGTCAAAGTGCTAACATCCGTGCTGCATCCAGCTATTGTTCCAGCCAGGTGAAAAAATGAAGAAGTCGGCACGTTCCAGGAAGGCAGCAAAGCGCGAGGTCGCGGCAGGTGGCTTGAAGGTAACCCGGCGGTCCGTCAAGACTGGCCTTCCACCCGGTTCGGTGGTTCACGTCGGCGAGCGTAAAACCGAAAACAGCCGGATTTCGTTAATGGAATTCACGCCTGACGGGGTATGCGAGCACACCCCGGCGTCCGCGGCGGATGTTCTGAAATTCAGGAACGGCACCAACCCGGTCTGGATAAATGTATACGGCCTGCACGACGTAAGCCTTGTGGAGGGGCTCGGGGCAGGGTGGGGAATCGACGGTCTTACGCTTGAAGACATCGCCAACACCAGCCAGGCGCCGCACGTGGAATTCCACGAAAACTACATTTTTGTCGTCATGAAGACCATCAAGTTTGAACCTGCCGGCGCCACGTCACGGATGAAGGGTTGCGAAGACATTCCCGAACTGGATATCGACCAGATCAGCCTGGTGCTGGGGCGCGGGTTCGTGATGTGTTTCCACGAAGAGGAGACGGATCGGCTGGAGTCGCTGCGGGAACGGATCCGGGGGGGCAACGGCTACGACCAGTTGAAGCGGCCGGATTACCTGGCCTACGCGGTCATCGACATGATCGTCGACAACACTTTTGCGGTTCTGGAAACCCTGGGCGATGCCGTTGATGGGCTTGAAGCGGAAGCCACCGGCAGCCTGGAAGGCGGCACGGCGGCCAGGATTCACGTCTACAGGCGGCAACTGCTGCAACTCCGCAAGGCGGTATGGCCCTCACGCGCGCTTGTCTACAGGATGACCACGGAAAGTCACGCGTTGATCACCTCCGCGACGTTGCCGTTCCTGAGGGACGTCAGCGACCATGTGATTCAGATCGTCGACATGCTGGACACACAGCGTGAGGTCGTTGCGGGCATCCTTGACGTCTATCGTTCCGGGATCAGCATGCGGATGAATGAGATCATGAAGATACTCACCATCATTTCCACGATTTTCATTCCGCTGACCTTCATCGCCGGCATCTATGGCATGAATTTCACGAACATGCCGGAAATTACGTCCAGTTGGGGCTATCCGCTGGTCTGGTGCGCGTTCGTGGCCATCGGCGGCGGCATGCTGCTTTATTTCTTCAGGAAGAAGTGGCTCTGACGGGGGGGAATGTCTGTTTCCGGTCCGTGATCAGCCGGCAGGGGTTTCGACCGGCTGGGTTTCCGCGTCGGGAACAACCGCGTCGTCCAGTACCGCTTCGCTTTCACCGTATGTCGGGATCCTCGCCTTGCCGCCGATAACGTCGAAGTGGTAGCCCAGCGAGACGGTTACGACGTGGGTGACGCTTGCGTAACTGCCGGGGAAGTCGTTCAGATCGTCTTCCCACGTGACTGTGCGCTTCAGCGTGAAGACCGGCATGTAAGCGACATCGATGAAGAAGCCCGCCCACTCCGTGCCGAAACCAACGGTGGGCATGACGCGCTCCGAATCGGGGAGCATCGGGCTCAGGAACTGGGACGACGCCGGATTCTGGTCCCACAGGAATCCGAGCCTGGCCGTGAAGTGGTTGTTGAAGAACTTGTATTCACCGCCGAGCCTGATCTGCCAGGCGTCGTGGTAATTCGATGTTTCGGACAGTTCCATCTGGTTAGAATCCGGCCCCAGCGGGATGCCCTCTGACAGGTTGAACGTCAGCTTGTCCCAGCACGACCACTGAATCCACTGGGCATCAAGTTCCAGCGAGAGTCCCTTCAAAGGCATGAAACGCACCCCGAGGAACACGATATGCGGCAGGTTTATGTCGGCGCTGAATCGCTGATCCTTGAACCTGGCGGCCCAGGGGTCGGAAACGTCGAAGTCCACATAACCCTTGTCGGCGGAAATCTTGATACCGGTTCTGTAGGCCGCGCCGATCCTGACCCAGTCGGCCGGCTGGTACATCAGGCCGATGTTGGCGCCGAAGCCCCAGGATTCGCCCGAAAGGTTAATCAGGTTCTGGCCTGTGAATCCGGCGGGTGGCAGGCCGAGCGTCAGCGCCTTCTGGATTTCGAAGTTGCCGTACATCGCGTCGAACCCCAGCGCGATCGAAAATCCCTTGAAGGGCCCGAAGGCGATGTTCGGGTTGATCGTGAATGTCTGCATCGACGAACTGATGACCTTGTGCGCGCCTTCCCAGTCGGCCGGCCAGTTGATCGCGAGGCCGAAATTCGTGAATTCGGCGATGCCGACCGCCAGCCAGTCGTTAATCTTGTAAGACGCGAAAACCGCCGGAACCGGCTGCGGGGCGTCCGAGAACCTGGTCTGGACGCCGGTGGCATTGTTTTCGAAGTATCCGACCGGGTTGAAGATCGTAAGGGCGCCTTCAATCCAGAAGCCCTTCGAATACACGAGGTTGGCCGCGTTCGTGTACTGGTTGGCCGGCCCGGCCCCCGCTGCGATGGTTGCGTTCGCCTGGCCGAGCCCGGACGCCGTCATTTCCTGGATGTAGAAGCCGTTCGCGCCCGCGGTGGCCGGCATGATGATCGCCGTTGCCGTCAGGATGAGCGCGAGAAATCGAAGGTTGTTCAGCATGTTTTTCATTCTCGTTGCCCTCCTAGTTGCACGCGCCGGTGGTGAAGGTCCAGCCCATCACGATGTCCTCGCGCGACTGGACCAGTTCCACGTCGAGCACCACGGCGTCGAAGACTGGTTTGTACATGGCGCGGAGCGCTTCAAGGCTTTCGAGGACCTTCATCACGCCGAAGGTGCCATCCTTTGCCTCGACAAGCTGTTCCGCGGTCACGTCCCTGAGTGGCGCCGCGACCGTGTCAATCGGGTTGGCCATGCAATGGTTCAGGAGCAGCGTGTCCAGCCTGCTGTCCAGATTCGGCGAATTCCAGATTCTTCCGCCGGTGCCGTCGTCGCCGACCAGCGGGGTGTCGATGAATCCCGTCACTTGGCCTTCGGCATTCGTCTGGGCCAGCGCGGCCCTTGTCAGCCCGAAATACGTTTCATCCACGGCGGTTCGCGTCTTGTCGACGTTCATGATGCCGTTCGTGGCGATGACCACGTACTGGGTGTCCGGGGTCAGCGGTTCCGCGACGGTCAGCCGCACGCTCGTGACGCCGTCGGTCGTGGTGGCGGTCACCGTTGCCTCAACCGGAGTGAGCGTCTTCGTGGTGTCACCCGCCACGGCGAAAAGCTTGACGGTGTCGGTCGTTACGGTGTCTTCGGCGACGGCGCCCTTGAAATTGAATCCGATCAGCGGGGAGCATCCAGCCTTCGCCTTCTGCACGACGCCGCCCGAAACCCAGTCCGCCGGTGAAGCCAGGACGGGATTTTCGGCCCCGAACAGCGCCTTGGCCGCGTCGAAGAACACCGGCATCGGGTTCGAAACAGTGGTCCACTGGAATGCGGCGACGACGTCGGTCCTTTCGCGTACACCGGCGACCGTGTCCAGGCCTTCCCACATCGTCAGGACGTAGTCGGTAATCTGGCGCGCGCCTTCCGCTTCCTGGATGGCCTCAAGTCCGGTCAGCACGCTGTTGACCGGGTTTCCGAGCTTCGTGATGTAAGTCAGGCCGACCATATCCCCGTTCACTTCGTTTTCAACGCTGAACAGGCATTCGCCTTCATCCGGGCATTGAGTGTCGCGCGCCGCGAAAACCAGGAAGGTGTTTTCGGGCTGGACCGGAACCTTCTGTGCTTCGTCCCCTTCTTCCGAGGGTATCAGCGCCTTCATGCCGGTCGTTTCGTCGACACCGGTCACTACAACCGCGTAGGTATGGCCCGGAAGAAAATCTGCCGGTGCCTGGAACGGAGCCGGCGGCGTGTAGCGCAGTGACAGGTAGTAGGGGTACGCTTCGCGCCGTTCCCAGTTGACGACCCTGAAATACTTGTCGGGCGTTATCACTTCAGGCGCGGCCGGGTCCGTGACGTCCAGCAGGAAAAGGTTGGCCGTCGCGCCGTTTGTCCCGTCGAATGGCACGATCGAGTCATAGTCCGGCTCCTTCGAAAACGGGATTTTCGGGGCGAAGCTGGTCACCCACCCGTCAAGCCGGTTCATCCCGGTGACGAGCGCCTTCGTCAGGTCGCTGTCTTCCCCGACTTCGTATCCCAGTCCCAGCGCAATCTGTGCGGCCGTTTCGTCGACGATCGGCAGCGCCATGTGCACGGGGGCTTCCGCCGGTTCGGGGACGCCCGGGATGCATACGAATTCGGACTGCTTGACCGGGTTCAGGAAATTGTTCGGCAGCGGAATCACACCCCAGTCGGGATTTGTTATAAGCAGTGCCTTGCTGTCGTAATCCCAGGGGTCCGGAATCTCCATTTCAGGGGTTCCGATGCATCCCCCTGCAATCAGCAGCATTGCCGCCGTCACCAGCGCCGTCCGCACCGATGACAGGATCCCTTTTCTTTCACGCATTGCCGTTTCCTCCTGCGCCAGTTCGATGGAAGGGACTTCCGCCGGGAAATGCCGCCCCGGCCCGGATCGGCTTGTGCCGAAACCGATTGGTAATGAGGCTTTACTATATTTATTCATCCCGTACGTCAAGACGGACGCGCGTGCGCCCGGCATCAGGGCCTCCCCGGGCAGCGTCATGGATTCCCGGCGATATTCGTGATAGCATCCCGAAATACCTAACTGGTTCAGTTTTTCGGCTTCTGGTCCGGCCATCGCAAGGCGAGGTGTCGATTTGGGTACCGGAAACCACCTCCGCTTCAGGCGTCAAACCCTCACGACATGGGCCGCCGTCTCCGCGGCCTGCATGATCGTCGCTTCGCTCAGCCCGCAGGCGGGGCTGATCTTCGTCGGCGGCTGGGTCGTGATCATGGAACTCGCGATATACATATTCTCGACGAGGACGTTCAAGCTGTCTTCGGACAGATATTTCCTGTTCATCGGCAGTTTCATGCCGGGAATCGTGGTTCTTGAAATCCTTTATGTGCTTACCCAGCCTTCCCTGGATCTGGTGTCGGATGTGTCCGGGTCGATACACCAGGTACTGGGAATCGCTTCGGCGGGCCTTGTGGCCATTGTGCTGGCTCTTGCCCCGCGCCTGGCCAGGCTGCGCGTCCACAGGTACATCTGGAGTTCCATCTCAATCTGCTGCGCCACTGTCTCGTCATCACTCATCATGTTCACCGGGCTGGTTCCACATGGCGATCAAGCTCCGTGGTACTTCGCGACCGTGCGTGCGGCTTTTCAGGGCGCCATCCTGCTGATGTTTGCCGGGGCGATGGTCTGGCTCGTCCTGGTTCTGAAGCGGGGGCGGCAGGGCGGCCGCGGCATGCCGGATCGCGTGGGTACCAGATTCATGATCGGCGCCACGGGGCTGCTGGCGCTTGCCCAGATCCCGGAAATCCTGGCCTGTTATGGTTACCACTGGCACGTGGTCATTGGATATCTCCTGGAGGGCGCGGGGCTGTTCCTGATCGTGGACGGCCTGATATACAGGGGACTCGAGGTGCCGGTCCGTCTGATCACCAGGTCACGCGCGCAGCTTGAGGCGGGGATAAGTGCCGCCGCCGACGGTCTGCTTATCCACGATCTTTCGGGCCGTGTAATCGCAATGAACTGGCGATTCCGTTCGGTTCTCGGCCCGGGCGCTGAAATCCTGTGCCCCGTCGGCGAATCTCCAGTCGCGGATGCGTCGCGGTTGCTGGATATTGTTGTCAGGGACGTTGTGTCTTCCGACTCGTTGCGTCGGAGGATGCAGCAGTTCCTGTCCTCGCCGGCCACGGAGGGCTTTGAGAGGGTTGAACTGCGCGACGGGCGGGTTTTCGAGGTTTATTCAATCCCGTACAACTTCGAGGGGCGCATCGACGGTCGCGTCTGGAGCCTGCGGGATGTATCGGCGCGTGAACGTACGACGGCCCAGCTCGAGCGGTCCAACTGGAGGCTCGACAACATCCTGACATCCGCCGGCGACGGGCTTTTCGAAATCAACCTCGAAAGGGGAACGCTCTGGCTTCATTCAAACTGGATGAACGTGGTCGGATGCGACTCGCGGTCGGTTCCAGTGACCTGGGATGACTTCAGGGCAATGATTCACCCCGACGACCTGGCCGCGGTGAACCGTGCACTGCGCCAGCCGTTTTCACGACGGGAATTCCGTGTCGATTTCCGGATGCCTGACCGCGATGCGAACTGGCGCTGGTACCTGTGTGTCGGTCGCATGGAACGCATCGAATCCGGTTTCGGCCGTGCCGAGTGGGTCTTGAGTGGAGTTCAGCGCGACGTGACGGCGGAAAAAACTCAGGAAGTCGAGATCAGGCGTCAGCGCGGCCTGATGGAGGCCTTGATCGAAAACATGCCGCTCGGGGCGTTCGTCAAGGAGGCGACGTCGGGTCGATACGTGATCTGGAATTCGGCCCTCGCCAACCTGACCGGCCTTCCGGCATCACATGTGATTGGCAGGACCGATGACGAAGTGATGCCAGCGGATACCGCGCGAAGGGCTCTGAAGTCCGACGAGGACGTGATCAACCAGGGCGTTTCCGTCGTGATTGAAAACTCCTGGCTTGGCGAATCGGCTGCCAGGAACATAAGGTTGCGCAAGGTTCCGGTAATCGATGCCGACAGGACCGTGAAGCTGATCATCGGCATCGTGGAAGACGTGACGCAGCAGCAGCAGGTCGACAGGCTTGTCCACCAGGCCCGCAGCCTGGAGGCGCTCGGGCGCCTGGCGGGTGGCATCGCGCACGATTTCAATAACATCCTTCAGGTCATCATTGGCGCGGCAGATTCATTGAAACTTGCCCAGGGCGCCCAGCCACGCCTCGCCGATGACGTCGACCAGATACTGGAGGCCGGCGAGCGTGCCCGGACGCTCATCCGGCAACTCCTGACGTTCAGCCGCCAGGACAGCTCCAGTCGCGAACCGGTCGATGTCGATGCCCTGATTTCCGGTCTTCTCAAGATGTTGCAGCGTCTCATCGGCGCGGACATCGCGGTGGGCGTGAAGTCGTGCGGCGTCCGGCTCATGGTCGCGGCCGAGAGGAGCCGCCTGGAGCAGGTGTTCATGAACCTTACCGTGAACGCGGTCGACGCCATGCCTTACGGTGGTTCGTTGACGATTGGCACGTCCCGGGTGGACGTGGACGCGGCGGCGACCGCGGGCCACCCGCGGTGTCAGCTAGGGCCGTACGCGATGGTGTCGGTTTCAGACAGCGGCATCGGTATTCCAAGGGATGTCCTGGACCATATGTGGGAGCCGTTCTATTCGACGAAAGATGTCGGGAAGGGCACCGGGCTGGGGCTGTCAACCGTGTACGGCATCGTTGACAGCCTGGGAGGTTTTGTCCAGGTTCACAGCGAGGTCGGGCACGGCACGGAATTCAAGGTCTTCCTGCCCTTGTGCGCCACGGCCCCGGCCAGCGCGTCGGATGGCGGATCTGTCGTCAGGCGCGCGTCAGCCGATCCCGGAACGATACTTGTCGCGCACGGGGATGCGTCGGCGGCCCAGGGCGAGGCCGCCGCCCTCCAGAAATGCGGATACAGGGTTGTTGTCGCCACCAGCGGACCTGAAGCTCTTCAGCGCCTCCTGGAGGCCGATGACAACGGGGGCGTCAGGCTGATGATTGTCGATCTGGTCATGGCGGGCATTGGTGGCCGTGACATTGTTGACCGGTACAGGTCGGACCACCTTGAGGTTCCGGTTATCTTCTGCGCCGAGGTCGCGGCGCCGATGATTGACGAAGACTACCTGAAATACGTCAACGGCAGGCTGCTCCGCGTTCCATACAGCCGCCGTCAGTTGATGCTCGCCGTGCGCGCGTTGCTTCCACGCTGATCGATGCCCCTGCAAAACGTCGTTTTGAAAAAGAATGAAACAAAATTGTAAATTTCTTTTCGGCTAACCGGAGCCGACAGGTCCGGATTTGCAGGGCGTTGAATCATCCCATCCGCGGTTTTCAAGGGTGTGCGGGCTGTCGAAATCGCAGAAAGCCTGACCTGTCTGGACTTTAACGACCATCGGGGCGCGTACCCGGCGGATAACGTGGCTGTCAGGCCTGTTCAAAACTTGTGTGAAAAATTCGCAGGTCTTATTTGTCCTGTTTTATTAACTCAATAAATCCATGATGTTGCGATGTGTTTTCCACACACCCATTGACGTTGGATTTGGGGCGCCCTATAGTTCGAAATGGACGTGACGACGGGATTCGGATGGCCGGTCCGAAATCCTTCGTTGAACCCGGAAGGGAACCCGAAAGGTGACCCGGAAGGACGACGACGGAACGAGGACGAAAACCTCGAAGTGGCCGGCAGTCTCGGAAGAGACAAGCCAACATCCCTGGTTCTTTGAAACTTTGAAGTACAGGGAAAGGTACCCAGACCGGGAACCTTCCACAAAGTACCCGAAAGGAGGCCGAAAGGCCGAGACCGGGGAAGGGGAAGGCCACAGGGAGGGTGAAACCCAGGAGAGCCAGGACAACGAAACGCAGGGAAACCTCACGCCGGTGTCCCAACCATCGGAAGGCTCAAACCCCTGAAGCGAGGCCGCGCAGTCCCTCGGGACGGCGCGCGCAGTCCGCGAATGCCCTGTCGATGAACCGGAGCCGGAGATCCGCCACTGCCGAAAGGTGTGGTGATTGACTGCGTACCGACCGGGTCCAGCCGCGAAAGCGGCGGGGATAAGTTGGCGTCCGGGGAGACAGAGTTGCTTTCAGAAGACCCTCACGGGTCGGCTGACGGCTTGCGGATTTGCGGTTCGCTAATCGCATGAGGGGATATCGCTGCCGGAAGGCGGTGGTGATTTCCGACTGGTCAAGCTCTGAAGGGAACCGAACCCCATGGGCGCACCCGATTGAAAGACATCGGGGAGGCCTGCACGGGAGCAAGGCGTCGAACCGCATGGTAAGCGGAAGGACGCAACATGACGCGGGATTGGATGTCCCGCGGGCGGTGGCTCGTGCGGCCGGGTAGCGTCGAAGGGGCGGGAAACCTCGTGGGAGCGGGCATCACTTCGGTGATGCGGGTATGTCGGGCCAGACTCTGAAACGGGACGAAGTCTGAGGGAGGTCTCGCAGGTTCTGTAACAGGAACTCGCGCCTTCCAGCTGCAGACCGTGAAGCGGATGAACCGCATGACGGGAGCGTCGAACCAATGCGACGCCAGGCTGGAGGGGAGTCTTCGGGAGACACGTTAACCGTAAGAGAGGAGGCCGGCAGGCAGTGATGCCTGTTCGGCAGCTTGATATATTCAGCTCCGGGGAGGGCGACGGCCATACCAGAACTGTCTTCACGTCTATTAAAAGGCGTCGTGCTTCGGCACGGCGCCTTTTTTTTTATCCCGCGATTATTGAAGATCCTCGACGATTTCCGATGTGCAGCCTTCGGGTGCGTTCACGGGGTTGCATCGCGCCGGGTTGCCACCTGGAATGTCGAACCGGAACGGGCCGCCTTCCGGTTCAGGGACGGTGGATTCGTCGGGATGGTCCGTGTTGATTAACTGCACGCCCGCGCGAAGCGTGGCCGCGGCAATCGGTTCGAATTCGGCGAATGTCGTCTGCGGATCGTCGACCGTCACGCGCACCAGGTAGTTTTCAAGAACCGCGGCCTTCAGGGCATCTTCCTCTTCCTGCGTGTCCGGGTCCGACATTTCCAGGATTGCCGACCACGATTCACCCCTTCCGTCCCTTGCGAAGAAGAGCGCCCCCGCAAGATTCGGATGATCTTCAAGGTACTTCTGGCGGTGGTCGTCGCGGTCAAGCATCATGAACATCACTTTGTCACGGCAGTCCCGCAGCAGCGGCCAGCCTTCGGTCGTGATTGCTTCATTCAGCGTGGCGTGCGTTCCCCTGACGTCGTCGGGTGCGAGGATCGCCGACCGGTCGAACACCGACAGGATCTCGGTTTCGAGCAGGTTCAGTTTGCCCGTAAGTTTCAGGGCCTCTTCGTCCTGTTCGTCCTTCGGTTCGACCATGATCACGATTGGCAGGTGGCCTGCATGGCTTTCCGACCAGCCTTTCACCAGGGCAAGGCAATCCTTGAATTTCGCGCAGGTCGTGAGGTTGTCGAAGTACGCGAGATGGTACACGTCAAGCGTCCCGTCCGCGTTCAGGTGTACGTCAAGTTCGACCGTGCGGGCACCCAGTTCGCCAATCTGTACATCGAGTGCCGGCATCGTCAGGCACCATTCCGGTGGACAGTAGTCGGTGGCGATTTTGTAGCTGTTGTGGGTTCCCTTTACCTGGATCTGGTTCAGCCGGATTAAGTCGTCCATGCTGAAAGTGTCGGTGACTGCATCGGCGTGGGATGAATCCAGCGGGACGTCGTCAGTCGGGATGGTCCCGCCGCAGGACACGAACATCATCGTTGAAACGACGGATATTGCTGAAATTATGGGTTTTTTCATGCTGCGTCCTCTCCCTGGGCGGCTTGGGCCCGACGTTGCGGAATTGTAGGACAGGCTGTCGGAATCTTGTAGATATTTTGTCGGATGACGGTTCAGAACCTGTCGGTTCCGACCCCGGGTCTTCCTTCTGGCAACGTGGGATCCACGGTCGCGGGGTTTCTGCGACCGGCCTGTCTGCAATATTCTGAACACCTGTCGATAAAACTGACTGAACAATCAGGAATTATTGATTTACCTGTCGAACCCCGGCCTGTGCAAAGGCAGCGCGGGGATGTCGGCTGGCTGTCGAAAAAGGCGCGCCGGGCTGGCGAAATCCTGTTGATAAACGGTCGATTGTTCTGTTTTCAGTCGGCGGCGCCGGTGTCCAGCAGCCTTCGGGCGGTGTTCTGAACAGCCTGCAGGCCGCGACGGAAGACGGGAGAGGTTGAGAAGACGCGGGCGAAGGCGGTTTCGTCCATGTTCAGAATGTCGGAAAGCGAGGGGCAGAAAAGGCCGGGGAGCGGATGAAATGGCGATTCTGTCCGGTTCGCAGGGGCCCGCCCCGGGTTGAACGGACAGACGTCCTGGCAGATGTCGCAGCCGAACAGGTTGCCGGCAAGATTGATACCCGGCGGAATCGGCTCCTTTGAACTGACCGTCAGGTGGGCCAGGCACCGCGCGCGGTCCAGTCGCCCCGAAATATCGAGCGCGCCGGTCGGGCAGGCGTCCACGCAGGCAGTGCAACCAGCGCAGCCCCCAGCCGAGGGAAGCGGGGCCGACGCTTCGATTTCAAGATCCGTCAGGACGACCCCGATGAAAACAAAGCTGCCGGCCCCCGGCGAGACAAGCAGTGTGTTCCGTCCCTGGAATCCCAGGCCACCCGCCACCGCCCAGGCCTTTTCCGTCACCGGTCCCGTGTCCACGTACCACTTCGAACTTGCGCGGTGCACGGATTCCAGTTCGGTGGCAAGGGCCGCGAAACGCCTGCCGGCGACATCGTGATAGTCCGGGCCCATGGCATAACGGCTGATCCATCCCGTCCCGGGCGGAAGGGGGTCAGGACGCGCCGGGCCTTGTCCGTAAGGCACGATTCCAACCACGACGGTCCTGGCCCCTGGCATCGCCAGTCGCGGGTCGAGGCGCCTTTCGAGCGTGCGGGAAAGGTAGCCAAGCTCCGCGGGCGCCAGGGCCACGGCGTTGGTGAAGTCTTCACGGTTGACCGGGGCTGGGCCCGCGGCAACCGCGCACACTTCTTCTATTCCACAGTGATATGCCAGTTCCTGAAGTTCCCGGGCTGTCATGGCGCGCTCCTCCTGGGGTATTATAGTGCGGTCAATTTCCGGGGTGGCGGTTCTGGACGGCAGAATTGAAGGATTACAGGTTTCGGGCCGTTCGCTGGCCGGAATTGCCACGACCATTTCGTTTCCCGAAATCGACGTGACGATAGACATGGGCGAATGCACGCCCGCCGCCCTGAGGACGCCGATCGTCGCGCTGACGCACGGTCATGCCGATCACATCAGCGGTCTGCCGATGTATCTTGGCGTTCGTCGGCTTTACGGCATGCCGGACCCGTTGATCATCGCGCCACCCGGCTCGGTTGACGGCGTAAGGGAATTCGTCGATTCCCTGGGCAGGCTGCAGGGCAGGCCGTTCGAGGCTTCGGTCGTGGCGGCCCCGGAACCGGGTGCGGCCCTGGATCTGGGCAGGGATCGGATTCTTCGGACATTCGCCGTCGACCACGCGGTTGATTCGAACGGCTATGTCATTTCGCGGCGCGTTCAACACCTTCGTCAGGAATTCATGGGGCTTCAGGGGCACGCGATCGCCGAACTCCGCGCAAACGGCGCCGACGTCACCAGGGAGGAAGACATCCCCCTGGTCGCAGTCACCGGTGACACCACCCCGGCCTGGGTTGCTGGTGCGGAGTCACACGTTCTGTCGGCCAGGGTCATCTTCGTGGAATGCACTTTCCTGGGGCAGGGACGCACCACCGAAGCAGCCCGCAAAGGCCTTCACACCCACATCGACGAGCTTGCCGAATTGTTAGGGGCCGTCAGAAGCCGTGCTATAGTGCTTTATCATTTCAGCCAGTATTACCGGGCTGAAGAGATTGCCGGACTGGTGAAGGATGCGTTGCCGGACAGCCTGGCGTCGAAGGTTCATGTGTTCGACAGCGGCGAAAGACTCTGAACTAAGGCGGTGGACGGTGGCGACCAGGTTGATGGGCTGGATACGAAGCAGGACGACGCCTGAACAGCGCAGGCTGGTGAAGTTTCTGGTTGTCGGCGGTTCGGGTGTCCCGGTCAACCTGCTGACTGTTTTCGCCGCGACCGCGGTGTTGCCGGTCGGGCGTTTCGAGGGGCTTCGAAACAGTCTTGCCGACCTTTTCAGTTTTCCCGAACTGACAAACGCCGGTGTCCGGGACATTGTCGTTTACCTGGTCGGTATCGTGGTTTCGATCTTCACGAATTTCCTTCTGCACAATTACTGGACCTGGGGCGATCGGGTCAGGGCCAATCCCGGCGGTGGATTCCTTCCGCGTCTGGGAAAGTTTTACCTGGTGTCGTCCGTGGCGGCCAGTGTCCAGTTGATCGTGTCGTCGGTGTTGTCACCGCAGATGCGCAGGGTTGACCTGTTCACGATGCAGATCTGGGGTGATTATCAGGTCTATCACGTGCTTGCCCCGTCCGCGGGCATCCTGGCCGGTCTGGTCATCAATTACGTTGTCAACAACGTCTGGACGTTCAGGAAGCAGAAGTAACCTTTTCCGTCCTTTTTCCGGGGATCCTGTCGAACATCAGCGACCAGAGTGACATCGCCGCATTTCCCACCAGCGGGCTCAGAAGCAGGGCCAGTCCCAGTGAAAAAAACGTATCCGTCAGGTAGTGGGCCCCGGCCACGATGCGTGCGGCGGCCGTGAACACCGCCCATCCGGCCGTGAGGCCGAAGACCGTGGCGGCCAGTCTTCGATGACCGCTCCTGAACAGGACGTATGCGGCGGGGAAAAAGGCGGCGGCCGTCGCGACGTGCCCGGAGGGGAATGAAACGCCCTGAAGAATCGAGCCGGGTTCGAAAAATGGCGTGAACAATGAGTAGTCCCCTTCGAGCTGCACGAACCTGGGTCTTCCAACCAGCGCCTTGATCACGGTCGTGATGCCGAGAGGATGAAGCAGACCCATGATGATTAAGGCGATTGACATCTTCTGGACGGACGGAAGCACGCGACACGGTGACCGGCGGGGAATGGACGAAAGCAGGAAGGCGATCGACGCGATGAAAACCACCGTGCCCGGAAGTGTGCCGTACCGCGCAATCCAGCCGGCCCACGCGGCGTTCCGGTCGAAAACGGCGATCGATAGTGGCAGGTCAAGCGGGGAAATCGCGAACAACAGTCCAATCCATGTCGCGATGGAAAAGACGACAAAGGCCGCAATACGCTTTCCTGATAACGATCTGGTCACTGTCTGCCCCGCCGGACTTGCATCCCGTGAGTGTAACCAATGGTCGTCCGGAATCCAACGCCGGGCCGTGCACGCAAAGACCTCGACGGTTGACCGCGCGGCCGCGTGCGAGTAATCTTGGCCTGTTTTTCGCCGGAGTGGTGAAACAGGCAGACGCGCCGGACTCAAAATCCGGTGACCCTTGCGGTCGTGCGGGTTCGACCCCCGCCTCCGGCACCAGCAATTTTATTGTTATGCCCTTGGAGGGTTTCATGCGCAAGCGACAGGTTTCATTGTTTTTTGTGGTTGTGTTCTGTCTCGCTTCAGGCGCCCTGCTGGGTGGATGTAAGGACATGCGGTGCGAGATTTCGTACAAAGGGTGCCAGCTGGAATGCGGCGATGACGTGCTTTGCAAGGCCGGCTGCGAAATCCAGCGCGGGCTCTGCAAGTTGTGATTTGAAATGAGCGGCACGGAATCTGGAAAGCGGGCGATCGGTCCGAAGATATTGATAGTCCTTGTGGCGACGATCGTCAGCCTTGGAATTATCGAGGCCGGACTTCGCCTGATTCTGGGAAATTGCCGCGTCGTGCCGATGGTCGCACATCCCGGCGACGGCCGCTGTACCGGCCTTGAACCCGGTGGCAGTTCCGTATACACGGGGTGGTTTCTGAAGGTTCCGGCCATCCGGCAGGAAGCCAACGATCTGGGATACCGGGGACCCGAACTTCCGCGTGCGCGAAGGGACGGGGTATTCCGCGTTGCCGTCGTCGGGGATTCGTTCACCTACGGCCAGGGTGTGGCGTCCGACCAGTCGATACCCTCCAGGATCGAGGCGAGGATCAGGGAAGCCACCGGTCAGGACGTCGAGGTCATGAATTTCGGGATCCCGGGCCTGAACCTGGAGGAATGCTTCGATCAGTACCGTCATTTCGCCAGCGGCTGGAAGCCGGATGTTGTTCTGTACCTGCTTTTTGCAAACGACCTGGGCGAACCGATGTGCTCGATGCTGGAAAGAAGAACGCACACATGGTTCCTTCTGAATGTTTATCTGTTCCGTGTGGCATACGCCGCCTTCGCATCCGATCATCTGATGGGGGATGACGCGTCCCCGGCCGAAATGAAAAGCCGGCTGTCGAAAGTCCTGCGCGATTTTGCGGCCGCAGTGGACGGCGGGGACGCCCGTCTGGCGGTGGGTGTTCTGGCCAATCCCCTGAACAATGACAAGCTGCTTGCCGACATTCTGGGCGGTACGGAAATCAACTGGATCGACGTCCGCAAGGCGGTCAAACGAATGCCTGACGAGATTATGGGCGAAGGTCACTATTCCCCGGAAGGTAACGATGTGGTGGCTTCAGCGCTGGCCGACTGGCTGATTGCACGCTACCTGCCCCAGCCCGAATGAACCCCCGGGTGTCCTGCTTCAAGTGCATTCGTCTTTTCGGTCGTTTCCGTCGCCGGCTTCGCCTTTCGCGGTCTTCAGTCGCAGGATGTGAACGGTCACGCTGGCGCCGCTGGCAGCCAGGATAATGCGTACCCACCACAGTCGATCCGGCACGAACATGAATCCCGAAACCAGCATGGTTGTCCACAGTATGGACAGTGTGGCGATTTTCATGGAAGGGGGTATACCGTTTCCGTCCCGGTATCCGCGCATGTACGAACCGAAAAGCCTGTTTGTGTGCATCCAATCGTATAATTTTTTCGAGCTTCGCAGATAACAGGCGGCCGCGAGCAGTAAAAACGGCGTCGTCGGCATTACGGGCAGTAGCATGCCGATGATTCCCAGGACAAGACTGAGCGTCCCGGCGGCAGCCAAAAGTATCCGGAGCCATTCGGGGCGTTTGCGGGCGTCGTCCTGCGGTGGCGTCATTCCTGCGTTCCCCCTCCGACACCGAACGGTATGTGCACGGAAGGAACGAAGCGGGACGAGTCCTCCAGGTGGACCATCTGGTCGTCGAAGAACATGTGGGGCCTGAAGACCTGCAGGATGCGCGATTTGTCCACGCCGCCCAGGAAAAAAACTTCGTCCGGGTGGACGTCGGCGTCGCGCAGCGTGGTTACGGCCCGTTCATGGGCGGGCGCGTTCCGGGCCGTGATGATTGCGATACGCAGGTGACGTTTGTAAGCGGGGTCATTTGCCTGCCTGGCGTTTTCAAGTCCCTGGATCCAGGATAGTTTTTTCAGCAGGCCCATCAGCAGGCCCCAGTTGTGGGGTTCCTGCGCCCTGGCCGTTTCGACCCTGCGGTATTCGTCGACGCCCTGATCGCGGTACACCTTTTCGGCTTCGTCGTCGGCCAATACGCCGTCAAAATCGAACGCTACCCGCAGGTTCCCGTCGTCCGGCGAATCGTCCGTCTGGGATTTCAGCACCAGTCCGGCGGGGTATCCGGCCCTCATCGCGTTTGCGACATCTTCACGGTTGGCGGAAAGGAACAGTGACGCGTCAAATGCCGGGATGTACGAAAAAGGGCTTTCGCCCGAAAGGAACGACGCCCGCGTGATGTCCAGGCCGTGGGTCCTTATCGATGAAAAGACGCGCAGGCCGGTGTCGGCATCGTTTCTGGAAAGCAGGATCACTTCGACCGGATGGCCATCCAGATGTTCGTTCAGGGCCAGCACGCGACGAACAAACGGAAATGCCACCCCGGGGGCCAGCGATACGTCCCGGTTTGCCGTCTGGTAGCGCCGGTATTCGTCAATCCCGCGGTCGCTAAAGATGGCGTCCGATTCGGTCAGATCGAACAACGCGCTGGACGCGACCGCGATTACAAGCCTGTTTTCGAGTCCGTATTCGGCCATGCGGTTAGCTTTGCGGGAAGCGGTCAATCTTGTCAAGAAGACCTTGGGGCGTTGATTCGTCAAGCAGCAGCCGCCGGTGCTCGGGCGGGATGAATCCCTGTGCGGCAGCCGTGTCCAGGAATTCCAGCAGGGGGTCGAAGAACCGGTTCACGTTCAACAGGCCGCACGGTTTTTCGTGCAGGCCGAGCTGGGACCACGTAAGCGATTCGAACAGTTCGTCCATGGTGCCGAAGCCACCCGGCAGGGCCAGGAAGGCGGTCGACATGCGTGACATCAGGGCCTTGCGTTCGTGCATGGTGTGGACCACGTGCAGTTCGGTGATTCCGGGGTGCGCGAGTTCCGCATCAACCATCGCCCGCGGGATTATGCCGGCGACATGGCCGCCTGCCGCCATCGCCGCATCCGCCAGCGCGCCCATCATGCCGACGCTGCCACCGCCATAGACGATGCCGATGCCCCGGGCCGCCAGGATTTCGCCCAGCTCGCGCGCGGCCGCCACGAAATCGGGGTCGTTCCCGGCGTTGGAACCGCAGAAGACGCAGATGCGTTTCATTCGGCAATCCTGTCCGGCGCGTCGGCATGAACGCGCGTCATCGTTTCGGTAAGGGCTGCGTATGGTTTGTCGTCGCCGTCCACCAGGCCGAAGTTCGAATTTTCGCCGTCAAACCTGCCGCCGGCCGGCTCGTCAACCCACTGGAACCAGTGCTGGCCGATGATGTAGGGTTTCGCGAAACACTGGCGCGCGTAGGCTTCATATGCCGCCGCGCGTTCGACCTGGGTCGGGTACGTCGGGTAGAAGATTGGCCATGTGCTCGGGACGTCGGCTTCGCTGGAGCGCATCGAAAATTCGGTGATCAGGATTGGTCTTCCGGTGAGCCGGTAGTATTCAGCCAGCCAGTTGGATTCGTCGGTGAAGTCCTGGCCAGCCCCGTCGATGCTTTCGTAAAGCTCGGGAATGAATTCATAATTGTTGACTGAATACACGTCGACCCAGGGTCCGGCGGCTTCGGGGACTTGCGGATGGGTCATCACGCTGATCGAACGGATGCCCAGGATCAGGTGGTTCGGATCAGCCTTGCGCACCGCGGTCGTCGTTGTGAAGAAATACTGCGACGCGACCGCCTTCAGGAATCCTTCCGGGTCGCCCGCGTATGCTTCGGCAATCCTGCGTCCCGGGGTCGTTTCGGGCATCGCGAGGTAATCGGCCAGGAGCGTTTTCGGCGACCGCCAGTCCCAGCCCCAGCGCAGCTCGTTGTCCAGGAACCAGCCGATCAGGTTCGGGTCGTCCTTCCTGGGCGCCACGGTTGACGCGGCGACAGCATCGCATCTGGCGGCGAATTCATCGGAGAAATAGTCGGGGATGTCGCCGACCTGCCAGTCGACCCCGGAAATGTTCAGGATGACCGTGTAAGGCATCGCCTTGCCCAGGCGCCCGTAGTCCGACCATGCGCCGACCGTGTTGAATCCCCACTCCTGCAGGCGTCCGGCGGTGGCGCCCGCCCAGGCGTCGTAATCGGCGTAGTTTGCCTTCACCGCGTCGTTGTAGCGGTTTTCGCCCGTTGTCGCGTCAACCGATCCGCCCGGACCGCAGGCGTTTATCCCGATCGAATAAAACGGCTTGCCGTCGGGCGTCACGAACCACCACCTGCCGCTGTTCGTCTGTACCCGGAAGAAACCGGTCGCCTGGAAGTCGGAGCCTTCCGGGATGTCAGCCGGGACATATGTGTCGGCCGGGCCGTCGTCGGTCGCGGCGTCGCAGGCATCGCAATCGGCGGCGTCCGCCAGGGGGAGGTCTTCCGGCGCGTCGGCGATCGGGGCGTCTGTCGTCCCGGCATCGGCGTCGGGCTCCACAGTGTCGTCGATGTCGTTGACCAGCAGGTCCGTCATGGTGTCCGGCATGCCCGAATCCCTGCCGACATCTTCGTCAACGTCGTCCGCCGGAACGTCGTCCGCCGATGCGTCGAAAGCGTTATCGGGGGCGCAGTGGGCGTCCCCGCAGGGTACGCAGTCGTTGCCGCAGCCGCAAAACAGCAATATTGCCAGTGGAATCAGTTGGATGAAGTGTTTCAGGACAACCCCCGGGGCCGGTCGGCGGACCGCGTCAGAAAGAGTCAGGCGTCAAGGCCGGAAAAGTGGCCGCGCCTTCTGTACACCAGCAGGGCGAGCGTGACAAGGCACAGGAGCACGAGTCCGGCCGCCGCGTTTCCATCTGTGCCGGCGGAACAGCCGCCGTCGTCTTCGTTGACGTCTTCGTCCGGGAAGACCATGTCATCGGCAAGCAGCGGCACGTCCCATCCGGTGGAAGCGTCGAGGGTCCCTGTGTCCGTGCGACCGCCATTATCCGTGACGACATCGGCGACCGTCAGGTCGGTACCCGGTTCAATGATGACGTCGCTGCACCTGAAGGCCTCTGTGATCTTTACCGACAGTTCGCCGGATATTCCTGCGCTGTTCGTAACTTTGAATGCGATGTCATCGCCGATCGACAGATCGTCCATGTCTTCCTGCAGGAATACCACGGTAATCATGCTGGTGTAGGGCATTTCGCCGGGGACGGATTCAAAATCCCTGTCTTCCCAGAGGTCATCACCCTTCGACCATGCGACGGACGTTATGGCGCCGACCTGCGATGTCACGAAAAGGCGGGCGTGGAACGGATGGACCGGCCATACGTCATCGCAAGTCGTCTGAACCTTGAATATTTCGATGGTGTCGATCACGGGCGCTGTCGAATCGATCAGTACCGGCGTGCTGACGCCTTCCACGCCCAGCCCCAGCCCGTTGACGTATTTCGGAACGATATGGATGACCACGCTGGTCCCGTTTTCGACCGACGACGGGAAGCAGGCCTCGATCTTCGGTCGCGCCGCCTTTTCGGTTGCCGGCAGCAGCACGACTTCAGGGGCCATCGCGTTCGTCACGGACACGATGAACTTTTCGGCCTTTCCCCAGAATTCGGGAGCGTTCGTTTCGAACACGATGCAGTCGTTACGGCCGCTGATGCCGTTGTTGACCCAAACGCGCGGTATCACGTGGAATTCCTGGTTGGTCCAGACCTGGCCGGCCACGGCCGGGTTGCATTCGACCATGGTGGGGTCCAGAACGGGGTTCACGAATCCGGCCGGCGTCGCGGCGACGATGCTGTACGTGCCGGGCTGCACAATATCGAAAACGGCCATCCCGTTCGCCGAGGTGTCCAGCGTCCTGGGTTCGATCGACGGATCCTGGACGGTTTCGGGGACCAGGCTGACCGTCGTGCCGGGGATCGGGCCTCCGCCGGCGAAGGTGCGGGCCGTCACGAAGACCTCGCAGTCCGCGGGACGGAGGTCTAAAGAAACCGGCAGGGACGGAGGCCACTTGCCGTAAGTCGCGAAGTTGTCGCGGTAGATCTTCTGGTTAACGGGGACGCGTCCGCCGGCCATGATCGTGTCCCAGTTCGATGTGAACCACGGCTGATCCCCGTCGTCGGCGTACATTTCCAGATAGAATCCGTCCACCAGCGCGGCGCCCGGTTCGAATTCAGCCTCGATCACGCTGCGTTCGCCCAGCACGTAGCCGCGGGGGTCCAGCGTGACCGTTTCCGTGTGTTCACCCACGATTTCGTCGCCCGACTGGTTAAGCCCGGGCATGTCGTTCCTGACGACCAGCCTGATGTCGCCCGCGAAGTCCAGGGCGGTGTAGTAGCGGACGCGCACCTTCAGCTTGTCGGTCAGCACGGCCGGCGGGTATTCGGAAATCTGGTTCCCGTTCCCGTCCATCCAGACGATGTCGTCCACGATCAGTCCGGGAATCACGTCGTAAACTTCGGGATGGAACTGCATTGTCGACATGACGTTACCGGAAATCATCGGGTTGCGGCCCCACGTCGGCCAGCCCAGGACGCCATTTGCGACATCTTCCGCGGTCATCGTACCCGCGAACGGTCCAGCGCGATCCAGGTACCAGAATGCGCTGAGATCGGCCAGCAGGGTGTTTTCATAAATGTCCCAGAAGGACTGTTCAACCAGATCCGACTGCATGACGGTCACGATGTTCGTGTCGTATTCCTCGCAGCGGGCTGCGGCGTCACCGGCCAGGTCGGCGATGAGGTCCCCGGTGAAGAAAGCGATTGTGTCGGCCGGGGTGTCGCCCTTCAGTTCGTGGAAGAAGTCCTTGGCGCCCTGCCGGTCGAAACCCATCAGGTACATTTCGTATTCCGATATCTTGTCCACCAGGCTCTGCCAGACCGCCTCGGCGTCGGTGTCGGTGCCGTAGTAAGCGTTCATCTGTTCAACGTACCAGACGATCCCTTCGTGCCCGCGGGCAAACGCGTCGTCGTCTTCCAGGTACATGTCGTAAATAAGGTCGATCAGCGCGTCCCAGTCGCCCACAAGAAGGTCGCCGAGGACTTCTGTGATGCCTTCCGACATGCCATGAGCGTCGCCGTATCCTTCCAGCAGGTACACCATGCCCAGCGGCGCCGATGCCATCAGCGTCGGGGTCCAGAACTGTTCGCACAGGGGATCCGAAACCGAGTTGTGCATCAGGTGGCCCAGAGCGGCGATCTGGAAGCGGGGTTCCATGTCGACCGATTGCGCGATCAAATACAGCGAAAAATCCGGCGAATGCCCCTGCTTTATCGGCAGGAACCACTGGAAGTCCGGCAGGATGGCGCCGATGTGCAGGTAAGTTTCGAAATACGGCTCATCCTGCAGCGTTTCAAGATTGTCGTATTCGTCGACCAGCATCTGCCAGATGTTGTCCGATTCGCGGATGTGTACGCCCGGGCCGCAGGGCAGGGCCGTGGCCGGTATCAGCAGCGCCATGACCAGGGCGACAACGGCGCCGGCCGCAAGTCTTTTCGTTTCTGTCATCGGGGGGCCTCTGTGGTTTCGGGTTTTGCGGAACCTTTACGGACGCGATTATAGGTAACCGCCGCGCGCGTGTCAGCCACGACGTTTCGGCAGGCAGTTTTTGCGCTGCACTGACCTGTTGACGGTGAAATTGTCGTCTGCTTGCTTTACAATCCGGCGGCTCCGTGGGGCGGCAATGTCCCGCGGACACAAATGATTCCATGCGGATTGCGGGGTTGAAGATGCTGAAGATGAATCGGGCGGCGATGGTGGTTACAGCGGCGCTTGTCGCGGCGATGGCCGGTTGTGGCGGCGGCGGGGAACAGCCCGGGGATGTGTTGATAATCGTTCCGGATTACGGCCAGGCGGATGTCGTCGCGGATTCGGTTGTTACAGACGAAGGCAGCGTTGATCGCGACGTGTCAGGGCAGGATCTGGCGGGTGACACCAGCGTGACGCCGGACACCGCGACTGACGAAGGCGCGGCTGACGAGGGTGGCATAGACACGGCGGTGACCACCGACGAGGGCGTGGACACGATGGAAGACGTCGGGCCGCGTTGTTCCCTTGGCAAAGCAGCGTGCAATAGCCTGAGTGCTGATAGAAAGACCTGCGATACCGCGAGTGTCCTTGGTCGGACGATTCTTGCAACGGACAACGCCGTGTCATTTACCACCAACACGATAAATGAAGACACCGGCGGAAATAAAAATGATGACGAACTTAATGATGACGGATGTCCCTGGTTTCCTGGCGACGATGCTCCTTTGTGGTGCCAATCGAAATGCGAAGACGCGGGTCTCGATCATTTCATGAGGGTCTACCTGATTCCGGGCGACTACTTCAGCTTGAGCGTCAGCGACTACCTGGTTTACGACAAATACGGGACCAACATCGATTTCATGTTGAAGGTTTACCGCGGCAACGCCTGTCCGCTGGATCGGGATGTTTTAGTGTCATGCATTGACGACAAGGGTGAGGGCGATGGACGCACCAACATTGAGGTGGTGCAGATAAAGCCGCTTACCGAACAAGAAGCCGGGTGGTATACCATCGTGCTGGACAGTGTAAACGAAGAACACGCGGGTACTTACACTCTGGAAGCCCGCCTGTTCCAGAATTCCGAATACACCGGCGAATGGGATCTGTGCTGCGACTACCCTCTTGAATGATCCCCTTTCGCGGTCTTATCTGGCCGATTCCATCGTATAATCCGCCATCCGTCCGCTGGAGCGCGACATGTCCGTTTCAAGGCTGGCAGGCCTCCCGGTGCCCGATGAACTGGTCGAAGACGTCAATGGTCTGGTCGACGCTTATTACGTGGTTAAGCCGGACCCGGCTAATCCCGCCCATGCGGTGTCGTTCGGCACGTCGGGGCATCGCGGCAAATCCCGGAACGGCACGTTCAACGAAGACCACGTGCTGGCGGTGACGCAGGCCCTGTGTGAGTACCGTGCCGGACGCGGGATTGACGGGCCGCTGTTCATCGGCATGGATACGCATGCGCTGTCGGCCCCGGCGCACCGGACCGCCATTGAGGTGCTCGCCGCGAACGGCGTGGCCGTGCGATACGCGGCGGGAAACATCGTGACGCCTACGCCGTCCGTTTCCCACGCCATCCTTGGATACAATCGCGGCCGTCAATCCGGCCTTGCCGACGGCATCGTGGTCACGCCTTCGCACAATCCACCATCTGACGGCGGCTTCAAGTACAACCCGCCGCACGGTGGGCCGGCAGGTGGCGCGGAAACGTCGGCCATCCAGAAGCGCGCTAACGAAATACTGGCCGGGGGCCTGCGCGACGTTCGCCGGGTCACCCTTGAACACGCGCTGGCGGTGCCTGGCGTCATGGCGCACGACTTCCTGTCGCGATACGTTGCGGATCTGCCGAACATCATTGATATCGGCCGGATCCGGGCGTCCGGGCTGAAACTTGGCGTCGACCCGCTGGGTGGCGCTTCCCTGCCTTACTGGGAAAGGATTCGCGACGCGTTCGGGCTTGATCTGGAAGTCGTCAATACGTCCATGGACCCGACTTTCAGGTTCATGCGCGTGGACCACGACGGCAAGGTCCGGATGGACTGCAGTTCGCCACATGCGATGGCGGGACTTATCGAATACCGCGACAGGTTTGACGTGGCGTTCGGCAACGACCCGGATTCGGATCGCCACGGGATCGTGACGCGTTCGTCCGGCCTGTTGAACCCGAACGCGTATCTGGCCGTCATGATTGAATATCTGTTCACCCACCGGCCGGGCTGGCCCTCGGCGGCGGCGATCGGCAAGACGCTCGTTTCAAGCTCGATCATCGACAGGCTGGGCGCTGCGCTGGGTCGCCGCGTGGTCGAGGTTCCGGTCGGTTTCAAGTGGTTCGTGGACGGGCTGGTCGATGGTTCCTTCGGCTTCGGCGGCGAAGAAAGCGCCGGCGCGTCGTTCCTGCGGACGGATGGAACCGTCTGGACGACGGACAAGGACGGCATTATCGCCGACCTGCTGGCGGCGGAAATCACGGCGGTCACGGGGCGCGATCCAGGGGAACTGTACGGAGCGATCGAATCGCGGTTCGGCAGGTCGTTCTATGCGCGTGTGGACACCCCGGCGGATGCGGCGTCCAGGAAGATCCTCGGAAACCTGTCCCCGGAAATGGTCCGCGCCGAAACCCTGGCCGGCCAGCCCATCGTGGCCCGCCTGACGCGTGCACCGGGCAACGACGCGCCGATCGGCGGCCTGAAGGTCGTCACCGCCGACGGCTGGTTCGCTGCGCGCCCGTCGGGGACCGAAGACATATACAAGGTTTACGCCGAAAGCCTGAAGGATGCGGCCCATCTGGATTTGATACTGGCCGAAGCAGCCGGGATCGTCGACGCGGCGCTGAAATCCTGATTCATTCGATTTCGCGGGCGTCGATGTCGCTGCGGGCAAGGTCACAGCACATGTCCACGCCGTGTTCGCAGGCGACCCTGGCCAGCCGTATAGCTTCCTGCCGGTTGCCGATCCTGTTGAAGTTGTCGGCGACCCTGCACGTCAGTTCCCAGTGCAGCGGGTCCGATTTCGGGACCTCGTCGTAAAGCCTGAAGATTTCGGCCGCGTATCCAGCCTTCTGGCCGATTTCCGACAGGCAGACCGCGTGGGCCAGCCTGATTGTCACGCTGCCCGGGTTGATTTCCAGCGCCCCGGCCAGGGTCTTTTCGGCGTCCTTGAACTTCTGCATCACCATCTGCGCCGACCCCAGCGCGATCAGGACTGCCTCGGATTCCGGGGCGATTCGTTCGGCCCTGGCCGCCAGGCGGAGGGCGGCGCCGAATTCGCCGTCCTTCAATTTTGTCGTGGATTGTCCGACCAGGGCCGCCGCATCGGCGGCAAGCACGGTCAACGGCGGCGGAACGCATGCGGCCTGCATTGGGGCTTCGTCGTCAACATCGGTCATGAACTGGTATTGGGCGTCGGGGCAACGGATGGTCATGACACCGACGGACGAAGCCACGCCTGCCGACGCGCTGATTACGTTTTCCCCCGAAATGACCCGTGCGATCGCCCCGCCCGGGCAGACAAGCAGTTCCTTTGCGGCCAGTCGCGACAGTTCTTTTGCCCGGACAGGGTTTTCCCTGGTCGCGCCGATACCTTCGGCGCACCGGGACAGGGCCGGGGCCGCGTTCGCACCCGCGCCCGGCTTTCCAGTTCCCGTCGTCGCGCAGCCACCTGTCGATGCCGCGACCAGCACGACCGTGGCGCACACGAAGATGAAACCCGGCAGCCCTGTGATTCGCGTCCGCATGTCCGTTATCGCCACCAACGCCTGATGCGCCTGATACTACCCCGCCCGGTCGCGGACTTGAAGGTGGAAATCCCCACTTTCGCGCCCCGTCCGCTTGGTGCATACTTTTCGCGGGCCGGGGTGGCGGAATGGTAGACGCAGGGGACTTAAAATCCCTTGTCCGCAAGGGCGTGCGGGTTCGAGTCCCGCCCTCGGCACCTGCGAATGCGCGTTTTTCTTTGACGGCTGAAAAATCCTCTGCTACAGGTTTTGCTACAGGTCGCTTGTTTTTGGGGGTTTTTATGAGCGGCAATGTCTTCAAAAGGGGCGACAAGTGGATCGCCCGAATCACGCACAACGGCAGGCAACGATGGCGCTCGGCGCCGAACAAGACCATGGCGCAGAACCTGTTGAAGGAAATGCGCGAGGAAGCCGAGCGCGAACGCCTGGGTCTGCCGCGGCGGGCGGAGCCTCTGACACTCGCGGAGTGGTCCACGAAGTACATGTCGTGGGCCGAGGACAACAAGGAGTCCTGGCGCAGCGACCAGACGAAGATGGCATTCTGGGTGGAGCGCCTCGGGACGTACCGATTGACGCAGATCACCCGGGACCTCGTGAGGGACGAGCTGCAGGCGCTGAAACTCAAGGGCGCGTCGCCGGCGACAACGAATCGATATCTGGCGTGCCTTCGGAAGGCCTTATCGATGGCCGTCGAGGCTGGTCACCTGGAATCGAACATCCTGTTCCGCTTCCACCAGGCGAAGGAAGCGCCGGCGCGTCAGCCGAACCTCAGCCCGGAGGAAGAACGGGATCTGATTGAGAAGTCGACGCCCTGGGCGGCATGGTTGATTCGCATGGCCCTTGCGACCGGCGCCAGGCAGGGCGAACTGCTTGCGCTGCGGTGGGGAGATGTTGACTTCGCGAACTCTGCCATCATCATCCGGAATTCGAAAAGCGGCGACTCCCGAAGGATTCCACTTCCCGGATACCTTGCCGCGGAGATGACCGCCAGGAAGGAAGGCAAGGCCTCGCGCGATCCGATGATACCCGGATTCGAGGGTAAGCCGATTACGTCAGCAACAGCGAGCTCCGCCTGGAAGCGTTCGCGCGGGAAGATTGATCGTCCGGACCTCCGCTTCCATGATCTTCGTCATATCGCAGCGTCGAAACTGCTCACTCAGGGTGCCACGCTCCCCGAGATTGCGGCATGGCTTGGACATAAGACTCTGACGATGTCGAAACGATACTCGCACGTGTCGTGGGGACGTCTCACAGAGATGGTCGACAGTCTGAGCGAAGCGCCTGAACGATGAATTCAGCCTCGGCGTTACCGGGGCATCATTTTCAATTAAGGAGTTCACCATGGATTCAGAAAACACTTCCGCATTGATCACGCTTTTCAACGTCATGATCGGAATCATGGGTATCTACGCCGTCATCGCCCTGGGGCGGATCTGGATGTACACGAAGAAGACCGCGATCGAGACAGAGAGGGCGGCCAACATCATGTACAAGGCGATCAGCGCCATGCGCGATACACAATAGTTTCGCAGTGTTCTATGTGTCCGGATTTCTCGTGTTGTATGCTTTGCGCAGTAAACCCTCGGTGACGTATGGAACAAATACACCTTTCCATCGATTACGATGGGCCTGCGCTCGCCAAATCCGAAATGGACGTCCGGAAGGTCGCCAAGGCACTGACGGCGACGGCCGCCCTGATTGAGACCACCAACCATGTATTGAACGGCGACCGGGCCAAGATGGAGGTCAAGGTTAAAGGTACCTTCAGGAAGGGTAGCTTCGGGTTTGATGTTTCCATCATTCAGATCATTGCCGACGGCGCCCAGGGAACGCTCGACTTCATAAGGTCCCAGAATGTGCAGGACATCATCATAACGACTGCGTTTCTCAAGGAGCTCGGCCTTATCAAATTTGATGAGAGCCTTATTTCCATCTTGAAGCGTGCCAGTGGCGCAATCCTGGACGGGGTCGAATTTGTTGAAGGCCGAGCAAAATTGATGTTCCGCGGCGGCATGACAATGACGACCACGTCGGCCGTCGGCAAATTGATTCAGGATCCCGGCGTAAGAGGCCACCTCGAGGAGGTTGTGAGAAAGCCTTTGGCCGATAGATCCATCAATAAGGTCAAAGCGCAGGTGAAGGGGCACGAGCCCGTGTGCGTGCGCTATTCGGAAATTGATTCGTTCATACCACCGGACCCGCAGGACGAAATTATCAGCGAACAGCGATTCAATGCAGTCGTTAGGCCTGACCGTGTAGAACTTACTGATTTCAACAAACCCTGGATGGTTACCAATGGAACCATCACGTATCCAGTCAAGATGGAATGTCCGGAATTCTTGAAAAAAGTTGAAAACGCGGAGCATTCATTTTCGAATGCGGATGAGATGTACGTCGAGATTCGGCAGGTTCAGAAACGCATAAGGGGAAAACTGACGACCGAATATTCGATTACCGATGTCATGGATCATCAGTCGCGAAATCAAATGAGTCTGGACCTGTTCAAGATGAGCTCCTTCACTCCACTGCCTGTGCCAACTGACCATCTTCCTGAAATTTCGGGGTCGGTGGAGGATCAGGCTTCCAATCCGTCGAAATCGAACTGACCGTACATGTCGGCTTCCGTCGCGGCATCTTCATCCAGTTCGATGACCCAGCCGAATTCCTCGGAATACGCAATGCGGCCATGAACGGTCGTCTCGCCGTCCCAGTTCACGGCGCCACGCAGAAACGATTGTCCCTGCTCATTCGTGCCGCAGATTGCCCAGGCCGCCATGAATCCGCCGGCGGCTCGCCAGCACCATGTGGCGTCGACCATCCCGGCCGGCCTGTCTGACGCTGGCACTTGCTGTCTGGAGTTTAGTTCTGACTTAAGTTCTTGCGTAAGGTCGGTCATATGAACTCCTTCAGCCCGGACTTCAGCATGAACGTCTTGCCGGATCCGGACAGCATCTTGTGAGCTTCAATCGCGAACTTCCGCCAGTCGATCGCATTGGCGGCCTGGGAGTGATTCAGGCGGCCGACCTTGATTTCGTCCACCAGGGGAATCAGCGCTTCGATAGCCGCCAGGCCTTGTTCCGGATCCACGACGGGCTCAATGGACGCCCAGGTGTGCAGTCCTTCGGATTTAGCCCACTGCAATCCGATCATGCGGTCGACGACCGATTGCGCACCGGGCTCGTGCTCCTGGCGCCGGACATCGTCCATCCAGGCAAGCGAGACGCCGAAGTGCGCATCACATGTCCGAAGAAGGGGAGCATGCCACACAGCGCGAAGAGGTGCCTTCGTCAAAGTGCTGATCTTCATCGAATGGCTCGCCAGGATGTCCAGGACTTCGGCCGTGTAATCGCGCTGAGCGGTCCCAATCGCCGGCCACGGATCGCATGTGAAGCACAGGTGGATCCGCCGGGGATCTCCTTTCAGGTTCCTGCAGGCGGCGGGAAGTGCTTCCAGAAGACCGTGCCGGAACTTCACCCCGGAGTGAAACGCTTCCGGCGTGCGCCGCATCATGGCGGGCACGTAACAGTACCGGCATCCGTGCGTGCAGCCGTTGTAAATGTTCAGTGCGAGCGGGGCATATTCCCGGGCGAGCCCCGAGGGTTCGTAGATGGTCCTCATACGCCTTTCTCCTCGCGGGCAAGGGCGGCGCGGAGTTCGGCGATGCAAACGATGTTGTGCCTCATCAATTGTTGGATATGCTTTTTGTATTCAACAGAATCTTCTGGCTTGATCTGAATATGCCTGAGTCGAATCCCTTCACCTTCGAGTTCACGCAGGCTGGCTCGTCCCGCATCCCTGCTTATAACGATCTGCGCGTCGGGAGCGTAGTTGAGTGTCTTGCGGTTAAAACACTCGATGCACCGGGGCAGACGCTGATAACGACGCGGAACTTCGTTGGTGAGCTCCAGCCAGTCGACGCATAAAAACAACCTGCAGTTTTCTGTCTCTGAGTCGAAGTACGAACACGCATCACCCCCGCCATTGGTGCAGAACTCGTTATTGTCGCCGAACGTTTCGATTGTGACCTCGATGCTGGTTGTCATGCTACTCATCGCGGGCCTCCATGTGGGCGCGTTTCAGCGCGTTTTCAATTTCGCCCATTCCCGCATCGCGCACCGCCATAACCCTGTCACTGATCGGCTTCAGCCCGCATTCGATACAGCCATTTACTGGCCCCTCGCATGTCGCGCAGAAGTCTTCAATCGCCGGCGCAACCCATCGCGCATCCACCACCACCTGCCCCGGTTGCAGGTGGATGTAGCCGTTCGCGAGGGCGATCTTGGCGACGCGGGCGTCGTAGTCTTGTTCGCATATTGTCTGGGCGACATACTCGGTCAACAGCCCATGCATCCACACGCCATGCACCAATGCCTTGAACTTCGCCTTGCCAGACCGCCGCACTTCGTATGTGCAGAACGGCGTCTGCATGTACTTGTAGTCGCCGCTTCGATCTGTTGACTCTATCCATGTTGGCCTTTCCATCACTCCCCCTTTGTCGCGTCCTTCATGCGAAAGACAATTTCATTATCGAGACAAGCTTGATGAAGCCTCGTCAACTCGCAGTCGTGCCGCCCCACAGGACATTCGCCGCATGTGTTACCCGGCTTTAGGTAAGGCCACGCCACCGCCACAATCACACCGCTGGACGTGTTGATTTCATTACCGGCGGTCGCACACTTCAAATCAGCGAAGTAAGCGGGATCAATCATTCTCTACCCCTCCTGCCGCGTCGTCGTTGGTCGCGACAAACGTCCCATATCGCACGAACGTCAGATGAAACGCGCCGATTTCATGAACCGGCCTGATGATAAACTTGTAAGACCCCCAGTTCTTTTCATAAAGCGCCTTACCCCAATACAGCATCAGGGCTACTTCACGCCCGCGACAGGTCGCATTGCAGTGCCAACTCGCCGCGTTTTCAACCTTACAACGTATCCACTCGCCCGTGTGTTCGAAGGTGCGCGCGATGTCAGCAAACGCCTGGCTGAGCAGCAGCGGCAGAGCCAGCAGAAACACAAAAGCACCTGCCGAAATCGCAATCATGATGTTACAAACACGCAGCATGCGATTTGTCTTCGCCACGAACCGTTCTAAGTCGAGATCCTTCACTTCCCGCCCTCCACCGAAGGCCACATTTCTGGATCGATTTCCGGAGTGCACCAGTCCTCAACCATGCCCAGCTCGTTGATATTCAGGATGATGTAGTCCCCGAATCCCTGGTCGCCGTGACACAGAAAACGATCCGGGACGTAGTAGTCGGCGTACTTCGCGATTCGAACGCCGCTTTCGTCCAGGAGCCAGTATTCGCCTTCGTCGCAGACCTTGTAATGTACGCGTGCAGTCAGACCTTCGGGCCAGCCAACAATCCGGCCAGTGGCAAGCTCGATGACCGGACACCATGCGTCACCGCGGCGGAACGGAATCAGCTTGCCATCAGCGTCGGCGACACCGTCTACCTTTGAGTCTTCCCAGTACCGCGGAATGGCACGGACCTCGATGAATTTTGCCGATTCGCAATTCATGGATGCGCCTCCCTGTAATCCTGAGCCCGAAGCTCAACGCTCCTGGCCAGGCCGTATGAAACGATTTCAGCGTAGCCGTCCCTGGCATTCAGCATGGCAGCCAGGCGCCGGCGACCGCGGCGGACAATCAGCCGCGAAGAGATTCTTTCCGAGACGAGCCCGACGATGCAGCCTGCTATCAGAAGCCCGAATATGGCCAGGGCGTCGACAGCTTCGGGGGAGATGGTAATCATGGGTGGGCCTCCCGGTGGTCGAACACCAGCGGTGTCAGTTCGTACTTAATCCCGCTGGCCTCGAATCGTTTGTCGTCCTGGAGGTAGTCGAGAATCTGCAGGGACAGGTCGCGAGGGATAGCCACGGCCGGGCAGTAGCCCATCGCAACCAGCTTTTTCACTGTTGCTTCTGCTGAGATTACTTCGTCGCAACTGATGATGTGGACGTTCTTGCCGCCCTCTGGCCAGTTGTGGTCGAAGCGAAGCCACACATCATTTGGTCGCAGATCGACGTAACGGTTTCTTTCACTGCTCATGGTCTTACCCTCAAAAAACGTCCAGCCATGTCGAAAATCGCGTACTGAGTCACGATGCGCCACGGCGGCTCGCTGAAAAGAGACCGGGCGACATGCCCGGTAACGGTAGTGTTGTCGTGGGTCACAATGAAGGCGGTGTGTTCGTCAGGGTCTTTATCGCCGGGGTGTATGCACACAACCGGCCACGAACCGGGGCGGCTATCTTGACGTGGCGACAGGCAGTAGCAACGCCATGCGCGCTTCATCGCCGGGCCGTGTCTCTCGGATTCGCTCAGAAACACGCTCGCTGGTAAGGCGTCCATCAGTTCGTCCAGGTTGCGCTTCCAGGTCATAAGCAATTCGAGCGCGTCCAGACTCTCGGACCTTGCCGTTTTTAAGTCGACGACAGGGGCGGCGATAGGATCCTTGCCGAACATGTCGAGCTGGGCGGTCATCGCGACACCATTTCAAGGGCTGCGAGTTTTGCCACGTCGCCGTCGGCAACCCAAAAACCGCTGTCATTAATGCGCTCGACTACGACCGGTTCGATATCGATATCCAGCGCTTCTGCTTTTATCCGATACTCCCACCCCAGGACTTCCCCTGCCATTTTCTGCATCCGCGGCCAGTCCGACTGGTTGTACGCCCTCGTAAGGGTTGCGAGATCGGACGATTTGATGCCGCGGGTTTCCGGGAAGATGTCCTGATGGAGTGATTCGTATGCTGCCTTCATGGCCAGGCGCGCCGTCGAGAACGGCCCCAGATAGATGTCATCGCACCACAATGTGAAGATTTTCATATGCAGTTCTCCTTTGTTTTTCCAGCGTCGACGCTGTCCAGGATGTCGGCGAACTTCGACTGCTCATCAGCCTCGGTTTTGACGTCGACAGGGCTGACGGCCGCGCAAGATACGCATCCGCGGACCCCGGAAAGCCAGACTACCCATTCACCGGACGAAAGCTGACTCGGTCCATCGGTAATACGATGGGGGCCGCTGGTGACCGGCCCTCCGATAATGCTGTGGAACATGACCTGGTTACCTTCTTCGAAACGTGTGGAGTTCTTATGTGACTTGATCCTGGCGTGTTCTGGCTGTACGAAGTTCGATTCGATAGCGATGTCACTGCCCGTGGCGATGCCGGCGTGAAGTACGGAACGTTCCGCCCATTCCGGGAGATCCCAGAGCCCCTGTTGTCCCGGAACCCGAACGGGTGTTTCAAGCACCTGGACGTCCTGGAACAGCCAACCTACGGGGCCGCAGAACCATGGCGAACGGAATATCTCCTCAGGCTCGGTCTTCGTCATAATGCTGAATCGACCGGCGTGTGAGTCGAACCAACCAATCAAACGTGCGGTAGCCACAACAGCCCCGCGCACGAGCTCTCCTTTTTCCTGCAAGTCATCGATATCCAGGACGTCTTTGAACCCCACCGGACAAAGACCGGTTTCGTCGGCCAGATCTTCGATGTCCTCGCGGCTGACCGTTTTGCCTGCATGAAGCGCAATCCGTTGTCCCATGATCGATTCCGGCGGCCGCCATGTCCTGTTTTCAATCAACTTACCGGCATAGCAGAAGGCCCACGCCCACGGCTGTTTCAGTGTCAGTGCTTTCATCTTCCCACCCCTCTGATCTTGGCTTCTTCAGCGGTGAACCACTCCTGGATCTCCCGGACGACCCCGGGGAACTCCCGCAGGCGCCCTTCGTGTTCCCGCTTGGACTTTGAGTCCTGCAGGCGCTGACTGGCGGCCCTGAGGCGCGCTTCACGGAGTATCTTTTCAAGTTCGTTCATGGCTATTCGTCCTCTTCTTTCCAGTCGTCGTCTTTGGTGATGTCCGTCTGGGTAGTGTTCATATTGTCCATGCCACAATCAGTCCTACGAACGCTCCGCGCACAGACCAATCCAGAACGGACGCCAGTACCGTGAACTTCCGTGTGGTTTTGCCGGCCAGAGTTCGTTCGAGGATGATTCGGTTCCACAACAGCAGAAACAGCACGCCCAGGACGACGACGCCCGACATAAACCTGGAGCAACCCTCGTACTGAATTGCGCAAGCGGCGACGAACAGCGCTGCCGATACCAGGCCCATAAAGATGTCAGCCAGAATTGACGTTGTGACCCAGCTCTTCACCAGGACCGTGTAGTAAGCGATTTGTTTGTGCTCTCTGATTTCCTGTTCGGTCATGATTTATTCCTCGTCCTCGGGGTCTTCGTTTTCGCGTTCTTCGTCATCGGCTTCGCCCTGGGCCACTGCGACGGAGTCCATGACACATGCCGCAACGCCGCGACCGTAGAAATAGCTGCAACCATCGCAGTTGGTGTTCACGTAGAACACCGAGGGCTGTGCCTTTTTCAATAATCCCTTGATCGGTGCGTCAGCCTCGGAAACTTCTTCAATCTTGATGCCGTATGTTTCTGCGGCATTCGTCAACCGTTCAGCGAAGCCTTTCTCCTCATCGGCGCGAAAGAAAAAGGCCGGAAGTCCAAATTCATCCCTTGCAGTCATCGAAACACTGACGCCTTCCCTCGTCAGTTCGCATGCTTCTCTTGGCGTTACTGTGAGATTGCTGAATTTCTCGATCAGTTCCGATATGCGATCCATCTTCTGTCTCCTTTTATGCCGCCCTACGCGGCCACCATCCCAAAAGCCAGCCCGCGAGCCATGACCACCGCCTTGATGAGTTCCGAGACGGTATTGACGGGGCAGGCGTTGCCGATCATTTTGACTCTGTCGCGCTTCGTGAGCATTGAGCCGTCCGCTTTCGTCCACTGATAGTCAGCTGGGAATCCCATCGCCGCGGCCAGTTCGTGCGGCTCCAGCATGCGCATACCGATGTCGACAATGGCGTATGTCGCGCCGTCGATCTCGACCGTGACCAGGCTGTGACGGTCCAGTGTGGTGATTGTGCGCATGGGTGCTTCGAGGCTCTGATCCATGCTGCCCTGGCTGTAGTACTCGCTGAGAAACGCGGCGACCAGGCAGTGCCGCGCCTTCGTCGTCTGCGTGCCCAGGGGATTATCGATGGAGTATGCGCCGTTGCTGGCGCTCTGGTTGTCTATCCCGATGATGCTGGCGGCGACGAGTGCCTTTTCGCCTCGGTGTGCCGTGGTAACGGTCCGCATTGGTTCGTTGATGGATTCGAGGCGGCCGCCGTGCGTGAGGTTGACCAGAAACGGAACGTCGCCGCAATACCGTTCCAGGAACGGCATGATCAGCGCCGCGTGTGTACCGCCGCAGGATATTGTTTTCAGGGGTTCGTCGATGCTGCCCGCTGATCCTGCGATCTGCGCGTCCGAAGTGCCGCGCATGGTGACGATATAAGGCTTGCCGTCCAGCACATATCGCTTGACCCCGGCCGCAATGCGCCTCAGCGTCGCTTCCGCCAGCGGCTTCTTACGGTCGAAAATCGACGGGCACGGGATGGACCAGTCGATGCACTCAGCCGCTGCGCGCCACGGTGGGAGGTTGTCCGCGAACAGGTCGCTGGCCTTGCGCGGATCTCTGTGCGTCTGCTGCGGCCAGTGGATACCCCGGCCGTCCTTCACGGCCTGCAAGAACAGCCGTCGGCGTGTCGTGGGGTCGCCGTAGTCGGCGGCGCACAGGACCCGGTAGTCAACCTCGTAACCGAGGCCGCGCAGCTCGTCGACGAATGCCTTGAAGTATTCACCTTTGCGCGCCTTTATCGGCTGATTTTCATCGTTCAGCGGCCCCCATTCGGCGAATTCTGGGACGTTTTCCATCAGGAACACATCCACGTCGGCCACTTTCAGCCACCTTTCGACGACCTGCCAGGCATGCGACCGCTGCTGTTCTTCGCGCGGCTTGCCCCCACGTGCCCTGGAGTGATGGACGCATGACGGTGATGCCCACAGAAGGTCGATGTGTTTCAGGCCGAAGTCCGAGGCCGTCACTGCCGTGATGTCTTCCTGGACGACTTTGACGTGCGGGAAGTTGCGCCCGTGGACACCGACGGCCAGGTCCCAGTGATTCAGCGCCAGGCCGGTGAAAAGTCGGGTATCGATACCGAGCTGTTCAAAGGCCAGCTCGCGGCCGGCGGATTCGCCGCCGGCGCCGCAGAATAATGAAGCGGTTGTAATCACAGAATTGCCTCCTGAAATGGGCGAACGCTGACGGTCTGTTTCATGGCTGACGGTTTTTCGGTTTCGAGCGGCAGGAAAACCCGAATGTTAACGCCCTTGTCAGTTCTTACGATTCCGCGCCGTACCAGATGCGTCAGAATCATCCGTTCTGCGTGGGCGTTTGACTCTTGCGGAAGGGCTTCCCGAACTTTGGCGACATGCCGACCGTATCGGTCATCGCGAACGACAAGCAGGCCCCACGCAATCGGGAGGTCGCCTTCGGTGATGATGCCTTCCGAACAGAGGTACCAACGATTGGTACCCATGCCCATCTGCGGCAGTTTTCTGAAGCTCTTCTTTGCGTCGGCCAAGAAATCGGCCCGCGAAACCTTGCATTCGATGAGGGTGGATCCACCGCAGTAATTGAATCCGATCACGTCGGGGCACTCGGGTAATTGGCCATGTTTGGGTTCAGTCAGTACTACCGGGCATTTCTCGTGATCGAACAGCCACTTACGACCGAATTCGACGAGATCGTCATGTGACAATACAGGAGTGGGAAAAAGGAAAACCGGCGCGCTCATGCCGCCACCTCGAGGCTGCGGGCGGCAGCGATGCGGAGCCTTGCGTCTGAGCGGCAGGCCTCGATGGCCTGGGCCCGGTCGCCGACGATCGCGCGGAACGCCGCTGTGTCGTTGCCGATCATCCACAGCACGGCTTCCCAGTAACCGTCTTCGATTTCATGTACCGTGTACGTCCCGAACGGGAAGAGCGGTTCACTGTCGGTGCTGTTGAAGGCCAGAGCGTGGCGCTCTTCCGGAATGTGGAGGCGATTGTCAGCGGTATTGCAGACGATTACCTCGGGTGCCACCGGATAGGGCAGGTCCGGCTGCTGCGACGCCTTGTACTTGTAGACGTCGCGAGAGTCGAACAGCCAGTCGCGGCCATTCGTCTTGCCCATGCCCGCACCCGTTTTGTGGGCGGGGATAACCTGCCGGCGCGCCAGACGCCGGACCTGGTCGAGCGAAAGATTCAAAGTGCGTGCGACATGTTTTGTGCTCATCAGGAATGCGTCATTCATGGGGTCCTCCTTATGCTGCCCGGTTCTTTTTCAAGTAAGCCCTCAGGTCATCGGGAGACACGCGCCGGATCTGGCGGTCCCGCCGGCCGGCGACCTTGATGCATGGGATCTCACCGCACAGGAGCTTGCGGTCAATCGTCTTCTGGCTCACGCCGAGAATCTCGGCGACATCCTTGGGCGTCAGCAGTTTTTCGATACCGTTCATGGCTTCCTCATTCCACCGCGGGGTTCAACTGATGGGTGAACACCTGGTGCCCGAAATGCATCTGTACTGACCCGTCCGAGAACTCGACGATCTTGGTCGGTGACGGCGCCTTGCTGTCGAACACCCAGCGGTCAACCAGCCAGCGCCAGACGCCTTCCGGACCGTCGACGGCTGATTCGGCGCCTTTGCTGCCGCCATCGACGTCGACACGATGGCTGCGACCTGGAAGGCACCACGATGCGCGGCCCGTGCCTGCCCCAGTGCCGCAGATACGATGGCGCGCATCCGGCTGATGTCCGAAGTCGACAGTTCGGTTATGGTCCGCCGCCTGGTCATCGCATCACCTCTCGCCGGTCGTCTTGAGGTCGGCTTCTTCACGGATCCGCCAGTACTCGCTCTCGCGAATGACCTGGCACCCTTCGGTCATCAGAGGGGGTTCAACGTCCCCACCGACAAACGCTGTCACGATGTTCTGGTCGCCGATGCGATCGAGGTTGAAGCGCTGGGTCATTTCCCCACGGCCGCGACGGATCACCACTTCTTTGTCGGAAAGGCCGAACACGTACTGACCGACGGTGAGATTGCACGGCGCCGCGGGAAGGCTTTCCATTTCGGCAAGAATGCCCTTGCCGGGCTGCTTGTTCGTGTGTGCCGGCATGCACACACCATCGACCGTCCTTTCCCAGCCCTCCGGGTTTTTTCCGGAGTCGAAGATCAGGCCGGACATGCGCATCCAGCCGGCGACGGTCTGGGATATGCGCATCTTGGATTCACTGGCACCGAATTTGGCCGCAAATGCCCGCCAGATTGTCAGCGCCTTGTTCTGGTCTTCCTCGATCTTGCGAATCTTTTCGGCGGCCGGGCCAGTCAGCAGTATCCTGATGTAACCGATATTCATGCGATTTTCTCCGTGTGCAGGGCTACCTGCAGGGTTTCAAAGTTCTGAAGGAACATGGCCTCGACACCCCACCAGGGCGCCGGAACGATCTGTGTGTTGATTGGTTCGCCGGGGCTGGTTTCCCAGTTCTGGGTGCCGTGCATGAGGTCGCGGGCCTCGGTGGCCAGCATCTTGTTGTCTGCCAGTTCCACAAGGCGCCAGTCGTCGTCACTCGGCCAGGGGAGGCCCAGCTGCAGGAAGATTGCGAACAGCAGATCGTGTTCAACGACATCGACGCTGTGATACCAGGGGATACCTTCTTTGATGACGCGGTACCGGACCGAATCCTTGACGGGCCTCGGGAAGTCAGAGATGTACGCCTCGGGAGAGTCATGCAGCAACGCTCCCATCTGAGCCACCACCGAGCCACCCATTTCCGCAACGAGCTCCATGACCCGCAGGCTATGGTCGCCGACGGAGTACGGCTCCTTCGTGTGGCCGCCGAAGCGGTTAACCAGGGCCAGTGCATGCGCGATGTCTTCGATGCAGAACTGGCTATTGAACGGATCCAGGGGATCTACGTGACGGTCTGTGTATGTTGCTATCCAGCTCATTACATTGCCTTCCTGTCGAGGTACGCGTTGAGGTCGTCCTGGGCGATCCTTGTGCATCCCCCGGGCTTGCCCACCCGACCAGCGACCTTGAATGCCGGCAGCTCGCCGGCGGAGATGAGACGTTCGACGGTTCTGCGATCCACCTTCAGGTACCGGCAGACTTCGTCGACAGTCAGCAACGGCGCCCGTTCGCCGCCATCAGCCATGTGGTTAGCCTTCCTCATCGTTTGCCTCATCGAAGTCGCCTTCTTCGTGTTCGTCGATAACGCTGTCGATGTCGCCGATGGTGTCGTCCGAACCGTCCAGTTCGAGGTCTTCCGGCTGCGCGGGTTCGACGACGTCATCGTCCTCATCGGCCCGCCGCAGCTTCACAGTCGGTGCGGCCATCGGCGCATTCGGCATGCTGTCCAGCGTGTAGAGCTGCGTCATCATCGCTTCGCGTTCGAACGGCCACCTGGCGCCGGCCCTCAGCACGGCGAAGAACACGAACAGCCGTCGCAGGATGTCTTCAACATCGGACATCTGGTCGACGACGTGGGCGACCCTCAGGATGCGGTCGGCCGATTCGCCGTAGTCCTTGCCGGTGGACAGGTTGACATCGACCGGCATGAGGTCCGCGCCGAGGTCGATGTCATGCTTGGTGGCCATCCCGTTGGCGTAACCAACGGTAAATTTGAAGTGGGCCCGGGCAATCTTTGCCCCGTTTTTCAGCGCGGCCCTGGTCGAGACGTCCATGACCGGGTCCTTGGCTTCGACGTCGACGAACGACTTGTTGCCGATCCGGATGGTGCAGGTGTCACTGACCGTGCAGTCGACCGTGCAGGCTCCGCGGTCCAAGCTCACCGGCGGCAAGCTGATGCGTTCGCCGGCAACGGCGCGGTAGCTGAGCCACGTCAAGAAGTCGCGCTTGAAGTGTTCCAGGCGCTGTTTCATGCCCTCGACGTCCTTCGGGTCGATTTCAACCTGATCGCCGTCGTTCATGGCGCAGTTAAACGTTCCGGGGATGACGTCCAGAAGGTTGGCCGGGTTGCCGTCGAACTTCTCGATCAGCATCGCCTCGGGCGTCTTGACTTCGCGACTGGTAACCCAGACACCTTCGTGCTGGGCTTCCCGCATCTGCCGCCAGGCAACGCCCAGCTTTTCCAGCCAGCCCAGGACAAAGCGGGTGGCCGAGGACGACTTGTGCGAGCACACCCTGATGATGCCCGTGGACATGTCCAGATAGACGTCGACCAGGTTGATGGACGCCGGAGTGTCCATGATCATCTGGCGCTTGATCTTCTCTTCGATGTACGAGGCCCGCTTCTTGGCTTTCATGGCGTCGTAGGCCTTGCGTTCCATTTCCGCCATGTTGGGCAGGCCGTCAGCGATGTACTGCTGCGCCTGAATCTTCACGGTCGTCATGGGCACACTGACGCGGTCGATCCTGACGTGCCACGCCCACAGCTTGTCCGCTGTAACCATGCAGCAGCCGAAGTCCTTCCCCATCGGCTTGCCGAAAGGGACGAATCCGATGGCCGATGTCTTGCCGCGGCCGCGTTCGATGTCTTTGATCATCGATTCTTCGAGGTGGACCGTCAGTGTCGAGCCGGCGATTCTGGTCGTGTTGCGGGGGAAGATCCCCGTCGTGTGGATGGTCGTCCAGGTTGTCTTCATGCTGCTGATGCTCCGTTGTTCATGAATTGTTTGTACACGCGCCGGCGGCGCGCGGCCTGACCGTTAAGAACGCTGATCTTGCCGTCGACGAAATCGACGATCCGCCCGGTGGTTTTCCCGGGCGCCGGGCGCAGCGCACGCCCCAGTGCTTGTGTGGTTTTCGTGGCGTTTCCGTTCGGGGCCACGAGGAAGACCGTATCGATTTGCGGACAGTCGAAGCCCTCACCGACGAGCGCGAGGGTTGAAACCAGAAATTCGAAACCGCCGGACTTGAATTCATCCAGGGCTACGGTGCGAGCTTTCTTCTTGCTCTTGCCCGTCAAGGCCACCGCGCGGAATCCTGCCGCCTGAAGTTGTTCAGCCAGCCAGGCCACATGCTCGACCCGCTCAGTCAGCACCAAGGACTGGTTGACGTGCAGGTCCGTCACACGCTGAAGAATGAACTCGTTGCGCGCGGCGTCCTGGGTCAGGATGTTGATGAGCTTCGTGTAATTGACTTCTTCGGTCTTACCGTTCGCGCCCGGGAAGCGCCGCCGCTTCATCGGAACCGGGCAGTCGAAATCGGTGTGAATGGTGACTACTTCCGCCGGGACAATCGCGCCGGCGGTCATCAGGACATCGGCGGTTACCTGGTAGACAATCGGCCCGATGGTGTCGAGCATGAGATCCGTCAGCCCGTCGGCACGGGTCGGGGTTGCCGTCAGTCCGACGCGATATCTGGCCGGGAACGCCGATATGACCGCACGGAAGGTCTCCGCCGGGCAGTGGTGCGCTTCGTCCATGATAACAAGACCGAACTGACCGGATAGATGGTTGAGGTTCATTCGCATCAGGGTCTGGACCGTCGCGATCGTTACGTCCGCGATACTGAATTCACCGTCGCCGATGATGCCGGGCTCGACACCAAGGAATGACCGGCACGCCTGGGCTGCCTGGTCCAGCAGAGTCTTGTTGTGGACGAGCATGATCGCCCGGGTCTGCAGGCGTTCGATAAGGGCCATCGCCGTCGCTGTTTTTCCGCTTCCGGTCGGGGCCACGATAATGCCCTGCTCGGCGTTCAGGATTGCCCGGACGGCCTCCGCCTGGTACCAGCGCGGCTTCAGATTTCCGGACGTCGCGATCTTCGCCGCGGGGAACACCCGGAGATCCCTGACCTCAGCCTCGGGCAGGGATTCAACGACCCAGTGCAGGCATCCACGAGGAACGCGGAGGGCTTCGAATGGCCCGGTGGATTCATCGCGGAACAGTTCCAGCTTCTCGGGAATGCCCTTGGTCCAACGACCACACCGGCGAGCCTCGGCCAGTTCGGGGTTGTCGTATGTGAGGCGCTGGCAGATGAACAGGTCCTCGCCCGACGACAAGCCGAACAGCAGAAGGTCCCTGTTAATCTGGATAACCTGTTCCATCAGTTTGCTTCCTCGGCGACGTTGGCGGCTCTCAGCTCACGTTTCGTCTGCGGCCAGTCGCCAATGCCGATCAACCGGCACTCGGCCGCCAGCACTGCTTCGGTCAACGCCTGACGCTTCCTGTCCGATCTGCAGTTGTCCAGGGCCAGGCGGGCCCTGATGTACTGTTTCAGGCAAAGACGGCTGCGCTCCAGCCTGTTGATGCAATCGCGAACCTTCTGTTCATGGTTTGCCACGTTCGTTTCTCCTCAGAAGGGAAGGTCCTGGTTGTCAAGAGCCGTCGGCCGTACTTCAGCTTTCGGCTGGAACCGCTTGAGAAAATCAGCACCTTCGATGTTCCGGAACATGACTTCGCGGTCTTCGTTGCCCTGTGGAATGTTTGCGTCGAGTACGTCGGCCGCCTGCATGATGGCCACAAGCGGACACAATTCGATCGCCCGTTTCATGCGCAGCATGGCTTCGCCGGCGTTGTCGTCATAGGCGCCCATGTGCCAGCGGACGACCATCAGTTCGTCGTTTGACATCTGTATGCCGGCGGCCAGCGCCCGGAATATGGACAATCCGCGTGGGCCAAGAACCGGGGCGGGATGGGGCGAGTGGTCGAAGGCCGACACTTCGTCCCATATGAATTTGCCGAACCGATCGAGAACCGCGCGGCCATCGGCGCCAACGCGCTTCTGGTTCTTGACGGCGCTGATGTATGTCCCAACCTTCCCCAGGTCGTGAATCATCGCAACACGGAACAACGTCTTCGGATCGTACTGGCTGGTCGCCAGGTCCATCAGCCGACACCAGACGCCGAACGAGTGATCAGCCAGGCCACCAACGTAGTCGTGGTGGTACCTGATGGCGCCCGGATCCGTGAAGAACGTTTCCGCGCACAACAAAGCTTTCAGTGTGGGCTGATCAAACAGGTCGCAAAGTCTCAGTATCGCGTCTCGCGTGGTCATCGTCATTCACTCCTCAGAAAGGAACGTCGTCATCGGCAACCTGACTCGCCGCCGGCGCCTGGTAACCCTCACGGATGGTTGCTGCATCGGGGTTCGTCGGTGCGTCCCGGTCCGCAGCACGCTCGGCGGCGTCTGCCACGCCGCCCTGACGACTCGAAACAACCTGGATGTTGGTGGCCACGATTTCCGTGGAGTAGCGCTTCTGCCCTTCCTTATCGTCCCAGGACCGGGTCTGGATGCGGCCATCGACGAACACGGTGCAGCCCTTCTGAAGGTACTGGCCACAGAAGTCAGCCTGGCGGCCCCAGACGACGACCTTGTGCCATTCGGTGCGTTCCTGCTTCATCCCGGCGCCGTCGGTCCAGCGTTCGTTCGTGGCCACACTCAGCGTCGCCACGGTCTGGCCGCCGCCGGTGGTCTTGACTTCGGGGTCGGATCCCAGATTGCCGATGAGCAGTACCTTATTCAACGAAGCCATGGGCTACCTCCACTCGACGCGGGAGATCCCCGCGGTCTTTACGACATGGGCCTCGTGCGGCATGACTTCCGCGAGGCCCTCAACGTGACTGATAACGATGCACAGGCCGAACATCGCGGCGATGGTGTTGAGCACGCCGGCGATGGCCTGGATACGGCTGGCGTCCTGTGTCCCGAATCCCTCGTCGATGACGATCGTCCGGAGATCCAGATCGCGACGGGCGGCCAGAACGCTGGTAAGCGCGACGCGCAGCGCCAGATCGATTTCGAACCTTTCACCGCCCGAGTACCGCTCGTACACGCGCTCCCCGGCCTGGTCGGTGACGATGACGTCCAGCGTTTCAGCCAGGCGACCTTTGTCCGACTTGACTGCCTTCTGGGTCCGCAGCGACAGCGTGATGCCCGTGGCTGAGATGGCCGCAAGGATGTTGTTCGCCGCAGCCTCGATGTCCGGGATGATTGTTTCGATGAGCAGCTGCGGAACGTCACCGTATGCCTGGGCCAGAGTGTTGTAATCGGCTGCCATCTGGCGGTCAGCCGCCGTGAGTGCGTCGATCTCGTCCAACTTCGTCTGTGCATCGCCACACGCGGCGATACGCGATTCAGCCTCGGTCATGCGGGACTTGATTTCGATGACGGTGCGGCCGGCAGCCATCAGAGAGTCATCGGCTGCCCGAACGCCGAAACGCGCGATGTTCACTTCGGTTTCGAGGTCGCGATCGAGCGCCGCCTCGGCCGCCAGGGCAATCATCCGGGTTTCGAGAATCGCGGCCTTGGTTTTCATGTCTTCCACGGCCGACGTCGTCGCCCGAATTTTTGCCCTGAGGTTCGCTACATTCTGGGCAATGGATTCTGCCGCGGTCCGGCGAGCTTCCAGACCAGCGATTTCGGCTGTAAGCGCATCGGCCTTGATCTTCACCGTCTGGTACTGAACGCGGGTTGCGTTACGGGTTTCCAGCGCTTTCGTCGCTGCGGCTCTTGCCGTTTCGACCGCTGCCTGCTCGAGTGGGAATGTGAATGTGGTACGCGCCTTCAGTGCTTCCAGCGCGTAACCGGCGTTGGCCATGGCCTCAATGGCGAGGCTTTCCTCTGCCTTGGCGGTCTTGAGGTTCGCGGTCAGTTCCGCGCTGGGTTCGAATTCAACCCGGGACTGGCTGAAGACCCGAAGGGCCTTTTCAGCTGCGTCCAGGTTAGCTACGCTTGAAACCAGCTCGGCCATCGCCGCGTCGTAGTCGGCCTGCAAAGCCACCAGCTGGCCACGAGATTCGACGGCTCGGGTCAAGTATTTACAGCTCGAGAATTCACCGGAACCGCCGCATGGCACGCCGTCCAGATCGGCGGCGTCGATCTTCGCGCGGTTCAGGGTCTGTTCCCTCTGAGTGACAAGACCCAAATTAATGTGCTTCACCGTCGCGGCTGCATCCACGGCGTGGCGAAGCTTGTCTTCCTCGAGCTTGCGGGCAGCTGCGAATTCCCGGGCAGCGTCGGAGATCGCGCGGTCCGCGTTTCTGGTCGCCTGCGTCGCAAGGCTCCATGCGCTTTCCGTCCTGGTCTTGCGTTCATTCGCCTCGGAAACCTTTGCGTTGTGCTCTGCCTGGGCGGACGTGAGTGCTTTCTCGAAATCCGCCTGAGCTGCGGCAAGACCGGCTTCTGCCGCCCGCAGCGCTTCAGCGGTCTGTTCACCATGCACCCGGATGGATTCCAGTTCAGCGCTCGCGTTCGACAGCGCCTGGCGCTTATCGGTGAGCGTCGCCATGTCCTGTGCTGAGAATTCCCCGCTCGCTTCGAGTTTCGCGAGGTCAACCACGAGATGGTCGAGCTCGAAGGTCTTGCCCCTGATGTCCGCCCGGCAAGTCTCCAGTTCCTCGCGACACGACTGGTACTTGCCACGCGCTTCACGGACGGCGGCCTGGGACGCAATGATTGAATCGACCTTACTGGACGCTTCGTCTTTTGCCTGACGCCTCAAGTCTTCAGCGCTCTCGGCGTCTGCCAGTTCGACTTTCAGAGCGCCCATCTGTGCCTGGCGATCGGGCAGTTCGGCAACGATGGCTTCATAGTCCCCGCGCCGGGGCGCGGCGGCTGCGGCCTTCGCTGCGTACTCTTTCGACAGGTCGCCGGCAACTTTCGCCCGAACCATCCAGGGGTCGAGATTCATCAGGCGATTCATGACCGCCATGCGCTCGCCGCGGGTCGATGTGCTGAACTTGCCGGTCTCGCCCTGCCGGGACAGCCACGTCGCGCACGCCAGGTCGTAGTCGCCGACGATTTCAACGATGCGCTTTTCGGTGTCGTTGATGCCTCCGCCGGCGAGCGAGCGCCACCCGGACATTGTGGCCGAATCGGCGACCTCGAATTCCAGCGAGCTGGATCCGCGGCCGTTGAGTTTGCGGCCGCGCTGGACACGATACATCTGGTTGCTGGCTTCGAATTCCACGGTCACGGACGCTTCGGTTTCGCCGTGCCTGACGGCCTGGTCGATGCTGCCGGCCACGACGCCCCATAAGGCCCACGCCATGGCCTCGACGCACGTGGATTTCCCGGCGCCGGTGTCGCCGGTAAAAATCAAGGACTGCACGTCCCTCAGCGGCAGCATCGTATCTTCATGGGAGCCGAAATTGCGGACTCTCACATTGATGGGTTTCATCTGGCACCCCCTTCCTGCTCGACGGTCTGGTGCAATTCGACCAGGCGCGAGATGTCCCCGGCATCAATCTTCCTGGCGACGAGGGCCCGCTCGAGGATCTCAGCGTCGCTGATGTTTTCGCGGCCGACTTCGGCGTCGCGTACGCGGTCTTCAACAAGAACGCGCAGCTCATCCTGGACGAAGGCCCCGGCGGCTTCCCATTCGCGGATAACCTGCCGGGCTGTGGCGATTTCGGCATGCGGGAGTTCGCCGCGGACGCGGACGACTTCCAGGGGCGAAACGACGTCGAAGGATTTCAGGGCAGTGCCCGGCATCATGTCGATCGTTTCCCACATGCGGCCGATGAACTTGAAGGGCTCGACGCTGACGAGGGTGCCGTCGTCTTCGAATGTCCAGAGCAGGGCGCCCTTGTCTTCGCCCACTTCGCCGAAATCGTTGACCGTCGGGGATCCGGCGTACCGAACGTGTTCCCTGATGGCCTGTTGCTTGTGGATATGTCCGAGCATGACAGCGGTGAACTGTTCGAGCGTTTCGCGCGGCAGTTCGATATCACCTTCGATCGACCGCGGCTGCTGTCCGACCGTGGCGCCGCCGACCGAGCAGTGGGCCACCAGGACCTTCGCACCCTTGGTAACCATTTCCGTCGCGATCATCTGCAGGGCCCCGGACAGGACCGCGTTGCTGGCGTCGGCCGTGGCGTCGAATTCCCTTATTGCCGCGCGCCTGGGATAGGGCAGACATCCGATTCTCAGCCCGGCGTATTTGACCGTCTCCGGCTGCTCGATCAGACGGACGCCGTGGCACCATCCAAGCGGCATGCACGCTGACTGTTCGGACACCGACCGCGGCAGGTCGTGGTTGCCAGGAATCAACAGGACTTCATCTTCGAGCGTGAACCCAACGAGCATGTTGAGCAGCTGGGCACCGATGAGGAGTTCGTCGGGCGTCGGCCTCGGGGAATCGAAGAAGTCGCCAGCGATGACGATGCCATCCGGCCGGCCGCCGACCTTGGCGATCACCTGGTGGACGATGTCGGTCACAGCCTGGCAGACGTCATTGACGGCAAGGTTGGCGCCATCAGCCGCGCGACGGACGCGCCCGGCAATCGTCGCCGAGTCGGAAATGTGCAAGTCCGCGAAGTGGAGTATGCGTTTCATGCCGCCACCTCATCAGGATGAGCCATCATCGCCGCCCTCGCGGTCGGATAATGACAGGGGTCTTCAATGGTTCTGACCACCGGCGTCGTGAAGTAGCCCTTGCGCACTGTGCGGATTTCGACGCGATAATGGCGCCATCCTTCCCAGTGTTCAGGGTTCCGATGGATGAATTCAGTGGCGCCATTGAACGTCCGGGCGTACGCACCCTTCTGCGAAAAGTGCCATTTCGTACTGCGGCGGATGGGCGGTTTCATGCCTGCACCCCCGCGGCCGCCGTACCCTTCAGGGGCCTCGTCAGCAGGCCCTCAAACCAGGTCAGCAGTTCGTTGTCGTCGAGATCAGCCACGTTCTTGGTCGTGGGCTTGCACTCGCGGGTAATCAGCAGCATCTGCACAAATGACTGACGCTCGGCCCTGGTCAGAGTTCTGAAGGTTTCAATCGTTGGAATTTCGTAGGCCTGACCGAACTGCGGGACGGCCGTTTCCATTGCTTCCGGCGCCGTGTTCTGATCGACAGTGCCGGGCGTGGCAACTGGCGGAACTGCCGCCGCGGCAACTTTGGGTTCTTCGGGCGGGACTGGGGCGTCTTCCTTCCGGCCCAGGACTTCGTCCGGTTCATCCGGTTCGTCTGGATCCTCGACGACCTGGCCAGGTGCCGGGGCCATGACAGGCACCACCGGCGCCGGAGCTGCAATAACCGGCTGGCCAGCGGCAACCGACGGGAGGAGCATTGAGCGCAGCGAGTTCACCTGGCCACCGAACGCGATCAATTTCGCCAGGCCGGAAGCCTGGAGGATCTGTGCCGCGTGTGCCTGCGGGTCGTTTGCCCAGTCAATGTCGTCGACCAGCCGGAAGACTGCGAACGGCTTCGCCTTCAGTTCGGCGGCCGTGTAGCCGCTGCAACGGAGGCCAAGGGCCGCGGCAATCGCGCGGTTTTCGGCCCCGGTTTCCGCGCGCTGCAGTCCGTGAACCATCATGCGCATGATGTCCACGCGGGCGGCTTCTTCAGCCCACTTCTGCCCGTCGGGATTCGCAGAGCGGAAAATTTCACCTTCCGTCGGCGCCGAGGACGATTTTTTATATGTTTTCTGACAGTTCTTTTCGTAGGTCTTCAGTTTCGACTGGACGAGGTCGGCTTCGCGCTTATCGAAGTCCAGCTCGTATGTACCGGTCTGCGTGCGCGTCTCACCCATCAGGTCGCGGTACGAACATGCCTTGATGAACGTGATACGTCGCGGGTTCGACCCGTCGTCAATGCGGCCAGACAGTTCGGGAATCCAGGACAGGCCGGCGGCCTGGCCGATGCGACGCCTCACGGTGTTGCCGAGGCCCAGAATGTCAATCCACTCATCGTGACCGTCGATCCGGACCTTCTTAGAATTCCCCGTTGGGTAGACAATACCGGGTTCATCCGGATCAACCTGCACAAAATTGACCACCACCCGGTGGCCCGATGGAATTTCCCCGATCGTGGACGCGCCGACCAGGAACGCGCGTTCGCACCAGGTCTTAATCACTTTCTGTACGTCCGTCAGTGACTTGATCGCCATAATGTCCATAAAACCCCCTTCAGGCGCTCAGCGCCTGGCATCGAACTGGCACCACTGGCACACAAAACCGGGCTGGGCAGGATGCTGCCGACACGCCGGACAAGTGTTGACGGGAGCTCCCAGGGGCTGGGCCTGGGAGCCGGAGATGACGATCGGAGCCTTTGTTGTGATGATGAGGTTGCCCGGAACGCCCCCAGCCAGGGCGGTAACCTCTCTGTCGCTGTCGTGGATCTGCTGATTCATTGCGTCGCTCTGCGCCTCAATGCGTCAGGTTACGGGCCGATGATAACTAGCAGCTAGGTTATTGTCAACAAAAAGCTAGCAGAAAGATATTTTTTCAGAATTGACATGGGTTTGCGTCGAATGCCAAATTTCATTTCGGCAGGACGCTCTGGGCTCTGGATGAAACTTTTGTGCTACGATGCCATCTATCTGGACGAGGGCGCGGGCGATATGAAGATAGTGGTGAAAGCCAGGCCGGCATCCAGGGCGGCACTTTGGGTGGCTCTTTCGGGCGCGTTCGGAATGATGATCAGTCCACATCTTCCGTGGGTGACAGTCGGTCGGGACCGAATATCTGGCGTGATTGCAACTCACGGTGGGGCTGAGACTCTGTTCCTTATCGGGGTGGTACTCGCCGTGCGTTTCATTATTGCCCTTGTTCGGAACCGATATGTGTCGCGCGCGTGGACAATAATTCCTGGCGCATTTTCACTAGCCTTTGTCACCTACCTGTACAACACCATGTTGAATGACTTCAAACAGGCCGGATTAAATGGACAGTCGCCCGTTGTGGAACCTGGTCTGACGCTGTCGATGATGGCGTGTTTTGTCGTTTTCGTTTCGAGTGCGAAGCTTGGGAAAGGGTCTGAAGAGGATCAGGATCCAAATAAATCCGATCCGGCCTCTGCGTAACGCCCCCGCATTTGCCGTCTTATGTGTTTGACGACAACGCCGCAGATCTGCCAGTGCTTGTCCATCAGTTTGACCTGGTACTTCGATCTGTTGATCGGTACCAGCAGGGCCATGCCGTTCTTCCGGAAGTAAACCTTCACAGTCAGGAGTCTTTCTTCGTCGCCATTCGGATGCCATTCGGCTACGACGACATCGCCGTTCCGTGGTTCGAGGTGGTGTTCGACCACCAGACGATCTCCCTCTAAAAACTCGGGCTCCATTGAGTCTCCGAAAATCTCGATTACATCCCGATCGTCCTTTGGTTCCTCCGAGCTCCATTCCCATCCAATGGGTTCTTCCAGGCATTCGACAGCCTCGTCGGCGATACCAGCTATTACTCGCGCTTTGACAGGAATTCGGTATTTTGGTTGTTGCGTCTCAACCCCGTTTACCTCTTGTACAAAAATTGAGCCCATTGGCACATTAAGCGCATTAGAAATTCGGATAAGCAAGCTGTACGAAGCGTTTCGTGCACCGCTTTCAACCTGGGAGATGTGCTCAGGGGAAACGCCCGCCGCTTCAGCTAGTCTCTGTTGTGTCCACCCGAGAGCTTTCCGAAACTCGCGAATGCGATTTGGTTTGCTTTCCATAAATGGGATTCTTCTTCAAACCCTTCCTTTCGTCAATATTTCAACCCATTCGGTTACTTAGCTAAAACCTAGCAAACCTTCTTGACTTATCTGCTAGCTCACCGCTATTATCGGGATGGAGGAACTCATGACGGAAAATTGTTTGGCTGCGTTCTTTTCGAAACGAAAGTTGAGCAAGGCTGAGCTCGCCAGAAGGTGCGACATCAGCCCGGAATACGTCACTCAGCTGTCCCAGGGTATTCGCCGCCCCTCTCCTGATCTTGCCGCCCGCATCTCCGCGGCGACGGGAGGCCAGATCAATGTCAAGGCTCTTCTGTATCCGGACGGCCTTCCGGAAGGTGCTGTGCTCGACGACGGCGGTGAAGCTGCCGCCTGATTTTTCTTTGGGCTCGCTGGTGCCAAATGCGAATCCGAGGTGCATAACCCCCTCCTCGGTGACGCAGTCGGGGTTCGATTCCCTGGGAGCCCGCTGGTTGTTGGAGTACCGAGACATTGCCCGATCTCAGTCAACGACAGTGTTCATTGTGTGTGGCAACACTCGGTAATTCCAGCCAGAAATTCAATGGGGGTTTTCATGGTTGACAATTCAGGGTCTGGACCACGCCGGGTCTGTCGGTACGTTTTGTACCGCCTTCTGCGCTCGGACAAAGCGATCTCAACAACACAGAACCTGGCCGACGCGCTGGGAAACGTCTCAGTCGAGACCGCCTACAGGTGGACGAATGGCTTGGCGACACCGAGCGCCGACCAGGTCGTGCAGATCTGCGAGGTACTCGGCACCGTCGAGCCTTTGCAGGCGATGGCGCATCAGATCGGATGCAGGGTGGTGGAGGTCGAAGGAAATCCCCGAGACATCGATTGCCGAACCATCACTACCGATGCACTGAGGTTGTCGTCTCACGTGGCAGGCATTCACTCCGCGACGATGGAGGCCGTTCAGGATGGCCGCCTGTCGGTTGGCGAACTTCAGCAGCTCGTCAATTCATGGAAGGACTTAGACGCCGCAGTTCAGGTGGCACTCAAGGACATCAACGGCAGGTTGAGCGAGGCGTGCCATGGATGAAAACCAGGGCACAAATATGCCACCGGACTTCCGGATGTACATCAACGTCGTGCGGAACAAAAAGATCCGACGAATGATGCGCGACCTTGGGGATCGATCATTCTTCAGCCTCGTTCATCTCTGGTGCTTCACCGCCGAAAACTGCCCAACAGGCCACCTCGCAGACATGGACGAGAACGATATCGCCGAGGCCTCGGATTGGCCAGTGAAACGCGCGAAAGAATGGTGCGCGTACTTAGAAAAGATAAAATTACTCGATCGTCTCGATGATCATTTTTACGTCCACGAATGGGAAAAGATGCAACCATGGATAACGAAGGATAAAAAGCGGCAAAGTGAGGCCAATCGCAGGAATGCGCTGATTAGATGGGAACATCAAAGGGCTGAAAACGATGCAAATCGCATGCAATCGCATATGCGAAATAATGCAATCGCAATGCAAACCTCAGATGCAATCGCAATGCAAACGCAATGCCCCCATACCCATACCCATACCCATACCCAAGATATAGCTACAGAGAGCAGCGCGCACCCGCCCGTGCCCGTGCGTGATGGCGCGCCACGCGTAGAGTTTGACCGGTTGACGGGACAGTTTCAGGGCATCGAAGACGAACAACTTCAGATCTGGCAAGACGCGTTTCCGAACATCAACGTCCGCGTCGAGCTTGACGAAATCGCCAGCTACATCTTGGCAAACCCATCGACCACGCAAAAGAAGAACTGGCCGCGCTTCCTGCACAACCAACTTAAAGGCAAGAACGAACGGGCCGCATGGCGTCAGCAAGGGCGCCAGCCGCCAAAGGTTGCAACCTTTCAAGTCCCTGATTTTGAACCTCCAAAACCCAGAAAGGTTGAAGAACAGGTCGCCCCACTCGAACCAACGAATTTCCCCTGGGAGCGAGTACGAGATCGCTTGAAGGACAGGGTAGACCCTGAAGCTTTTGAAAAGTGGATCTCGCCCATAGAGTGCTTCGCTGGTGACAAAACAAACAGTGTGACGCTCGCCTTCCCGGACACGTACACGGCGAAGCATGTTCAGGATAACTTCTTGGAAAAGATCAAAGACGCCATGTGGGACGAAGCTGGGGAGCCGTTCGGTGTGTATTTCAGGGTTAACACTGTCAGACAAGACCGAACATCCATTCGCGAGGTAGCCAATGCCTGACCGGTTGTACCTCCTCGCCATCGACCCTGCAGAGCACTCAACTGGGCTGTCTCTTTTTGAATTCATCGATCCCCGTGAAGAACGCACGTGGCTTCGTTCAGGGCACGCCAGGGCCCGCAACGACCAGGAAGCGATTGATGCGTTGAAGGGCTTCCTTGCTGACATCGTCCCGACTTACGTCGTCATGGAGCGAGACACGAACCCGAACAATCGAGCCGCCATTGAAAGTCTTGCCGTCTGCCGGCGCATCTGGAAGGACGCTCTGCTGGCAATCGGTGTTCCGGAACGGGTCATCTTCACCGCAGCGCCACAGTCGTGGCAGTCGGCATGCGGCATTCTTGGTCGTAACGCCCGAGCCATAGGGAACACCAAGGAAGCCAGCCTCGCGATAGCCAGCCAGAGATTCCAGTGTTTTTTCTCCACTGACGACGAGTCGGACGCGACCCTCATGGGCGACTGGTGGCTTGCCGAGGGCGGTCCGGAAGGGGACGAGGAACGCAGGCGTAAGAAACGTGAGCGGGCCCAGGTGAAAAAGAACCGCGGCGGCTGGGACCTCGAGGACCTCAAAGCGCGAGGGTTGATATGACGACCATCCTGATGGGTTGGAAGCAAATCGCGACGTTCTTGGGCGTCTCGGTGAAGACGGCAAAGCGATACCACCGCGGTCGTCCATTACCCATCCGGAGGGAGAGTCCGGGGGGCGCGCCTCGGATTTCATCAGACGACCTCTTGGTCTGGGAGAAGGCGAGATATGAACGCAAGTCGGCTTGATGGCATGTGGTCGCTTTGGGAGGCATGGCGTGGTTGATAATGAGCAAAAACAAGGCGTTACGGTAAGGGGTAAGGCTGGTCGGCCCAGATGGCAACCTCCTGATTTTGTTGAGGTTGAAAGAATAGCTAAGACCGGGGTGGGTTTTCAACATATCGCAGACTGCCTTGGGATTTCATTAGCCACGTTGAATCGTCGGCGCAAGGATTTTGAGAAATTTGAACAAGCTATCAGAAGGGGACGGGCGAGGGGCATCGTCCGGACGGCCGAGATTATTGATGCTGGAATCGAAAATGGAGACATGCACGCGGCTGTTCAGCGCATGCGCTGTGTGGGCGGGTGGAGAGAGAAGCAGGAAGTTGAGATTACCGGGCTTAATGGTGGGCCCATTGAGGTGAAGACCAGCATCACCGCCGACAAGGAAATCGCCAAGCTATTGGAGCAGTATGCCGATATCGCGCGAGCGGCTGCTGAAAGCTCTGCTGACTCCGGGAATGTTTCCGGGGACGCCGACGGAGAGGAACCTGGCACTGTTGAGGGCAACGGTGCTGGAGAACCCGTGGATCCCTGACGGGGCGTTCGGCTGGGCTGACGGCAAGAACCATCGAATCCCGTCGAAACCGCAGGCACGGTTTTACTTGGCCAGCGAGGAGCGCGTCCTGTTCGGCGGCGCTGCCGGCGGCGGCAAATCGGAAGCGCTCTTATGTGCGGCGCTCCAGTACGCGGATATCGGCGGACACGCCGGCATGATCGTCCGGAAGAACTTCACGGCGCTGAACAAGCCCGGCGCTTTGATGGACCGGGCAGAGTCCTGGCTGAAGGGCCACGGCGCGACGTTTGACCGCTACAACCACACGTGGACGTTCCCGTCCGGGTACCGCCTGACGTTCGTCGCGATGGACAGCGCCAGCGCCGTCGAGATCATCCAGGGCGCTGAGTTCTGCGCCGCGTTCATCGACGAGGCTGGCCAGCTGACGAAGAAGCAACTGGAATTCATATACAGCCGCCTTCGCCGGCCGACCGGCTCAATCATTCCGATGCGGTACTACCTGGCGTCGAACCCGGACGGACCGTCCGAGATGGACCTTTTCCACGAGTTCGTCGAGCCATTCCTGAAGGGCGAGAAGGCTGAGTGTCTATTCATTCCCGCGAACAGCGAGTCCAACCCGCACGTCGACGCCGAATACCGGGCACGCCTGAACCGCCTGAGTCCTGTGATGCGCGCCAAGTTCCTGCTCGGCCAGTGGGGAGTCAAAGCCGAGGGGTTGTACTTCAAGCGGGACAAGTTCGTGAAGATTCCCCGCAGCGAACTCCCGACAGAGTTCCAGGCGCTGGTCCGCGCGTGGGATCTCGCGGCCACCGAGCCGTCCAGGGACAACCCGAACCCGGACTGGACCCGCGGCATGCTTGTTGGATTCATAGACGGCCGCTTCTACATCATCGACGTCCGGAGCGGCCGACATCGACCGTTCGAAGTCCAGAAGATGCTGAAAGACACCACGGTGGCGGACGGCCGTGAAGTCACGATTGTTTTGCCACAGGACCCCGGGCAGGCGGGCAAGGTCCAGTATGCGAACTGGGCAGCCGAGCTGGCCGGCTACCACGTCACAAAGGACCCTCTCCACGGCAACAAGGAACTCCGGGCCCAGCCAGTCAGCGCATCGGTGGATGCCGGCAACGTCTACGTCGTCGAAGCGCCGTGGACGGAAGAGATGCTCGACGAGCTGTGTTCGTTCCCGCCGAGCAACGACGAGATTCATGACGACCAGGTTGACGCACTGTCGTCGGCCTGGCTGTACTTGCCGTGGTTGGCGAAGCACCGGCCCGGGACTGTCAAGGTCGGCGTGAATGTCGAGCCGACCGACGACAACACGAAGTCTGCACTTACTCGACCGGCCGCACTTACGCGTCCGGCGACCCTTCGGAGGTAGTGATGGGAAACATGACCATGAGAACACGCGTTCGCTCCCTGCCAGTCGGCCGACCGCTGGCAGGAAAGGAAGCCCCTGGAAAATCAACAGCGTTGCCAGAGGACCCGTTTAAATCCATGTACGGGACCGGCTCGGTACTCCAGCCGACGCTTGACCCCGGCTATTTGACGGGGCTGCCGCACTATTCGGAAACGCTCGGACCGGCGATCGCGGCGATGTCGCAGAACGTCGACGGGTTCGGCCATCAGTACGTGGCCAGGATGAAACCGAGCAACGAGGCGGAACGCGCAGAGGCGGAAGCCGAGCGCGCCATGCTCGAGAGCTTTTTCAATTACGCGGTCCCCGACATGAGTTTCGTCCGGTTGCGGAAGAACCGCCGGACCGACATGGAGACGACCGGCCGGGGCTACGTTGAGTTCATACGGTCGACGCCGACTGACGAGCATCCGAACGGGAAAATCTCCGGGTTCAACCACGTAAGGTCGAAGAACGTCAGGTTCTGCGTTGAAGACAAAGATCCACAACTCGCCAAAGCGTGGCGCTTCAACAACGACACCAAGACCTGGGAGGAATACGAGTACTACCAGCGGTTCAGGAAGTTCGTCCACCAGGTCGGCGGTGTCAATCGGTACTTCCGCCAGTTCGGGGATCCTAGGCAGATGAACATGACCACTGGTGCGTATTTTCTCCGCGGCAACGCCTATGTCCTGACGAGATTGGAGTTGACCGAAGAGGAACGTAAGGTCGCGGCGAATGAACTGTGGTGCGAGACTATCTACGACCCAGACGACGTCCAGGGTAATCCGCGGTGGCTCGGTGCCGAGCTCGATGTGCAGAACAACCGCCTGGCAGCCGAGTCGGCAAACGACTACCTGGCCCAGGGTGGCGTGCCGCTCTGCTTTATGGCGGTCCAGGGTGGGGCCCTCGACCCCGAAACTTTCGATCGGGTGAACCACGCCTTGCAGGACGCCCAGGGGAATCATCCCGAAAACCGCATGATCATCGTCGAGGTCGTCGCGCAGAAGACCGAGGCCGGACCCCTCGAGGGTGGGCAGACCATTCAGCCGAAGATCGAAGTCACGAAGCTGAACGACCTGCAGCGGTCTGACGATTCAATGTTCCTGTCTCTTCGTGAGAGGGGCTCCGCGAACGTCCTTCTGCCCTTCCGCATCAACAGCCTTTTCATGGGCAAGAACAATGACCAGACCTTCGCGACCGCGAACGTCAGCATGCAGCTCAACGAGTCCCAGGTCTTCGCGCCCGAGCGTGATGACTTCGATTGGTTCATAAACAACCGCGTCCTGCCGGAACTCAGGGTTCGCTGGTGGCTGTTCAAGTCGAACGGCCCGAAGCTCGAGGACAACGAGTCCTGGGTCGAGGCCACACGCATGGCGATCGAGTTCGGCGCCGTCCCGGACTACCAGACGCTGCGTGCCATTCTGTCGGAAGTCCTGGACTATGAACTGCCCACCGGCGATGAAGCTGGCAACGTCGCGGAATGGGAAAAGATGCCTCCGGGCTTCGTTAAGCAGCTCATGTCGGTTGTGCAGGGCTTCCCGACGTTCTCCGACCTGGAGGACACACTGGTCAATGTCGGCATCGGCGGCCCGGCCGATGGCGACGATTCCGAGGGACATCCGGACGTGGCCATGCCGGCGACGACCGAGCGCGGGCTGCAGGCGATGTCCAGCCGGCATCGTTCGCGGCCGTCGCTCGTTGACCGTGTCGCAACGCAGATCGTCCAGATCATGGTCCGGGCACGGGCAAAGCTCGCAGCCAGGGAGGCAGACCGCGATGTCGCAGCCTGATATGAGTGCGCTGCAGATGTTCGATTACGTGTTCCTCGGCCACGACCTGGTCAACGGCCGGGACCTGCAGGCCATGCAGGACATCGAACGGAAGCGGAAGAAGGGGCCGAAGAGTCCACGTTCCCGGAAGATGCGCGAGATCGAGAACGAGCTCAAGGACTACCTTTCGGGCAAATGGAAGGAGGAGGGCATGACATCCCTGGAGGAAGTGCTCGAGAGCATCGTCTCCGGAGAGGGTGAACTGACGCAAGCCGAAATAACGGAGGCCTTGGGGATTATCGAGAACCGGATGGGGCAGAAGTTCGGGGCGTCGACCGGTTCAGCGATATCGAAAATTTTGGGCGGCGCCTACAACTTCGGCCGGTCCACGTTTGTCTCCAAGCCGATATTCACCCTCGTCGACGCCAAGGCGAAGGCGTTCTTGACCGACCACAACACGTTCTGGATCGGCGAGCACTACGGCGCGAACGTCGGCCCCAAGATTGCCGACACCGTCCGACAGACCGTCATCGAGCAGGGGCTGGGTCGCGCCGATGCCGCCAACGCGCTCAAGGAGATTTTCGCGGATACGCTCGGCGAGAAGTCGGATTCGTACTGGCAAACAGTGGCCGCGAATGCGACGACGAAGGCGCGGAACTTCGGGGCCGTCGAATCGTTCGTTCAGGGTGGGTTCGAAGAAATCGAAATCCTCGCGATGCTGGACGAGCGGACATCGGACATCTGCAGGTACATGAACGGCAAGGTTTTCAAGACCGAGTGGGCCGTCAGTCAGCGCGACAAGATGATGGCGGCGACGAGTCCGGACCTCGCGAAGCTCGCCTCGCGGTGGGTCAAATATTCTGAGATCGTCGGCCGCACGCCCGAGCAGCTCTACCAGAACGGAATCTGCCTCCCCCCCTATCACGCCAGGTGTCGGACGACGGTGATTGTTCGGTAGTCCCGGGAAATTTTGCGATTTTCGCAACCTCGCTTAGATTGGGGGTAACTTATGCATGGGAGTCCAAAATGGACAACCAGGAAATCGTGTTGAGCGCAGAGGATCTATCGGCCGCCCAGGCAATCCTGATCGCCAAAGCGGTACTGATGGTTCGTGACGCTGTCGGGAACTACGCGCCGCCCAGTGAGAAGGGATTTCGTTTGAAGATTGTCCAGCCGGAGGTTGGGATTACAACCAACAATGAATACTTTGACATCCTCGGCCAGCTTACCGGTTACGAGCCGGACAAAATTCGCGCGCATTTCAAAAAAATCTAACCACCGCAGCTGACGTCTTCTTTTGTCGACTTATGAACAGGGTCTCGCATGCGGCCATTGTCCTTCAATTGCACAAGTGGCGGATTCGGTTAAATTTAGAGTACCTCGAACGGAGTCCTAAGATGGAATCCAACGACAACAAGTCAACTCTTGAAGAGCTTGTTCAAGTTCAATCAGTTCTACTTGTACGCATCGGCCGCATGCTTCAACGCTTGCTCATCGAACCAGATCCCAAGACCAGGGCTATGGCATGGATGGAGGAGGACGATATAAAAAGCATCGTCGACGAATATCACTCACTGCATGGGGTCGTCAGCAAAGAACTGAACCGGCCGCCAGATGGAGCAAATCTGTTTGAAGGTCTGCTTGATCGAATGTCAAAAGGGCCAGCAGCAGAAGAGCGTCGCTAGACTGCGCCCCGGCGTCTCAGTGCCCACAACACCCGGCGAACTCGCATCACATTTTGTCCCCCCTTTGTCCTACCTTTGTCCCCCCTTTGGGGTGGGTTTGTCACCCCTTTGTCCTACCCCCGCCGCATTGCAACCTCACGGCTTTCCGCGCATTCGTAAAAGTGCGCAGACCTCTACCTTCGCACGGAGTGTGTCATGTGAGGAAGGTCGTTGCTCGATTCCGCAGTGTCGACTCCCAGAAACGTGAAGTCTTCGGACCCGTCGCTGTTCCTCTGCCCCGATTTTTCCCCGGTGACGTCGTAACCCGTGCAGACATCGACGCGTATCGCGAGTCAGGCGCCCTGCATTACGACAACTGCGCATGGACCGCCGAAGCCGTTGAGCAGCTCGCGCACCTCTACCTGGTCCAGTCCCGCGAAGTTGACATTGAGCATGACCACCAGCCAGGCTGCGGCCTGGTGTTGGAATCGGCAATCTTTCCAGAGCTCGGCGGCGCGTGGGCAGTTCGAACCAAGGTTCTCGACGACGCCGCATGGCAGATCGTTGAGAACTCCCCCGACTCCGCCGGGTACTCGATTTCCATGTATGACCTGGAATCCCAGGTGGAAGTTCAGGTTCAGGAATCCGACGGAACCACCACCCCGCTAACTATCACCTACATGGAAAGGCCGACGCCGTTCGAACTTTCCATTACAGCGACACCAGCCACTGGTCTGGCCATGTATTCGATCATGCGGTCTCGCGGTCGTTCAGCGACGGACCTGCCGATTGCAGGAGAAGACGAGCCCTGGGATCAGGTCGGCGCCGTCAAGCGTCTTCGTGCATGGGCGACAGACAAGGTCGTCATTGATGGCGAGGAACGCGAAACGGTGAACTGGCAGAAGTTCGGTCAGGCGTTCTTCTTTGTTGACCCGGCCAACGTCGACTCTCTCGAAGGATACGTGCTTCCGTTTGCCGACGTCGTCGACGGTGTGCTGACGGCAAATCCCCAGGCAATCATCACGGCAGCCGGTGTGCTCGAAGGCAAGATGGGCGGGATTGAAATTCCGCCGGAAGAACTCGAACTGGTCAAAACCCGGGTTGTCTTGTGGCTGCGGAAGTGTGACCGCGTAGCGCCCTGGGAAAACATAAACACCGATACGGAGCGCAGCATGAAAACCAAAATCGAAGTTACCCCGGAACAGGCGGGTGTTCTGAAGTCGCTCTTCCAGTCGCTGTTCGGCCGCAACAGGTCCGAGGAACAGCAGCCGGAGACGATCGAAGTGCCGACGTTCGCCGGGAAGTGGGCCGCAAAGACCTACGACCAGAACATCAGCGAAGCCGGCTGGACGCTGCGGGATGTCATGTACGACATCATCGCCAACGAAAAGATCACCGACAAGGTCACGCCGATTCTGGCGGCCATCGATGAATACAAGGCTCTCGTGGCCAGCATGCTGACCGCGATGAACAACGCCGAGGCCGGGGCGTCGGCCGGCATCATCCTCGTCGAAACGAACCGGTCGATTCCGGAAATCGTCGGACGCATTGAACGCACGTGCCAGATGAAAAAGACCGACCGTGCCGCCGACGTCGCGGCAATCTCGGCCAAGGTCCTGGAGACCACCAAGGCGCTGGACGAGGTTCTGGCGACCATCGACGCCCAGGTTGAAGACGCCGACGACGACGACAGCGCCAACGAAGATCCGAACGTGCCGGTCATCGCTGAACTCAAGGGCCAGCTCGAAAAGACGAAGGCAGACATGGCCACCATGTTGGCCGAACTCGAGGCGATGAAGAAGCCGCCCGAGGAGCCGGCCGCCGAACTCGCCGACAAGGAAATGGCTGACCTGAGGGCGCAGATCGCGGCCCTCAATGAACAGAACAAGTCGCTCAAGGAATCCATCGAAAAGGTCCGTTCTGCCCGTCCGGCGCCCCAGGCCGGAGGAGACGATCTGACCAGCGGTGGACAGGCGGCCACGAAAGAGCCGGTCAAGCGGGCGCATCCGCTGGCCAAGCACTTTCATGTGGTCATCGATGATGGCTCTTCCGGCGAGTAGTTCTCGCGGAAGTCGAAGTGAAATCGAGAACTGGAGGTTCAAGAATGGACAAGATCGTAAGCCTGGAAGAGTTCAAGGCGATGCATGCGCGTGACCGCGCGACCGACCCGATCAGCTCGGGCGTTCACCTGCAGTCGTCCGGCAAGCTGGAAACGGAAGTTGCGGATGCGTTCATCTCCACCGTGATGGATACCCACAGCGAAGTGATGGGCGAAGTCACGGTTGAAAGGATGACAACCGAATCCAAGAGGATCGACCTGATCAGCCTGGCGAAACGCGCCATGCGCAAGGCCGTCGAAGGGACGGCCCCCACGGGAGTACAGGTCTACACGCCCTCGTCGCGGACCCTCTTGGTCGAAGAGGTGATCACGGCTCACGACGTGACGAAGTCCTGGCTCGAAGACAACATCATGCGCGAAGGCGGGCTTGAGTTCATCAACGCCGAATTCGCCAAGCAGTTCCGCAATGACATGGTCGATCTCGGTTTCAACGGCGATGGCGCGACCCCCGGCTTCCTGGCCTGCAACAAGGGCTGGCTGCAGCTGATCAAGGAAGCGTCGACGACCAACAAGGTCGACGTCCCCGCCGCCAACGTCGACTACGACGCGATCTTCGGCCTTCTGTACGCGGCTCTGCCGAATCCGTACAAGCCCAGGACCAGCGAATTCAAGTTCTGGGTCTCCACCGTTGCCTGGCAGGGTTACAAAGATCAGCTCAAGGCGCGCAACACCAGCCTGGGTGACGCGATCATCACCGGCAACCAGCCCGTCTACTGGATGGGCATTGAGGTTGTGCCGCGCGAAGACTTCCCGGTCAGCAACTACCTGCTGTGCAGGCCGAAGAATCTGGTCGCCGGCATTCACGAACGCGACATCTCCATCGACATCGACTGGGCGGCGCGTAAGCGGATGTACGAAGTGACGATCAGCGCCCGTATCGATTTCGAATTCGCCGTGGTCGACGAACTGGTTCTCGGCTACGACATCACCCCGTAGCCGCCTGCACGGCTACAGCCCGGCCGGGGACGCCCGGATCCTCGGTCGGGCCTGCGGTGTGACACGCAACTGACAACACGGAACGAGGTTTGATCATGAACAAGAAGAACGAAGACACCACGCCGGTCGAAGATGTCGCACCGGTCGATTCCATTGAAAACAAGGCGCCGAAGCCGAAGTTCTACCAGCTCGTCGGCGCCAACACGTTCGTCGCGGACTACCTGGATGGCCCCGTGCACAAGGACGACACGGTTTCGTCGGCCTCGCTGAAGAAGCCCGGCATCGAAGCCATGGAAACCCTTCTGCGCGCCGGCATCTTCAAGATGCTCTCGGTCCTGATGGTTGTCGGCGCCCTGCTCCTGGGCAGCGCCCAGGCGTCCGCCCAGGAAACGGGCTCGAACTTCCAGTACCAGTCGAAGATCGGCTGGGGTGGCGCTTACCTGCAGACGCTGCCGACGGTGTTCGCGGAAGTCGATGCCCTGTTTACCTCCATCGGTTCGGCGACGACCCTGACGTCCAATCTCGCGGCGACGACATCCGGCAAGGGTGCCAGTCTCGTTGGCGTTCAGGACACTGCGACGTACTTCACGGGGGCCACCGTTGAGGCGGTCCTTGCTGAACTCGGGCTGTTCGACACCAACCTCGGTTTGACCACGAATGGAAATGGCGCATCGATGGTCGGCGTTGAAGATGTCGGGACGTACTTCACCGGAACTGACGTTGAAGCCGTGCTTGCCGAACTCGGACTGTTCAAGAGCAATCTGGCGCTTACCACCACACCGGGCGGGGCTTCTTATATCGGTGTTTTTGATACCGCAGGGCATTTTACCGCCACCGATGTCGAAGCTGTTCTGGCCGAACTGTTTACCGTGAAACAGGGCCTGGCGATTCCGATGGCAGCCGGCGAGACAGCCTATCTGGATGCTGCCGGACAGGTGCAGGCTGGCGGCGTACAACTGACTGACCTCGTTACGGAAAATGAAGTCGGCTCAACGCTGTCGGATTACGGCATCGTCCATTACCCCGTGACCCGTGCATTGGCTGGCGGAATCATACCCGTTGCCCCTGCTGACGGATACCGCACCTTCTGCACGGCTGATGGCGGAACCTTCAGCGAAGGCAAGATCTACGAATACGACGATATCACTGGATGGAATGCCGGAACGAATGTCTCCGCTGGACAGCTTGTGCTGACTTACGACGGGAACCTGATTGTCGGCGGGGCAAACCTGACTTCATGGACGCAAATCGATGACTACGCGCTGTCCGCCGACCTTGAAGCCCGCATCATCAATGTCGTGGATATCGTAAGCGATACCGCGCCGGCTGATCCGAATATCGAAGGCTACCGCGTATTTATGACGGCCACGAACGGCGGCCTGGATGAAGGCAAAGTTTATACCTGGGATGACACCGGCAACGTGTGGGATGCAGGCACCCTGCTTGCGGACGGCCAGCTGGTGACATCCAAGGGCGCCAACCCCGACATCATCGTCGGTGGTACGGCGGCCACCAATTACGAACAGCTGTCGAAGAAACTCCCCATCGATGCGCTCCAATGTAAAACGATCACGATTACCAATCCTGCGACATCCGGTGCCTCGGCGGCAGATCCGGACTGGATAGGCGCCACCATCTACAGCATCGTCCCGACGTCCGGATGCGACCAGCTCATCACCGGTCATTCAGTCGCCGGCGACGGGGCGGTAACGGTTTCAACGGCGCTGACGCCCGGCACTGCGTGTGTCGTCAGTGCGTGCACGTTCCTGTAGGTCCTTTGGCAAGCGAGGCTCGGCGAGATGGGCAATTACCTGACGATCGCAGACATCAGGGCAGAGGGTGTCACGGCCGAAATCGCCGCCGACGCCTTGGTTACTGCCGCGATCGCAGATGCAGCCAGACGCGCTGAAGCAGCGGCCCACACGTGGTTCGAAGCCCGCACGAAAACGCTGTACGTAAATGGTACTGGACGATCACGCTTGGACCTCGACTACCCACTGATCACACTGACATCTCTCACCATCGACGGAGTGTCTGTTACCGATACCATCGTTAGAGCGCATCCGGTCTCGGGCCTCGCATATGAACTGCGTCGCCCGGCCGGAGCGGTCTTCGCGAAGGGCGAAGGGAACATCACCATCGTTGGTTCGTTCGGTGCTGTTGATATGTCGGGCGAAACACCGGCCACACCGGCGAACATCAAGTGGGCGCTCAAGCGTTGGGCGTACCTCCTGCTTCCGAAAGTTACTGACGAAGATCTCGCCCAGGAGCGCCGCTTCCTTACGGCCACCAATGTGAACATGTCCGGTCGGTCCATGTCGCGCGGCCCTGTGCTCGCGCCGCTGTCGGGAGACCCCGAGGTCGATCGCATCATTACCAGCTACCGGCGCCCCAGGGTTGCCGTGATTTGATGAGGTGTCCGATGAGTAAACCGATTGCGAAAGTTACGGTCCTGGCGACAGGCCCGACGCATTTTCTGGGACTGCCTGTGGCTGGCCGGACCAGTTTCATTCCTGGTGGTTCCACGCTGGTTTATGACCAGGCGGATCTCGACATGATCAAACGCATGATCCCTTCGAATCAGCTCAAGGTTCGGGAATTCCCGCGTTCACTGGATGCCCTGGAGACCCAGGTTGAAACTCCGGCGCCGAGAAGCGGCGCAAAGGGAAAACGTGGAAGGTGACTGGCGCACCCCTTATCGGGTGGAGGCTGGCGAAGATCGCCCCACTCCCTGTCGCGGTTAAAGATTCAACGGCCGGCGAAGTCATACCCGGCAAAGCGCGTCAAGCAACTGTTACGCTTCGTGTCCAGCTTGAAGATTCCGGTAAATCGAGACAGTCCGTGCCTGGTGGTGCTGATGACAACGTCCGCCGCACCATGCTTTTCCGGGTGAAGGACGCGCAGGCCTGTTCGTACTCGCCTTGCGACGGTGATCTCCTGGTCCAGATTACAGACCGACTGGGCAACGTCATTGATTCCGAGCAGCTTTACATCACGAATCCGCGGCGGGTCGCCGCTGGCATTATGGCGGATTCACTCTTCCGTGTGGACCTGAATGACCGTGCCCCGGCAAGGAGGCTCGTATGAGCACCAAAACCGGCAGGTATGGTGACGGATGGGACGAACTTGAGCGCCTGGTCGACCCGGCAAGGTTCGCACAGGTCCTGCCCCAGGCCACAACAAAGCATCTCGTCAGGATCGGGCAAAATTTCGTGCGTGATGCGCGAAAAGCCATTCAGGCGAAAAAGTACGCGGCGAATTCACCCCTGACTATCGCCATGAAGGGTTCGTCCACACCGCTTGTGAAAGACGGTGACCTGATCGGCTCGCTGATCGCGGATGTTGCTCCGGATGGGATGACGCTGTGGGTAGGCGTCAATCGGACAGCCAAGGGGAAGAACGGCAAGCTGGAAAAGGTGGCCGAGTATCTTCACGACGGCGCAGTCGTTGACCTGCAGAAGCATCCGAAGGTGGGCTTCGCGGTCATGATGCAGTTGAAGGATATCGTCGCTGGCAAGCGTCGGGGCGATGTCGCGAAGGCCCAGGAGCTCCTGGACAAATGGGGCACGGGCGACGGCGCAAAGGGCAAGTGGGTTATCCCGGCCCGGCCGTTCATCGGCGATATCACCGAATCACCTGAATTCGAGGCCATGTGTAACGCCGAGCTGCGCGCGGCTGTCGCCGAAGCCCTCGGTCTGTCTGGGAGGGATGCAGCATGAAAATACTTCCATCTGGTCGCGGTTTTTACATTTGGGTGCTCGCGAGATGCGAAGGCGGAGACGTTGCAGCCATCATTAATCGCTGCAAGCGTTGCGGTATTTCTTGGGTAGCGATCAAAGGCGGGAACACCGGTTCGTCGTGGATACCGAGATTCCGCAACAAGGTTCAGCTTACCAAGGACATCGTCGAGCGGTTCCATGCGGCCGGCATCAAGGTGTATGCCTGGTCGTATGACATCCCCCGGTCATACCGCACGAAAGACGGCGGCGCCCGCTTCGATCCAGACGTGCTGGCCCGCCAGGCCGAGGCCTTCAGCAAGGCCATGGACATCGGCTGCGATGGTGTGGTCAGCGATTCCGAAACCGAATGGGATCGGGGGATTAACGCCGACTACGACGCCGAGGTCTTCGGCGTCGAGATTAGAGAGCGTTGCCCGGACGCTGCTGTCGGCGATGCGCCGTGGGCGTACACCGGTTATCACAAGCCTTTCCCGTTCACGAAGTTCGGTGGGTTCGTCGATTTCCGTTGTCCGCAGGTCTACTGGATGGAAATCAGTGGTGGTGTCGAGCGGGTCTGCGAGACATACGCCAGGTACTGGGACAAGTACGAATCCCGGCCTAATCATCCGAAGCTGCCGCATCTGCCGTCAGGCTCCATTTATGACAAGCAGGCTACTCGCGGCATCGACCAACCGTTCCAAACGAACGGTATTCCGAAGCAGTTCCCGGAAACTGGATTGAGGGCGCTGTTGAAAAGCATCCGGGCGATCTCCAAGGCTGTCCATCTCGTAGATGTTGATGACATCGCATTCTTCGAAAAATTCATGCGCGATCGTGGGTGCCCGGGCGTTCTGCACTGGGAGTATTCGCAGGTCCCGGACCGCGTGTGGCAGGCATTTGAATCCGGCGAAATTCCGAGGTGGTAGACGTGAACGAAGCATCGCTCAACGCAGATATCCGGGAAATCAAAGGTGACGTGAAACTCCTCCTTGGTCACTACCAAGAGATTAAGGGCGCTCTCGGCACTTACGACGTGCGCCTGAAGCACGGCGAGGGCGAATTCGGGGGGCTGAAAGTCCGCATGGAAAAGGTCGAAGACTCAATGGTCAGCCTTGATGCGTGTAAGGAGCGGCATGGGTCGAATCGGTGGCTGGTCGGCACCATCATCGCATGCGCCAGCATGGTGATCGCATGCCTCGCTCTATTTATCCCGGCAAAGGCAAAGGGCCTTGCCATAACTCCGGAGGTACCTATGGAGCTTATCGAAATGGTGAAAGCGAACTGGGACGCCTGGCTGATGATCGCCGGCGGGATCCTGGTGGTGGTCGGCGTGCTGGCCAAGGCCGCGGAGGGTCTGTCTTCGCAATGGGCGGCAAGGCCTGAAAAGTTCAAGGGCGCAGTCGTCACGCTGGTATCCGGCCTCGTCGGTCTCGCCGTGGCCTTTCTGCCCGGCTCGGACATGCCGTGGTATGCGGGCCTCGTGATCGGGCTGTTGGCCGGTGGAGGCGCGATAGGCGCGAACTTTGGATATTCGGCTGGGCAGCGCGCCATGATTAGGCGCCGCGGACTCAAGATTACCAAAGGTCTCGCAGAGGCGAACAGGCTTCGCAGAGGATCAGGGGGCTTCGCCAGACTGATGCCTCTGCTCATCATCGCGATCCTTGCTTCTGCGATGGCCCTCGGAAACATCAGTTGCACGGCAGCGCAGCAGCAGATTCAGCAGGGTATCTGGGCGCAGGGCGGCCTGGGCATGAGCAAGTGCCTCCTCGAATGCGGGGCGCCGGCCGTGACGACTCACATCGATTACAACGAAGTCTCCATCGACACGACCGGCATGACCGACGACCTCTTGTCATGTCTGATGACGTGCACGAGCAAGATCGGCATCCCGACAATCATCGCGTCAATTATCTCGGCGGTTACTGACCGGGACATGGTGTGTGATGCGCGACTTGAACGCAGGCTGGTCGTGACGAAAAGACCTGGGGAAGGACGATGAAACGCAGGGCGGTCATAGTCGGAATAAACCGGTACCAGATGCCTGGCTGCGATCTCCAGGGCTGTGTCCCTGACGCCGAACGCTACGCCAACATTCTGGTCAACCTGGCGGGGTATAACCGCGAAGACGTGACCGTCCTGCTCGACTCGTCCGCTACCACCCGGGCAATCAAGGGCGCGCTGAACGATGCATCAGCTGGCCTGGTCGACGATGACCACCTGATATTCATTAACTCGTCACATGGCACTCAGACCGAGGACGGCAACGCCCGGACCGACTGTCTGTGTCCGTATGACTTCGACTGGTCTCCTGATCGCGTGATTTCCGCTGATTGGTTGCATGAATTCGTTTCTGGGATCCCGAGCTCGGTCAGGATCCGCGTCGTCATCGATGCGTGTCATTCGGGCGACGCCCTCCGGGATGGCATGCCGCGCCCTGGGGCGCCGGTGGTTATCGGCTCGAGGACGATGCCCGGTTCGCTGACGTTCGACCGTGGGCACGGCCGCCATCTGCGGTTCCGGGACTTGACGAAACTGTTCCCGTCCGCCGGCTTCATCGCCGCCTGTCGGTCGAACGAAACAGCGGCCGATGCCCGGTTCGTTGTCAACGGGCGCTCTGTGTACCAGGGCGCTTTGTCATGGTTCCTCGCCGAACAGCTTGAGGCGCCCAAGGGACTGACAAGGTCAATTCGCCTGGTAACGAAGAAGGCCTTCGAGAATCTGCGTGAAGCTGGTTACAGGCAAAACCCGGTGTTACGCGGCCCATGGGAAGAAATTTCCAAGGGCTTTACAAGGCACATGTAATGGCGGTCCGGACACAAAGCATGATTCTCTCCTGGGGCCGTGATTACGACTTCGGCCCTTGGGGCAATCCTGTCCTGACTGACCTGGTGAGTTCAAAGGTTGCGTTCGATATTTCCAGGTGCGACTTCGATCGCGGCGTCTTTTTGGACACGGACAAGTTGACAGGCACCTACCGATCGATCGTCCGGACGGTCGGTGGCATGTACTCGTGGGGGCCCGCGGAGGTCCTCATCGTTGGTGCTGCCACGGGCGTAAAAATCAGAGCCACCGACGGTGTTACGGATTACTGGTTCAGGTCCGGAGCATGGGCTCCCGCTGTCGCCAGTACTGACTGGAACGCTCCGGCAGATCTGTACAGCGCGATGCCGTTCTGGACGAAGAAGCCCCTCGGCTTCGTGGTTAAGCTTTCGCGGTCATCGGCGAGCCATGATAGCCCGATCTTGATGGGAATAAACGCGGTTGTTCGTGTGCTGTTCATGCAGACCGCCAGTGAGCCGCTGCGCGCGTCTTCCTGGCAGGATGATGTCCTGACTCGTGTCCTGATGACCCAGCTGGCGACGATACGGTTGTCGGGCGTCCAGGAGATCACGATCGCTGCTGGTGACGTGGCGTCCCTGTCATTCGCAGCCGGCGTCGCAGAACTGCCCCACAACGTGACAGCGATCGAGGCGGTTTTTAATCGCACGACGTGGGTGGAAATCCCCGGGACGTTTAATCCCACAACGAAGATCTGGACGCCGACTGCACCGATGACTGTCGGCACCCAGGTCCATGTCCGATATGCGTTCCGGCCGTCAGTCGTGCACACCGGTGATGCTGACTACATCTCCATTACGCAGCCGGAAATCCTGGTCGAGAGCGTTTCAGAGACTGGTGGGCGTCGCATTGTCGCCTACCCGGCCGTGCGTTCTCTGTCGTCACATGGGGCCGTCTCTGTCAAAGGCCCAACATCGTACCAGTACTTGTTCGGGATCAGGGTTCTGGCAGCCAGGGCGACCGAGCGTGATCGGTTGATGTCCGAGATGCATCGGTTGTTCGAAGTCCGAAAAACATTCCTGTCACCAACAACGTCACTGCCCGTCGAAATCTGGCTGGTCGATGGCTCAATGGAGACTGGGAACATCATCGGGGACGGGTTCGATATGCGGCTTACCCTCGCTGCAGACACAGAGTGCTGGCATGGCGAGGAATCGATAAGGGCCACCACGGCAGATGACGGGTTCACTCCGTCGGTGGCTTGATAACAGGAGTTCAGATGAGTACCTACGAGTATGGTGCCAGAAGCGGAGAGGCCGGCACTCGGGTGATCTGGGAAGGGCCGACCAAGGCGGGACGACTCAGTTCGTTCGGAAACAGCCTGATGGCTGGAGCCTTCGAGAAGGGCCCGGTCAACAGGGTCTTCAATGGCGCGTCCAAGGACCTGGCAAAGAGGGTTTTCGGGAAGGCGATCCGTGAGAGTCAGGCCAACCTGGCGATGGATCACTTCTTCGAAATGGCCCGCGGCGCCGGCAGTTTCTTCGGGCTGCGCGTTACCGACGCGACAGAGCGGCAGGCGGAGATCGTGCTCTACTCCCGCGACGTCGACACGTCGTATGCCGCCAGCCGGTCGGCGACCAAGCTGGCGCTGCCGGTTCTGCGCGTGAAAGCAGCGAATGGTGGGCGTTGGGGCGGCGCCGCGGTCGTGCGCGGCGGAAAGGTCGCCAACGTTCCGGCCGCAATTACCGGGTCCGCGTTCGATACCGGTCTGACTGGCGCCAACTGGCCGTTCAAGACCGACGAACTTAAGGGTGGCGTGCTCACTCTTCACGGTGAAACGCGCACGTGGCTCATCGACGGCAACGACGCCGCCGGGATCGTCACGGTCACCGGTGACTTCACCGGCGTCGTGACCACGGATGGCCGTTGGGTCGTCCAGGTGTCGAACATCGACGAAGACAACGCGTTCCGCAGCCTCGGCGTCGTTGTGAATGACGGCGTGGCCGATCCGGATGACGAATTCGATCTTCACGTGTACGAAAACAGGGCCCGGGCTCGTGCCCACTTCTACGACTGCATGTTGTCCTCCAGCGACAACGACTATTTCCAGTCGAAGATTCGCGAGTCACTGGAAGTCGAGCAGTACGAAGTGACGGCCGATGACGAATTCGAGGGTGATGTCACCCTGGATGAATCGCGGCCGGCGAACTTCGCCGAAATCGCCGTGCCCGGGGGTGTGACGGCCAAGACCGTGAAGTTCCGCGTCATGAATTTCCAGGTACCGTCCGGAAAAGACGGGTACGTCGGCACGCTGGTCAACGGCGGATCGATGGTGCCGCACAAGTACGTCCTGACCGTCCTGTCCGGCGCGGCCACGTTCAGCGTGGAAGCCTATGATCTGGCCGGTGAAAAGATTCTGGGTTCGGACCTGCCCAACGGTACGTTCGGTGTGGCCTATGCCGCCCCGCACTCGTTCCTGTCGGGCTTCACCGTGACCAACGGCGCAAGCGTTTTCGCTGAAGCCGATGAAATCGACGTTTACGTCAGGCCGCTGCCGGCAAGCCTCAACAAGCTCGGCGGCCGGTTCTTCCCGTTCGCGTTCTCCGGAACGGGAACCGGGAGCAAGGACGTCACGACCAATTACCGGGTGTACAGCAACACCTATGACACGATCACCCTGGGCGTCAACGAGGACGTCACGGCTGTGGTCGTGACTCCTGGACTTCCGACGGCCACGGGCGCCACGGCCTGGGACACCACGAAGGACACTTCCAGCAAGACGTTCATCTTCGTGTTGAACGGAGCGGCGCCGGCGACGCTCACAATGACCGGTGCGGCCACGCAGACGATCGAGGATGCCGTGACCGAACTGAACGGCCTCGGAACCGACGTCGTGTTCAGCGTCGCGACCGTGTCCGGGCACAAGTACCTGAAGGTGACGGCGAACGATGCGAAGTACGGTCCCGCGTACTCGCTGCAGCCGACCACCGGGACCCTCAATGCCGTTGCTGGGTTCACCAACAGCGCTACCGTTTACGGTGCGGCGCCGACGATCGGAAGACTGGAATTCACGCAGGAAATGGAAGGCGGCAGGGACGGAATCGCGAACCTGGCCGACGCGCATTACATCGAAGCATTCGATGCCGAGGATTCGCCGATTCTGCAGCTGCGCAGCAGCGACATCGGTTGCCTGAAGATCGCGATGCCTGGTGTCGTATCGGTGGCGCCCCAGCAGGCAATGATTGACTTCGGCGAAGTCTTCGGTGCGATGACGCGTGCGGAAGTGCCGTCGACCATTCTGGAAGAATCAGCGGCCCGTGCATGGCTGAAGGCCAACATCACGCCGAACGACTTCTTCGCCGTCGGTTATCCGTCGTTCGGGTACCTGACGATCAACCCGTTCGGCGCCAAGAGCAAATACCTGAGCACCATGACTGGCGCTCTCCTGGGTCTCGAAGCCAGGTACGCGGCATCGAACGAGGGTTACCAGAAGCCGGCTGCCGACACCAATGCGCTGTTGAGCCCGCTGTTCTCCAGCCTTCCGACTGACAACGACAGCGGCGAGGCTGTCGAGCTCGACAACAAGATCATCAACGGCGCGGGCATGCAGGAAATCCGCCATCGCGGCCCGTCGATTTTCATCTTCGGCAATCGCATTCCCGGTCGCGACTGGGTCAACCGCTGGAAGCACCAGATCGAATGCAACCTCCACATCCTGCATGAGCTGCTGGCCAACGGCGATCCGCTGGCGTTCCAGATCACCAGCGGAAGCGGTGGCGATGACACCAGGCAGAAGGCGATCCAGCTCGTTAAGTCGCTGCTCGGCCCGAAGTTCAGCCAGGCAAAGGGCGGCTCCTGGTTCACGGGTGCGTCATTCGAAGACGCCGTCGAGATCAAGGCCGACGATGAGAACAACGGCTCGTCGGTTCAGGCGGTCGGCGACCTCGTATGTGCGGTGTCGTACCAGATTGTTTCGGCGAACGAACGGGTCACCTTCTACATCGGCGAGAAGGGCGTTGACGTTTCGGTGGCGTAAGGCATGAGCCGGGGGCGGCGCGCCGCCCCCGGCATGATCGGAGGATCAAATGGGAAGGAAAACCGATTTCGGTGATAACCATGGACGGGACAACGCGTTCAAGTTGATCACGCCTTACGGCGAATTCAACTTCAAGAGTTTCGGGGAACTGTCCTCCCCGAACAAGTACTTTAAAACCGCTGACGGCAAGTTCCATTTTGCCGGCGGAACAGACTCCGTGGAAGTGTCGGCAGAAATGTACGACACGGACAAGGCGGAAGTCACGCAGATCGAAACCTGGGCCGCGTCATGCCGTCTTGCTCTCCTGGGCTCGAAGGTCCCGGGCACCCTCGTGACGTATGGTCCCAGCGACAGGATCGTCGGGTCCCAGTTCATCGAACAGATGGGCATCGCGGACCTGAAGGCCTCGAGCAAGGACAGGGAAGGCGAAAAGGCCTCGACCACGACTGTCGTGTTCGTGATTTACAACGCCAAGCGCGTGATATGAGGTGGACAGAATGGTGCAGGACATTCTTCGCGAACTGAAGCCTGGTGAAAGCCGGGCGACCGTGCAAATGACCAGCCAGCGCCTTGCCGATCGAGGCCCCCGTCTCGGGATGGGGGTCCTCGTCGGCCGGGATGTTGTCGGTGATTTTTCGTTCAGGCGCCAGGACATAGATCTGGACCTTCGGATCTCTGATCTCAAACAAGACCCGGAATACAACCAGCACCCAGGCAAGCTGATCGCAGCAACCCTCGGCGAGTCGCTCAGTACGCTGCTTGGCGAGGACCTGACGGCACTGGACACGCAACAGAGGATGATCCGTGTGGCGGCTTTGCCGTTTTGCGACATCATCCATCTGGCCATTTACCGATCGTGGAAGGCCGGCAAGTTGGATCGCCGTATGCGGTGGGCGAAGCCGGTCGCGTGTCCTCAGTGCGGCGACTACATGATCAGCTTCGTGCTCGATGCGGCGAACATCGAAATACCGGCCTGGGACTGGACATCTGAAATGCTTCCCCGGGCGGTCATGCGCCTGCGTGAGCCCATCTTTGTCGGCAATCCGGAAGAAAAAGGCGCGAGAGCGACAACGGCGCTGGTCTTCGGTGCGCCGTCCTGGATGAAAGCCACGTTCAAGATGACGAGGAAAGCCTTCGACAACCTGCTGCGCCTCGATCACTCGGTGGCTCTTGCCGGCATCGTTGCCGGTGATGACTGCGCCGAGGGCGGGTTCTGGAGCCTTCAGCCCCAGGACGTGTTCATGGGTGGACACTCCGATGACGGAGAAGTCATGCGTGAGTCCGCCCGGGTGGTCGGCGGCAATGTTAACGCCTGGGCGCCGTTCCATTGCCCGAAGTGCCAGAAGGTCCTGAAGATGCCGATCGGGTTGAAAGATGTTGGCGTGGATTTTTGATGGGCCTCCTCGAAGGCCTCGATTTCGAGACCTTCTACCAGGAGGCCGACATGTTGATGGCTTTGCGGGGAATGAGCTTGAGCGACATAAAAGCCATGACGTTTGATGAGTTCCTGATCGCTCTGGAAACGATGTACCACAACCAACCGCGGGTGGTCCGCTGGCTCGGGAGGTTCTTCTGATGAGCCTGGGGAAAAGCGGCAAGGTACTTGGCTATAAGATCAATATCGAAGGTGCGAATAAGGCCAAGTCGGACCTCGGCTCTGTCGGATCATCCCTGAAGGACACAAAGAAGGCTGCGGACGGGCTCACCACCTCGGTGGGCTCGACACTCGGTGGGGCATTCAAGAAGGCGGCGCTTATCGCGGCGCCGATGATCGGAATCGCGTCGATTCAAAAAGCTTTCTCTGCAGCAGCCGAAAGCGCTGGTGAATGGGCGAAGGTCGGGACCATTCTTCCAGTTGGAACCAGTGCCGTGCTCAAGTTCGGTGCGGCAATTAATTCGATCGAACAGCAGACCGGTATCGCTGGCTCAAGACTTAAGGACCGCTTAGGCTCGGCCTTGAAAGTCAACCTGGCAGACGCCGACGCTATCAAACTGATCGAAAGTTCAGCCACTACGGCCGCAGGGACCATGCAAGAGTTCGAGGGCGTGGTTGATGCCACTACATCAGTCATGAGTGCATATGGCGAGCAGGCAAATCGGATCGACCATATTCAGACCGCGCTGTGGATCGGCACAAAGAACGGTGCCGAGTCAATAAGCGTCCTCGGAATGGCCCTCGAACAGGTCGGCCCTCTGGCCGCTCAGTTGAAGATTGGTTACGAGGAACTGATCGCTGCAAACTCCGTTCTTGCAAAGTCGGGCGTGTCAGGGGTCAAGGGTTTGATGGCCCTGGGCAATGTCATCTCGACATTGTCATCAGCGAGTGCTGAAGCTCAGGACGAGGCTTCGAAGCTCGGAATCGTTTGGACGGCTGAGGGTGTGCGCGCCCTCGGTTTCTCGAATTGGATCGAACATTTATCCGAAAAACTTCGGATTGCTGAAGGCGCCGGAGTCGATGTTGCGGCCAGTCTTACAAAGATGGGCCTGTCTGGTCGGGAACTCGGGATCTTCGGGCTTCTCACAAAAGACGCATCACGTTATCGCGAAGTACTCGACGACATAATGACGACCACGGATGAACTGCCTCAGCGCTGGGCTGAACGGCAAGATGACGTCGATTTCCAGATGGAACGATTCAAAGTAAACCTCGGTGAGGTCTGGTCTGCAATTGGCACCGGCATGATCGAAGGTATGGGCAATGGGGCCACAGGCGTCGGTACTGCGGCTGATCAGATTGCCGCTGGTCTGACTAAGGCCACTGAAGCTGGAAAGTTACTGGGTGAAAACCTGGGGGATTTCGTCAAGTGGGCGACATCTGAGGACGGACTGCCCGCTGTCATCGAAACACTTAGCGGGCTCAGTAAAGCTATCTCTCCGATTGCTTGGCTGTTTAGTACCGTCGTCGGTGGTGCTGTCGATCTTGGCGATGCATGGTGGGAGAAGCTCAACGAGCCGATTTCTCGGGAGATCAAAAATGGAAGTCAGGAATTAACGGATAAGGTGAACGATGACATGAGCTCTGGCTCAGCATTGGCTCGTGGAACCTGGGAGGTAGAGCGGGATCGCGCCAACCAATACAAGGCCGATAAGATGGAATCGGCAGTTCTCAATGCGGAAGGCATGTGGGCATCGCCAGAACAGGCGATGATGTACGGTGGTTTCAGTGCTTTTAAGGAAGCACAGGCTGGACTTAAGCCGGGAGAGCTGGCCGTAAACGTACCACCGCACGTGGTGCCTACTCCTGATAGCCCTGTCCCTCAGGCACCGAATCCGCCCGAGAAACAGGATGGCAAACTGACGATTGAACAACTCTTGAAGCTCAAGATTGATCAATCAGGCAAGGTCACAGGTGCGAATAGTTCCGGTCGCGTATCGGGCTCCGGCGCCGCAGATGCCCGCGGAATAGATATCAACGCCAGCTATCGGTTCATGGTCATAGGTGCCGGCCAGGGCGAACACGCGGTTCGCCCGATGCCGATGAACGTCATCATGGGACATGTGAGGCCAGAATGATTGTGCCGCAGTTTTCCAGTATTGCCATTCTCGCCGCATCGATAGCGGACCAGTTCGGCGCGTCATTCCGGAAGCGCTGGCGCTTGATCAACCATGACTGGGAAATGTTTACTGGCGATGACCTCATCAATATGGCCAACGAGGTGGAAGCCCAGCACGACACCGACCAGGTTCAATTTGGGTATACGACGGCGGTCAATTCCCACGGCGGTTTCGGCGATGCCGCGATGGGCTCCACACCTGGTCAGAATGGTCCCGATAGCATCACCATCAACGCCGTATTTGCTGCGGAGCACGCAGCGGATGACATACGGATTAAGCTGAATGCCTTACGGGCTCTGCGAAAATACGATGTCAACATGAACCGCATCCCGCTGGTCAGGTTTGAATATAACGATCAAGTCGTGCTCTGCTGGCTGACGAGTCTCAACATAACGACAAACGGCACTTTCCCGATCAGTGGATTGCCAATCTCGGCCAACGTGTCGTTCACATTAATTGAGGCCGTCGAACGAACGCTTGATTCGCAACGCCAGGGGACTGAGAGGTCCACGTTCTATCATGTCCTGCGCGCTGGTGAGAATTTTGAAACCCTCGCCGCCAGGTACCTGGGTAACCCGCGGTTGAGCGCCCATATTCGAAGAACCAACCCCGGCGTCATTGAGCAGGAAGGTGCTTCGGTCAAAATTCTGCCGCGTATGCATTCAGAAATGAGGAAGGAAATCAAACTGTCCGCGCCGTTTGCTGTCGCTGGATGGGAAGACGTCTTTGAGGCACTTGCGGAGGAACGCCTGTGATCAGTCATGCGACGCCACAGGTGGCTTTCGTTGTCAACGGTACGCAGCTGCCTCCGTCCATCATGTCCCGGATCAACCGCATCGAACTTACTGAAACATGTGATGGCGCAGATATTCTGCAGATCAATGCAAATGCCTGGGACGAAATACGGGCGAAATTCATTCTCCTGGATGACAAGGTGCTGTTTCCTGGCAATTCAGTGGAGCTTTGGGCTGGGTACGGAGCGGCGACTGTCGGCGACGCTGACATGGTCTGTAAAGGCCGGTTCGATCTCCTGACGCGTCAACCGGATTATAGCAATGAAGTCACTGTGCAGTTCATGGCGTATGACAGTCTGCGCAAGATGATGGACAACACGGAAGCCCGGGTTTTTCACAGTTTTCAGAGAGACTCCGACGTCGTGATTGAACTTGCGCACGAATACGGGTGGGATGTCGACGAGGTGCCGACGCCGTCCAGTCCCCTGCCGAATGCGCGTTCGAGTACGAGTAGAAACCGCAAGAAGGCTTTGGTGGCGACTCGGCGTGTGCCCGGCGATCGCGTTAAGCCTGTCGGTATGACGGATCTGGCGTGGATCAAAAAGATGGCCGAGTGCTTCGGGTACCAGTACCCGAAGATCAAATATGACCCCGCCACGGGGCGGGAAACATTGCTCTTTCGCCCGCCAGCCTCGGGTCCGGACGACTGGAGCCAGACATTCCGGTATATGACGCCCGGGATGGGTCATTCCGACCTCATAAGGTTTGCCCCGAGTTTTAACATCTCCGACGCACCAACAGGCGTGGAGATTCTCGGATGGGACAAAAAGAAGGGTCGGCCGTTCCGAGTAATAGCCACGGTATCACCTGCCCAGAAGATCGATGTTAAGTTTGATGAAGATGTCAGGGTTGATGACAAGATCGAAAAAGCGATCGTGTCGGGCGGCGAGCTGCGCCTCAGCATCCTGGGCTCAAGCCCCGAACAGGTCGGTCTTCGAAGGGTCAAGAGCGGCGGCAAAACATGGTCTCCGCTCAAAGAGGTGCCCGACGTCTTGACGTCAACAATGCTTCCGGCCCTGTCCAGCAACAGAGAATCGCTTGAGGCTTTCGCCATCCAGTGGCTGACGGAGCGCCTGGCTGCATGGTGGACAGCCGAATTCACACTGCAGAATCAGCCGGGCATCCACCTTGTCGACTCAGACCAGGTACATCAGATCCGAGGCGTGGCACCAATGGATGAGGGTTGGTACATCCTGCTTAAGGCTACCCACGTTTGGGAGAACGGCATTCATACCGTTGATTGCCAGGCACAAAAGCTGATCGAAGCCCCGGGATTGTCGGTGGGCGTGGAGACGCAGGCATGAGTGGAGCGCTGGAAAGAGGGCAGGCGGAGTTTTACGAAGCAGTCGTTGATCGGGATACTGACGATTCCGATCTTGGCCGCATCGATATCGTCGCCACGACCCGTTACGGCAACAACGTCATCCGGCGTGTGCCGCCTCTGTTTCCACCGTTTTTCTGTGGACGACCGAATGTCAACGACACCGTAACCATCATGGAGTTTCCGGGCGGTCAGTTGTTTTACATAACCCGATCCTCCATCCCACATGACTGGACCGCCGATGTCGAGCGTGTCGGCTTTGGCTCCCGTTCAGGTGACCTGCAAGTGGGCATTCAGTCGGACGAGAAGGAAGTTCGCCTGGGTTCGTTCGCTGCCACACAGATGGCAACGATATGGGAACCCCTGAAGGTCATTCTGCAGGCCGTCATCACGAACCTCGGCCAGTTGAATTCGCATACTCAGAGCATCCCCCCTGGTGGAATCGTAGTGGCGCCGCATCCGAGCACGGGGGTGTTAACGAACGCCGCTGCCGTAACAGTGCCCGCGCCTTTGGGATGCTCATACGGTATCGCCAGCACAGACACCGAAGCTGACGAGCCGGCATCTGATGTGGTCCGACTCATAAAGGACAAACCCAATGGCTAGAAGCGTCGCGTGGCCCTTGAGAAAAACCGTCCGCGGCGGCCTGGCGCTGACCAGCGTCGATGACCACGGCCGAGAATCCCTGCGTCAGGTAATCACGCTGGGATGCCTGCCATCAGGTTCGGCGAGCCCATTTGACGCCGAAGCCGAAGTTGGCGGCGTCGATATGGTGTTCGCTTCCGACAACGGGACTCTCGCCGGCCGCTGCGTGCAGTCGGTGCAGAAGCTGTTCCGCAGATTGGAAGGTCAGGGTCGTGCCCGTATTGAGAGTGGATATCCCCGACCGGAGAAGACGACCGACGGTAAGGCCACGATGAAGATTCTATACACAGACCTTGAGGCCGGTCAGCCTGGCCAGGTTGAGGTGAAGTAATGGCGGATTCCATTCGATACGCGGGCTTCTATTACGATGATGCACTCCGGCGCCTTATTCAGCAGAAAGCCATTTACATGCCGTGGCATACCGAGGAAGACCCGGAAGACCCGATCAATGCCCAGCTTCGGTTGGAAGCCTACCGGATGCATCGCGACGCGAGTCTGTTTGACTTCGCCGCAACCGAAAATTTCTGGAAGACGCTCCAGCAGCGAGCTTCCGCGATCGTTGTGGGTAAGCTTATCGGCTATGATCTTGCAGCCGCAATACCTGCCCAGACCCATGTGCTGGCCAGAGTGACCAGAATTCCCGCCAGTCTGCCGATTATCATCGTCCCCCAGGGTGCACAATTCGCGACCGAATCAACTGAGGATGACGATGCCGTTGTGTTTGAGGCAACCGAGTCCATCACCATCGCAGGCACCACGCTTTCGACATATATCGACGGCGATGGCAACGTCTACATTGGACATCCGACCATGCAGTTTGATGCCGTGGCCTTTACGGCTGGGACATACGCTATCGGATACACGTTCACCCCGGAATTCTGGGACGCGAACAAGGACAACGGGAACGACGTCGGTGATTGGCGAACCTTAGTCGTGACGGATGGGACGTTGCAGTTGTCACAGGCTGGCAAAATCGCCTGGGACATCCTCGCTGCCCACAGCGTCAACGATTCCAGCCGGTGGGGAAAAACCACCGTCAACAGCATTGAAGGCTTCTGGATCCGGTTCGCGAAAGCTTCGCTTGGGTCCGTGCCAGTTGTCACGCCCGCAGCCGTGATCGACGGCGACTGGTGGGTCAATGCCGAGGTCCTGCAGGGGCAGACAGTCGATGACGCGCTCGGACAGACAACGAGTGAGACCAACCAGGAATTCCGGCTGAATTTGACCCCGTTCGTGGATGGATCAATTGAAACGGTCGAAATTGGTACTGAAACGAACTGGCTGCGTGTTGACAACTTCCTGACGTCCGGCCCCCAGGACAGGGTCTATCGGGTGCAGGAAGACCAGGACGGCTGGTACATCCTGTTCGGCGACGGCACAAACGGCAAGATTCCCGGTGATGGTCTGGATATCTCCGCCGTCTACCGTATCGGTGCCGACAATAACGGGAACGTCGGGGCGGCCCTGATTACCGTCAACCGGTCGTCTACGCCGCGCCTTGACGACATCACCAACCCACTGGCCGCCACGGGCTGGGAAGCGCCGGAGGGCTCGACGCCGGAGTCTCTGGACCGCGTCCGCGAAATGGCGCCCGCCACGCTGCGCGCGAACAAGCGAGCGGTCACGCTCGAGGACCATGAAACTCTTGCAGTTCGGGAATTCCGGACTGCCGACGACAGGCAGCCGATTGCCCGGGCGATCGCGACAAGAGAAGGCGCCCCGCTGCGCGAGGTACGTGTCATCGTTATAGGCCGTGTCGGTGCCGCATTGTCGGCTGCGGACCTCGCGGAACTGAACACGTACTTCAACGGGACTCTGGTTGGCGCCGACCGGAATGGCGGCTGCGTAATGGCTTTCGCGAGCGCAAGCGTTGAGAACTACACCCCCGTGCCGGTCAGCGTGACGGCGACTATCAAGGTCTTGCGGCGCTTCGCATCCGGTGCAGCGGCAGCCGCCGCAGCGGCATTGGTGGAACTGCTCGATCCTGTCGGCCGCGACGAGGACACACTGGACTGGACGTTCCAGTCGAACACCGTGATCCCCGATGACCTGTTAAAGGCCAAAGTCGTGAAAGCTGTGCCCGGGTTCTCGTCCTTCGTGTCGTTCTCGACGTCACCGACGCCGATCGACCTGGCGGTAGACGAACTGCCCACGGCCGGGACGATGACGATTACGGTGGTGGAGGTCTGACGTGACCGCAGCGGAATTTTCCCAGTGGTGCCTGAACAACATCGACGAAGCGATCCTGTCCGACGAGGAGTCCCGGGAGATTCTCGCCGAGTTCTACGCCATGGTCGGCGACGTCCAGATCGAGTACATCGACCCCTTGCGGGAAAACCTGCTGTCCATCCTGTCGGCGGAAGATTCGCCGACGGTATGTCTGGAAGGGCTGCTGTCGTTGGTGGGTTTTTCGTCAGCCCTTGGCTGGCCGGCCAGGCTGTCAGAAGCTGATCAGCGGAAGGTCATTTCGTTGGGTGCGGCATTCTGGAGCGGCAAGGGCACGGTCGACACCATTCGGGCGCTTTGCAATATTCTGTCCGGGGCCGACGTCGTGTTCTGGGACTGGCTGCTTCGTCGATATGTTTCCGGTGACGATATCGCCGCCATGCTTGACTGGCAGGACGGGCTCGCCGGCGGGGATTGTCAACTGGATCTGCATCTGTCTGATCCATACGGACAGGCTGACCGTGACCGCATGACCCAGGCCCTGGCCAGCATTCGCCCTGGCGTCGACACCTGGAACGTCACCTGGGCCTTCTTGGCCGAACCGTTCGGGCAGGGACTGTATCGCTGGGACGTCACAGGCGCTCCGACCTGTGAACCCGGCGATGGTGTCTGCGTGCTGGCCACCGGCGACCTGATTACGACATCGATGGGACTGGTCAGTTCTGCAAATGAAATCACATGGGAAATCGGTCGTATCCTGTCGGAATTCCAGATGGATTCGGCAGGCGAAGTCGAATACCGGTGGGCCGTCGTTGATTCGAACAACTATTACAGGCTGTCCATCGCGAATGGCGACATCGAAGCTGCCATCGTGCGTGACGGCGTGTCGACCGTCATCTGCTCGGCGACCACGGCCATCGGCACCGGCATCTGGTACATGGTGGACATTCGGTCCTACCAGCTCGTCAGTGGTGCAGTGGAAATTCAGGTCCTGATCGATGGAAACGAGACGTGCAGGGGATCCGTTTTTTGAGGTGTTAGATGGGTATTCGATACATCGGGCCGGGCCAGACATATCCTACCATCCAGGACGCGAACGTCGGCCGTTCGGGTGCGGATTCGTTCGTCTGTCGGTTTGACACCGAAGACGCAAGTTTCATGCTCTCGACGTTTCCCACCGAAGTGGTAGCCGATGATGGGTATACGCCGGCGTGGGTGCGGGCGGGCGTTCTCTGCACCACTGAAGCTGGCTTGATTGTTGAAGGTCTGCGCGTCGGGCGCAGCGATATTGGCTCATCCTATCTTTTCGGCGCCGCGGCCCAGACGACGGCAGGACTGTCGATTGAGCTCCGGGATTGCCAGATAGACGTCGTTGGTGGTAGTTCGCACGCGGTAGCGGCGATGACGTCAGTGGCTGTCGGGATTGCGCCCCTTTCGCTTTCGCTGTTGCGCTGCGCAATGGCCGCAGGCTCGGCGCGGCTTAACATCCTGCTGGGCGTCGCGGGAGCATCAGGGACAAAACTCGGCCGCGGGTATCTGAGTCTGGTCGACTGTCCATCGATAGAAACGAATGGGCTTCGCAGCATCTCCGCCAATGGACTGTTTGACGAACAGGAGCTGATACGCTCCATTATTCGCATTTATGTTGCCGCCGGCGCCTCGAATCATTTCGCGGCAGGTGCGGTTTCGCGTATCTGGCAGTCGGTTTTGGACGGCATGGATGTCGCCAATGCGCTCGTGACCGCTGACTTGGCGGCGATGACTCTGGACATCAAGAGCTCCTACATCTGCCGTTCCGCCGGCACGGCTATTCTCATCACGAATCCCGCCGGCCAGCCGATCCGCAATTCCGCCATACAAGACAATGCCACAGCAGGCATCAACTCCGCCGCCAACATCACGGTCAATTGTCTGTTCGGCAATAACGGCGCCGATTACGCCGGCGGTGGAGCCTTAGACGTGTCCGATGTTCTGGGCACGCCCTCATACGTTGACAGGGCCGCCGGGGATTACGAGCCGACTGCTGACAGCGACACGATCGACGATGGCACTGATGAAGGGTTCGGTAACGACATCCGTGGGCAAGCCATTCCATGGGGTGCCGGTCCGGATATCGGTCCCTTTGAATTCTTCATTCCCGACACCGATCCGCCCGAAGTTACCGGCGCCGTTCGCACGGCCGCACAGTTGGTCCGCGTTTCGTTTTCCGAGGCCATGGACACAACCATCGCGTCTTTGACGGATCCCGCCTCGTGGACATTCGTCGATGATGACGGCGATACCGTGTCCCTGAACTCCATTACGGTTGAGACTGGCGACGCATCGGTGCTGATGGATGTTGCAACCGTCCTGCAACCAGGCATGCGGTACACAGTGACCGCCCCTGCTGACCTTCAGGACGTGGCAGGGAACGTGATTGACGGCGAGGCAAGGGTCGCGACGTTCATCGTCCCGTGGACGATTGGGCGTCTGGCAATTCGGCAGGCATCTGGCCAGGCGACCGTGCGGGTCGTCGAGGCATTCGAAAATATCCCCGAGACTGCGGAGGTCTGACATGAGTGCGATTTCGTCCGGGCGCAATTACCTCAAGATTTTTTCCAGGCTGATCATTGGCCATGAGTCCTGGCAGGACTACATGATCGATTATTTCAATGCCGCGGTTCAGGACCTCGTCGAGACGATGAGCTCCGAATCCGGCATCGTCGGCGAACCGCTGCCGGTCGTCAGTTTCGATGGGGCTCCCACGCATCGTGTGCTCAAGATCGCCGCGGGTGAATACCGGTTCTTGCTGAACAACCAGGTGGGCATCTTCACGCCGGGCACCACGCCGGGGTGTGATGACATCCCGTATGACGAGGCCGCGGCGCAGTACATGGCGCTGAAACTCGACGAATACCCTGTCGCAACCGACGTCGGCACTGACGGGACCGTCGGGTACAAATGGAATATCCTGGGTGTCGGTGAAAACCATACACCGTCGGCCGTGTCTGTCGGGGCGTCATCCATCACGCTGATAATCAACACCATACCAGTGTGGACGAACGCGGCCGCCACCAGGCCCGTCGTTGTTTACCTGGTGAGTCCCATCACCAGTTCGGTGAATGCCATCTATTCCGGCACGCTGGCGCTTGTCGGGGGTGCGCTTGAGGTCACGGTCCCGCATTTCCTCAGCCAGGCTATCCCGTCGACGACGGCTGCCGACTACCGGGTCTTCGTGGCGGGTCCGTCGATCGCCGCGGTCCAGCAGTCGGCCGCGACTTTCGTTCGCGTCTGCGAGGTCACTCTCGGGGCGCCGGATCCCAATTTTATTGCAACATACACCACCGTGAAGAATCTCACTTCCCTAAAGGCCATCATCACGGCCATCGCTCAGGCGTTGACGGGAGTGTCTGTTACAAACATGAGCAATTCGGCCCTGGCTAATCTGATTATCAATCGGATTGCAACGGTTGGTGAATTCACGACGGACCTGAAGGTTGCAACGAATCCTGCGGGTGCATTCTTGAACTTCCTTGCCCGCGAGGTTTACGGAGCGGGGTTGTATCGTGGCTACCTTCAGACGGGCAACATCTACACGCTGTTCGGCCTGGCCACCGGTGCCCCCGGCAGTGCTGTGAACCGCATCGACGAAAACGGCAACGTGACTGCGAACAACGTGTCTGTTGCCGGGAAGGTCAGCAACGGCGGCAATGCTGTTGTCTTTGATGACGGCATCGACATCGAGGGCACCACGAAGCTGCGCGGGAAAGTTTGCAACGATGCCGGCGCCGACGTGGTCTTCGACGATGGTGTGACCGTCGAAGGCCCGATGACCGCCCAGGGTGGTGTTACAACCGTGACACCGGTTAATGTCGTAGCCGTCTGGAATTCAGGCACGAGCGAAATGGAAGCAACGATGAATGAGTGCGGCGGCATTGTTGAAGTGCCGTTTGATGGGACGACCCCATTGCCGGCGGCCGTTGCTGGTATTGTCGTTTTGCGCCTGACAAACGATAGGATTGGCCTGTCATCGCGAGTCCAAGTGACTATCGAATATAGTGGCACTGGTGCAACGAAGCTTCCGAACGCTGTGTGCGAGGTGAACGGCGATGAACTGGTCGTATCTTTCTTTAATCATGGTTCTGCTGCCGTCCAGGATAGTGTTTTCGTGCAGTTCGACGTCATCAACCCTGCGCCCATCGTAGCCCCGTAGTCCTCGACCTCGAAAGTGCTATCATCAAACCAGTCTTGAGGAGCGTGGTTATGCGACTTCGCCTGTTGCCATCCATCATAATCTGCATGTGCGCATCGGCATGCGGACAGTCAGTCATCGAACAGGACGCGCTTGACGCCGACCTGGGCGAGGACGTCGTGGAGATATTCTTCCCCGGGCTGGACGCGATTGACGATGTTCCGGAGGATGACTCGCACGAACTGCCCTGCATTCCGGACTGCACGAACCTTGAATGCGGCGCGGATCCCATCTGTGGCGTCGAATGCGGACCTTGCCAGGACCGTTTCGTCTGTACGGCCGGCGCCTGCGTGGATGACTGTCTGGACAGGGAATGTGGCCGTTCCCCGAACCTGAACGTGAACTGTGGCTGGTGCGAAGATAAATGGTGGTGTCATGAGGGGCATTGCCTTAATGACTGCATTGACATCGAATGCGGCCCGTCCCCTGTCATGCAAACGAGCTGCGGCATATGTAGCGGCAACACCGCCTGCTCGCTCGGGCACTGTATTTCGACAGGCGATATGGTCGACGTGCCGTATGGAGCTTTCTACATGGGTTGCCGAGATCCGAACGATGATTCTTGCACGCCCGGTGAGTACCCTTCACACGAAGTTGTGACCTCGGCATATGCAATCGATCGCACAGAGGTTACCCAGCATGCCTTCGCTGCCTGCGTCGATGCCGGCGAGTGCGAAACCCCGGCTTGTGGTTGGACGCCTGGCACGACACCTGACAACCCTGCGCTGTGCGTCACCTGGCACCAGGCTGCGACGTTCTGCGCCTGGGCGGATAAACGTCTGCCTACGGAAGCTGAATGGGAAAGGGCCGCGAAGAAAGATTATGACCGGATTTACCCTTGGCAGGGCACCGACGCAACATGCGACCTGGCCGTGATGAACGACTTGGCCGTCGGCGGCTTTGGATGTGGAACCGGTGGGCCCTTGCCGGTTTGCAGCAGGTCTCCTGCCGGCGACAGCCCCTTCGGTGCCTGTGATATGGCCGGGAACGTCGCGGAATGGGTGGCCGACTGGCACGATGTCGATTACTACTCTGTCAGCCCTCTCAATGACCCCACGGGGCCCGCCGAGGGAACGATGAAGGTTATCCGCGGCGGCGATTACGGCCGAGCGGGGCTCCCGAGCGCCATCCGTGTCACGCAGCGCGTCCGTGCAGAACCGGAACTGTGGGGCAGTTATATCGAGGGACCCGCTCTGTCGGTGGGGTTCAGGTGCGCGAGATCAATTCAATCCATGTGATCGAGTTCGACAGGCTTTAATTCAACCAATGTTCGCCCGCAGGCGTCGCATACGAGGGCGCTTCCGAAGGTGAAATTCTCCATCGCCCGAATCGTCAAGCGATCGCTTGCACACATGGTGCATCCACCTTCGGCCAGGACTTCACTGACAGCCATCAGGAAATCATCGAGAGAGCCATAAGCCAGGCTGACAACCTTGGGGATTGCCACGGGCTTCATGAATTCTTTGACGTGAAGCTGGCTGATCACGATGTCCTTGTGGCGGTCGTTGCATGCTTTGACGGCGGCAATTAAGGTTGGTGAATGCTTTTTGCCAGGCATAGCGCCAGAAACCAGGGCCACCCATTGGTTTCCTACGTGGAAGATCTCATACGTCGCCACCGGCGATTCAGCCTTCCAGTGGTTGGCGTCGTTGTCGACAGGACGAAAAAGCAAAGGGTTGACCTCCACAACGTATTTCCCCAGTCTGATAGACCGCAGCCTGCTCTCAGGTTCAGTGTCGGGTGGTTGTTTCGGCGAACCCACTGCTTTCCCCGGTTCGTTGTGAACGGCTGTCGATTCCTCGGGAGTTGCCAAGAGGACACGACTGGATTAACGTAGCGTTGCTGTGACCGGAAAGCAATCCCTCGTATTCAAACAATTTCATGACACGTAGCTGCTACAGTTTTAGCTACAGGTACGGTGTCCTTTTGTCGCTTTTCGTGTCCCGCGTTGTCCTTTGCTGAGCGTCAGCAAGTCCGCGAGATATTTTGATTTTGCTGGAAATTCGGAAGCTTACATCGCGCCAAAAATCTGACTTAAAATCCCTTGTCCGCAAGGGCGTGCGGGTTCGAGTCCCGCCCTCGGCACCTTCACACAAGCGCACAGGATTCTTTCGCATGCCCCGGGCCAGGCCCGCCCGAACCGTTAGTAATCAAGGAACGAAACACAGGATGCGGGCGCGGATGTGCAGGATTGCCGCCAGGTTAAGCATGTTGTTCCGCACGCGGTCAATCGCGTTGACCCCGTTCGGCGTTTCGGCATCGGGGTTGAAAAGAAGGTAGTAGTGCTTGTCCCTCGGGCTCTTGAACAGGCCGTTGAAGTACAGCAGCCGTTCGCGGGATTTTCCGTCCAGGCCGTTCGTCCGCAGGAAATCTTCATATTCGTTGCGGGACTTCACCATGCGTTTGACGTCGCTCCAGTCGGCGACACGTGAGCCCGGACCGAATTCCCGCCGGCATTTGTCGTTTAAGAACGCGTATTCCCGGTATGGCCTGGCGGTTGAACGCAGGGACGGACCGACCTGGGCAGGCCCCGGGTCATCCGCGACCGGTGACTTTTCAGGAGCGTCCGGTGAGGATGTCTTTTCCGGCTTGACCGCGGTCGAAGTATTTTCCGGGGTGTCCGCCGCGGGTGGCTGATCGGCGGCGGCCGCCACGGAGACCAGCAGGATGGCGGTCAGCAGCGTCAAAGCCAGCGTCTTCATGATAATTCCCCTGTTCGTGTCCGCAGGAAATCTTAACACACGTGGTCCTGACGCCAAGTTGGTTACATGGCGTCAGGGTTGATCGTGTCGCGCGGAAGCCGTCCGTCGAGCACGTCAAGCAGGTTGCGCGCCGCCCCGACGGCCATGGCGTCCCGTGTCCTGAATGTCGCGCTGCCCACGTGGGGCAGTATCAGACAGTTGGGCAGGCGGGCCAGCGGATGGTCCGGGGGGAGGGGTTCGGGGTCGGTCACGTCCAGTGCCGCGGCGAATATCGTCCCGGCGGACAGGGCCTGGACCAGCGCGTCGGTATCGACGCAGGGCCCGCGCCCGGTGTTGACCAGGATTGCGTTCGGTTTCATCTGCCTGATGGTATCGGCGTTGATCATGTGTCGGGTGGCCGGGGTCAGCGGGCAGTGCAGCGACACGAAGTCCGACGTCCGCAGCAGGTCTTCCAGCGTGTCGACGCGTTTCACCGGGGCATCACCGGGCGGAATCATGAACGGGCTGGGGTCGAAGTAAACGACATTCATGCCCATGGCGATGGCCCGCCTGGCCACGGCAGCGCCGATCCTGCCCATCCCGATTATGCCCAGCGTGGCCCCCAGCAGGTCGTGTCCGCGCAGAACCCTGGGGCCCCAGGTCTTCCATGCGCCGGATTCCACGTTCGCGATGCCCTCCCTGACGCGGCGCGCGGCGCCCATCATCAACGTGAAGGCCAGTTCCGCCGTCGTTTCGGTAAGCTGGTCCGGCGTGTTCGTGACGACGACCCGTCTTGCGGTCGCGGCCGCCAGGTCGACGTTGTTGAATCCGGCGGAATAAAGGCTGACGACCCTGAGCTGCGGCCCGGCGGCATCAAGCAGCGCCGCGTCTATCGTGTCGGAAAGAAGGCAGATGACGCCGTGGCATCCGTGGACGGCCGTGGTTAATTCATCGCGTGACGGCGGAACATCGCCCTGCCAGACAGTCAGGTCCTCGATGCCGCGCAGGAGATCGAGGCCCGCGTCGGGGATCAGCCTGGATACGAACACCTTTCTTCCGTTCGCCATGTGCAACCTCGCTGGAAAAGATACCGTCACCGGGCCGACCATCGCTGCATCCGGCCGCCTGCTCAAATGGATTCTAGCCCGGATCGATTCAATTCGGCGCACCGCTGGCAAAAATCCACGGGGGCTGGTAACTTGTGGCCGTTGGGCGTGTCGGCCAGTGCCGGTGCGGCGAAGCGGGGGTGCGATGAACACGCTTTCCATATTCCTGGTTCAGGAAAATCCGGTGGTCGGCGACATCGATGGCAACGTGTCAATGGCCGTCGCCAGGTGGCGAGAGGCCCTGGCGGCCGGGGCCGACCTTGTGGTCCTGTCTGAACTGTTCATATCCGGTTATCCGCCGGAAGACCTGGTCTTGAAGCCGGTCTTCGTCAATCGCGCAATGGAGGCGGCCCGTGGGCTGGCCGCGGCGACGGCCGACGGTCCGGGCATGATCGTCGGGTGCCCGTGGCGGCACGGGGACGGCGTCGGAAACGCGGTCCTGCTGATGGACGGCGGTGAAATCCGCGCGATCCGTTTCAAGCATGACCTGCCCAATTACGGCGTGTTCGATGAAGTCCGGGTCTTTGAACCCGGCGACCTGCCGGCCCCCGTTGATTTTCGTGGAATGGCTGTTGGTCTGCCGATCTGTGAAGACATTTGGAAGCCGGAGGTCTGCGCGACGCTGAAGGCGCGTGGCGCGAGGCTCCTGATCACGATAAACGGCTCACCTTTCGACGCTGAAAAGATGCACCGCAGGATGGACGCGGCTATGGACAGGGTCCGTGAAACCGGTCTGCCGCTTGTATACGTGAACCAGGTCGGCGGCCAGGACGAACTTGTTTTCGACGGCGGGTCCTTCGTTGTGAACAAGGATGGCGGGGTCGCGGTCCGAATGAACCACTGGCGCCCGGATTCGGCACTGACCTCCTGGAACATGAAGGACGGTGTCGCCTTGTGTGACGCCGGCAGGGTCGCGCCGGTTCCCGGTCGCCTTGAATCGATATACCAGGCGATGGTGCTCGGGCTGCGCGATTATGTGGCGAAGAACAGTTTTCCCGGCGTCGTGATTGGCCTGTCCGGAGGCGTGGACAGTGCCCTGACCGCGGCCGTCGCGGCCGATGCGCTGGGGCCCGAGCGTGTTCATGCGGTCATGATGCCCTACCGTTACACAAGTTCGGTCAGCCTTGAGGAGGCCGCCCAAACCGCCCGCCTGCTGGGCGTCAGGTATGACGTGGTCCCGATCGCGCCTGCGGTCGAGGCGCTGTCGGGCATGCTTGCCGGGATGTTCGCGGGGCGGGCGTCCGACATCACCGAAGAAAACTGGCAGGCCAGGATTCGCGGGACGGTCCTGATGGCCATTTCCAACAAATTCGGCGGCATGGTCGTCACGACCGGCAACAAATCCGAATCGTCGGTCGGGTACGCGACCATTTACGGGGACATGTGCGGCGGGTATTCGGTGCTCAAGGATGTGTACAAAACCGATGTGTTCGACCTCTGCCGGTGGCGCAACGCGAACCTTCCTGAATTCGCGCTGGGCCGTCCGGGCCGCGTGATTCCAGACCGTACCATCGACAGGCCGCCGAGTGCGGAGCTTCGTCCCGACCAGAAGGACCAGGATTCGCTGCCGCCATACGCGGAACTTGACCGGATCCTGGAACACCTGGTCGAGGGTGAAAAGTCCCTTGCGGAGATTTGCGGCGAGGGTTTCGATCCGGCCGTGGTCGAACGGGTCGAAAAGCTGCTTTACACGTCGGAATACAAACGGCGGCAGGCAGCCCCCGGTGTCAAGATATCTTCACGCAATTTCGGGCGTGACCGCCGTTATCCGATCACGAATCGTTTCCGCGACATGAGGGGGAAATGAACCATGAGGCCTGAAAAGATGGTCGCTTGTATTTCCGGGGCTTCGGCCGGCATCGGCGAGGCGACGGCCGAGGCGCTTGCGGCGGAGGGATTCGGGCTGATCCTCGGGGCCAGGCGCGTCGACAGGCTGCGCGATGTCGCCGACCGTCTGTCGTCCACCTACGGCGTCCCGGTTTTTGCGGGCGCGCTTGACGTCAGGGATTCGGTGTCGGTCGCGGCTTTTGTCGAGGCGGGAGTGTCGGCGGTCGGCGGGTTGAACATCCTTGTGAACAACGCCGGCCTTGCGCGCGGTCTTGAACGTCTGGACACGGTCAGCCCGGCGAACTGGCGCGAGGTGATCGACACCAACGTCGAGGGGATTCTGCGGATGACCCAGGCTGCGTTGCCGCACATCAGGAAGGCGGGCCGCGGCCATATCGTGAATCTTGGCAGCATCGCGGGCCACGGCGTATATCCCGGCGGCGGCGTTTACTGCGCCACGAAACACGCTGTCGACGCCTTCACGCAGACCCTGCGGCTGGAACTTCTGGGCGAACCTATTCGCGTGTCCACGATAGACCCCGGGATGGTCGAAACCGAATTTTCGGTCGTGCGCCTGGGTGATGCTGATAAGGCGGCGGCCGTGTACAGGGACATGACACCCCTGACGTCGGGCGATATCGCCGAATGTATCCGGTGGGTTGTGACGCTGCCTGAACGCGTGAACATCGACCAGATTGTCGTGAAGCCGCGCGACCAGGGCGATTTGAGGACGGTACACAGGAGTCCAAAATGATCGCCGATGATTTGAAGCGGGCCGATCAGGCCGCCACTGCCGCAGAACTGCTGGCGGCCGCGATGCCGGGTGACGTTAAGATTCCGCTGGAGTTTTCGTCGCCGCTGGAATTGCTGGTCGCCACGATCCTGGCTGCCCAGTCGCGTGACGATCGCGTCAACAGGGTCATCCCGGTCCTGTTCGGCAGGTGGCCGGATGCGGCCGCCATTGCCGGGGCGCCCCGTGAAGAACTGGAAGACGTGATCAAGACGACCGGGTTTTATCATTCGAAGGCGAAGATGGTCCAGGAATGCTGCGCCGCCGTTGTGAAGCGGCACGCGGGCGAAGTTCCGGTGGAAATGGATCAGCTTACCGCGCTGGCGGGTGTCGGGCGGAAGACCGCCAACGTGGTGCGTTCGAGCTGTTTCGGGTTGCCCGCGATTGTCGTCGATACCCATTTCAAGCGGGTGGCCGCGCGGCTTGGTCTTACCGACAGCGTCGACCCTGATCGGATCGAGGTTGAAGTGGGGGCGCTGCTTCCGGAAAGCGAGTGGTCCGGCTTTTCAACGAGGGTCACATGGTTCGGCCGCCAGACGTGCACCGCGGCAAAGCCCGCCTGCCCGGCGTGCCCGTTGAAAGCGATCTGTCCATCTTCAGTTGCCTGACACGTCAGCTTCAACGAAGTTCATTCCGCGGCGATTGCATCGATTTCGACCAGCGCGCCTTTCGGCAGCGCGGAAACCTGTACCGCCGCCCGCGCCGGCTTGTGGTCGCCGAAAAATTCGGCGTAAACGGCGTTGACCGGCGCGAAATCGGCCATGTCCGTCAGGAAAACCGTTGCGCGCACGACGTTGGTCCGGTCCATGCCGCCGGCGCGCAGGATAGCGTCGATGTTCCTCAGCGACTGTGCCGCCTGCTCCGGTGCGCCGCCCGGCACGAAAGCGCCGGTGGCCGGGTCGACCGGGATCTGGCCCGAAACGAACAGCATCCGGGCCGGACTGCATTCGACGGCCTGGGAATATGGCCCGATCGCCGCGGGAGCCTCAGTCGTGTGAACCGGGAAATTGCCCTTCATATATATCCTCCGGGTGCCTAAGGACGTGATGTTCCCTGTCTTCCGTATACGTCTTCCAGCCTGACCACGTCATCCAGTTCCGGCGTCGAAGTTTCAAATATTTCGACATGTTCCGAATCGGATGACATGAAGCGGTGGATGGTTTCGGGCGTGACGCGCAACGACTTTCCAGCGGGAAGGGCAAGCTTTTCGATCGCCTGGCCTTCGCCCAGTTCGATCTGCAGCGTGCCCGAAATGACGTACACCGTTTCGTCCTTCATGATGTGGTACTGGCGGGACAGCTTCTGGCCGGGGTTGATATGAATAATCTTGCCGGCGTACTTGTCCGTGACCGCGACCCAGAGTTCCCAGCCCCACGGTTTTTCGATTTTCCTGGGCACCAATACGGGAGTCATTTTACCTCCATGGGTATCGACTGCTCGGACTCCTTCGTGTTGAGTTCGGCAGCGAATGCAGCCGCATCGGCTGCGGTCCCGAAGTTTCCGGTTCTGACCCTGAACCACGTCGTGCCGGCCGGGTCAGCGAACTGGACGATGAAAGAATTGTACCCCTTCCCGCGCATCTGGTCAGCGAACTCCTTCGCGGCGGCTTCATCCTTGAAGGAACGGATCTGGACCGTGAACTTGCGGGGCGGGGCCTCCGGCGGCTTGATGACTTTCTTCGGGGGTTCCGTGGCGGCCTTCGGGCGCGTTCCCACCGGCGTCGGCGGTGATTTCTGTGTCACCGGTTCCGGTTTCGGTTTTGCCGCGTCCGGCCGTGGTTCGATCGCGTCCGCTGCCGGTTTCGTTTCCACCGGGCGGGCCACCGTGGCATCCGGGGAAGGAGCGGCCACGTCAAGGGAAGGTTCCGCGACTTCCGGGGCCGTCTCTACCAGTTCAGGCGCGGGCTCCGGCATTTCGGGCGCCACGACGACAGGCTCGACAGGCGGAAGGTCTTCCGGCCGGCAATCCCCGTCGGCGGAAACACATGAAAATTCGCAGGTCGTCATAAGAAGGCCCGGCCAGAAGGACCAGTCCACGAATTCCGGCACGGGCGGCGGCGGAGGTTCGACGATTTCCACCAATGGTCGCCGTTCGGCAGGCGCGTTGACAGGACCCCGCGGCTGGGGGGAGGGGAGCGGCAGTATGCTTCCCGTGACGTTTCGTTTTGAAGGGCCTTCTTCCGCTGTGTCGGCGGCGGAGGATATTCCGGTCCCGACGGAAGCGTCAGCCGCGTCGGCTGCCATTCCGGGTGACATTTTGACTTTTTTTCCGGCTTCCGGCACGTCTGCGGATCGACCGATCAGCCATCCGGCGAACACGCCGGCGGCAACCAGCACGATCGCGCCGGCTGCTGCTGCTTTCAGGTGGAAAGGCTTCAACTGGAAAGGGGCTCGTTCCTGGATGCGATCGTAATCGCGCAGGACGATCTTTTCGGTGCTGCGCGGCGCGGGGCCTTCGCCCTCGCCGTCAACCCGTTCCTGCCCGTCATTCTCCATCCGGCTCCTCGCTGCGCATCTGGTCAGGGGCTGACACCCCGAGCAGTTCAAGACCGGAACGAAGCACCTGCTTGATCCGTGACACCATGTACAGGCGCGCCATCGTCTTGTCGCGATCCTCTGAAATCACGCGCTCGGTGCCCTTGTATTTCGTGTAGTAGGAATGGAAACCCCGGCACAGTTCCATCAGGTAGAAGCAGACGTGGTGAGGCTCGCAGCGTGACGCCGACTGCGCCACGATCGTCGGGAACCTGCTCAGGTCCCGAATCATCGCGCGCTCTTCGGGCAGCGTAAGCTGGTCAAGGAAAGCAGGGGCGAACGCGGGGGTTCCGTATCCTTCCGCGGCAGCCTTGCGCAGGATCGACGCGACGCGGGCGTGCCCGTACTGTACGTAGTACACCGGGTTGTCCATCGACTTCTGCTTGGCCAGTTCCAGGTCGAATTCCATCTGGGCGTCGGCGCGGCGCATGACGTAAATGAAGCGGACGGCGTCGGCCCCCACTTCATCGACCAGATCCTGAAGCGTCACGAATTTCCCGAGCCGCTTGCCCATCGGCACGACTTCGCCGTTCCTGGTCAGTGTGACCATCTGGATCAGTATCACTTCCAGCTTGTCGGGGTTATGGCCGCACGCACCCAGCGCAGCCCTGACGCGCGGGATGTACCCGTGGTGGTCGGCGCCCCAGATGTTGATCAGGCGGTCGTAACCGCGGCGGGCCTTTTCGTCGTGGTACGCGATGTCCGCCGCGAAATATGTGGGCACGCCGTTCGACCTGACGACCACGCGGTCTTCGTCGTCGTCATCGCCGTCCATCGTGAAAAGCACGGCGCCGTCTTCGTTTTTGTACGCGGCCCCGCTTTCGAGCAACTGCGCGACGACGCGGGACACGTAACCGGACTTGTGCAGGCTGCGTTCCGAAAACCAGTGGTCAAACGGGATGTCCAGGTTTCCAAGCGTCTTTTTCAGGGCGTCCGTCAGCCTATCCGCGGCGAACCATACGGCGGGATTATCGTCCCGGGCGCCCGCGTCTTCGTAGGTTCCTTCGCAGACCCGGCGTCCTTCCGGGGTCTTCACGAACTGGGCGGCAAGATCGCGGATGTAGTCGCCGCGATAGCCGTTTTCCGGGAAGTCGTCGTCGGTGGCCAGGCCCAGCGCCTGCCGCCCGCGGATGTACATGGAAAGGCCGAGCATCGCCATCTGGTTGCCGACGTCGTTGAGCAGGTATTCGGTTTCAACGTCGTATCCCGACACGCGCATCAGGCGGGCGGAAATGTCGCCCAGCACCGCGCCGCGCGCATGGCCGGCGTGCAGCGGCCCTGTCGGGTTGGCGGATACGAATTCAAGCAGGACCTTTTCGCCGTGGCCGACATCCGGAATCCTGTCGAGGGTTTCCAGGCGCTCGAACCATGCTGCCGGGCTGACCTTGAAGTTCACATATCCCGGTGGCGCGAAGCTGATGTCTTCGAATAGCCCGGCCGGGTTTTCAATCGCGTCCATCAGCGATTTCCCGCAGACGGCCGGCGGTTTGCGCAGCGCCTTGCACATGACCATCGGGATGGCGCAGCCGAAGTCGCCGAATTCTTCGTTCTTCGGGCGTTCGATGGCGACCACGGGATTGAAGTCGGCGGGAACTTCGCCGGATTCCTTCAGTTTCATAAGCGCGGCGACGATGACGTCCTGCGCGATGCTTTCGAAAGTTTTGTTCATATCCAGGGATCGAATCCTCAAAGAGACTTTTCCGCCTTCCTTATAAAGCGGGCGATGCCGATTGCGCAAGTATGTTGCCATTTGAAGCGATGTTGAACGGTGCGGATTCCGGCCTTCCTGATATAATCCGCGTGACCGCAAGTCCAGCGAGGGTGTCTTGCCCACTATCGTCCAGAAGTATGGCGGCAGTTCCGTCGCCGATATTGATCGCATCAGGAAAGTGGCCGCGCACGTGGTTGAAACGCGCCGCGCCGGGAACGATGTCGTCGTCGTCGTGTCCGCGATGTCGGGCAAGACCGACGAGCTGATGCGCATGGCCACCGAGGTTGACCCGAATCCTTCCATGCGCGAAGTGGACATGCTCCTGTCGGTCGGCGAACGCATCACCATGTCGCTTCTGTCGATCGCCATCCAGTCGCTGGGTGAACGCGCGATATCGCTTACCGGGTCCCAGTGCGGGATTATGACGAATCACAGCCACAGCCATGCGCGGATCGTGGAGGTGCGACCATTCCGCGTGCAGGATGAACTGGCGGAAGGAAAGATCGTCATTGTGGCCGGGTTCCAGGGGACCAGTTACCGGCGGGAAATCACGACGCTGGGCCGGGGCGGCAGCGATACGACCGCGGTGGCGCTCGCGGCGGCCCTGAACGCCGAACGCTGCGAGATATATTCCGATGTGTTGTTCGTCTGTTCGGCAGACCCGCGCGTGGTGGTCAACGCGAAGGAATTTCTTGAACTCGGGTACGACGAAATGCTGGCGCTGTCGCGTCACGGGGCCAAGGTCCTGAACGCTGACGCGGTTGAATTCGCGAAGCGGGCCGGAATCGCGATTTACACCAGGTCGTCAATGGATCCCGGGCGCGAAGGCACCGTTGTCCGGATCAATCCCGACGCGCCTCCGCGAAGCGTTTACGGGGTGACGGCGCGCAAGGATGTTGTTGCGCTGCGGTTTGTTTCGGAAGCCGGGGTTTCGGGCGAGGCGCTGGCCATGCTGGCCAAAGGCGGCCTGAAGCCGTGTTTCGTCTGCGCGGCGGGTGGCGGCGGCACCTGGCTGGTGTTTTCGCGCGCCGATAATGTCGTGCTGGACGGGCCGATGCACGGGATTCTTCCCGATGGCGCGACCCTTGTCGACGACATCGGTTCGGTGACCGTCGTGGGCGATGTCCTTGCGGACGAAGCCGGTTCGGCCGCCATGGAAAGCGTTCGCCGAAACCCGGATGTGCGGGGAATGATGCTGACCCCGGCGGCCATGACGATTCTGGTGGAAGCGGGCAGGGTTGATGATTTCACCCGCGAGCTTCATGGGTTATTCTTTGCGTAACAAAATCCGTCGAACGTCGATAGAAGGAAATTGTGCCGACAGCCGGCATTTGACAAATCACCTTTCGATACAAGGGGTTTAAGATGGCATCACTGAATCGCGTACTTATCATCGGAAATCTGGGCTCGAATCCCGAAGTCAGGTCCATCGCGGGTGGTCAGACCGTCGCCAGCTTCAGCGTCGCGACCAACGAAGTCTGGAACGACAAGCAGGGCCAGAAGCAGGAACGCACCGAATGGCACAAGGTCGTCGTCTGGGGCCGTCAGGCCGAATTCTGTGGCCAGTACCTTCAGAAGGGCAGCACCGTCTTCGTTGAAGGTCGCATCCAGACCAGGTCCTGGGACGACAAGGAAGGCCAGAAGCGTTACACCACCGAAATCGTCGCCACCACGGTCCAGGCGATTGGCGGCCGCGGCGGCTCTTCCGACGGCGGCGGCCAGGCGTACCAGGATTCCCCCGTGGTCGAACCGGTCGGCATGCCCGTCACCACCCCGAACGCCATCTCCGACGACGACGTCCCGTTCTGACGCTACCCGCGTTGTAATTGGGGGATTTCGCATGCCCAGGTCCGCAGGCTGGTTCGTTCCCGGTGACCTGAACGCGTTTTTCGCGTTGTTCGTGGACAACGTCGTCAATCTGGTGATGCTGACCGCGATCCTGGTGTACCAGTTCGGCATGCCGCAGGGATACGTCCTGACGCACATGATTCCGGGAACAGCGCTGGGCGTGATGGTCGGCGACCTGGCGTATACGTGGCTGGCCTGCCGCAAGGGGCGGCGCATGACCGCGATGCCGCTGGGGCTGGACACGCCGTCGACCATCGGAATGACGATCGCCGTCATCGGCCCGGTCTTTCTTGAAACGGGCAGCGCGGACACGGCCTGGGCGGTCGGGATGGCCACGCTGGTCATCATGGGTGTTTTTAAGCTGGCGGTGTCGTTCTTCGGGGATGTCGTGCAGAAGGTCGTCCCGCAGGCCGCTCTGCTGGGATCGCTGGCGGGAATCGGCCTCGCCCTGCTCGGGCTGATCCCGGCGCTGCGCATATTTTCCTTCCCGGTCGCCGGCGTGTTTGCCATGGGTGTCGTCCTGTATGCGTTCGTGGCCGGCTTCAGGCTGCCGTTCGGGTTGCCCGGGGCACTGGTCGCGGTGGTGGCCGGGCTGGGCATTTACTGGTTCATGGCCCTGACCGGATTGTCTCCAGCTCCGCAGACGCACTCCGCGACCGTCGGGTTCCACCTTCCCGCGATTGATTTTGTAGCGCTGGGCGGTGGTTTCGCTGGTGCGGTCAAATACCTTCCCCTGAGTATCCCGTTCGGGTTGCTTACAATCGTGGGCGGCATCAACACCACCGCTTCCGCGAAGGCCGCGGGTGACGATTACCGCACCCGTGACATCCTTCTGGTCGAGTCGGTCGCGACGATTGTGGGGGGAGCGTTCGGTGGGGTGGCCCAGTCCACGCCGTACATCGGCCACCCCGCGTACAAGGCTATGGGCGCGCGCGCCGGATACACCCTGCTTACCGGGCTGGTGATCGGACTGGCCGGTATGTTCGGGGTCCTTGGCGTGATCGTCGACTGGGTTCCTGAAGTCGTGGTGGCGCCGATTCTGCTGTTCGTCGGCCTGGCCATAACCGACCAGGCATTCAGGGCGTCCGAACGCAAACACCTGATGGCCGTGGCGTTTTCCATCATCCCCTGCCTGGCGTACCTGGTCACCATCTACACCGGCCAGCTTCTTGGCGCCATGTCCCGCGCGGGCGTCGCGCCGGACCCGGCCCTGGGGCAGCAGCTTGCGGTGATGGCGCTGCTTGGCAACGGCTTCATCGTCACCGCGATACTGTGGGGCGCTGCACTGGTGTTCATGATCGACCGGCGCCCGCTGGCTACGTTCGTTTCATTCATCTTCCTGGCCGTTTTCAGCCTGTTCGGCGTGATTCATTCGGTTGCCCCCGGTGGAGGTCTTTACCTGCCCACGCTTCCGGCCGCCGCGAAATCGGTCGAACTGGCCGCGGCATACCTGCTGGCCGGCCTGGCGCTTTCCGTCATGCTGAAATTTGCACGCCGCGACCCGACCTGACGGACTTCCCAACTTTCTGTTCTGTCGCTAAACTGACGCCGCAACTTTCGGGGTTTTTCCAATGGCGAAATTCATTCTGGCCCTTGATGAAGGCACGACCGGCTCGACGGCGATGGTGGTTGGCGAGGATCTGACCTTCCTCGGGAAGGCCGCCAACGAAATCAGGCAGATATACCCTAAACCGGGCTGGGTCGAACACGACGCCGAAGACATCTGGAATGCGACCGTGATGTCGGCAAGGCAGGCGATGGAAAAGGCCGGCGTCGATCCGAAGGACTGTGCCGCGGTCGCCATCACCAACCAGCGCGAAACGTCGGTGATATGGGATCGCGACACGGGAAAGGCCCGCTTCAACGCGATCGTCTGGCAGTGCCGGCGCACCACAGCTTTCTGCGAAAAGGCGAAGGAAGAGGGTCTTGAACAGTACTTCCGCCATCGCACCGGGCTGGTTCTGGATCCGTATTTTTCGGGAACGAAGGTTCGCTGGATGCTGGACAACGTACCCGGCCTGCGCGCTGACGCCGAAGCCGGAAAATGCGCGTTCGGCACCATCGATACGTGGCTGATTCACAAGCTGACCGCAGGCGTTTCGCACGTCACCGATCCGTCGAACGCCTGCCGCACGCTGCTTTTCAACATCGAACGCCTGCAGTTCGACGACGCGCTGCTTGGCGTCCTGAAGATTCCGCGCAGCCTGGTCCCGGAAGTCCGCCCGTCCGCCGGTCATTTCGGCGTGACGAAGGGTCTCGATTTCCTGCCGGACGGCGTGCCGATCACGGGCGTGTGCGGCGACCAGCAGTCGGCCCTGTTCGGGCAGACCTGCTTCGACGAGGGCCAGTCCAAGTGCACTTACGGCACGGGCGCGTTCCTTCTGATGAACACCGGCGAAAAGATGGTGCCGTCCACCCACGGGCTGCTGACGTCAGTCGGCTGGACGGTTGACGGCCACACCAACTACGTCCTGGAAGGTTCCTCCTTCATCGCGGGCGCGGCGGTTCAGTGGCTGCGTGATTCGCTTGGATTCATCAAGACCGCGCCGGAAGTGGAAGAGCTGGCTGCCAGCGTCCCTGATTCGGCCGGTGTGGTGTTCGTCCCGGCACTTGCGGGCCTGGGAGCCCCGTACTGGGATCCGGAAGCCCGCGGCGGCCTGTTCGGGCTTACGCGCGGCGCGACCAGGGCACACATCGCACGCGCGGTGCTTGAAGGCATCGCCCTGCAGATCGCGGAACTCCTGGACGCGATGGCGAAAGACCTCGGCAAGCCGCTGACCGAACTGCGCGTCGACGGCGGCGCCAGCGCCAATAACTTGATGATGCAGTTCCAGGCGGACATCCTGGACGTGCCGGTCATGCGCCCGAAGAACATCGAAACGACCGCGCTGGGCGCCGCCATGCTGGCCGGAATCGGCATCGGCATGTGGGACATGAACCGCCTGCGCGAAATGGCCGCCGTCGACCACCGCTTCGGCCCGCAGTTTGTCCAGGCCGAACGCGACGCCTACCTCAACCGGTACAAATCCGCCGTCCGCTGCGTCTGTGGTCATGCGTGCTGATTCGTTCGTCGTTTGCCGATATTGATGTCGCGCCGGTGATTCAGTCGGAATTCTTCAGGTCCAGGTTGCTGGGCGGCCCGTACATTATCTGGGGCATCCTGTCACGGTCGACTGGCATCCCGTAAAGGGGCTGGATCACGCCAGGTGAATCCAGAACCGGGGGCGGACCGTACGCGACCTGCGGCACATCCGGAACGACAATCTTTTCAGGTTCCTTCGGTGGATCCGCCGGTTTCTTCAGGGGCTTTTTTGTCGTGACGGTTTGCGCGGGCGCGGGTGTCGTTCCCGGGTCCGCGTTCACGACATCCCCGGCGCCCTTTGCCCGCGCCGCCTTCGCGTCCGCACCGGTGGCCCTGGAATTCGGCGTCACCTGCGTCGCGTCCTGAACCGCCACCGCATCCGCCCTGTCCACGGACGCCGGAAGGGTTGCCGACGGCTGGCCGCACTCGCAGTGGCAGTTGCAGTCCTTTTCGCACCCCGAGGGCGCGGCCACGAACATGCCGCCTGACAGCGCCAGCCACAACCACCGCGTCACCGCGTGAACCTTCATCCGGCTGAAATTGATGATTGCCATCAGAATTATCAGCATTGCGTCACCCATGGAGGCAGACGAAGGTTATTGTAGGTCTGTTTAACGTCATCCGGCGGGAATTTCGTGTTTAAATCCGGCTTTGTGGGTTGTCACATTCCGGGCAGGGGATTGAATGAATAGTGATTTGAACATCGGCGCGCACCTGACGATCACGAACGGCATACCGACAGCCATGAAGATGGCGCACGACCTCGGGGCGAACAACTTCCAGTTCTTTCCGCGCAATCCGCGCGGGGGCGCGCGCCGCAAGGTTTCGCGGACAGAAATCGACGAAGGCAAGGCCGCCCGCGTCGAATACAGCATCCGCACCGTTATCTGCCACCTGCCGTACACGGTGAACCCCGCGTCGCCGGATCCCCGGGTGTCCGATTTCGCCCGGATGGTCGTTGAAGAAGACGTGAACTTCGCGGCGGACATGGGCGCGGACTTCGTGGTCCTGCACCCGGGGGCCCACATGGGTGATAGCCCGGCGGCCGGGATCGAAAGGGTGGGGCGGCTGTTCGACATCGCCCTGGCCGGATACGGCGGCGCGGCGAAGGTTCTGTTCGAAGTGATGGCGGGCGGCGGCACCGTGCTCGGCTCGACCGTCGATGACATCGCTGGTTTGATTCGTGCGGCGGGTGGCCACGATTGGCTCGGGACGTGCTTCGATTCGTGTCACCTCCTGGCCGCCGGCTGGGACGTGACCACGTCGGCAGGCATTGACGCGATGCTGGCGGCCTTCGACGCCGGGGTTGGCCTTGGCCGGGTGGGCTGCATACACCTGAACGATTCAAAGACCGCGCAGGCCTCGCACAAGGATCGCCATGAACTTGTCGGGCGTGGCGTCATCGGCGAGGCGGGGCTGAAAAACCTCCTGGCAAATGATTTCATCCGATGCCTTCCTCTTTGCCTGGAAACCCCTGTCGCCGACATCCGCGAATACGAATCCGAAATCCGCGAGGTCCGCCGGATTGCAGGCTGAGCCATTTGCGGAGGCATTGAAAAACGTACGAAACCGTCCGGAATCGGCGGGCGGATTTTTCGTTGCCGGGGCTGGTTTTTGGTGTACCCTCTGCCTTTAGTTCACCATGTGTGCTTTCAGTGGACTTGACGCGGCCTTTTACAGGAGTCTTCACCGTGACCAGACAGATTGCCGACCTCAGGGAGAGCGCCGCGGTCAGATGGACCGTGCTGCTTCTGCTTTCGCTCGCGATGTTCAGTTCGTACATCTTCATGGACATCCTGTCGCCCATCAAGGACTTGATGGAAACGACAAGGGGATGGGACTCTGCGGCGTTCGGAACCTACCAGGGCTCCGAAACGTTCCTGAATGTATTTATTTTCTTTCTGATATTTGCCGGGATCATTCTCGACCGCATGGGCGTGCGCTTCACCGCGCTTCTGTCCGGGGCCGTGATGCTGGTTGGCGCCCTTGTCAACTGGTATGCCGTCACTGAAACCTTCCAGACCTCGGGCCTGCAGACGTGGTTCACGGAAAATCTGAACTATATCCCGGGTTTTGACGAACTTGGGGTTTCCCCGTTTTACAAGGGGATGCCCGCGTCCGCCAAGTTTGCCGCCATCGGTTTCATGATCTTCGGCTGTGGCGTGGAGATGGCCGGGATCACGGTGTCGCGCGGGATCGTCAAATGGTTCAAGGGCCGGGAAATGGCCCTGGCGATGGGCTCCGAAATGGCCCTCGCGCGCCTGGGCGTCGCCACCTGCATGATTTTTTCGCCTGCGGTCGCCAAGATGTTCGGCGACATCGACGTGTCACGTTCCGTCGCGTTTGGCGTCGTTCTGCTGATGATAGCGTTCATGATGTTCGTCGTGTACTTCTTCATGGACAAGAAGCTGGAAAGGCAGATCGGCGACACCGAAGAAAAGGAACCCTTCCATGTGCGCGACATCGGGGCAATCCTGGCTAGCAGGGGCTTCTGGCTGGTGGCACTGCTGTGCGTGCTTTACTACTCGGCGATCTTTCCGTTCCAGAAGTACGCCGTCAACATGCTGCAGTGCAATCTGACGTTCATCGCGCCCCCTGAAGGTTCGTTCTGGGCTTCGACCAGGGTAGTCCTGATCCAGTACGGCGTCATGCTGATCGTCGCGATCAGCGCGTTCATGAGCAACTTCCAGAAGAACCACGTAAAACGCATCGCCCTGCTGGTAACCGCTGTCGCCCTTCTGGTCGTGTTCTGCTTCATGTCATACATGCGCCAGTCGGCCGAATCGATCTTCGCCGTGTTCCCGCTGCTTGCGGTCGGGATTACGCCGATCATCGGGAAGTACGTGGACGGCAAGGGTAAAGCAGCTTCGATGCTCATGATCGGCTCGCTCCTGCTGATCGTGTGTCACCTGACGTTTGCCTTCGTGTTGCCGATGTTCAAGGGTAATAACGTCGGTGGCATGATCCTGGCGTTCGGGACCATCCTCGTGCTGGGGTCGTCGTTCTCGCTGGTGCCCGCTTCCCTGTGGCCCAGCGTCCCGAAGCTGGTTGACGGCAAGGTCATCGGTTCAGCCTATGCGCTGATTTTCTGGGTCCAGAACATCGGTCTGTGGCTCTTCCCGCTCCTGATCGGAAAGATCCTGACCGCCACCAACCCGGATGTCGCGACGGATCTGGCCGCGGGAAAAATCACCCCGCAGGTTGCCGCCATTTCTTACGACTACACCTACCCGTTGCTGATGCTGGCCCTGCTGGGTGTCGCCGCGCTGGTGCTGGGCTTCGTCCTGAAGGCCGCTGACAAGAAATTCGGCTACGGTCTGGAACTGCCGAATATGGCCGCGAAGAAAGAATGATTCCTTCCCGGGGCGCATAGCCCCTTCAAGCAAGTCAGCCATGATCGGACCTTCAGCGGATTCAATGCTACAATTCCCGCATGGCAGGACCTTTCAAGAAACTCCTCAGATGGCGCCTGGACAGGAAACCGTTTCCTGAAGAATGGCGCGGCTACCTGACGAAATATCTGTCTTGTTACCGGCACATGCCCGAAGAATGGCGCGGCCGGTATGAGCGGATGGTGCGGATCTTCATCGCGGAGCGGCACTGGATCCCGGCCGGCGGCATGGTGATTAACGACGAAGTAAAAGTCGTGATCGCGGGGTCGGCCGTGCGCCTGATCCTGCGCCTGGACCTTTCGTATTACGACCGGTTGACCGAAATCGTCGTCTATCCGTACGTTTACAGGCACAAAGACGAAAGAGGCATGGTGATACTGGGCGAAGCGCACCACTGGGGCACGGTCGTCCTTTCGTGGCCTGCGGTCCTGGAAGGCCTGGCAAATCCATGCGACGGTCACGACACGGCGATTCATGAATTCGCGCATGTGCTGGACCGCGAAGAAGGGACCTTCAACGGGATGCCCGTATTGCGTTCCAACGAAGATTACGGACCGTGGGCCGAAGTGCTTAACCGGCATTTCGAACGTCTGGTTCGCGGCTTCCCGCAGGAACTGGACGTGCTGCGGTATTATGGCGCCACGAACCCGGCCGAGTTCTTTTCCGTCGCAACCGAGGCATTTTTCGAAACCCCGGGCCTGATGCGCACCCGCCTGCCCGACCTGTACCAGGTCCTGAAACGCTTCTACGGCGGCGTCCCTTTCGATTATGGTCAGTGCCCCAGGCGCTTCTGATGTCCGACCTGTTTGATTCCCAGGTCTACTCCGCCAGTTCAAGCCGCAGGGCGATATCGTGGGAAAAGCCTGGGACGGGGAGGGCTGTGACGGTGTTGTCGACGGTGGCGTCGACAGGCGGGTAATTTGTGTAACCGAACGTGTGGAACCACCGGGCGGTCCAGTTGCCTGCGGGCAGGCCGGACAGGTCGATGGTCGAGCCCTCGATGAAGGCCGGGTCGGCGGCGTCGCCAAGGGTCCAGTACTTTTCCGACATGTTCTTGACCCAGACCAGCGCGGTCGTGTTCCCGACCAGCGCGAAGGTCTTCAGTTCCGGGTCGCCACCTTCATCAGCCAGGCTGGCCTGCACGGTAGTGGCCGCGAAATTTTCAGAAACCCAGTCGACGCCGTCGACGAAATCCGCAAGTGCCTTGAACTGGAAGTACTGGTCTTTCGGGTCGATCAGGTTGTCCCACCACCAGGTCATGCCCGAACCTGCCGACGGACCGAACACCGGGGCCCAGATCAGGTCGTGCAGGCCGATAAACGAAGGGTCGAAGGCCAGCGATTCGACGGGACCGGCCGAATGAACACCCAGCTCGGCGAAAAACACCGGTTTGCCGAATCGGGCGTAGGTTGCCGCAAGGTCGGGTAACTCGGTGGCGATATCGAATTTGTCGCCGTCCCCGCCGTAATTGTGGACCTGCGCGATGTCGATGTCGTCCAGGCTGAATATCGCCTCGTCCAGCCCCCAGAACGTGCCGAACGATGAAATGCTGGATGTCACCATGTGCCGGTGCGGGTCGATTTTTTTCAACCATCCGGCCATCGATTCATGCCATGCGCGCTGGATCGGCGCGAACTGCAGGCCATCTTCCGGGGTATCTGTCAGGTCGACTTCGTTGAAAAGCTCCCAGGCCATCAGCGCAGGTTCCGCGCCCCAGCGCGCGACGATATAGCGCAGGCGGTTCCTGGTCAGTTGAATTGCCCTTTCGCTGGTGAAGAAGTCCTGAGGTTTATCAAGGAAGCCACCTTTGTCGGTGTTGTACGGGTTGTCAGCCCATTCGGAATTCATGACGGTCGAAAACTGTCCGTGGCTGAACATGCACAGTTCGACCATCAGTCCCAGTTCGTCGGCCCGTTCGAACACTCGATCCAGAGCCCACGCCCGGTCCTGGCGCGCGCTGTAATCGCCCAGCCTTGAACCTTCCGGGTACGACCATTCGGGTGAAAATCCCCAGGTCGCCATCCAAAGCCGCATGAAGTTACCGCCGTTGTCGGCCAGCTTTTTCATCCAGCCCGGGTTGTCGCCCTTTCCCGTGTAATCGGTCACGTCGCTGTCCCACCAGCACATGTTTTCGCCAACCGGGAAATACGGCGTGCCGTCCTGGAACGCCAGATAGCGCCGGTTTTGGGCGCTGGGTCTGACATATAAGTGCCATGGCGATTCAGGCGGGCGGGAGCCTATTTCGATCGTCATCAGGTTGCTGGCGATCCTGCCGTCGGCGGTCGTGACAATGACCTTGACGTACCACTGTCCCTGGGTTGCCGGCTGGAACCTGAAGCGCCACTCAGGCGATCCGTCGGGGCTGCCGGGCGCGCCGCCGTTGTCCATGAAGCCCTGGTAATAAAACGCCGGCCCCGTGAAGCTGTATCCACTATGTCCGACCACTTCAACGTCCACCGCAACCTCGGCGGGGTCGTACGGGTTGTCAGGCTGTGCGTCGATCGTGAAGGCGATTTCGCACACCGCCCCGTATATGCAGTCCGTGGGCAGGGGGGCGAAATCAAAGAAATCGGGGTTAACGACCGGGGGCACATCTTCCATCCCGGCGTCCCCGTCCGCGGGAACATCGGCCACGTCCCGGTCCGTCCAGCCATCCGATACATCGGCACCGGCGTCCGCCCGGACGTCCGGCTCCGCCGAATCCATAATGTCAGGTCGGTCGATACCGTCGTACGCGTCAGCCGTTTCGTCACCGGCACCGCATCCCGCAAGACATGCGGCCGCAACGATGGAAAAGATCACTGTCCCGGGGTTTTTATGTCGCATGCAAGTTCCTGAATTGTGGAGAGCGGCTTTCGACTCCAGGCGGTCACGGTGCCATGTGGTCGCAGTGGCCGGGTTCGTCGTAACAGGCGCCGTTCACGCACCAGCCGCAGTCGCCGCATTCGCCATCGGCGGTGCAGGTCCGACGTTCGCAATGGGTACCGGTATCGTCGGTTGTGCACCGAAAGGTGTCCAGGCAATCGGCGTCCGTTTGGCAGGGTTTCGCGACGCAGCGGCCGGTGCCGTCGCAGGTGGGGCGATCCTGGCTGTCGCAAACGGTGCCGTCCTTGGTGTTGCAACGCGGGAGGCACAGTTTGCCCCAGTTGCAGTAACAGTCGTTGTAAAGAGGATAGTCGCAGGTCGTGCCGGGCCAGATGGCGCAATCCTCGACGTTCAGGCAGGTGTTTTCCGATTCCATGCAGATGCCGCAGTTTTTTTCACCTGGCGCGAAACAGTGCATTCCGTCGGAACATGAATTGTCGTTGTGGCAGGCGTTCGCGGCCACCGTCGCATCACACAGCGATGTCAGGGCGTCGGTCAGGTTCCCTTCGTCCGCGACAAGCACATCCACGGGACCGGAACCGTCATCCGTTTCATCGCCGAACAGGACGCATCCTGGCGCCGCCGCCAGCGCAACCGTGCAGAAACAAAGAAAGAGCCTCTTCATGATGGCTGCCCCGCCAGATTGACGTGTTATTGTAAGACACTTTTGATGGCGGTGCCCGATCATGAAGCGCGTTTTTCCGTTCCTGGTGATCGCCCTGCTGTTCGCGGGCTGCGGGCAGGACTGTATCGACATTCCCGACCCGGCCGCCACGGGGCCGTTTGCGGTTGTTTCGTCGCAGACCGACCTTGAAATAACGGTCGAAGAAGTCACGAAAACGGTTCCCGTCACAATTCTGATGCCCGATGTCACCGCCCCGGCTCCGCTGGTCATATTCACCCATGGCTTTTCGCAGGAACCGGCCGCTTACGTCGGCACCGGGGAATACATCGCATCCTGGGGCATGGTCGTCGTGATGCCGAAGATCCCGGGCAGCGCGTTCAGCCCGGTTCCGCACCGGATAATGGCCGAATACCTGCGGGGCGTGCTTGACTGGGCGGTTGGTGAGGGAAACGCGGCCAGCGGTCTTATCGCATGGAAGGTCGATCCGGAACATATCGGCCTGGCCGGACACTCAATGGGCGGCAAGCTGTCGTTCCTGCTGGCGGCATCCGACGACCGCGTCGATGCCGTCTTTGGGGTTGATCCTGTCGACGCCGGGCCGCCAATCGATGATTATGACCCGGCGGACTGGCCGTCCGTGACGCCGGAATTGATGCCGCAGATCAACATCCCGATCGTCGCGCTGGGTCAGACTCTTGACGGTGATCTGGCCGACGCTCTTTCGTGCGCCCCCGCCGGCAACCGGTTTTCCGATTACTACGAAGCCGCGGCAGGGCCCGCGGTCATGATCGAAATAGTGGGCGCCGACCATGTGTCGTTCCTGGATGCATGTGACGAATTCTGCAGCCTTTTCTGCCGCCCGGGCACCGACGATCCTGCCGTGACACTGGCCCTGACGCGCAAGTATCTGGCCGCGTTCTTCCGCGATCACCTTGCGGGCGAAGACTGTCTGCGGGACTGGCTGACCGGCGATGCGATGACCGCGGACGTCGACACCGGACTGGTTCGCACCGAATGGAAAAACGGTTACTGACGGATACAAAATTAACGAAAACTGCGGGAAGTCTTGACATTCGGGTATGGCGACCATACACTTGCCCTGAACCGTTCCCATGGGGTGGGCCGAAAACCCTTCCCGCTTTTTCTCCAGGAAATCGGTTTTCACGATTCAAACCCCCTGTGAATCTGATGTTTCACGGTGATTTGGGTCGATTTTCGCCACTTACCTTGTCGTTTCGGGACCATGCGGTCGCAGGGTTCCAGGAAGCGATGCCGAAATCGGCGCGCGGCATCGCCCTTCAATAAGAATCAGCGCCATTCAAATTGTGCGGAGGAAATAAGTGAACCTCAACGAACTCAAGCTGATGAAGATTACGGATCTCTTGGAAATGGCCAAGGAATTCAACGTCGAAAACGCACGCGGCCTGCGCAAGCAGGAGCTGATTTTCGCGATTCTCCAGGCCCAGACCGAGCAGAACGGCTTCATCTACGGGGAAGGCGTGCTCCAGGTCCTTCCGGAAGGCTTCGGCTTCCTGCGGGCCCCGGATACCAGCTACCTCCCCGGGTCTGACGACATCTACGTCTCCCCGTCGCAGATTCGTCGTTTCAACCTGCGTACCGGCGACACCGTTTCCGGTCAGATTCGCCCCCCCAAGGACGGCGAACGTTACTTCGCCCTGCTCAAGGTCGAGACGATCAATTACGAAGATCCCGACGTTGCCAAGACGAAGACCCTGTTCGACAACCTGACCCCGCTGTACCCGGACCAGAAGTTCAAGCTGGAATTTGACCCGAAGAATTTCACGACCCGCGTCATCGATCTGCTGTGCCCGCTCGGAAAGGGCCAGCGTACGCTGGTTGTTGCGGCTCCCAGGACCGGTAAGACCGTCGTCCTGCAGGACCTTGCCCACGCGATCGCCACGAATCACAAGGAAGTCTACCTGATCGTCCTTCTGATCGACGAACGCCCCGAAGAAGTCACGGACATGGAAAGGTCGGTTCACGGCGAAGTCATCTCTTCGACGTTCGATGAACCCGCTGCCCGTCACGTCCAGGTCGCTGAAATGGTCATCGAAAAGGCCAAGCGCCTGGTCGAACACAAGCGCGACGTCGTCATCCTGATCGACTCGATCACCCGCCTGGCCCGCGCGTACAACACCGTTGTCCCGCCGTCCGGCAAGATCCTGTCCGGTGGTGTGGATTCCAACGCGCTGCACAAGCCGAAGCGTTTCTTCGGCGCGGCCCGTAATATCGAAGACGGCGGCTCGCTGACGATCATCGGCACCGCTCTGATCGACACCGGCTCGCGAATGGACGAAGTCATCTTCGAAGAATTCAAGGGCACCGGTAACTGCGAACTGCACCTGGATCGCAAGCTGATGGAAAAGCGCATTTTCCCGACGCTGGACATCAACAAGTCCGGCACCCGTAAGGAAGAACTGCTGCTGGACCCGATGACGCTGAACCGCGTGTGGATCCTGCGTCAGCTCCTGCATCCGCTCAACGTTCTGGACGCCATGGAATTCCTTCTGGACAAGCTGTCCCGCTACGATACGAACCAGCAGTTCCTCAATTCCATGAATCAGTAGGGGCGAATTACATTCGCCCACCTGTGGGGGCGGATCAAAATCTGCCCGCCCCACGTTGCCCAATCCCCGATTCCGTGATACCTGTTTGCGTCGGCCGCGGCGTCTTGCGGCGGCCTGTTCAGCACGGAGTCGTACATGGAAATCAGGGCGTCAAAGCGAATCCAGTCGTTGTCGGGTTACCCGTTCGCCGAAATCGATCGCATGGTTGGCGAGTTGAAGGCCGGCGGGTGCGACCCGATTGACTTCGGTGTGGGCGACCCCACTGAACCAACCCCGGAAATGGTGCGAAAAGCGGTGCAGTCCGGGGTAGATGGCCGCGCATCGGCCGGTTACCCGAGCTACATCGGGGACAGGTCATTCAGGGTGGCGGTCGCGGACTGGATGGGGCGGCGTTTCGGGGTCGAACTGAACCCGGACACCGAGGTCTGCGCGACAGTCGGTTCCAAGGAAGCGGTGTTCAATTTCCCGAACGCCGTCATCGATCCCGGCGACGTGGTCATCTGCCCGAGCCCCGGCTATCCGCCGTATAACCGCGGGACCCTGTTCGCGGGCGGCGTGCCCTGGTATTACCCGGTGACGATTGAAAACGGTTTCCTGCCCGACCTTGATGCAATCCCGGCCGATGTGCTGGCGCGGGCACGAATCATCTGGGTGAACTACCCGAATTCGCCCAGCGGCACCGTCGCGCCCGACGATTTCTGGCCGCGACTGATTGAATTCGCGCATAGCCACGACCTGATTATTGGTTCGGACGAAGCGTACACGGAAGTCTGGTTCCGCCAGCGTCCGCGGTCGATCCTGGAATTCGGTCGCGACGGCATCATGGTCTTCCAGTCGCTTTCGAAGCGCTCGAACATGACGTGTCACAGGGTAGGGTGGGTCTGCGGCGACGAACGCCTGGTGGCCCTGTTCAAGAAGCTGAAGACGAACATCGATTCAGGCACGGCGACCTTCATCCAGGACGGCGCCGTGGCAGCCCTTTCGGATGAAATCCATGTCGATGCCATGCGCGAAATGTACCGCGCGAAGCGTGACGTCCTCATTCCGGCGCTTGAGGCGATCGGCTGCGTCGTGCCACCCGCGGATGCCACGCTTTACCTGTGGCCGCGGGTACCGGAAGGAATGACGGGGCTGGATTTCGCAAGGCGCCTGCTGGCACCGGAAGTCGCTGTCGTATGCACCCCCGGCCCCGCGCTTGGTGAACCGCTGGCAGACGGCACGAACCCGGGCATGCATCACGTCCGGTTCGCGCTGGTGCCTTCCGTTGAAGACTGCCGGCGGGCCGCGTCAAGGATACTGTCCGTGTTCAATCGCTGAATCATCTGGATAAACTTCGTTGTGCATGGCGGGGCTGGCCGTTACGTTAACGTTCGCCAGCGTCTGTGCCGGGTTGCGGGTTTCTGACGGCCAGAAGGGCGTTGACCGCGGCCCTGGCCCGGTTGGCTTCCTTTGAACTGCTGCGCATGAAGTAGTTGTAAGCGATGACCGCCGGGATCGCGACGAACAGGCCAACGGCGGTCGCGATGAGGGCTTCGGAAATGCCGGCCATGACGACGTCGGCGCCACCCTGCATGTCCCCCGAAAGGTCGTGGAACGCCCTGATTATGCCCAGGACGGTTCCGAACAGCCCGATGAACGGGGCGTTGTTACCGAGTGTCCCCAGGAACGCAAGCCGGCGATCAAGGCGCTGCTGTTCAAGCAGCATCGCGGAATCAACCAGTTTATCCGCGGCGGCGGCCCCGATGTCGGCACCCTCCAGGGCGGATCGCAGGACCTCTGCTTCGGCGCCCGGCCAGGAATCGACGACCTGTCTGACTTCGTCCCATTTTCCGGCATGCATGAGTGGTTCCACGCGGCGGGTGAGCTTTTCCCACGACTTGCGGTTCGACGCGAAGAATATGGCCCTTTCGACAATCAGCGTAATCGACACGACGGACAGGAAGAGCAGTGTGTACAGGACCCATTCGCTTCCAACAAGCGTGACTTCAAGCAGCTTCTGCGTGAGCATCGAGTTCTCCGCTTTTCAGGTTAAATCGCCGCCGCCGTCCGGCGCGGGCAGATTATGCATCCATGTGGTCCGGGAAGTCGACCTGTCGAAGCCGCGTCACGGGGCCACGAATTCGTAGTAACCGTTGCTGATTTCAAGCTCGTAGCCTGAGCATGTGATCGGCGCGCCGTCCCTGCGGTGAATCTTGACGACGATTGTCTGCGAGTTATTGGTGCACACGTTCATGGCAGGGTCGTGTTCCCCGCAGAGTCCGCAGTAAAGCTGCCACTGGTTTCCGTGGACCGCTTTGCATTCCGCCAGCTCGGCCGAGTCCTCGGGCCATGTGGCGCACACATGGGTGTCGCAGGGACATTCGCCCAGTTCACCGTCGTCGAAGTTCGTCGCGAAGTCCCATTTTGCAAGGTCCTGGCAAAGAGGTTCCAACGCCTCGCCCCCGCCGGCCGAGTGCTGACGGAACATGTCCATGACGAATTCCGAGCCCGGGTTGGATGTGAACTGCACGGTGAGGTTGAAGTTATCGCAAGTGTCCGGGTCGGATTCCCACATCGTGTCGAAGGCTGTGACAAGAAGCCAGTCTTCGTATGGAGCCATCGCCAGGTTTCCCGAAACCACTTCGACCATGCCCGTGTCGGCTACCGGCGGGGCCTGGAAGGGATTGGTCTGGCTGGCGGTTGAGCTCAGTTCCAGGAGGTCGCCCTGGCATTCACAGCCGTTGGTGACGACACCGTCGAGGTTGTACCAGCCGGGCACGCCCAGGTCGTGGTTCGCACCCGCGCAGTTCAACCGGCAAGTCAATTCGCAGACAATCGCGCCGTTCTGGATGTCGCCGGGGTCATGCGGACAGAGCGTGAGAAGCGGCGCATCATCACGCATGCCCGAGCAGTCGTCGTCAACGTCGTTGCAGGTTTCGGTCCTGTCCGGGTTCACCGTGGCGTCGAAATCGTCGCAGTCGTCCGCCCTCATGATCTTGAATTCGGTAGTTGGTGCGCACAGGCAACGCGTTACCATCGGATCGCCCCATGTGTCCCCGTCGGTATCAAGGTGGTATATCAGGCACCCGGGCGAGTCCTGCGGGTCGGTACGTCCGTCGCAGTTGTCGTCGATTTCGTTACACACTTCGTCGACAGACGGATTGACTTCGCCGCTGGCATCATTGCAGTCACCCGCCGTAACGCTTGTGTACTTTCCGACCTGACTGCAGAGGCACCTGGAATCTGAATCCACGCCCCACGTATCGGAGTCGTTGTCCCGGAAGAACAACTGGCAACCCACCGTGTTGTCGGGATCCGTCAAACCGTCGCAGTCGTTGTCGAGTCCGTCGCACCCCTCGACACGGCCTGTGTATACCTGCGGTTCTGTGTCATCGCAGTCACCGCCGACAGTGGCGCGGTAGACTTCGTTCGATTCGCAGAGGCATTTGAATTGGCTGGAGACGCCAACGCCGTCGAGGTCGGCGTCCACGTAATAGTTCACGCAGCCCGACGCGCCTTCCGGATCGGTCGTTCCGTCGCATCCGTCGTCGACGCCATTGCAGATTTCGATTGCGCCGAGACTGAGGTCGGTCCATGCGAACTGGTCGCTTGACGGGTCACATGCCTCGCAGGGCACCCCGGGCTTTTCGTCCCCGGCCGTGTAGCAGATGCCATCGATCATGCAGGCGTTCGATGCAAGCGGGTGAGCGCCGCAGCCGCCGGAGCCGTCGCAACTGTCGATCGTGCATTCGATACCGTCGTCGCACGAGTACGTCGAGCCACCCCCGCACGCTCCGGCCGAACAGATGGTGTTGACCGTGCACGGATCGAAGTCGTTGCAGGCGAAGCCGTCTGCCGGCGACCAGCGTGACGTCGAAGTTCCGGAAATACACTTTTCACAGATGTTGTCCGGGTTGAACTGGCTATTCGCATAGCAGGTGAAATTGATCATGCAGTTGCCTGGAATCAGGGTCGAGTCGCACCCGCCGAAACCATCGCATGTGTCGTCCGTGCAGATCTTGCCATCGTCGCACGCATAGGTTGTGCCCACGCATTCACTGTTGGTGCATGTGTCGGTCTTTGTGCAGGCAATTCCGTCATCGCAGGGCAGTCCGTTGTTCGCCGACCAGGAATCGTTGCTGGTCGATGAAAGGCATGCGCTGCAGATGTTGCCGGGCTCCAGTGTCTGGTCACGGTAACAGACGCCGTCAATCTTGCACCAGCCGCCAGTCAGTTCGTTTCGACAAGTGCCGTCGCCATTGCAGAAGTCGTCGGTGCAGACCAGTCCGTCATCGCAATCGTAGGGAGAACCGGCACATGCGCTGTCGCCGCAGACATCATCCGATGTGCAGTCGTTCATGTCGTCGCAGGGCGCTCCGTCGAACGAAGTCCACCCATACTGGTCCGAACCGGATACGCAGTGTTCGCAGATATTGCCCAGGCTTATTTCGCCTTCTTCGTAGCAGCCGCCGTCAATCAGGCACATCCCGGCAACGACGCCGTAGGCGCAACCGCCATTGCCGTCGCAGATGTCGGAGGTGCAGAAGACACCGTCGCTGCAGTCGTACGCCTGTCCGAGGCACATCCCGGCGATGCAGATGTCGCCACGTGAGCACGAGTCAAGGTCATCGCAGGAATTCATGTGGGTGTAGGACCAGTCGTACGGATTCATCGACGGGTCACAGATTGAACAGGGATCGCCCATCGGGCTGGTGCCCGACGTGACGCACTGGTTGTCAATCACGCACCAGCCTTCGACTGGAATGGTGCCGCACAGTCCGTACTGACAGAAGTCGCTGGTGCATTCCAGCCCGTCATCGCAGGATTTTGGCGTGCCGGTGCAAATGGCGCCATCGCAGGTGTCATCAACCGTGCAGCCGTCGCTGTCGTCACACCCGTAACCGTCCGTTTCGGTCCAGCCACGGTTGTTTTCCAGCGGCATGCAACGCACGCATTCGTTCAGGCCATCCTGCTGGCCGTACAGGTAGCACCCGCCGTTGATGGTGCAGTAGTTTTCATGAACGGTGTTGGTGCAGTCACCTGTGGTGGCCTCGCAGAAGTCGTCGGTGCAGTCCATCGCGTCGTCGCACTTCGGAAGACCGGCGCAGACACCGGACGAGCAGATGTCGCCGGCGGTGCAGAGCGAGCCGTCATCACACGTTTCGCCTTCGCGGTATCCCGACCAGAACTGCGAACTGATGTTCGGCTGGCAGGCGGCGCAGGCGTTACCCGGCTGGACTGTGTCGGCGGGAATGCATGCCCCGTCAATATAACAGTACCCCGGGATCGCCATGAAAAGGCATGTGCCGTCGCCCTTGCATGAATCCGTCGTGCAGTCGATCGAATCGCTGCAGCTGTATGCAATACCCGTGCAGACGTTGGATGAGCATTTGTCGGTGTGGGTGCACGCGACTCCGTCATCGCACGGTTCGCCGTTTTCACGGGGCATGAACTGGGTCTGTGACAGGAGCGTGTTGCACACCTTGCAGGGGAAGTCGGGGTCCTGCTGGTTGTTTTCGTAGCATTCGTCTTCAATCAGGCACCAGCCGGGGGTGACGGAGTAGTCGCATCCTCCGAAACCGTTGCATGTGTCGGTGGTACATGGCTTTCCGTCGTCGCACGGATGCGGGGTGCCGGCGCATGTGCCGTTGGTGCAGGTGTCGTCGTATGTACAGTAATCGAAGTCATCGCAGAAACCGCCGGTGACCGGGCTGTATCCTTCCTGGTCGCGGGCGGGGTCGCAGACCATGCACATGTTGCCGGGCATGACCGACGTCGGCATCACGCAGGTGTTGTTGATCCTGCACCAGTTGTTGATGACGTCGTACACGCACCCGCCCAGGCCGTCACAGGATTCCGAGGTGCAACTGAGATTGTCGTTGCAGCTGTAGGCTTCGCCGTTGCAGAAACCGCTGGTGCATTTGTCGTTCTTCGTGCAGCCGACTTCGTCGTCACATTCCGTGTTGTTCGGCGCGACCGGATTGGAACACAGACCGGTTCCGATGTTGCAGAAACCCGGTACGTGGCAGTCGTCAAGAGCCGTGCACACGACGGGGTTGCCGCCGATGCAGGTGCCGTCCAGGCACTGATCCGTCTGTGTGCAGGGGTTCCTGTCGTTACAGCTTTCGCCGTCGTCCTTCAGCACTTCGCTGCAGGTGCCGTTTGTTTCGTCGCAGACACCGACCCGGTGGCAGTCGTTGATGGCAACGCATGTGACCGGCGTTCCCTTGCAGGCGCCGGAAGTACACCTGTCGTTTTTCGTGCACAGGTCGCTGTCATTGCAGAGGGCGTTTTCCGGCAGCACGCCCAGCGTGCATGTACCGGTGGCCGGGTCGCACGTCCCGGGATCCTTGCAGGCGTCGACCACGGAGCAGGTGATCGGGTTGCGGCCCACGCAGACGCCGTTGCTGCATTCGTCTGTCTGGGTGCAGAGGTCGCCGTCGTTGCAGGAAGAGCCGGGATCCGAGTTCGGGTGGATGCAGGCGCCTTCGGAGCAGATGTCGTTCGTGCACTGCTTTCCGTCACTTGTGCACGGGGTCCCGAAATCCGAGAAGTCCGGGACGCATCCGCCGAGGCCATCGCAGTTGTTGGCGTCCATGCAAGTCAGGATCGGACAACTGTAACTGGTGCCCTTGCACTGGCCGTACTGGCAGCGGTCGTTTCGCGTGCAGGCGTTGGTGTCGTCACAAGTTGCCGTGTTGAACCTGGTCTTGCAGCCCACGCCTTCCTGGCAGTAATCGTCGGTGCAGGGGTCGCCGTCATCGCACACGGCGTCGGCGCCGGTGCAGACGCCAGCCTGGCAGGAGTCGTTTTCGGTGCAGATGAGGCCGTCGTTGCATATGTCGCCGGTCAGCGGGTCATGGGTGCAGCCAAGTTCGTTGCAGCCGTCGGCCGTGCAGGGATTGCTGTCGTCGCAGTCGAACGTGCCGGTGCAGACACCCGATACGCAGACGTCGTTTTTGGTGCACTGGTCCGCGTCGGTGCACTTCGGGCCGGATAGTTTCGTGACGATACAACCGCTGTTGATGTCGCAGTTTTCCGACGTGCAGGGATTGTTGTCGTTACAGCTGATTTCGGTGCCGCGGCAGACGCCGGTACCGCAGGAGTCGTTATCGGTGCATTCGTTGGAGTCGTTGCACGGGCCATAATAGGGCCTGGTGTAGCAGTAGTTGGCTTCACTGCAGAGATCCTGTGTGCATTCCTGTCCGTCGTCGCAGTTCACCGTCACGCCGACGCATTGGCCGCCAACGCATTTGTCGCCGGTCGTGCATATCGAGTTATCCGAGCATTCGGTGTCGTCGTCGAGGTTGATGGCTTCGCAGATGTTGTCTTCGTTGCAGTAAGGCGTCTGGCAGACGGTTACGGAAACCTTGCCGGCGCAGTCGTCGTCGGTCAGGCATTCATAAATCACGCTGTCGGCGTCTTCACCGGAGTCCGGCACGTCTTCCCCGTTGTCGGGAACGATCCCGTCGGCGGCGTCAATGGTGTCGGCCGGCTGCACGTCCGGATCGTCGATGTCCGTGGTGTCCAGTGCCTGCGTGTCGGATGCGTCGGATGTGTCACGCGTCACGGCGTCGGTTCCGTTGTCCGCCGTGGTGTCGTGGACGTCAGCCGGATGAATCGCGTCGGCCGCGTCCGGGGACAGCACGTCGCCGGCAATGTCGCCGGCCGCGTCGAGCACGTCGGGATTGCCACCCCCGCTGCAACCCGTGGCCAGGGCGAAGAACACTGCCATGAAGAAAATCGACTTGAGGACTGCGCGTATCATCGGTCACCTCGGAACCGCCCGGATTCAGGCGGATTTTCTGTTGCACCCCCGCGCCGTTCTTTGTAGACAAAGAAACGACGGCCATATAATACATTATTGCGCGCCTGCCCGCGCACAATTCACGTCCGGTTACTCACACCAGGAGGTTGCGATGGAATTCACCCGCGAAGACACGCATGAATCATCACCGTTCGGACGCTATCTTGACGGTGTTATCGATGGACTTGGGGACCCGAGGGTTTCCAGTGTCATGTCCGGTCCGATGGCCGGGGATCTCGAAGCGTTTGTAAGGGAATCGTTTTTCGTGTCGTTTGATGCCGCCGTCGCCCGACTTGAAGAACCTTTCGATGGATTTCCGGCCGACGTTCATTCCACCGGGGACTCCATCGACGCCGCGATTGAGTTTGTCGAATCGGAGGCGCCGCAGCACAAGCAGACCGTTGCTTACGCGATCCTGCTGGCGATCGGTGATTTCGTCGTGGCCCGCCGCCCGGATGTGATTGACCTGATGAAAGCCGCCGGTGAGGGCCCGCTCGACGACCGCCCCGGCCGAATGGCCGCCGCTGCCCGCCTGCTTGACGATGTCCGGGGCCAGTTGCCGTCGATCGAGGCCGCGAAATCGGTTGAGGACGCCGAGGCATTGATCGAGGACATGCGGACCAGGCTTGAATCGCTCCGGGAGGAGCTGGGTGCCCAGGTGCTCGACGACGCGATTGTCTGGGGGGCGAGACCCGAGGCAGAGGAACCGCCGCGGCCGGGAGTGCCGCCACTTTCCCAGGGTGGGCGAAGGGCCGACGTTGACGACCTGCTGGTCGATTCATGGCTTGTCGAGATGGATATGCACCTGGCGCTTGCGGCGAAGGTCGGGGGGCCGGTTACGGGTACGAAGGTGGCGGGTGAGGAGCAGCGGGAATTCGTGCTGGACGCCCTGGTTGCCGTCCAGGAGGCGTTCGCACTTCGATCGTCGCCTGAAATATTGTTGAAATTCGGTGGTTTGCGGCTGGCGAAGGGCGATGTCGGGGAAGCCAGGATGGCCGCCGAAAAGGTCATGGAGATGGTTGACGACGAAGGATCCCCCCTGCATGCCGGGGCACAGGAACTTTTCGATGCGGTTACCGAGGCTTCGCCGCTTACGCGCAGGGATCGTCGCTGTTTCATCGCGACCGCCGCCATGGGCGACGGGGACGCGGTAGAGGTCGAGACGCTGAGGGCGTTCAGGGACAGGGTTCTCATGAACTCGCCCGGCGGGCGCTCGGTGGTGGAATTTTACTACCGGGTTTCGCCCCCGGTGGCCGATACAATCGCGGCGCGCCCGGCCCTCAAGGCGCTGGTCAGGCTCGGGCTGATCCGGCCCGCGGCCGCGCTTGCCTGGTTGTTTGTGCGTGAATGACTGTCTCCGGAAGGTCGGGGAAGGGGGATTCGATGTCACTGTCCGAACAGATCCGGAAGATCGTCGGGATGGACGACGCGCTGGAACCTGGTGCCGGAAGGGCCAGGGTACTGGCTGTCGCCGCAAGGAAGGGCGGCGTCGGCAAGACCACCACCGCTACAACGCTGGCCGTTGCTCTGGCACGCTTCCACGGCCTTGAGGTTCTCCTGGTCGACATGGACGGCCAGGGGCATGTCGGCGAGACTCTGTCGGCAATCATTCCGGACTCCGGCGGCGCGGCGCTTTCCGACATCCTTCTCGGCAGCGGGCGTGATTCAAGGTTCTTCCGCGACCTGGCCGACATTGTCGTCGCGACGCGGGAAGAACGGCTTTCCGTGACGCCGTCCGACAAGGGCCTTGCCGCCGCGGAAGGGATATTGTCCGGGCGGATCGGGCGCGAATTCCTGCTGAGGAACGCGTTGAAGACTGTTTCCGGGCGGTTCGACGTGATCGTGCTCGACTGTCCGCCGAACGTCGGCAACCTCACGCTGAACGCGCTGACTGCATCATCCCATGTGCTGATTCCCTGTGACATGAGCGTGCTTTCGCTGGCAGCCGTCAACGATATCGCGGGTGTCATCGACACCGTCAACGAGCAGTTGCGGCATGATCTGAAGATCATCGGGGTCCTGCCGACAAGGGTGGATCGCCGCAACGGCCGCCTGACCGAGGAAATCCTGAAGCAGCTCGATCACTCGTGGGGTACGAGGGTCTGTCGTTCCCTCATCCCGGGCAACAGTTCCCTGGCCCGGGCGCAGATGGCGGGACTGCCGATATTCGATTTCGAGCCTCGTTCGTCAGGCGCGGTCGCCTACAGGAACCTGGCGGCTGAAGTCGTTTCGGCGATGGGGATCGAGGGCGGGAAAATGGCCAGGTGAATCCTGAACGGGTCAGACGCATTCTTCCAGGAAATCAAGTCCTTCCATAGCCGGCACCTTCGCGGCGAGCGCACCCTCCAGGACCGCCACCACTTCGTGTGCGCAGGAGGGGCGGCAGTCCGGGGACTTGGCAAGCAGCGAAGCCAGCAGTTCCGCGACGGACTTACCCGCGGGGGTTGCCAGGATGGATTCCGGAAGCAGCGGCGCCGGTTCAAGGATGTGGGCCAGCATGACCTCGCTGGCGCCGGCCGCGTCGAAACACGGACGACCCGTCAGCATTTCGTAAAGCACGACGCCAAGAGAGTACAGGTCGCTGCGCTGGTCCATGGAGTTGCCCGAAACCTGTTCCGGGCTCATGTATGCCGGGGTGCCGTCGACCGTCGTACCTGTGGCCGGGGCATTGATGGGTCGCGCTACCCCCAGGTCCATCAGTCTGACTGTGTCCGCGTTCAGCCCTCGCGGGGAGATCGGCCCGCACAGGAAGATGTTTTCGGGCTTGACGTCCCCGTGGACGTGGCCTGCCGCATGTACACCGGACAGTGCGAGGGCGACACCGACGCCCACATGGCAGGCGTCCTCCGTGGCGAGGCGGCCGCGCGTCGACAGCCTGGCCGCAAGCGTTTCGCCCTCAAGCAGGTCCATTACCAGGAAGACATAGCCACCTTCGGACACGCCGCCCTGGTGGATTTTGACCATGTTTGTCTGTGAGATGCGCCTGGAAAGAGCGACTTCCTTCATGATCGAATCGCGCCAGGTTTCCTGCACCGCCATTTCCGGATGCATCACCTTGACCGCGACCCGCTGCTTCGTGCCCCTGTCCGTGGCGCTGAATATCGTGGACCCGCCGCCACCGCCGATCTGGCCGGTGAGGAGGTAGCGAAAGCCCACGGTTTCGCCGACCAGCGGGACGCGCGTCGCGAACCGGATAAGCAGGCCTCCGTCCCTCGGACATGAGGCCGGATCATCGGCCGCGAAGACGTACCGGCATTTTCGGCAGTAGAAGTAGATACAGGACCTCCCGTGCGGGTGGTTTCTGAAAGGATTTTAAGGGTGTTGGCGTGTGTCGACCAAGAAGACGACCTGTTACTTCTGTAACTTCATCGGCCGACCGCACATCGAGCATGGCACCCGACCGGTGGCCGTCTGCCTGGTCCGCGGGATCCTGACGCCGCACCGGTCGCACACAAGGAACACTTTCACGAACGATGAATCCCTTTCGCTTCCGGACCTTCCGGCCTTCAGGTCAGGTCTTCCCGCATCGCGTCCGCGGTCGTCCCTTCGTGCCTGTTCAGGGGCGCGGGCCGTTTCGCCCGGGGCTGTCGACGCGCCCGGGTCGTCCGGCATGATCGTCGGCACAGTGTCATCATCCTCCGGGATCATGGCTGAATCGATCACCTCGCTCGAGGTGTACTCGCCTTCAATGGCCGTCGGCTTTTCCGGGGCCGGTTCGGTGACTCCCAGCGCGGCCCTGACCGCCCAGCGGATGCTTCGCGACGCGAAAAGGACGTCAGGCATCCTGAAGGTTTTTCCATCGCCGGAACGCGCCGGAGTCGTGAACTGCGAAAGCAACCCGATCGATTCGTCGAACTGATCCAGTCCGCCGAGGTCCCGGACGTGGTCGTGCACCTTCCTGATGTCCCACATGATTCCGGCCGGCCGGTCGGCGGCTTCGCACAAGGCTCGCAGATACTTTTCGGCGGCCTGTGACGCGGCATAGCGAGCCGCTGGCGCGCTGCGTCCACCAAGACGGACGGCATCCGCGAGATCGTCGTCGGCTTCTTCAAAAATTTCGGTAACTTCAGGGCTGTTGATGTCCTTCATCGGTCTCCCTCTGACGGTCTTGAGCCGTCCCGTTTCAACGCGGCGACTTCTTCCGCGACCTCCTGGTTCCTGTGTCCAACCCTGACCCTGAATCCGTGCCGGTCAAGGATCGCCGCCACCGTTTCCGCCGCCGCGACCGATCGGTGCCTTCCGCCCGTGCATCCGAACGCCACGGTCACAATCGGCCTCGATTCGACTTCGTGAAGCGGCAGGCTAAGCTCGAGCAGTGCTGTAACCCTGTCGATGAACGGCTGCCAGTTTGCCGTGCCGCGAAGGTAGTCCAGCACTTCAGCGTGCGCCCCGGTCAAGGGCCTCAGTCCGTCCACGAAATGCGGATTTTCGAGGCAGCGGCAGTCAAAGACATACGAAACGTCCCGCGGCACGCCGTCCCGGAAGCCGAATGAAATGACTTCCACCGCCATCCTGCTGGACGCGGATTTGTCGTATGCGCGCTGGATCATCGTGGTCAGGTCATGGATGTTGATGTCGGTGGTGTCGATGACCCAGTCAGCCATCAGGCGGATGTTCGACAGGATCGCGCTTTCCCTTTCGACGCCCTCGCGGACGGTTCCGGCAACCGATTCAAGCGGATGGCGGCGCCGGGTTTCCGAATAGCGCCTGACGATGGCGTCTTCCGATGCTTCCAGGTAGATGATTTCCAACCGGTGCCCCATGTCCCGGACCTTGGCGACTTCGGTCGCGAACAGATCGAGCATGGACCTTTCACGCACGTCGATGCCGATGCAGATCCTGGATACCTCCGCGCGCGTTTCCGCCAGGTACAGAATCTTGTCCAGGAGGGGCAGCGGCAGGTTATCCACGCAGAAGAAGCCGAGATCCTCCATCGCCTTGATGACGGTGGTCTTTCCAGAGCCCGAAAGCCCGGTGACGATGACTATGTTGCCGGAACTCAAGTTGCGCAGACCTCCCGATCAGCGGTGCCTCTTGTCCACAAGGATCTCCCGGTGCCTGGCGCACTGGCGTTCGACCTTTTCGATGACGGTGTCCAGGACCGGGTATATGTCGGTGGCCTTTTCGGAGGCCTTGAACGTTTCGCCCTTGTACTGGACCATCAGATCGAATATCGCCCAGGCCTTTTCCATTTCAAGCGTCACCTTGACGTCCGCGTCTTCGGGAAGGTACTGCCCGAGGTGCTTTTCAATCTTCGAATCGATCAGTTCGCGAAGGGCGTCGGAAGCGTTGAACTGGCGAAGGGTGTAAGTAACCTTCATTTTCGACTCCTGTTCGCGGAGCGGTAACGACCCGACCCCGCACGAGAATATCAGACCCTGGCGGACACCGCCCGCCCGGATTCCTATGTTAACCGCTTGCGTCGCGACGACGGCGATATCCCGAGGGCTTCGCGGTATTTCGCGACGGTGCGGCGCGCGATTATCACGCCGTCACGCTCCAGTATTTTCACTATTTCCTGATCAGACAAGGGGCTGGTGGCACTTTCCCCGTCCACAAGCGTCTTTATCTTGGTCTTGACCGACATCGAGGAATGGTCTTCCACGCCCCAGGTTGCGGAAATCCTGCTGTTGAAGAAGTACTTGAGTTCGAAAATCCCGCGTGGCGTGTGGACGTACTTGTTCGATGTCACGCGGCTGATTGTCGATTCGTGCATTCCGACGTCTTCAGCCACTTCGCGCAGGACCAGCGGCTTCAGGTGTTCCACTCCGTAATCAAGGAATTCACGCTGGAACTTCATGATGCTTTCGGTGACGCGCCGTATCGTCGACTGGCGCTGATTTATCGACTTGATCAGGAACGTGGCCGAGCGTAGCTTGTCCTTTACGAACTCTCGCGCCTCGCCGTGGGTCGTCTTCGACAGGGTCTTTTCGTAGAACTGGCTGATCTTCAGGCGCGGCAGGCCGTCGTCGTTGACGATGACCATGTAGTCGTCGCCGACCTTGATCACATGAACGTCGGGCTGGATGTATATGACATCCTCGCTTGAATACTGTCGCCCGGGCCGGGGTTCAAGCGTCTGGAGCGCATCGATCAGGATTTTGACCTCGTCCAGCGGAATCTTGAGCCCGCGCGCGATGGCCGGGAAGTTCCGCCGTTCCAGATCCGGAAGGTGGTGCGTTACCAGCCGACGTAGTTTTTCGTCATCCGGGAAATTCACTTCGCACTGCGCAAGCAGGCATTCCTGAAGAGTTCTTGATGCGATGCCGACCGGATCGAAATTCCTTATGCGGACAAGTACTTCCGCGACATGCTCGACCGTTGCCCCGGTTGTCTCGGCGATTTCCTCATCGGTAACGTCGACCAGGTAACCGTCGTCGTTGATGTTTCCAATGATGTACGCGCCGACATCCCGAGACCTGTCGGGAAGGTCGGAAAGCTGGAGCTGCCATGTCAGGTGATCGGCCAGCGTGGTCCTGTTGCCGACGGTGGACTCGACGGTCGGGTATTCTTCGTTTGTGACGCGGATCTGCGGCCCGTTCGAAAACGTGGAGTAGCCTTCGACGAATTTTGCCCAGTCGATGCTGTCTTCACGGGTCATCGAATCGGTTTCGCCCGCGGCCAGGACGTCGTCCGGGTCCTTCGGCGGCGGCTCCGCGCTTTCCGGCCTGGCTTCGCCGACTTCGCCGCCTTCCCTCGCGAGATCGTCAAGGGAAACGGCACCGACCGGATCGCCGGTTTCTTCAAGGGCGGGATTGGCGTCGAGCTGCTGGCGGATTTCGTCGACCAGTTCAAGCCGGGATAACTGCAGGAGCCTTATGGCGACCTGAAGCTGCGGGGTCGGGATCAGCCTCTGCTGAAGTTTTGTTCCCAGCTCCTGCCGGATGTCCATGCCTGGTCACCAAACCATTATCGGGCGAATTGATACCCGCGAATCGGCCGGATGTTGCAAACCATGTGCCATATCCCGGCCATCAGGACCATTATCGCGCCATTTCCCTGTAAAAAGCTAACAGGGAGCGCCCGGGTTGTAAAGGTTTCGGCGGGAGGCTACAATCCGGACAACCGCGACCGGCGCGGACTTTCTTGAAGACGGGGCGATCCCTGGATGCCAGGTCTCCACAACACTCCCAACAGTTTTTCGCCGGGTTCCATCGATCTAGCGGATCTGGAGGCCGTCCGGCTGATACTCAGCGGCGGTTCCGTGGTCGACTGGCACAGATTGAATCTTGAGGGCAGGGAGGAGGTGGACCGCTTCCTTCTGGTCAACGGATTCGACGTCATGGATCCGGACGACGAAGCCAGGTTGCGACACCTGTTGAAGGTGGCGGTCGAATACCTGGAAGCCAATTTCAACCACCACTTCCCCGATTCGTTGAAACAGCCCGGTTCCATCGAGGACCTGCTTCTTGTCGCGTCGGGCAAGTCGGAATACCAGAAACTGGCCTGCGTCATCCTGAAGGTCATGCACGTGGTGAACCACGTCGAGGCGCAGCAGTTGCGCTTCAGACTGTCCGTTTCAGAAGATCAGCTTTTCCAGATGGCGGTCGCCAGGGTGGACCAGACGATTGCGGCGATGCGCCACGCCGGGGCGCCGATACGGCAGTACGCGGCCAACCGGAAGGCCAGGGATTCCCTGATTACCAAGCTTCTTTCAAAGAAGACCAACTTCGCCGCGCAGGTTTACGACCGTCTGCGCTTCCGCGTGATCACCAGGGAAGCGGCGGACATTGTTCCCGTGTTGTCGTACCTGAAGGATAACCTGTTCCCGTACAACTATGTCGTGCCCGGCCAGTCCAGGAACCAGATCGTTTCGACGCCGGACCTGATTGAAACGATGCCCGGACTGCTGGAAAACGACCCCGGCATCGCGAACCGCTTCCTTTACGAAGACGCGGAAGTGCAGGACATCGAGTCAAATTCGTTTTCGGGCGCCAGCTTCCGCATGATCAACTTCGTTGTCGAACTGCCGGTCAAGGTCAGGGAACTGATTCCCAAGGACGACCCGGTCGTCGCCGAACTTGGCAGCCTCGTTTACATCCAGATCGAGTTCCAGCTTTTCGACGAAGTCACCTGGCGCGCGAACGAGGTGGGCGACAACAACCACGAGCGCTACAAGGATCGCCAGAACTGGGAAGTCATTCGTCGGCTTGTTCACGGCAATCGATATGGAATGGCCGACGACGCGGGCTGGGAAGGGAAGACCCGCTGGTAGGGCGGAAGGTTTCCACCGTCATTCACGGATTTCACGCATCAACGCGACCGAGTGCTTCAGTGGCCGTCGGCCTGTCAGCGGCTTTTTCGGCAAGCATGTCGGCCAGGAGCCGGCGGGTCGTGTTTCCCGCTGCATGGCTCAGTTCCGACAGATCCCCGACCTGCCAGTCGCGACGTAAATGCAGGACTTCGTTCGGTGTTGCCGCCGTCTTCCATGGCATTGCGGCGCCGAAGGCGGACGCCAGCGACATCGCGAGTGACCAGATGTCCGCCGGCGGCGTCATGGGAGCCCCCTTCAAAACTTCATCCGGTATGTAGGGCAGCGTGCCCAGTATTACACCGGGCTGTCCGGACGAGAACGACCCTGAAACCAGTCCGCGCAAATCGACCATCGTCAGCGACCGGCATTCCGGGGTGCCGCCCACGATCAGGTTTGCGGGCGATATGTCGCCATGCACCAGCGGCGCGACCGGGCAGTCACGGTGAAGGTATTCCAGCGCGGCCAGCCCGTCGCGAAGCAGGCGATCAAGGTCGGTCGGGCCGGGCGGGCTGGAGCCGGGAGTGGCGGCGAAGGTCTTCAGCGAAACGCCTTCGATCCAGTCCGAAACATGTAACAGCGAGCCGTCCGGATCCACGCCGGACCACAGGAGTTTCTGAATTCCGGGGTGGTTGAGCCTGAAGAGCGCGGCAGCGTCCGGCACGATAAGCGAATCGGCTTCAAGGGCGGGGCCGGACCATCGCCGGACGACCACCGTGTGTCCACCGATGGACCCCAGCCACACCTCGACGCCATAACCGAAGGAAAGCGGTCTGGTCAGGCTGAGTCCGGAAAGGATCATCAGGCAAGGTCCCTGAGTTGTTCGTAAAGTTTCTTTTCGGCCCTCGATGGGTCCATCGGGATTTTGACCTTCACCTGGACCCAGAGGTCGCCGCGGCCCCTGGCCTGCAGGCGTGGCATACCCTTGCCATGGACCTGGATCAGTTCGTCCGGCTGGGACCCCTGGGGAATGGCGATTTCAACTTCGTCGCCGAGGATGTCGCGGACCTTGAATTTCCTGCCGAGTACCGCGTCCGGGATTCCAACTTCGAGTTCCATCAGGAGGTTGTCGCCTTCGCGGCGAAACTCCTTGTGGTCGATGACTTCGACAATCACGAAGAGATCGCCGGCAGCGGCACCCATACTCCCGGGCGCGCCGGCGCCGGTGACCCGGATGGAATTGCCGGAGTCGATTCCGGCCGGGATTTTGATCTTGAAGGTCTTTTCGCCCATGATCCGGCCGGAGCCGCGGCACTGGTCGCATTTTTCGCGGATGACCCTTCCGGTTCCACCGCAGGCCGAACACGTCGCCGTGATGGAAAAAAGACCCTGGCTGTGGGCGACGCGTCCACGTCCTCCACAGGTCCTGCAGGTTTCGGGCGTCGTACCGGCCTTAGCCCCCGAACCGCCGCAGGCACTGCAGGATTCTTCCTTCCGCAGTCGGAGTTCCTTTTCGACTCCGGTGGCGGCTTCTTCCAGCGTGATCGTCTGTCCGACCTGCTGGTCGCGGCCCTTTGAAGGTCCGCCACGCCGTCCGCCCCCGAAAATATCCCCGAACCCGCCGCCGAACGCCCCGCCGAACATGTCCATGAAGGACGAGAAGATATCGTCCGGATGGAAGTCGTAGCCGCGTCCCTTAAGTCCAGCCGCGCCGTACTGGTCGTAGACCTGGCGCTTGGCGGGATCGGAAAGAACGTCGTACGCCTCCGCGAGCTTTTTGAACTTTTCCTCGGCCTCCGGGTTATCCGGGTTCCGGTCGGGATGGTACTGGATGGCAAGCTTGCGGTAAGCCTTCTTTATCTCGGTCGCGTCGGCGTCCCGCTGAACGCCCAATACGTTGTAGTAATCTGTCTCGCCCATGGCGCGTGTAATAAAGGCCATTGAGGGGGTGCTTGTCAATCCCGAATCCCGGGCATTCCGGAAATTTTTCGCGGCCCGGGGCGCCCGGCAGGGCATCTGGTGTATGATTACGCGTCTTGGTTGAGGCCGGGCCGCCATGGCCCGGGTCGGCGATGGTTTTCCGTTACAGGCTTGCGGCACTTACCGGCTGCATCGTGGCGATTGCCGGTATCTTCTGCACGGTTCCGTCCAGCGCGCAGGAGGTACCCCTGACGCTCGACGCAGCCGTGACGGCCGCCCTTGAACATTCGCCCAGGGTGATTATCGCCGGGCTCGGCGTCGAAAAGGCAGCCGATGTCAGGAAGGGCGCCATCGGCCCGATGGTGCCGAACGTGACCCTGGACGTGGGCTTCCAGTATTGGGACGATGCCACGCGGATTGACTTCCTGGGCAACGACATGCCGACGGATGCTGAACTTGCGGCCGCCATTGAACCTATTGCGGTTCTTCTTCCCGAGGAATCGAAGGCGACGTTCGGCAAGTTGCTGACCGGTCTCGGCAAGATGCGCGATTACCAGGTCATGGACCAGTTGACCGCGTCCGCCACGCTTCAGGTCGTTCAGCCCCTGACCCCGCTGATTTCGCTGGCCGCCCTTTATCGTGTTTATGGTGCCGCCGAAGAGGCCGCGCGCCTTGAAGTAGTCGCCGTAAGAAACGATGTGACCTTTGAGGTGTCGCAGCTCTTTTTCCAGCTGATGTCGGCCCTTCGCATGACGGAAGTCGCGGCGCAGGGTGTTGAAACGGTTCAGGCACACCTCGGGATGGCCCGGAGTTTCCTGAAGGCCGAGATGGTCGGCAGGGACGATGTGCTGCGCGCTGAAACGGCGCTTGCGCAGATCACGGCCCAGTACGACCAGGCGCGGCATGGCGTCGAGCTTGCCAGGGCGGCGCTGAACACATTGATGGGACGCGACCCGGCGGACCAGATTGTTCCAGTGGGCGATTTTCCGGACGATCCGCCTGAACTTGAAATCAGTGTCGATGAAGCGATTGACCGGGCCTTGCAGGGCAGGCCCGAGGCGGCGAAACTGCGCACCCAGGAAGAAATGGCCGACGCGGCCAGGGTCGCGCGGATCGGGCAGCTCGTGCCGACAATCGCCGGCGTGTTCCGGTACCAGTGGTTTCATGGCAGTGAATTCCAGCGCGAAAACTCGGCCTTTATCGGCGCGGTCCTTCAGTGGGACTTCTGGGGCATGGGCCAGAAGTGGTTTGAAATGAAGGCCGCTGAAAAAGACCTCCAGATGGCGCGTGTCGGACTTGACATGGCCCGCGAGCTCATCGGGCTGGACGTCAGGAAGGCGCTTATTGACCTTCGGTCGGCGCGGTCGCAGATCGTGTCGTACCGGAAGGCTGTTGAATCGGCCGAAGAAAATCTCAGGGTCGTGGAAAAGAAGTATGAAGCCGCGTCGGCGACGTCCGTCGAAGTCCTGACCGCCCAGTCCTCCCTGAATCTCGCCCGGGGAAACCTCGCGGTGGCGGTCAACAGTTACTACATCGCGTACGCCAATCTGCAACGCGCGCTTGCGGGTTCCCTGTAAAACACTAATTAAAACAAGTTGTTGTGGCGGCGATCGGATTTTTGATCCCGTTACCGTCGTGCGCCGTGCCTGACACCCCCTTGACATCCCGAATCCGGGAACAAATAGTTTTTCCAGGTCGCGGCGGGATACGTAAGGTCGCGTGGTTACAGTGGATATCCCGCCTGCGCCCGGAAATCTATTTATCTTAATCTGTGGCGTGGCCCGTGCGGGGACGCCAGCGGTATGCCCTGATGGGCGGGAGGTTGATCATGGCTATTCAGAAGTGGGATCCGTTCTTCGAAATCGACAGGCTTCACGAGGAAATGGACAAGGTCTTCAGCGGCGGCTGGCCTGTTCGCAGGGCCGCTTCGGCGCCTTCCTGTGTCTGCCCGGTGGACATTCTTGAAAACCCGAAGGAAATCCTGATCAAGGTCGAACTGCCCGGCATCGATCCGGCGGCGGTCGAGGTCAAGGTTGAAGACGGCGTGCTGACGATCAGCGGGGAAAAGAAGTTTGAAGGCGCGCAGGATGACGGCAAGGACGCGCCGCAGTACCTCCGGGTCGAGCGCTACTACGGCAATTTCAGCCGGTCGTTCGTCGTTCCCCGGTACGTTGACGCAACCGCAGTCGAGGCTGAATACGCCGCGGGCATCCTCACGCTGAAGCTCCCGAAGCGCGAAGAAACCCAGCCGCGCAAGATCGACGTCAAGGTCAAGGGCAAGTAAGGGCGGATGAACCGCCTTCGCCCCGACTGCGCTGAGGCTTCGGCGTGTCGGGTAATCCGCCCGCTACATTTTCCGGGCGACAACATGTATTATTCCGGCCATGAAAACCTGCATCACATCATGGTCCGTTGTCGTTCTTGTCACGTTGATTGTGCCCGCGGCCGCCGCCCGTGGAGATGACACGCCTGCCGCCGTCGCGCCTGTGGCCTCGACGGCGTCGGTTGCGTCGCCCGCGTCTGCCTGGGATACCGATCCTGTTCTGGCCAGGCTGAACGCCTTCTACGCCGGGACTACCGATTTCAGCGCGTCGTTCAAGCAGGTCGTGACAACGAAGTCGCCGAAACGCACGTTCCGGCGCGGCGGCAAGGTGTATTTCAAGCGTCCCGGCATGATGCGCTGGGACTACACCGAACCGGACATCGTGAATTATGTCAGCGCCGGCGGGCTGCTGTGGGCTTACGACTCCGAGGACGGGTCCGCGATCAAGATGAACGTCGCCGATTCCGACCTGTATTCGGCGCTCGGGTTCCTGTCCGGGACCACGAAGCTGTCCGACTCGTTCGTCCCCGAGGTGACGGCCGCGGCGGTCGCCGGGCACTCGACGGTGAAACTGGTGCCGGTGAAGTCCGCGGGCAGCTATCGCCATGTGGTGCTGACGGTCAGGAATGAAACGGGCGAGGTCGTCGAAACGGAAGTCGTCGATCCTGTCGGGAACGTTTCCAGGATTCGTTTCGAGTCGGTGAATTACGTTGCCATCCCGGAATCGGCATTCAAATTCGTGGTTCCAGCGGGTGTCAAGGTCCAGGATCTGACTGTTGACGGCGCGGCCGGTTCGCCCAGGTGAGCCCCTTTCCCGGGAAGCAATTAATGAAAAAAGCCAGTGCACGCAGCCCGCGCGTCTTCGCGATCACGCTGGGATGCCCCAAGAACCGCGTCGACACGGAATTCATGCTGGGTGACCTGCTTTCTTCCGGTTGCGTGCTGGTCGACACGCCTGACACCGCTGACGTCGTGCTTGTCAACACATGCGGATTTCTTGCGAGTGCCAGGGCCGAATCGGTCGACACGCTGGCCGGGCTCGCTTCGGAAATGAAGCCAGGCGCCACGCTGGTCGCGGCTGGGTGCATGGTTGAAAAATTTGCCGCCGAAATCAGGAAAGCGGTTCCCGCTGTTTCCGTGATGGTCGGCACGCGCGACTTCATGGGCCTGCGCGCCGCGTTGCAGGGACTGTCGGCGTCAGGTTGCGGCGGCCCCGATTCGTCCAGGCCAAGGCTTGTCACCACGGGTTCCGTCGCATACCTGAAGGTTGCTGACGGGTGCAACAGGCGCTGTTCCTACTGCATTATCCCGTCAATCAAGGGGCGGCAGCACAGTCGCACGGTTGACGACCTTCGCGCCGAGGCAGTCGGCCTGGCTTCGACCGGTGTGCGCGAACTTGTCGTAATCGCGCAGGATCTGACCCACTACGGGACGGATCTTGGCGGCGGGAACGACCCGGCCGCTCTTGTCAGGGCGCTGGACGGGGTTTCCGGCATCGACTGGGTTCGTCTGATGTACCTGTTCCCTTCCGACATCACGGACGAATTCATCGACGCCGTCGCCCGGTCGCGCAACTGCCTTCCGTACTTCGATATTCCCGTCCAGCACGCCGATGACAGGGTGCTTGCCCGCATGCGGCGCGGGACAAGCCGGCGTTCGCTGGAAAGGCTTGTCGACAGGATTCGTGACCGAATCCCGGGCGTCGTCCTTCGTACAACGCTGATGACCGGCTTCCCCGGCGAGACCGACGCCGCGTTTGCAAACCTGAAGTCATTCGTGGCGGCGACTCGCTTTGACATGGTCGGTGTTTTTGAATTTTCGCCCGAACCAGGCTCCGCCGCCGCGGCGATGGATGGCGTTGTCTCGCCGGATGTAGCCGCCGCCCGCCGGCTGGAACTTGAAAGCCTTCTTTCCGACATCGCGGAAGAAAAGCGCCGGAGCATGATCGGAAGCGTCGTGGACGCCGTGGCCGAAACGGTCGACGATGACGGAAACGTGGTCGGGCGTGCGTGGTTCCAGGCGCCCGATGTGGACGGCGTGACGCGCATCAGCGGCCTCGACGGCGAAGACGACGCGGCATGTCGCGTGAGGATCACTGGCTTCCAGGACGCCGACTTCATGGCGGAAAAATACTGAGGTGCCCGTCCAATGAACTTTTCCGGCTTCGACGGTTTCGTTTTCGATCTGGACGGCACGCTGGTCGACACGTTCGATGACCTGCGCACCGCCATCAATTTCGTCAGGTCGGACATGGGGCTGGAACCCCTTGATCTGGAAACGGTAAAGGGAAATGTCGGGCATGGCGTGCGGCAGCTGGTCCAGAAATCCATGGGTGTCTTTCCCCAGCCGGAAGAAGACCGTCTCGTCGATGAATTCAGGCAATATTACCGGGCCCATATCAACGACCGCAGCCATCTGTACCCGAATGTGATCGCGACACTGGATGCCCTTGCCGGGCGCAAGCTCGCGGTGCTGTCCAACAAGCCTCATGACGCCTGCGTCGAACTGCTGACCCGGCTTGGCGTGGCCGACAGGTTCGACATCGTGCGGGGGCAGGACGACCTGTTCCCGCCCAAACCTGATCCGACCTGTCTTCTTCATATAGTGAAGGAAGTTTTTGGCACCACCCCGGAACGCACGCTCATGGTCGGCGACTTCGACACGGACGTCCTGACGGGAAGGAACGCTGGTGTGCCTGTCGCGGTGGTGCGCACCGGAATGCATCGGCTTGTCACGCTCCAACCGGATGTTTTTATAGATGATATCAGTGATTTGTCCCGCCAAGCTTAATCTGGGGCTGAAGGTGCTCGGGCGCCGGCCGGACGGCTTCCACGAACTTCGGGGATTAATGGTCGCCATTCCCTGGTTCGACAGGCTGGACGTCGATGTCGAATTCCTGCCCGAAGGCGGTGGCGCCCCTTCCGTGGATCTGAAGGTTACCGCAGACCCGGACGGGGAGTCGGGCGAGGCGCCGGGGGGCGAGCAGAACATCGTCGTTCGCGCAGCGCGGGCTTACCTGGAAGAATTCGGGGCGGCCCGGTTTCCGGGAAGACCGCTGGTCTCGATCCGGTTGAAAAAGACGATCCCGTCGGGAACAGGGCTGGGCGGCGCGTCTTCGGATGCGGCCGGAACGTTGCTGGCCCTTGACGATCTGATGGTCGAAGCCGGCCTTGACGGCATTGGCGCGGCCCGGCTCAGGTCTGTCGCGGCCCGGCTCGGATCGGACGTGGTGTTCTTCCTGGATCCGGGACCTGCCATGATCGTGGGGCGCGGCGAAGAATTCATTCCAGCGTCCGGCCCGATCAATCTGGCCGTGGTGGTTGCCGTGCCGGTGACGCGGCTTGCCACGGGCGATGTGTTCGCGGCGTGGGATGGCCGTCGGATCCCCGGATCTGAGTCCGGGAATGCCTTGACTGCGCGGGGCGATAGTGATATAAGCCCCTGCCTTTCGGTGTCTGCGCCCGCCGCCAGCGGCATCGCGCTTTCGCCGGAAATGTTTGAAAACGACTTGTCTGATGCGGTTTTCGAACTGTCTCCGCGGTCGGCGGACCTTGCGCGTTTCCTGACGGATTCGGGTGCCAGGCTGTCGGCCGTGACCGGTTCGGGGGCTGCCGTGTACGGCGTCTGCGGCGACATCGGGTCGGCGCGGGCGTGTGCGGCCGCGATGTCCAGGGTTCTTGAACCTGGCGAAATCGTGCGCGCCTTTCAGGTTGGAATGGTTTTTTGATGCCCCCGCTGAACCTGCGACGACAGGGCAGGGGCATTCAGGAGGAATCATGGAATACCCGGTTATCAGGGCCAAAGACAGAGCCTTCGTCGGAACCGGGATCGCGCGCAAGATCCGGGAACTCGGTTTTGTTCCCGCGGTCGTTTACGGCGGCAATCTTGCCGAACGTAACATCGTCGTCGATCCCAAGGTCGTTGGTGCTTTGCTTAAGTCGGAAGGCGGTCGTAACAGGCTCGTCAAGCTGACAATGGAAGGCGACAAGCCCGAAGAAATGCTCGCCATAGTGCGCGAATTCCAGCTTGATCCGATCAAACGCACCATCCTGCACTGCGATTTCATGCGCGTTCAGGAAGATACGCCGATCGTGGTCAAGGTTCCCGTTGCGGTCACCGGCAAGAGCGAGGCTGAAAAGCTTGGCGCCGTGGTCAAGCGGACCATGCGTTTCGTGTCGATCAAGTGCCCGGCGGCCCTGATTCCGGAAGCCATCGTGATTGACGCGGCGACCCTGAACATGGGCGACACGATCAAGATGTCGCAGCTTCCGCTGCCCGAGGGTGCGCGTTCGGTGTTCCTGCGGGATAACAAGGTCATACTTGTCACGATGCCGAAGGCCGACAAGGATGAGGCCGCCGCGGCTACTGCCGAAGGCGCCGAAGCTGCCGCCGAGGGTGCCGTTCCTGCCGCGCCCGCCCCGGAAGCGAAGTGATCGCGCTCCGGTGCTGACGGCTTGCGAGGCTGACAGTGAAACTGGTATGCGGGCTCGGTAATCCGGGGATCCGTTACGCCGGGACAAGGCACAACGTCGGCTTCATGGCCGTTGAAGCGCTCTTTGAATCGTCAGGTCCCTCCTGGACTGAAAAGTGGGATGCACGGGTTGCCAGGCTTGATCTGGCTGCCTGCCAGGTGCTGGTTGTCGAACCCCAGACCTTCATGAACCTTTCGGGGTTCGCGGTGGTCAGGGCTGCCGGCTTCTATCGCATCCCGCCTGAGGACATCGCGGTCATTCACGACGATATCGACCTGCCGCTGGGCAAGGTGATGGTCAAGGTGGGTGGCGGCGATGGTGGTCACAAGGGTGTCCGATCGGTGATCGAACAGCTTGGAACCAGGGATTTTGTCCGTGTGAGGGTGGGTGTCGGAAGGCCCGAAGGGTTCGGCCCTGAAGTCGTGGATTACGTACTTCAGCGCTTTTCCGATGCCGAGGAACAGGATTTGTCAGAGGCTGTGAAAACAGCTTCTGTGGCAATCAGGGAGTGGGTCGCCGGGGGTGTCCCGATGGCCCAGAATCGCGTCAACCGCAGGGGAAACCCGAAGCGGTGCGAGCCTTCTTGCCCGTTGGAAGGTACCGACGGGCCGAAAGACCGTAAGGAGGTTTAATGAGTACGGCTCTGCTGCGTAAGTACGAGACCGTTATCGTCGTCAGAAGCGATATCGGTCAGGACGCCATGCATCGCCTTCACGAGAAGTTCCTTGAACTGATCGAGAAGCATGGTGGCAAAATGATCAGGTTCGAGGTGTGGGGAAAGCGCCGGCTGGCTTTCACCATCCGCAAGTGCACGAAGGGTGTTTACCTTTACTACGTGTACCTTGCCGGTGAAGGCATGGTGGATGAACTGACCCGCACCATCCGAATCAACACCAACGTTCTCCGTTACATGTCGCTGGTTCTCGGCACCGACATCGACCCGGAAACGTATGACTTCGCTTCCGAAGAACACTTCGACAAGCTGCCCGATCCGGACGACCACGGTGATCGCAACCGTTCGACGACCGGCTGGGACGCCGAAGCTGCTGCCGAAATGGCCGCCGGCGACGACGAAGAAGATGACGACGAAGATGAAGAAGCGGCCGACGAAGACGAAATCGAGGAGGATGAATAATCATGAAGACAGCAACCTCCGCCAATCGTGACAAGAAGAAGCGTCGTGGACCGCCGCGCCGCAAGGTGTGCCCGTTCTGTCAGGACAGGAACTCGAAGATTGACTACAAGAATCCGGCTGCCCTCAAGAGGCTGGTTACCGAACGCGGCAAGATCGTGCCCCGCCGTATTTCCGGCGTGTGCGCGAAGCACCAGCGCGAGGTCGCCCTGGCGATTAAGCGGGCAAGGCACATCGCCTTGATGCCTTACTCTGCCAAGGCTATGCCGTAGGACGGTTGATGCTGTCCGGCACTTGCCGGCCAGCGATGGAGATCAAGGAATGAAAGTCATTCTTAACGAGAATATCGATCACCTGGGAAAGGCGGGCGAAATTGTCGAGGTCGCGGACGGCTTCGCAAGGAACTTCCTGATCCCCCAGGGCAAGGCCGTTCTGGCGACCACGCGGTCGGTTCGCGAACTGGAACATGCCAGGCGCCAGGTCCAGGCTCAGCTCCTGCGTGAACGCAAGACCGCCGAAGCGACGAAGCAGGCCCTCGAAAAGGTCGCCCTGAACATCGTCCGCGAGGCCGGTGAAGAAGAAAAGCTGTTCGGATCCGTGACCAACCGTGACATCGCCGAGGCGCTCGCCGTCGAGGGTTTCACCGTGGATCATCGCAAGATTCAGCTTGATAACCCGATCAAGACGCTCGGAACTTTCAAGGTCGAAATCAAGCTGAACACGGACGTGTCGGCTGAAGTGAAGGTCCGGGTTGTCGCGAAGTGACCATCCCCCGACTGTTTGAGCCGGGGCGCGGCCTGCGTCCCGGTTCTTCATTCATTCCCGCAAACGAAGTCCTGCACTATCTTAGAAGGGTCCTCCGCCTGAAGCCCGGCGACAGCGTCCTCGTCCTTGACGGGGGCCCCTGCGCCTGGCGGGCAGTCCTGTCGGGCGGGGAAGAGGGGCTTGAACTGAAGGTGGTGGAAGTGGAAGAAGGGGTTCGCGTTGTCCCGGATGGTCGCCGGATTTGCGTGCTGGTGCCGGCCTTGAAAGGGGATCGTCATGAGCTGGCGATTCAGAAGGCCACCGAACTGGGCGCGACGTCGCTGATGGTGTATTTCGCCGATCGTTGCATCCCGCGTCCGTCGGCCAGGGAAAGCAAGAAGCTTGAGCGGTACCGCAAGGTTGTCGAAGAGGCGTGCAGGCAGTGCGACCGGGCGTCGATTCCGGAAGTGACGCTTCACGATTCGCTTTCGGCGGCGATGTCGTGTCTTCCCGACGGCGATGCCCGTTTCATCCTTTCGGAAATCGGAACGCCCGGACCGCTCGTCCGGCTTGCTTCGACGCCCGGTGCGGTGACCCTGGCCATCGGCCCGGAAGGCTCGTTTACCGACGAAGAACGCGCTATGCTTCTGCGTGCCGGATTCGTGCCCGCCGGTCTGGGGCCGCGCGTACTGAAGGCTGAAACGGCGGTTATCGCGGCGGTCATGGCGGTCCAGGTGGCGGCCGGGGACATGGGATGAAACGGGTCTTGCAGTTGCGGGACGGTGAAACCGGCGTGAAGGCGGCTTCATCGCTTTTGCGCATGCTTGGTGGACTGGTCGATCTTGTCATTCCCGCCGGCCTGACGGCCGTTGTCTGCGTGACCGCCGGCTTTCCCGACGTCATGACGATGCCGCCCAGGTACTGGAACTACCTCGATTACTTCGTGGATGTCCTGAATACACAGCCCGGCATCATCCTGTTCCCGCTGGCCGTGTTCGGCGCCATGTATCTCGTGACCAGCACGGTGTTCACCGCGATCATCGGGAACACTCCGTTTTCGCGCCTGCTGGGCATCAGGGTCCGGAACATGGCCGGCGAACCGTCGGGCTGGTTCAGGGCTTTCCTGTGGACGCTTGCCGGCATGGTTTTCGCCGTGACCGCGTTCGCCGGACCGCTGTGGACGATTGTGGACCCGAAAAGACGCATGCTGCATGATATACTCGCCCGCGTCGTGCTGGTTTCAGGCCGCATGCGCCACAAGACTGACGACGACGCTCATGGCGCGTTGATCATGCCACCAGCGGAACCGGCCGTCGGTGCCGTGGATCCCGGTGACGTTGTCGCGCCGCCCTGGCATGAAAGAGGGAGGGAATGGTGATTCGCCTGGTAAATCGTTTTGTCCTGACGGCGCTCCTGGTCGGCGCGATGGTGGCGGTTCCCGCCCTGGTTTCGGCCGGTCCGGCCCAGCCATCGGCCCCGGTTCGCCCAACGGTTGTCGAGTATTCCGGCAAGATGGTCGACGAAAACGGGCGGCCGGTTTCCGGCGTGTACCCGATCACGTTCAAGCTGTACACGACCGCGAAGACGCCGAAGGTCGTCTGGTCGGACAGGATGTGGGTCAGCGTCGTTGACGGCGTATACAGCGTCGGCATCGGTTCGGCCAAGCTCCTGCCACGTAACCAGGACTTCACGAAACTGATGCTTTCGGTCGAAATCAAGGGCGCCGAGCTGTCACGCCAGGTGTTCATGGATGCGCAGACCGCTGAAAAGGTCGCCGCCGACATGGAAAAGAAGGCCGCGGCGACTGCGGATGTCAAGCTGGCCGCTGATCAGGGCAAGACCCCGACGTCCAATACCGGTTCCGTGAAGTACGCCGATTCGGCGGGATACGCGGTTTCCGCGGAACACGCGAACAACTGCGACCGCGTCCAGAACCTGACCGTTGACGACATCGTCAAGAAAGTGATGGAAGAGGGCGGCGGCGCCGGTGCGGCGGCCACGGTCGGACGCACCCGCAGGTACGGCGATCGCGTCGGCGGCCCGGGTGGCGACATCGAATATAATGAAGTCTGCCCGAAAGGTTATGTCATGGTCGGTGTCCGCGGGGGCGCCGGGAAGTTCCTTGATTCAATCCAGATAGTCTGTGCCCCGATTGGTGGGGAATAATCACTGAAACGAACGGTTGGAGGTCGCTGTAAATGGAAGGCGTGCGTACACATAATTGCGGCAAGCTGAGGGCTTCGGACGTCGGGGCCGACGTCGTTCTGCAGGGTTGGGCGGCAAGCGTCCGGGACCATGGAGGTTGCGCGTTCATCAACCTGCGCGACAGGTTCGGCACGACCCAGATCAAGTTCGACCAGGCGACGAATCCGGAAGCGTTCGCGACGGCCGTCGGCGTAAAGGCGGAATCGGTCATCGAGGTGCGCGGGGTCGTGGTCAGCCGCGGCGCCAACGCGAACACGAAGATCCCGACGGGCGAAATCGAGGTCGACGCCCGCACCATCGAAATAATGAGCGTGTCGAAGCCGTTGCCGTTCCAGATTGCGGACGAAGTCGACGCCCAGGAAGTGACGCGCCTGAAATACCGTTACCTGGACCTGCGCCGCGGCCCGCTGAATTCGGGAATCGTGATGCGCTCGAAGGTCTGCAAGCTGATCCGCGATTACCTGCAGACCGAAGATTTCCTGGAAATCGAAACGCCGATCCTGATGAAGAGCACGCCGGAAGGCGCCCGCGACTTCCTGGTTCCGTCGCGTGTCCATCCCGGCCAGTTTTACGCGCTTCCGCAGTCCCCCCAGACGTTCAAGCAGTTGCTGATGGTGTCCGGCTTCGACCGGTACTACCAGATCGCGCGCTGCTTCCGCGACGAGGACCTGCGCGCCGACCGCCAGCCGGAATTCACCCAGATCGACATGGAAGTGTCGTTCGCGGTGCCCGAACTGATTTACCAGATCATCGAAGGCATGCTGAAGCACGTCTGGAAGAATGCCCTTGGCATCGATATCCAGACCCCGTTCCTGCGCATGCCGTACGAACAGGCGATTGAAAAGTACGGTTCGGACAAGCCCGACCTGCGTTTCGGCATGGAAATGGTCACCATCACCGACCTGGTCGCGAAGTCCGGCTTCAATGTGTTCACGGACACGGCTGAAGCGGGCGGCGTCGTGACCGCCATGAAGGTACCGAACGCGGAATCGTGGTCCCGCAAGGACATCGACGGGCTGACCCAGACGGCTACCGACAACGGCGCGAAGGGCCTGGCGTGGTTCAAGCTGGCCGCGGATGGCTGGTCGGGCTCGGCGGCCAAGTTCCTGACCGAAGACGACAAGGCGGCCATCGCGGGCGCCCTTGGCGCGACGACCGGTGACATGATCCTGGTGGTGGCCGACGGCAGGCCGGCAAAGGCGCGTCAGGCGCTGGGCGCGGTCCGCCTGAAGGTCGGCGACAGGATGGGCCTGCGCGACCCGAAGAAGATGGCTTTCCTGTGGGTCACCGAATTCCCGATGTTCGAATGGGACGAAGATTCGCAGCGCCCGACGGCGACGCACCACCCGTTCACGGCCCCGGTCGCCGAGGACCTGCCGAACCTGGAAAACGACCCGCTGAAGGTCCGCGCGCGTGCTTACGACGTGGTCCTGAACGGCACCGAACTGGGCGGCGGCTCGATCCGAATCCATTCGTCCGAAGTGCAGCAGCGCGTGTTCAAGGCCCTGCGCATTTCCGATGAATCGGCCCGCGTGAAGTTCGGCTTCCTGCTGGACGCGTTCGAATACGGCCCGCCCCCGCACGGCGGCATCGCGCTTGGCCTGGACCGCATGATCATGCTGATGACCGGCGCCACGTCCATCCGCGACGTGATCGCCTTCCCGAAGACGACCAGCGCTTCCGACCTGATGACCGACTCCCCGTCCGACGTGGACGAAGACCAGCTCAAAGACCTGCACATCGCCATCAGGAAGTGACCGCCGCGGGTCGCTTCGGGCATCGTGTTAAAAAAAGAGCTACCAGTAGATACCATCACAGGTAATACATGGGTGGTATCATGCCCCCGGAGGTACGAAGTGGGCCGGAAATCGTTACAGGATGCGATTCGGGACAGGCTGGTCGGCCAGACCGCCAAACTGCCGGTGTCGGTTCTGGGGCGCCTGGGAAGGACGGCTTTGACCGGCGCCAGGGGTGGCGGGCTGATGCTGTTTCGCGATCTGGGCGCTGGCGATCGGGAATTGTCGGATTCCGATATCGAAGCGCTGACCAGGTTTGTGCAGACTCTTGGCCAGATGAAGGGAATCGCGATGAAGTTCGGCCAGATTCTCAGCTACATCGACCTGGATGTGCCTGAAGAAATGTCGCGGGCCCTGGCCGTGCTGCAGACCCAGTCGCCTTCGATGCCGTTCGAGGCAGTTGCCGGCATTGTGCGGCAGGATCTGGGTTTGCGGGCCGAAGTCCTGATGAAGAATTTCGACCACCGTCCAGCCGCGGCAGCATCGATTGGACAGGTCCACCGCGCCACGCTTGATGACGGAACGGCCGTGGCGGTCAAGGTCAGATATCCGGATATCGACAAGGCGATTGAAAATGATTTTTCGATGGCTTCGTTCGGGACAGGCATGGCGCGCATGATGTTCCCCGGCGCCAGGCTGGACTCGATGATTGAGGAAGCCAGGAGTCGCTTCCTGCTGGAATGTGACTATCAGCATGAAGCCAGGATGCAGGAAAGATTCAGGAACCTTTACGACGGTCATCCGACGATTGTCGTGCCGCCGGTTTTTGGTGAATTCTGTTCGACACGTGTATTGACCAGCGGCTGGATGGACGGGCTGTCTTTCGATGCGTGGCTTGCATCCGGACCGTCGCAGGCTGATCGCGATCGTATCGGTCAGGCGCTGTTTGAATTCTATATCGGAACGCTGTTCCAGCACGGGCTTTACAACTGCGATCCGCATCCCGGCAATTATGTGTTCCTGAATGACGGGCGCGTTGCGGTTCTTGATTACGGGTGTACCAGGGAATTCGACGTCGGATTCCGGAACAAGCTTGCGAATCTGACCAGGGCGGTTCACGCCGACGATCGCGAAATGCTGCACCAGACTTTCCTTGAAACAGGCATGGTTCGCGCCGGGCATAAATACGACTTCGATACCGCCCGTGACCTTGTCCGGTCGTTTTTCGGCCCGATGTTGCAGGATCAGGTTCAGTCGATTCCGCAGGGCAAAGCCATCACCTTCAAGTCGGCCGCCAGGACAAAATTTGAGTTGATGAAACTCAGCCTGCCAGGCGAATTTCTGTTTCTTTTCAGAATCCGCTTCGGCCTGATGTCGATTCTGGCGCGCATGGGCTCGCGTGCGAACTGGTACCGGATGGAAAGAGTCTTCACGGATTCGATGATTTGACTGTTCCGGGGGTCTTGATGGTCACCATACCAACACCCGCTGAAATTCGAAGAATCTTCAGTGTTCCCGGCAGGTTCGAAGCGGCAACCTGTCGCAGGCGACATCGTGGGATTGAGGTTTTCGGGGTTCTGAACACCGCCGGCAGGCCTGAAAACGTGGGAATCACTGTCTGCCACCCGGAACTGGCCCACGACGCGCCTTATGTGACCGAAAGCTTCGCCATGGCATGGTCGCCCGCGCGCAGGGAAGCTTCGTCAAACATGGAACTTCAAAAAGACGCCCGGATGCTTCTTCCGGATATCGCCCAGGGAATCAAGGATGCCGCCTGGCTTCAGTATCTGGTCGACGCGCCCTCGAATGCCGTGACTTCGTGGTCGTTTGTGCCTGCCGGACTGCCATGCGTCGTAACCGACGAAATGATCGGCGCGACAGAAGGGACGTCGGACCTCGACATCCGTGTCCACCTGCATTCGAACTGCGTCCAGAAATGCCTTTTCTGCCCGGTCGCCAGTCCGGCATATTCTGAAGAGGATCAGGCCGGCGACCTTTCCTTCATAATCGAGCTCGCCCGACGAGTCGTCGTCCCGGCCAGGCGTAACGGATTGTTCACGACCTTCAGTCTGAACGCCGACGACCTGTCTTCGCACAAATACCTGCGTTCGATCATGGACGTTGTATACGAATCAGCCGGCTGTCCGCTTTATTTTGTCGTTCCTGCAAACCGGCTCGCATCGCCAGCCGTCGCCGGGGCGTTTGCCAGACTGCCCGGGCTTGTCGGTCTTTCCACGACGATACTGGGGGCCACGGCGGGAACGCATGATCTGGTGGCAGGCCGGCCCGGGGCGTTTGCCGAAACGGTCAGGGCCTTGAAAAACATCGCTTCCCTGCCATTACAGCTTCAGGGACATATGGTGCTGACGTCGGACGCGTGCGGTGAAATCGGGCCAACGGCAGCGATAATCGCCCACTTTGGTGTCGACGTGCAGATTCAGAACCTGATCGCCGACTGCTGGCGACATGAAGTCGTCCTGCCCCGGGTAACGCCAGACCTTGAAACCGTCCGGCTGGGCCTTGAAAAAGCTTGCGAAAAGCTTCTGGAAGCATCCGCTAAAGTGAACGTACGCCTGTCGGATTTCCCTGTGTGCGCGATTCCGCCCGCATTGCGTCACCTGGCGTGCGACGAGCATCCGCGTGCGAGCCTTTACAAATACCGTTTTCCAGACGAGTGTGGCGCCTGTGTTAACCAAGAAAACTGCATCGGACTTTCTTCAACATATCTGGAACGTTTCGGGGCCAGTGGTATTCGTCCGGAAAATCGTGGGGCCGGGATCACCGGCGAAGTGATTTGAAGAACAGCATGACCCGGGTGAGTTTGACCAGGGGAAGCATGATGGCCGGGGCGGAGTAGTTCGAGGGCCTGCGGCGCAGGCATTTTTCGATGTGGTCGGCGGCCTTTTCGACGGTCATTTCGAAGGGCCGCGTGGCGCCCTTGCCCATCTTCGTCCTGACGAAACCGAACCTGACGTTGGTCACGGCGACGCCCCGGCGGCGGACAGCGCGGTCCAGGGACAGCAGATACCGCGTGAATCCGGCCTTGGACCCGGAATATGACGGCGAATACCCGCTGTTCAGTTCGTCCGCAAGGCTGGAAAGGCCGATGAAATGACCTGCTTTGCGTTCGATCATGCCGGGTAGCACGGCCGCGGCGGTCTTGACCATCCCCATCAGGTTGACGTCGAACACGACGACGTCGGCGGCAAGGTTGGCGAAGTCGATCTTGTCGCCGATCCCGGCGCAGTAAATGCACACGTCGGGCCGCATCGTTTCAGCAAGCCTGGCGATTTGGGCCGGGTATTCAGGCGCGGTTACGTCGCATACATGGTGCTTGTACGACGGATCGTCGATCGGCGACGGGCTGCGTGAAATTCCGGCGACAGCCCATCCGGCCGCAAGCAGGCGCCGCGTCACGGCCAGCCCGATCCCGTCCGAATTGCCAACGAGGATTGCTTTCGAGGCCATTGTTATTCCTTCAGAAATCCGCATCCCTGATCATGTCGCAGTTCAGGAACGGCTTTGACGCTTCCGACCAGAAAGGCGACGCGCAGACGCCAAGGATCGCGCCCATGTACCGCCACGCAATTCCGGTATCGCTGATGTCGTATGACAGTGGCCCGTCCGGGACATCCGGCGAGAAGATGTCGAAGCGCGCCTTCAGTTCCGCGTCGGTCTTCGTTCCGATCAGCGCCGTGTGGGCTTCTTCGATCCGGGCGTGCAGGAAGCGTACGTCGCGCCACGTCAGGGGCAGGCCGGAATTGCCCGACATCAGGACCAGTTCGCCAAGGTCCGACAGGTGGGGATCCTCCGGCGGCGTGTCGCTTTCCAGTTCATCAAGTCTTCTGTCCACGCGCCAGGCCAGCCCGGCCAGCAGTTCGTTGGCGACGTCGTCGCGGCCGGCCAGCCACGCATGCATGATGGCGGATTCGTGGAACGAACGCTGGATTTGGTGGAAGTCGTTTTTCAGGGGTTCCTGTTCTTCGCCGAACAGCTCGGGGTTTGTGTCGTTGTGGATGCCGTCGTTGCAGTTCAGATCGTCCGGGTCGCCACCATGGAAAAGGCGCAGCGTCGTGGCCGCTTCGCATTCAATGTTGCCGAAGCTGAGCCACAGGAAAGCCAGGTCTTCGTCCGGGTAGTAAATGTCCCCGTCCTTGTTCACGGTTGCAATCTTCCATCCGTCCGCGTCGACCTGGGCGGCCCAGGCACGGTAAATTTCCATCGCTTCCGCAATGTCATCACGCAGACCATCCATTTCCGGGTCGGGTTCATCGTTTAACGGCGGACAGGCGGCCAGCGACGCAAGCGCGATCATCATGTGGCCGATGTCGTCCTTGGAACGCTTGTTTTTCGCGTATATGTCGCCCCAGAAGGGGTTGTCCGGCACATGGACGTATTCGCACGCGCCGTTGTCTTCGCCCGGCCAGTTCTGGTGGTAGTCGATCGAGTACTGATTGCCGCCCTGTGTGTAATCGATGGTGACGTCGCCTTCGTCGGCCGATGCCGGCCTGGGGTAATGCGCGCGCGAAAGAACCTGCGTGGTTTCCCAGTCCGGGAACGTCGGGCTGCGAAACACCATGGCCCAGGAATTGAAGCCGCGGACGATCTGCCGCATGAGCCCGAAATCACGCGCCCGGCCGTCCAGCGCGGCGGCGTAGCAGGCGCCAACCAGGATCGGGCCGGTTCGCATGCCGTTGTTGTCGGCCCCGTCCGCCGAATGAAGGAACGTGACTTTCCCATCCGCCTTGGACATGGTGATCCCGGACCACCAGGTGCCGTACCAGTAAGGGCCTTCCTGGCCTTCGGGCGGGCGCGGCAGGCCGTGAATGCGTTCGGTCATGGCGTCGAAGTAACGCGTCTTCTGAAGGATGTCGATGTACACGGCCGTGACCCGGTCGATTTCAGCCTGGTCGACAGGCTCGCCCCGTTCCGGTCTGACAAAGATTTCCGGCCCAGTGTCGCCCTGGACATCCAGGTCGCCGGTGTCCTGCGCCAAGTCGTCCACGGAATCTTCGCCGATGGATGAATCTTCGATGGCGTCCGGCACGTCCCGCGCCAGGTCAGTCGGTGTCACGTCTTCGGGCGTGCCGTCGTCAGACACGGCATCCGGCGTCCCGTCGTCGGAACCGGAAAGATCGTCGCCGGGCTGGCCGCCGCCGCAGCCGGACGTCATCAGGACCAGGAAGAAAACAGCCATCAGCCAATTTGTCAGTCGCATGCAGATCTCCAGTTGAACAATTCCGTGGAATGTTTCAAGCTTCAGGTCACGGGCCAATCTTAATATGAAACCCTGAATCCTGCGCCAGGCGATTTTTTCGGGGCCCCTTTGTGTTACCCGGCGTTCTTTGCCACGGTGGGCGGAATCGGGTATCGATTTTCGTCAGCACCGGGACAGCGAGGATATCGATGAGCGAGCACCATGTCGTCCGATGGGATGCCGAAGCCATCAAGTGCTACCAGTGCGGCAAATGCAGCGCCGGTTGCCCGGTGGCCCTTTACATGGACCTGCTGCCCAACCAGGTCGTCCGGCTTGTCCAGCTTGAAGAGGTGGACAGGGTCCTGGCCAGCAAGGCGATCTGGTACTGCGCGGGATGCCAGACCTGTTATTCGCGTTGCCCGCAGAAGGTCGATCTTCCGCACCTGATGGACGTGCTGTGCGAAAAGTCGGTGGCGACCCGTAAGTACCATCCGGAAGCGCGGAAGATCGTCGCGTTTCACAAGTCGTTCCTGCACAGCGTCAGGTTCTTCGGGCGGTCCTTCGAAGTCACGATGATCGCGGAATTGAAGGCGCGGACGCTCAACCTGTTCCAGGATCTGTGGATGGCGGTGGTCATGCTGTTCAAGGGCAAGCTGGGGCTTTTCCCGGCCCGCGTGAAGAACAGGAAGAGGGTGCGCGCGCTCTTCGGGAAGGCGAGGTGACGGATGGAAAACCCAATGAACAAGACGGTCATGGCGTACTTCCCGGGCTGCTCACTGCACGCGTCGGCCAACGATTTCGCGGTTTCGATCGACGCGCTGGCGGACGTGCTGGGCGTTGAACTGCGCGAAATCGAAGACTGGTGCTGCTGCGGGGCCAGCAGCGCGCACAAGGTGAACCAGGCGCTTGCCCGCGACCTGGTGAAGCTGAACCTGGATTCTTGCAGGAACATGGGGCTGGACACGATATTCGCACCCTGCGCCGCCTGCTACAACCGCCTGAAGGTGGTGGCCGACGAAACAGACGCCGGAATCAACGTCGTCAACCTGCCCGAACTGGTCGCGTCCCGGCTGGACCGTATCGTCGCGGCCCGGCAGTTCAAGCTGGACATGAAGTTCGCGTGCTATTACGGCTGCCTGCTGAACAAGCCGGCCGCCGTGTTCAAGCAGGAATTCGAAAACCCGATGGTGATTGAAAACGTGCTTACGGCGCTCGGCATGCAGTCGATCGACTGGCCGTTCAAGTCGGAATGCTGCGGGGCAAGTTTTTCGCTGGTCGCGACGGACATCGTTTACAAGTTGTCGGGCGACATCCTGGTCGACGCGGCGAAACGCGGGGCCGACGCCGTGATTACCTGCTGCCCGCTGTGCCACGTCAACCTCGACATGCGCCAGAAGGAAATCCGGAAGCGGAACAAGGGCCTGAAGGAAATGCCTGTCTTCTATCTGTCTGAAATCATTGCCCTGTGTATCGGCGTTCCGCCCGGGAAGCTGAAGCTTGGCGCGCATTTCGTCGGGATGCCCCGGGATTTTGAGGAGAAATTAACGTCATGTCACGAATAGGCGTATTCGTTTGTCATTGCGGTGAAAACATCGGCAGGACCGTTGACTGCGCCGGGGTTGCCGAAAGTTGCGCGAAACTTCCGGGCGTGGCGGTCGCGGTCGATTACAAGTACATGTGCTCGAGTCCCGGCCAGGACATGATCAAGAACGCCATCGCAGAGCACCACCTGGACGGGGTGGTCGTGGCGGCATGTTCGCCGCGCATGCACGAAAAGACGTTTCGCGGCGCGTGCGCGCAGGCGGGCTTGAACCCGTACCTGTGCGAAATGGCCAACATCCGGGAACACTGTTCATGGGTGCACGACAACAGGGATGACGCGACCGGCAAGGCGAACGATATCGTCCGGGCCCTGGTCGCGAAGACGATCAGGAACCGCGAACTGTTCCCGATCAAGATTCCGGTCACGAAGCGCGCGCTGATCGTCGGCGGCGGTATCGCGGGTATCCAGGCGGCTCTGGACATCGCGAACGCCGGCCACGAAGTGATCCTGATCGACAAGAATCCCAGCATCGGCGGGCGCATGGCGGCGCTGTCGGAAACGTTCCCGACGCTGGACTGCTCCCAGTGCATCCTGACGCCGAAGATGGTCGACGCGGCCCAGCACCCGAAGATCACGCTGCTGACCTATGCCGAACTTGTGGACATCGACGGGTTCGTCGGCAACTTCAAGGTGAAGATCCGCAAGAAGGCCAGGTACGTCGACCCGGTGAAGTGCACGGGATGCGGGGTCTGCACCCAGAAGTGCCCGGTCAAGAAGATCCCGTCCGAATTTGACGAAGGCCTGGGCAACAGGCACGCGATATACACGCCGTTCCCGCAGGCGGTTCCGAACAAGCCGGTCATCGACGCCCCGCATTGCCTGAAGCTGACGAACGGCAAGTGCGGCATCTGCGAAAAGGTGTGCCAGGTCGGCGCCATCAACTATGAAGATACCGACCGCATCGTGGAATACGAAGTCGGCGCCATTGTCGCGGCCACGGGCCTGCGCGCGCTGACTGCGGCCGACATTTATCCGGAATACGGCCAGGGCAGGTACAAGGACGTCATCACCGCGATGCAGTTTGAAAGGCTTGCGTCCGCGTCCGGCCCGACACTTGGCCAGATAAAGCGTCCCAGCGACGGGAAGGTGCCGGAAAAAGTCGTTTTCATTCAGTGTTCAGGTTCGCGCGACTGCAACGCCGGTTACCCGTACTGTTCGAAGATCTGCTGCATGTACACGGCCAAGCACGCGATGCTTTACCACCACAAGGTTCACGACGGGAAGGCGTACGTGTTCTACATGGACGTCCGCGCCGTTGGCAAGAACTACGATGAATTCGTCCGCCGCGGGATCGAGGAAGACGGCGCGTGCTACCTGCGCGGCCGCGTGGCCAAGGTTTATGAAGACGAAGGCAGCCTGATCGTCAAGGGAATCGACACGCTCAGCGGCCAGAACATGACCATCAAGGCGGACATGGTCGTGCTGGCGACGGCGATGGCGGCCCAGTCCGACGCGGTCGAACTGGCCCAGACCCTTGGGATCAGCTATGACCAGAACCGGTTCTATTCCGAACTTCATCCGAAGCTGAACCCGGTCGACACCGCGACCGCCGGCATATTCCTGGCGGGCTCGTGTTCAGGGCCACGCGACATCCCTGAAACGGTCGCCTCGTCGGGTGCGGTCGCTTCCAAGGTCGCGGCGCTGTTTTCGAAAGACCTTCTCGAACGGGAACCGGTTGTCGCGACTGCAAAGGTGTTTTCGGCCATGAACAGTTGCAGCGGCTGCCTGGCGTGCGTGGACGCCTGTCCTTACCACGCCATCGAAACCGAAACGCTTCTGGACAAGAAGAACAACATCGAAAGGGTCGTCGCGAAGGTCAACGAGGGACTGTGCCAGGGCTGCGGCAGTTGCGTGGTCATCTGCCGCGCGGGATGTCTGGACCTGAACGGGTACACCGACGAACAGATGTACGAGGGTATCGTCGCGATGGGGGGCAGGTGATGCAGGCAGAAGCTGTCACAAAGCCGAAGATCAAGATTTTCGCGTTCGTTTGCAACTGGTGCACGTATGCCGGCGCCGACCTGGCGGGAACGTCGAGGATCAACTACGCGGCCGACGTCCGGATCATCAGGCACACATGCACCGGGCGTATCGACCCGCTTTTCCTGGTGAAGGCGTTCGAAAACGGGGCTGACGCCGTGATTGTGTCGGGTTGCCATCCGAACGACTGCCATTACAACGAGGGCAACTACCTGGCCCGCCGGCGCTGGACGGTTGTCAGGAAACTGCTTGATTTCATGGGGATCGACAACCGCAGGGTCTACTTTTCCTGGGTTTCGGCCGCCGAAGGCGCCAAGTGGGCGGATCTGGTGAACCGGGTTTCGAAAAGCGTGTCCGAGCTCGGCCCGGCAAGGCATTTCGGAAGTCCGGCGACGCAGGCGCAGGAGGTGCGGCCATGAAACCGGTCGAAGAATTGAAAGCCACGGCCGCCCAACTGCTGGAAGGAAAGCAGGTCGGGCTGGTGATCGGGTTCGGGCGGTATCGCGGCAGGGCACGTCCGGTTTTCGCGCGCAATGCGGCCGATGTCGCGAATATCGATTTCGGCGTGGACGGGGGGCAGAACCTTGCGTCCTACCTGACGCGCAACGCCATCCGGAAGATGTTCCCGGTCGCCGTTGTGGCGGGTGATGCCACGCGCAGGTCGGTGGACGTGCTGATCAGGGAACACCAGGTCAAGCCGGAGAACGTGGTCCTGATTGATTCAAACGCGGTCGATGCGCGTGCGGAACGTGATGCCCGTCTGGACGCCGAAATCGAACGCCTGTGGCAGTTGTCGCCCGATGAACGGATGAAGTTCTGGGAAGGCCACTTCGACCGCTGCACGCGTTGCTATGCCTGCCGCCAGAGCTGCCCGAACTGCTACTGCACGACGTGCAAGGCCGACAAGAACAGGCCGGCATGGGTCGAAACCAGCGCGCACGGGCGCGGCAACTTCAGCTGGCACTTCATGCGCGCCTTCCACCAGGCAGGGCGCTGCGTCGAATGCGGGGCATGCGAAACGGCGTGCGCGGCCGATATCCCGCTGATGCTGCTTAACAGGATGGTCGCCAGGGTGGTCGCGGAGTCTTTCCCGGCGACCGACGCCGAAAAATCCCTTCTGTCGGGTTGGAGCAAAGATGACGACAACAGCTTCTTTTTATAGGGTTCCCAAGGCCTCGATGGCCGGGCTGTTTGCGGACCTCGGAAAGGCCGGCGTCGCGGTGACCGACCTGACGGCGGACGGGCCGGGAAAGCACAAGCCATGCAAGCCGCTGTTCTTCCCGAAGACCGAAGTCATCCTGGAATATGAATTCGCCGATCACGGCGAGCCGGTCCAGAAGTCGCCCGATTTCCCGGAGTCCACACCCAGGCTGATATTCGGCGCCGATGTATGCGACGCGCACGCCCTGAAGGTGATGGACCGCCTGTTCCTGCAGGATCCGGTCGACCCGTTTTACCAGGCGCGCCGAGCGAATACGGTGCTTGCGGCCATCCTGTGCGCCGCGAAGGACACCGGCTGCTTCTGCGACCAGATGATCCCGCGTGACGAGTACCTGGATTCGGCCGACATGATCTTCGCGGAACTGGATGCGGCGACGTGGGCGGTTCGGGTCAACGGTACCAAAGCAATCGAACTGCTGGGCGCGGCGTTTTCGGGATTTTCACCCGATCCGTCCGTGGCGTCCGCGTTCGAGCAGGGCGTTGACCGGCTGGCAGCAAGCCACAATCCGGACGGCGACTATCAGGTTCCCGACCTGGATGAACTGAAGGCCTTCATCGAAAACAGCTTCGATTCCACGGTTTTTGATCAGTCCGCGCTGGCGTGCGTCGGCTGCGGCACATGTTCCTACGCCTGCCCGACCTGCCACTGCTTCGACATCGTCGACGAAAAGACGTGTTTTTCCGGCGAGCGCCGCAGGAACTGGGACTGCTGCGCGTTTTCACTGTTCACGCTGCACGCGTCGGGCCACAACCCGCGCGATGCGCAGGGGCAGCGCTGGCGCCAGCGGATGCTTCACAAGTTTTCGGTGTACAAGGATCGCTTCGGGGTTGTTTCGTGTGTTGGGTGCGGCAGGTGCATCAGGCTTTGTCCGACCGGCATGAACATGTTGGAGATGTTTGAAGAATGGAAAATATCTACAGACCGTACCTGATGGAAGTTGTCGCCCGGAAGGACGAGGCGCCGTCGATTGTGACGCTGCGCCTGAAGTTCCGCGATCCGGCCGAGGATGCGAAATTTTCCTTCCTCACCGGCCAGTTTGCCGAATACGGCGTGTTCGGCGAGGGTGAAAGCACGTTCTGTCTGGCCAGCAGCCCGACGCAGTTCGAACGCGAAAAGTACATCGAATGCACGTTCAGGGTCGTGGGCAGGGTGACCGGGGCACTGGGCCGGCTGAACGTTGGCGATACGATGGGCCTGCGCGCACCTTACGGAACGCATTTCCCGATCGAGGACTGGAAGGGCAGGGACGTCGTGTTCGCGACCGGTGGCATCGCGCTTCCACCGATTCGCAGCGTCATCTGGAACCTGCTGGACCGAAAGGCGGAATTCGGTCACATCACCATCGTGTACGGCGCAAAGACGGTCGCCGATCTGGTTTACAAGGACGAAATCGCCCAGTGGGAAAAGATGGACGGCGTGACGATGATTTCGACCGTCGACCCGGGCGGTGAAACGCCGTCCTGGAATGGCAAGGTCGGATATTTCCCGACGATTCTGAACGAACACCTGACCGCGCTGACCGCGAAGGGCGCCGATCTTTCCAACACCGTCTTCGCGGTCTGTGGACCGCCGGTCGTCATCAAGATCACGCTTCGCGGTCTTGACGGGTTCAAGGTTCCGACCGACCATATCTTCACCACGCTTGAAAACCGCATGAAATGCGGGTTTGGCAAGTGTGGAAGGTGTAACGTCGGTGGTGTTTACGTCTGCAGGGAAGGTCCGGTTTTCACCGCCACGCAAGTCAATTCCATGCTCAAGGATTTCTGATGTCCTTGGTGTTTTGGGGAATTCCAGATGCCAACAGCCAGGGTTAACGGTGTCGATCTTTATTACAGGGAACATGGCAGCGGGCCGCTGAACGTGATCATGGGGCACGGGCTGCTGGTTTCATCCAGCATGTGGAAGGACGATTACTTCCCGCGTTTCCCGGAAAGCTGGCACGTGTATGCGCTCGATCTGCGGGCGCACGGCGGGTCGTCCGGTGTCCAGTCGGGCTTTACCTTCAGACAGATGGCGGACGACATCTCGGCCTTTGCCCGCGTCATGGGTTTCGACCGGTACGTGTACATCGGGATTTCCATGAGCGGCGGCGTCGGCGTGCAGCTTGCGTTGAATCACACTGAAGACCTTCAGGGCCTGGTCCTGATTTCGCCGGTCACCGGGCTTGCGCCGGTCGGTGGGCCGCTGGTGTCGATTTTCGGTCCACTGATAGCCCAGAAGCGGCCTCTGGTGAAGAAGGCGATGGAAGCGTCGTTCATGCGCGAACGCGACCCCGCCGTGGTCAACGCCATGATTGACGAGGGCATGCTGGTGACGCGGGCGGCGTTGAAGGAATTCCTTGGCCCGAAGAACACCATCGACGGCACCGAGCGACTGTCCACTATGCCGTTCCCGTCGATGGTGATGATCGCGGGTAAGGACACCGTTCTTCCGGTCGACCTGCAGCATGAACTGGCCGCGCGCCTGCCGCATTGCAGGAAGGTGTTCCTGCCCGAAATGGGGCATGGCTCGATTGCCGAGGAACCCGATCTGTATGCCGGTCACATCGTGAATTTCATTAACGGCCTGGCAGCCGCATCAGCCGGTGATGCTCCTGTCGCGGGCTGAACGCCGCTTCGCCGCGCCGATCCTCAAATTGCTTCAAACGTGTTGACTGTCGCGTCGGTGTTGCGCCGGACCCTCCCCTGACTTTCCAGGTACAGCAGGTGCGCCAGCGTTTCCCCGGTTGCAAACCACTTCTGCGTTATCGGGAATTCCTGCCAGCTCGCGGCACGGATGTCCCATGTCATGCGGGCGGCCGTGTCGTATGCGGAAAGTGCCCCGCTTTCAAGAACGCCAAGGGCTTCGACTGAACGATTTTCGTGGTGCGCCAGCAGGGCGTCCACCCGTCCGCGCAGGTCCGTGAAGGTGTTTCGATGACCGGGCAGGACGATGTCCACGGGCAGGTCGCGGATCTTTCCAAGGCTTTCCAGGAAGTCCTTCAGCGCGTTGTCTTCCCACGACCAGGACTCGATGTGCGGCGTGATGTCCCACAAGACGTGGTCGCCTGAAAACAGGACCTTCCTGTCAGGTTCATACAGGCATGTGTGACCCCAGGTGTGGCCTGGCGTGACGACGCAGCGCAGGTGCCAGTCGCCCACGGTGATGACGTCGCCGTCGTCGACCAGCGTCAGTTCAGGAACATTTTCGGGTTTGTACTTGATTCCAGGGTGCGCGTTCAGAGCGTCTTTCAGTTCCTCGGGGTCGAAACCGTTCGCAATCGCGAAAGACATCACGTGGCGCCAGTCGATGCCACCCCCGAAGAAGCCGGCCTCGATGCGGCCCATGTATATCCTGGCGCCGGGCGCGGCCAGCCTGGATACAAGCCCGGTGTGATCCGAATGCAGGTGGGTCAGCATGAAGTCTGCGTTCGCCAGGTCCACGCCAAGTTCGGCCAGTCCGGCCTGCATCGCGTCGAAACACGCGGTCCGGTTGAACCCGGTGTCTATGACCAGGCTGCGGCCGCCGTCGCGGACGACCCATGAATTCAGTTCCTTCAGTGGATTGTTCGGCAGCGGAATCCGGATCCTGAAGACACCCGGGACGACCTGTTCAATCATGCTTTCACCGCGTCGAAACCTTTCGGACTGAAAGCCAGATTAGCACCCGGACCCGTCGCGTTCAAATGTTCGTGTAAAATGACCCCGGGATTTCACGGACCTGGCGTGATGGCGGGGCGTTTCGGATACAGGGCGGCACGGGAACAGCGGACGGTCGAAACGATGATCGGGATGTACTGTCGTGGCGTGCACGGCACGAAGTCCGGCATGTGTCCTGCCTGCAGCGATCTGGTCGAATACGCGCGTCTCAGGGTGCAGCGCTGCCCGTTGATCGCGGACAAGCCGGCCTGCAATAAATGTCCGGTCCACTGTTATTCGCCGGAAATGCGCCAGCGGATTCGCGACGTGATGCGCTACGCCGGCCCGCGGATGACATTGCGCCACCCGGTCATGGCCTGGTTCCACCTGCTGGATACGCTTCGCCGTTCCCGGGATCAATGACCAACATAGATCGCCGACGACATCAGCCGCATCGGGGCGAACGGCAGGCTGCTTTCGCGCATTTCGACGCGGTACCATGCGCCGGCCGGGGCGGTGTCGTTGAAGGTATGGGCGATGGTTTCGCCCGATACGTGGCCTGAAAAGCGCTTGATTTCCGTGCCGTTGCGAATCACGACCACCGGGCCCTTGGCATTTACGACATTGACCTGGATTGTAATCGGCCCCGCCGGAACCTCGTCGCCCAGCATCGCTTCAAAAACGCCGTCGCCGTCCGCGTCGACCCGGAAGTCCAGTTCGGGACGTCCCTCGAATGTCAGCGCGTCAGCCTGTGTGATGTAGGTGCGCCCCTTGCGGATTCCGTGAAGAATCCCCGGCACGGTCAGGGATTCGGCCCAGACTGCGGTCGTCGGGCTGCCCAGCGTGGCCACCGGGGTGTGCGAGTCGCCGCCACCGACCGCGCCGACGTGTCTGCCGCTGTTCAGGAGGCCTTCCCACAAAGCGATGGAGGGTTCATTCGTTCCGGTCGTGAAGGTCCAGACAAGATTCCAGATTTCGACCACATCGATTTCTTCCAGGAGCCATGGGGCCAGGGCAAACAGTTCGTCCCAGGTTTCCTTGTCGGCGCCGTAGTGGTTGATTGACTGTACGCCACCCTGGAGCCGGGCCAGGCGCCAGGAATCGTGGATATCGCCAGGCGCGTTTGTCAGCGCGTCATTCCATGTGCGGATGCCCCACTGGTTCGCGTGGCCGCCGGCGCCGCCCCATTCCATGCCGGGTATCAGCAGCAGTTCATCCTGGTCCCAGTTTGAATCAAAGGGCGCTTCGAAAACGTCGTGGTCGGTTATCGCCAGGAAGTCCAGCCCGGCACCGTCCGCGGCCCCGAAATACGTGGAAAGCGGGGAAGAACTGTCATGACTGTATTCGATGTGGACATGGAGATCGCCCAGGTACCACCCCGGTTCGCGACTGAACACGCCAAGATCGGAATTATCCCGTCGCAGGCCCGGTATTGACGACGGGTCGGACGGGTCGGTTCCGGCCGCGATTTCCGCCGCGTTGTCGATCCAGTCGTCGTCGATGTCCGGGTCGGAGGCGTTCGGCATGCCGTCACCGTCGAGGTCGTCATCTGATTTGTTGCCGATTCCGTCGCGGTCGCTGTCATACCAGTCATACGGGTTGTTCGGGCAGTGATCGAAGCCGTTTGACACTCCGTCGCCGTCCGTATCGACGCCTTCAAGATCCACTTCGCCGGTCAGGAAATACGCGCAGTACGATGGCGGATAGAAGCCCGTGCCGGTGTCTGCGGTCGTGTCGGACGAGGTGTCGACGCCTGTGTCGCCGGGATCGGTGGCGTCGCCGTCCACCGGCCAGGCATCAGGGATATCGATGTCCGGACCCGTGGTGTCAGCCTGTATTGAATCCGTGGTATCCGATTCGGAATCCCTGCCTGTGTTCGTGTCCCCGGCCGTCGTGTCCGCATCGGCAGCCAGACTGTCGACGGCCTGCGCGTCGGGCGCCGCCGCATCGGCCCGGATGTCGTCAGTGCCGCCACCGGAACAGGCCGCGAATGTCAGCGCAAGCCAGCCAGCCAGGAAATACCTTGTCAGATCATGCTTCACGGAGGCCGACCTTTCCCTTCCGGGCTGCTGTTGCGTTGGAACGAATATCCATGAGGATCGGGACCTTGTCAACGACAGCATTGCTTAAGTTCAGGCATTTGCAGCGATGCTGCGCAGCGCGCTTCAGTCATCGGACGCGGGTTTCTGCCTGGCTGACTTGTGGGCGGAATGGATCTTTTTTTATTCGAGGCGCTTCTGGACGGAACCGAACGTCGGGCGGCTGGGGCGCCGTTTGCGCGGGACGTGGTTCCGGGCTTTCAGGATGACGACAAGCCTTTCGAAAGCGGCTTCCAGGTTTTGCGGCTGGGAGCGGCGTTCGGTGGCCATGATTACCGTGCCGGAAGGCAGGTGGGTCAGCCGCACGCCGGTTTCGCGCTTGTTGCGGTGCTGGCCGCCGGGACCGCTGTCCTTCACGAATTCCACTGTACACTCGGTTTCCAGCACGTCGCGTTCGGTCGAATATGGCGGTGGGCGGCGGATGATTTCTTCCATGGTTTACCCGCGCAGCATTGTCATCGCCGGCGCAATCAGCGTCGCGACTTCGTCAAGGAATGCTTCGTCCCGGGCCCCGAACCTGCCGGCCACCGTGCAGTCGATGTCGATCTGACCGATGATTTCTGTGGTCGCCGGGTCGCGGACCAGGACCACGATTTCAGACCTGGTTTGAAGGTTGCACGCCAGGTAGTTTTCCAGTTCGCGCACGTCGTCGACAAGCTGGTTACGGCCTGTGGCGACGGCCGTACCGCACACGCCCCGTCCCACAGGGATGCGCACGTGATCCGTGGCGGGCCCGACGAACGGGCCAAGGCGCAGTTCGTCGCCGTGCAGGATATATACGCCGACCCAGTAAAATTCGGGGAAGGCGTCTTTTATGGCCTGCATGACGGCCAGAATCGAGGCGGCGGGTTCCGTATCCTTCACGACACTGGCGATTTCGATAAGCAGGTCGGCATGTTTCATGTCGCTACCCCGATTGTGCATGCGGGCGACTCGTCATTCGCCCGCGCAACTCGAACGATTGATACAGGCGTTGCATTTGTCCACGAATTCTTCGGTCGGGTCGGATTCCTTTCCGGATGCGGGATTCTATCAATCGGGTTGGTCGGGCTCAAGCCTGCATTGAATGGGTTTGCTTCAGAGGTAGCCGCAGTTGCCGTTAGGGTTTGTGAAGCGTTCGGTCGGGGTGGGGTCGGTCGACAGCTTGCAGAATCCGCTAAGCGACAGGCTCCTGTCGTGAGTGTTGGCGCCGCTCGGACCGTGAACCCCGTCGCAAAAAAATCCGCCCCACACGACATAGTCGTGGTCTTCGTGCAGGTCATAGCAGAACAGGTCGCATTCGGTGCCTTCGCAACGCACGTCCAGATCGGGGATGTTGTTGTAGATGGAGATCCTGGCATCTTCGACGTCCAGGTCCTCGAAACCGAAGCTGGCCGTCACGCAGTTGCAGCACTGGTTTTCGCCCAGGCAGGCAATTGCGGTCGTCGAGACATCGGTTACCTTCACGGTTCCCCTGAACATCACCTTTTCCCCGCCCCAGGCGCACGCCGTTGCATCGGTTGTCGTCAGGACTTCATCCAGGCCGACAACCGTGTATCCGTCAGGCAGTTCGCATTCGCCCAGAAGTGCCAGATCACCCAGGGCGGTCAGATCGTTCCCGTCCCCGCAGGCAGTCAGCGAAAGTGCAAGCGCGACCGCGGGAAGCATAGCTGCGACAGTCCTTTTCATAGCGGACCTCCAAATCAGGATGCGCAAGTCTATGATTCGACCCCGCCCGGTTCAAGGCGCCACGGTCAATTGTGATAGATACCTGATCGGTCAAGCCGGGTGGCGTATGAACGTGCCGTTGTCCAGTTCGGCGAACGCCTGTTCCAGTTCCGCCTGGGTGTTCATGACAATCGGTCCGCCCCATGCCACGGGCTCGTTAAGCGGCCGTCCTGACAGCAGAAGAAAACGCGCGCCGCCATCCCCGGCCACGGCCCGGACCTGGTCGCCGTCGTCCATCAATACGGCCTGTTTGTCCCGAAGCAGGCCCGAGCCGGGGGAACCGAATTCCACCGACCCCTGCATTATGTATGCGAATACCGTGTTTTCCGGATCGACCGGTGCCTGGAATTCCCGCCCGGCTTCGATTCGGACGTCCAGGTAAACCGGTTTCAGGTACCGGCCCTGGAATGCGCCGGCGACGCCACCGAATTCGCCTGAAATGACGCGCGTCAAATTGCCTTCGCCGGCGACCTGCGGAACGTTCGCGGACACGATGTCGCCATAGGCAGGCGGGGCAAATTTGTCCTTTGCAGGCAGGTTCAGCCACAACTGTGCGCCCCACATCCTTCTTGCGGGTTTCGGCATTTCCTGGTGGATGATGCCCGACCCGGCGGTCATCCACTGGCAGTCGCCGTCGCGTATCACGCCGCTGTTGCCCAGGCTGTCGCCGTGCTCGATGTTGCCTTCGACAAGGTATGTGACGGTTTCGATACCTCTGTGCGGGTGCCACGGAAAGCCGGCGACATAGTCGCGCGGGTCGGCCGAATCAAACGCGTCCAGCATCAGGAACGGGTCGAAATCAACGACGTCGCGCTGCCCGAGTATTCTGACAAGGGCGACACCGGCACCGTCGGTCGTCGCGTGTCCCGCAACAAGCCGTTTCACTTCGCGCAGCTTCGCCATCGATGGTTCCCCGTGGAAAGTCATATTAAGGTACCCCATTTTCAGGATCCCGGTATCGCAGTCCGTTCGAGTTGCTATAATCCCGCCGGGTTTTGACTGCGGATGCGACGACACTATGCGGTTGTTCAAGCTGGTTGCGGTGGCGGGTCTGGTTCTGGTTATCGGTTGTGATTCCGGCAGCGACGCATTCGATCCCGGCGGTGAATGGGACTCAGGTGCGTCTGGCGCCGATGTCATTGCGCCGGATTCGACCGCCGGGGATGACGCGTTCGTCGGTGATGATTCGGCTGTCGGCGATGACACGGTTTCCGGTGACGCAGTTATCGACGTCGGCGGTGAAGATTCCGGCGGGGAACAGGATACATACGTCTTCACCGGACTCTACGCCGTGGAACCGGACGTCATGCGCTGCAAGGCCGGCCGGGTCAGCGATTTCCAGAAACAGATGGTCCTTGACCGGGTTAACTTCATCCGGTCGCTGCACGGTCTGAATCCAGTCGAATACAACGTGGATGGTGACGAACAGACGGCGCAGTGTGCCCTGATAATTTCTGCTAACCAGGAACTGAGTCACACGCCGGGGACGGGCTGGACATGCTGGTCGCAGGACGCGTATGACGGTTGTAACAGCAGCAATATCTATATCCAGTGGGGCCGCGATCGTGATGAATTTTCCAGTGAAAGCGTGGTTGACGGATTCATGACGGACGAAGGCGTTGAAACGCTGGGGCATCGTCGCTGGCTGATTGATCCGTGGCTGGCACATATTTCGTTCGGGCGGGTCGATGGCGACAAGTTTGGGCCGAACACGACCGGCGCGGCGATCCAGGTGATCAATGACGCCCAGCAGAACCTAAGCTCCAGCGGCATCGAGTTCGTGGCTTATCCGTTCGAAGAATATCCCGCCGAGTTGTACAACAGCGACGTGATGATGTCGCTGACGGTCATCGGTTCGACCAGTTCCAAATGGAACGATGCCAACAGGGCCGATTTTTCGAAAGCCGTCATAACAGTGACGGGGCCGGGCGGCTCGCTTGCCGTCGATGGCCTCCAGTATGACACCGCCGGCTACGGGGTTCCCAACAACCTCCGCTGGTACGCGACCGGCGTGAAGTCCGGCGTCACGTACGATGTGATTGTTTCGGGCGTCAAGGTCAATGGCGTCGCCCGCGATTATTCCTGGTGGTTCGAACTGGATTAGTCCGGTTCCCCCGAACCGCACGTCCGTCACCCATGGGCCGCCCGCAGCCGGGTGGAAATCAATCCGCAAAGTAATATGATTGCTGCCGGAATGCAGCAGGTGAAGGGAACCTTGAAAGGCAAAATAGCCCGTGTTTACGTTGTGTTCTGCTTAGTTGCAGTGGCTGGCGCGTCCATCCTGACAGGCTGCTATGAGCCGCCGGAAAGGCAGGCGATGGATTCGGGGCAGGCATTCCTGAAGATCGCCGACATTGTCCGCAGGCTTTCCGGCGGACTGACCGATGACATGAATGTCGTCGCTGATTTCCCGCTTGCGCGCAAGTTGTACACGTTCGTCAACGGCGGCATGTCCTGTTCCGCCGAAATGATCAACGACCCGGTTTCGGGCCTCCCGATCGGGACCGGCGAAGAAGTCTGCGCGTTCGAGCCTGGGCCCTACGAACTGAATCTCGAATTCGATGAAATCGGCGAAAACTTCCTGAACCTGCTGGACGAATACGTTTTCGACCCGGCCCAGGTCGAATCGGAAGGTTTCGGTGCGCTGATCCTGCTGGACCCGGACGTGTTCTGCCGGATGTTCTCGGACGGGTCGGACGCCGGCGACACCGGCGGGGCGGTCGGGGGCGCTTTAATGACCGGCGAAGGCGAATCCGAGGTGCCGGAAGCGTACACGTTGTGCCATGACATACTGTCCGCGGTTCCAGTGAGGGTCGACGTGTATTCGTACTGGGAAGATTCGATTTACCTGGATGTGCTTGTCGGTGATTCGCGTACTTATGCGGCGGGAATCGTCTTGTGGGGCGACACGATGTCTGTCGACGTCGACCTGTCGTACCTGGCGGCCGCTCTGGATGTGGTCAACAACCTCTTCAAGGACGAAGACAGGGCGCTGTACGATTCGCTGACCGCCAGGGGGCGCGTTGCCGCCTATATTTCAAGGGACTACAACGGCCTGCATTACATCCATGGCGAAGTGTATGACCGGCTTGAAGTGTCCCTTGTCCGGCCGGAAGGCGAATATGCCCTGGAAGCCGATTACACGATTTTCTATATCTGGGCGGACGCTGACATAAACGAATTCCAGGTCACGCTGTCGGCCCAGGATTTCGACGCGTCCTTCCCGTACCAGATCTTCGTGGATGCCTTCAACGCGTCTTCCGAAGCCCCTGTGGATGTCGGCGGTTCGATCCATGTCCGTTCGGACGGTGCGGATTTCGTCGCCCACGGCAAGCCGAACGACGGCACGATCGTGGTTACCGGGATTGGCCTGGGATCCGGTCCGATGACCGTTTCGCGCGGTTTTGACACGATATTCGGTCTGGCATTGAATCCGGATGACGGCCATGTATTCGACATGGTCCTTTCGCAGGACGGCGATGGACGCATCGTGGCGGCCCTGTCGGATGTGTTCGATCTGTCAATCGGGTGGAACCTGGGGACGCTTGCGTCCGACCTTGACGAAATACCGGCCGGGATGGTCGATGAAACGTGGCGCATCCTGCTTGACGGCGCGGCGCCTGCCGTGACCATCATGGACGGCGTTGAAGGCGAATGGTTCAGGATCGACGCCGGCACGCTCACGATGTCCAGCAGCGCGGCGCCCGAAGAATCAGTTGCAGCCACCGCCGGTCAGTGCGTCAGCGTCACCGGCGACGAAACCCATCCGCTCCTGACCGCGCTGGCAGCCGGCGAATGCGCCGGCCCGACGCCGTTATGACTTCACGCCGCCGTTCGCCGGCCTGTCCTTGCGCCTGACGTAAACGGTTTTTTCGACGTCGGCGACCACCGTTCCAGCCTCGTCCACGACCTGGACATTGAAGACCGGTTCAGACTTGGGGCCGTTGTCTGCCTGGGCACGGATTTCGGCGATCCTTTCAGGTGTTATCGTGAACTTGGCCGATACGCGTCCGCGGCCGGGCGACTTGAAGCGGATGTTGGCTGCCTTGTCCCAGATAATGTAATCGCGGCCCAGGTTTTCAATTAGCATCATCATGAAGAACGGGTCTGTCATCGCGTAAAGCGACCCGCCGAAATGCGTGCCGACATAGTTCCTGTTCCAGGGCCGGAGCTTCATTTCGACATCGATGGTCATGAAGTCGTCGGCGATGTGGCGGACGTTGATTCCGGCCCCGAGGTATGGGGGCCAGAAGCGAATCATCCGCATGATCGTCGATCTTTTCATGGCATCGACCTCGCGGGAGCCTCCGGCGCCAGTGAATCAGTTCAGGTAGTCGCCGGCCATCGCTTCAAAAAGCGGGGCGTTGACATAAGCGGCCTCGGCCGCCAGGCGGTCCTGTTCAGCCTGGAATTCAACCTTTCGCACGCCCTTCAGGAAGGGACCAGCGACGTTCGGGAACAGTTCCAGCAGCAGTTCTTCCTTCGGCGTTTTCGCCAGCCTTGCGCCACCCGCTTTGGGCAGTTCAGGATTGTCCTGCTTCTGGTACTTCGAGGTGTCGTAAGGGATTTCTTCGCGCACCCCGGCCAGCTTTTCCCTGAAGTCGGGATCGACCGGGATCGGAGTGTGGCCATAGGAACCCTTCACCAGGTTCACAAACTGCGACGACGGGTTTTCCCAGACCGGCTTGCCGTTGTGCTTGTTTACCACGCACATGACGGCCTGGACGCCCACGATCTGGCTGGTCGGCGTCACAAGCGGCGGCAGGCCCGCGTCCAGCCTGACCGACGGAACCGTCTTGAGCACCTCGGGCATGTGCTGCGACAGGTTCGCCGTCTTCATCTGGGCAAGCATGTTCGTGTACATGCCGCCGGGAATCTGGGCCACGCGGACGATGTCGTCCGGCGGCGGGTAATTGAACCAGTCTTCGATCCGGTGGCAGACTTTCAGCAGCCGTTTGATCTTGAACGCCTGCGCCGTTTCAATCGCCTGGTCGAACATCGCGTCGACATCCGGGGGCAGCGTGTCCGTTGTGATGTCGAATTCGCGGGGCGGCCGCTTGAACTGGTCGAATTCCGCCAGCTCATCGCGAAAGACCCGCAGTTGTTCGTTGATCCTGGATACCGCCGCCGCGTTCACGCCGGTTTCAAGCCCCAGTTTGCGTGCAAAGATTTCGATGATTTCCCAGGCAGGCGCGGCCGGTCCGCCGGAGAAGGGAAGGGCAACCGTGTCGACCACGTCCACCCCGGAAACGATTGCCATCAGGCACGACGCCACGCCGAATCCGGGCGTGCAGTGCGTGTGCATGTTGATCGGTATCCCGACTGCCTTCTTCAGCGCGGGGATCAGGCGTCCGGCCGTTTCGGGGTCGACCAGGCCGGCCATGTCCTTGATCGATATCATGTCCGCGCCGGCCTTTTCCAGTTCGACCGCCTTCGCGACGAAGTAGTCGACGCCGAACACCCTTTTCGGCAGCTTCCTTCCGCCGAAGAACGCACGCAACTGTTCCCCCGTCGTGAACTTCGGATCGACCGTGTAGCAGACCGCGCAGTCCGCGATGCCGCCGCTTTCCTTCACAAACCTGATGGACGCGCGCATGTTGTCGATGTCGTTAAGGGCGTCGAAGATGCGCATGATGCCGATGCCGGACTGTATGGCGTTGCGGCAGAAACCTTCGATTACCGTGTCAGGGTAAGGGTTGTACCCGAACAGGTTGCGCCCGCGCGAAAGGGCGGTCAGTTTCGAAGTGTCGCCGATGACGGCTTTGATCGATTCCAGCCTGTGCCACGGGTCTTCGTTCAGGTATCGCATGACGGAGTCCGGAACGGCGCCGCCCCAGACCTCCATGGCGAAGAAGCCGGCGTCACGGTAAATCGGAAGAACCCGGTCGACCTGGGACTGGTTCATGCGCGTCGCGAACTGCGACTGCTGGCCGTCACGCAGCGTCAGGTCCCTTATCAGAAGTTTTCCAGCCATTCTTCATTCCTGCGGCAGTATGGCAGCCACGTCGACGCCCTGGTCGTCAGATCGATACGGTCGCGGTGACCGTGGCCCCGGTCGCGATGAGGGTCACTGAAACGATGTTGACGTCCGAACATGTGGTCGTGTCGACATTCTGGCTTTCGATGGATTCACCGTCCAGATCCACGGTGGGCGTCGACGACTTCGGGACAGCGAACCACAGGGTCGTGCCGCCGCGGGCCTTCAGGTCGAGCGTGACCACGATGGATGTCGCGGCCGCCTGCATTTCAGTCACGTACGCCAATCCGCCGGCCAGCGATTCCGACATCCCGAGGAAGGCGGGCGCCGAGCCGTTGAAATTGCGGACCGAGAACACCCGGGCCGAGTTCGGCGTGTCCACCGTGAATTCGGCGCCTTCCGGGTTGACGCACTTGCCGCCTTCGGAAAGCACGGTGCCGTCGAACGCGTCCAGCGCGATCCACGAGCCGGTATCGTCCGGCGACGTGAATGTCCTGACACGCGCGCCGTTGGCGGCCGTCAGGGTCGTCAGATCCATGTTTTCGGCAAACCGGAAGAAACCGGCGACGTATCCGGTTTCGCCCAGGACGTCCATGTGGGCGTACCAGGTTTCGGGGATCTTGAGGGTCGCGAAGTCCGGGGACCACGGTCCCGCCACGATCGGGCGAACCGCTTCGTATTCACGGCCGGCGCTCAGGAGCGTATCGGTCAGGTTCGGGACGCCACCGGCGACCACCGCAAGCTGCTGTCCCAGATAGTATTCGCCCGGGCCCGGGATCCGATCGTCGACAAAACCGAACAGCCTGCCGGGAACCACCCGGAACGCCCGGCCTTCCATGAAGGCGCGGTGCGACCAGGACATGGCGCCCATCCACTGGGACCCGTCCACCTTGGAGGCCGGGGCCGCCCACGACGCGTAAGTCGGCATCGCGGCGTTGACCAGGTCGGCGTATTCAAGCCCGATCATCGAGCCTTCGGCGATTTCGATGAAGACTTCATCGCCAAGCTGTTCGCGAAGGGACTTCAGGAACTGGATCATGGACGCCAGGCCGGTCTGTCCGACCGTCGCGCCACCGTCGCCCAGACAGGCGATGTCGACGCCGTAAAGTTTGACGTAATCGTATCCCCAGTCCTGGACTGCGGTCTTGATGTAGTTGAGAGCCCAGGCGGCGGCATCGACGTTGCCCAGGTCCAGTATGCCGGCGTTGTTGCCGATGCCGAGCCTGACAACAGCCAGGTCAGTCGGGGCCAGCATCCAGTCCGGGTGGGTCGTGTAGAGATCGGATTCGTTATCAATCACGAAAGGCGACAGCCCGATGCCGGCGGTCATTCCGTGTCCGGTGATCAGCCCGGCCAGCGCCTTCATGGCGTTCTGGCCTCCAACCGCCGGGAACTTCGTCGCGTCCGGGGCCTTTTCGTCGTTTTCCCACCCGGCGTCAACCAGCACGCCGTCAACCGCGTATCCGTCCCACGTGCTTTCGATAAGGGCCGCGACATCGTCGTAAGCCATGGCCGACAGGCCGACCGTGGCCGCCATCATCGAGGGCGCCTGGCGTTTGTCGGCAAGGGAATTGTAGGTCTTGATGGCCGCGCCGAATCTGGCCAGGCCTTCATAAGCGTTGTCCGTGAAATCGAGGTACGCCATTTCGGACGTGATGATGCGCGAAGGGCTGACGTACGCGCCCTGGAGCAGCGTGGAGCGCAGTTCGAACAGGGAAAGCGCGGCGTCGTCGCCCACGGCGAAGGCTTCAAGCGGCGAAGATTCAACGGCAACGCCGCCAAAACCGCGTTCGACGTTCAGGAAGCCGGCGATCACGCATCTCCCGGCCTTCGTGCAGATGGTGGCGTTCCAGTTCGACAGGTAACCGGGCGCGTTCATGGTTTCGACCGCTTCAGTCACGTTCAGTGCCTCGGCGGCGGCGTCATAGGCTATTTCATGGCCGTTGGTGACCATGGTCGCGGTGGATGTGCCCGGACCCAGCAGCAGGCCGGCGCCTTCGGAACCGTGGGTCACGACGGGCACCAGCCGCTTGATCAGGAATCCTTCCCGAATCGGCAGCGCCAGCATCAGCTTGACCGTCACGGAAGGACTGTTCCGGTGCAGCGATATGTACGTCCGCAGGCCGCCGATCGACCCGGTCGGAATCGTTTCCATCATCAGGGTCACGCCCTCGTCCAGGCCGTCGCCTTCCCACGAAGCCAGCCACCCGGCGCGCTGCGAGGGGTTGACCGAAGAAATGACGGACGTGCCTTCGACGCTGGAGATCTGCGCTTCGGAATGACCGTTGATCACGCCGTCAAGCCCCGGTACGGTCCCGATGTTGAACGTGCCGGTCGCCAGGTTGAGCTGGACCGTGATGGTACCGTTCGTCACCGTCACCAGGTCGCCTTCTTCCTTCGGATAGAAAGGACCTTCGGGGATGTCCTGACCGAAATCCTGGATTCCCATGTCCATCCAGGCCGTGTCGGTTCCGGTGTCTTCGACGACGTCTTCGACGCCGGTGTCCTGTTCCACGTCGGCCCCGCCTTCGTCGGCAAGAACGTCGGTCGGTGTGCCGTCGTCTTCAGTGGTTTCGCCGCCGCCACAGGCCGCGAAATTGACGACAACGAGGATTCCCGCCAGCAAAGCCAGTTTACGCATCTGTGACCTCCCGGAGTCTGCGCAAGATGAAAGGCGCGGCACTGCGCGCCGGCAGGATTCTACAACGGGAACAAGGCAATTAACAGAAGGCTTGAGTGCTGTTACGCGGTCTGCTGGAACCATTGCCAGGTCCGGATGCCGCCGTTCAAGTTTTTCACCTTGAATCCAAGCTGCCGCAGCCGCCTGTAAACGATGTATCCACGCAGCCCGGCCGCGCAGTAGATACCGATTTCCCGATCGCGGGGGAGTTCATCCAGTCGCCCGGCGACTTCCCCCAGCGGGATGTGCATCGCCCCTGGCAGCATGCCGTAGCGCGTTTCCCACTTTTCACGGACGTCCAGCCAGACGTCGGGCTTTTCCCACGGCTCGATTAGTTCCACGTCGCCGCGAAGCAAGTTGGTCGCCACGAAACCGGCCATGTTTACCGGGTGTTTCGCGTTTCCCCAGGCAGGACAGTACGCCAGTTCCAGTTCTTCAAGATCCTCGACCGTCTGCCCGGCGCGCATCGCCTGCGCGATGGCGTTTATGGCGACATCCACGCCTTCGCGGCCGATGACCTGTCCACCCAGTATGCGGCCGTCGTCGCCGAACAGGAGCTTGATGTCGACTGTCGCCGCACCGGGATAGTAACCGGGGTGCTGGCTCGGGTGGACCCAGACGTGGCGGAACTTGATTCCGGCGGCGGTCAACTGCCTGGAATTCAAGCCGGTCGACGCGGCGGCAAGTCCGAACACCTTGACGATCGATGTGCCCTGGGTTCCCTTGTAGGTCGCGTCCCTGCCGCAGGCGTTGTCGGCGGCGATCCTGGCCTGGCGGTTCGCCGGCCCGGCGAGCGGGACCGGGGTGTGCGCGCCCAGTGTCCGGTTCATCACGGCGACGGCGTCGCCAACCGCGAATATGTCGGGGTCCGTGGTGCGAAGGTGTTCGTCCACGACGATATGTCCGGAGGGCGTAAGTTCCAGGCCGGCGTCCCGGGCCAGGTTCGACACAGGACGAACGCCGATGGACATGACGGTGAAGTCCGCCGGAAGCACCGTGCCGTCGCCCAGGTGAACGCCGTCGTCGGATATCGCCACGACACCGGCGCCCAGATGGACCAACACTCCGTTCCTGCGGGTTTCTTCCAGCAACTGGACGCTCATTTCGGGGTCCAGAACCGGCACCACCTGGTCAAGCCTTTCGACGATGTCAACGGCAAGCCCGGCGTGCCGCAGGTTTTCCGCGACCTCGATGCCTATGTAACCGGCCCCGACCACGACAGCCCGCTTTGCCGTCAGGGTGGCCTTCCTTATCGCGTCCATGTCGTCGAGGTTCTTCAACACGAAGACGTCGGGCCTGTCCGCGCCGGGAAGGGGTGGCTTGATTGGATGGGCGCCCGGCGCCAGGATCAGTTTGTCCCAGGGGAATACAAGTTTGCGACCGCCATCCAGGTCCAGGACGGTCACGGTTTTGGCGGTGCGATCGATCGAAGTCACGCGGTGCCTGGTCAGGATGTCGAAGTCGTAACGCGCCTTGATGGATTCTGGCGTCTGGACCAGCAACTGGCCGCGTTCACGTATGACGCCGCCGATGTAGTAGGGCATCCCGCAATTCGCGAATGAAACGTCGCTGTCCTGCTCGAAAACCTTGATGTCAGCGCCCGCGTCAAGACGCCTGACGCGCGCTGCGGCGCTCATGCCGCCCGCGACCCCACCGACCACCATGACCTTCATCATGTACATCTCCTGATTTTCGCGGCGCCGTGCCGCACGGGACGGGTATCACCATTGACACACGATGGATGGACGTCAACCCCGGGGGCCTTCCGTCACGCCGGGTTAAGGCGTTTCAACAAGTCTTCAGGGCGATTCGTGATGGCCGCGCGTTGAAGCGAAGCGGGAGAAGGGATGTCAGAGTCCGCCGGTGATGCGCCAGACGTCGTCTTCCTTCATGAATTCGATCCGATCGAGGTTCGTGCCGACCTTCCAGCGATCCTTGCCCTGGTCCACATAGAAGAACTTATAGGTGAATTCGATGTCGGCGTAAGCGACATTGTCGCGCGGGTAGGAAATCTTCCGCACGTATATCGTGTAAGTCAGCGACTTGACGTCGTCCCGGAGGGCGGGAACGATGTTCCTGACGAACTGCTCATAGCCATAGTCGTCGTCGGGGTCGGACGTCGTGCCGAAGTTGGAAAAGTAGTCGCGCGAAACCAGTTCCAGGATTCCCTTGACGTCCTTTTCTTCAACAGCCACGCGATACTTGTTGATGATGTCGACAATCGCCCTGTTTTCCGGCGTGTCGTCGACCGAAGTATTCGGAATCTGCCTGGCGGAGCAGGCCACCATGGGAAGGAACGCGGCAATCAGCAGGCATTTTTTCAGGTTCATCGGATTACCCCCGGTGTGATGGGTCGGAAACGAACGTCATTCGGCGATGGCGGTGGCGAAGGCGTCCGGAACGCATGATTTCCAGGTGCAGAAGCCGTCTGCTTCACAGATGGCCCACGGCGCCTTTTCCTGGCATTCCTGGTCTTCGGTGCAGGAAACCTTCAGCGACAGCAGTTCGCGACACGAAGATTCCGGCGGGCAGTCGAGCGTGGACACGCAGGCGTTTCCGCAGAACGGATCCGTCTTCCAGTTGGCCGGGTCCTGCACGTCGCGGTACTTGTACATCAGGCAGGGGCCGTAAAGGCACTGCGGGTGATCGGTGACGATGCAGGTGGCGCCGCAGAAGGCTTCATCGCCCGAGCACTGGTCTTCAGTGCCGGCGAGCATTTCGTTACAGTCCGACAGCATCTTGTCGGTAAGGATGCATTCGCCGAAGTCCTGTTCTTCCTGGCACGCATGCAGACCGGTTACGGCGAACAGCGCGATAATCAGAACCTTGGTTCTAATGGACACGGAAACCTCCGAATAGAATGCACCCATGCGATTGTATCCGAGGGACCGTCGCAGTCAAGGCTTTGGGCGCTAATTCTTGAGGGCGCTGACGAGCGCCTCGAAGTCGGCATCCGACGTTTTCTCGGTGACCGCGACCAGTATGCAGTCCGCGAGATCGGCCCTGAAGCAACCCAGTGCAAGCCCGGGGACCACGCCGGCAGCGGCCATGGAGGCAACCCTGCCCGCGGCGTCGCCGCCAATCCTGACGACGAATTCGTTGAAGGTCGGGCCGCTGAAGGGAAGGATGAACCCGGCGGCGATAAGCATCTTTTTCAGCTTTTCGGCACGGACATGATTCAGCATGGCAAGCTTCGGGTATCCGTTCCTGCCAAGCATCGACATGTATATCGAGACAGCCAGGCCGCACAGTGCTTCGTTCGAACAGATGTTGGAACTGGCGCGTTCCCGCCGGATATGCTGTTCGCGCGCGGCGAGTGTCAGCACATAGCAGTCACGCCCCTCGTGGTCCTTCGTCCTGCCGATGAGCCTGCCCGGCATGCCCTTCACGAAGCCGTCCTTGACCGCGAACATGCCGACGTATGGACCGCCGAATGCCAGCGGCAGGCCGAGTGACTGGCCTTCGCCGGCGCAGATGTCCGCGCCGCAGTTGCCCGGCGGATCGATCAGGCCGAACGCCAGCGCTTCCGTGAATGTGGCGATGGCGATCGCCCCGGCTTCGTGGGCGAGGTCCGCGAACTGCCGGAAGTCTTCGACCACGCCCAGGAAGTTCGGGGTCTGGACCACGACACCCGCGACGGTGTCGTTAACGATGGCGCGCGCCGCCGCGATGTCCGTGGCGCCGTCGGTGCCACCGGGAATCACGATGATTTCGGCAGGATCAAGATAGGTATTCAGGACTTCGACGTACTGCGGATGCACAAATTCCGACACCGCGATCATGCGGCGCCGGGTGTGCTTCTGGGCCATCAGGCATGCCTCGGCCAGCGCGGTCGCCCCTTCGTACATCGATGCGTTCGACACATCCATGCCGAGCACCTGCGTCACGACGGACTGGTACTCGAACTGCGCCTGGAGGGTGCCCTGCGACAGTTCCGGCTGGTACGGCGTGTAACCGGTCAGGAATTCGCCGCGTCCGACCAGGTGGTGAATCGCGGCCGGAACATAGTGATCGTAGGCGCCGGCGCCAAGGAAGGTCGGGACCTGGTCGGCCGTGCGGTTCATGGCCGCGAGATCCTTCATGTACGCCAGCACTTCCGCTTCCGACATCGATTCAGGCAGTTTCATGCAGCCCTGAACCTTGAATTCAGAGGGGATCACCGAAAACAGTTCTTCAACGGACGAAACGCCGATTACCTTAAGCATTTCGGCAATTTCGGCTTCCGTATGGGGAGTGAAATCCATGGCGGAATCTCCTGCTGACAGAGGGCCGCGCGCACGCCGACCGCAGGCCTGCCAGTTGACCGTTCCGACTATTCTTCTTCGAGACGTCCGAGGTACTCTTCGTAGTCTTCGGCTGTCATCAGTTCGTCGAGCTGTTCCATGTCGCCGACTTCCACGCGGACCAGCCAGCCCTCTTCGTAGGGATCGGTGTTGATGACGCCCGGGTCTTCTTCCAGCAGGTCGTTATTTTCGACGACGACGCCGGAAATCGGGGCGAACACTTCCGACGATGCCTTCTGCGAGTCGATCATGCCGATCGGTTCGCCCTTTTCGATTTCGTCGCCAACGCGCGGCGTTTCGACACTCACGATATCGCCCATGTGATCCTGAGCGTAATCGGTGAGACCGATCGAAACGATGTTGTCCTCTTCAACCTTCACCCACTCGTGACTGTCGGTGAACCTGTACTCCTTGGGGATCGACATCAGAACCTCCTTGCGTCGTCACTTCAGCCGGAACGAAGACGCCCCCTTCTGGGCGCCTGTCGGATTCCCGCATATATACCTGATAATCAACGATCCTTCTTCAGGATCGGTGCATCCACGACCACCGCCGCGGCACGACGGATTCCCATCAGATCGACTTCGAAACGCGATCCGACGGCATTGAACGGCGGCTTCACATAGGCGATGCCAATCGGCACCTTCATGCTGGGCGACATCGTTCCGCTGGTAACGACGCCGATTTCGTCCGCCCCGGCGAAAACCTTGTAACCATGGCGCGGCACACCCTTTCCTTCAATGACGAACGGAACCAGGTGGCGCTTCAGCCCTTCGGCGTTCTGCTTCAGCATGACATCACGGCCGTTGAAGTCGCCCTTGTCGAACTTCACAGTCCACTGAAGGCCGGCTTCAAGCGGGCTGGTCGTGTCGTCGATGTCGTTGCCGTAAAGGCAGTACTTCATTTCCATGCGCAGCGAATCGCGGGCGCCCAGTCCGATCGGCCCGACGCCGAGGTCGGCGCCCTTTTCCATCAGTTCCCGCCACAGTTCGGCGGCGACGGCATTGGGGATGTAGAGTTCCCCGCCCGCTTCGCCGGTGTAGCCGGTCGTGGCGAACAGGATTTCCTGGCCCCTGTACTGCTTCATCACGAACCAGAACGGCTTCATCGCCAGGACGTCGTCACCGAAAATCCTTGCGAGAAGTTCCGGCGCCTTCGGTCCCTGGACGGCAATCTGCGAGTACTTGTCGGACAGGTCGATGACTTCGCAGTCGCCGTGGGTCTGTTCGACGAACCACGCGTAGTCCTTGTCCTTGTTGGACGCATTGACGCAGACGAACCATTCTGTGTCGGACTTCTTGTAGAAAATCATGTCGTCGACGATGCCGGCGTCCGCCCTGCATACGGGCGTGTACACAGCCCGGCCCGGCTTCACGTTCGTGACGTTGTTCGTGGTCAGCCTGGTGACGACTTCAGCGGCCCTGGGGCCCCGGAAGACGATTTCGCCCATATGGCTGACGTCGAAAAGACCAACGGCCGTGCGGACGCGGTGATGTTCGGCGGCGATGCCTTCGTACTGCACCGGAAGTTCAAATCCGGCGAACGGGACCAGCTTGCCGCCGGCCTTCACATGTTCTTCGTAAAGCGCCGTGCGCTTCACATCGGGATGACTGCTCACGGAAACCTCCCAGCCTCAACCGCGACCCGAATATAGCAACACAGGACGCAGGTCAAGCAAAAACCTGCAAGCGTTACCGAAAAGTGTTCAGGCCCCCTGTATTTCCTGTTCATGAAGCTTTCCGGCCGGATTGACTTGGTGTGATCCTGCCATTACGATTCGGCGTCATTTTCTCATGCGCGGGGTGAATCATGTCAGGCGGTCAGGCGAAGATAATTGACGGCAAGGCGATTGCGGCGAAGGTAAGGCTCGAGGTCGCCGAAGCAGTGACGAAGTTGAAGCATGCCGGGGTGGTCCCCTGCCTGCACGTCATCCTGGTCGGCGAGGACCCCGCGTCGCAGGTATACGTGCGGAACAAGGGAAAGGCGTGTGAAGAAGTCGGCATTCTGGGCGTGACGCACAGGCTTCCGGTGGAAACAACCGAAGCCGAGCTGCTTGGCCTGCTGGCCGAACTTAACGCCGATCCGGAATGCGACGGCATCCTCGTCCAGCTTCCGGTTCCGAAGCACATCAGCTCGGACAAGGTCATTTCGGCGCTGGATCCGGCCCGGGACGTTGATGGTTTCCATCCGTTCAGCCTGGGCATGCTGATGTCCGACCGTCCGGGCGTGACGCCCTGCACGCCGGCCGGCTGCATCAGGCTTATCGATGAAACCGGCACGAACCTGAAGGGACTGCACGCGGTCGTGATCGGGCGCAGCCTGATCGTCGGCAAGCCGATGGCCCAGCTCCTGCTTCGCCGCCACGCGACCGTGACGATCTGCCATTCACGCACGACGAACCTGCCCGAGGTCGTGAGGTCGGCGGACGTCCTTGTGGCCGCTGTTGGACGGGCGAAGATGGTCAAGGCGGACTGGATTCGTGAAGGCGCGATCGTCATCGACGTGGGCATGAACCGTGACGAAAACGGGAAGCTTTGCGGCGATGTCGATTTCGAAGATGTTTCGGGCAAGGCGTCCTGGATTACCCCGGTTCCCGGCGGCGTGGGGCCGATGACTATCGCCTTCCTGATGCGCAACACCGTGATCGCGGCCTGTTTCAGGCGCGGGATCGATTGTCCCCTCCAGTAACTTGTCAGGCCCCGCCGGGCCCCGGAACCTGCAATCGTGAATTCCCTAAAGGCTGACTGCATGGGATAGACTTCCGGGCTGGAGGGATGCGATGGCTCGATCGAAAAAGAAATCACGTCGGAAACCGGCCGGGATCGTTCTTGCGGTGCTGGGCGGGCTTGTTGTTGTGGCGGTCCTGGGGCTGGCCGCGCTTGTCAGGCTGACGGAGGCTTCCCTGCCACCGGTTCCGTCCTGGGAGGAGTACGCGGATTCCGTTCCCAAGGTCAGCCGGATCCTTGCCGCCGACGGTTCCGTCATCAGGGAGATTTATACCGAGCGCCGGACCCTGATCGCCCCGGATAACCTCCCGCCCCTGCTGGTCAATGCCGTCCTTGCCGCGGAAGACGCGGGTTTCATGGAACACGATGGCCTGTCGTACGCGGGTATCGCCAGGGCGATGGCAAAGAATATCGTGAAAGGCAGGATCTCCCAGGGCGGATCCACGATTTCGCAGCAGGTCGTCAAGCAGGTCCTGCTGACGCCCGAAAGAACACTGGTTAGGAAATTCAAAGAGTTGCTCCTTACCCGTCAGCTCGAAATGAAGCTCGGGAAGAAGGAGATTCTGGCTATATATCTTTCCCACACTTACCTCGGCAGCGGTCGTTACGGATTCGAGGAGGCGTCCCGGTTCCTTTTCGGGAAGCCCGCGGCGGACCTTCTTGTCGAGGAAGCCGCGATGCTTGGGGGCCTGGTGTCGGCGCCGGAAGGCAACTCGATGCTGAAGAATCCGGAAGGTGCTGTCACCAGGCAGATCCATGTTCTGAACAGGATGGCTGAACTGGACATGATCACGGCCGATCAGGCCGCGGTCGCCTCGGAGGCGCGTCTTAAGGTCGTGGCGCGCGACACGCCCGGACTTGGCACAGCGCCGTATTTCGCGGACGCGGTGGCCAGGGAACTTAGACGGCTTGCCGGTACGGCCCTGCTTGAAAAGGGTGGACTGACCGTCAGGACGACCCTGGATCCGGTGGTTTCGGCCGCCGCGGAGCATGCCGTTACGGAGGGCCTGGTCAGGCTTTATCAGTCGGGAAGGAAGCGGATCGAGGATGAACACGGCGGCATGGCCGGTGCCGAGGATCTCGGGCTGGACGAAGAGGCGGCTTCCACTTCCCGCATGCCGGTCGCCAGGGTTGCGGGATGTCGCAGGGGTGATTCGCAGGCGTTCGTGTCGGCTGACGGCAAGATGAGCGTCGTTGCCAATTCGTCGCTTTCGCGTCTGGGGGGCTCGGGAAGGGAAAGGCTGGACGCCTTCTGCGACGGGCTGGACCTTGTGGCCGTGTCGAAGGGCGTAAGGCAGGTTGACACGGTTCACGGCCGCCTGGAAGAGGTGAATGCCGAGCTGGGCCCGCAGGCTTCGTTTGTCGTGATTGAAGCGTCGTCGCGTGCCGTCCTGGCGATGGTCGGCGGCGAGGATTTCGATTCCCGCCCATACAACAGGGCCATCCAGGCCAGCATGCCGATCGGTTCGACGATCAAGCCGTTTATTTATGCCGCCGCGCTGACTGCCGGAATCCGCGAGGACGAGGGCTGGGTCAATGAGCCGGTCGCTTTCCGGGGCCACGGGGGCAAGACGTGGAAGCCGCGAAACTACGGCGGCGTCTACGACGGCAGGACATACGACATGACGGCGGCCATAAAGGATTCCGTCAATGTAATCGCCGTCAAGGTGCTCAAGCAGACGGGCGTCGAAAAAGTCGCGGAGCTTCTGGAATCGGTCGGTTTCAGGGGGCACATTCCACGCGACCTTTCGATGGCGCTTGGCAGCGTGGAGGCCAGTCCGCTGGAACTGGCCAACGCCTACGCCGTGTTTGCGTCCGCCGGCAGGCTCGATACGCCGTGGTTCATCCACGACGTCCGGGACTGGCGCGGCAAGTCGATACTCGGGCACGAAAACCGGCCCGGCCGCGTGATGTCGGCCCAGGTCGCTTCGGCCATCCGTCGTATGCTGCGCGAAGTTGTCGTCGACGGCACCGCAAGTGATCTGAACATGCCTGACAAGGCGATCTGGGGCAAGACCGGGACGACCAACAAGTCCCGGGAAGCCTGGTTCGCGGGCGGTTTCGACGACCTGGTGGGTGTTGTCCTGGTCGCGTACGACGATCGGATTTCGATGAAGGGCGCGACCGGCGGCAACACGGCGGTTCCTTTGTTCAAGCTGTTTGTCGAAAGATACCTGGCCAGGGTGAAGTGATTCGTGAGTTTGCCGGCACGGTATCCTTATGAAACACGCGGCGGGCATGCGAGGCCGGGCGAACCTAGAAAAATGGATAAATGAAAGGGCTCACGCTGGATGTGGAGGCGATGATTATCAGTGTTCCGACAAGAAGAATGGCCAGGATCAGGGGGATCAGCCAGTATTTCCTGCGTTTAAGCATGTAACCCACGAATTCTTTGATCAATCCGGCCATCGTTTCCCCACTTCAGTACATGTTCTGCGGCCCGCCACGGCTTTCGGACGGGTCCGGTGAAGCCCATCCCGGTGGTTGCCGGCGTCGCCTTCCGGTCAACCGGGTGATAATTCCTGTCGGTGTCACGACCAGCACGTGCACGATGCCGAAAAGAACCGCGCCAACCTTGCCGTTCAGTTTTGCCCCGGCAACGTGCATGGCGGATTCGATACGTTTGAAAAGATGCGGTGCCGCCAGCGCCAATGTCGACAGCAGCGCCGCAACCGCCCAGAGCGCGGTCGACGTCCATACCGCCGGCTCGGCCGGCAGGAACCATCCGGCAAAACCTGCCACGACCGCCGTCGCCGAAATCTCGAATCCGAAGCGCCTGAGTTCGGCCACGCGGCGTGGCCTCCGGAAAGGCCGGGGTTTTGAAAGAGCCTTCCTGGTCCAGCCAGCCGGCTTGGTCGCGATGAAAGGTCCGGCGGAAAGTGCGTCGATGTCGCACGCGAGGAATGTTTCGACGGCTTCGGCCGGGGTGCGGACGATCGGCTGACCTCGAAGGTTGAAGCTGGTGTTCAGCAGCACGGGGCATCCCGTCAGGCGGTCGAACCCGCGCAGAATAGCCGCCAGGTCCGGCGCCGCCGCCGAAGTCACGGTCTGGACCCTGGCCGAACCGTCCACATGGGTCACCGCCGGAATGAGCGACTTTTCGACTTTCAGGCGGTCCAGCCCGGACGGCTCGGGCCCGGTTGGCTGGATCATCCTTGATTCTGCGACCGGCGCCACCAGCAGCATGTAGGGGCTGGGTCGCGCCAGGTCGAACCATTCGCCGCACCGTTCTTCGAGCACGGCCGGCGCGAAAGGCCGGAAGCCTTCGCGAAACTTGATCTTTTCGTTGACGATCCTCTGCATGTCCCGGTTGCGCGGGTCGGCCAGGATACTGCGGGACCCCAGGGCCCTCGGGCCGAATTCCATGCGCCCCGAGAATCTCGCGACCACCTGGCCTTCGGATATGTGCCTGGCCGTTTCCGCGAACACTGCGTCCCCGTGCCGCACCGTCGGAAGTCCGGCGTCGGTCAGTGCCGTAAGGATTTCATCATCGGTGAATTCCGGTCCCAGAAGGGCGCCCGCCATCGAGTCGCGGTGTTCGGGCCGGCGTGTCGCACCAGCGTTTCTGTACCAGCAGGAAAGGGCGGCGCCGAGGGCACCACCGGCATCGCCGGCGGCCGGTTGAATCCAGACGTCGTCGAAAATCCCGCTGCGCAATATGTGACCGTTCGCCACGCAGTTCAGGGCGACGCCGCCCGCCAGGCACAGCCGGTTCATCCCGGTGACCCGCCTGGCGAACGCGGCCTGCCTGGTCATCACGAGATCGGTGATTTCCTGGATGGACCGCGCGATGTCCATGTGAACCGGTCCAATTGCGGATTCGGGTGCCCTTGGCGGGCATCCGAAAAGTTCAGCCATCCGTTTGCCGGCTGTACGCCTGCCGCTCCGGAAGGCGAGATATTCCATGTTCAGCCGGTACGAACCGTCGTCCGCGACGTCGACAAGTCGATCCAGCATCAGCGTGGCGAAGCGGGGTTCGCCGTATGGCGCCAGTCCCATCACCTTGTATTCGTCGGAATTGACCTTGAATCCAAGGAACTCGGTCAGTGCCGAGTACAGAAGTCCCAGCGAATCCGGGTAGTTGATTTCGTGGATGATTTCGATCGAGTTCCCGCGTCCGGTGGCGATGGCGTTGGTCGCCCACTCGCCGACGCCGTCGACGGTGATGATTGCTGCTTCTTCGAAGGGCGATGGAAAGAATGCCGAAGCCGCGTGGGACTGGTGATGGCTTTCGAATTCGAGCTGTCCGCGGTACCCGATCTCACGCTTCAGGATACGTTGAAGTCGAAGCTTGTCCGCGAACCAGGATGGCATTCCGGTCGCGAAGGCGATCAGTCCGGACGGCGCCAAGTCAACCGCGTTCTGGAGAATGCGTTCCAGCTTGATCAAGGGTTTTTCGTAGAAGACCACACGGTCGATCTGTTGGGCGGTGACGCCACCGATTTCGAGACAGGACTGGATTGCCATCCAGGGAAATGCGTTGTCGTGTCTGATTTTGGTGAAACGTTCTTCCTGCGCGGCGGCGACAATCCTTCCGTCGGTCACCAGGCAGGCTGCGCTGTCGTGGTAGAAGGCCGATATTCCCAGGACGTTCATGCGGTCTCCATCAGGAACGGGCACCAGGCGGATCTTAACCGACCCGGGTGGTGCCGGCGCAGTTTCTTATCACCCACCCGGCCGCGGCAAGGCCGAACATCCCGGGGAGGGGCGCCGTGCTTGGCAGCGGGGCACGTTCGCGGCCACGATGGACTCCGTCGTCTTCCGGCACGTCGCTATCGGCAATGTCTTTGTCGACCGCACCGCCGTGACATGGGGGCTCTGAAGACCAGACAGCCGTGACCCCGTCGAAAATGCCGCGCCGGTGCAGGCGCTTCCGGACGTGTTTCGCAAGCGGGCAGTTGTACGACTTCCCGATGTCGGTAACGTGAACCGCGGACGGATCCATCCGGTCGGCCGCGCCCATCGAGCTGACGATCGGGATGCCGCGCGTCACGCATTCTGCGATGAGCGTCACTTTCGAATGAAGGCTGTCGATCGCGTCGATCACGTAATCGAGAGGTTCGTCCACGGGCTGGTCAAGGATCAGCGCCGCGGTGTCCGAACAGAAGAATTCCTTCCGGATGTCCACGCGGCAGCCCGGGAAGATGTCAAGCACGCGCGCTTTCGCGACATCGGCTTTTGACTTGCCGACGGTGGATGAAAGTGCGAACAACTGCCGGTTGATATTGGACGGCTGGATCACGTCGAAGTCGACCAGCCGCAGGTACCCGACGCCGGACCTGGCCAGCGCCTCCGTCGCGAAGGAACCTACAGCCCCCAGTCCAATCACCGCGACCCTGGCCCCGTTCAGTCGGTCAAGTCCGTCGTCGCCGACGGCAAGACGCAGCCTTTTGAAGGCGCCCGGGTATTCGCCGCGCGATCCTTCGGCGGGCTCAGAAACCAAAGATTCTTCTGGCGTTTTCATCAGTCTTCCTGATTACGACGGACAGGTCGACGCCGGTAAGTTCGGCGATCGCCCGTGCCGTAAGTTCAAGGTCCTCCGGGACGGTTTCGCCGCGCCCGTGGATAGCGTTGGCGATGAACGGCGCATCTGTTTCCAGAACCATGTCGGCCGGATCGGTCGCGCGTATCGCGGCGGCAAGCCTTGTCGCCCCGGGCCGTGTCACGGTGCCCGCGACCCCTCGCACATATCCCAGTTTCCGCAGTTCGCGCATCGTTTCCGGTGAACCGCCGAATGCGTGAAGCACGCCGCCGACGGGCAATGGTCCGAATGCCCGAAGGGTCTCGACCAGTTTCGAGGTCGGGCCCCTCGAATGCACGATGACGGGAAGGCCCAGATCGCGTGCCAGATCAAGCTGCAGCTTGAAGGCCAGCGCCCGCGTGGACAGGTTGACCAATGAACCGCCTGGTCCTTTTTCATCGTCCAGACCGATTTCCCCGATGGCCGCAACAACGTCGCGGTTTGAGTCGATCAGGTCGCCGATCTGCCTGACGGCGCGCCGGCATCCGGCATCATTCGCGAAGTCGGCCCACATCGGGTGGATTCCCGCCGCGGGGCGAAGGCCCGTCCGCCCCCGCGCAAGGCTGATTGCGTCAGTCGAATCCGCCAGGTCGACACCCGGCACGACGAAACCGGAAACACCGGCATCGACCGCACGCCGGATGACATCGTTCAGCCTGGTTCGCAGCACCGGTTCCGTCAGATGGCAGTGTGTGTCGATCATCCGCTTTCCGGGTTGAATCGCTCTGAATGATAACAGGCCCGGCGATGAAGTGATCGGCCCGGACGCCGGGGGGCTGTCACCAGCCCAGGAGCCTGCAGTTTTCGGGGAGTTGTCCGACCAGCGGCTTCGCGTAACTGACGAAAGCATCTGTCACGTTGTTGCCACCGGGGACGATGAATTCGTCGGGGAGGCTCCTGGTTTCCTTCGCCACGTTACGGAGTTCCGTGCGTTCGTAACGGACCGCGTATCTTTCGCCCGGCTCCCTGATGATGGCCACGGACCCGTCCAGCCAGCCGCCAGCCGTCGCGAACTCAACGGCCTTCCTGCCGCATTCGCGGGCTTCGGTCGCGTCAGTCGGGCTGACCACTCCCGGGAACGAGCGCTGGAGGTATCCGAACGTGTCGGCGCGAACCCTGAGCTTGCTGCCCAGATGTGTCTTGACCAGGTTCATCAGCCAGTCGCCCAGCGCCCCGGAGCCTGAAAGCTGCACGTTTCCGTGGGTATCCTGCTCGATCGGTCCGGCTTCGGCCAGAATCACCTCGGTGAAAGTCCTGCCTGCCGGGTCGGCCGCGTCGACGATTCCTTCCGACACCGCGACGACGCAGCGGCCAATCCTCTGGTACACCTCGCGGACGTCGGCCACGATCTTTTCACGCGTTACCGGCCTTTCGGGCAGGTAGATCAGGTGCGGGCCGTCGTCCGGGTAGATACGCCCCAGGGCGGCCGCCGCGGTGAGGAATCCGGCATTACGCCCCATGATGACGTCGATCTTGATGCCGGGCAGGGCACGGTTGTCGAGGTTGTCCCCCATCAGGGCGCAGGCGACGAACCTTGCGGCGCTGCCGTAACCGGGCGTGTGGTCGTTAATCCTCAGGTCGTTGTCAACGGTCTTGGGCACATGGAAGCAGTGCAGTTCGTATCCGGAGGCCTTGGCTTCCTCGTTGACGATGTGCGTCGTTTCGGCCGAGTCGTTGCCGCCGATGTAGAAGAAATAGCGGATGTCGCGCTTCTTCAGCACTTCGAACATCTGCCGGCATTCTTCGGGGGTCGGCTTTTTCCTGACCGAGCCCAGCGCGGAGGACGGCGTCTGCGCGACTTTTTCGAGTACTTCGGCGGGTTCAAGGCCGAGGTCGATGAAGTCTTCGGCAAGGATGCCCTTCACGCCGTGTCTGGCGCCGTAAATCCGTTCGATTTCAGGTACTTTTTTCAGGGCCTCGATGACCCCTACAAGGCTCTGGTTAATGACCGCCGTCGGTCCGCCGGACTGTCCGATTATCGCGTTTCCCCTGATCACTGCCATCTGCTTGACTCCCGCGGTTTAGTTGAAGAATTCGAGCACCGCGCGAATTTTCCGCTTGTCCCGCATCAAGTCAAGAAATCGTTTTTCGACACGCGCGTGCGACGTTGTAACTATCGCGAGTGTCCTGTAATGTCTGGGGCTGCGGCGGTCCGGCTTCCCGGACCGGGTGGGAAACTGCGGAGTGCATTGATGACGACGGCCTGGATTCTTATCGGCGGCAAATCAAACAACAGGAACGTTTTCGAGCCGGGCGCGGGTCTGTCCGTACCCGATACGAGGACGCTGGGGACCATGCTGGCGGTCGCGGCGGGGCAGGGTGCGCGGCGCGTCATGCTGGCCGGTGGTGAACCGACGCTGCGCCGCGACCTGACCAGGTTCATTGAAGCAGCTTCATCAATGGGGATACAGGTTTCGCTTGCCACCAACGCAAGGCTGTTTTCGTACAGCCGGTCGGCTGAGGTCAACGCCCTGGCCGGACTTCATGGCGCCCTGGTTCAGTTATGCGGACCCGACGCCAATGTCCACGATGCGATAACCGGCTCCGAGTCGTTCGCGCAGACCGTTGAGGGCATCGCGAATCTTCGCGCCGCCCGCGTGGAGGTTTCGGTCGAGGTGCCTGTCTGCGCCGGCAACGTGGGGTGCCTGACGGAACTCGGACTTCTGGCGGCATCGCTTGGCGTGTCGTCGGTACAGTTCAGGCTGGTCGAAGCCGGTTCCATGGAGAGGCTGGACGTAGTACCGGATCTGCGGGTGGCAGCCGATGCGGTGACCGCCGCGGTCAGGGCCATAGACGCGATGCATGAAGGCCCGATCGCGTGGTACGTCGATTTTCCGTGCTGTCTGTTGCCGGACCTTAAGGGCAGGGAAGCTACGGGGCATCGCGTTCAAGGCTCGATTCGGTTGATCCAGGTGGCGGACGCCCCGGGCGAAGGCCTGCCCCGCGGTATTGACACTGATGGCCGTGAGTGTGTGATTTCGGTTGCGCCGGGCGGCAGTCCAGCCCGCGCAATGCCATTTCCATGCGCGGCCTGCGAACTTCGCGGCGGATGTTCCACGGTGGAGGAGACGATTGTCAGGGCCGGTTATTACACCGGGATTCACCTGCCGCTGCATTCCGCGTCAGGGGTCGAATTCACCTCTGAAGGGCCGATCGATTCATTCATGGTCGACGGTCTCTGTCCCTTCCGGGATGGCCATCCGCCTTCGGGCGTGGATACGCTTTACCTGGTGAGGGGCGGCGTCACCCAACGCTGGAAGATGAGTTCGGGCCAGGCCGGGGCGTCCGTCCTGATGCACATCAAGAACATCAGGAACAACATCGTCATGGCGTCGTCCGGCGCCATTCCGACATTGGATCCCGGATGCCGTGATTGTGAAAACCTTTCGCGCTGCGGCGCCGTTTTCAATCTCGCGGATTCGGGTGCCGTGATATGGACCCCGTCACCGGCGACCGTCCGGTCGGCAGCGGCCGGCCCGGAGGACTTCCTGCGCTGGCCTGACTTCGCGGCCGGGTTCGCGTCCTTCCTGGAACGATCCGGCGATGAACCTGTCATGTTCGAGGGTGACGCTCCGGTAATCACGCTCATGGATGGCGGCGCCCGCGTCCCGTCACCGTCGGCCGAACCCCTCATGCTGTGGGAAGCCGCGCGAAAATCCGCCATGAGCGAGCTGGTCGACTATGAACTGCCCCGTGGCTCGCCCGCGTTTTCGCTTTCCGTGAAACGGGCCGGCCGGTGGGCCCAGGTCGATCGAATGGGCACAATCCTGATCATCAGGAAGTGCACCATGAACTGCATCATCTGCCAGGTCCAGAAGTTCTACGCCGGGATCGACATCATGCCGTTGCCGGATGTGGTCAGGTTCCTTGAAGAATTCCGCTTGCTGGGGTACACGCGACTGGATCTCTTCGGTGGCGAGCCGACCATGCGCCGGGATCTGGTCGACCTGGTTGCGTTCGCGCATCGTTTCGGCTTTTACACCGACCTGATAACGAACGGGACGCTGATGGACGACGCGCTGGCGACAGGCCTTCGTGGGGCGGGCCTGGACCTGTGCATCGTTTCGCTTGACGGTCCGACACCCGAAATCCACGACAAGATCCGGCGTGTGAAGGATGGTCACGAAAAGGCCGTCGCGGGTATTGAGGCGGTCGTCCGCGCCGGGGGAATGGAAGTCAACGTCGACACCGTAGTCCTTCCCGAAAATATCGACCATCTGATCGATCTGGCCAGGCAGGTGGCAGCGCTCGGCGTCACCCGAATCAACATGTTCCTGTGCCTGGAGGGCCCGATCAGTTCGCCGGTTCCGCGCCTGCTGGGCTTTGACCGGACATGCGATTATTACGAAAGAATCCTGCCCGAAATGCGCCGCATCGGCGCCGCGCACGGCACTTCGATTTCTGTCGGGCCCAGGCTGCTGACGGCCGGCCGGCCGCTTTCGGAGGTCTTCCGCAGCCGCATGTTCCGCAATATCACCGAAGGCACGTACAACGTCATTTATGACAATCCGGAAATCACGTGCAAGGCACCGGATGACGAAGTCTACATTTCGCTTTTCGGTGATGTCTTCCCGTGCACGGCGCCCCAGATGCTCGAATCAAGCGCGAAGATGGGCAACGCATACCGGGACAAGTTGATCAATATCGTCCGGTCGGAGCGGTGGGCCGCGTTCAGGCAGATTTCCGGACATCACGAGGGCTGCCGCATGTGCTGGCGGGCACATTTCGACCTTGATCGTGAAGGCGAGGAAAGGGTGCTTGATTTGTGACGTGCCCGGCCACCGTGGTCGTGTCACGGCAATACCGATCGTTGTTTGAATTTTTTTGTAAAACGCATAGAATCTGCCGGTTTTCGAGGGGGAACCCATTCATGAACAAGTACGCCGCATTTGCCTGCACGCTGACTCTTGTTGCGCTGGTCGCCGGTTGCGAAACCGGTGGTGGCGGGGAGGACAACTCCGGCATCCCTGATATCATCATCAACGTTGACTACGGCCAGCTTGATGACAACAACGTTGGACCCGACAATACCGTGACGCCGGACGTCGTTGTTGTTGATGACGAAGGCAACCCGGTCGACACCAGCCAGCCGAAGGACACGACGCAGCCGAAGGATACGAACGAACCGAAGGACGACAACGTCGCCCAGGACGAAGGCGGCACCGACACCAATACCGATACCTGCGTGGAACCGGCGTCCTGTGCCTTTGAAACCGTCAACGGCATTCGTGACAACTGCGACGGCACCTTCACCGACACGACCAGCGGCCTCATGTGGCAGGCGGTTGGCGGCGATCACCAGCTTTCCTCGCCGACCGACAACCTGTTGAAGCGTCAGTGCAACACGGCGAAGTCGGGTTGTGACAACGGTGTCTGGCTGACCGGCTGGCGCGTTCCCACAATCGACGAAGTTCGCACGCTGGTCCGCGGCTGCCCTGCAGTTGAAGAAGGCGGCTCATGCCCCGTTCTTGAAACCTGCTACAGCTCGGAAACCTGCCTGACTTCCGCGTGTGACGGATGTGGCACGGGCAACGGCGACTTCAGTTACGTCGACGATGGCGAAACGTACTACCGTTACGTCGACCCGCGCATGTTGAGCGAGGGCAACGGCGTCACATATTCAGCCGTGATGTCCGGTACCAACACAAACAAGACGACGCTCGATTCGAACCTCCGCTTCTTCTACATCCTGAACTACAACGGAAAGCTTGACGTGCTCAAGCCGACGCAGCCCTCGTCGGAAGGCACGATGTTCTGCGTCCGCGAAGCCGACTGAAACAACGTCACATATCCGTCGATAAGTAACGGGTTTGACCGTCGACCGGGATTACCGTGACCGCAGGCCGCCAATGACGCGGTTGTTGGAAATCCGGTGTCCGCGGACATACAATGTGCACAATTCGCCAGAGGAGAACCTGATGACGAACACCAGACACAAAATGTGCGGGCTTGCGGCGCTGGCCCTGTGCGTTGTTGCTCCGTGCGTGGTTTTTGCCGCTCCGGCCGTTGCCGGTCTTTCGGGTCAGGAAGTTGTCGACCCGGTTCCCGCCGTATCTTCAAGTGAATCCGGCGTGGTCGACGCGGTCCCGGTTGCCGAACCTGTGGTGACGCCTCCGGCGGCGGTTGAACCCGACGTCGTGGTTGTTCCGGCAGAAGGGGCGGTTTCCGAAAACGCCCAGACGAACCCTGCTCCCACGGGGCAACCGGACGGCAACGCTGCCCCGGCCACTGAAAGGGCTTTGGACCCAGGGTATTCCGCGCACCCTGATGCCAGGCAGGTCGAACCGGTGGAGCAGGAAGAAAACCTGGTCCATCGTGAAGCAAAGAAGATCAAGTCTTTCGAGGGCGCCCACCTGATGGTCGGTCGCAACGTGAAGGTTCCCACCCAGACCCGCAAGTTCGCTGTCGGCATTGATCTGGCGGTGGCACCCCTCAACATAGTGGCTAACAGGACCCGCGACGCCATCGTTGACGAGGCGGTTAACCAGATTTGTTCGGCCAGTCCGGACCAGGCAGCCTGCACCACGCAGGTCGAAGGCGCTGTCGACCAGGTCCTGGAAACGCTGGAGGACGTGACGCCAGAACAGTGGGAAATGATCCGGTCGGCCGCCGGCGGCGATCCGGCTGCCCTGGACGATGTACTTGAAGAAATCGGCATTTCCGACCCGGCCGCCCGTACCCAGGTTGTGGATTTTGTCGGTGATTACGCCGGCATGGCCGGCAGCCCTGAACAGCGCATGCAGGCCGTGGACGCGGTTCGCACCGTGTCATCCAGCGGCGCGATCAGCCTGATGTTCGAACCTTACCTGTACATGAATTTCAAGTGGATCGAAATCGTGCTGACCACCCCGTTCGCGTTGCAGATAATGGACGGCGGCGGGACCGAAATCGAGATGGCCAACATCGGGCTCAATTTCAAGTCCGGCGGCGACTGGTCCGTGGGAAAGATTGTTTCGTTCGGCTTCGCGGGCGGTATCGAACTGCACCTCCCCAGCGGCACACCTGGCATCTCCAAATCCATCAACTCCGATATTTTTTCGGCTCCCAAGTTTTCGTATGGATACGTGACCTGGGCTCCGTACCTCGTGGTCGGGATGGATCTGGCCCGTGTATTCCAGCTCCAGACTCACCTGGAACTGGTGTCGATGCATGATGTGCTTGAAACGAGTTCGCCTGACCACATCATGTACCTGAAGTACGGCGCGGGATTTATCGTCATGCCCAAGTTCGTGGTGTCGCTGCTTTTTGAAATGAACGGCTGTCGTGGACTAATCAATTCAACCCGGTACGACACGTTCATGGTTGCGACGGGCATCAACATCAGGGTGGCGTTCTTCAAGATGTACCTTGGCGTACAGATCCCGCTGCTCGACCAGGGGCGCTTCGTGTGGGATTCCGGTTACTGGACCTCCGCCAACTACATCTTGAAGAACAAGTTCACCGTCATGTCCCGCATCGGCTTTGAATTCTGATTCGAAGTCTTGAAAAATATTCGTGATTTAGCGATAATACAGGCGGTTGCGCAACGCTTTGGAGGTGTTCCATGATGAAGATATTCCTGCTGTGCGTCGGGTTCCTGCTGGCGGCTCCGGTCGCCTTTGCCCAGGACCAGGCCGATTTTACGGACGAGTGCCAGACCGACGCGGATTGCCCCGCGCAGTTCGTGTGCGATACGTTTGAAATGCCGTGTGAAGCGACGCCATGCACTTGCGCCTGCGAACCCTGTGCCGATGACGCGGACGGGTGCGGTTGTGTCTGCCCGGCCTGCGAAGTGGCCGAATGCACCGACCAGGGTCAGTTCAGGATGTGCGTGTGGGAACCGGTGGGTTGCGTTTCCGACACCGACTGCGCAGAAGGCTTCGAGTGCGTCGCGGAAGAGATGTGCAGCGGCGGCATCGGGTGCGAATGCCCTCCCTGCGCGTGCGACCCCGCGTCGGATGTACCCTGCGACTGCACCGACTACGAATGTGATTGCGGCGACATCACCGAACCGGTGTGCGAGCTTGGCGAAAGCCACTGCCTGCCGAAGCAGGTTCCGTGCGTGCTGGATTCCGACTGCGCCCAGGGATTTTCCTGCGTTTCGTTCGGCGCGGATGTCGCCTGCATGTGCGACTGCGCGTGTCCCGCCTGCGAGGGCGATGCGTGCATGCCTTGCGAATGCGAACCGTGTGACTGCGGCGACGTCGCCGAATACGAAGACGTGTCTTACTGCCTGCCTGCCGACTGGTCCGAATACGTCGATTACGAAGGCGGCGAAATGGTCATGGAACCGCGCCAGAATGGCGACGTCATGATTGCCGTCGACGACGAAAGCGATTCCGGCGGAACGACGAACCCGCCCGGGGAAACCGATGCTGACGAGGATTCAGGCGACTGTTCGGCCGGCAAAGCGGGCAACCTGTCATTCATCCTGCTTCTTCCTTTCGTCGCGCTGCTGTTTGTCCGTCGTCGCGCGGTTCGTGGTTGACGGTTCATTAAACTCACTGGAATCCAGGCCTTTTCCGCATCGGGTAAACCCTTCCGGCTGTGTAAAGATTGACGAAGTCCCCCTCCCGGTGTGAAGATAAAACCGCACTTACAGCCGTTTTCGGCCAATAACAGGGGGCATCATGAAGTTGAATCTCAAGGGCATAGCCTTCACGCTGGTATTCGCGGGCGTACTATCCGCCGGTGTTTCCGCGCATGCGCAGGCCATCAAGGAAATCGTCCCGACCGAGGTCGAGGTCGGCAAGGAATTCGCCGATAACTTCAAGGCGAACGTCAAGGTCGGCGCGACGCTCAACTTCACGAACAACTATCAGTTCGTCGGTCAGCTCGAGGGCAACGCCGTGAATTTCGGCGCGAACGTCGACACCGGATTCCAGCTTGTCCGCAGTGGCCATGACTGGCGCGCCCAGTTGAAGCTGCTGCTGTCGTTTTCGTACGGCCCGCCGCTTGAAAGGCTGATGAAATCGAACGACCAGTTCTATTTCGACACGCTGTATTTCTACCATCCGAAGGGCTACGAATGGATAGGTCCGTTCGCCAGGTTCACGATGGAATCCGCCCTGCTTGACGGTCAGAACAACACCGAAGGGCTCAACGATTACGTCGATGGCAATGGCACGGTCATGAAGGCGGCGTCCGACAGGTTCACGCTGACCAAGTCGTTTGCACCGATCACCTTCAAGGAAGCGGCCGGTATCTACGCCAGGCCGATTTCGAAGCCTGAAATTGAAATCATCTTCACGTTCGGTTTCGGCGCCAGCCAGGTCGCGATGGCGGGTGATCAGTACACGCTCGGTGCCTACGCGGCCCCGACCGTTGTCGGTGGTCCTGGAACGTACACCATCAACAAGCTGAACCCGTACGAACAGGTTGGTATCGCGGGCGGTCTGAAGCTTTCCGGCACCTACGACTGGAAGGTCAAGGTCACTTACGGCGCTTTCTGCGAATTCATGGTTCCAATGTACCCGGATCCGCCGGCCGGCAAGAATTACGGGGACATGACCAACGTCGACATGGGCGCCAACCTTTCGCTGAAGCTGTTTTCATGGGCGACCCTGGATTATGTGCTGAAGGTCGTTCGCCAGCCCCAGTTGCTGGACGGATGGCAGGTCCAGAACATGTTGATGCTCACCCTGGGTTACTCGTGGGATTACGACGAAGTCGCAGCGGCGGCAAAGAAGGCTGAAGCGGAAAAGGCCGAAGCCGAAGCAGCGAAGGTTGTTTCGGACGCCGCGGCCGCCCAGTAGCGGTTCCCCCTGCGGCAGGCGTCAGAACGTAAGCGCGAATGACGCGGCAGCCCCATCGTCCATCGGCGCGACCGAGAATCCATAACGGAAATCGTCTGACGCTTTCTGGCCATCCGGCAGTTCCTTGTCCGGAAAAATGAAGAAGCCCATGATGGCCATTGCGACCCCGGCGCCGGCAAGGCCCAGCCCGATCCATCCTTCGTAGTAGTCCTTCTGGATAACCTGGCCGGCGGGAAGGTGCTCCTTGTTGTAGAAGTACCACCCCATCAGTCCGGTACCCGCCGCGGCCATGCCGCCGCCGACGCCCAGGAAGACCCACTTCATCGGGTTTGACTTCGTCGGCGCCGCCTTCACGGCATTGCCGGTCATCAGGCAGTCGATCGCCAGGACCTGGGTCGAAACAAGCGAGAATGTTCCGGAGTGGTCCGGGTAACCGGCCTTGGAGCAGGTGTAGGTGTGCGTCCCGGCGGGGATTTCGATCGGTGAAGCCTGGTTCGGGGTCATGGATGTTCCCGACGGGTTCAGTTCCATGTCGTCAATCTTGACGACCATTCCCCAGAACGAATCGAGATCGGTCTTGAGCACAATCTTTCCACCCACCGGGTCAAGCCTGACATCCAGATCCGTGTCGAAAGCCCCGATAACGCGGTCTTCGCTGCGGGCCTTGAATCCCGGCGCGGAATAATCAAAACGATGGGAACCCTGGGTGATGGTGACCTTGCCAGGCACGAAGAATACGCCGCTGCCATCGACGATCATCTTGACCTGTTCCGCGTTGGAAGTGACATCCAGGTCGATGGGCTTCGCCATTTCGGCCGAAATTTCATCACGAAGCTTGTCGCGCTTCGCGATCAGCTTCGGTTCGTCAGTCTGGATGCCGTCCAGTGTCGCAATCGCGTCCGCCAGGTCGCCCTTCGCCTGCTGGCAGCGGGCCTTCTGGAAGGCAATCTGGGGCATCTGGAAAGACGCCTGTGCCTGGTCCAGCAGGTCGATCGCCTCGTCCCAGCGGGACTGTTCCATCATGGACTGGGCGTCCTTGTAGAGGTTGAACGCCTTGATTTCAGCTTCGGAAGGTTCCTGGGCCAGCGCGACCGACGAGGTCAGCATGAGGAGCCCTGCAACGATAATTATCAGTCTGTTCATGTTCCTACTCCCCCCATTCGAGAGACGGCTTTGTCGTCGAATCGGTCTTTGTGGCGGATGTCGCCGCCGGCTTCGGTGCCGGTGAAGTTTCAATGGCCGCGTCGTCAAGTCCGTCGTCCCAGTTCGGCTTTTTCGCGGTCGTGGTCCTGGGCTTGACCGGGGTCGGCGATTTCTTTGAATCGGATGTTGTCCTGACCGTGGCAGCCGGTTTTGATGAAACAACCGACGCCGGTGAAACGGCCGCGGCGGGTGCGGGCGCGGCAGGAGCGGGTACGGCCGCAACGGGTGCAGGGACAGGGACAGGGACAGGAACGGGGGCAGGGACGGGGACAGGGGCAGGGGCAGGGACGGGTTCAGGTACGGGGGCAGGGACGGGTGCAGGAACGGGTACAGGGACGGGTTCAGGTACGGGGGCAGGCGTGGGTGCGGCCTGGGCCGTTGGCGCCGCAGTGTCCGGCGCAGCAATCGGCGCCGCCGCGGGCTGGACCGGGGTGGTGATGTTCGTTCCGCCCGCAGCCCGGCCCCTGGCAAGCTCGAGCTGGCGATCCTGGTACCGAAGCACGAACCATCCGGTGACGGATATAGCCGCCAGGACGAAGAATCCAATCAGAAGCACGACAACGATCGTGGACATGCCGCCCGATCGTTTTTCCGGCATGGAACCCGCAGTTGTCTTGTGCGCCGTGGAAGAAGCGGTCATCCGGCTGACCTGAACCGGCGAGGGGTCATCAGAAAGGCCGGCGTCGGGTGAAGTCCTGCCAGCGGCAACAACTGGCTGTTCGTCGCCGGCTGCCGCAGCCGGGGCCGCGCGCATGCTGGTCGTCCTGACCTTTCTGCCGGATGCGAAGGAGATACCTTCGTCAAGGTCGCTTTCCTGGGTGATGGTCGCGGCCGGAGGGACAACAGCCGGTGTGGCGCCTTCGGGCGCGGGGGTTTCGCCAGTGCTGCCGCCGGAAAGCAGGGCCTTCAGGTGTCCCGCCAGTTGAATCGGTGAAGCCATCCGCCCGTCCGGATCGTTTTCGAGCAGCCTCAGCACCAGCATGTCGAGTTCCGGGGAAATTCCCGCCCCCGGACGGATCGACGATGGTGCGGGGAATCGCGCGCCCTTGCGTCCCGACTGACGCGCCCCTTCCTTTTCCGGCGTCGAGCCGGTAATCATCCTGTAAAGGATATTGCCCAGAGACCAGCAGTCCGACCTGATGTCTGGAAGCGAACCAGCCACCACTTCAGGCGCCGCCCCATCCCGCGTGAATATGGTCGCGCTGGGAACAGCCTCCCATGGCGAAAAGCCGAGGACCTTGATTGTGTTCCGGCCGGGCTTTCGCTTGCCCTTGCGGGCGCCACCCGGAAGTATGATAACCGTCGGCGAAAGGTGTCCATGGCATATGCCGTGCTGCGATGCTTCCGCCAGCGACTCGGCCACGGCGATGGCGATTTCCAGCGCCCTTTGCACATCAAAGGCCTGCCCGGCGGCCAGTTCTTCGGAAAGGGGGCGACCGGCAATCTTTTCGGTGACGACGTATGGCCGGTTGTTGTCGATGAATCCGGCATGAACGGTCTTTTCCACCGAATGTCCGGTCATGTTTATCGCCGCGGTCGCGGCACGGGTGAAGGCGGCACGTTCCAGATTGTCACCGACAGTCCCCGACACGAGCCGGAGAACCACTTCGCGGTCGCCGTCCCATGCAACCCAGGCCTCGCCGGGTTCAGGCCGTGACGTTGTACCGCGGCATTCGAATCTTCCGTCGACAACCTGACCCTGAATCATCGAAAAACCTCCGTCGCCATTGTCTGCTTCGTGGCTTTGCGACAGCCGCCGCGGGACTGGCTCATTATCGGCCTCCGCCCGCCTTGCGTTCCAGTTCCGTGACGCGTTCGCTGAGACTGCGGACCTGGCTGGCGAGTTCCTGTATGTCGCGGGTCAGCGGCGCGATGCTTCGAACGGTGCTGACCACGAACTGAATCCTTTCATCCGCCCTGCGCTGCATTTCTTCGTACGCATGCTGCGTGTTGGCGACGATGTCCCTGATTTCTTCCGCTGAACCGTGTCCCAGTATTTCCTGGACCTTGCGTTCGGCGCCCTCCCTGATCGTCCCGACGACAGGGATTTTTTTCTGGATGAATTCGCCGCTCTGGTGGATCAGGTCGGCCATTTTCTGGATCGGTATCGTGCGATGTCGGCGCTTCTCCTCGCCGACAAGGACCTGGGCGAGCGTAACCGACGTGATGTTGTCGCCGGTGCGGCTGTCGAAGACCTGCACGTCCGCGCCTTCCCTGATGAGAGTGGCGATTTCATTCAGCGTGATGTATCTGCTTTCCGTCGTGTCGTACAGCTTGCGATTGGGGTATCGCTTGATGATTCGCGCTGCCTGGCCTTCGTTTTCCATTGCGTCGCTCCCGGTCCAGAATATGAGAATGGGTACACAGGGAACCGATTATACATGTTCGCCCGATCAGTTCATCAATGGATTTGCGGGCTCAGGTCCCTTTTCGCGGCGCATTTGAGGTGCGCGTTTCTCCACATGAGCCTGATTGTTCCGATCACGAGGGCTGGGCCCTGGCGGACCATCTGAAGCGGCCGGGGGTGGCGGGCGAGGAGCCGGAAAATCCTGGATGGATTCAGGTAGAAACGGGTGTAGGCCGAGGTGAAGAGCTTTCCGAAAGCACGGTCACTCATCTTCGACAGGTTGTGGTCGGCGTGGAAATAGTCGATGTCGTCGATCGCAATTTTGGCCACGTCGACGTCCGATTCCCGGATTGCAATGTCGAAAAGTTCGGTTCCCTTGAACGGGCTCACTTCGAAGAACAGCGCCTCGTGCAGCTTTGTCGAGCAGGCCAGGTCGATGGTGCTGCGACATTCTTCCGCAGTTTCGGTCGGGAATCCGAGCATGAAGAACCCGTTGCAGAAGATCCCCGCTTTTTCCGCGATATTCAGGGCGGCAAGCGCCTTTTCGATGTCCAGGTGTTTGCGGATCAGCTTCTGAAGACGGGGCGAGGCGGTTTCGAAGGCGAACGACATGAAGTCGGTGCCGGCGCGGCGGAGCAGGAGGATGTCGCCTTCTTCAAGCAGATCGGCCCTGATTCCGTTCGGGAACTGCAACCTCAGCGCCGGGTCGTGAAAGTCGATCAGTCCCCGCAGTATTTCGTGCATCCGCGCGCGATCCAGATTGAAGCAATCGTCCACGATTTCGAATTCGTGAATGTCGAATCTCTCCCGGAGGATGCGGACTTCTTCCAGCACGGACGCAGTCGACCTCGCGCGGAACATCCGTCCCATCAGGCCGTGGCAGTACACGCAGCCGTATGGGCATCCCCTGGAAGTCTGAATCTGCATGTACGGGCGGATTCCGACCGCCGCCATCCCGTGGTACCGGAAGTGATCCTTCAGGTCCAGCAAATCCCATGCGGGCGGCGGCAGTTCATCCAGTTCCGTGGCCGTCAGCATCGGCCTGACGGGACCGCGGACAAGCTTGTCTTCGCGAAGCACTCCCGCGCCGGGGACAAGTGACAGGTCCTTTCCCGACGTCAGCGCATCGACCAGTTCGACCACGGTCCGATCGCATTCGCCGATTCCAATCACCCTTATGCCGGCTGTTCTCAGCGTCGTAAGAGGGTTTGACCATGCAAGCGGCCCCCCCGCCATCAGAGGGATATCGGGACACGACTTGTTCAGAAACTGCGCCAGATTTTTGAACACGGTGTATTCGAAGACGACGGCGCTGAGGCCGATCACGTCCGGCCTTCGCGCCTTGATGGCGTCAAGAATCGTATCTTTCGCCCTGACCCCGACATGGAGTATCCGCACCGTGTGGCCTGCCTGTCGCAGGACCGCCGCCAGACTCATGACACCGAGGGGAGGAACCTTCGCGGATTCCGTGTGTCCAGGGTTCCAGCATTTGATCAGGAGTACATCAGCCATTACAGGACCAAACGGTGACGAATTTGGCGGAATGGTAGTCCCGGGTGTCTGCTTTGTCCAGAAGCTGTCCGCGCCGAAGGACAAGTCTTGACACGTGACGAGGCCTGGCCTATGATTTTTTCGCTTTTTCCCGGGCGATTAACTCAGCGGGAGAGTGCCACCTTCACACGGTGGAAGTCACTGGTTCAATCCCAGTATCGCCCACCCTCTCAAATTTCGATCGTGATCAGGCATTGCCGCCGTTATTTTGTACCAGCTCTTGAAACGCCGGCAGGCCGGACGTGACCGCCAAGCAGTGACTTGACCGCCTTGCGAACCACCTGTGGAAGGTACATCAGAAGTTGCATCTTTCGCGGATGACGCAGGATTATCCGCAGGACTCTTGAAGGGTTGAAATAGAACCTTCTGTAGGCGTTGGTCCAGAGGCGTTCGAATTCGGCGTCGGGCATCGCCGAAAGGTTGTGGCGGACGTTAAAATAGTCCATGTCTTCCAGGGGTATCGCCGCGGGATCCAGTCCGGACATCTGCACCGCCATGTCGAACATTTCGGTCCCTCGGAACGGGTTCACCTTGAAGAACAACGCCTCGTGAAGCCTGGTGGAGCAGGCGAGGTCGATTGTAGCGCGGCATTCTTCGGCGGTTTCCGAGGGGAAGCCCAGCATGAAAAAGCCGTTGCAGAAGATCCCCGCATCGGCGGCGGTGGAAATCGATTGAAGGGCCTTTTCGATGTTCAGGTTCTTGCGGACCATCTTCTGCAGGCGGGGGGAGGCCGTTTCGATCGCGAACGATATGAAGTTCGTGCCGGCGCGGCGCAGCATCAGGATGTCTTCCCTTTCCAGGATGTCCGACCTGAGTCCACCCGGGAACTGCAGCCGCAGCCGGGGATCATTGAAGTCGATCAAACCCTGCAGGATTTCGTGCATCCTCGGGCGGTCAAGGTTGAAGCAGTCATCGACGATTTCGAATTCGTGGATGTCGAAACGCTCCCTCAGGACACGCAGTTCGTTGATAACCGATTCCGGGGATCGGGCCCGGTATCGTCGTCCCATCAGTCCATGACAGTAAGCGCACTGGTAAGGGCATCCCCGGGACGTCATCACCTGCATGTATGGCCGGATGCCGACCGAGGCCATCCCTCGACGCCTGAAGTGTTCGCCGAGATCCAGCAGATCCCAGGCCGGCAGCGGCAGCGCGTCCAGTTCCGACGACGTCAGCGGTTCGCGTGCCGGTCCGTGCAGGATTTCGTTGTCGCGAAGAACGGCGGTTCCCGGCAGGCCAGCCGGGTCCCGGCCACCCGCGAGTGCGTCGACAAGTTCCAGAATGGTTGCGTCCGCTTCACCGACCGCAATCACCGAAACCCCGGGGACGCCCAGGGCGGCCGGAGGGTTTGAAGACGCCAGCGGGCCGCCAGCCATCACCGGGATTCCCGGGAATGATTCATTCAGGAGCCCGGCGATTTCGCGATACACCAGGAATTCGGTGGTAATGGCGCTGATGCCGATCACATCTGGACGCCTTTGGGCGATGCTGTTCTGGATTTTTTCACGGGAAACAGCGACCCCGCCGACATGGAGCAGGCGCACCTGATGACCGGCCTGGCGAAGTATGGCGGCCAGTTGCATCACGCCGATCGGAGGGACCATGGCCCTGTCGTCGACGCCCGGTGCCCAGGCCTTAATCAGAAGCACTTCAGCCATGCGATTGATCCGTCTTTCCGGAGCGGCATCTTAGACCGGCGGGCGGGGACTGTCCACATCGACGATCCCTGCCGCGACACGGCGTGGTCAGGCCCGTTTTACATCTGTCCGCCTGACGCCTGGAAGAATCTTCGCCAGGGTCATCAGTCCGTATCGTGGCAATGACAGCTTGCGGGGGTGGGCGGAAAGTATCCGTGCAATCCTTACGGGGTCAAGGTAGAAGCGCCGGTAAGAATCGCGGAACACCCGGTTCAGTTCGTCGTCGGTCATTGCCGACACGTTAACGCCGCGGGTGAAGTAATTAAGGTTTTCCCCTGTCTGTGAAATCCCGCGTTCCTTCAGTATTTCCGCGGTCATGTCCGCCAGCGGGGTTCCCGGGAAGGGCGTGGTGAGCATGAAGATGGCGCGGTGCAGCGGGGATTTCGCAGCGAAATCGACAGTGGCGTTCGCCTGGTCCAGGGTTTCGGTGGGCAGCCCCAGCATGAAGAAGCCGGTCGAAAAGATGCCTTCCTTGACGGCGCATTCAATTGCCGCGCGTGCCTTCCCGATGTCGAGGTTCTTGCCGATCAGCTTCTGCAGCCCGGGTGTGGCCGTTTCTATGGCGAAACATGCGGACACCGTTCCCGCGCGACGCATCAGCGCGATGTCGGCCGTTTCCAGCCGGTCGGAGCGCAGGCCGTTCGGGAAATGAAGCCTTGCGCCGGGAAGCCGCGTGGCGATTCCCCCCAGTATCGCGGTCATCCTTTCGCGGTCGAGGTTGAAACAGTCGTCGACGATTTCGAATTCGGAATATCCGTACCTGCCGTGCAGTTCATCCAGTTCGGCCAGCACGGATTCCGGTGACCGGGCGCGGAACCTCTTGCCAAGGGTCTGGTGGCAATAGGCGCACTTGAAAGGGCAGCCCCGGGAAGTCATCACGGTCATGTAGTCGCCGCAACCGGTTCCCGCCATTGACGGGATCCTGGAATACATCCGTCGGTCAAGCAGGTCCCAGGCAGGAAAGCCGATTGTTTCCAGTTGTTCGTCGGTCAGGACGTCGCCGCGGCTTCCCGTCGTCACGCCGTCGACCCTGCAGAAGACACCTGGAGCGGCCCGCGCGATCTCTGACGGGGCCTGTCCGTCCATGATGGCTTCGACAAGGAACGGGAAGACGTTTTCACCTTCCCCGGCGACAACGAAGTCTGCGCCGAACCGTTCAATCGCGGCGTCCGGGTTGGCGGAGGGCCAGGGCCCGCCCATGACGATCGGGGTGGCGGGCGCAATATCCCGCAGGACGGCCATCACTGAACCGGTCGTGTCCAGTTCCGAAATGATCAGGCTGATCCCGACCACGTCCGGCTTCCAGGTTGCGATGGTTTCTGCCAGTTGACGATGCCTGAAAGGGCTTGAGGCGCAGTCGTGAATCCGTACTTCGTGGCTGGCTGCGCGGAGGGCCATCGCGATATACATGAGTCCCAGCGGGTGCGACACGGACTGGAATTCCGGGCCGATGTACCTGGGCTTGATCAGCAGGACTCTGGACATTGACCGTTCAACCTCCGGCGGGAATGTTAACAGATATCGGGACGGGCGCTGTCGTGGACAGGTAAAACCGGATTGTCCCGGTGTAATATTCAATCTGGTCAACAGACGATCTGGAAATGAAGCTTATGTCCGGTCTTATGCCTGTCGTCGCCGTCATTGTCGGGACGTTCCTTGTTGTGGGCGCCGGTCCCGCCGGTGGGGCAGACAAGGGCCCGTCGGGCCAGGCTGAGCCGTCGTTACAGGTGTACGCCGGGGCGCCTTTGTCGACCAGGGAAGATTCGGCATTTGTCTTCATCGACAACGAATCGTTCGACATCGGGTATTCGGAATCCCGCCAGAATCCCGTCTGGGTCGGATACTACGTGGGGCCTTCGGTGGTTCCAGGCAAATTCAAGCGCCCGCGGACGTTTCAGACCGATCGACGGACCGTGTCGAAAGTCGGTCATCGCGACTACACGCGGAGCGGATACGACCGGGGGCACATGGCCCCGAACCACGCGATTGCGACGCGGTACGGTGCCGGCGGCCAGGCCGAAACCTTCCGGATGAGTAACATTGTCCCGCAGAAGCCGGACCTGAACCGGCAGGTCTGGCGGCGCATCGAGGAAATGGAGGCCGATCACTGGGCCGTCGATCTTGACGGCGTGTGGGTGATAACCGGTCCGGTTTTCGACGAAGACAGGCAGTTCCTGAAGAAGGCCGCGCCGCGAATCGACATTCCCGATGCGTTTTATAAGGTCGTGGTCGACGAACACATTCCGGAAGGGCTTGACGCGCCTTCACCCCGGGTGCTCGCGTTCCTTGTTCCGCAGGATGTCAGTGGAAGCGAATCAGTCATCGAATTTCTGGTAAGCGTTGACTGGATCGAGGAAAGGACCGGCCTGGATCTGATGCCTGATCTTCCTGATGAAGTCGAAGCCGGCATCGAATCCGGGGTTGCCGACGACCTGTGGTGAATCAAACGGCTTTTCGCGGGATCACGGATTATCGAAGACATGCCTGACTGCGATTCCGTCGATGTCGGGGCCGTTCGCGATTGGGTCGTGAACGAAGGGCGCGTCCGTGTCCGGGTTCTGGACCGCGGCCGCCGCCACCAGTCGGATATAAGTAAAACCGTGATTCTTGATGGCTACGGCATCCGGGTCGGTTTCCGGCAGGTTATCCAGGTCGAACCTGTCCCCGCCCGCCGTGGCCGCGTCGAACGGGTCTGCGTCGGGCGTTGTTTCCTGGTTCAGCAGGACCGGTGAAACGCCCGCGAATCCGGACCAGTCGCCAGGGACCGTGGAGTAAGCTGTTTCGTCGACCGCCGCGTAATCAAAGGGGAAGGTCACCCAGGTCAGGCCGTCGCGTGACACCTGGACCACGGTCTGGTCCATGAAAACCCCGTCGTCGCCATAATTGAAGGCGTTTTCGAACACGACCAGATCGGGCCCCGGGCCGTTCTGCACGGAATGTTCGGACATGCGGATCACCAGCCAGCTTTCCGGGGATATAGCGATGGAATAAACGTCGGTTCCACCTGTGGTGGCGCCGCCTCCCCGTACGCCATTGGTGGCGTTGGCAGGGTTTCCCGGTCCCTCGCCCGAAGCGTCGGGGGCATCGACCACTTCGTCCATCATCGGGGTCGCGGTCGAAAGGGCAGTCCATGCGTAGCCGCTGCAGCCTCCCTCAGCCGGTGCGTCACGGTCAGGCTCGGCCGCGGCCACCGCGGCTTCGCGTGATTCGGCGTTGTAAGCCGTGTGGCAGAAGTATCTGACCCCGTCCGCATCGGTCCAGTCCAGCCGGCTCCACAATCCGGGATTAAAATCGTTCGCGGCGTCGTTCAGTGCAATCGCCAAGCCGGTCGCATTGTCGAACGAGTCGATGTGGAAAACGCTTGTGTCGGATTCGTATTTCTGAGTCCACATGGAATCCGTAATCGAGTGGTTTGTGCCCCAGGTGTCGGTCCAGATGCCCCTGATTCCAAAGTGTTTTTTCGCATCCAGTTTGGTCCATGCGAACCCGCCGCAGCCCGAGGTGTCGGGTGTGCTGTCGTCGGCCGCGGTAGTGTCGGCTGCCGCCTGTGCCGATTCCTTGTCCCAGGCCGTGTTGCAGAAGTACCAGGCGTCGTCGTACCAGGTCCAGTCGAATCGCGAATACAGGCCCGGACTGAATTCGTTTTCGTTGTCGTTCCGGGCGACGGCCCATCCGGTACCGTTGTCCGTGGCCCCGTTGTGGAATTCGACGATTTCAAAGGTTGGGATCGAAACCGCGGAAGCATATTTTTGAACCCACCGTCCGGAAGTGATGTCGTGGAAGGTGCCCCACTGATCGGTCCATTCGCCGGCAAGGGCGATCCCAGCCGGCTTGTCCATGTCGATCGTTTCCGCGACGTCGTTGACGAAGACGTCGTCAGTGGCGTCCTGGCCGTTCATGCTGTTGGTGCAGCCGGCGGCCGTGACGATTGCGGCAACAAGGAAGGGAAGGGTGCGAATCCTGAACATGGTTACTCCATTTCCCCTTTTTGCGGGGAATGGAAACAGGGGGTCTGGCCCCCGACCGGTTGTCCTTTGAAAGGTAGGTCGGAATGGCGGGACCTCGTCCGTTTCCGCTCGAAACGACTGGTGCCAATGGACGCGGGCAGTGTCCTGACTCCCGGGTATGGCCTCCCCTGGCCCTTCCGGACAAGTTCATGTCCGTGGCTTTGCCAGGTTTGTTCCCGGATACAGTTGCGGCGGCAGCACCGGCATTGAACCGGTTTCCTGCCCCGTGTCCCCGGAAGGAATCTAGCCCCTCGGGCCCATTCGGTCAACCGCATATTCGGTCAGGGGGCCGACCTTCAATCCTGTGGGGGTTTTGACCCCGGTTCTGTTATGATCCGGCGGTCAAGGCCGCTTTCAGTTCATGGTGGTGTCCGATGCGTGACGTGCTGACGGTTGCTGTCATTGCCGCCCTGGTCGCGGTTTCCTGCGGGGCACCACCGGACGTGGATGACGCTGGTGACGCGGCTGTCGATTCGATCGTGGACGACACCGGTCCGGACGCCTTTGATCCGGACGTTTTTGCTGACGTGCCGCTCGACGTCGCCCCTGCCGATGCCGCGGACACCGCGGATGATTCGCCGGCGGACGTGGCGACCGATTCCACCTCTGAAATACCTGAGCCCGTTGTGCTTTTCGACCTTTCCGAAGTCGGCGATATCCATGACATGTGGGGCAGTCCCGAAACGTCGGTGTGGGCGGTCGGTGCGGACGGTCTCGTGCTGGTCCTGCGCGGCGGGCAGTTTGTTCCGGCGCCTCTGCCGCCGACGTCGGTCGACCTGTTCGGCGTGGGTGGCAGTGGGGGCGCGGTGTATGTGGTCGGCGCGGCGGGGACCGTCCTGCGCTGGCGTGACGGCGCCTGGGAAGACCTCGATTGTCCGGCCACGAAAGACCTTCTGTCCGTTTCGTGCCCATCGCCCGACGAATGCTGGGCGGTCGGCCGCGGCGGAACCATCGCGCACCTCGTCGATGGCGCCTGGGAACTCCAGGATGCCGGTGTAACCTGGGACCTGTTCGGCGTGCTTTCGGAAGAAGACGACGGCACCTGGATTGTCGGCGCCTTCGGGTCCCTTTTCGAACTTTCCGAATCCGGGTGGGATTCCAGCCAGATTGCCGGTTCGGTTTCGTCCATAAGGGACATCTACCGGGCTCCCGACGGGACGCTGGTCGCCGTGGGTTCGCGCGGCACCATCGTGATGCGCAAGGCCGGGGCGACGCGGTGGGATCAGCAGCTTACCAACGACACATGGGAACCCGGGCGTGATCTTTTTGCCGTGACGGGCAGGTCGGCGACCGACATGTGGGCGTTCGGCGATTCGGGCGCGATACTGCACTTTGACGGTACCCGGTGGGAGTTGATGACGGTGGCCGGCCCCTCGACCGTGCTTGCCGATTTCCGTGGCGCCTGTGTCGCGGACTGGTTGTCAGATCCCGAATCGGATGAAGGTTTCATCGTGGCTGGCGGGATGGCCTCGGCGGCAGCTTCGCTGGACGCGGAAGAAGAAGTCTGGGTCGACATGTCCGCCGGTCCGACGCACGACCTGAACGCCGTCTGGGTGCATTCCCCCGGCGCGGATCCTTCCGGCGAAAGGGCGGTTTTCGTCGGTGCTGGCGGCCTGGCCCTTGAGTTCGCCGGGGGACGATTCGGACTGCTCGAAACCGGTATCGAAAGCGACTTCAGGGCCATCGCGGACGGGGTTGCCGTCGGTGATGCCGGGGTGGTCGGTCTGTTTACAGTCGATGAAGTCGACGGCGCCTTTTCGGTCGTGCCCGTCGTGTCATCCACCGTGGAGGATCTTTCCGACGTGTTCGGTGACGATGACGGCTGGGTTTTCGTGGGGGCCGAGGGTTCCGTGTTCCAGATGGATGAATCCCTGACCCCGTCCTTCGTCGGACAGGTTTCCGGCGTGCTGACGTCCGTGTGCCGAAACGAGGCGGGCCTTTTCGTGGGTGGCGAAGCCGGGCTTCTGGCGTTCATGGCCGACGGGGGCGGCACGTTTGCCGACGTTGTCACATTCACGCAGTCCGCCGTGCGCGACATCGCGCCGCTGGGCGATGGCCGTGTCGTAGCCGTGGGCGACAACGGCATCATCCTCGTGTGCGATGCCACGCTCTGCGAAAAGATTTTTTCCGAACCGACGTCGTTTTTGTACACGGTTGGCGGCAACGGCGATCTGCCGGTCTTCACGGCTGGCTGGGCCGGGGTCATTCTGGAATACGACGGTTCGGCGGTCCGGTCGATTGAATCCGGGACTTACAGGGTCTTTTCGGGCCTTGACGCCGCTGCGGGCGGGGGACGCGTGTTCCTTGCCGGCGACGGCGGGTTCGCGGCCATACTCGATCCGGCACTTGTTCCGGCGGCGGACTGATGACGCATGTTCGACGGCGGGCGTTTCCGCCGGGTGAATCCTGATGTTGCAGATTCCACACAGAATTGGTTACGTGTTCCTGCTTCTGGCGTTTTCATGTGTGATTATGCCGGGTCTGGCGGCGGGCCAGCCGATGGTGTCAGCACCCGCGGGAAAAATCGCCACGCTCGACAGGACCTGGGCCGATTCGGTGGCCGGCGGCATTTTCGGTCTGGACTGGACCGCGGTCGATGAATTGTCCGACCGTTTCGTTTATGAAATCCGCGGATTCAAGGACGCGCGAAAGTGCCCGCTGGAGGGCATCCGGGACGTCGAATGCGGTGACTTCGCATGGACTCCGTCACGCCTGACGATTTACAGGGACGCGTGGGAAGGCGCCTTGTCGGGGCATCTTGCCCGGAACCGTGCCATCGCGATCGATTTCGATTCGGACACCGCACCTTTTTCAATCGGGACCATGCACGGTCTTCTTGTGAGCCCCTCGGCCGGCATCGACAGCAGGAAGAAGCCGGTCTTCGCATGGTATCTCAGTCGTTCGGGTAGCTCTGTTTCGGTGTCATTCCGGGATGTTACCGGGGACGGTCTTGAAGACGCGCTGTACACGTACAGGCAGACCATGCCGGGTGGCGTCCTGGTTGTTCCCTGTGATGTCTGGTCCTTCGCCGACATGCTTGCCACGAAATATCTGTCCTCGGGCGAAAAGCTGTCCGGCGTCTCGACCAGCACCTTCGAGGGGGTCCCCGTTGTCCTTGAATCCGAAGGCCGTCACGAAACCGGGATGTTTTCCTTCGGGGCGGTCCGTGTGGCCGGCCAGGGCGGCGTTCCCGGCCTTGTGAAGACACTTACCGTCGAACGCGGCGTTTTCCGCGACGGCAAGCCACCATCCTGGGAGCTGCAGGTACTCGCCGATACGGGTGAGGGCTGGCTCGATTACCTTTCCATCATGGGTACGCCATGCGACACCGGGCCATCAGACCCGGCCGACGTCATGTCCGAGACGTGGGCGGACAACGGCGGCAGGTGCTCTTTTTCCGAACTGCCGCCGGACACGCCCATCGAGATCCGCCGGATATTCCTGGACATGGAAGGGGTCTGCCGGTTCGCGGACACGCCGGTCGAGTTCGGTGTTCCGCTGGTGCGTGCCGCGGACATGGTTTTTCGCGGCACGGCGCTCTGGCTTGCCGGTTACCCGATGATTGCGTCGGTGTTTTTTGAATCGGCCGCGGTCGAGGTCGAGGCGGCCGGCATGAAGTCATTCCCGTATTCAATGCTGGCCGCGGCCGCTTCGTCGGAGGCCATCTCGTCCATTTGTACCGGGGGCGGGGCAGGGCAGTGCTGGAACGTCCCGGGGTCAGGATATCGAGGCCTTCTGTCCGACTGGGTGCTCGAACTTCCAGGATTTTCAGCGGCCATCATGTCGATGTTTTCCGCATGGCTGGACGGGGTCATGGCAATTGACTGAGAGCCGGTGATCGTGCATTCTTGCGCGCGGTTTTTCACTCGCGTCCCGATCGGCTTCGGATGGTTCCGGGGGCCGTGGCGGAGGGATTATGAGGGTACTGATTACCGGTGGCGCCGGGTTCATCGGCTCACACCTGTGTGAACGTTTTCTGGCCGATGGTCACGACGTCATCTGCGTCGACAACCTCCTGACCGGCAATGTCGCCAACCTCGACCGGTTCTTCGGGCGTGAAGGCTTCGTTTTCATCAAGCTGGACTGCACGGAATACCTTCACATCCCCGGCCCGCTCGACGCGGTCCTTCATTTCGCCTCGCCGGCCAGTCCCTTCGACTACCTCAAGTACCCGATCGAAACGTTGAAGGTCGGTTCTCTCGGCACCCACAAGATGCTTGGCCTCGCGAAGGACAAAGGCGCGAAGTTCCTGCTGGCCTCGACCAGCGAGATATACGGCGACCCGCTTGTTCATCCGCAGCCGGAGTCTTACTGGGGCAATGTAAACACCATCGGCCCCCGTGGCGTTTACGATGAAGCGAAGCGTTTCGGCGAGGCCATCACGATGGCATATCACCGGCATCACGGTGTCGACACGCGCATCGTAAGGATTTTCAACACTTATGGCCCGCGCATGCGCACCGGTGACGGGCGCGTGATCCCCGCGTTCCTGTCGCAGGCCATCCTCGGCGAACCTCTTTCCGTGTTCGGCGACGGTTCGCAGACACGATCGTTCTGCTATGTTTCCGACCTTGTCGAGGGCGTCGTCAGGCTTCTTCAGTCGGATGAGCATATGCCGGTCAACATCGGCAACCCGTTCGAATTCACGATGCTTGAACTGGCCGAAATGGTTGGCCGCATGTTTGACCGGAAGCTCGAAATCCGCCACCTTCCGCTGCCGGAAGACGATCCTAAACAGCGCCGGCCCGATATCTCGCGGGCACGGACCATCCTGGGCTGGGAGCCTGTCATCGGTCTTGAAGAAGGTCTGAAGTCGACTGCTGACTATTTCAGGTCGGTGCTTCCCGAAGGCAAGTGAGTCCCTTTCAATCAGAAAAGATCTGGGCCTGGACGAAATCGTCGCCAAGCTCCGCCTTCAGGTATTCCTTGAATTTCCGCTTGATGCGTTCCTCGATCTGCCGGGCGCGTTCGCGGCTGACGCCAAACATGTCGCCAACCGACTGCAGTGTGACGGGGTCGTCTGAAAGAAGGCGGTTTTCCCAGATGTAGATGTCACGTTCGCCGGTGAGCTGGCGCCTGAATCCGGCCACCACATCCCTGATCCTGCCCGAAATTTCGCGGTTCGAAGCCTCGCCTTCGACGTCGGAGTCCGAAGCCATCGAAGACATGTAGGTCGTCTTGCCATCGGTGCCGTGGGGCGCGTCCAGGTAAAGGTCGGGGGCGTCCATCCGCTGCATCATTTCGTTGACGGTGTCTTCCGGCACGTCCAGGTTGGTCGCGATCATCCTGGCCGTAGGGTCGAAACCCATGTTCAGCAGTCGCTGACGTTCCTTGCGGAGGTTGAAGAATATCTTCCTCTGGGCCTGGGTCGTTCCCAGCTTGACCATCCGGTGGTTGTTCAGAAGGTAGTAGATGATGTATGAGCGGATCCAGTACTGGGCGTAATGGGACAGCCTGACACCCTTGACCGGGTCGAAGTGCTGTACGGCCTTGACCAGTCCGATGTTGCCTTCCTGAATCAGATCAAGGACCTGTGATGTGAAGGACCGGTATTCCATCGCGATCTTGATTACCAGCCTGAGGTTGGCAGAAACCAGCCTGTACGCCAGTTCCGGATCCCCGGTTTCGACGAACTTCGCGGTCAGTTCCTTTTCTTCTTCCGGCGTCAGGAGCGGGTAGCGCTGGATGTCGCGAATGTATCGATACAGCAGGTCGACCTGTACGGACGTCTCGTCTTCCGACGGGCGTATCGGGATCAGGGACAGGCCGGTTTCCGATGACTCCGTCGTGTCTGTACCGCCGGACTGTTCGAGCGGTTCGCCCGCGGCGCCGTCAACCAGTTCCGCGTCAATGTCAGTTTCGGCCACGATCGCTTCGTCCTTTCTTCGTCCGGGGTGAGCCCGGGCCCGTCGCGCACGCGTCATGCGGGCGCCACGTATGATAACATCACTGCGCGTGATTGTTTCCATCCGCACACCTCGTGAGGTTCAAATGTCTTTGCGGGAATCGTCAATTCACATGGTTGCACGTTTCGTTCTGCCGATGATGTTTTTGCTGGCCGCCTTCTCGCTGGTCGCCTGTTCAAGGTCGTACCGCGAGCCGACGGACATGGTGCCAACGGATGCCGGGGCGTGGCTGGCCGTCAGGTCGGTCGACGACATATCGGTTGCGCTGAACCCGCTGGTCGCGCGGGTGCCGGAGCTGCGCGGCGCCGTCGACCTGGTGCGCTCCGTGTCGGGCATGGATTTGACTGGTGCCGATGTCGAATCCGGGTTTGATTCCCGCCGCGGGGCCATCGCTGCCCTGTGGCGTGAAGGAATGCTTGTCGTGCTGCCAGTGTCCCGGGCCGGCGCGGTCAGGCGCTCGGTGGGGCTGAAGCTGTCCAGCCACGGATTCGTGGAAGTGGATGGAGCCAGCGGCCTGAAGGAATTTGATTCGCCCGAACGTGGTCACGCCTGCCTGCATGTCCGTTCCGGACTCGCCATCCTTTTCGTCGGTCCGCGGGAGGCGTGTTCGTCCCTTGCCGGCATGGTCGAGACTCCGAAAGCGGATGAAGTGCCGGCGGTCCTGCCGGTCGCGGCGGTCAATCAGGAACTCGGCACCACCAGGCCGGACGTTGCGTTTTTCGTGTCCAACAAGCTGTTCGCGCCGGAACTGCTTAAGCTTGCCGGTCTTCCGACCAGGGGCGCCGCGGCACTGGTCGCGCGCGGATTCATTGGGGACCTCCGGGGTGTGGTCAGCCTGGACGGTGGCGTTTCCTTCCGGATTGCCGTGGGTGCTTCCGGTCGCCCTTTCAAGGGTGCGGCGGTCAGGCAGGCGTGTTCCGGGCCTCTGTCTGTGGACGTGACCGTGGGGCCTTCGGCAAGACCGATCGTCGATACCGCGATTTCGTTGGCGACCAGGCGGGTCAAGGGGCTTGACCAGCTGGCAGGCGCGTGGTCGGGCGCGTTGCGGTTCGTCGCGACGGCGAAAGACGTCGGTCAGGCCGCGCCTTCAACTGGGGCCAAAGCCGGTCCCATTCGCGACATACTTGGTCGATTCAACGTGAAAGCCGCCGCCGGACTTCGGGAAGAGGTCCCCGTGGTCCTTGAACAGATAGGGCGCGGGTTCGGGGCAGTCAAGGCCGAAGAAAATGCGGATTTCGTTGACTTTTCGGTCGCCGGCATTGCATTCAGGGCCTCCGGGTCGGGCAGGGAACTTGCTCTTGCGGCGTCGCCGGTCCCGTTCACTCCCGGCGCGGCCACGGCGTCGTCCCCGGGTCTTCCCGAGCTGACGGACGGTCCACGGCTGGTTTCCATCTGCCTGGATCCGGATGAACTCCTCGAAGCGACCGGATTCGCGTCGGTCGATTACCTCAAACACCTGGTCGATCCGCTTCAGGCGGTACTCGTGGACGGGTACTACGAAGGCGGCCGCGTCCTGCTTGACGGTCGCGTGAACGTTCGCTGACGGCGGCGGATTTATTATGGAACTATCAATCGAAATCAACGCACTGACGCGTGTTTACGCTGACAGGACCGGCGCTTCCGGGGCCGGGAGGGTGGCTCTGGACTCGGTCGGCCTGTCCGCGGTGCCGGGTGAGTTCGTCGCCCTTGTCGGCAGGTCGGGATCTGGCAAGACGACCCTGCTGAACATCGTGGGCGGTCTGGACCGTGATTGGACAGGCAAAGTTCGTGTCTTGGGACGCGACACCGGTGGCATGCCCGATCGTGAACTGTCGGCCCTGCGGAACAGCGGCATCGGGTTCGTTTTCCAGGCATTTCACCTGCTTTCACACCTGACGGTGCTTCAGAATGTGATGCTGCCCTGGCATTTTTCCAGCAGTCCGAAGGGCGCCGCGGTCGCGCGGGCCGTTGAACTGCTGGACGGCTTCGGACTGGGTGACCGTGCGGATTCCTTCCCGTGGCAGCTTTCGGCCGGTGAACGCCAGCGGGTCGCTATCGCAAGGGCCATGCTGAACAAGCCGGCGATTCTGCTGTGTGACGAACCGACGGGCAACCTGGACGCGGTCACCGGTGAAAAGGTGCTCGACATCTTCAAGGCCATCAGGGCCACCCGGGAAACGACCATTCTGGTCGCCACGCATGACGAACGCATCGCTGCCTGTGCGGACAGGATTGTGAAACTTGACGACGGGAGGTGCGCATGAAGGCCCTGATCCCGTTGTCGTTAAGCTACATGACCCGTAACAGGCGCCACATTTTCTTCGCCGGCGTCGGCCTTTCGGCCGGAATCGCCACTCTGTCGTTCTTCCTGGCCCTTTCAGCCGGTGTCCGCGAAAAGGTGCTGAACCGGCTTTACCCGGTCAATCAGGTCGAATTCCAGGTCGAAAGGGTCGGCATGTTCGGCGTCGGCGTCGATGTTCCCGCTTCGCTGGACCGGCATGTCGTCGAGGCCATCGGCGGCCTGGATGGCGTGACGGCCGTCTTTCCCAAACAGAGGTCGCAGTTCCAGGCCAGGCTGTGGGGCGGCCGCGAACTTTTTGGCTCGACCATGAGGGTCGAGGCGTTTTTTGACGGGATCGATCCGGCCCTGCTCAGGAACGAGCTGAGGGAGTCGGAGGTGGCAGGGCTCGGCGCCGAGGCGGCCGGGGCCCGGTGTGACGCCGCCGGCGATTGCGGCCCGGGTTCAAGCTGCGTCGCGGGAAGCTGCCGCAGGATCACCTGGTTCAACCGCTTCAGGCCGACTGATTCCGTCTATGCATGTTCCGTCGATGAAGAATGCGCGCCCGGCGAGTCCTGCGTGGACGGGCACTGTTTCATCGGATGCTTGGCCGCGGGTGGGACGGGCCCGTGCCCGGCGGGCATGGCGTGTCGAAACGGCGCGTGCCGGAGGACCTGCGGGCCAGGGGCGGATTCGTGCCTTGCCGGGGAGATATGCTTGGCCGACGGGATGTGTTCGCGGCTTTCGTGCCGGCTGCCCGACGCCGCCACCCAGATGGTGGACGATTCCGGAAAGCTGGGCGGCGTCGTCACGGGTGTGATGGAAGGCACTGTTTCCGGCGGCCTTCCTGCTTCGTGTCCTGCCGATTCCTACTGCGCCGCCGAGTCGATTGATTCGGCAACCGGTTATTGTGAAGCCCCCATCCCCGTCCTTCTTTCGCCATGGTTGCTGGACATCTACAACGACGTGGCCGCGTCCGCCCTCGGGCTGCAGCGGCTTTCCGGTCTCGAGGTGGTGATCGGCGCGCAGTTTTCAATGATGTTCGGGGAATCGTATTTCGCACCCGACGTCCCGCGCGGGTCCAGGCTGGTGCGGCGCTGCCGTGTCGTCGGTTTTTCACCTAAGGCGCTTGATCTTGGCGTGACCATGCCGCTTCCCGACGCGGTCCGTGCCAACGCCGCCATGACGGGCGCCACGAGGGCTGGGCGTTATTCCAGCGTCATCGTTGAAACCCGGGCAAACGAAGACGTGCCGCAACTTGTCGCCGACATGAAGCAGATGGGGCTGGTGCTGTCCGCCCGCAGCGAATCCGGAAGGCGCGCCGCGAACGTGCTGTCCGTCCTGACCATGATTTTCGCGGGCGTCAGCCTGGTCATACTGCTGGTTTCAGCGATAAACATCGCTCACACGTTCGGGATGCTGGTGTCGGAAAGGCGGCGCGAGATAGCCATATACCGGGCGGTCGGCGCGACACGTTCCGATATCAGGTTGATAGTTCTTGGCGAGGCGTCCGTCCTTGGCATCGGCGGTGGAATCGCCGGCGACCTGCTCGGCCTGGCAGGCAGCCGTCTTGTCAACCTGGCTGCCCACCCGTTCCTGTCACGCATTCCTGGAAGCCCTGACGACCTTTTCTGTTTTACGCCCGCGGTGCTGCTCGCCGGCCTGGGGTGCGCGGTCGTGTTCGCGATTGCCGGCGCGTTCGGGCCGTCCAGGGCCGCCTCGCGTGTCGATCCGACGTCGGTCCTGTCCCAGGACTGATTCCCCCGTCCCGCCAGTCAAATGGCTCCAGTTGGGACTCTTTTGGATAATTCAATAATTTCAGTGTGTTGCGGCGGGGCTGCCAAGCCTGAAACAAGTTGTCGCCTTCGTCGAAACACCTCTGATGAATTCCCCACCCCCCTCAAATGCGGCGTTCAGGTCTTTCCTGGCCTTTCTGGCCGGGATCATCGCGGCCGACATGGGAAGCGCCGGTGATGTCATCCTGACGGCCGTCGCCGTGCTGTGCCTGGCTGCCGTCATGATCAGGATGTGGACTCCATCCCTGCCCGGCCTGCCGGCCGGCGTGCCGCGCAACGGTGTCTTCCAGTTTGTCCTGCTTGTGGTGGTGTTTGCTTCAGGGGCGGCCAGGCTGGACGTTGCGCGTAATGATACATGGGCGTTTTCCGGTGCCGGGGGATCCGGGGTCAATGCGGTCGTGGTTGTCGGCAGCATGCTCCGCAGGGATCCGGGCGAGGTCGCGGCGCTGGCGACTGTCACCGGTCCGGATGCGGTATCGACACGCGACCGTGGAAGGCGCACCGTCCTGCGCTGTTTTCCGGACGTCCGGGAGGGGGCCGGTTCATGCGACGAAATCGTGTCCGGTGCGACACTGGCGGTGAGCGGGATGGCCGGATTCATGCCGGACGGCAGATCCGTCCTGTTTGTGAACGGCCGGGGAGGGCCATTGCGTCTGCACCCGTCCGGGCGGGGCGGGTCGCCCCTCGAATGGGTCGACCGGGTCCGGGCCCGGTTGACCGGCGTGGCGCGGCAATCATTTGAAGGCTCGTCTGCCTGGATGGTACCGGCGATCGTGCTCGGCGAAGGGCGTGGGGTACCGGCGGCCGACCGGCGGGCCTTGTCCGCCCTGGGCACCGCTCACGTCCTGTCGGTGTCGGGACTGCACGTTGTTGCCGCCGCCGCATTCTGCGGCATGCTGGCGGCGCTTGTGATCGGCATCCCCGCGTCGCTTATGCGCCAGCGTGTCAACCTGGCCAGGATTGCCGCCATCGCGTCCGTCGGTGCCGCATGGGCCGTTTCGCTTCTGGCGGGGTCGCCGCCCCCGGCAGTGAGGGCCGCCGGCATGGCGACCGTGCTGGTCGTGTCGACGTTCATGCGGCGGCGGGTCCCGGTCGAATCGGTGATCGCGCTGACGGGGCTGCTGGGTCTTCTGATAAATCCCGAAGACGGACTGTCCATATCCTTCCAGCTTTCGTATTCAGCCGTTTTCGGCATCGCGATCGCCATGCGGGCCACACGGCTGGCGCTCCGGCGCGCGGATCGCCGGATTCCGGCCGGTCGTTTCCCGCCGGTGGCGGCGGCGATCCGTAAAACAATGCTGACAAGCTTGTCGATGTCCGTGGGCGCGTCACTGGCGACGATGCCGCTGACCGTGATCTATTTCGGCTCCGCCCCCCTTGTCAGTCCGCTGGCGAACCTGCTTGTCGTCCCGGCCTTCACCTTCTATGTATTTCCGGGTGCCGTAGCGTCGCTGGTGCTTGCATCCCTTACACATTCCTGTCGTCCGGGTGGTGGCTTGTGCGGGTCTGTCATTGGTCTGTGGGGCGATGGCGTCAACGTGATCATGGACATCCAGGCCGGTGCCGCGCGCGTGCTTCCCGACTGGCTGGTCAGCCCGTCGTACCCTTTCGACGCGCTGCTCGCCGCCGGTTCCGTCTTTGTCCTGCTGGTCCTGCTTCCCGGCGGCAGATCAAGGCGTGTGGGGCTGGCCGTCCTGGCGGCGCTGGCCGTCTTCGCGTCCGGTCATTGGTCCCCGGCTCCCTCGCCCGGGGTCACGTTCATGGACGTGGGCAAGGGTGACGCGGCCCTGATACGGTGCCCCTCCGGTGAAAACTGGCTTGTGGATACCGGCCCTCCGCCCCGCTCGACGGATCGCCTGATCGCCGCCCTCGCACGGGCGCGTGTTCAACATATTGATGGAATCGTGGTCACGCATGCCCACGATGATCACTACGGAGGTCTTGAATCGGCGATCGACGCGTTCGGTGGCTTCGAGCTTGTCGGGTCGGCGCGTACCGTCGCTTCCCTTGGCGACATGCCGGGCAGGGTGGTCAAAGCCGGGGGTGCGGTGCGCGAGGTCGCTGCCGGTGCGTCGCTCCTTCCAGGGTGCGGGGTCGAGTCTCCGGTTCTTAAGGCCCCTGCAGGAACTGGCGGCAGCGAAAACGACGCATCGCTGGTGTTCCGGCTCGGGGCCCCGGGCTCGGGAATACTCTTTGTCGGCGATCTTGAGGCGACCGGGGAATCCGGATTGCTTGCCTCCGGCGCCGACCTGTCGGCCGCGATCCTGAAGGTCGGGCACCATGGCAGTTCCGGTGCAAGCTCGCCGGAATTCATCGATGCCGTGGGGCCGGAGCTTTCAGTCGTCACGGGTTGGCCGAATGGCCCCCGTTTGGGACCCGGGGACGATGTTCTGTGGCGATTTGTTCAGTCAAAATCGAGGGTTATGTCCACGGTAATGCTTGGTGACGTATCGGTTGACCTGGTGCTGCCCCGGGGGACGAAAGATGCGTCATCTCCAGCGTTCAAGCCTCGAACGATCTTCCCGCGCATCAATTTATACGAAAATGACTTGTTACATGGGTTGATCCAAAAGGTGAAAACAGGCTCAGGGCCGCATCGGGACTAGCGCACCGCCACCGACACCGGTTTCGTGTTCGTTGCGGGTAATTCATACCCGGGCGGGCGCCCTTCGGAATTCAGAACAAAACCAGATTATTTGAAGCTGTCGATTTCCTTATCTAATACCCCGATATTGTTATGTGATCAAGTTCTTGGTTGTTTGGTGGAAAAATTTGGTTGATTGACGGTTTTTTTGGGGGTACTTTTTGGCAGTTAATGGGTTGATTTTGGAATAACGGATTAATCATGAGCGAAACCACCGTCAATAACGACCTCTTCGGGATGTACGAAGCGACCATGGACAACAAGGCCGGTCGTTTCATCGTGCCGGCCGACGTGCATTTTCGCATCGGCAGGAACGTCCGGCTCACGGTTGACCCCCTGGACCGCTTCATCGAAGTGCGGTCCGAAGTTAAGTTCAACGAACTTGTCAACCGAATCAGCGCCGCGGAAGCCTACCTTCCAGTCGAGGTCGTCGCATCCCTCAGGATGGATTATCTCGGTTTCAGCGCAGAAGGCCAAATAGACGGCAGTTTGAGGCTTGTTGTTCCCCGCAGGATGCGTGACATCCTCAAGGACGAAGACGACCTCGTGCTCATCGGCGCCAAGGATCATCTCCAGGTCTGGCCCGCCTCGACATACCGCACCAGCAGGACCGAAAGGATTCGCGATCTCAAGGCGCAGTTCCCGTTGGTCCAGTCCCTGATTCTCGGCATCGACAGGCCGATCCCCGTCGCGGCTCAGCCGGCGGCGCCTGCAGCGACACCGGAAGCCCCGGTCACCGGAGAAAACGCGTGATTACGGTTGCGCAGCACATCAGTGTGATGCTTGACGAAGTCGTGGAGCTTTTCCGTGCCACGACCTCCGGCTGCATCATTGATGGCACCGTGGGCCAGGGTGGCCATTCGGAAGCAATTCTCGCGGCCACGCCGGACACCGTATCCGTTGTCGGTTTCGACCGCGATCCGCAGGCGGTGGCGTATTCCGTCGAAAGGCTTGCCAGATTCGGCGGGCGCTTTGTCGCGGTTCACTCCGGGTATGAATCAGCGGCCACGATCGTCGCATCCCGCGGTATCGGGCCGGTGGTCGGCGTGCTGCTTGATCTGGGGCTTTCGAGCACCCAGCTCGGATCGGACCGTGGATTTTCGTTTTCGGGCGGCGATGAACAGCCGCTGGACATGCGTTTCGACCCCTCCGACGAAGTCACGGCCGCCGATGTTATCAGGTCGACTCCGGTCAATGTTCTCGCGGATCGTTTCAGGGCCCTGGCCGAGGTTCCGATGGCCGGTCGGCTGGCCCGCATCCTCAAGGAAGAAAGCGGCAAGGGTCGCATGGAAACCATCGGCGATTTCGTCGGGGTCTGCCATCGTGTTTATGGCCCGCGGATGAGGAAGCTCCCCAGCCCGACGCTGCCCGCGCAGGCGCTCAGGATCATGGTCAACGTCGAGCTGGATCGCCTCACGGAATTCTTTGACGGGCTTGACGGGCTCATCGCGCCGGGTGGCCGTCTGGTGGTCATATCGTTCCACAGCGGCGAGGACCGGATTGTCAAGCACACCATGCGTCGGATGGCGCTGACCGGCGGATGGATCCTGCCTTTCAGGAAGGCAATGGTCCCCGGCGCCGAAGAGTGTGACCGGAATTCAAGATCAAGATGCGCGCGGCTTCGAGTGCTCGATCGCGCGGGGGAAATGTGATGGGTACGTACGTCAGGGCACGGAACTGGCCGATGCTTGCCGTCGCGTTGCTGGCGACCGCGTTGTTCGTGGTCCTGGGCGCCAGGATGGTCTGGAACTCCCAGATGGTCGTCGCGGCCCGCAGCGACATCCACCGGGAAATGACCATCCAGCGTCGGCTCGCGGCGGAAAGGGATCAGCTCATGAAAGCGGTGTCGGAACTGAAGGCGGCCACCCGCATGGAGTCCAGGGCGGCGATGCTCGGACTTCAGGCCCCCGACAGGAAGAACGTCATGGTCGTCAAGCCGGAGAATAAGTGATGAAGGCAGCATTAATAATCGGTTCGGTATTCCTTGTCACGGCGTTCATCCTTGGCGGCTGCGGCATGAGCATTTCCCCCGACCAGCAGGCTCAGTCCGACTACCACTATAAACTGGCCAGGAACTTCTACAACGACCACAACATCGCCATGACTCAGAAGGAGCTCCACGAATCCCTGGCGCTTGATCCTTCAAACGCCGAGGCGCGTCACCTCAAGGGGTTCATGCTCATGGGCCTGCGCGATTTCGAGGGCGCTTCCCACGAGTTCAAGCTTGCCCTGCAGTTCAACCCGGATCTGCGCGAAGCCAGAAACAACCTGGGCGTGGTGCTGATCGAACAGGGCAACTACGAAGAAGCCATCCAGGTCATTGAACCCTTGATCCAGGATCCGCTGTACCCGACACCTTACTTCGCCAGGGGCAACCTCGGGCTCGCGTACATGAACCTCGGGGATCTCGAAAATGCCCGCAAGCACCTTGAGATGGCCGTCTTTCTATCTCCGTCCTTCTGTCTTGGATACAACAACCTGGGCCTGGTCTTCCTGAAGATGCAGAACATAAGGGATGCCCAGGATAACTTCGCCAAGTCCGTCAAGTTCTGCCCCGACAACTACGGCGAGCCCTGGTATCACCTCGGGGTCATTCACCAGAAGGCCGGCCGTCACGACGAAGCTCTGGCGGCCTTCCAGAAGTGCGCGGAAATCCTGGGCGAGTCACCGCTCGGAAAACGCTGCTCGGTTCGGGCGGCCGGCGGTCAGGCGGATTAGGCGGGGGACGCGATGGGTCTCATGACTGGCATGCGCAGCAGGATGAAGTCGCTGATCAGGGCGGCCATGGCAACGCCCACGGTCGACTCGAAGCGCCCCATCCTGATCATGGGCGCGCTGATCGGCGCATGCGTGGTCACCTATGTGGTCTTCCTTGTTGCCGCCGGGCTGCTTCAGTTCCGCGACCCGCGCGAAGTCGATGTGGATGTCAGGCGGGTGGCGACGCGCAGCGACACGTTCGTCGGAAACCGCGGAACCATCTTTGATTCGACCGGTCACAGGGCCGTTGCTGTCACTGTGAGCGACATGTCGGTCAAGTGGGATGGCGGCGGGGCCGACAACGATTTCATGAGGGTCGCCAACGGATTGGCGACGGTTTTGGACATGGACCCGCTGGCGGTCTTCTGGATGCTCCTGACCAACATCGGCGACGGTGTGGTCGTGAAGCACCACATAAGCGAAGACGAAGAAGAACAGATCCGCATGCAGAACATTCCCGGCGTTTCCATCATCTCCGAGCAGCGCAGGTTCTATCCGCTCGACGTGGTGATGGGGTCGGTGCTCGGATACCTCAACGAGGAAAAGGAAAAGAAGGGTCAGCTCATCGGAAGGCTCGGCGTCGAAAAGTCATACCACGAGGTTCTTTCCCCCAGAAAGCGCAGTGTCCGGAACGGTCGTACCTCGAACATCGTCTCGAAGCCGGACGACGCGCCGGGCGAAGCCTGGCAGCTCGACGGCTCGGACATTGACCTGACGATTGACGCCCGGCTCCAGATCGTGCTGGACAACGCGCTTTTCGGCGCGATGGTCCGCGAGCGTGCCAGCGGTGGCATGGCGGTCATGATGGACGCCAGAACCTTCGATGTTCTTGCCATGTCGAGCTATCCGTTCCTGGACCCGAACAGGTTCCAGGATGTCTGCGCGCCCGGCGCGAACAAGATCGACGACGGCTCGTCGGCCTGCGTGAACAAAGTCCTTACGTACCGCTATGAACCGGGCTCGGTGGCCAAGACCATAAGCCTCGCCGCCGCGCTGGAATCCGGCATCAAGCTGACCGACACTTTCAACGCCCACGGCGGCGTGTGCGACGTCGGGGGCCATCAGGTACACGACGAAATCAGGCGCTCCGGATACATCACGCTCGCCGACGCAATCAAGTTCTCCTCCAACTGCACCGTGCAGGAAATGGCGAAGAAGCTTGATCCGAAGTACCTGCAGGACGTTTTCGCGCGGTTCGGCCTTGGTCAGTCGACAGGCATCGATCTTCCCGACATCAAGGAGACGTACAACACGACGCCCTGGAAGAAGGTCGCGGCGAGGTCGGCGGCTTACGGTTATGGATTCTATGCCACGCAGATCAACCTGGCAACTGCTTACACAACGATAACCAACAACGGAATCCGTCTTGCGCCGCGCGTCGTCAAGAGGATCCGCAGGCCCGATGGCACGATCGAGGAAGTCGGCCGTCCGGAAGGCATCCCCGTCGTTTCCAGCGACACCGCGGCCGATGTGCGGAAAGCTCTTCGCCGTGTGGTCATGGACGACGACGGCACCGGCAAGAGGGCGAGGCCGACCCTTTACACGGCCGGGGGTAAGACGGGTACAGCCCGCGTGGCGGGCACGACCAAGGAAGACAAGGCCTGGAACTGCAGCTTCGTCGGATTCGCCCCGGCCGAGAATCCGAAGATCGTGATCGCGATAACCATCATCCGCCCGCAGGTGAACTTCGGGGGCGGGACCTCGGCTGGGCCGGTGTTCGCGGAGGCGGTCGACAACGCCCTCCCGATCCTTGGCATCGAACCGATGTTCAAGCCGGAACCGCGCCCGGCCGTCAAGCCAGTTTCCAACGCCGTTGAAGGAGAACAGGCCCATGTTCCGAATTGACCCGGAATTGCTGCAGCGCATGGACGCCATCCAGGTTCACGGTGACGTCGCGTCACTGCGGCTGGACCACGTCACGGCGGACTCGCGCGCGGTGCACCCGGGTTCGGTATGGGTCGCGATGTCGGGAACGAAGGTTGACAGTCATGGCTTCATGGGTGCCGCGGTCTCCGCTGGCGCGGCCTTGATCGTCTGCGAAAGGGCGCCCGATTCAACGTCCGCTGAAGCTCTTCCTCCGTTTGTGGTGGTCAGGGACGGACGTCAGGCGATCGCCGAACTCGCGGCGGCGGCCGCGGGGAACCCGACCAGGAAAATGAGCCTTTCCGCGGTGCTCGGTACCGACGGCAAGACCTCGACGGCCATGATTATCGAGGCCGGTCTTTCGGGATGCGGACTGCCGGCCGGGCTCCTGGGCACGGTTGTTTACCGTTACCCGGGCCGTGTCCTTGAATCGAGCCTGACGACGCCGGATCCGGTAACGCTTCAGCAGTTCTTCGCGGAAATGCTGGCGACCGGGGTCGCGGACGCCGTCATGGAAGTGTCGTCCCACGCGGTGCACCAGCGTCGTGTTGAATCATGCCTTTTCGATTGCGCCGTGTTCACCAACCTGACCAGGGATCACCTGGACTACCACGGTTCGGTCGAGGCATACCGGGAAGCCAAGGTCCGCTTCTTTACCGAAGTCCTGCCCCGCAACCCGGCGGCGCGCGGCGTTGTCGTCAATGACGATGATCCCGTTTCGGACGAAATCCGCAGCCGGTGCCCGGTGAAGGTGATCGGCTGGACACTGGTCGGCAATCCCCGTTCCGAAATTCGCCTGGTCAGGCTTTCCAGTTCGACCGATGGAACATCGTTCGCTTTTGACACTCCCTGGGGGCTGATCGAGGTCAGCACCGTGCTGATCGGCCGTCACAACGTGGCCAACATCATGGCGGCCGTCGGCGTCGCGGGCCTGCGTGGGCTTTCGCTGGACCGTTTCGTTGCCGGAATCGAATCGATGAAGGTAATCCCCGGCAGGCTGGAAAGGGTCGCTTCGTCAAACCCGGTGAAGGTTTTTGTCGACTACGCGCATACGCCCAAGGCGATCGAAAGCGTTCTGCAGATCCTCCGGCCGCTCGTCGGCGCGGGCAGGCTGCACATAGTCTTCGGCGCCGGCGGCGATCGTGACCAGGGCAAGCGTCCGCTCATGGGACGCGCTGCCGTGGTCAACGCGGACCATGCGGTGGTCTGTTCCGACAATCCCCGCGGGGAAGACCCCATGGCGATCATCGACGCCATAGTCGGCGGGATTCGCGAGGCCGAGTCGGAAGGTGTAGCCCGCGGAACCTGGGAAATCGTTGAAGACCGTCGCGCGGCAATCAACAGGGCAATCCGCAATGCCCGGCCCGGCGACGTGGTGCTGCTGGCTGGCAAGGGACATGAGGTCGAGCAGAAGTTTCGGGATCACACGATCCGGTTCAGCGACGTCGAAGTCGCCGGGGAGACGCTTGGTAAATGACGCGGACGTCTAAATACGAGCTTTCCGGAGAGTGCCTCGCGGAGTTCACGAAGGGGCGCCTTGTCTGCGGCGCCGGTTTCTACGTGTCTTCGGGCGCTTCCATCGACACCAGGACCATGGCTGCCGGCCAGGTCTACTTCTCGATCGTCGGGCCGCGGTTCGACGGTCACGATTTCGTTGAAAGCGCGTGCGATCGGGGCGCCGCCGGCATCGTCGTCGACGAGGCCCACGTCTCCGGACCGGCCGTGCAGCGCCTGATCGCGACCGGCCGCTGCTTCGTCGTGGCCGTGCGGGACACCACTGACGCGTTGATCGATGCCGCGAAGTGCTGGCTGTCGATACTTTCGCCCCGGGTTATCGCGATCACCGGCTCGGTCGGAAAGACCACCACCCGCACGATGACCTGCTCGGCCGTGTCGGTCGCCTTCGCCACGCACGGAACAAACCGCAACTTCAACAACCGGCTTGGCGTCGCGTTGACCTGTCTCGCCCTCAAGCCGTCCCACGAAGTGCTCGTCGTCGAAATGGGGATGAACGCCCCCGGCGAGATCGCGGAACTCTGCAGGATCGCGCCGCCCGACATCGCCGTCGTCACGACGGTCGCCCCGGTTCACCTGGAGGGGCTCAAGACGATCGAAGGCGTGGCCGCGGCGAAGGCCGAGTTGATCGACGCTCTCAAGCCGGAAGGCGTCGCCGTGCTGAACGCCGACGACCCGCTCGTCGCCGCGATGCGGTCGAGAACCGGGGCCGCCGTGCGCTGGTTCGGGCGTTCCGGCATCGCCGACGTCAGGCTGATCGAAGCGTCCGCGAACCCGGACGGAACGACAAGGGCCGCTTTCATGGTTGACGGACGGGAACTCCATGTGACCATGAAGATCGTCGGACTCCACAACGCCATGAACGCGGCGGCCGCCATTGCCGCGGCGATCGCGGCAGGTGTGTCGCCGGATGCCGCCTGCGCGGCCCTTTCAACAGTCGAGCCTGCGCATCACCGCATGGAGCTTTCCGACCTGGGAACCATCAGGCTTATCGACGACTGCTACAACGCCTCCCCGAGATCGATGACTGCGGCCCTGGATACGCTGGAGGCTCTTTCGCCGCAGCGCAGGAAGGTCGCGATCCTGGGTGACATGCTTGAAATGGGCGATTCCACCGAGACCGTGCATCGGGAGGTCGGCGCGTCCGCGGCGGCGCATGGCGTCGCTCTGCTGGTCGCCGTGGGCCGGAATTCGCACACAATGGCATCGGCCGCGATCGAGGCCGGCATGCCTTCCGCAGCCGTGTTTGAAGCACAGGACGCGCTGGCGGCGGCGGCCATCGCTCGTGAGATGCTGCTGCCCAGGGACGTGGTTCTTGTAAAGGCGTCCCGCGGCGTGGGGCTCGAACTGGTGACCGACGCGATCAGGGCCAGGTTCGAGGTCCGAAACCTGGAGATGGGTAACTGAATGATTTATTACCTCGCGGAAATCCTTCGTCACGAGTTCAGTTCGCTGAACCTGCTGAGATACGTATCGTTCCGCGCCATGGCCGCGTTCGTGACTTCGCTGGCCGTCGCTATCCTGTTCTACCCCAGGTTCATCGAATTCATGCGCCGTCGCTCGTTCGGCCAGATTATCCGCGAAGACGGTCCGGCGACCCACAAGTCCAAGGCCGGAACGCCGACGATGGGCGGCCTGCTGATAATGGTGGCTGTGATCGGCTCGGCGCTCCTGTGGTGCAACCTGACCAACCCGCTCGTGATCATCACGCTGGTCGTCGGCGCGACATTCGCCGCGGTGGGTTTCATTGACGATCTCCTCAAGATCCTGCGCAAGAACAGCAAGGGCCTGTCGGGAAAGATCAGGCTGCTGATCGAATTCGCGGTCGTCCTGTCGATTATGGCCTGGTTCCTGTTGAACATGGGGCACAACACCGGCTACGACCTGAAGCTGTACATCCCGTTCGTGAGCGTCGCGAAGTACTGGGTGGTTCTGCCGGTCTGGGCGTACCTGATGGTCGCGGGAATCCTGGTTGTCGGCGTGGCGAACGCGACCAACCTGACGGACGGCCTGGACGGGCTGGCGGCTGGTTCCGTGGTCGCGTCCGCGAGCGTCCTGCTGATCATGGCCTACCTGACCGGCGCGACGCTCGGTTCGTTTGATGTTTCGAAGTACCTGCTGATTCCTAAAGTGGTGGGCGCGACCGAACTTTCGATCATCTGCGCGGCCACCGTCGGCGCGACGATCGGCTTCCTCTGGTACAACGCGTTTCCCGCGCAGATCTTCATGGGCGACACGGGCGCCCTCGGTCTGGGTTCGATCGTGGCGACAGTGGCCCTCCTGACCAAGAACGAGATTATTTCCCTGGTGATATTCGGGCTTTTCATCGTCGAAGCGCTCAGCGTGATCCTGCAGCGCTACTGGTTCAAGCTGACCGGAAAGAGAATTTTCCCGATGTCCCCGATCCATCACGCTTTCGAAAAGATCGGCTGGGCTGAGCCAAAGATAGTTGTGAGATTCTGGATAGTCAGCCTGCTTCTCGCACTGGTGGCCCTGGCATCAATCAAGGTCAGGTAGCATGATGGAAGACACCACGAAGGAAGTCACGACCGCCACATCCCCCGAAGTGACCCGCCTGGTCGGTCGCTGGGACATGGCGCTCATGGGCGCGGTGCTGGTCCTCACGGCACTCGGCCTCCTTCTGGTTCTGTCCACCACAATCAGTCCCACCGAACATCTCTCTGACGCCAGGCGCCTCGCGAAGTTCATGACCCAGGTGGAGGCGGTCGGCCTGGGACTCGTGGTGATGCTCGTGCTCCGGTTCATTCCGTTGAAATGGCTGTGGCGCGTCGCGGTGTTCGGTCTCGCGGCCACCATTCCGCTGTTCATCCTGATGAAGCTCGGCGTGATCGGCGAAATCAGGAACGGTTCCGCGCGCTGGATCGAAATCGCCGGCGTGTCCGTGCAGCCGTCCGAGTTCGTGAAGGTCGCCTGGGCGATCGTGGTCTGCGCGTTCGTCGCGAACCGTGCCCGGTGGATCAACAACTGGCCGCGCAGCCTCCTCTGGATCGTCCTGGGTCTCGCGCCGTTCGCGGCGCTGCTGGTCTGGATGAAGGACGTCGGGTCCGCCGTCATCATGGCCGCGATCATGTTCATGATGCTGCTCGTGGGCGGCCTGAACCTCCTGAACACCGGCATATTCATGGCCCTCGGCGTGCTCGGGATGCTCGTCGTCATGATCCGCGACAACATCAAGTTCATGAGGGTCCTGGCCTATCTGTTCCAGGATTTCGTGCGCCAGGGCTTCGGATTCCAGCTCGAACAGTCGAAGCTCGCGATCGGGGCCGGCGGGATACTGGGAACAGGTCTCGGGCACGGCGTCGTCCACGTGTGGAGCAACCTTCCCGAGTCCGAAAACGACATGATCATCGCCGTGGCGGGCGAGGAACTCGGGTTCGTCGGTCTTGTCTGCATCTGCGCCCTGTACACAATCATCGCCGTCCGCGGACTCATGATCGCCAGGATGGCCCAGGATGGTTTCCGGCGAAACCTCGCCTTCCTGATGACCATCCTGATCTGCCTTCCCGCGGCGATGCACCTTGCGGTGAATGTGGGCCTGATTCCGGCTAAGGGCCTTGTCTGCCCGTTCCTCAGCGCGGGCGGCTCCGCGATGATCACGTCCTTCGCCTGCGTTGGAATCCTTCAGCGGCTCCACATAGAGGTCACGGCGGAACGTGTGATTTCCCCCGGATTCATCAGGACCTGGGAAGAAGACCCGGAACCGGCGGAAGACGAGATTGATGGAGGTGCCCGCGAATGAAGAACGGCACCACCAGGATCGCGCTTGCGGGCGCCCAGACCGGCGGCCACCTCCTTCCCGCCGTGGAAACGGGGAAGATCCTGCAGGCCATGGGGTGCGAAGTAACCCTGGTCACCAGCGGCGACGCCATTGAAAAGACGATCCTGAAGGAATCGGGCATCCCCGTGCGCACACTCTCGGTGGGGCGCCTCAAGGGCATGGGCCTCCTTCGCGGTCTGAAAGGTTTCATGTCGATTCCCGGGGCCATGCTGAGGGCCGGTTCAATGCTTCGCGAAATCCGCCCCGATGTCGTCGCCGGTTTTGGCGGCTTCACCTCCGGTCCGTTCGTCCTGGCCGCGGCTCTTTCGGGCATCCCGTCCGCGGTCTTTGAAGCGAATTCGGTCCCCGGCATGACGAACAGGATCCTGGCGAAGTTCGCGAAGAAGGTCTTTGTGACGTTTGAATGCGCGGCCGACAGGATCGGTCGCGGCGATGCCGTTGTGACGGGCAACCCCGTCCGGGCGTCGATACTGGCGATTTCGAGGGCCGCGTATGTCGCGCCGGGTCGACGGGTTCTGGTGATCGGTGGTTCCCAGGGTTCCAGGTTCCTGAACGAGAACATGCCCCCGGTTTTCGAAAAGCTGGCCGGCCAGGTGGATGGCCTGCAGGTCAGGCACCAGTGCGGACTCGGCAAGGCAGAGGCTGTCGACGCCATGTATCAGGCGATGGGCGTTGAAGCCAAAGCGACCGACTACATCCAGGACATGGCGGATGCCTACCGCTGGGCCGACTTCATCGTCTGCCGTTCCGGCGCCGGCACCGTGTCCGAGGTCAGCGTCGTCGGCCTGCCGGCCCTGTATGTGCCATTTGCAGCCGCCGCCGATGATCACCAGGCGGGTAACGCGATGGACGTCGCCGCCAGTGGTGCCGCGCTGATGATAAGGGAAGGCGAATTCGATCACTCAGCGGTCGCGTCCGCACTGGCCGGCATATTGAACGATATCGACCGTTTGAACGGGATGGCGACGGCGGCGAAGGCTGCGGGTCGGCGGGATGCGGCTGACCTGATTGCCAATGGCATTGTCGGGATGGTGAAGCGATGACGGGCTGGGCAGGGCTGACAAAACAGCTTGCGTCCATCGACGGGCTTGCGGTCCGCGAGATGGAGCCGATGTCGCGCCATACCACTTTGCAGATTGGCGGACCGGCCGACCTGTTCGTGACGTTTGATTCGGGCGACGCGGCCGTCGCGCTGCTCCGCGTCCTTGAAGAAGCCGGCTGTCCCTGGATGGTGGCCGGCGCGGGGTCCAACCTGCTGGTCATGGACGCCGGGATCGAGGGCGCAGTGATAACCCCGGGGGCCGGCCTTGCACAGTGTTCATTCGCAGTTGAAGCGCCCGTTTCGGTCGAAGCCGGGGCCGGCATGAACATCGGCGTCCTGCTGGCGAACGTTTCCCGGGCCGGATACGCCGGACTTGAATTCCTGACCGGCATTCCCGGAACTGTCGGCGGCGCAGTGGTAATGAATGCCGGGACCAGGTTCGGCTACATCGACTCCACACTCGAACACGTCGACGTGGCGTCGGTCAGCGGCGTTCGTCGATTTGCCGCCGACCAGCTGCATCTGGGATACCGGAGCTCGGCGATCCCGGAAGGGTCGGTTGTCGTGAGCGCGGCCTTCCGGCTGGTCAGGGCCCCATACGCACAGGGCGACGCCGTGGCCACCGAGCTTTCGGAACTCCGCCGGAAGAATCACCCGCCGGCGTCCGGTACGGCCGGGTCATTCTTCCGCAACCCGAGCCCGGAAAGAAACCTGTTCGCGGGCCAGCTCATCGAGGAGTGCGGACTGAAAGGTTTCAAGGTCGGCGGGGCGGTGGTGTCCGAGCGCCACGCCAACTTCCTGATGAACGGTGGCGGCGCGACGGCGGACGATCTGCTTTCGCTGGCATGCCAGGTTGCTGATGTGGTCGCGCGGGAAAAGGGCGTGACGCTTGTGCGCGAAGTGAAGATCGCGGGGCGCGGGTCGGACGAATGGGAGCGAAGGCTTCCCTGAAGAAGAGGTGCCCGAATGGCAGGAAATCGCAGGGTTTTCAATACCGACCAGAAGATCGAACTCGTCAGGACGGGACTTGCTGGATTCGTGCGCCGGAACTGGCGCGTGCTTGTCGGTATAGCCTGTGTGCTGCTCGTCTCCGGAAGCCTGATGAAGGCCAGCTCGATGCTGAGCGCCACCCCGCATTTCACCCTCGCGACGGCCGAGATTGTCGGCTTCGACAGGTTTGATCCGGCGCAGGTCGCCGAGATATGCGGCCTGGTACCTGGCGTTACGAACACCTTCGATGTCGACACTTCCGCTGTCAGGGAGTCCTGCCTTGAAGACCCCAGGATCGAGCACGCCGACGTGCTCAAATTCCTGCCCGATCGAATTCGCGTGACGATCCGGGAAGCCAGGCCCGTGCTTCTTGTCCGCACGCACAACGACCTCGTTCCTTTCGACTGGGCAGGACGTCCGCTTTACGCCGTGCCGTCCGACTGGGTAGCCGGCCTGCCGGTACTGACCGGGCTTGAAGACCTGATGGTCCCGATCGTGATCCCCGTTCCCGCCGGCGAGAGCCTCGACGAGGAAACGAAAAGGCTCGACGCCCAGGAAGAACAGGACGCCAGGCGCACCGCCAGGGTCGAGTCGCTGGTGCTCAAGGCCCTTGAACTGTACGCGACAATGGAAGTCACGGATCCGGCGTGGCTGGAAGGCGGCGCGACGATCACCTGGAACGCGGCATCCGGTTACGAAATGGACATGCCCGGCAGGCCGCGGCTCGTCTTCGGTCGCGACGGCTTCATGGACAAGGCTTCGCGGGTCAATATTTCACTGAGTTCCGTCGCCTTGCTGAACAAGGACATCGAGACGGTGTTCCTTAACAACGACCTTGAACCCGGTACGGTCCTGTTGCGTGAAAGGACGATCCCGGATGTAACCAACACGGAAACGGCAATCACCCGCAAGGTTGATTTCGAATAGGGCATGGAGGCTGGTCATGAGGGCAAAGCGCGAAATCATCGGAGCTCTTGATCTGGGAAGCTCGGAAGTGAAGATCATCATCGCCGAACTGGTCGGCAATGATCTGACTGTCCTTGGATGCGGTCGCGCGCCTTGTGAAGGTATCGTCAGCGGCAGGGTCGCGTCGATCTCCGACACGGCGGAGGCAATCATCCCGGCCCTCGCCGACGCCGAGCAGATGTCCGGATGCGAGCTGTCCGAGGTGCTCGTCTGTTTCAGCGGACGCCACATCGACAGCTTCAACAACCGCGGGTCGGTCTATCACAAGAAGGTATGCCCGGCGTCGCACTGGGACGTCACGACGGCCATCGAAAACGCCACGCACGTCAAGATTCCCGAAGGCGCGATGATCATGAACGTCGTGCCGCGGCATTACATCCTGGATGAAAACCAGGGAATCCGCGACCCGTTAAGGATGTCCTGCATGAAGCTCGAGGCCGACGTGCACCTGACGCTCGCCGCCACAGTGATCATGGACAACATCCAGCGCGCGGTCGAAAAGGCCGGGCTGAAGGTGCGCGACTTCGTCGTGTCCCCGCTCGCTTCGTCGCTGGCCGTCCTTGAAGAAGAAGAAAAGGACATGGGCGTCCTGCTGATCAACCTGGGAGCGGGAACGACCGGACTCCAGGCCTGGCGGGACGGTCATCTCGACTGGACGGCCGTGGTGGACGTCGGCGGCAACCGGGTGACGACCGCGATCAACCGCAGCCTCCGCACCCCGGTCAACATGGCGGAAAAGACCAAGATCGAATTCGGGGCGGCTACTGCCGACAGCATCACTTCGGACGAGTGCCTGTCGGTCGAAACGGTGGGCGGTCGGGCTCCCTGTCGGATCAGCCGGCTGGCGCTTATCGAGGACATCATCCAGCCGACGGTTGAAGAGTGGTTTTCCGCCGTATTCGAATTCGTTTCCAGATCGGTCGACATGAAGACACTTTCCGCCGGAATCGTTGTCACGGGTGGGGCTTCCCGCATGGCGGGAACGATTGACATGGCCGACGCGGTATTCGGAATTCCGGCGCGTCTTGGCGCCCCCAGGAACGTGAAGGGGCTCCAGTCCATCGTGGAAGGCGACCCGTCGATGGCATCGGCCTGGGGAACGGTTCTTTACAGGGCGGCGGCAGTGGGATTTGAAGGCGGCTTGATGCCCATGGCGCCGAGGTCGACGCAGGCCACGGTCACAAGGGGCGTCTTCGGTGGACTGATAAACAAGGCAATGGGCCTGGTGTGATTTGTTATGGGCGGCCCCTTCGGGGGCTTTTTGGGTGTCCTGAAATAACGGGGTGTGAAAATGGATTTTGAAATTCTTGAATCGGTCGAAAGCTCGGTCGGCGCGTGCATCAAGGTCGTCGGCGTCGGCAGCGGCGGCGTCAACGCCGTCAACACCATGATTTCCCGTGGAATCACCGGGGTTGAGTACATCGCGGTCAACACTGACCTGCAGCACCTCGTCCAGTCCAGCGCGGACATCAAACTGGCGCTCACGGGAACGACGAAGGGGCAGGGCACCGGGGGCGATCCGCTGAAGGGACGCGACGCCGCCATCCAGCAGAGGCAGGCAATCATCGACGCGATTCACGGCGCCCACATGATCGTGATTCCGACCGGGCTCGGCGGCGGAACCGGGACAGGGGCCTCGCCGGTGATCGCCGAAATCGCCCGCGAGATGGACATCCTGACCGTGGCCGTGGCGACCATGCCGTTTTCCTGGGATGGTTCCGTGAAGCGCACCAGGGCCTACAACGGACTCAGGGAGCTCAAGGAAACCGTCGACGCGATCGTCACCATCCCGAACGACAAGATGCTGAAGATGGCTGCCGGACAGCCGTCCCGCGCGGCGATGCAGTGCTTCGACAGCATCCTGTGCGACGCGGTCGCCGGCGTCGTTGAACTTGTGACGCGTCCGGGATACATCAACCGCGACTTCCAGGACGTCTGGTCGGTCCTGCACAAGTGCGGCCAGTGCGTCATCGGCACCGGCACGGGCGATGGAACCGATCGCGCGAAGGAAGCGGTGCTCGCGGCGCTCAACAATCCGCTGCTTGAAGACACCCCCGTCGAAGACGCCCAGAACATCCTGGTGAACATTGTCCAGGGCCCGACCGGCACGCTGGATGAAGTCCAGGTGGTCATGAGCTACGTCAACCAGTGCCTGAGCGCCAACGGCAACATCAGCTTCGGCCTGGCCATCGACGATACGATCGGGGACAAGATAAAGGTGACCATCATCGCGTCGGGCATGATCGAAATCGACGAAGTTCCACCGCACCTCCCGCTGGCCGAGGATGAACTGGATCTCGGCGTCAACGCCACCCAGATCAACTTCATGGACGCCGGTCAGTCCCAGCGGTCCGCCATGAGGGGACGCCGTTTTTCGTCAGTGATGGAAAATCTCGGGCTCGGATCGCGCCCGAACCCCGGTGAAGTCAATGTTGACGGCTCAATGATGCTCGGATCCGTCGGCGGCAGCGAATTCGAAAAGCCCTCCTACTCGCGGACGGAAGGCACGCTGAAGACGGTTGGATACTTCGGCGGGAACGGCAAGATCGACCTGCGTTGAACGTCGCGAACCCCGTTTGATCGGTGGCGACGCCCATTCGCCGCCGGTCATCAGGACGGCAACCAGGCAGCCTGCATCACGCGCATCGCATTCCCGAACAGAATCTGGTCGACTTCCTGATCGGTGAAGTGGGTCTTCATCGCGTGAATTACCCTGTCGAGCTGGTTCGGCTTGAAGCAATCCCCGAACGGGTGCGTCATGCCATCGAAGTCGGTCCCGATGCCGATGGCGTTGATGTCGCCGCACACGTCGCGAATGTGCAGCATGTTGCGGATGAGGTCCGGTATGCCGTCGTTTCCCGAATAATACCTGGTTTCCGGGTCGACGAGCCACCGACGGGACAGGATCAGGCCGACCACGCCGCCCAGCGAATGGACCGTGCGGATTTCGTCGTCGGACACGTTGTATTCATGGTCGAAGAAGTGCTTGAGGCCCACATGCGACAGGATCAGCGGCCTGCCCCAGGACTTCGCGATTTCGTAGACCTTCATCCGGGCCGCTTCCTGCGTGTGCGACAGATCAACCACGAACCCCTGCCTGAACAGTTCGTCGTAGAACTCATGCGCGAGATGATCCTTGTCATCCCAGGTCCATTCGGCGCGACGCATCTTGAAGAACGCGGAGTCCCTGACCGCGACAATCTTCCCGCGAACCTTCTTCGGGATGATTTCGGTGCTTTCTGCCTGCGGTGAATAAAGGTTGTCATAGAAATGCGACGGGCAGATGCAGGCGACGCCGTGCTTTTTCAGGAACGCCAGGCGTTTGCGGGTCTGCTCCAGTTGTTCGTCGCGTGGCAGTTTTTCAAGGCCCGAACTGATCGCGTGGGCGCCTTCCACTGCGTGGACAAAGCCGATTTCGTCGCCTTCAAGTTTCCCGATGTCGGCGAAACTGGTGCACACCTTGAAACGGTGACTTTCGCCAGACAGCACGAGTTTGTTCGTCTGGACCACGGCCACGTTCAGTTTGTCGATCATCCTGTGCAGCGTCTTCCATGGATCCGCCAGTCGCAGTCCGCCGTAATACGTCGGCGCGAAAGCCCAGAACGCCCTTTTCGCGACGTCGGTGAACCCGGATTTCAGGAACTGGTATTCGATGACGTAGTGCGCGTTCATCAACACCTTGATCGGGCTGCCGTCCAGGTTCGCGTAGTTGGTCCTGAATTCGAACGGGTTGAAGTGCGGGCCGGAATAGTAGGGCCCCGTATGGAACGTGCGCGATATCCAGGGAAGGTAATGAATGCGCAGACTTGGGTGCGCGTGCAAGTCGAAGATTCTGTCTTTGTCAGTTTTCATTTATTCCTGTCCGGCGGTCGGATCCGTTATGTTGAATGCGAGGGTTTCCTGAAGCCCGGTCAGTTTTTCGGTCAGGACGATTGTGACGCTTCCTGTTTTGACGAAAAGGACGTTGATCGGCGAATCGCTGCCCCAGACGCCGTTTTCGTACACGGCATCCAGGTTGTACACTTCGACCGCCGCATCCGCGGGCACGGCCGAGAATTCCAGCCCGATGTCCCCGACCAGTTCGTTGCCTTCGGCGTCAACAGGTTTTCCGATGAAAGTTGCCTGGGAATAGACTGGCGTTTCGACTGGCGCTGTTTCGGCGCGTACGAACTGCGAACCCTCCGGGGCACGCACGAACGTAAACACGTCGATACCCTCGGCCTCGACGAAGGTAAGCACGATGTAATCGATGAGTTCGGTGCCAAGCCACGACTGCAGCGTTTTTGTACCTGGCACGTCGACCGTGAAGACGGCATCCCCGATGGTGTCCGTGGATTCGTCGGTGGCGATGGTCACGCCGTCGGGCGACGCCATGATGTGTTCGACGCCCCCGGGGTCGCTGACATTGGCATCCTTGCCCATCGTCACGTTGACGCGGTGTTCGACGCCCGTAATCAGCTTCACATCCTTCAAATCGTCCTCGACAACGACGTAATCGGTGTGGAGGGTGTATACCAGCTTGCCCAGGTTGCCCTGGTTGGAGACAAGGTCGCCGCAACCGACCGACGCCCCGGCCGTCAGGACTGCGCTAATCAGGAGGCCTTTCGAAATCGAGGGTATCAACTTCATGGTATTTCTCCGTGTGGTCCGGTTTGGGTTCCCGAAGTCGGCCGCCGCGCCCTGCACGGCCAGCCGCCCCATTATCGCGATCAATCGGTCGACAATTCAAGAAATTTGACCGTCCGGGAGTTCGCAGGTGGTCGAAGAGCGGCGGTCAGCGATACTTTTCCTGTATGAAAACCGACACGTTTTCACGGGGGCCTTTTTTTGCCGCGTCCCAGTAAGGGGATATCAGGCGCAGTTTGCCGATTACTTCCGGAAGCGCCTCGATTACGGCGTCGACTTCGTCGTCGGTCGTGAACATCGACGTGCTGATCCGGACGCTGCCGTGCGCGGCCGTGAACGGAACGTCCATCGCCTTCAGGACATGTGACGGGTCAAGCGAGCCGCTGGTACAGGCCGAGCCCGATGACACGCATATGCCGTGGTCGTTCAGGGCCAGCAGGATGGATTCGCCTTCCACGAACTCGAAGGCGATGTTCGTGGTATTCGGAAGCCGTGGAGCGCCTTCGCCGTTGATGTAAAGGTTGGGCACTTTCGCCTTGATTGCCGATTCGAGCCTGTCGCGCATCTTCAACGCGCGTATTGATTCGTCGTGGGCCATCAGCATCCGTGCCGCCGCGCCGAGCGCGGCAATCGACGCCACGTTTTCAGTTCCGGCACGCCTTCCACGTTCCTGATGTCCGCCAAGCTGCGTTGGCCGCCATCGCGCGCCACGCCTGACGAACATGGCCCCGACACCCTTGGGCGCGTGAAGCTTGTGCCCTGACATGGTCAGTATGTCCACGTCCTTCAGATCGTTCTGGAGATCGATGCGCATCTTGCCGACCGTCTGGGTGGCGTCGGTGTGGAACACCACGAGCGGGTCGACCTTCTTTGTCAGGGTCGCGAGGCTGCCGATCGGGAAAATCACGCCGGTTTCGTTGTTGGCGTGCATTATGGACACAACCGCGGTGTCATCGCCGATCGCGCGGACCAGGTCGGCCGCGTCGATCTTTCCCTGGCGGTCGACCGGAAGGTACGTCGCTCTGTAACCCTGGCGCTCCATTTCACGGACGACTTCCAGTACCGCCGGGTGTTCCACGGCGGTGGTGATGATGTGGCGCCTGCCCGGGTTGGCCCGGACCGCGCCCCACAGCGCCGAGTTGTTGCCTTCGGTCGCGCAGCCGTTGAAGATGATTTCCGACTTGCTGCCGGCACCCACCAGTCTGGCCACGCTTTCACGCGCCGATTCGATCGCCCGCGCGGCTTCCTTGGCCTGCGGGTAAGTTGAACTGGGGTTGAAGAACTGATCCCGCAGGAACGGCATCATCGATTCAAGCACTTCCGGCGCGATCTGCGTGGTCGCGTTGTTGTCCAGATAAATGATCCTGTCGGCCATCATTGTCCCCCGGGGTCGCGTCAAATCGCGACGATCTCCAGTTCCGCGTCCACCCTGGATTTCAGTGCGTCCTCGACGACCAGTTTCATGGTCTGGGGAGCCCCGCTGCATCCCTGGCAACCGCCGATCAGGCGACAGAACACCTTTTTGCCACGGATTTCCACGATTTCGAGGTCGCCGCCCTGAGTCTTGAGGCGCGGCCGGATTTCGCTCTCGACCACGCGATCGATTTCCCTTGAAAGCTGGAATGGCGTCCGGGTCATCGAACTGCTTGACTGCGGCATTTCCTGCCTGGCCTCTGACGTGCTTTCCTGGGGCCCCCAGGTGTCGTCAAGAATGTCCTGGAGTCCGCCCGGCTCGTGATGGCAGGCCGAGCATGCGCCACCGGCCTTGATCGAGTTTGTGATGTCGGCGATGGTCCGCAGGTTCAGTTCCTTGACCTTGCGCCTGATGAACGGTTCGGTCAGGTTGAAACACCTGCATACGATGCGACCCTCGTCTTCATTCAGCATCGCTGTGTCCAGGCCCAGTTCGGCCAGCGGCACCCCGCGCTTTCCCGCCCAGTCGGCCACGGCCGCCTGCAGGGCCTCGGCGCCCATCACTGAACAGTGCAGCTTCTGCGCCGGTAGCCCGTCCAGGTAGTCGACGATGTCCGCGTTCGTGATTTTGAGCGCCTCGACCGGCGTCAGGTTGCGTTCCTCGATCAGCGCGCAAAGCGCTTCCGAGGAGGCGATCGCCGAGGTGCAGCCGAACGTGCGGTACCTGGCTTCGACAATGCGGTCCAGCCGCGGATCCTGGTCGTTTTTTTCAACCCGGAAAGCGAATTCAAGCGCGTCGCCGCAGGACAGGGAACCGTGCGAACCGATCCCGTCAGGTGACTCGATGCTGCCCATGTGGGTGCCGGCCTTGGAGGCCATCGCGTCCCTGAATAACTGGAGAACTTTTTCTGAATAATCCCAAGCCATTTTTCGATTCCTGCAATGGATGGCGCGGCAACTTCAGCCGCGTTTCAATCTCAGGTAATTTAAGTCCGGATTTGGGGCGTGTCAATGGAGCCTTCACCAGGCTTAACGAAAACCGCATTCTGGAATATGATATTGCGGCTCCGCGGGGCGGCCTGACCATCTCCGCGGCGAAGCCTGTCATCGTCGGGCGTTCGATGATGACGCGTTGAAACGATCATAAGGTGGTTGTCGCATGCCAGATTCAATCGGTTCGCCGATGCTGTGGATCGGATTTCTGATCTTTGTAATCCTCATGCTGGCGGTGGACCTTGGCCTGTTCAATCGGAAGGCGCACAAGATCAGCATGCGGGAAGCCGGTCTGTGGACCGTCGTCTGGATATCCCTCGCGCTTATCTTCAACGTCGGCATATACCACTGGTTCGGCACCCAGCACGCCCTTGAATTCCTGACCGGCTACCTGATGGAAAAGGCCTTGTCGATGGACAACCTTTTCGTCTTCCTGGTGCTTTTTTCCTTCTTCGGCGTGCCGTCACAGTACCAGCATCGCGTGCTGTTCTTCGGAATCCTGGGCGCCCTGATCATGAGGGCGATCTTCATATTCGCCGGAGTGGCGATCATCCAGATCTTCCATCCGATAATGTATGTTTTCGGTGCGTTCCTGTTGTTCACGGGCATCAAGCTGGCCGTATCCAAGGGCGAGCAGGTCCACCCCGAAAAGAACATCCTGCTGAGGATATTCCGCAAGGTGGTGCCGACCGTGCCCGACTACCACGGCGAACATTTCATCGTCCGCCGCGACCATCGCTGGTTTGCCACGCCGCTTCTGGCCGTTCTGGTCGTGATTGAGGGCACGGACGTCCTTTTCGCCGTCGATTCCATACCGGCGATTTTCGGCATCACCCGGGATCCCTTCATCGTGTTCACTTCCAACATCTTCGCTATCCTGGGTCTTCGGGCCATGTATTTCCTGCTGGCAGGGATCGTGGAAAAGTTCCGCTACCTGAAGTACGGCCTTGGCGTCATCCTGGCATTCGTTGGCGTGAAGATGCTGGTCGAGGATCTGCTTCACAGCATTCACCGCGAAATCCCCATTCTGCTTTCGCTGGGCATCATTGCCGGCCTGCTGGCCCTTTCCATCATCCTGTCCCTTGTAATCCCCGACAGGTCAGATATGGCCCGAGCGGTCAAGTCCGACTGATATCCCCACACGATTTTGCTTTTCAAGTGCCGGGAAATAGACAATAATTCGCTTCGAAGTCAAAGACTCCATCCCGACGATCCGGGCCAGGGGACAGCGGCGCGGCCTTCAAGTCGTACCGTTGTGCCGTGCCCTGTCACGGCACCTTTGATGTCGCGGGGGACGTTTCCCGCGCATTTGAGGGCTGTCATGAAAGAAGAATTCGGTGGTTCCAACAGATCGTTTGTCGAGGCGCGCGGACCCCGCCTGACGTCCATGGACGTACGGGGCCTGGACGGGATGTCGGAGGCAGACGCCGCGGTCAGGCTGCGCGCGGAGGGCTTCAATGAACTCCCGGCTTCGCGTACAGGAAGTCTGCTTGCCACGGTGCTTGATGTCGTGCGCGAGCCGATGTTTCTGATGCTGGTTGCGGCTGGCCTGCTTTATTTTTTCATGGGTGAACTGACCGACGCGTTGATGCTGATGGGGTTTGTCCTGGTCGTGATGACGATCACGATCGTGCAGGAGCGGCGGACCGAGCATGCCCTGGACGCGTTGCGCGATCTTTCGTCGCCGCGCGCGCTGGTTATAAGGGATGGCGCCAGGCGCAGGATTCCGGGTCGGGAAGTCGTGCGCGGCGACCTGCTGGTCCTGTCTGAAGGCGACCGTGTTCCGGCCGACGCGATCCTGCGTCGTGGCATCAACCTGTGCGTTGACGAATCAATCCTGACAGGCGAATCCGTGCCGGTGCGCAAGGTGGCGTCGGTGCAGGGTTCTTCAGTGGATCGGCCGGGCGGGGACGATCTTCCGTCCGTTTATTCCGGAACGCTTGTGACAGCCGGGCAGGGGATTGCCGAGGTCGTTGCGGTCGGTTCCGCGACCGAGTTCGGGAAGATCGGCAAGTCGCTTGCGTCGGTGAAGACTGAAGCCACGCCGTTACAGAAGGAAACCGGGCGGCTGGTTAAGGGGTTCGCGATTGTCGGGATGTCGGCGTGCGCGGTGGTGGTGGTCGCGTACGCGCTGACGCGTGGATGTACAACCGAAAGCTGGAAGGACGGCCTGCTTGCGGGAATCGCGATGGCCATGGCCACCCTGCCGGAAGAAATCCCGGTGATACTGACGGTCTTCCTGGCGCTGGGTGCCTGGCGTATTTCGCGAAAGAACGTGTTGACCCGCCGCATGCCCGCGGTCGAAACGCTTGGCGCCGCCACGGTGCTGTGTGTCGACAAGACCGGAACCCTGACGTGGAACAGGATGTCTCTTCGCGTGCTTGGAGTGCCGGGCGAGGTCGTCGAGATAGGGGAATCAACGCCCGGCCTTCCCGAAGACGTCCACTGCCTGGTTGAAAAGGCGATCCTGGCAAGCCGCAAGGACGCGTATGACCCGATGGAACGGGCCCTTCACGACGTCGGTGGCCGTTTCCTGGGTGACACGGAGCATCTTCACCCCGGATGGACGCTGGTGCGCGAATATCCACTGTCACCGGAATTATCCGCCGTGAGCCAGGCCTGGAGGCGCGAGGACGGCATGCTGGTCGTCGCTTCCAAGGGGGCGCCGGAGGCCATTTTCGATCTGTGCCACATGTGCGCTGCGGATTCGGAGGCGTTAAGGGCCGACGTCATGGTACTGGCGTCGCGTGGCCTGCGTGTCCTGGCCGTCGCCGAAGCGACCTCGGAAATGCACGACCTGCCCGAGCGGCATCACGATCTGGAATTGCGCTGCATCGGGTTGCTGGGGTTCGAGGACCCGCTGCGTGAAACCGTGCCTGCCGCCGTTGCCGAATGCCGGACGGCCGGCATCAAGGTCGTGATGATCACCGGCGACTATCCCGCGACAGCCCTTTCGATTGCGCGCGCTGCGGGAATCGACAACGGCGGTGGCGCGATCACGGGGCCGGAACTTGACGGCATGACGGACGCCGAACTTGCCGCCCGGGTTGAAACCGTCAGGGTGTTCGCGCGCGTGGTGCCTGAACAGAAGCTGCGGATTGTGGCCGCGCTGAAGGCCCGGGGTGAGATTGTCGCGATGACCGGTGACGGGGTCAACGACGCTCCGGCGCTGAAAGCGGCCCACATCGGCATCGCCATGGGCGGCCGCGGCACCGACGTGGCTCGCGAGTCCGCCGACCTTGTGCTGACTTCCGACGATTTTTCGTCGATAGTCGACGCAGTGCGAACCGGCCGACGTGTTTTCGACAACATCAGGAAGGCTATTTCTTTCGTGGTCGCGGTCCACATCCCGATAATCGGCCTGTCCATGCTGCCGGTGTTCTTCAAGTCCTGGCCGTTGCTGTTGCTGCCGATCCACGTCGTCTTTCTTGAACTGATTATCGATCCGTCGTGTTCGCTGGTCTTCGAAGCCGAGGAGCCTGATTCCGACGTGATGATGCGCCCACCGCGCCGTCCCGACCGGAAACTGTTTTCATTCAAGTCGATCAAGTTCGCCATTCTGCAGGGTATCAGTGTGCTGGCCGTCTGTCTTGGCGTCTACATATTCGCGTCCAGGACACACGAAGAGGACGCGGCCCGGGCGCTGACATTCGCCACGATGGTGGTGTCATTCCTGATGGTGATCATGGTCAACCGGTCCTGGTCGCGCACCATGTGGAAGATGCTGACCGTGCCGAACCAGGCCCTGCTGTGGGTCGTGGGCGGAACTGCCGTGCTGCTGCCGGTCGTCGTTTTCGTTCCTTTCGCCCAGCGGCTTTTCCACTTCGCCGCGCCCCGCTTGCCCGATGTTCTTGTGTGCGTCGCCGCCGGCGTAATCAGCGTGATGTGGTTCGACATACTCAAGATAAGGCGCCGACCGTCTGATTCCTGAGCCGATGTGGATTCATCAGGTGTGGGTCACGGGGGCGTGTGCCGGTCCGTCCGGGGTTATTCGTTCGGGCAGCGTTCGGCGAAGTTTTCCCGGTTGCGGCGGCCTTCCGGGCAGCGGAAGCACGCCCGTCGCCTGCGCTGATATACATCGGCGTCGACGAAATCGGTCAGGCATTTTTCCAGCGATACCGTTAACCTGCGGCTGCGGCATTCGAAGGAATCGTAGAGCCCCAGATCGGTCGCTTTGTGGGTCATGGTCTTCATATGGCCCCCTGTCATCTTCATTGTTTCTTGTTTGAAGCATGCGCGTTATGCGGGGGCGCTGTAATTGGTATGAGGCCCGAAATTCGTCAGGGTGAAAACCCCCTAAGAAGAGTAGGTGGGATTCCTATGAGATGTTCAGTTCCTGCACCCAGAGCACGGCCCGTCGCAGCAGTTCCTGGGCGTCCTGGATGTTCAGCTTCTTCTTGATGTTTTCGCGGTGCGCGTCGATGGTTTTCACGCTGAGACCAAGTTCACCGGCGATCTGGCGCGATGAAAGCCCGCGGCCCAGCAGTTCGAAGACAACCATTTCCCTGTCGGTCAGGCGATCCATCGGCAGACGGTCGTCGCCCTTTCCCTGTCCGGCGATCGAAGCCATCAGTTTCTGCGAGACGGCCGCACTGAAGAAATAGCGTCCTGCTGCGATTTCCCTTATTCCTTCGATGACCCGGGCAGCGCCGTCTTCCTTCATGATGAAGCCGTGTGCGCCAGCCCGCAGCGCGCGTTCGGCGAACAGGTTTTCGTCGTGGACGGTCAGGATCAGGAAATTCAGGTTGGAGGTACGGGCCCTGATGTCCTTCAACGTGTCCAGTCCGGACCGTCCCCGCAGCGACAGATCCAGGACGACGACGTCGGGCGCGTTTCGATCGACGATGGCCAGGGCGTCCTGGCTGGTTGCCGCGCCGCCTGCGAAAACCATGTCGTTTTCGGCGCGAATCAGTTGTTCAAGGCCCTGCCTGAAGATTTCGTGATCATCGACGACCAGCACACGAATTGGTCCAGGCGATGAATCGCCCTTGCCATGATCCGGTCGAGTGGCTCTGTCAGATGCCCCCATCCAGTCAGCCCCCCAAACAGCATCTGTTACTTCGCGTTGATCGTAAGCCAACCTTGACAATAGTTGAAACAATTTCTTGGCAGATGCTGGCTGCTGGAGGCCGGGCGCGGTTCGTCACGCGGATTTCAGTGCCTGACAAGGTACTGGTCGAGCTCCCACTGATGCACGGTCGCGATGTAGTCGGCCCACTCGTGCGCCTTGGATTCGACCAGCGCTTCGTAAAGGTGGCCACCGAGGGCCTCCCTGATCACGGGGTCCTTTTTCAGGTACGCGACCGCTTCGTTCAGGTCGGCGGGCAGCTCCTCGATCTTCAGGCGCGCCTTTTCACGCTGCGACATGGCGAAGATGTTCTTGTTGATGGCGGGGCCGGGATCCCGCTTTTCGTGGACGCCGTCCATGCCGGCAGCCAGCATCGTGGCGAAGGCCAGGTAAGGGTTGCACGACGGGTCCGGGTGACGGACTTCCACGCGGGAGCCGTTTCCACGCTGGTCCGGGATGCGCAGCAGCGGCGAGCGGTTACGCAGCGACCAGACGATGTTGGTCGGCGCCTCGAATTCGGGCACCAGCCGCTTGTATGAATTGACGGTGGGGTTCGTAACGGCACACATGCCTTTCGCATGCTTCAGCAGGCCACCGATGAACCAGTGTGCCATGTCTGACAGGCCGTTTTCCGATTTCGGATCGTCGAATACATTCTGGCCGCCACGGAAGAGCGAAATGTGGGTGTGCATGCCGGAACCCGCGATGCCCTTGATCGGTTTCGGCATGAAGGTCGCGTGAAGGTTGAAGTCCAGGGCGACCTTGCGGACGACGAACTTGAACGTGGCGATCTTGTCGGCTGTGGCCACGGCCTCGTCGTATTTGAAGTCGATTTCGTGCTGGCCGGCGCCGCATTCGTGGTGGGCAGCCTCGCATTCGAAGCCCATCTGTTCCAGGGCGTTCACGATCGCGCGGCGGCAGTCTTCGCCCTTGTCGATCGGGGCCAGATCAAAGTATGCGCCGCGGTCGTGAGTCATGGTTGAGGGCGACCCGTCAGGGTTGCGCTGGAAAAGGAAGAATTCGGCTTCCGGCCCGAGCATCGCGACACATCCGATTTCCGCGACCTTTTCGGTCATCCGGCGCAGGGCTGTGCGGGGGCAACCCTCGAACGGGCTGCCGTCCGGGTTGGCAATGTCGCAGATTACGCGTGCAACCCGACCCCGTTCGTCGTCCCAGGGGAATATCAGGAATGTCTTCAGGTCCGGCTTGAGAAGCATGTCCGATTCTTCAATGCGCACGAAGCCGGCGATGGAGGAACCGTCGAACATGATCTTGCCGTCAAGGGCCTTTTCGAACTGCCGTTCCGGTACTTCGACGTTCTTGTTGCATCCGTTGACGTCCGTGAACTGCAGCCGCAGGAACCTGATTCTTTCCGCGTCGCAGAGCTGCAGGAGGTCCCTCTTGTCGAACCAGTTGACCGATGATGTCATTTGTTGCCCCGCTGTTTAAAAGTTGACGTCCATGCAAAATGGCGTCTGAACACACGCGGATATTAGGCCTGTTTTTGCGCGATGAGAATTAGAATTTGACACTTTCGACAGATTTCTGTCGTCAACATGTAAAGCCGCGCTACGGGTGGCAGGGGCGTCGGCCGGCCCCCGGCTTGCCCTTCGCCGTGATTCGCATGAACATTGCCGCGAAGCGGAGGTCGACTTCATGGTCAGTGGCGCCGAAGAACGGGTCCTTCCAGAACTGCTTGTGGTCGGCCCCGCCTTTTTCGAGGCGTTCGTGCCGGCCGACGCGCATCCGGAACCCGGGATTGAGAAGTATGTCGCCGATATTCCCCTGGGCCTCGGGGGCGCGTTGAATTCAGCGTCGGTGGCGGCCGCACTCGGAGTGTCGACGGGATTCATGCACCCGCGCACGGCCTGGCCGGTCGACAGCGCGATCAGCGAGTGCTGCCGTCGTGCGGGAATCATCGAATTTACGTGGGGTCAGGGCGGAAGGCCTTTCGTGACGCTTGTGTGGTCGGACGCACACGACCGCGCGTTCATCAGTTCCGCCGACTGGGACCTGTTTTCGGACTGTCCGGCTTTCCCACCGGTGTCCCACGTCCACATCGGCGGCCTGACCGAATTTAACATGCTCCGTCGACAGGCGTTCGAAGCGCGGACGCGCGGGGCCACGCTCAGCACATGCGCCGGCTGGGATCCGCCGATTCTGGATCGGATGGCGTCGGAAACAACGTGTCCGCTGGATCTGTTGTTTATGAACCGCGCCGAAGCCGTCCGGATGTGCGGCTCCCTGGATGTCGCCCTTGAAAGGCTGCCGGGAAGGGTGGCGCGTGAAGTTGTCGTGACTGATGGGGCGGCGGGCGCGATGGCCGCTTCGGAAAGCGGCATCGTCACGGTTGCGGCGCCGAAGGCGGAGGTCATCGATCCGACGGGTGCCGGCGACGCGCTCGCCGCGGCTTACGTGTCAGCGATGGTAGCTTCCCGCGGCGCCAGCCGTGCATTTGACCGCAATGCCGCGCTGGCCGATGCCTGCCGGGTCGCTTCGAAAGTGGTTGGAATCAGGGGCGGGGTCGTAATGGACCCGCGTCAGGTCACTTCAAGATAGCGCTGTTCCAAGTCGTGTCCCCGCTTGACTCCGCTGACGGAAGCGCCCGCCGCGACAGCACCAGCGACAATCTTTGATACCACGTCGTCGGCACCCTGTTCGCCGTCAGGCCTGTACGAAATCTGCAGTTCGGCGCCGTTGCCGGATGCTGCGACACCGGTCACGCCGGGCAGAGCTTCGATGCGTCGCGCCAGTTCTTCCGTCAGGTTGCCGATTGTAAGCACCACCTGCTGGTTGCGTGACGTCAGTTCGTCCATGGAACCTGACGACACCAGGCGTCCGCGATTGATGATGGCCGCGTGGGTGCACAGATCCTGCACCTCGACCAGGTTGTGGCTGGAAACCACTACCGTCGACTTGCCCGCCAGCGCCTTGATCATCTGCCTGGCCGTGTGGGCGTTGCGCGGATCCAGTCCGGCTGTCGGTTCGTCAAGCAGGACCAGATCAGGATTGCCAAGGAAGGCTTGCGCGATGCCGAAGCGCTTGACCATCCCGTGAGAGAGATTGCCGCCCTTCATGCTGGCCGATTCGGCCAGACCGACCCTTTCCAGCAGTTCGTCGCACTGATTCCTGGCAGCCTGGCGTGTCATGCCGGACAGCATTCCCAGAAACACCATGTTGTCCGTGACGGTCCGCTCCGGGTAGAACCTGGCGTCCTGCGGCAGCGCTGAAAGCCTGCCCGAGGTTCGGGGGAACCGGCCGATCGGGTACCCGAGAATGGTGGCAGAACCGCCGCTCGGCCTTATGAATCCGCATATCATCGAAAATGTCGTCGTCTTGCCGGCGCCGTTTGGCCCCAGAAGCCCGAATATCGAACCCGCCGGAACCTTCATGTCCAGTTTGTCGACGGCGCGGATTTTGTCAAAAGTCTTCGTAAGTTCGGACGTCTCGATTGCGTAGAAGTTGCTCATACGTCCCTCCTGACGGTCCTGCCCCAGGCGCCGACGAAGAACACCAGCCCGAAAGCGATGTAAGCGCCCACGCCGGAAAGGACAACAAGTGTGTACGGTGACCAGAGCCGGTTTCGGAACCAGGAAGGTGAAAGCCACCCTATGTAGTCGATCTGGCTGACCACGCCCATCGTCAACAGCGTGCCGATGACCACCAGAACGGCGATCCCGGCCCTGTCGATGATGGAAGAAACAAGCGCCGTCAACCCGAGATAGCAGAAGCCGACTATCAGCGTGAATCCCAGGAATGCCAGCGCATGCGGGATCGCGGAAACCGTGTCGAATCCTTTCAGGAAGATTGAGATATATCCGACGAAGACGGTCCAGGACAGGACCGTGGCGATCACGAAAATCGCACCGTGCGACAATACCTTGCCAAGGAACAGCGATGTACGGGAGGTGCGCAGAAGCACGAAACGCGCCGCGCGCGTGCCGATTTCGCGGTTTATCATGTCCGAACTTATCACGGCGATAAGAATCGGCAGGAAGGACTGCGTCAGCCAGAAGAAAACCATCAGCGCCGGAGGGAGGTCGAACAGGTGCTTTACTTGTTCTGAGTCATAACCCATCTGCTGTTTTGCAATTTCGGCAATCTGATCCTTTGATCCCTTCAGTTGTTCGGCGATGCCGAGTTCGGTGGTTATCTTGTTCTGGACGAAACACCAGATCACCGCTACCAGCAGAGCCAGGCCGATATAGACGAGCAAGCTTATGAAAGCTTTTTTTGTCTTGATTGCCGTGCCCAGGTCGAAGCGGGCGATCAGATGCGCCTGTTCAATCGTCTTGTTCAAGGACTGGCCTCACATAAATGGCGCAATATTTTAGCACAACAGCAGGCGGCTGATTCCAGTTTCATTCCACCGGGGCGACGTAGGTGATTTCGATGCTGTCGTATTCGCCGCCGTCAAGGTTCATGAAGCGCACGACCAGCTTATCGCAGTTCGCTTCGACGATCGCGAAGTTGTGGACATAGTTGTATGTCCAGGGCCGTGGAAGATCGTCTTCGGGTTCGCATGCCTGGTCGAGCGATCCGCCGAGTCCGCCCGGGAGTATCGTCCAGACGCCTTCGGTCTGTCCGTATTCATATCCGTGCATATGTCCGTGGAACATCGCCTGGATGCCGTTCGCGGCGGCCAGCGGTACAAGCGCGACGCGCAGGGAGTTTTCGCCGGTGTAGGAATTGCAGCTTCCCCATCCTTGGCAGTAGGGCGGTTCATGAATGAAGAACAGGCGCCACTGGGCTGTCTGGAATTCTTCGGACTGGAAGCGGTCGCGGAAGTACTTCACTTCACCGAAATCTGAATCCGGCCTGGAGAAATAGAAGTCGCGTATCCAGCCGCCGCCCAGCCAGACGTTGCCGAGCCTGCGGTCCCAGTAACCCTCGGCGAAATCCGGTTCGTCGGGGATGCCGATCGGGCTGACGAAGCTGTTGAAGAATTCATAGTCGTGGTTCGCCGTGCTGGCGCCGGTGTCGTGATTGCCGATTACGGTCCAGACGTTGACGCGGCTGCCCAGGTTCTGCAGGCCCAGCAGGGTTTCATCGTACTGTTCGACTTCGGGCTGGTGCACGAAGTCGCCGACGCCGATCGCGAAGTCGACGCCCTCGGCCAGGGCGATGGCAGTCATCTTCTGGAGGTTTTCGATGTTGCTGTGCGCGTCGGCGAAGACGGCGAATTTCATCGGTGCGGGCGTGTCGGGCATCGTCCTGAAGGTCAGGTCCTTCGTTTTCAGTTCGCCGACACGGGCCTGGTAGTGGATTTCCGTCGCCGGCGGCAGGTCGTCGACGAGGATTTCGTACTGACCGTATTTATCGGGCTGGCCGCACGCCGAAAGGTTCTGTGCACCGACGACATAATCCACGCAACCTTCATCGGAAGTCGGGGTTGCGGTGCGCCAGACCACGGTCACGGTGTCCCGGTCGGACATCTGGATCAGTGGGCCGCGCTTGAACGTGGCGTCTTCCAGCAGCGTCCAGGAAGCGCCCGTCGGCGTTCCCGTGCAGCCCGATGCCCAGTGGAACTCGGGGCCGGTGTCATTTTCGGCGTCGACAGCGGAGTCTGCCGGGGTGGCGTCTTCCACGGCGTCGACGGTATCGTCGGATGCGTCGGGGCGGGGCGCGACGTCTTCAACCACATCCGCAGCAATTGAGTCGGGCGTCGCGGTATCCGGCAGGGCCGAATCCGTGACGACATCCGCATGACCGTTGTCGGTGGTCGGCGTGGAATCTCCGCAGCCCGTCGCAAGTATCAACAACAGCGCCGCAGCGCCGGCCGGGACGGACAACCATCTGGCATTCATCTGTTCACTCCAGTGTCGGACTTCTTCGCCGGTCCTTCCGGCGGGCCGCGAATCTTACCAGAAATCGAAACGGGCGGCGTCGCGTCGATTCGCGGATTCGTGTCGCCGCCTGTTCCTATGGTCTATAATCCGCCCATCGACGTCGTAAGCGAACCTGACACCTGGAGGTGCCCATGAGACCGAGCCTGGATAAAAAGCAATATTCATACGGGGCTGCCCTGGTCGCGGCCTGCTTCGCTGTGAGCCTTGCCGGTTGCGGAAACCCGGCCCCTTCCGTCGACTGGGATCAGTGGGATTCCCCGTCGGTCGAATACAGGCCGTGGGTCCGCTGGTGGTGGCCGGGGAACGACGTGGAAGATGAAGAAATCACACGCGAAGTCGCGCTGCTTGCGAACAATTATTTTGGCGGCGCCGAACTGAACAGTTTCAACGCGGCCTTGGACTGGGACGCTGACGAAGCGGAACTGGCCCGCAGGCTGGACTGGGGGTCGGAACTGTTCTGGTCCAGGGTGCGCCTGGCTGCTGAAACGGCCGCGACCAACGGAATCCAGCTTGACCTGAACGTCGGGTCCGGGTGGCCGATCGGCGGGTCGCACGTGACCGTGGGCGATTCGATGAAGACCCTGTTGTGGTCCGAAGCGGTTGTTGCCGGTCCCGCGACCGTCAACCTTGAATTTCTGACGCCGGGGCAGGACCCGTTTTATGAAGTCGCCGTGCTTGCCGAGTCGATCGGTGAACCGATGGCGCGTTACCTTCCCGACGAATGCCAGGTCGTCGAGGTGGTGGCCGCGAAGAAGACCGGCGGCGGGCGCGACCCGGACGTCTGGAACCTGAAGGACCAGGTGATGCTGGACCCGGATTCGGTCGTCGTGCTGACCGGTTCACTGACCGCGGGTGGCGCCTTGACCTGGCAGGCCCCCGAAGGTGACTGGCGGGTCATCGGGTTTTATTCGTGCCCCGATGGACAGTATGTGAACCTGAATGCGCTGGCCGCACCCCGCGAGGCCTTTGTCGTCGATCACTTCGACGCCGCGCGGATAGCTGTCGCCAACGACAAGCTGACCGGGCACGAAGCCGGCCTTGATGACCTGTTCGGCACCGCGATCCGCGGCCTGTTCGTCGACAGCTTCGAACTGAAGACCGAACGTCACTTCGCGTCGGATTTCTTCGATCGTTTCCAGGAACTGCGCGGCTATGACCTGCGTCCGTGGCTGCCTGCGGTCGTGCCGCCAGGGGCGGACAACCACATCTTCGACGGGGCCGGGATCGCCAACGCGTGTCCGTTCGGCTTCGGTGCGATGGACGCGCGTGTGGCGTGGGATTACCGCCGGACGGTTTCCGACCTGTTTATTGAAAGGTATGTCGGCGGCAGCGCGGGATGGGCGCGCGATCACGGGATGCAGTTCAGGATCCAGCCTTACGGACTGCATGTCGATTCGATCCGCGCGGCCGGCGTTGCCGATGTGCCCGAAACGGAACAGCTTTACGCGGGTGGTTCGGAACTGTCGCTGAAGGTCATGGCATCAGGCGCGCACCTGTACGGCAGGAATGTCGTGTCGGCCGAATCGCTTGTGTCGTCGGGGCGCGATTACATGACGACGCCGACAAAGATGCGTGCCTGGCTGGACAAGCTGTTCACGTCCGGCGTCAATTCGGTCGTTTATCACGGATTCCCTTACCAGACCGGGCTGGAAAAATACGGCGAAACCGACTGGCACGCGTTTTCCTCGCCGTTCTCGGGGCTCGGCACGTATTCCGAAAACATGTCGGAAGCGAACCCGTACTGGTCCTTCATCGACGACATCAACCGGCATGTCGCCAGGACCCAGTTCATGCTGCGCCAGGGGACTCCGCGCGCCGACGTCCTGGTTTATTACCCCTGGATGGGCATCCCGGCTTCCCTGATGGCCCTGCGCGATCACGAAGAACCGTTCTTCAAGGGCCAGTTCGAGGATGAAAAGGCGGCCAGCCAGGATTCGATGCTGGAGCTGGTCCAGGGCATGTTCGGCGGCTTCAACCCGGACGACGCGACGTGGTGGGCCGGTGCGGTGTGGCCAGTCCTGCAGTCCATCGAAGACATGGGGTACACGTGGGAGTGGACGAACGACGACGCGCTTGCGAACGCGCTGGTCGACGGCGCCGCTGGCGGGCCGGGCGGGGTCGGGCTGGTTTCCGGACAGGCGCGGTACCGTGCAGTGGTCGTGATGCGGGCACCGTGGATGTCGCCTGAAGCGGCGACCAACCTGGCGGACATGGCGACGGCCGGGCTTCCGGTCGTGGTGGTCGGGGATGCGCCAGCGGTACAGCCCGGGTTTTTCGATCACGTTGCCGGCGACGCGGCCGTTGATGCGGCGTTCGATTCGATCGGGACGATGGGCAACTTCAAGGGCGTGGCGGTCGTCGAAACACCGTCGACCATTGAAAACGGCAATCCCAGGCTGTTTGCCGCCGAAGGATTCGCGGCGGCCCTGATGGATGTCGGTGTCCGTCCGTCGTTCGAGCTGGTCCGTCGTGATTCTTCGGCAAGGATGATCGCCCGCGACATGGACGGCGGCAGGATTGTGTACGTGCGCAACCCGACCGGCGAAGACCAGGTCGTTGAAATCATTCCTGATCTTGAATGCGATGACGGGCTGGTGATGGACCCTTGGGACGGCTGGGTCGCGCCGTTGCACGTGCTGGCGGGCGGCCATCTGCAGGTCACGCTGCCGGCATGGGGCTCGCGCTTCCTGATGTGCGGCGTTGCAGCGCCCGCGGACCTGGAAAGCAGGGCAGGCGTGGCGCCGATCGAATCGCTGGCCATCGCCACGCACGGGATCGACGGATGGTCACTGGTGGTCTACGGCGAAGACGTGCCGGGCGGCAGGTACGAAGTCGTGGATGGCGGCCTGGGCGACTGGCGCGAAATTGACGAACTGAAGCATTCGTCCAGCGGCGCCGTTTACCAGGCGACCTTCACGTTCCCGTTCGACCCGATCGAATTCGATGTGCCGACGGAAGAACGCCGGGCGTTTTACGTCGATCTGGGCGAAGTCCACGGGGCCGCGCTGGTGTCGGTCAACGGTGCGGGGGCGATCCCGGTGCTTGCCGAGCCGTTCCGTCTTGACGTCACAAGCCAGGTGACCAGCGGCACCAACACCATCACGGTCATGCTGGTGCCGCCGCTGCGCAACCGCCTGGTCGGCCTGGGCCTGGCCAAGGATCCGACGGCCGCCCAGTTCGACAAGAAGGGCGACACCCTTGTGGCCACCGGCCTTGTCGGCCCCGTCACCATCGAAGAACGGACCACGCCGTGGTGATGAAGAAAAATGTCAGTGCCGGTGCGCGCGCCGTTCCAAGGTTCCTGAAGTGGGCCGGTGGCAAAGGGCAGTTGCTTGGGCCCATCATGGCGGCCGTTCCCGAATTCGCCGGCACGTATTTCGAGCCCTTTGTCGGCGGCGGGGCGGTATTTTTCGGGCTGGCGCTGGCCGGTCGCGCCAGGCAGTCGGTACTGAACGACGCGAATCCGTATCTGGTCACGACATACTGGGTCGTCCGCGACCGTCCGCGGGAACTTGTCGAAGCACTTGAGGTACTGAAGGCGGCGCATGGGAAGGACAATTACTATGAAGCCCGGCGACGCTTCAATGAAGAACCGCTGACGGACGTTGGGCGCGCCGCGCACCTGATTTACCTGAACAAGACCTGTTATAACGGGCTTTATCGGGTCAATTCAAGGGGCGGATTCAATGTCCCGGTCGGTACTTACGCCAACCCGAAGATATTCGACGCGGACCAGATCATGGCGTGTTCGGCGGTGCTGCGCGATGTACGGATGATGTGCGGCGACTTCGAAGCGGCGGTTTCAGGGGCGAAGGCCGGCGATTTCGTGTATTTCGACCCGCCCTATGTGCCGTTGACCAAGACCGCCAACTTCACGTCGTACGCGAAGGATGATTTTGGGTTCGACGATCAGATCCGGCTGGCCGAAACCGCCAGGCGCCTGCACACGGCGGGCGTCAGGTTCCTTCTTTCCAACCACGCCACGCCCGAACTTGAAGAACTGTACGCCGGGCAAGGCTTCACCATCGAACACGTCCCCGCGCGCCGCATGATCACCCGCGACGGCGCTTCCCGTTCCGACACCGTGGACGAAGTCCTGATCCGCAATTACTGAGAATGCACCGCGGCGGGCCTGTTTCGGTTATGATCGGGCCACTGACTTTTCGGGGGATTCCATGCGGTTTGCGGTTTTGGTGATTGGTGCTGCGGCGGTTATGGCGCTTGTTTCGTGTTCCGGCGGGAATGAAATCGACGACGTCGTCGATGATGTCGTCGCGGATGTGGCGGTTGACACTGCTGAACCCGACCCGTACCCGGTTGATTACGAACCGGGCGTCGAGGACCGCGGCAACGTGAAAATACTGCGCCTGAAGGGAACTCCGTTTGAAATGGGCCGTCAGCACGCGACTTTTCTGCACGACGGCCTGATGAAGGGCGTGGCGTTCCTCGACACCGACTTCGAACTGGGCGCGCTGGAACACATCGCAAGGTACTATGGCTTCCTGGACGACGCGATGGAACAGAGCTATCCCGAAATCATCGACGAATGCGAGGGCATGGCCGACGTGCTCGAAACCGAAGGCTGGACCATGGATCGCTGCATGGCCCTGGCGTACGGCGAAATCGTGCTGGACTTCTTTGAGGCAGGCCTGCTGCAGTGTTCGCAGTTCGCGGCGGCCGGCGATGCCACGGTTGACGGCGAGCTGATCCACGGCCGCAACCTGGACTGGGGCGACATGTCGTACCTGCTGGAAAACCCGACGATCATCGTCCGGGCGCCGGAAGGCCAGATTCCGTACGTCGTGGTCGGTTTCCCGGGCTGCGTTGCGGCGTATAACGGCATCAACGCGGCGGGGCTGTCGATCGCCACGAATGAAAACGGGTCGCCAAACGACCTGGATCGCGTCGGCAAATCGACAGTGCAGATGGTAAATTACATGCTGTCGCATTTCACTACGCTCGACGAAGTCATTGATTACGTCACGACCGCGGACCACATGTCGGCCGAAAACATGATGGCGACTTCGGGCGACGAAAAGCGTGCCGTCGTTTTCCAGATGACGGCGTCGCATCTTCATTACGAAGAACTGGGCGATGACGGCGTCAACTACATCACCAACCATTTCGTGACAGAAGACATGACGGAGTGGGAAGATGTGAAGAGCCCGCAGGCGTCCACTTACGCCAGGTACATGCGGCTGCGTCAGCTTCTGGAGCCGGAGTTCCTGAACATCCGTCAAGACAAGGTGTACGGTTCGGTCGATGTTCCCGTCGCGGCGTCGATCCTGCGCGACAGGTACGATCCTTTGCTGATGACGGAATACCCCGTCGATCAGTTTGACGTTGTCGAAGGACCGGGCGGCGCGATCGCCGTGAACGCGGCGATCTATTCGATCGTGTTCAAGCCGGGCGCGCGCATGTTCTGGCTGGCGGCCGGCGAAAAGCCGATCCCGCAGAACCCGTTCGTCGGTTATCACCTGGACGAATTGTTCGGAAACAACCCGGCCGCGGTGGCGGATCCCGCGACTGTCCCCGCGACGGTGGAATAGGGGGTGCGATGCGTGTGTTCCTGATGATTTCGATGTTTGTCTGCGTGTTAACTGCCGCCTGCTATCCGGTCCCCGTGAAAACCGAATGCCAGACGCGCGTCAGCGAGTGCCTGCGGGACTGCCCGATGGCGCCGCCCGGCCGCGAACAGGAATTCACCGGTATCACGACGAAGGACACGCGATCTGATTGCGAGCGGCATTGCCACGAACTCTGTACCGGTTCGTTTTTCTGACGGGGGGACGCGATGAAAGACACCGAATGCAGTGAACTTGCCGCGCTGCGGCGACGCATCGACGAAGTGAACCGGGACATCCTTGACCTGCTGAACGAACGCGCGCGACTTGTGCTGGATGTCCAGGAAGTCAAGAAGCGCAACGATATCGATATGTTCTGCCCCGGGCGCGAGCAGCAGATGCTGGACGCGCTGGTCGGCGGTAACAGCGGGCCGTTTTCTGACGACGTGATCCGCCAGATATTCAAGGAAATCTTCCGGGCTTCGCTGGAAAGCATGCAGGCCGCGGGGATTGAAAGCCTGAAGGTGTCCCGGCCGCACGGTGGCCCCGACGTGGTCGTCAGCGTACGCGGGCGTGAAATCGGGCGTGAACCGGTTGTTATCGCCGGGCCGTGCGCGATCGAAAGCATGGAACAGGCGATGGTTGTGGCGCGGCATCTGGCGGCGCGCGGCGTCGGGTTCATGCGGGGCGGGGCGTTCAAGCCGCGGACATCGCCGTATTCGTTCCAGGGTCTGGGGGACGACGCGCTGGACATCCTGGATGCGGTCAGGCAGGAAACCGGGCTGGTGATCGTGACCGAAGTGACCGACACCCGTTCGGTCGGCAAGGTCGCGGCGGTCGCGGACATCCTGCAGGTCGGTTCGCGCAATATGGCCAATTACGAACTGCTGAAAGCGGTCGGCGCGACCGGGAAGCCTGTCCTGCTGAAGCGCGGGTTCGCGGCGACCATCGACGAATTCCTGCTGGCCGCCGAATACATCGCCCGGGAAGGCAACGAACAGATAATCCTGTGCGAACGCGGCATCCGGACGTTCGCGCGTGAAACCAGGTACACGCTGGACATCAGCGCCGTGCCGATCCTGCGTCAGTCGTGCCGTCTGCCGGTCCTTGTCGACGTAAGCCATTCCGCGGGCAGGCGCGACCTGGTGGTCCCGCTGGCGAAGGCCGCCATCGCCGCCGGCGCTTCGGGCGTCATGGTGGAAGTACACCCGTCCCCGGCCCACGCGTTGTCAGACAGCGCCCAGCAGATCGACCTCGATGAATTCGACGTGATGTTGAAGGAATTGGGGATGTGAGCCCGGGGGCGTCAGGGACAGGTTCAGGGACAGGGTCAGGGACAGGGTCAGGGACAGGGGTAGGATCAGGGACAGGGTCAGGTCCGAGCCCCGCGAGGACCGCACACCGTAAGACCGGGGCCAACGGCCCCGGGAACGCAGCGCACCCCATCTTCAAGGTCCGAGCCGTGCGAGGACCGCACACACGTCATTCCGAATCGGAATTCAGCTTCGCTTCCAGTTCGGCCCATCTTGCGTAAAGGCCCTCGACCTTCGCCGACGCGGCGGCTTCCGCGGCGCACGCCTTCTGCAGTTCACCCGGATTCGACGCGATCGACGCGTCCGACAGGCGGGCATGCGTCTTCGCCAGATCCGCTTCCGCGGCCGCAATGGCGTCTTCCATGCCCTTCAGTTCCCTGTCTTCAAGGTATGTCAGCTTTTTCTTCTGTTTTGGTCGTTCCGGCGGCGGGGCCTTGTCACGTGCCGGTTTCGCAGCTTCCCGCATCGCTTCGGTCCACTGTTCAAAGTCGGCGAACGCCGATACGCCGCCCTGTCCATCCAGCCCGATCGTCACCGTCGTAACCCGGTCCAGCATGTACCTGTCGTGGGTGACCAGGATTACCGCGCCCGGGAACGTCACGATGCTTTCTTCCAGGACCTCCAGCGTCTGGATGTCGAGGTCGTTGGTCGGTTCGTCCAGCAACAGGATGTCGCACTGCTTCAGGATCAGCGTCGCGATAAGCGCCCGCGCCTGTTCGCCGCCCGACATGCTGGAAATCGGTGAATCAAGCTGGTCGCGTCTGAACCTGAACCGGGCCGCCCACGCCCCCACGTGAATCTGGTCGCCGCGGTACGTGACCGAGTCGCCATCCGGGGCCAGCGTCCGCCGCAGCGTCTGCGCCTGGTCAAGCTTGTCACGCTTCTGGTCGAAGTAAACGACGCTCAGGTTCGGGGCCGTCCTGATCAGGCCGTCGTCCGGTTCCAGTTCTTCGGACAGAAGGCGCAGGAACGTCGTCTTGCCCGACCCGTTCGGACCGACCAGCCCGATGCGCATCCCCGGCGACACAATAAGGTCCAGCCCCGAAAACAGCGCCCGCCCGCCAAGCGACTTCGCCAGCCCGCGAATGACCATCAGGCGCTTGGTCTTCCGGCCGGTGGCCGAAAATTCGAAGTCTGTTTCGTCCACGCGTCCGCGCGCCTTCATTTCGTCCAGTTCGGATATCAGGCGGTGCGCCTCGTCCACGCGGTACCGCGCCTTGGTCGCCCGCGCCTTCGGGCCGCGCATCAGCCATTCGGTTTCCCGACGGACCCTCGTTTCCAGCGACAGGCGGTTCTTCGCTTCGCTTTCCAGGTAATCCGCCTGGGCGTCCAGGTACTTCTGGTAATTGCCGATCGACAGGAAGCTGCCTTCCGGGTAACGACGGTTCAGTTCCACGATGCGGCGCGGGAAGTTTTCCAGGAATCGCCTGTCGTGGCTGACCGTGACCACCGCGAACTGCGCGCGGCCCAGCATGTCTTCCAGCCAGGCCAGTCCTTCCAGGTCCAGGTGGTTGGTCGGTTCGTCCAGAAACAGCAGGTCCGGCTTCCTGACCAGCTCCCGCGCCATCGCCAGGCGCTTCTGCCAGCCGCCCGATAGTATGGATGCCTGCAGGGTGCGGTCTTCAAACCCGACGCGGCTCAACGTTTCGGCAATCCTTGCTTCACGGTCGCCCGCGTTGTCGTGGGTCGCCGGCATCACATCGTCCAGCGCGGTCATGACAACCTGTTCGACCGACAGGCCGGCGTCGAAACGGTGGGTCTGTTCGACGTAAGCGATCCTGAGTCCCTTGCGCAGCGCCACGTCGCCCGTGTCGAGCGGCTCGATGCCGCAGATCATCTTCAGCAGGGTGGACTTGCCCGACCCGTTCGGGCCGATGATGGCCAGCCGGTCGCCTTCGTGGATGGTCAGGTCGATATTTTCAAACAGCTCCTGGGCGCCGAAGGCCTTGGACAGGCCTTTGCATACGACCAGGGGAACTGCGTTCGTCGGAATTGCCAATCGGGCTCCTTCAGGAAAGCGCGTCCAGGATGACGTTTGCGTCGTCCGTGTCGTTGTATGCGTGCAGGGCGATGCGCATGTAGCCCTCGCGCGTGGAAACGTATGCACGGTGCGCGCGCAGGGCGCCGACAAGCGATTCCAGGAATTCCGGACCGCGACCATGGTGGTGGATCGACAGGATCGGGCCGGTGCGTCCCGCCGCGACCAGGTCGCGCAGGCGTACAAGTTCAGCGCGTCCGGCGTCTGTGGCGAAAGGCCCTTTGACTGCTGCCGCCCGCATGAGGCCGTCGACCAGCGGGGTCTGCAGCGCTCGCACATGGCGTTCGATGTTCGCGGTGCCCGCGCCGTTCAGCACTGCAAGCGATCCGCCCAGCACCAGTGACCCAAGTATGTTGTAACCGCCCTGCTCAAGGCGCTGCCCGGTCGCCAGCCAGCCGCGTTCATGATCGGTCATCGGGCGCGCGAAGTTGCCGCCTTCTTCAACGGAAAGCCACGACCCGATCGGCGAAAGCCGCGTCCTGAATTCCGGCGCCGTCCACAAAAATCCCTGCCCGGACTGTGCCAGCAGGCCCTTGTGGCCGCCCGTCGCGAACGCCGCCGCGTGCGACAGGTCCGGCACGTGCGTCCCCGCGCCCTGGATCCCGTCCACGACAAGGTCCACGCCGCGTTCGGCGCACAAGCGACCAAGCAGCCCCAGGTCCAGCATCAGCCCGTCCTGGAACCTGACCCAGCTTGCGGCGACGATGCGGGTGGCCGGCGTGATCGCGGCCGCGATTCGTTCTTCGGGGCGCGCGTCCGCGGTCGGCGGAGTCGAATCGAGTGCGTCGCGCCCGGCCCGGTGTCCGTCCCACAGCGGCACTTCCCGGAAAGTCACGCCGTGGTCCGCCAGTGCCTTCCACGGCCAGATGTTCGATGGGAATTCGCCCAGCGGGGCCAGCACCTCGTCGCTCGGCTTGAACGGGTAAGCCTGCGCGACCAGCGTCAGTCCGGAAGAAGTGCTTTGCGACAGCGTGATGTCATCGGCCGCGGCCGCCAGGGCAGGGCTGGAAACCAGAGTCGCCGCCTGCGCCCGCGCATTATTCAGGATGTCGATGACGTCCGGCCCCATTTTGCGCCGCCACGGCTGGACCTCCAGGTCCATGTACCTGCGCGCCGCTTCCGCCACCGCGACCGGCGTCGGCCCTTCGGCGCAGTGCAGCAGCCAGGTCACCCCATCCAGGTCAAACAGTTCTTTCGGGATTGCAGGGTTCATGTCGGCCTCGATTCCGCCCCCTGGCGTTTCGCGCCGCATTGTAACCCAGTCCGGTCACCGGTGGGATGCATCGTTGGCGGTGAGCAGTGTTCCGTGTCTTTTGTCTTCCATGCCGGATTCATTATTGGGAAGGCGTCCAGCCGCCATGGAATTGATCAGCCGCGTTCGATTATGGTGCGGCTGCGCTGGATTTCGGCGGCAAGTTCTGCTTCAGTCGGCAGGCAGGTGACGTAGCGGCTTGCGAATATCTGTCGACGGTCGTTCAGCACGGAGTACCGGGCCACTGCGTTGTTGTGTTCGGTGCAGAGAATCAGGCTGATTGTCGGGTTGTCGTCAGGGCCGACCACCAGATCGTCGAACATGCGCACGTAGCTGTCCATCTGACCGACATCCCCGGCGGTTAAGCGCCCCATCTTGAGGTCGATCAGCAGGAAGCAACGAAGCATCCAGTTGTAAAAGACGAGGTCAACATAACTGTCGTCACCGTCAAACGACAGTCGTTTCTGGCGCGCGACGAACGCGAAGCCCTTGCCCAGTTCAAGCAGAAAGTCACGCAGGTGGGCAATGATGGCTGCCTCCAACCCGCTTTCATGCAGTGCTGCCGGGTTCGGTATATTCAGGAATTCAAGAACGTAAGGGTCTTTCAGAGCGTCAATTCCTGCATTGGTGACGGCGGAAGGTGGTTTCGCGGCAGGCGCCCGGGTCGATTCCGGTGGCGAGACTGGCGCTGATGCGGCGCTTCGCGGCCTTGACGTCGATTTCGATTGAGTGGCCAGGAGCCGTTCAAAACAATGAGTGTGAATCTGCCGTTCCAGTTGTCGCACGGTCCAGTTTTCTGCTGCAGCTTCCTTCTCATAGAAGGCTCTAGCCTGGTCGCATTCAACGCGAATCAGCGTTCGGTAATGGGTCCAGGACAGAGGGAACACGGTGGATTCAGAAATCACACTCATTGAGTGTGGAATCTGCGAGAGCCTTCCCTGATAAAGCAGATAGAACAGTCTGTAACTCCAGAGGTTTGTTCTGGACCACCCGGCGCCGTACGCCGTTGTCAGACGCCGTGACAGGTTGGCTATCAAGTCTTCTCCGTACCCCGCCCGTTCCTGCCCACGTTGCACTTCCAGCACGATTTCGCGTCCGATCATCCAGTACGCAACTACCATGTTGTGGTTGACGACGCGGACTACGTTTGCGTGGGCGTGTTCCAATATGTTCGAAACGCGCCCGAACAGGGTATCGTCGAGATCTGTCTGTAGTTCGCTGGTGGAATGTGGTTCCGGGGTCGACCTGTCGGTTTGCGCGTCTTTCATCGGTTCACCAGATATTTTCGGGCTGATTCAGGCATGCAAACAGATTTGTCGGTCTTACGGTTTTTGACGTTTCAGCTTATTCACTGCCCTCGAGACACGACTCGAGCGGGTACCTTGTCCGAATGCCCCCGATCGCCTAACATCTGTCCGTTTTCGTGTCCTGAAACTGTGGCAATTGAAAGGGGAATTGAAATATGGCGGATGATCCGCAGAAAGTAATCTATTCGATGATCGGCGTGGGCAAGGTCCACGGCCAGAAGACGGTCCTGAAGGACATCTACCTGTCGTATTTCTATGGCGCCAAGATCGGCGTCATCGGCGCGAACGGGTCCGGCAAGTCGTCGCTGCTGAAGATCATGGCGGGCGTCGACACGGAATTCCTGGGCCAGACCGCGTGTGCGCCCGGTTTTTCGATCGGGTACCTGGAACAGGAGCCGCACCTGGACCCGACCAAGACCGTCATCGACATCGTCAAGGAAGGCGCGGCGCCGATCGTGGCGCTGCTGGCCGAATACGACGCGATCAACGAAAAGTTCGGCGAATCGATGTCCGACGACCAGATGGATGCCCTGATGAAACGCCAGGGCGAGGTCCAGGACAAGCTGGACGCCGTGGGCGCCTGGGAACTGGACAGCAAGCTGGAACTGGCGATGGACGCCCTGCGGTGTCCGCCGCCCGAAACGCCGGTGAATATCCTTTCCGGCGGTGAAATCAGGCGCGTGGCCCTTTGCCGCCTGCTGCTGCAGAACCCGGACATCCTGCTGCTGGACGAACCTACCAACCACCTGGACGCCGAATCGGTGCACTGGCTGGAACAGCACCTGCAGCGTTACGCCGGGACCGTCATCGCGGTCACCCACGACAGGTACTTCCTGGACAACGTGGCCGGCTGGATCCTGGAGCTGGACCGTGGCGAAGGCATTCCGTGGAAGGGCAATTATTCGTCCTGGCTGGACCAGAAGCAGCAGCGCCTGGCCCGTGAATCGAAGCAGGAAAACGAACGCCAGAAGGCGCTGGCCCGCGAACTGGAATGGATCCACATGTCGCCGCGCGGCCGCCAGGCCAAGGGCAAGGCCCGCGTGACGGCATACGAAGAAATGCTGTCGAAGCAGCCCGCGCAGATGATCCGGGACCTCGAAATTTACATCCCGGCGGGACCGCGCCTGGGCGACCGGGTCATCGAGGCCGTCGGCCTGCGCAAGGGATTCGACGACCACCTGCTGATCGACAACCTGAACTTCCTGATGCCCCCCGGCGCCATCGTCGGCATCATCGGTCCGAACGGCGCGGGCAAAACGACTTTGTTCAGGATGATCATGGGGCAGGAAAAGCCCGATGCCGGTGAAATCACGCTGGGTTCGACGGTTAAGGTCGCGTGCGCGGATCAGATGCGGTCGGTCCTGGACCCTGAAATGACAGTGTGGGAGGTCGTTTCAGGCGGTGCCGACAGGTTGCTGATGGGCGGCGTCGAAGTGAATTCGCGCGCCTGGGTTTCCAGGTTCAACATAACCGGCGCGGATCAGCAGAAGAAGGTCGGCGTGCTGTCGGGCGGTGAACGCAACCGCGTGCAGCTCGCGTGGATGCTGAAGTCGGAAGCGAACGTACTGCTGCTGGACGAACCGACCAACGACTTGGACGTCAATACGATGCGCGCCCTTGAAGACGCGCTGCTGAACTTCGCGGGCTGCGCCATGGTCATCAGCCACGACCGTTGGTTCCTTGACAGGGTCGCGACCCACATCCTGGCGTTTGAAGGCGACAGCGACGTGCTCTGGTTCCCGGGTAACTACTCGGATTACGAAAGGGACCGCCGCGAACGCCTGGGCGAAGCCGCCGATCAGCCGCACCGGATCAGGTACAGGTCATTGGTGAGGTAGGCAGGCGCAATTCGGAATTCGTAGTGTGCAAGGTCCACGATATCCCACGGCCGTTGGCCATGGGCTCACCGTGTTGAACGTCCCTCGCTCCGTTCGGGCCTCGGAAATTGATGGGACGATCTGTCCCTGAATAGCTGATTGTCATTTGCCCGTGCAGGACCAGCCGGAGCCGTCGGGGAAGTCCTTGCCGTAAGGGGCCTGGCCGGAAATGACGAAGATGGTGCGGCGGTTCGCTTCTTCCTGGGTGTCGTCGGGGGTTTCGACTGCCAGTACCGATTCGCCGAACCCGCGCGAGCACACCGGCAGCTTCAACCCGTGTTCCCGCAGCCAGGCGGCGATTGCGGCGGCGCGCCGGCGCGACAGGTCGATGTTCGCTTCGGGGCTTCCCACCGTGTCGGTGTACCCGGCGACGTAAAGCCTGAACCTGATCTGCTTGCCAAGCGTGGAAATGGTCTTGTCCGATTCCTCGATCACGCGGAACAGCTTGATTTCCTCGCACGGCCTGACGTCGGCCTTGCCGAATTCGAAGACCACTTCGTCGTGTGGAATCGGGACGCTGTAAGGCGTGAACGACAGTTCCTTCTTGAAGCCGTACGGGTCGAAAGCGGTTATCTTCACCAGCCCGATTTCACCGGCCGGCGGGTCATAGTCGATGCCGCGATGGTGTCCCTGCAGCGTGACAAGGTCCAGTTCACGCGTCAGGATTTCGCCGCCGTCCGGCGCAAACAGTTCAAACACCACCCGGTCCACGTTTCCCTGGGTGGAAAACGCGATCTGTCCGGCTTCCAGGTCGATGTCGTCAGTGACGACCGAAATGTCGAATTCGGTTGCCACCGTGGCCATGAATTCCAGGGTGAGTGGCTTGCGCAGTCCCTTCGCGCGGAATTCCACGGCGTACGACGCCCGGCCCGGGGTCTGGCGCCACAGCACGTTCCACTTTTCCCCGGCCTTCAGCGACTCGCGTGTGAAATTCATCGTGTGGCCGTCGCTGCGCGTGACCTTGATCTTGATTCCGGTGATGTCGTTGATGGCCGTGAAGATCATGCCCGGCATATCGGAACCGCCCACGGCGCGTTCGACGATGGTGACGTCGAAGTCGTTTTCGACCCCGGCATCCGCCGCCGCCGGAACCATGACAAACAAGGCGATGATGACGATCGATAGCATTCGGGACATCTGGCGACCTCGAAACAGGCTAGACGAATTTACTCTCTTCGAAGAGATATTCCCACTGTGGGGCGCTGGCAGTGTCCGGAAGGGACGTACTGAATTCGACACCGATTGTGGATTTCAGGAAGTGTGTGACGCAGGCCAGGTCGCCCCGCGCCTTCATTTTCAGCCAACGTACCGCGAACCCTCTGATTTCACCTGAAGAACCAGAGCCGGGGCTAATACGGACTACTTCAGCCAGCAGCGAAATGTTGTAATCCCGTGTTCCCGGGCAGGCGAAGGTCAGTGTGATGCGGTGGCCGATTACCGGAAGCACTGATGAGCTGAGGAAGCCACCTGTGCCGCTCAAATCGGACGAGGTCGCCGGGAAACTGTCGCCGTCGTAATAACATTTCGCGCTGACAAGCTTGGCCATCCGGCGGGCCCGCCGCCTGTCAAAGTCGGCCAGCGGCGAATCCTGCAGCAACTCCGGCTTACTTTTGACCGGAGGCGTCGATCGTTCGGGACGGTTCGCCTGTGCGGGTTTGACACGCTGCTTGATAGTTGTTCCCAGGGAACCCGTGGAATCATCACGATCGCCGTCATACTTCCAGGCGGTCGAGCTTGAACCATCAACTGAAACAACAACCTGATTTGTTTTTGGCGCTGTTTTTCGCCGGGGGGCTGCGGCGACTTCCGAGGTGCCGTGCGTGACGGTGCCGAACGCCTGGTGCATGGCCTTCCTGAACTCGCGTGCCGTCAGCGGGCGGTCGGCGACATTCGGGCTGAGCACCTTGCGCAGGAAGTCCGATGACCCCGCCGGATAACCCCTTTCGGGATTGATGTCTTCAAGGGCCGGCGGCCGCACGCGGACCTTCTTCACACCGATTTCAATCGGAGTTTTTCCGGAAATCGGCAGGGCTCCGGTCAGAAGCTCGAACATCACGACGCCCAGCGAATACAGGTCGGAGCGTTGATCGCCAGGCTTGCCCATCACCTGTTCGGGGCTCATGTAGGCCGGGGTTCCGAAAATCACTCCGGGCCACGTTCTGGTCGCCGCGGGCGAACCGATGATCCTGGCGATCCCGAAATCCAGCACCTTGACGAAAAGACCGTGGTCTTCCGTTTCCTTCACGAACACGTTTTCGGGCTTCAGGTCGCGGTGCAGAACGCCGGCCGCGTGTGCTTCGGCAAGCGAATCCAGTATCTGGTCGGCGATCGCGACCACGGTCGCCGCGGCCATTGGTCCCGATTCGCGAAATATGTCGATCAGGGGGCGGCCGTCCAGCAATTCCATCACCAGGAACAGTTCCCCGTCGTCGTCTTCGCCAAAGTCGAAGACCGTGATTGTGTGCGGGTTCCGCAACCGGCTGACCGCCGCGGCTTCAAGGCGGAAGCGTGCACGCGCGTCATCGTCGCGGTTCTTGTCCGAATTCAGGAACTTGATGGCCACGTCGCGGTCCATTGACGTCTGCCTGGCCAGGTACACAGAACCCATGCCGCCCGCCCCGATCCGGCGGACGATTGTAAAACGCCCGGCGACCGTCCGCCCTTCCAGGCAGGCCTGCTGTTGCACGTCGTCGTCACGCCCGAAAATGGCGTTTTTAATTTTTGTCAGCGACGGCAGATCAATGGGCATCGCCTGGTATCCAGTCCGGCCAGCCGGTCAAGAGGTCTGCAACCTGAATAGAATGTATACAAATAAGGAGGTGGTCAAGGACGCATATAGTCCGGAAGGCTATCCCGGTTAAATGCGCCGCCTGGCGCGGATCGCGGCAAACCCGCCCATCAGCATCAGAAGAAGCGGTGCTGCCGCGCCCGGGATACCGCCGGCCGTGCAGCCGGAGCCGCCGCCGTGTCCACCTTCGTCAACACCCGTCGTCGTGTCAGTCGTGTTGCCGTTGTCGGTGCCGACCGCGACATCGACGCCCGCGTCGGCCGCGGTGTCAGGTTCAAGGACATCCGGTTCAACCGTGTCCTGCCCGACGATGGTATCGGTTTCGATCACGTCGGTCGCCGCTTCGGCAGTGTCGGGGATCGGATCCAGCCCCGGCACCGGCATGTGCGCGCGCACGTTAGGTGACACCCCGCGGACCCCGGCCGGATTCAGGGGCAGGTACCGCCCCATCCAGTACGCGGCAAGCAGGTCGCCACCCGGGTTCAGGCGAAGTCCGCCGCCGCCATTGACTTCGAACGGGTCGGAGCGCGCGTCAAAGTTCGACGGGGGCCTGATTGACGGATCCAGCGCGATGCCGGATACATTGCGGCCACCGCGGTTCACGCCGTTTTCCAGTTCAATGATGGTTTCATTGTCGATCGCCAGGCACTGCAAGGCCTCGATTTCAGCGGCGTCGCAGTTTTCAACCAGGGGGTTCAGGTATGGCCCCAGCGGGAATCCGCCAAGCAGCGCGGCAGTTTCGTCGGCCAGCGCCCTGTCGACCCCGCGGTCGGTGATGCCCATCCACACCAGGTTGAAGAACGGCTGTTTCGCCACCTTCGCGGTCCGGGTGACGCCTTCGCGGTTCCACCAGCGCTGTTCCAGGAAGTTTTCCAGCGGCCCGGCCACGGCGTCGTCGGATTCGGTGTACAGGGCAAGCCAGATACCGGTGGCGGCCATGTTCACGTTCGAAAAATTCGTCTTGCGGTCCGCGTAGATGTAATCCAGCACGGCCCATTCGTCGACCGACCGATCCATCATTTCCAGATACCCGCGGTTGCCCATCAGTTCTTCGTAAATGTATGTTTCGACCGCTTCGTCGCCTGTGACGTGGAAGAGCCCCTTCATGATCCCGAGGGCCAGCGTCAGGTTGAAGATGTTGTACGAACCGCCGTCTTCAGGGACATACACCTTTTCCATCGAATACGGGTTCAGGTCGTGGAACATCGTCGGGCGTCCGTCGGTGTCCATGATGATCAGGTCGTATTCGCCCACGCCTGCCGGGCCTTCCATTTCCGAAATTTCCCGCTTGACCATCAGCATCTGCGCGGTGGCCAGCGCGTCGGCACGCATCTGCTCGACGATGGACTGATCGATGTCTGGGTCGCCGACAGCGGCGTCGTAAAGAAGAACCATGGCGAATATCTGCCCGACAAGCTGGTCCTTGGAACAGGAATCGATCCAGATCCATGTGTTGGCCGGGAGCTCGCCCTTTGAGTTGTCTTCGCGCCACGTGCCGTTGTCCTTCGGGGCCGGCAGCGGGTTGCCGTCGACATCGGTGAAAGGCACGAGCGTTCGTGGGTAGTCGGGAATGTCAGGGCTTTCAGGGTTTTCGTCGACAAGCCGCTGTATTCCGCGCGCGACCGCCCCCGGGGTTCCCGTCACCGCCCAGAACACGTGCTGGTTTTCGATGGCCCTGACGACATCAATTCTGGCGGCGGCCAGCGCTTCGGGCGAAGCGCCGTCACGTTTCATGGTCATGTACTTGAAGGCTGTGCCGGCAGCCGCCACGCCCCCGAACATGCCGAGGTCACCGTGTTCTTCGTAGTTCGTGAACATGTCGTATGGGTGACGTCCGGTGACCGCTTCAACGTCTTCCGATTCTGACTGGTCAAGGAAAGTCGAGATCGCCTTGGCGTCATCGACCGTCTTCAGGTTGGCTTCCAGTGCCCAGCCGAAGGGCAGGGCCAGGAAGCGGTAAAACGCGCGATCCTGGCGCTGAACGCTGGTGTGCATCGCGTCGTACGAAGCGGCCGGGAAGATAGGTTCGGCCACCGCGGCGGCCGGAACCAGGATCAGGGCAAGCAGAATCGACATCGGAACTTTGCGCATGTTTTTCCCCAGTGCGGCATCGGCCGCCAAATTCACATTGCAGGAACGCGGGAAGAACGGATTCGATGGACAGGTCCGCGCCACACCTACGGGATGTCGCGGCGAAATGTCCGTCAGTGCCGACCGCGGCCCCTAGTCCAGGGCCATTGCCTTCCGGCGTCCGCGGGTCGGTGCGACCGGTTCTTCCGGTTCGAGCGGCTCCAGGACCACCGGCTTCGGCTGGTTTTTCGCGGCAATGGCCCGCCCCGCGGCAGACATGCCCGATTCCGCCGACGCCTTTTTCCTGGATTTTGCGTTCGGTCCGAGCATTCCCAGCGCGGACTGGACAACCTTCCTGAAGCAGGCGGTGCAGTAGTGTTCCCAGGATTCGTGGGTGTGCAGGACATCCAGCACGTCACCCAGGTAGTCCTTCGAGCAGGGAATCTTGCCCAGCCTTTCGATGGCGACCGTGAATTCTTCGGTCGTCATCCTTTCGCCGTCATGTTCCCCTTCCGTGTGGAAAATCGTGACCGGTTCCCCGATGTCCTTTTTTCCGCAGCGGTCACAGTCGAAGACTATTCTCTTCATTCCGTCCTCCTCGATGCCGAATTTTCGCAGGTATTCCTGCGGTGTGGTACCGTTTTTCTGAAAGAAATCCCAGAATTCGCGACAGAACTGAGGCTCGGTGCAGTTGCGGCAGCAGGCCGCGACAAGACGGAAGAACTTCCCCCCGCACAGAATCCGGTCAGTCGGGATGATGGTGGGGTCGCCGTCCATGCCGGGAATCCTAGCAGAAAGACACCGCAAATTAAGGGCGAAAATCAGGCATTCGACAGGAATCCGCCTTCGCTCATCGCGGCGCGATGAGCTTCGGGGTGACAGGTCCGCGGGGCTTCGGCGTGACAGGTCCGCCGGGTTTCTGCGTGACAGGTTCGCGGGGTATGGGCGTATTCAGTCCGTTCAGCCCTTGGTAACGGAGATCTTGTCGTTGCTGAACGATTGCTGGAGCTGGCCCGAGAAAGGTTCGGCCAGGCCGAAGGCGCGCTGCAGGAAAGGCAGGAGCATGCTGATCGTAAGGGTCATCTGGTCCTTGCGCATGATTTCGGGGTCGTTGTCGGTCACGGCGCCGATGCCGCCGCCGTAGTACATCTGGTGGTCGGTGAAGAGGCTGTGGTTGCCGCCCTTGATTTCGACCTTCCACCTCGGCGAATTGAATTCGTCGTATGAACTGTCCGCGAAGGAATTGTTGGCTATCTTGTCCAGGTCGCCGTAAAACGCCATGAAGCTGGATGCACCGATATCCTGAAGTTTCGCCGACGGGGCGATGGCCACCGCCGCGATCGCCAGGTTTTTGATGGCCGAGCCTTCTTCCTTCACGGCCGCCGCGCTGAGTGTCAGTGCGCCGCTGCCGAAAACGATCCAAGCCATCTTGTCGCTGGTGTGGACGCCATCAAGCACCGCGTGACGCGTGCCCAGATCGGCGTTGACGAAACCGGGCACCGTGTTGATTACGCGCAGCAGATGCGCCTCGGCGTTTTCCGTGTCGACTTCAGCCTTCAGGCTGACCGTCACGATGCCCCACGATGCCAGGATCTGACCGATGTAATCGAAGTTCAGGAACGGGACGGACACATCGGCCCCTTCGGGGATGATAATGGCCACGGGATAAGTGCCCGCCACGGCCGGCCGCCTGATGGAGCCGCATTCGGCGGGGTAGTAAATCCTGACGTCGTCGCTGACCAGGTCGACGTATCCGGCCGCGTACTGACCGACTTCGCCCAGCACGCCCGCGCTGCCCGTGGCCGGAGGAGTCGAGTCGTCGCAGGGCAGTTCGCCAAGGTTGCCGTTGTAAATGAATTCTTCAGTGAATTTCTGGTAAACCGGCGTGGCCTGCTGGAACACGACACCGACCTTGCCGCCTTCGTTCGGGACCGGCCCGATGATCCGGTGAGGGCTGATGGTCGAATGCACAAGCGTTGAACTGGCGACCAGCGAACCGCCGATGTCCGCGCGAACCGTGGTGTTCATTGTGTCGTACCTGAAGCGGCTTCCGTCAATCACCACGAAATCGCCGTAACCGCCCTCCGGCGGCTTGAACGTGAACAGATCCTCGTTGCCGACGATCAGCGGGTACGAACTGCGTTCCTCGCAGCGTCCGAGCGCCAGGTCGCAGACTTCGTAAGGCTGGCAGTCATCAAGGGAATTGCATTCGAAGTACGGCGGGACGTAGGTGTCTTCCGGTCCGAGATCGGGCTGGCCGGGATCGTAACCAGTGTCAACCGGGCCTTCGTCCGCGGCGGTATCCGGGGTGCCTTCGTCCGTGGTGTCGGGCTGGCCTTCATCGGTCGTCACGACGTCCGGACGGACATCGCCCGTCGTATCCCCGGCGTTTGTGTCCTGGTTGCCGAAGTCGGGAAGGATCAGGTCCTGCGTCACCATGGAGTCTTCGGGCGTTTCGCCGCCACCGCAGCCGGACATGGCCAGGACCGAAATGCCGGCAATCGCAAGCATCGCAATAAGTCTGCCGTTCATCAGCGCATACCTCATTGAACCGGGGTTAGTAAAACAGGGCCCTAGATTAATGGTTGTCGAAGGTTGTTTCAACCTGCAAGAACTGTTTCAGCCCGCGCGAAATCGCCGGAAAGGCCCGAAAAACAAACGGAATGCCATAAATCTGTGCGAGAGGGGGGACTCGAACCCCCACGCCGAAGCACTGGAACCTAAATCCAGCGTGTCTGCCAGTTCCACCACTCTCGCGTTTCAAAAAATATCTTCGCCATCCCGATCGTTCACCCGATCTCCGAGGCCCGACCAACGGGAGGGCCGTTCAACACCGTGAACCCATGGCCAACGGCCGTGGGATATCGTCAACCTTGCACACTACGAATTCCACATTATCGGTTGCCGATGTTGTCGTCCGGCGTGTCGAAGATATTATCGTAGTTCAGGTCTTCAAACACTTTTGACGTGTCGATGCCTTTCGCGGCGACCTGGAATTCATCGAACGCCCTTCGCGCGAACGCGATCAGTTCTTCCCGGGAACCGGAAAAGACCAGATCCTGCGCGACGCCGTGGGCCTTCGCGATGTTGAAATCGATGTGTCGCATCGCCTCCGGCGGCATGCCGTATTCGACCATCAGATCCTGAAGTTCCCCGGAATCCATGCCGTAATGCGCCGCCAGCGAATGAACGTTGAAGAACTTGGCGACGAAGTCCCTGTCCAGACCGAGGTAGTAACCACAGAATATCTGGAATGCGTCGGGTTTCATGACGTTTCCCCAGGATGCCCTTCCGGCGAGGATAACCCGACTTTTCAGTCAGCCGGAAATTTATGGCCCTGATTTTCATGGCGTTGGCCCAATTGAAGTGCCCTGCGTCCAGACATGCGTTAATATCTGGCGGAATCCGGGTCTTTCCCCGGACTTCGCGCAATCGCGCATCAGGAGGCTTAATGGCCCGGAAGACCAAAATGATCGCCCTTTACGGCAAGGGCGGGATCGGGAAATCGACTGTCGCTTCTAACCTCAGCGCGGTCCTGGCCAGCAGGGGGCTCAAGGTCCTGCACGTCGGGTGCGACCCGAAGGCGGATTCGACCAGGACGCTTCTTGCTTCCGACAGCGGACTGACGACGGTCATCGACAGGCTTTCGAGTTCAATCGAGTCCGCGGACGAAATCGTTTTCAAGGGCAGGCTGGGG